>Ga0182027_10000094_pt1 | contig 135314 bp, 102 predicted proteins | sample 712E1DmetaG_FD_121300 | JGI IMG/M metagenome (GOLD analysis project Ga0182027, IMG submission 121300) | Permafrost microbial communities from Stordalen Mire, Sweden - 712E1D metaG (Illumina Assembly) | ecosystem: Environmental > Terrestrial > Soil > Wetlands > Permafrost | place: Sweden...
AGAGAAAATAGAGCTGTTTTGGGCATGTATCAGGCAAAAAGGCTCCTGAACATTGCAACATAATACCATCTGTCAACATCAAACCGAAATCGACCATTTTACAGGATTTTTAGAGGTTCCCATATGTCGAAATACTGATTTTTCATCAGGCAGGATTACTGCAGAAGGGGCCCGCAGGAAAGAATGTGGGCCCCTTTTTTAATGTATTTTCAATTAACCATGAACATCGGCATTGACATAAAAGCCCTTTACAAGGGCCAGGCCGGAATCGCCGCCTATATCCGGAATACGCTTGACAAGCTTCAGGAAACGGACGTTTCCAACCGTTATTTCCTGTTCGAAAAAGAACCCAGTTCCTATAAAATCACGAATCCCTGCTTTAACAAAGTCCTCATTCCTTCAAAACTGCCGGGCACGCTGTGGCTAATGTTTATACTTCCGTTCCACCTTAAAAAATATTCCATAGACGTTTTCTGGGGGCCGGAGCAGCTTGTCCCCTGTGTTTTTAAGTCACCCGGAGTCAGGATGGCGTCAACCGTTCTTGATCTGACATTTCTGCATTATCCCGAAACAATGCAAACGACGAATTTTTTAATAAATAAACTGTTTTTGCTCAGGAGCATCCGGCGGTCAGACAAAATCCTTACCATATCCAACTTCATCAAGAACGACATCTGCGAATCATATCCGAATGAGGTAACGGCCGATAAGGTCGTGGTGACCTATCCGGGCAGACCCGAATGGGGCGCGGCAGATACTGCGCCGGTAAAAAGGGGAGAGCACCTTCTGTTTGTGGGGAGTTTTGAACCGAGGAAAAACCTCTCCAACCTTCTTAAGGCGCTGTGCATTCTCAAGGACGGGAAAAACAAGGACGTTTCCCTGCATGTCGTGGGGCCGGCCGGATGGAAAAATGACGCCATTCACCACGTTATCAGGGCTAACAATCTGGGCACCCAGATTTCCTTTATTGGCTACTGCGGCGAAAAGGAATTGGCACGTGAATATGCGTTTTGCAAGGCCTTTATATACCCGTCACTGTACGAGGGCTTCGGGCTTCCCGTGCTTGAGGCGCTGGCCGCGAACACACTCGTTTTGTCGTCCCTCGGCACCGTCATGGACGAAATCGCGGGCGGCTGTTTTGTTCCTTTTGATCCGGAGAACCCTCAGGACATTGCCGAAACAATTTTTGCGGTGTATCAGCCGGGCTTCAACACCGCCGCGTATATGAAGGGTGCGCAGGAAGTGCTGGCAAGGTATTCGTGGAAATCAACTGCCGAAAAAACGCTGGAAGTTCTGTCGGGTTTGTGGTGAAAGGAATTTTTTTTACCTGTCCGGCAGGATATCGGTATTAAAATATGGAGCGTACGAAAGTTCGTAACGGAGATCGGGGTTTCTCTGCCCGATTTTTTTAGCAGGACTGCCCGCAACAACCGAAAAATCATCAAAGCTTTTCGTGACGACCGCCCCGGCCCCGGCAACGCAACCTTTTCCGAGGCGCACGCCCGGGAGTATTAATGAACGCATGCCGGTCCATGCATAATCGCCGAGCACGACTTTTTCCCCCTGCGTAGCAAAATGGGGGGAGGAGGGGTCGTGGTCCAGCGAGATAATGCAGGTTTCGGGGGAAAGGCTCACGTTGCTGCCTATTTCAATTCCGACGCGGCCGTCCAGAAAACAGTTCCGGTTGATCACCGTGTTGCGGCCGATGGCAATTGAGCGGCCGGTGAAGAAACAACCCATGTGGACGGCGCATTTCTTTCCCATTGTTATGCGCAGCACGTAACGCAGATAGCAATGCCGTACCCAGTAAAGCGGGACATGCGTGATAAACGCATTATAGAGATAATACATGAATGCAACCGCCGGCTTTATCATGTGCTTTTCCCTTATACAAATATACAAAAAGTAAAAGCTGCAATATGGCAAGGTGCAGTATCGTATTATAAAAAATACATTCGGGAAAGGTGTAAATCAGTTCTGCATCACCGTCCCTTTTCTGGCGGTATCATGGCGTGTTGAAGTATATTTTACCACTGTATTAAATTGTGACCAGTAGTACGGTCGCCGTTTAAAAACATTTCCCGGAGAGGATACCCTATGAGCATTTCATCGCGATATATACTTGTCTTGGGAACATTTTTCCTGGTTGCCGCCGTGGTTATCGGCATCGTGTATTACCAGACATCGGTGGCGGACAGCAGGCAGGATGCCCGGTTGACCGGGGTCTTCATCGATTATCCTCATCCGGGCACCCTTTTCCCGCCCGACATTGCCCCTCCCACGTTCAGATGGGAGGACACGCGGCCCGCCGCGGACCGGTGGCATATTACCATACGTTTTCAAAATACCGCAGACGTGCTCCGTTTTACCTCAGACAAAAAGAAATGGACACCTTCAAAAGATGCGTGGGAGCGGGTGAAACTCGCCTCTCTGGGAAAACCCGCAACCATCGAAATCCGCGGTGTCAACGGCGGCAGGCCGAAAAAAATCCTTTCGGGCGGCCAGGTGTCTTTCGAAACGTCGCAGGACTCGGTAGGCGCTCCCATTTTTTACCGCGAAGTGAACCTTCCTTTTATGGAGGCGGTAAAGGACCCCACCAACATCCGGTGGCGTTTCGGTTCAATCTCGTCCGAAGAACGTCCTCCGATCGTGCTCCAGAAGCTGCCGGTATGCGGCAACTGCCATTCATTTTCCAAAGACGCAAAGATTCTGGGGATGGAGGCGGATTGCGGAAACGACAAGGGCGCGTACGCCATCATGCCCGTAAAGCAGGACATCGTGCTCGACCGGTCGAAAATCATAAGCTGGTCCAACTATAAAGCGCCGGGAGAAGACAAGGAGCCCACCTTCGGGTTGCTGAACCAGGTCTCGCCCGACGGCAGATATATAGCGGGCACGGTCAAAGACCAGGCGATTGCCGTGTACCGGCCCAATCTCATGTTCTCGCAGCTTTTCTTTTTTGTCAAAGGAATGGTTTCAATATACGACCGGCAGACAAAAAAAATGTTCACCCTGCCCGGCGCGAACGACAGAAGGTATGTGCAGACCAACGCAACATGGAGCCCGGACGGCAAGTACCTGGTGTTCGTCCGGAACAAGTCGTACAACCTCGATGTGTTTAACCGCCAGCACCGCGCCCTTGTCAACGGTCCCGACGCCGACTCTTTCATCGCGAACGAGGGAAAAAATATTAAATACGATCTTGTCCGTGTCCCGTTCAATAACGGCAAAGGCGGTGCTCCCGAGCCGGTCAAAGGCGCATCAAACAACGCCGTGAGCAACTATTTTGCGAAATATTCCCCCAACGGAAAATGGATCGCCTTCTGCAGGGCGAACAATTACATATTCCTTCAGCCCGATTCGAAGCTGTACATCATACCGGCGGAGGGCGGCGAGGCGCGCGAGCTTTCCTGCAACATGTCCATCCTCAATTCGTGGCACAGCTGGTCGCCCAACAGCAGATGGCTGGTGTTTTCCTCAAAAGTAAACGGCCCGTACACCCAGCTCTTCCTCACCCATATCTCCGACAGCGGGACAAGCACTCCACCCGTGGTGCTCGACCGCTTTTCTGGTACAGACAGGGCGGCGAACATCCCCGAATTCGTCAACGGCTCGCCGGACGCGATTCTCAAGATCCGTGAAGACTACCTCGATGCGTATTCCTATCATCGGATCGCCGAAGCCTTCCATCTCGCCGGCGACTATTACCGCGCGATCCCCGCATGGCGGGTGGCGCTCAAGTACAATCCGAAGGATTATTTCGCGCACAACAACCTCGGCGCGCTTCTGTATGAAACAGGGAAGAAGGATGAGGCGGTCGAGGAATTCAAGGCAGCCATCAATCTTAAAATCGACGACGAAGATCATTATGAAGCGCATACCAATTACGGCAAATATCTGCTCGAAAAAGGCGAAGTCGACAAAGGCATTGGAGAATTGGCGACAGCATATAAGCTTCACCCGGACAGCGTCACGAAAAGAAATATTGAAACGGTGCGTAAAAACAAAAAAACAATCGCCAAGCAGGAAGCGCTGCAATATTAATAACCCTTGACGGGTGTTTTCAGCCGGAAAATTACGTATGAGTGGATTCATGCATCATGTCGATGAGAAGGGAAGCAGCGCCGTTACTTACGGCAGCGGCGCTGTTAAAACCATCTATGCAACCCTTTGGCCTGTTGACGGTGAAGACCCGGCCTCGTTTGCGGGCCGGCTCGTTGAGAAGTGCGGCGAAAACGGCGCATCAATTGTCAAATGCGACGTTTTCGGCGCATGCAGCGCCTATACCGCATTCATGCGGAAGTTCGAAAATGCTCTGCCGCCGCATGGCCTGCCCGTTACCTGGGTGGAGGGCGCCGGCTGCAACGGCGGTCAAATAGCGGGTGCAACGGTGCGCTGTATCAGCGGCATCAATCCCGACACAATATTTCTCGGCGCAAGGCCTGTCGGCCGGCTTTACGAAGATGCCTTCTGCCGCTACTGTCTGCTTGGCGGCATCCATTCCAATGCGCCGACCGTTCTCCCCGGCCAGCAAGCCGTTTTGACCCTGGAAGACCTGGAAGCCGCCCTTAACGCGGCCGGAATGGACATGACAAATATAGCGCGCACATGGTTCTACAACAACAACCTGCTCGACTGGTACGATGCATTTAACGCGGCAAGGACCCGTTTCTACAGGGAACGCGGCGTTTTTGACGGAGTGCTTCCCGCAAGCACGGGAATAGGGGGGAAGAACCCCTGCGAAGCGGCGCTCGTGGCCGGCGCTGAAGCTATCGTGTTCAAACATTCCGGGGCCTCCATGCAGGCGGTGGCATCGCCGCTCCAGAACCAGGCACTCAAGTACGGCAGCGCGTTTTCAAGGGCCGTGGAAATCGCCACGCCGCAGGAGCGGCGCCTGCTCATTTCCGGGACCGCAAGCATCAACGAAGAGGGAAAAACGGTTTTCGAAGGCGATATCGGGGCGCAAATAAGCCAAACCATGAAGGTGGTGGAAGCCCTGCTCGGGTCGCGGCAGATGGCCTGGTCAAACGTGATACGCGCGATTGCCTATGTAAAGCATCCCGGTTTTGCAAAGGATTTCTCGCACTATCTCGCGTCGTCCGGTATGCCCGAGCTGCCGTGGATCACGGCGCACAACGAAATATGCAGGGACAACCTGCTTTTTGAAATTGAATTGGATGCCGTAAAAGTTACCGCCGATTGACGTTGAAAAACCACCCTTTACGAAATCGAATCGGCACGGTTTCCCCGACACGCCGATGCGCCCGAAAGCCCGATCATGACGGAAAACGGTCCGACCTTAAAAAATCTCCAGCCGTCCCTGCTCTCCGTTGATGCAAGCATCCGGTGGGTCATGGTCATTTTTTTCTGCTCGGGCATGTGCTCCCTCATCGATGAGGTGGTCTGGTTCAGGCTCATTAAATTAACGTTAGGCAATACCGTCTATGCCTCAAGCGTCGTTGTCTCGGTATTCATGGGGGGCCTGGCGCTGGGAGCGCTTTTCATGTCGCGGCGGGCCGACCGTGTTGCCAGGCCGCTTGTGCTCTACGCCCTGCTCGAAATCGCCGTTGCGTCGGTCACCGTCGTCCTTCCCGCTGCGCTCGGCGCGGCCGACGGCATCTACCGATTTTTATTTGTAAAGCTCCAGTCGTCTCCCCAGGCCACGGTCGCCGTGCAGGTGCTCCTGTCGTCGGCCATTCTCCTTGTGCCGACCATGCTCATGGGAAGCACGCTGCCGCTTCTGGGACGCTTTGTCACCACGCTGCAGGAACAGATCGGCAACCGCGTGGGCCGGCTGTACGCGATAAACACCCTGGGCGCCGCAGCGGGATGTTTTCTGGCGGGGTTCGTGCTTATGCGGATGATCGGCGTCATCCCCACGCTGTATGTGGCCGCCTTTGTCAATGTGCTGGTCGCCCTTGCCGGATGGCTTTTGTCGCGCAGGAGCGAAGCCGCGCCCCAGGCCGGCGCGCTGATGCACGCCGATAGGTCAATGGTCAGCCCTGCGGCGGCCGAAGGCGGTTTCCGCTGGCTGCTCGGCCCAATGTTTTTTGCCAGCGGCTGCATCAGCATCGGCTATGAACTTGTCTGGATGCGCAGCATCGTCATTCCGCTGGGCGGATTCACCTATGTTTTCTCGGCGGTGTTGACCATATACCTATTGGGAAACGTCATCGGCGTATGGATCGGAAGTCTTCTGTCCCGCCGGATGCGCAATCCCGCGCTGGGCGCCGCGCTCTGCCTGACCCTCCTTGGGACCTGCGGCATCTTTTTTATGCCCTGGCTTGTGGAATGCCTCAGGCGATTGTTCGATCTTTCGAACGGCATCCTGCTGCCGTTGATGAAGAACGTTGACATATGGGTATTGGCCCGGCCGTTACTTTACTGTTTTGTCCTGTTCCTGCCTGCCGCAATGATCATGGGCGTCGGCTTTCCGCTGGCGCTCCAGGCCTGGAATACGCGCAGGCCGCAAGCGGGCCGCACCACCGGCTCGGTGTACGGTATCAATACGATCGGCGCGATTTGCGGCGGCATTATCACCGGTTTTGTGCTGGTCCCCCTTTTAGGCGCACAGTGGTCGATCTTTGGTCTGGGGCTGCTGGGCGTCACTCTTGGCGCCATGGGTGTCCAGGCATTCTGCGCACCGGGCAATCGCGTAAAGCGGATTGTCTACGCCGTTCTCCCGCTGGCGGTTGTCGCCTGCGGCATCGTGCTGCCTTCGGACCTGTTTGTAAAAAGGATCGTCGCGATTCCCGGTCTGCAAACCGTCGCGGTGCGTGAAGGCATTACCGCGACCGTATCGGTCACGCGGCGGCCAATGGATGGTGCGCTGGAGCTTACTTCCGACGGCATACGCATCGCCGGCGACGACATCCACCGTTCGGCACAGCAGATTCTTGGCAATATGGGGGTCCTGCTGCATCCCTGTGCGAAGCGGGTCCTGTCGGTGGGATTCGGCTCGGGGGAGACCGTGAAGTGCCTTTCCCGGTACCACCTGCAGAGGATTGATTGCGTGGAAATCGCCCCCGAACTGATCGATCTTGCGTGCCGGTATTTCCGCCACATCAATCTGGGAGACCAGAGAGACACCTCGCTGTCGCTTATCAGCATGGATGCGTTCAATTACATGCATGTGACCGACCGCACGTACGACGTGATCATCAACGACGCCAACCTTCCGTCGCATTCCGGTTGCGCGCCGCTCTTTACAAAAGAACATTTCCTGAACTGCTCAAACCGCCTGAATCCGCGGGGCCTTTTCATCACCAAGCTGCCCCTGGCGGACATTTCCGAAAGCAGTTTCAACAGCATTCTGGGGACATATCTTGCCGCCTTCCCCCAGGTGACGCTCTGGTTTCCCGTGACACGCCCCTATATCTTTTTCTATCTTATCGGTTCGCGCCAGGAGCTCCTGTTTTCTCCCGCGAACCTCGACAGGATGCTTGCCGCCGATACCGTTCGGGCCGCCTCCGATTTTCTGCGCTTCCACACCAGCCATGATGTGCTGAGCTGTTATATCGCCGACCGGCAGGACCTTGCCAGGTATCTCAAGGCCTATCACAGCAACACCAGCAATACGCCGTATATCGAATTCAATACCGACCAGAGGCCGCTGCCGCTGCGGCAGTTCTTCAAGCTGTTTACAAACCAGGTCCGCAGCCCTTCGCTGTATGACCATATCGATTGGAGCGGATTTTCTACAGAGCAGAAAAACAAGTGGCTTGCCGACCAGCGTGTTCAGGACGGGGCCACGTCATGCGTGCTGCAATCGTGCGGTGAGGAAGATACCTGGCAGAAGCTTTCGATCTGCGCAAAAGGGCTTCGGCTGATGCCGCGCAACGCGGTCCTGCTGGAAGAGGAAGACAATGACCTGTTGGGGGTTCAATCCCTGCTCAACATAGATAAAATAGCTCTTGTCAACGACAGTGCCAACGCTATGATCGCCCATGATTCGAGCATGGCCGCCGGGTGGATACTTCTTTCGTGGACGCTGCAGCGCAGCGGTCAGATTTCCGAGGCGCAAGCGGCCGCGCGCACAGCGGTCGCCAGGGCACCCTGGAGCCTGGCTGGGCTTGACAATTATGCCTCACTCCTGCTGCAGGCCCAGTCGTTTGACCAGGCCATTGCCTATAGCGAAACAGCGGTGCGGATGGCGCCCGACCGTGCGCGAAGCCGCATTGCGCGCGGCATGGGGCTGTACGCAAAAGGCCGGTACGCGGAAGCGATCATCGATTTTTCCCGGGTTGTTCAGCTGCAGCCCCGCAACGCTTTTGCATGGTGCATACTGGGCGATCTGTATCGCAACACCAATGACCGCGGGTTGTCGGAACAGGCGTATCGGGAAGCGCTGAGGATCGAGCCGAGCAATGTCGATGCGCAGAATGGATTGAATGCGCTTGTTCAGCAATAATATCAATCTTTTCACTCAATACTAAAGAAAAATCCGGGCGTTGCCCTCGCTGCGCTCGGGCCGGTCTCCCTTCGGGCTCGGCTGTTCGCCTCGTTGCCGCCTGCCGCGAGGGCCTTTCGGCCGCGGTCATGCGGCAATGCGCTCCAGCGCACCCACCGGTCCACCTAACGCGCGCAAAAAGAAATCTGTTTTGTCAAGACATAATAATTGCGCTTTGTTGAAATCGCGTGAGGTTGTGCAAGTGAGTCTTAATTAGTCAGCAATGTGACGATTGTGGAAGCTTCCCACTGCCAAGCGCCAGGCAGGACTGAAGGCCGCGCCCAGAGCGCGGTGCTGCCTGACCACGGCCTGCAGGGCCCTCGTGGCAGGCAGCCCGAGGCCTACGGCCGAGACCGGAAGGACGGCCGCCGCCGTCTTCGGCGGGGCGCCCAGATCTTCTCTTCAGTTTTGAGACAGGCTGAATCTCACCCCATAAAGACTATTGCACTATCAGAAAAAAAACAGCCGCGGAGAGGATTCCGCGGCTGCATAAAAACGGCAGGATAATCAGTCAACACTAGTCAGTAAGGCCGGAACCATAGGCGAACAAACCTGTTTTTCCATCGCCCGAATTGATGGGTTCATCGGTCGCGTTGTTGGGCCACGTAACCTGCAGCTTGCCGGTAAACGCGTAACCCTGGTCTTTAAACAGCAATTGGGCTATGCCCAGTCCACCTTCAGAGCCTGGCAGGCAGGCCCAGATAAACGCGTCGCAATTGGGAAGGACTCCCGATATGTCAAGCGCCCTTCCGGCAATGAGGATGCCGATTACTTTTTTTCCGGCCGCGTGCGCGGCCGCAATCTGCGTGATAACGGCCTGGTTGGTGCCGGTCGCGTCATTGCCCGTGAGTGCGACATTGGGGAAACTCGTTTCCGCATAGGGATTTTCGCTGAAGACCGCGACGACATAATCGGAAGTTCCCACTGCACCCGGTGTCGCGGCAGCCGTCACCGCGCCCGTGCAAAGCGACTGGACGCCCGTCTTGATGGAGGTGCCGCCGCCGCCGGGGACCGGCCCGCCCTGACCCTGCCAGCTCACGGTCCAACCGCCGCATTGGAGCCCCACATCGTCTCCAGCCTGGCCCCATATAGCGACACTCGCGGTCTTGGGAATCGGAATAGCCGCGTTGGTGTTCTTGAGAAGAACGCACGATGCCCTCACGCATGCGCGGGCGACATCGCGGTGCTCTGCGCAGCCCACAAGTGCGGTCAGTCTCCGGTCAGTCAAATACTGGGTCGGGCTGAACAGGTTCATCCAGTATTTTACGCGAAGCACGCGTTTGACGGCGTCATCGTACCGCGCCTGGTCACCGGCATAATACGCGTTGAAATTGACACCGCCGTTGCCATTGATGATTCCAAAGTTGGCGCCGGGCGCCATGGGAACATCAAGACCTGCATCCATTGAGGCCGGAAGAGGCCAGCCGGCTTCCCAGTCACCAACGACAAAGCCCTGGAAACTAGGCCCGCCCTGCAGTCCGGTCTTGAGCCAATCCGTGAGGAGGGGCTTGTTCCTGTGCATAGCAACACCGTCACACCAACTCGAAAATGACGGCATGATGGTTGCCACACCTGCGGCAACGGCGGCAGAGTATCCGGGAAGATTGATCGAGCGAGCCACGGCGTCGGGTCCAACGGTTGTTCCCTGGTTCACGCCGTTTGTCGTGTTGCCGTCGCCGGCAAAATGCTTGCAGCACGCGGCATAGGCCGTGGGCAGAGACAAATCGGTGGTTTGACAGCCGCGAACAGCGTTATGGGCCATAATCTGTGTACGCTCCGGCGTTTCGCAAAAGCCTTCATAAGCGCGTCCCCAACGGTCGTCGCGGATAACGGCGATGCAGGGTCCAAAGCCCCAGTTTGCTCCGGAACCGCGAACTTCAAAAGCGCATACGCGGAAGGCTTTTTGAATGAGAATCGTGTCCTGGATCGCGCCCATGCCCAGATTATGAGGCAACATGGTTGCGCCCGGAACAGCGCTGGCGCCGTGCACGAAATCGTAGGCGACCATGACCGGGATTTTTCTTGTACTATTGGCAATCATCGCCCTTTGGATGCCGTCAATATAATCCGCGCTCGCTGCGGCGCTCGACCCGATTAATGCGCCGCCGCCGCCGAAAATACTTCCGATGTTGCTGGTCGCCGAATTGCCTGTGTTGGCGTTTGCATTAGGCGGCATACAAAGCTGACCGCATTTCTCAAGCTGATTCATCTGGCCGAAAGTCGTATTGACCTCGCCCTCGATGTCGACAGGGGCAATGGTCACATTTCCTACAACGTCGGCATACGACTGGATGGGCACGAACGTCGGGGCATAGCCGGTCTTTCCAACGCGGATGGAATCAATGACCGCGAGTTTCTTGGCCAATACCATCGGCGTATTCGATGACGAAAGCTGATACACGGCGGCCGAACCGCTTCTGATTCCTGCTTTGACAAGCTTCCGGTAGATCACCTGGTCTCCGGCTTTGATTTTAAGCATGTAGATGGATTTTGAAAGCTTCGAGGTGACGGGCTCGAGCGCATATATGCCTTTGTCGATTCTGGCATTATACACCGCTCCCACTTTTTTTCCGCTGAGGTCGAAAATATCTATGGAAACCGGACCTTCTCCCAGCAGCGTGATGGTTGCATTCTGTTCAACAGGTTTTACCGTGTTGACCGAATAACCGCCGAAGGTGCCGTCCGACTTGGAGAAATCCCACGAAAGCCGCTTCGCGATGTTCATATACGTGATAGTGGCGTCCGCGACAGGCTGTCCGCCTGCGACAATGACTTTTCCCGAGACTGAAAAGTCGAGGCTCTGGGCAAATACGGCGGCGTATGCCAGCAGGGCCGCAACCGCGAGTGAAATAAATTTTACACTTTTCATGACACGATCCTCCTTGATTGGTTTGATTGCTTGTTTTCAGGTTTGATCGAGCGGAAATTAAAAGGCCATTGGAACCCCTCCTTTTTGAAAGATCTTTTCAGATCCCCCCCTCTCATTATAAATTAAAAAGAAAATGGTGTCCTGTAAAAGGAAAATATGGAATATTTTTATTCTCCTGGTAAAATATACCCTAATATAGGCAAGTTTTCCATAAATAATAAAAGATTTTGTATACGTGGTGTATACGGCATAATTTGCCAGGTATCATTGGAAAATCAAGTCCGCAAATACCAGCTGCCGGCTTTGTAACATATTTATTAGTATATAGTTACTAAAAGGTTCCGTAATTAATAAAATTGTTTTTTTTTAAAAAAGGCGATTTTGAATGCAGGTCCGCTGCTTTTTAGGCTTTTTGAACAGCACTTTTTTTCTTGCTTAATCCAATTTAACCCACATATATTATCAGCCTTAATAAACGATAATAACCCCAGGATTTTCTTGATTTGCAATCATGATAAAAGCGGGCCGAAAAAAGGTTGTTATTATTTTTTATCAAAACAGGGATGCGGATTTTTTTTAATTTTTAACATTTTTTAAACCATCAATTTATAATGGGGGGCAGATGAAAAAAGTACTAATCACAATTCTTGGCGTAAGCGCGCTGTTTGCGGCGATGGGCCTCAACGGCTGCGGGACCGAACCAAAGGGTACCCAGGGGAAAATCACCCTGAGTGATACCACCGGAAGTATCACCGGAAGCAATGGTTCGCTCACGGTTACACTCAAAGACGCGGACCTTACCAAGGACACTGTTTCTTTAAAAGTGACGAGTGTCAATTATGCCACGGGGATATATTTCATGCTTAAGGGGCAAAACGGCGTCTATTCAGGCAATCTTTACTTTTCAACAACTGCCTACAACGACAGCACTATTAGGGTTGGGGATGGTGACCTTGTGACCATTACCTATTCAGACGCGAAACCCGCCGCAGAAAGGTCTGTAAAGATCACATGGAACGGTGCAAAGGGTACCGTCGCTCTTGATGCGGCGGCATATTCCAGCATTGCTGCCCCCATGACTATAACCGTGACCGACCTCGACATGGCCGTGCCTTCGCTCGATGTTGATATTACGACGACCTTCTACACGCAAAAGACCACAATCACATTGAACGCGGTTGCCGGAACCTATGGGACATATTCCGGCAAAGTCTATTTTACCGCCGGAGCCATTCCTGGTAACGACACCATCCGCGTCAAGGATGGCGACGTAGTGACGGTGACATATAATGACGCAGTACCTCCGGGTACTACAGCATCGGCGACCGCCACATGGAACGGCGTTGCCGGAACAGTAACGGTGAACCCTGCGGCAGTTACCGGTCTAAATTCTCCCATGACAATAACTGTCGCCGACGTTGATCTCACCGATCCTACCATCACGGTCAAAGTAACCAGCCAGAAGGACGCGACCGGTATTTCGGTGGTTTTAAATCCTGTGGCGGGAACTGCCGGTACCTATTCCGGCCAGGTCGCATTCTCACTCAAGGCATCCGTTGCAGGCAGTGTTATTGCCATTCAGAACGCCGACCAGGTCACCGTGACTTATAACGATGTCGCTCCCGCTGCGGCGCGCACCGCTGTCGCGACATGGACCGGCGCGTCGGCGACTCTGGCCGTCGATTCCACTTCCTACCACGGGACCACAGGCAAGATGACGATCACACTTGCCGACAATGATGTCGTTGACAGCACGGTTATCGTTACTGTAAGCAGCACAAAGGACGCCACCGGCATCCCGGTGACTCTTAAAGGGTCGAACTTCTCCTTCTCGGGGCAGGTCGGATTTTCCATGGGTGCGTCCAGTGCAAGCGCTATCGCTGTAAAAGACAGTGATGTGGTGACCGTGTCGTATAGCGATGCCGCGCCGGTTGAGGTCAAGACCACAACGGCGAGCTGGTATTCGACACTGAAACCCGCACTCGGCTTTTTCGGCCAGCATACCACTGATGCTTCCATGGTCATTCCCGGCCTCATTCTCCAGCTTATTCCCTGGACTGCCGGTGGCGCGCCCACATGCACATTTGATGTTGCTGATTCACTGGGTGAAGATGGAGTATCCAAAGCGGTCGCAATCACAGGTACAGGCACCTGGGCAGGATTCGGATGGGCCGCAGTCACGGCCGCCGGAACCGGCACTCTCGCCGGAATAAATTTGACTACTTATGCGGCCTGCTCGCTTCATGTGTCGGTAAAAAGCACTGCAACCGACTTCAACTTCCTGGTGGAGAACCTTACTCATACAGGACAGACTTGGGTAACCGCTTCCACCTACGGATTTGTCGGGGACGGAGCATGGCATGACCTGGTTATTCCTCTTTCGGCATGGGCCGCGACATGCGATTTAAGCAATGTTGCTTATTTCCTCGGAGTCAGCATGGCGCCGTATGTTATGGGAGAAACGATGGTAATCGATAATCTCTACTGGACGCTGCCGTAATTAACGCGGCGGATTTTTATTAATAAAGAGACCCTGTGCATGAGCACAGGGTCTCTTTTGTTTTCATTATTAAAATCATTTTAAATTGTTTACCGGGCGAACCGCAGGAAACGCGGAGGGCATACAATCCTTTGCCGGTCGCAACGCCGGTTACCCATGTGGAACGGCTGGTCACGATGCCTATCTGGTCCGGGATGAGCGTGACAGCACTTTTTTTCTTGCTTAAAGCAATTTAACCTACATATATTAAAAGTCTAATTAAAGGTCAATCAACCCCAATGATTTCTTGATTTCCTCTTCGGATGATGGACGTGTTGAAAAAAAAATAAAACTGGAATCTATTTTAATTTTTTAAAAAATCTTATAAACAATCAATCTTTCCTCAAGGGGGACTGGATGAAAAAAGTTCTTTTAACAGTTCTTGGTGCAAGTATGTTGCTTGTCGCATTGTGTATTATCGGCTGCGGAACAGAGCCGAGAGGGACCGAAGGAAAAATCACGGTCAGTAATACTTCCATCACCGGAAGCAATGTCCCGCTTACGGTAACGCTCAACGACCGGGACATTACGGATACCGTCGTTACGGTGAAAGTGACAAGTTACGATTATCCTCTGGGAATAAAACTGAGGCTTACCGGGAAAAACGGAACATTTACCGGCACTCTTAACTTTTCGACGACCGTTGCCGGCAACGACACCATCAGGGTGATAGACGGTGACCTTGTGACTATTACCTATACCGACGCTTTTCCCGCCGGAGACAGGACTGTTAAAGTTTCCTGGAACGGTGCAAAAGGCACGGTCGCTCTTGATGCGGCGTCCTATTCCAGCATCGCGACCCCCATGACCATAACCGTGACCGACCTTGACATGAGCGCACCTGCACTCAGTGTTGATATTATAACAACCACCTACAACTCTCAAAAGACCACCGTCATCCTGAACGCTGTTGCCGGAAGTTACGGGACATATTCCGGAAAAGTTTATTTCACCCCTAAACTGTCCGCCGGCAACGACACCATCCGCGTCAAGGACGGCGACGTGGTGACCGTCACCTATACCGATGATGTTCCTCCAGGCGCTATTGCATCGGCGACCGCCACATGGCACGGTGTTGCCGGGACAGTAACGCCGGATGCTGCGGCTTATACCGGGTTGAAGTCAAAAATGACGATCACTCTCAAAGATGCCGACGTCACCGATCCGTCAGTTACGGTAATGGTAAAAAGCCAGAAGGATACGGCCGGAATTTCCGTCGTTTTAAATTCTGCGGCTGGGTCTGCTGGCACGTATTCGGGACAAGTCGGGTTCTCTCTCAAATCTTCGACGGCGGGGAGTGTCATTGCCGTTCAGAACAATGATCAGGTTACCATATCCTATAATGATGTCGCGCCCGCCGCAGTGGTCACCAAAACCGTGACTTGGAATGGCGCGTCGGCGACACTGGCCGTCGATTCCGCGTCCTACCACGGGACCACAGGCAAGAAGACGATCACTCTTGTCGATAACGACGTTGTCGACACCTCGGTTGTCGTTAATGTAAAGAGCACCAAAGACACGGTCGGCATCCCCGTGACCCTTAAAGGGTCGAACTTCTCCTTCTCAGGGCAGGTCGGGTTTTCCATGGGTGCCTCCAGTGCAAGTGCTATCGCGGTAAAAGACAGCGGCACGGTCACAGTGACCTACAGCGACATGGCCCCTGTGGAAACAAAAACCGCAACGGCGACCTGGTATTCGACGCAGATACCCGCGCTCGGCATTCTGGGCCTTGCAGCTACACCTGGAGCAACCCAGGTTCCTGGTTTCCTCCCCAATCTTTTTACCTGGGCAGGAACATGCACGGTGGATTCCGTCGCGAATTATTCGGGCAGTGGAAACACGGTAAGGATAACCGCGGGTGGGGCTGGCTGGGCGGGATTCGGTTGGGCACAGGTCAACGCCGGGGGTACTTTAGCGTCCCTCGATATGACCACTTATGCGGCATGCAGCCTTCATGTCAGGCTGAAGGGCAATGCGAACGACATCAAGATCCTTGTGGAAAATTTGACCCACACTGGCCAGACATTCCTTGCGACATCAACCTACGGGTATGTGAACGACGAACAATGGCATGAAATAGTGATTCCTCTTTCTGCATGGTCCGGGACCTGTGATTTATCCAATGTTGATTATTTCATGGGTGCAACGTTTGATCCTTTCACAGCCGGACAATATATTGTTATTGACGATCTCTATTGGACGCTGCCTTCTCATTAAACCGGCGGAATGAGGGCACCGTAAAAGGTGCCTCCAGAGTTCACGAATAAAAAAAACCCGCGTATTTGCGCGGGTTTTTTTTATTATCATACGGTTGGTTTAAAGCCGCTACCGCAACAACATCATTTTAAACTGACTGCTGCTTGAACCGCAGGAAACGCCGAGGGCATAAAACCCTTTGCCGGGCACGATGCTTTTCGCAGATAGCTTCGGTGTTTTTCTGAAGTAGTTATTGTGAGCTCACCTTATGTGACAGTGGGTTACGGTGATTGCTGCTGAAAATAGTTTTCCGTCAGAAAACACTTAATACTCTTTTCTCTTGAAAAAAGCTCTCCATTCCCGTATATTTATGTACGTGGGACAAAAGAGTCGCTGAAGGGAAATACCATAGCCATGATCGACGTTTATGAATATATAGATTACCGTAAAGTCCTTAAAGACCTCTACGAAGATAAAAAGAAGGAGTTTCCCTTCTTTTCGTACCGCTACATTGCGCAGAAGGTGGGATTCAGCTCCGCGGGCTTCTTCATTAACGTCGTCCAAAGGAAGCGGAACATCTCGTCGGAATTTATATTTAAGTTTGCGCAGGTGTTCAAGCTCAAGCGCGCCGAAACGGAGTATTTCGAGCTGCTCGTCCGGTTCGACCAGGCCAAGAATCACGATCAGAAAAAATATTATTTTGAAAAGATTCTTGCCTCCAAGAAATCAAAAATCAAGGTGACCGACGCGCAACACTACGAGTTTTACAGCAGATGGTATTACACCGCGGTGCGCGAAGTGCTTAACTGTTATAAATTTACCGGCAACTATAATGAATTGGCGAAAAGGGTATCGCCGTCGATAACGCCCGCGGAGGCAAAAAAAGCGGTAACGCTCCTTGAGAAAATGGGGTTTGTCAAGAAGTGTGATCGCGGTTATTACCAGCTGGTGGACGATATCATCACCACGGGGTATGAGGCGAAATCCCTGGCGATCAACAATTTCATCATATCCACCAACGAGCTTGCGCGGCAGGCGATAGACAGGTACCCGCGCGAGCAGCGGAGCATGTCAACCCTTACCTTCAGCTGTTCGGCCGAAGGATACGCGAAGATTGACGAGCGGCTGAAGAGGTTCAGGCGGGAAATTCTCGAAATCGTCCGCACCGACAAAGACACAGACAGGGTTTATCATATAAATTTCCACGTTTTTCCGATGTCGAATACGATTCCAAAGCCATAGCAAAAAAAACACGTATGAGCCAGTTCCGTACATTGTTTTTGCTGATATGCGCCGCCGCGGTTTTTCTTCTTGACTGCGGCCCAACTATGGTTGCCGGCGGCTCCGGCTCGGAAGTGGTTGGCAGCCTTGTTGACGGAAGCGGAAATCCGGTTGCTGGCGCGAAGATTGTCCTCGACACTGCCATGGTCAGGGATTCCGTCTCCAACGCCGATACCGCGGCCATCCACCGTGACGCCACCACCTCCGACGCGAGCGGCAATTTCAAAATATTCCTCGGCAACAACAGTAACGGCATCTACAATATCAACTGCTCCGCCAACAACGGCGCGCTGGTCGCCTTTAAATCAAACGTGCTGGTCAACAGACCTTCAAATTATAATGGTATTTACTCTGTTACGGTAAATCCGCTCACCATGCTGCCGCCGGGAAAGATAAGCGGCAAAGTCGTCATCAATAGCACTTCTATGGCAAATGTCACTTGTTATATTCCGGGAACCTCGTTTATGGCGATGAGTGACAGCACCGGCGGGTTTACCATCTTCGGTGTTCCTCCAGGTACTTATAATGTTTTTTATTATATCACCGGCTACGAGACGGGAAAGGTCGCGCTGGTGACGGTCGTTTCCAACCAGGTGACCGTTTTACCGGTTGCGGTCCTGAGCCTCGATCCGCTCGGTGCGCCGCTTCCCCCGATCGGCCTTGCCGCTTCAGCAGACACGGCAACCGGCACGGTGAACCTGTCATGGCGGTCTGTAAAGGTATCGGACCTTGTAGGATATGTTATGCTGCGAAAAGCGCCGGCAGATATCGATTTCACCCAGATAACCGTTCTGCCGGTCATAGATACTTTTTATTCGGATAAAATATTTATCAGTCTCCAGGACACGGTTGCCAAGACTTTTGTCTACAGCATAAGGGCCGTGGATTCGGACAATAATAAAAGCGACAATTCCAAATCCGTCCAAATAACGTTGCCGCCTCCCTCATATGTTCGTCCATTTGTACTGTTTTCCGTGCTGAACCCGGCGAATGACACGGCCAGCGCAGGAAGCACGGTGAAAATTGAGGCCGCCTTTTTGAGCACCATCACAACTACCAACACGCTCACCTGGTTTACAAAAGCTCCTGATTCGATGTTCCTGAAGAAAGCGGACGTCGCCGCAAAGAAAGGCGCCGACACTCTTGTATATGTTTGGAACGCTTCAGGGCCAAAGGAAATATACCTCGACGCGCTTGACGAACGGGGAAGTGTGTGGCGCGACAGTCTTGCGGTCGTTGTGGTGCCGATGGCGATCAACGTGACCGCTGTCACTTCAACCGACAGCACGGTAAAGATAACCTGGAACAAGTCATCCGATCCGGCCTTTGCCCGTTATCTGCTGTATTCCGCCGATACCGCCGCCGGCGCGATACCTTCGCTTGCGGCAACGGTTTCCGTGGTGCAGGACACGGTTTATTCCGTTATAACGCGGAAGAATGGAATCAAGAAATACAGTGTAAAGGTCGTCGCAGCAAACAATCTGGTCTCCCTTGGCGGGAGCATTGCCGCCGGAGGAATAAAAAACACACCCCCGCAAATCACCACCGACACCGCCGTGATCGCAAAGGCCGCAAACGCGGGCGTTTTGTACCATGTAAAACTGTCCGTGGCGGATGCCAACAAAGACAGCATGTCATTCACCCAGCTTTCATCGAACGCCGGATTGACAATAAGCGACAGCGCGGTATCGTGGACGCCCGGCGTTTCGGATACCGGTTTGAAGCATATCAGCGTGCGGGTGAGCGACGGATGGGGCGGCGCCGACACAATCTCCTGGGACGTGCTTGTCACGCCTTCAAATGTGTGGTCAAGCATCGCGTCTTTGTCAAAGCCGCGCAGGTTCCTTTCCGCGGCGGTTTTAAACGGCGTGCTGTATGCCATCGGCGGCGGGAAAATGAGCTTTGACGGCATGAACTACACCATTTCACCGTCCAGCGCCATGGAGGCGTTTTCAATTGCCGCCGGCACAGCATGGTCATCGGTTGCCGCGCTTCCATCTGCGCGGTACCGCACCGCCTGCGCTCCGCTGTCCGGAAAGATTTTCTCCTTCGGGGGAAGTGGCAGTTTTGATTATGTTACCACGGTTGATTCCTTTAATCCGGTATCAAATTCGTGGGGACCTGCAGGTCAGCTGTCCGCCGCCAGAGTCGGGGCTGCTGTATGCGCCGTCGGCACCAAGCTGTACCTCGTCGGCGGCCAGAGCTATTCCGGCTCGAACTTCACCGTGACCTCGAGCATTGACGAGTGGGACCCTGTATCGGGCTGGACGCACAAGGTGAACATGAAACAGCAGCGCATGGACCATCAGGCAGTGCTCCTCAACAATAAGATTTACCTCATTGGAGGGCTTGGCGGTTCCGCAGACCCGAACAGCTGCGTCCCGGAGCAGAGCGTTGAAGTGTACGACCCCGCCGCAAACGTGCTCGACATCGCCGCCCCGCTCAACACAGGCCGCTGGTATTTCGGTGCTGCCGAGGCAAACGGGAAGATCTACGCCATAGGCGGGCTCTATTCGTTTGATACCGACAGCTCACTAGCGTCGGTGGAGGAATACGACCCGGCCCAGAATATTTGGACAATCAAGGCCGCGCTGCCCACAGCAAGGTTCGGGTGCGCCGCAGCGTCGTGGCAGGGGAAAATTTACGTTGTGGGCGGTGCCGAGAAAATAGCCTCGGGGACCAGAGAGACGGGTTCTGTCATGGTGTTTTATCCATAATGTTGTGCTGCCGCTACAGGCAGGGGAAAAAGGCATGAAAACAATCCGGGAGCAGAAACGGCATATTATGCAGTGTGCGGCCGTCGCCGCGCTGGGCATGCTGTTTTTTACCGCGTCCGCATTTCCCCAATGCAACATGAACGACAACGGGTATGTCTTTCTGCACCCTGCGTTTGCAAACAAGAACTGGGGAAAGGCCTGGTACGACAGCGTCAGCATCGTGCTGCCCGACACTCTGTGCGCCGAAAAACCGGTGCGCTACGATATCTGCGGGCCCGCGGCGAGCGCCGTGGCGGTGTACTCAAATTCCGCAAACGACCTGTTTCTCATGAAGACACAATACCGGTGTCCGCAGCCCAAGCCGCCGTGCACCTATTGCGTTCTCGAATACCTCGACCCCTCGCAAATAGCTCTTCCGGGCATTGCGCTGGTGCAAAATACGCCTTTATACCTTGTAAAGAGCCCTTTGTACGGGGGCGACAGCGTAAAGGTCCTTGTTGAAAATACCCAGAAAAAAGTGATAGCGATTGCCTTGTCCACCGCGAGCCTTGCCGTGCTTCACATCGACACGCTTGCAACGAGCGCATTGCTGCCGCAGCAGGAAATTGTACGGATCCAGGGCGCCTACGATACCGTAAACCAGAGGGACACAGGCGTGTGGCTCCTTGGTTCGGCCGGTCTCATGCGTTTTTTTTCCGTGGCAAACGGCCAGTGGGGCGCGGAAACCAAGCGCGATATCACGGGTGTTTCCGACACGGTCTATTGCGTATACAACGGCTTCGCCGGCACCTCCACCGGGTCAATTTACAGGAGACTGGGGGGTGCCTTCGTATTTGACAATCAGCCCGCTTTCGCGGCCATTACCGATATCTACAGCAGGGGAGCCGTTGGCAAAAAGGGAGTGTTCCTCGATTATACCGGGACCAGCTGGGTTCCCTACACCTTCGGGTCGGCCGACTACCGGTACGGAAATTTCATAAACCGCTGGGACGGTTTCGGCGTGGAACTGCTCGACAGCCAGTGGGGCAGGAGCGCGTTCACCTACCGCCTGAACCCATCCTCAATCTCCGCGATAGTGCCTGCCGGGCCCATGTTTTATATCAACAACGGCGCCTATGCGTACAACGGGCGCTCGACCGAAAGTTACACCGTGACCCTTAAAGACCCTGACGCCAGCTACACCGATTTCGGCATTGTCCTCAACAGGTCAGGCACTAAGGTCAACATGAAGAACAACGGCGCCTACACCATTTCCACAATACCGCCCGATTCGCAATGTACCATAGACTCGCTGCGCCTGAAATCCGGCGTTATCGGGATCACGCTTTCCAGTTCATCGGTGCAAATGACGGCGAGCTGTGAACTGGGAAAAAGGGACGTTGCGTGCCCTGTTGCAAGGTGCATGCGTGTTGATTACCCGTTCCTTGCCTCGCAGTCATGGAATAACGGTGATTCACTGACCATTACCGCAGGCAGCGATATCCTGAAGGTTGTTTTTAATGGCTCTCCTACCGTCAGCAATAGCTTTGCTTTTTCCGCAGCCGGCCCGGGCTCCGTTTCCTGTAAAACAGCCGGCCGCACCATCATGTTTTTCGTGCAACAGGGTGTGGATAAAAAACTAGTTCGCATCGGGCTGTACAACGTTGCCGGCCAGGCGCTCGCCTCGCTGGTGGTGGGGAACAGGGCCGCCGTCGCCTCGCCGCGTATCGTTGGTGCAGGTGTTGTCTATGCCCGGTACTTCTTTTCCGACGGTTCTTCAGTTTGCCGGCCCATTCTGCTCGTCCCCTGAGTCTTTATTTTTTCACCTTTCCTTAAGTATCTCCGCGCTGGAATTCGTCTTTTAAAAACGATATTTTCCTCCAAAAAACGGTTATATATTCTGCCCGCACTTGGATAGAGAAAACTGACGACGCCGGTTTTTTTTCCTTCAACATATCTGGCTATTGTTTCTCGCGTTTGCAGATCTTACTTTTAATACATTGTTACTTTTGAAATATCCAATGAAAACTCTGGAAGGAGAGACGGCGTTTATGGCCCACACGTATGAAGAACTCAAAAAAAAGACCGTTGCCGAACTGAGGGACATCGCGGCGGAGATCCAGCACGATGCGCTCCAGGGCTATTCCCAGCTCAACAAGGAGCACCTCCTTGTGCAGCTCTGCAAAGCCCTCAACATCAGCATGCTCTCGCACCACAAGGTGGCTGTGGGTGAAGGAAAGGTTAAAATAAAGAACAAAATAAAGGAACTCAAGCTGAAGCGTGACGAGGCGCTCAAGGCGGGCAAGCATGGCGACCTCAAACACCTGCGCCGGAGAATGCATTTCCTCAAGAGGAATTTGAGAAAGGCCGCGGTTGAAGTGGCGGTGTAAAAAGGTGCAGTTATAAAAGCAAAGCCGCCCTTTGCGGGGCGGCTTTGCTGTCTGTCAATAATCCGTTAACGGTTTTACCTGTACTGTCTCAACATATAGATGCCTTTTGACATTGTCAGGGTAGAATTAAGAAGCTTTCCTTGCGACACCCGCGATTCCCACACTTTTTTCCCTTTCAGATCGTAAAGTTCGATTTTCTGCACATCCGGGCCGAGGCGCGGGAAAAACGTGGCACCGCCGGTGACCGCGATTTTCCCGAATGAATACAGCGTAAACGCTTTCTTTTCCAATGGGGCCAGGACGCTTACCGGCCTTAGGGGGCCGTACGTGCACACCTGTTTTTTGGAGGGGACCACCATCGAGTACCCGTCGGTGAAGGTCACGGTCCTGTCGGCGAGGTCAGGGTTAAAGGCGCAGTAGGTTCTGATATTGGCCTTGTCGAACACGGCGTACGTGGGCACACTGCCTGCCACCACCGTGTCAAGCCTGCCCACGGCGTTGAGCGAGGAAATTTCCATATAGCATGCGGGTTTTGTGTTGCCGCCTTCTATGCCCGTACCTGCATTGTACTTCTGCATCGCGGTTGCGCCGTCGGAATAGGCGAGGAATTCGTAGAAAAGGTCGGACCACCCGCCGTCGAATCCCTCGGCATAATTTAACGGATTGTAATCCGGGCACCGGCCGTAGTACAGGTGGCCTGCAGTGTTGGGCAGAAAATTGATGCCGTGGATGGCAGAGCCGGCGCCGGAAAACCAGGTGCCGTAAGACCCCCCGTTACTCCACACCATGCCGACGCACGTATGGGTATATGCCGTCGGAAACGTCACGTTATCCACGTCCCACCAGTATTGCGCTATGGCGCGTGCCTCGTTGACATACATGAAAATGCCCTCGTCGCGGAGCGTTTTATTGCCGGTCATGACGCCGAACAGGATCAATCCAGCGTTGAAGTTCATTGATTCCGATGAAGATTCCTGGTTGGTGCCGGTCGCAAACCCTGTTCCGTCTGCCCATCCATGACCTTCGTACGGCTCGAAATAGCAAAAACGGCCGAACAGGGAATCGTTGTCGTCCCAGGCATTGACGTCCCTGATGAGCATCTGCACCATGCCGCCCCAGTTTTCCGGCTTTGCCCAGTCCGGGTCCCATTGGGCCACACATGCCGCGGCACGCAGGTAATACCCGTAGTGGAAGTGATGGTCGGTCATGCGGGTGTCTGAATAGTAAGCCGCAGGATACCCGATAAGCCTGTTCCACGGTTTGTAGTAGTAAAATTCCGGCTGGCCATCCGCCGTAAACCAGTTTTGGAGGCTTGTCTTGAGGCAGGTGACGATCTGGTCCCGTTTTGCCGTGTTGCCGGCCACATCCGCTATCTGCGCTAGCTGCGCGTATTTGCCCAGGTCCTTGTTGTAGGTGCTGCCGCCGATGGACGTGGGTACGCCTTCTGCCTGCACCTGGGTCTTGAGCGTATTCATATCGAAGCCGGTGTCGGGCATTGACAGCAGCACGCCGTTGAACCTCATATTGGTAGCAAACGATTGGCCGGTGACCACCTTCATCACGCCCCGGGCGCTCTGGTAGGTGTAGGCGGTGAGCGGGCCGGTATAGCTCAGCCACTGGTGCCGCATGAGCGCGAAAATCGTGCCGCTTTCCGTTCCTTCCTTGACATCTGCGTTTATGCTGAATATCGAGGTGAGCATGGCGGTCGGCTCATCATAGACCCATGACACGCGCGTGTCTTTGGCAAAGGAATAGGCGTACTGTTTGAAAAACGAAAGTGTCTGTGCCGTGTTGTCCGGCAGGAGCGCGACCGAGAGATAGTCCTTGCCGCTCAGCGATGACGTCATGGTGCCGGTCCCGCTCCATGCGGATCCGGTGGGACCGAAAATAGCGTAATTCCTGCCGTTGACCGTTGCGCCGACCACGCCGCCCTGATTGTACCAGATTGTGGGAGCTCCGCTGAACGCTACGCTGGCGTTTGCGCCTGTGATCTTGAAATAGGCAAACGGTATCCCCTGGTTCATGGTCGCCTCCATAACGACAGCTCCTGTCCCAAGCCACCGCGCCGTGACGCCGAAATGGGAATAGGAGGCCACGGCTGTGCCCGTGGCATTCAATCCCACGGCGCCGACCGTAAGGTCTTTTGAGTGCGAGTTTGAAAAACCGCCTCCCGTGCTTATGGCCGCACCTGGATATCCGATGTCAAGTCCGGTCGCACCGGTCTGGAACGACATCGGATGCGCCCACATGGGAAGCGAGAAATTATTGTTGATGAGTGTCACCCACCATTTGGAGCATATCACCTTCTGGGAAAAATCGGTGGTGATAAACGGGTTGTGGTCGGTAACGGCAAAGTTTCCCGATGTTACATATGATCCCAGGCCGACCTTGACCTGCGCCGAAACAGGATTATTTGTCAAGATACAGAATGCACAGCATGCGGCCACGCACCACAGTTTGGTCTTCATCATTTTATTTCTCCTCAATGGGAATTAAATAATGTTACTTTACCGCTTAAATATTTTTTACTTGCTAACCGAAATCATTCTACAATGAAAATAAGCAGTGTTATTTAATCGCTTTAATTGTGTCCCAATTTTTAAATTTTGTTCACTGCATAATATACGTAATAAATCGTGAAATACTTAAAAAATATAGGCAAAATAGCAGAATAGATTGAATAATTATATAGTTATCTTATTTTCTTGAAAAATAGTTCTAATCGTGATATAATAATAATTGATGGTATTAAATCGTTCATTAATTCGGTTTGGAGCAATCCGGCAATCCGCCCAGCGGGTTGGAATGTACTGTCTTGAAGGCAGGCGAGCTATGAGCAGGCTAAAAAGCAATTCCGGCATCACTATAATTGAACTTATGATGGTTATAATAATTCTCGGCTTTCTGGCTGCGCTCGCCGTACCCAATCTTGTTCCAATGGTAGACATGATAAAACTCCGCACCGCGGCCAATGCCGTTAAGCGGCAAATGATTATTGCGCGGACGCGCGCGCTTTCTGACCCGAATGTTCATGTCGGGGTGTGCATCGACACACGAACAAATCCCAACAGGTCTTTTGTTTTTTTTGACGTTGCCACTGGCACCGCGTATCATTGTGACGCGGCGGATCCTGTTTACATGGGTGAATATAGGGTGCCAAAAAACATCTGGGACAGCATACCGTCTGTCGCAAACGGGGGAATCACCGACAGCGTGGTTGTGTTCAGGGGCGACGGGTCCGCGAAAAACGGCGGCACAGTTATTCTGAAAAACAGGTTTGGCAGAATACGGACAATAAGTGTTCTGGCGAGCACGGGAAGGGTGAAGATGTTTTAGAAAACGGGAAAACTGAAACCCACTTTATTTTATATAATTCCGGTTACAGGAGCAAAAAATGAAAAAGCTGGAAGCCATTGTAAAAAACATATCGGGCCTTTCGCTGATTGAAGTGCTTTTATCCATGATCATCATCGTCGTGAGTGCGATTGCCGTACTCTCCTGGCAGAATTCCTCGTGGGCCCAGACTAAAACCACCAACAGGCTCATGGTGGCGGGGCATATCGTGGACAAACAGGTTGAAAATCAGAGGATGATTATTGCCAGGGACCCGCCAGACAGTTTCCCGGTTTTTAAAACTCGTTTTGATAATAATGATGTGACCATTATTGACAGCAGTGTATCTCCGTTCGTGTCGGTGAAATGGCATGGATACGACACGCTGCATGATCCACATGGGCATTTGATTACTGATGTGTTACAGATAAAACTGACAGCGTGGTGGGCGGGGTGCAAGGTATCCGACAGCTTGAAACTGGAAACGCGCATTTCACAGAATTTTTAATCACAGAAACATCGGATCGGGAGAGTATGAGTAAGGTAGCGCAAAAAGAGAGATTGGGAGCGAGCGGATTTACGATCGTGGAACTCGTAATCACCATCGTCGCAGGCTCAATCGTCATTCTCGGCGTGTATCGCCTTCTCGCCCAGGCTATGTGGAGCTATAACCTGCAGGAACAGATGACCGACATGTACCAGAACGCAACGTTTACTATAAAAAAGCTGTCCGAAGAGGTGTCCCAGGCGGGCGGGGCCCTGCCGGATTCATTGTATACAGTGGTATACGTAACCGGTTCGCCTACCAACGATATCACGATGAGGGTGAATAAAAAGGGTGCAGTACAGAAAGACACAATTACGATAACAGCATCGGCCAAAATTCCCATTGACAGCGGAAACGCTTTTACAGGCCTGGATTCCATAGTCGTCGATACAGGCAAAGGGTTTCCGGTCACCAAACTGATTGACAGTGTCAAAGTCACATCAACGCCCGATACGGTATATCTTAAATCGCCGGCAACCATATCCTTGAAACCCGGGGATGTTGTCTATGCAGCCTCAACAGCGCGCTATTTCATCGACAACATGAATTTCTGTTTAAATTCGACGTCCAATGTCATGGCCGAAAACATAGATTCGCTCGCCATGATGTTCTACGACAGCACCCATGCAGCGACAACATCGTGGGCAAATATGAGTTCGATTTCGCTGTATGTCCGCGCGCGCACCGCGGCGCCTGATAAATTTTACAAGCATGCCGTGTTTCATGACGGGTACCGGCGGCTCGCGCTTTCAATGAATATAAAGCTCAGAAATAGATTTTAAAAAGGGAGGGCTTCATGAAAATTTTGCCGGGTTCACTTAAAAGCTCCAAAGGCGTGGTGATGGTGATAGCCATTATCATCCTGCTGGCTGTCACCGCGCTCGGCATCGCCATGGTCACCAGTGCGGCCATGAGCTCCACCATCGCGAAGAACTACAAATACAAGATCCAGTCGTTTTATGCCGCGGACGGGCAGATGACCGTGCTTTCGCAGGCGATAATTGACGGGCAGATGTCAAACTGGATTGGGGGGGGCAACACATTTTATATCGGCCTGTCTGCCAACGCTCCTGCTGGAGTCACTCCCGCTGCTGCTGCTGATTTGGCATTGGACACTCTTGGTTTTACACATACTTCGGGACAGCGTTTCAGTCTCTCCACCCCCCGGTACTTGTATTCAAAGGTTATGAATGGAGTTTACGCTGCAGGAACCTGGGTAGATAGCTCTATTTGTAGCGTAAACGGCGGAGGCACTCAAACATACAAGTGTGCAATTTATAGGACCAATAGCGATGGAAGCAATGCAACAGGGATTTGTTCCACAACCGTGACTAGTAGTGGAGCATGGTATACATGTATTGTCTTTTCCATGCCAAGTGTTCCTGCAGAAACGCTTACCAATCAGCGTTTAAGGGCTGGATTTTCTCTAACATCGGGTTCATTAGCACAGATGTGCTACGGAACTACCGGTTATATAAATACGTTTGGAGGATGTCTCACCCCCACTCCTTTCTCCACGTCCGACAGCTTAACCGTGGGCAATTTCAAAGTGCTGTGGTCAATAGCCCAGAAAGCAGACAATCCAAACGACTTTACCGTCCAGGTAAGGTCACTCCAACAGAATTCGAAATGGGGCACTATTTTCGAAACACCGCTCACCCAGGATATCGACCGCCAGTATGGCGGCGGATTTCAACTGCCTGGCGCCACGGCAAATGTGCCGGTGACGTATTACGATTATCATTCGAACAGGACAAACCCGGAGTTTGAACAACCGTGTTTGAATGCATCTCAAAAAAACATGGTGGGAAACAATCTGGATTCGGAACGCAAACCGGTTTTAGGATCAAATCCTTGTTTAAATTATTGTATTGCGAAATGGTTCCGTCCCTGGTGGCCGGGAGATACAACAATACCGGTTTATAGCCAAACAGTTTTACAATATACCACAGTAGACAGCACCGCTGCGAATAAAACCCTTGTGAAATGGCTTCGGCCCGGCGCCTGGAATGGCGGGGAATGGGGAAACGCAAGTTGCAACGAGGTAAATTCACCCTCAAACGGACAAAACCCTGTATTTGAAAAAATCTACCGCCCAACAGGAGATCCGAAAAACGACACGGCTTTTAAAAACATCGTTATTCAAAGTAGCCTGGTATTTACCCTCCTGAACGCCGCGACAGGGACCTACCAATTCAACCAGTCAGGTTTCTGGCCTTTGGACGGCATAGGTTTTGGGAATGAATGGGTTGCCGGCTATCAGAAAGCAAACGTCACAACTCCAACTCCAGACACGAGCAAGACCCACCTTGGTCTGGGGATCTGGCCCCATAATTTCTCTTTCACCATGTCAATAAGCCGCACTTTTGTCAAGACGCCGCATGACACTTTTGCATTTACCGGCGACGACGACATATGGCTGTTTCTCAACAACAAGCTCGTGATGGACCTCGGAGGCCCCCATGCCGGCGGGGACATGACGGTCCTTATTGACACCTGTTTCAAAAATACCGGAAACCTGAACGACACGATGGTGAACTACAACACTTACAATTTCGACTTTTTCTACTGCGAGCGCCATTCCACGCAATCGAACTGTAAAATCACCACCAACATACTTTACTACTATCCGGCCCAAAGCCAGCGGCGGTCCTGGCGCAGGACCTACGGGACGCTGGATTGATATAGGGCTGTGGTAAGGTTTTTCTTGCAAGGGCGTTCTAACGAACGCCCTTGTTTTTTTGATAGTTTTAAAGGGGCTGTTATTGGCAGATAGAAATGAATTCGGAAGGCTTTACTATTCGCGTTTTACGAAATGCCTTCAATTCAAGCAAATGAACATCACCGCTCACGATAAATGCGGCGTTCCCGCAGGCTGCAAGGTCGAGGAATTTATCATCTTTCGGGTCATGGCAGATGTGAATTTCATCTGTACTATCAATCAGTATCGCTTCCGAAATTAATGACTCAATGAATTCGTCGCGTTCATAGGGGTAGAGATACTTTTCGAATTTTTTCCGGCTCAGCACTTCGTTCAATTCCTGGAGAGTAGCGGAAGATACGAGAATTGAACCAATATCCAATGCGAGGCGAAAAGCCCTGTCCGCAGTTGAATCATCGATCAACAACGCACTGACAAGCACATTTGTGTCAAAAATGAAACGGTCAGTTCTTTTCATTGAGGGCTTCCCGCAGGATTTCAGGCGTCAAGCCCCTGGCACGGGCGCTACGGCTTATTTGACGCATGATTTCCCTGAGAGAAGATGGAGCGCTCGTTGCTTCCAGCAGCCTTAGGTTGACAAGTGTCTCGAGTTTCCGCCTCTGACGGGCAGGCGCCCTTTTAAAAGCTCTTGCGATTGACGGTTTGACATGAATGGTGATTTTATTTGAAATCATAGGGCAACCTCATCGAAAAAAGGTAAGTAATGCATTACAATACTAAATGATGGCAGGAGAAAAAGTCAATTTTAAAATCTCATGAATGATTTTAAAAGGGACCTTAGCAGGGTGTTCAAAAAGTCTTCTTTATGCCGTCCATGGTTCGACAGGCTCAACACGAATGGACTTAGGCAGCTTATTTACGGGACACGATAGTAGCGCTCTATTGCTTTTCAAACAGTTCTATTGGAAGATATTTTCGATAATTCTTAAAATCCAAATCTGTGGTAAATATTTTCAGGTTTTCTAAATATGCAACGGAACATAGTAAGAAATCGGTGTTTGAACCCTGTATGCCCTTTTTCACACAGATATTGCTGAATTCCGCTGCTTTGATAAAATGGTTGGAAGTTAATGGAATGTCTTCAAAAGGAGAAAGGTATTCCTTAAGGGCTTCAAATTGGGTTTCCTTGGATATGCCGGAAAGAATTTCCTGGCGAATAGGGCCAATGATTACTAAACGACCATCTTTAATGATTTCTCTTAATGTTATTTCTATTTCCACATTTGGATTTTTATGGCGAAGTGCATAAGACCAAATACAGGTATCGACCAGAACTTTCATCTTGTTCTCGCCTTTTTATAATCATATTTTTGATCAAAGTCGATGCGCCCAAACAGGTCAAGAATTTTCAGTTGTTTTTTATGTGCTATATACTCCTTTAACGCAATCATTACCGCTTCTTTTTTTGTACGATGATGACCGATTTTCTGAGCCTGAATTATCAGGTTGTCATCTAAGGCCAGATTCGTTGCCATGGTAAGCTCCTTTCTACACATAATATAACACATTGGACTGTGTAGATCAGTTTTTCTATCAGATAATCGTCATCTATTTCTTACTCCGTGTTCTCCATGGTGATTTTTTTTCTTCACCATTTCCGCCTGTCCCTCAAACCCCATATATTCCAGCATGTCCGCGAAATACCCCAGCGCCTCCTGCCGCACGTAGGGCGCGTCGCGCCACTGCGTACAGATGCTGTCGGCTATCGCGTCTGCCGCCTTGGGGTCTGCCAGGTTTACCGCCGGCCTCTGGGAGGCGGTGTTCTTAACAATCAGAAACGACGTCCCGTCTGTGTATTCCAGGTGCCATTCCGGTGATTCGTACAGCCATTTGATGAGCGCGTGGTATTGCGTGAAAATCGCCGACGGAAGAATAGCATAGGTAATATTGAACTTTTTTTCTATTAAGGAAAAAAGCTTTGGCAGCGTGCATACCGCAAGATAATCGGCGAAAAACTGCGGCGGTCGGATGGCCAGCCTGCCGTCGACAAACACTTTTTTCTGCGGGTAAAATTGCCACATGAGATAACCCCCGTACCTGATGTCGTTGAACATGTTGCCCGGAACGGGATTCTTCTTGAGGTAGTCAGCGATTTTTTCGGGAAACCTGAACGGCGACAGGGCCCGGCGGGGCGGGCAGGATGCGACGACGGAGCAATGATTGATAAAAGGGATGGCGACAAGGAGCAGACCCGCGGCCGCGGCCCCTGCAAAGGCAAGGCGTTTTGTTTTAGAGGACAGGGAGGAAAAACGGCGCGCGTCAGCCGCATTCATCAGGGCATTCCCGATTATCGGAATAATGACGATGAAATACAGGAGCACGTTGCGCACCGCGCTTATTGCCAGACATAAAAACCCGAGAAACATGATCATATGAGCGGCGCGCAATTTTCTCCGGTTAACGGCAAACAGCGCGCACGCGGCAATAGCAGTGAAAATCACAGCAATGCGATAGCCAGCCTCAAACCCGGTGAGCGCGAACAGCGGGACATTTTCCGATATGTTGAGAGAATAAAGGTTCTGGGCAACCGGCGCAATGCGGCCGAAAAGGGTAAACGGAAGGAGCAGGCCGTCAATGCCGTAGGGGGTTGCCAGGCAGGAGAGGCAGCAGAGGAAAAAGATAAGGGTATAGATGTTGAAAAACCATTTGTGCGCCCCCTTCTCCCTGTGGGAGAAGGGGGGCGGGGGGATGAGGTCAGACCTCACCCCGGCCTCTCGCCTCCGCGTAGCGCTTCGGCGGAGCGGGGTCGGCCACCCCTCTCCGGCAGGAGAGGGGGCATGAATTCGCCTGGAATCAAACAGGGCTTCGATCGCATATGCCCCGACAATGAATATCCCGATTGGGTACAGGCCCTGCGAATTTGTCCAGATGATTTGCAGCGGCACGCAGAGCCACAGCCCATGTTTATTTCCTCCCTGCCGCACGTGCTCAAAAAGAAAGATGAATGTGGACATGCAGAGCATGGTGACAAGCACGGGCCTTTCGCACACGAGATACCGTGCCTCGTAGAACAGCAACGCGGAAAGCAATGCGCTCGACCAGATAAAGACGCCGTTGCGATACGCTAGGCACAGGAGCGTAACAGAGCCGGCGACCGCCACAAGCTTGAAAACGATCATTGCCTTGAGCCCGCCCAGAACAAACAATCCGTACATAAGAAGCTGGAACAGCCAGTGAAGGTCTGTCCATTGCGGCGACGCAAGCGTAAAGGCAAACGGGTCCGTAAACAGAAAGTGCCGGTGGGTGATCATTTCCCTTCCCGCAGCAAGGTGCCAGAAAATGTCGGTGTCGGTAATGGGAAAAAAGCAGAAAAAGGCGGCAAGGCCTGCGCACAGGGGAATGGGGAGACATTTAAAAAATTTATTTTCCACAGAAGTCCCTCCTCAGAGGATTTAGGGGGCTTTTTCCAGCCTCTCATATGCCTGCGTCAGCCCATATAAAAGCGTCGTGTCTTCCGGATAAAAATCCAGCCCTTTTCGAAAAATGTCCCTTGCCTTTTCGTATTGTTTCGCCGCCATCGCAACACTGCCGTAATTCGCGGCAAGGTTGACAAAATCAGGATGCACGGCAAACAGCTTTTCAAAAACCGCCAGCGATGAATCCGGCACGCCGGCAAACGCGTACGCAAGAGCGAGATTGCCTTTTGCCTCGGCAAAACCGTCTATCCTAGCCGCCGCCACTTTGAAATAGCCGATAGCCGTACTGTATTGTCTGCGGTCCATGCACATGGTGCCGGCATTATAGCAGAGCATGCCTATGGTCTTGCTTTTATTAAGGCTGGCGAGGTCATACCATGGTTTGCCCGCCACGGGGTAGTGTTCAGTATAATACCCGTTTGGATGCTGGAATCCGTCCTTGTTGGGCTCTATGTTAAATTGCCTTGTCCCGTTGTCGAACCTGCAGAAAAAATGGCCCGGCAGCATCACGCCGTAGAGCGGGCAGCCGGCTCTCTCAGCGAGCATGAGCATCATGAGCGAAACGCCCAGGCACGCGCCTTTCCTGTTTTTATACACAAGGTGGGGGAGCAGGGTTTCGGGCAAGGTGTCGCGGGAATCGAATTGAATGTTCCAGGTTTTATAGACAATTGCTAAAATGGAATCAACGGCGGCCACAGAAGGTTTTTGTCCGCCGAGCGATTGCGACAGGCATGCGGCGGTGCTGTCGAGGGTGCGGTAAAAGGACACTAGCGGCATCGTATCTGCATCTCCCGCAATGCCCATTAGGTTGAGGGATACAAGCCTGCATGCCTGCTCAAGCGAAATGGAATCGGAGAAAACAGGGAAAATGGCGGATTGTTTTTTAGCTTGGTATCTGCCGCAAGACGCGATTAAAATGCATGCTAGGAGGATTAAAGGAATGAAAATGCAGTACAATGTTTTTTTATTCATGGCATTCAAATATAAATAAGGGAAAAGGAAGTTAATGACAGGCAAAAGAAAAGGCCTGATGCAGGGGAGGGGAAGAAACATCAGGCCTGTAAAGGGAGGAAAACATACACCCTTTATGGCAATTACTTTAACGAGACGTGCTGCCGGCTGCCGTTTGGACCAGCCGATATATATACCGTTCCATGCGCGCCGGTCGCATACGCCGGCGCTCGCGAAAAAGTCTGGCCGCCATGTGAAACTTGTCTGCCGTTGAGCAGAAGAATTTGATATCCGTTATCAGCCCTTTGCGGCAGCGTCTGCCGCGCTCCCGGAATGCTTCGCGAAACCGGTGTCGTGGTTCCCAAAAGCCAGTTCATCACCTGTGTGATGCCTTTTATATTATCTTTCGCGGCAATATGCTCGTCGTAGACCCAGGGATCTCCGGTGGCAAATACCTTCCCTTTGCCCTTGAGCGCCGTTGCCATGAGGACGCTCCCTTGAAAGGTGAAGACGGATTTCGCCGGAGCGGTAATCGTGAGATTGCACATGTCAACTATGTAGAACGTGGTGCAGCTCGAAAAAACCTCGTTCTGGGGCACCGGCCCGAAATTGGACCCTCCGGTTTGCGTGGTATCGTTGAAGGTTATCCCGAAACGCGCCATAAGCTGGTTGTAATGGACAAACTCGACATGGCCCGTGTTGTTGGCGAAGCACATGAGCTTTCCGCCCTGCTGGACCCATTTGTCAACAGCATCGATTTCGGCGGCGCCGATGAGGTTCGAGGTCGCGGTCTTGCCGGGGTTAACGATAAAAAGAACGCTCACGTGCGAAAGGGTCGGGGAATCCAGCGGTGTTGTAAGGGTTGATGTGTCGGCGCCAAGATTTAAAATTATCTGAGCAAATTGTGAATAGCCACCCAGGCCCACCTTTTGCCAGGTATAATGCGCCGGGGTTTCGGTATTGTGATAACAATCGAGAGTCACAACAGGCTTCTGGGCAGAGGATTGGGATGCGAATAGTCCGCATAAAAACAGGACAGCCGCCGGGAAGATTTTTTTCATGGTATTTTCCTTGTAAGGTCTTTTTATTTTATTCTACAATTAATATATAACTAAAAGAACGTGTTTTTTTTAATAATTCATTGGAATTTCCTTACTGGGGGTAAGAAAAAAAACGGGTATAATAAGCAAAAATTGCTTATTATATTAATTAATCATCGTTAAATAAATATAGTTTTTATGGAAAATTAATTACCTATCAAAGTATAATAACATATAACCTTATCTTCTCTTCCATAAAAGGAGGCATCATGTTTTGTGCCAACAAGCTCTGTGCTGCATTAGCTTTTGCAATCGCTCTTGCCGTTGCGTCTATTTCGGCAGACTCGCTCGCAGTTTCGATCACCGGCTATGTGAGCGACTGGGCAGGACAGCCCGTTACCGGAGCAACCTGCCACCTCAAGAACGCGAACCTGACTGTGACCACTATTGATGTGGTTGGAGATCCGGGCCCCGGCTATTATAAATTCGACGCTCTTATTCCCAATGCGGTGCAGGTACCGCTGCAAAAGCCGGGATTCGCATCGAGGCCGTTCCTCACATCAGACGGTCTTCACTTCAGTGTACCCCAGAACGTGCAGCAGGTTAAAATCGATCTTTTCACCCTTTCCGGCAGGAAGGCAGTTGAGCTTGTCAATTCCAATATGAAGCAGGGCAATTACAAGGTGAACCCGTTTTCTGGTTTGAAAACCTCGCAGACATATATTGTGCGGGCCCGCATCGGAGACCAGGCCTTTTGCTTCAGAATGCCGCTGGTTGGCAACCGGATCGCGACATCAACGCTGGTGCAGACACTTTCCGGCAGCGCTCCTGCGGCCCCTCTTTCCAAAAAGGCCGCGGTTATCGACAGCCTCATTATTTCGAAGGCTAATTATGTCACAAACAGCTGGCCTATTGAATCGTACTCCGGGTCGCACTACGTGATCCTCCGCACGGCCGCGCAGATGCAGAACAAGGTCCTGAGTTTCACCTGCTCCATGAACCAGGGTACCACGGACAACGATCCGGTGCCTACGCTTTGCACGACGATATTCGTCAAGGACATGAGCGGGAATTTGTATTACAGGAACACCATGTTTGTGAACTGGTGGCTTTCGCATGAAGGATATGCGTATCCCCAAGTTATAGTAAATCCGGATTGGAGAGGGCCCGACACAATGGCTTGGAGTAATTTTAGGACTACCGATTCTGCTTTTGTGGATGCAATCACCAAAGCAACGCCGATTGTGGGAAACAATTCATTCGAGTTTAATCCCGGTAATTTCGTTCTCACAGCGGGAACGCCCTACAGGTTCTTCTTTGAGATGAATGTGGACAATCAATACAATATTCTCTACTCAGACAGCATTACCTTGGGAACCCAGCCTCTGGTGCGGACGCCGGTCATAACTTATGTCCCATCACCGGACCCTGCCGCATCCGTGGTCGGACTCACCAATATGGTGATATCATACAAGTAGGACGAATCTGTCCGAGCGACCGTGATTTGAAGTATTTTTTTTCATGGAAGAATCCCCGCCTTGACCGGCGGGGATTCTTCTCTATTCGGAGGCATCGTTTTCAATGCGGTAAAAACACAAGGCCGGGTACGCTCATGCGCTTTTTTATTCTACTCCTGCTTTTGCTTATTGTCCCGCAAAGAGCGTGTGGCCTTCAAAGCAATGATACCGCGGCCTTTGCTTGCACGGAAAAAATAAAGGTAACCCACCAACTCACGGGCACCGGACCATGGCTGCACAGGCAAGGCAGCACGGAACCGATTTCCCAGAACCAGCCCAATCCCGCCTCGCTGTACACCATCATTTACTTCTATGTTGCCCGGACCGGTCCCGTGAGTCTTAAATTGTATAATTCCATGGGAAAATTCGTAGGATACTTTGTTGACGGCCCCCTTGTTGGCGGGGAAACATACCGGGTGTTCTTTCCCGTGGGTATACTTGCCGCGGGAGAATATTTCTACCGCTTTAGTACCGCCGAATTTACGATTGTGAAGAAAATGGTGATTGTTAAATAACGGCACTATTGCATACTCCTTAACAAAGCAAAAAGCCTCTCCCGCAGGGAGAGGCTTTTTTATTACCGTTGAGTTTCATTTTGTTAATCCGGCAGTTTCTGGCCTTTGGTTTCGGGCATAAACCATATAAGAATGAGACCGACAATATATACCGATGCCATGACCGTGCTTGCCTTTGCAAAGGCCCTTGCGCCGTCTCCGAAAAAGTGATAAAGGTTGGCCATTCCCGCAAAAACGCCGATGGCGGCAAGAATACGCCCGAAATTGTAAGTGATCCCTTCACCAGTCGTCCTAATACGGGTAGGGAAGAGTTCTGGCAGATACAAAGGGAGCCAGCCGAAAAATGCAGTGCTGAATACGCCAGCTATTGCCGCCAGGGTCCAGAGCAACGGTCCATAGGAACGGACAAAATAGAACAGCGCGAGGGACGCCAGAAAGCTACCAATTGCGAATAGCGCATATGATTTTTTGCGGCCAATCCATTCGGCAATGAATCCGCCGAAAAATGCCCCGGTGATCTGGCCGAATGCCATAAACATCTGGGTAATCGGCTTCTGGAAAGGGGTTTTATTGGGTCCCACAAGTTGGTCCACCCAGGAGGGGATCCACTGGAAAACACCCCATGTTCCAAGGACAACAATTGAGGCAATAAAACATCCCATTATTGTTTTGTAACGAAGTCCAGGCTGAAACAATGTCTTGAACTCAGCTTTTTCACCGCGTTCCTTTGATTTTTTCCAGGCTGCGGGTTCACGCACCCCTAAGAGCATAAAAAGCACGGTAATTGCCGGGATAATTCCTATGAGCAGAATCATGCGCCAATGTTCGCTGACGCCGCCAGGCACGAACTGTGCCATCATGATGCCGATAATGGCGCAGGCAAGAAAGCCGATGTTGGCTGCTGCGCCCAGAACGCCGGCAAGCATAGGCCTGCTTTTATTCGACCATGATTCCATGACAAGCGCGACGCCAAGGCCCCATTCGCCGCCTAGCCCAAGCGCACCAAGGAACCGGCACGCGCCGAATTGCCAAACATCAGTGCATGTGGCACTTAATCCGGTGAATAACGAATAAACAATGACCGTAAGAGCGAGGGACTTAACACGGCCGATTTTATCGCCGAGTGACCCAAAAACATATCCGCCCAATGCGGCGCCAAGAAGAAACAGCGCGAACATGAGTCCCACTTTGGGAAGCACGATGCCCATGTCCTGGGTGTGCAAAAGCGCCTTGAGCGCGGGCACCGCGATAAGGGAATAAATCCCCATTTCCATGCCGTCGAAAAGCCATCCGAGCCAGGCGACGGTGAGGTTGACCCAGGGGGTGTCGCCTTTTGGAATTGCAGAAGTTGATGATGCCATGAAAGCATTTTCCTTTCACGATTGCTGGTTTCAAAGAAAGGCTTCCGGGTAATTATGCCGGAAGCCTTGTTTCAAATGCGGATCGTTTCGTCCGCCATAATTCGCGAGTTGCTAAATTCCATAGTCGAGACGGAACATATAATACCATTGGTTCATGAAAAACGAGAACGGGTTGTCGTTTCCTCGTGTGTTCGGAATATAGTCGGATCGTCCCGAATTGAGTTTGAGACGGAGGTTGTCGTCAGCCATTTGCAAGGACACCTTGAAATACTTGTTGAACCTCTTCTGAATCAGAATAGACCACTTCCAGTTGTCGGTGGAGAAAAAATCGCCGAGTGTGGACCAATTTTTACTAAATCTGGCATTGGACGTGGATAGAGTCTGAGTATAAAGGTTCGAGTCGGTAAGGTATGTCGTCGGAGTGTTCGGTGCGTTGTTCGGAAGCGGCAACTGGTTCCATACGGGGTTGTACGTTGAATTTTCCCACGGGGAGCCATACCATTCCCATTGGACCGAAAATATGTCAAGGATCTTGAAACAGGGAATATTGAATCCGAACATCACCGGCATCCGTTTGTAGATACTGTCGTAATAGTAGGGGAAATTTTCAACGCCGAGTACTGCCACTTCGCCAAACAGTTTCAGGTCTTCTTTGCCAAGAAGCCTTGACGGGAAAAGAGCTTTTGGATCAAGGCACAGCTTTCCCATAAGCTTGACCCCCCGGAAAGAGTAGTATTTCTCTACCCCCGCAAAGGAATCAGCAACAAAATTTCCAGTGCCGGGATCGATTGATATGCCGTCATTCGAGCCAAGAGCCCTTCCATTCGGACCGCCAACATTTACCGGCGCGCCGTTAACGATAATCGTGGCATTGGGAGGCAAATACCGGTTCGTAGCCACTTTCGGAGTTGTTTTATTTTCGTTGGCAGAGATCGCGTGGTTCCAGTCGACGCCGGCGCCGATATTGATCAATCCTTTATAAGGACTTGCGTCGATGCCCCAGGGCAGGGTGTAGTCGCAAACGAAGGTGGGGGACAAGTCGTACATCGGGGGCACGTCCCGCTCCATTGATAGCAGCAGGTCCATTTTTAACGATTTGTCAAACAGATAACCTGATAGCCTGGCCCCGAGCACTCGGTAAACGGCATCGCTGATCACATTCCAGTTTCCTCCCATGATATACCCCGGATAACACCCGGAGCGCAGAAGGTATTCACCGAGGTTTGTCGCCTCGTTGTTGTATTTGTAAGGAAAATAGCCGAACTGCAGCTGGAGCCAAGGCTTGTCCGGGTCTCCAGCAAGCGAGTAAATACCTGTTGCCTGGGCTATGCCGGGGCCGAATTTCGTGGTATAGTCGTCGGGCGTTCCCGGTTCTTCCGGAAAGGGATTGTAGAAAAGCCCGCCCACGCCCATCTTCAAAGTAAGGCGCTTGTTGATGTTGACTTCCTGGGTAAGCCATACGCCAAGGCGCGCCTGCCAGTGGCCGCCCTGCACAAGTTGTGTCCGATAGAGTTCATCGTACCCGTTTACCACCTCGCCGGCCTCGATGCCGCTCGAAATCATAAGGGGCTTGAACACGACTGCGGAATCCTGGGAAAACGCCGTGATTGCACCTGACAAGCACAACAACACTGCTATAACAAATTGCATAATCACTCCTTCCTTGGAAATCAGTTGTTTGTAGATTAGTTTGTTGAAAAAAAGAATTATCAAATGCTTTTCTGAAACCAACCAGGAATATTCTGGTTGTACGAATCATTTTCGCCGTTGCTGCGGGGGGAGGGTGAATTTAAATCTGCTCCGGAGCAACATCTGCTAACTAAATAGAAGCATTTATTAAATATAGGTAAGTGCAAATCAAAAAGGAAGACAGGGCATGTCTTCCTTTTTGACTGGAATTATTGAACTTTCATCATTTTCTATTACTGGGCAACTGCCAATTGCCGTATAATATTCCCGGACAGATCGGAAACCCGGATGATATTGCATCCGGAGGGCAGTGAATTTTTCAGGTCTTTGTAGCTTGTAAACGCCCGTGTCGAAATTTTCTTTCCGCTTACAGTGTACACCGACAAGAGTGCCTTCCCCGCTTTAACCTGGGCAAATACATCCTGCAGATTTGCCTTTTCCTGCGTATAATGGTTTATCCCCTGCTCCGGTGCGACACCTACGGTGGCACAGATAGGAGCAGCGACGGTGGGACATTGATATGGCGCAAGGGTAAAATTCGCGTCATAATCTCCCGGCGCGTGCATGTGGGCCGCCCACCGTAATCCATTTAACACTGCCTGAATGAACCATGAATTTGTATAGAAGTTGTTTCCACCCACCGTATTGGACTGGCCCGCGTTGTGATACCACATTCTTCCCGGTCGTTGTAAGGGGCATTTGCAGAATTCCTGACACCAAGCAACGGGCCTCTTTGCGCCATTCTCATAGACCCATTGGAGCACTTTTACATTCGGTCTTGTAGTAGGGTCCGGTTTCCAATAATACCATTCGTCGGCCATATTAGTATCAATAAGGGGCCTGTCCGGGCCAACGGCGTCAAACATGCCGGTATTGCAGGGATGGGTTTTGTAAATTGAATCCAGTTTGATGGGCAAGCCCGTTACGCCACCATGGCCGTTGATGTCTGCGCACATGAACGAATCTACATACCATGTCCACGTATAGTGGTTCGCATCGGATGCGTGCCAGCCAACATACCCGCCGCCATTCCACATGTATTTGATAAAAGCAGCTTCTTGAGCCGGAGTGAACGGATTGTTGCCGACCTGGTTAAAAATAATTACATCATAAGGCGCCAATCCTGCATCAGTAAATTCCAGGGCAGTCTTGGTAACATCAACGGTAAATCCGTATTTTGTGGCCATGGCTTTAATCATTGCATCGCCCGACACCTGTTGGCCGGGATGGCATGCACCGCCGCTGCCGTTGGTGCCGCACATCTCAACCATAAGGCATTTTTTCAACTGTCCTGCCTGCGCGCCAAACACGGCAAGCACGACTGCCAGACCCGCAAGGCACGCCACTGCACCGCGAATCAGTGTTGTTTTTTTCTTCATGGGAACACACTCCTTTGAAAATGAAAAGTTTTTATTTTTCCAATTCAGGTTATGACCAGATATACGGTTTCCCGTTGTCTTTGAAGTCGGGTCTTGCCCATGGCAGTGCATGCGGCCCGGCAAGAGATTTGGCGCTGCGTTCAAGCTCATCGTAATTGTAGGGATTGTTGTTGCTTGCCAGCACTCCTGTGCAGGGATAAAGTTGATTCATAGTGGCACAGTTGGCCGTGACCTCTGCTGCGCCGCTGGCGAAGCCGACACCGTCGTGGCCGACTATCAATGTTGAAACGAGGTTACCACCGGCCGCGTCCTTGAGACTGAGCAGACCGCCAAAGCATGCAGCAATAGGATGGGCGGCGCCAACAACACCAAGCAGCGTTTTGATGCATGCAACGCCCATTCCTTTTACGCGCGCAGCGGGCGCGGCCGTGTTCTTCATGTTGCCGTAACCTGTAATGTTCATTGCAAGAGTGCAAACATCGGGCGCCATAGTGCTGTTTATCCAGGTAACGAGATTTCCTCCACCGGCAGTGTTATCCATGCTGGAAAATCCGATGAATCTGGCTGTGCCGGCCGCTTTTGCCTCTTTTAAAAATGTCCAGGCACCGGTAGCGGCGGCAAAGGTGGTAATGTCATCACCGGAAGCGATGTTGTGCATCAGCAAGACATCGACATAAGAGGTTTTCAACTTGGCAAGTTCACTCAGGAAACTTGTCTTGGCGCCGGTATAGTCGCGCGCGTTAAGTTTATCAACGATGATGACCTGGTCTCTGGTCACCGGGCAGGTTGCAGCGGAAAAATAATTCCCGAGAGTGGCCGCGGTCCCATACTCTACACACGTATCGAAATAGTTTACACCCCCGGCAAGCGCCGCATCAAGGGAAGCGTACCTGCCTGCAGGATCGGAGAGCGCTGCGAACTTTGTGCCGCCGCCGAAACCGAGAATGGAAACCATCAATCCCGTATTTCCATACGCGCGCTTCGCCATGCAACCCGCCTGGGGCTTTGCAGAAGGCGCACCCTGATTCTGTCCCTGGACGTTTGACGATAAGGGCATTTTGCCGTCACCTGAACATGAAGCTATAATCGGTGCAGAAGATAAAGCAGCTGCGCCGGCAAGAAATTGACGCCGGCTGATATCTTTTCTCTCTTGATCCATAGGGGACTCCTTTTTTTATAAGGTGTTAGTTATCAATATTTTACGTTTTACTCTAACCCACACCAAATCCGATGGTTATTTTCTATTTCTAAATATATAAATAAATGGTTGTTTTGCCAAAAGTATTTTCTTACCTGGAGTAAGATATATCTTGGTTAACGATAACATTTTATGGATTTATATTACCTAACATCCTTCATTTATTATAGGATAAGAATTCAAACCTAGGCTGTTTTTATGGGGCACTTTCCTTAAAGTAAATATACTGCCCATCATGCAGAAAAGCCCAAGGAAAATGACATTTTTTTTAGCATTTAAATTATTAAACTGTGGGTATTTCGTATTGCGATTGACTGATATTTCATCATAATTGTATTATGTAGACACTATCCTTTACAACATCTTTATTGTACAGGGAGCACACCAATGAGCGAACCGCATAACCGTTTCCATTATAAAACCATTGAAGAGCTTAAAAAAGAACTTGCGGATCTTAGTCTGCAGCTCCCTTTTGATGATAATGTGGCAGTCCTTGGCGAACCTGTTAATAGCGGCCGTTTATCTGTTCCCAACCGCTTTGTCGCCCAACCCATGGAAGGGTTTGACGCAACAACGGACGGCACGCCGCAGGAGTTGACCTATCGGAGGTACCTTCGCTATTCCCGAGGCGGCGTGGGGCTTATATGGTTCGAGGCGTGCGCTGTATTGCCTGAGGCGCGTTCAAACCCGCGCCAGCTTTACATACACAAAAAGAACGCGGGAGTGTTTAAAAGGCTGGTAGGACAGGTCAAACAGGCTGCGAGACGTGAGCTGGGAAGGGACGTTATCATGGTGATCCAGCTTACGCATTCGGGGCGCTACAGCAAGCCTGCAGGTGTGCCTGCGCCCATTATTGCCCAGCACAGTGCTGTTCTTGATCCCCGCAGCAACCTTGGCCCGGATTACCCCCTTGTTTCGGACGAGTACCTTGACAAATTACAGGACACTTACATTGAAGCTGCAAAGCTTGCGGAATTTGCGGGGTTCGACGGCATTGATATAAAAAGCTGCCACGGATACCTTCTTGCCGAGATCCTCGGCTCCCATACCCGGCAGGGAAAATACGGCGGGTCTTTTGAAAACAGGACCCGCATGCTTCGAGAAACACTCGCAAGGGTTAAGCAGGAAGTGCCCGGCTTGTTTCTGGCAACCCGGCTGAACGCATTTGACGCATACCAGTATCCGTACGGTTGGGGCGTGAGCAAGGAGGATTTTTTGAAACCCGACCTGACAGAACCTCTGCAACTTGCGGGGATGCTGGAGCAGATCGGGCTTTCTGTTCTTAATATCTCAATCGGTAATCCCTATTACAATCCGCATGTGGGCAGGCCTTACGATTTTCCCATAAAGGGGGTAAACGCGCCTGACGAACACCCGCTGTTCGGCCTTACTCGGTTTGTCAATGTGTTTGGTTCCATCCAGAAGGCCTATCCGAGGCTGCCCGTGGTCGGGTCTGGCCTTGGATGGCTTCGCCAGTTTATGCCGCCTGTGGCGGCAGGGCTCGTGAACCAGGGCAGGGCCACCCTTGTCGGGCAGGGCAGGGGAATGTTCGCCTACCCCGATTCCGTGAACGATATCGTTACTAAGGGCGCCATGGACCCTGCCAAATGCTGCGTCACCTGTTCCGCGTGCACGCAGATCATGCGCGACGGCGGCCAGACGGGCTGCGTCGTTAGGGACAGCGAAATATACGGGCCGCAGTACCGTGCCGCGCGTCGTTATTCTCTTGACAGGCTCCAGCAAGAGGCCTTCAGGTGCCGCGATTGCACCGAGGCAACGTGCAGCGCCGCGTGCCCGGCACATGTGGACATCCCGGCGTTTATCAGGGCTTTTGGCCAGAACAATATAAAAGAGGCCTACCGTATTCTGCGTGAATCCAACGTGCTTCCGGAAATGTGCGCGCATGTGTGCCCGGTGGAAGATCAGTGCCAGGGAGGCTGTCTCGAAAAGATTTTCTGCCTTAGTCCCATCGCGGTTGCAGACATACAGCTTGTTACGGCCCGCGCCGCCCGCCTCATGGGAATAACCGGCATTGCCGTGCCCGACGGTATGTCTGGAAAGTCAATTGGTATTGTCGGCGGCGGGCCTGCCGGCATCGCGTGCGCGATACGGCTGCTCGAAATGGGACATGCTGTCACCATATATGAGAAAAACCGGAGGCTGGGCGGAACACCATCGACCATTATTCCCGGGTACCGCTTCGGCGAGGGCTCAGAGGAAATAAACGCCATTTTAAAACCGGCAATTGAGAAAAAAAGATGTTCTGCTGTATTCAATCATGCTTTCGGGACCGCTTCGAAGCTCAGCAGTCTGCGCAAGAAGCACGATGCGGTGCTGCTCGCCATGGGGCTCGATTCAGGCGCGGGCGAAGGCCCCGGCGTTACGGATGCACTTGCGTTCCTGTCGCTTGCCAAACAGGGAAAGTTTAAAAACCTTCCGGACAGGGTCGCGGTGATTGGCGGCGGCAACACCGCGATGGACGCGGCCATGACCGCAAAGAAACATGGTGTACGGGACGTTTACCTTGTGTACCGCCGCTCGTTTAACCAGATGCCGGCGTGGAAAAGCGAACGCGACAGCCTTCTTGACGCAGGCGTGCACCTGATGATATTGTCACAGCCGGCCGGGTATGTTTTCAAAGGTAAAAAACTCACCGGAATGAAAGTCGTCCGCACCCGGCTAGGCGAGCCGGACTCGTCGGGCAGGCGCAGGCCCGAGGTGGTTCCTAAAAGCGGGAGTGTTCTTGACATTGGCATGGTGATAGAGGCCACGGGCCAAAAAATCTCCAAAAAAGTGCTTGCGGCAATCGACCCTGTCACCGTGACTAAAAACGGGTTGATCGCAGCCGACTCCTCCACATTTGCGACAAGTGAAAAAGGGGTGTTTGCCGCCGGTGATTGCGTCAACGGCGGCGAAACAGCGGTGCGTGGCGTGGCCGAGGGAATGAAGGCGGCGGAGAGCATAAATATGTTTCTGATTGGTTAAGCTGTTGAAGTGTTGACGGTTGTCAGTTAGCGGTTTTCGGCTGTGGAAATTTCATATAGATATATTTTCATTTTCAATCGAAATTAATTGATACATTGAGCCTGGCCTTGGTTTTGACTTTACGGACATTCAGACTTTATGGACTCTTTGTAAAGATCATTTAAGGAAAGGAACCGGCATGAAAAAGACGGCTTTAATCACCGGCGCGGCGCGCGGCATAGGCTTTGCAATCGCGCGGCAGCTTGCCAAAGAAGGATACGATATGGCGATTTTGGACATGCTTGCGGAAGCGGATGTCGCCAAAAACATGGATGCGCTCAAGGCGGCAGGCGCGAAGGTGCTCTACTGCAAAGGTGATGTGAGCAGTCCGGTCGACCGGCAGGTGGCGCTTGACGCGGTGAAAAAGATGTTCGGCTGCCTTAACGTGCTTGTCAACAACGCCGGCGTGGGGGTCAAGGTGAGGGCCGATATTCTAGACGCGACCGAGGAGAGCTTTGAACGGCTTATGAAAATCAACCTTCAGGGGCCCTATTTCCTTACGCAGCTCGCTGCGCGCTGGATGATCGACCAGAAAAAGGCGGACCCCTCATGGGGCGGATGCGTTATCAACATATCGTCGATTTCCGCGGACACTGCATCTATCGGGCGCGGCGAATACTGCATTTCCAAAGCGGGCGTGAGCATGGCGACAAAACTTTGGGCCGTGCGGCTTGCGGAAGAAAACATCCCGGTGTACGAAATCCGGCCCGGCATCATCCAGACCGACATGACCGCGGGCGTCAAGGAGAAATACGACAAGCTCATCGCGGACGGGATTCTGTTGCAGAAGCGCTGGGGCCTGCCGGAAGACATTGCGAAATGCGCGGCCATGATGGCGCGCGGCGATGTCGGGTATTCCACGGGACAGGTGGTCAATGTGGACGGCGGGTTTACGGTATCAAGATTGTAAAAAATTAATTGCAAATCTGGTGGGGGAGGTATCCCCCTGCCTGCAGCCCGCGCAGACGCGCGGTCTTCCGGCACCCCCTCCAGGGTGGCCCCGGGGTACCACCCGGTTCAAGATTCAATCTTTATTGACAAGGGGCACCCACGGGCGGTAATTGCTAGGATGACCGTTTGTTTTAAAAGGTGGAAACAAGCTATGAAAGCAAAAAAAATCATTATCAATCACAACAATAATAAATTATCAATACCTTGCTATAGGGTTCATTCACTGGTATTAGGCTCTGGTGCGGCAGGACTCAACGCGGCGGTGCAGCTTCACGCGAACGGAATCACCGACCTGTGCATCGTGACCGAGGGCTTTGCTATGGGCACCTCCATCAACACGGGCAGCGACAAACAGACCTACTACAAGCTCGGCATGTACGGCAGCCAGGACGATTCTCCCGTGGCGCTGGCCGAGTCGTTTTTCGCAAACGGCGGCATGCACGGCGACCTTGCGCTCATCGAGGCGGCGCTGTCGGCGCGGGCATTTCTCAACCTCGTCAACCTCGGCGTGCGGTTCCCGTCTGACAAGTATGGCCAGTTCGTGGGCTACAAAACCGACCACGACCCGCGACAGCGCGCCACGTCGTTCGGGCCGTACACGTCGCGCGAAATGTGCCGCGTGCTTATTCGGGAGGTGAAACGCCGCGGCATTGTTGCGCACGAAAAGCGCGTGGCCGTGTCGCTGCTGACAACAGGCGAAGGAACTGCAAAACGCGCGGCCGGCGCCGTGGTGATGAATCTTGGCGCGAAAAGCATTCAAACGGCTTTTGAACTTTATCTCGCGGACAACGTGGTGTTTGCCGCGGGCGGCCCGGGCGGACTGTATAAAACGAGCGTGTATCCAACGGTGCATACCGGCGGCATCGGCCTTGCGCTTTTAGCTGGCGCAAAGGCCCAGAGCCTTCCGGAATCGCAGTATGGCATGGCGTCGATCAGGTTCCGGTGGAACGTTTCCGGTACCTATATGCAGGTGATTCCCCGTTTCATGAGCACCGCAGCAGACGGCAGGAGCGACGAAAAGGAATTCATGAGGCCGTTTTTTGCGAATTCGGGCGACATGAACAGCATGGTCTTTCTCAAAGGATATCAGTGGCCGTTCGATCCGCGCAAGGTGGCGGGCGGTTCGTCCATCGTGGATATACTCGTTTACATCGAGACCGTGATAAAGGGAAGACGCGTATTTCTTGACTACAGGAAAAACCCCGGGGAGTTTGATTTCGGCAGCCTGTCCAAAGAGGCCTATGATTATCTTGACAAATCGGGTGCATTATCTGGGACGCCGCTGTCGCGGCTTGAAAAAATGAACCAGCCCGCCATTGATTTGTTCAAGGACCACGGCATCGACATCACCAAAGAACCGCTTGAAATAGCCGTATGCTCCCAGCACAACAACGGCGGGCTTGCCGGGAACCTTTGGTGGGAATCGCTCAACGTGAAGCACCTGTTCCCGGTGGGCGAGGTGAACGGTTCGCACGGCATCTACCGTCCGGGCGGTTCAGCGCTCAATTCGGGCCAGGTGGCAGGTTTCCGCGCAGCCGAATATATTTCGCATAAGTATAATAAAAAAGACCTTAAGGAAAGCTCTGCGGCGGCAGAGGCAAAAAAGGAGCTCCGCCGGCTTCTTGAATGGATCGAAAAAGGAAAGGCCTCGAAACAGAAATGGCAGGACGCGCGGGAAGAATTCCAGGCGAGGATGACAAGGGCCGGCGCGCATATCCGCAGCGCGGGCGTGCTGTCGAAGGCGCTTTTGGAAGCGAGGGAGCAGTATGCGCGCCTGTCGCGGGAAGGCAGCGGCTGCAGAACGCTCAAAGACGCCGCGGAGTCCCTGCGCAACCTTCAGTTGTGCTTTGCGCATGTCGCGTATCTTGACGCGGTGAAGTTCGCCATCGACAGCGGCGTGGGCAGCAGGGGATCGGCCATCGTGCTTGACAAAAACGGCACGCCCGCGCACAAAGACCTGGGAAGCGAGTGGAACTTTGCGCAGCAGGACGCCTCTTTTCAGGAAAAGGTCATGGAAACCGACATGGTTTCCGCGCAGGGAGCGACGTTTGCGCACCAATGGGTACCGCGTCGGCCGCTGCCAAAGGCGGACGCGTGGTTCGAGACCGCGTGGCAGGCATTTCGCAATGAGGATATCTATAAATGAGTGAATGCGTATATGCGAAGATGCGTAGATGCGTTGATTTATTTACATTCGTGAAGGTCATCTGCCAATGATGTTGTTTTCCGCATTCACGCATTCACGCATATACATAAGGAATCAACCACAAGGAGCACTAATGGACAAGACCGAACTGTTCGCCACATTGCAGAAATTCCGCGTTATCCCTGTTGTCAAGATTGACAACGCCGACGACGCGCTTCCTCTCGCTGACGCTCTCAAGGCCGGCGGCCTGCCCTGCGCCGAAATAACCTTCCGTACCGCCGCCGCGCCCGAGGCGATAAAAAAAATCGCCGGCCGCGGGGATGTATTTGTAGGCGCGGGCACCGTGCTGAACGTGGACACGGTGAAAAAGGCGCTCGACTGCGGTGCAACGTTCATCGTGAGCCCCGGGTTCAATCCCAAGGTGGTGGGCTATTGCGTCCAGAACAACATTCCGATCACCCCCGGCATCTGCACGCCAACCGAAATCGAGGCGGCCATGGACTTCGGCCTCGACGTTCTCAAATTTTTTCCGGCAGAGGCGATGGGCGGACTTAAAACGCTCAAGGCCATCAGTGCGCCGTATGGCAAAATCAGGTTTGTGCCTACGGGCGGCATCGACGAAAAAAATATCGGCCCGTATCTTGAATTTTCCAAAACACTGTGCTGCGGCGGAAGCTGGATGGTGAAGGACGAAATGATCAACGCCAAGGCGTTCGGCAAAATAACTGAAATGACGAAAGCAGCGGTGGCGGCGGTGAACGCCGTTCCGGTGAAGAAGTGACCTGGACTTATTGTTTTTTCGTTTTGACCTCATCCCCCGGCCCCTTCTCCTATCAGAGAAGGGGTGAAATTGCATAAGAAAGAAATACGGTTTATTATTTATAAAATAAGGAGTGTGTGCAATGCCACTTTCGATTAAACCAAAAGCGCAATGCAAATGGGACGAAGTCTCTCTTGGCGAAATAATGCTCAGGCTCGACCCGGGCGAGGGACGCATCAAATGCGCCCGCGAATTCAAGGTGTGGGAGGGAGGCGGGGAATACAACGTGGCACGCGGGCTCAAGCGCTGCTTCGGCATGAATACCTCGGTGGTCACCGCCATTCCGGAAAACGACGTGGGACAGCTTCTTCTCGACCTTGTGTACCAGGGCGCGGTTGATTCGTCGCACATCAAATGGGTGCCGTTTGACGGCATAGGACGCAACGTGCGGGTGGGGCTCAACTTCACCGAACGCGGGTACGGCGTGCGAGCCGCGCTCGGCGTGTCGGACCGCGGCAACTCGGCCGCGTCCCAGCTCAAGGCCGGGGACATCGACTGGAACAAACTTTTCAAAGAGGAAGGCTGCCGCTGGTTCCATTGCGGCGGCATCTTTGCCGCGTTGTCGGCCACCACGGCCGATGTGGTGATCGAGGCGATGAAGGCGGCACAGGAAAACGGAACGATCATCAGCTATGACCTTAACTTCCGCGAGTCGCTGTGGAAATCCATCGGCGGCAAGGCCAAGTCGCAGGAAGTCAACCGCGAGATCGCGAAGTACGTGGACGTGATGATCGGCAATGAGGAGGACTTCACGGCCGCGCTCGGGTTCGAGGTGGAGGGCCTTGACGAGAACCTGAGCGGCCTCGACCCGGCTAAATTCAAAAAAATGATCGAAAAGGCCGTTAAAACATATCCTAACTTCAAGGCCGTTGCCACCACGCTGCGCGACGCAAAGACCGCGTCGGTGAACGACTGGGCGGCCGTGCTGTACTGCGACGGAAAATTCTACGAATCGCGCAGATATCCCGGCCTTGCGATCTGCGACCGCGTGGGAGGCGGCGACAGTTTCGCTTCGGGCTGCATCTACGGGTTCCTTGCGGGCAAGGACCCGCAATACTGCGTTGACTGCGGTGCCGCGCACGGCGCGCACGCCATGACAACGCCCGGCGACACCTCGACAGCCACGCTCAAGGAAGTCGAGAAGATCATGAAGGGCGGGAGCGCAAGGGTTCAGCGATAGGGAATTTTATTTATGTGAAAAAAATCCCTGATATCTTACTTTATAGCAAGATATCTCTTACTGTGAGTAAGAAAAAAAGGTTGGTAAATATCCGAGTAATTCTTATTTTATTACCATAGAATATGCACATGAAACCTTTTCTCATCCTCGGCATTGGAAACCTTCTCCGCACGGACGACGGGGTGGGGGTCCATGTCGTTAATCAACTCAACGATTCCGGCAAATTACCCGACTGGGTCGAGGCCATAGACGCGGGAACGAGCGGGCTCGACCTTCCCGCCATGATGCAGGGGCGGGAGCGGGTGCTTGTTGTTGATGCGCTGGAGGCAAACGAGGAACCGGGAAGCATTTTCAGGTTCGATGCGCTCCGGCTCGCTTCATCGGCCCCCCACGCGGTTTCTTCGCATGAGGCGGGGATTGTCGAGGCGCTCCGGGCGCTGGAAACGCTGGGCGAGCGGCCCGAGGCCGAGATCATCGGCGTTGTGCCGCAGGATGTCGTTACCATGGGCATGGTGCCGACGAGAGAAGTGCTGGCCGCGGTGCCGAAAGTCATGAAGCTGGCGTTGCAGGCGGTCTCCGAATATGAGAAATTAAAGGCCGAAGTCGCAACAGGCGAGGAAATACAGCTGCAGTGAACAGACGCGAATTCATCCGCATCGTGGGCGGCGCAAGCGCGCTCCTTGCTTTTCCCGAGGTCATCCTCGCGGGGACCAAGCTCACGCTGGGAAAAGCGTCGTCGCGCACCGCCGTGATCTGGCTCCAGGGCCAGAGCTGTTCAGGAGACTCGGTGTCGCTCCTCAACGCGGCCGACCCGGACGTTGCTACGCTCATCACCAACCACATAAGCCTTCATTTCCACCAGACCCTTTCCACCGCCACCGGCGATACCGCCATAAACATCCTTCTCAAAACGCTTGACGAAGGAAAAAAGAACTATGTTCTGGTGGTGGAGGGTTCCATACCGCAGAAGTCGGAAACGTTCTGCACCATCGGCGAGGTGAACGGCAGCCCGCGCGGCGTGAGGGAATGGGTGACGCTTCTGGCGAAAAACGCCAAAGCGGTTGTCGCGGTGGGAACGTGCGCGACCTACGGCTGCATTCCCGGCGCGAACCTCCGCACCGGCGGGGGAAATCCGACCGGCGCGACATCGGTATGGGGCGTATTGCCGGGCGTAAAGCAGATCAACATCCCGGGCTGCCCCGCGCACCCGGACTGGATCATTGGAAGCCTTGTGCACCTGCTCATGGGCAAGAAGCTCAAACTCGACGCGTACGGACGGCCGCTGCTGTACTTCAAGAACACGGTGCATGACAAATGCGAGCATCTTCAGGAATACCGGTACAAGCAGTTCGCGAAATCATGGGGCGACAAGGGGTGCCTGTACAATCTGGGGTGCCTGGGCATCGATTCGAACTGTGATATTCCGGTGCGCAAGTGGCTCGGCGTGAATTCGTGCACAGGGTGTGGCGGCGGGTGCATCGGCTGCACCGAGCCCGTGTTCCCGGATTACGGAAGCAGGGGATTGTTTCCGATGAAAAAAGCGTAAACAAACAAGTTGGAAGTTTAAAGTTGACAGTTGAAAGTTAGATACAGGAATTCGTTTGATAATTTTTCGAAGATGTCATTCCCGCGCAAGCGGGAATCCAGTCTTCAATCAAACAAAATGGATGCCCGATCGGTGTCGGGCATGACAAAGACTTGCGAAAAAACCAAGATATCATATGAGCAAAATTGTAATAGATCCCATCTCCCGCATCGAAGGACACCTGTCCGTCGAGCTTGACGTTGATGCCGGCAAGGTGAAATCGGCGCGCGTGCGCGGGGACATGTTCCGCGGTTTTGAACAGATCCTTATCGGCAGGAATCCCTTCGACGCGGTGCAGATAACCCAGAGGATCTGCGGGGTATGCCCCATTTCCCACGGGATCGCGTCGTCGCGGTGCGTCGAGAACGCCTGCGGCGTTACACCGAACAAAAACGGCAGGCTGCTGCGCAACCTCGCGCTCGCCTCGAATTACCTGCAGTCGCACATTCTGCATTTTTACCACCTTGCCGCACTTGACTTTGTCGACATCACCGCGATCCTCAAGTACTCCGGCAGCGACGAAAAACTCAATTACCTCAAGGCCTGGGCGAAAAGCGAGCTTGCCGAAAAGAAGGCGGGCGTTGACGCGCTCACCGCTTGCGCGCCGTTTCTGCCGCGCTACGAAGGCGAGGGGTTCTACATCAAGGACACCGAGTTCAATATCGCGGCCATTGCCCATTATGTAAAGGGGCTCGACATCCGCATGAAGGCGCACCGGATGGTGGCGACGTTCGCAGGAAGAGTTCCGCACGCGATCGGCCTCGTTGCCGGAGGCATGGCGAAAACGCCCGACAGGGCCGCGCTCGAATCGGCCCGGAAAATCCTGACCGAGATATGCGACTTTGTAAACACTGCCTACGTACCCGACGTGGTTGCCCTGGCGAAGACGCTGCCCGGCTACACCGACATCGGACGTTTCGGCGATTTTCTCGCCTACGGCGAGTTCCCGGACGGGCCTGACGCAAACGAACCCTATTTTCCGCGCGGCATCGTGTCCGGGGGAAAAAAGGAAGCATTCGATCCTGCAAAAATCACGGAACAGGTCATGCACGCGCGCTTTTCATCCCCATCGAACCTGCACCCGTCGCAGGGCCAGACCGAGCCGCAGCCCGACAAGCAGGGCGCCTATACGTGGATCAAGGCGCCGCGCTACAACGGCAGACCCCTGGAAGTGGGTCCGCTGGCCCGCGTGATGGTGGGATATTTTTCGGGGAACGCGGACATTAAAAAGGAAGTGGACGGCCTGGCATCGGCGCTCGGCATCACCCTTACGCAGCTGCAGTCCGCCATAGGGCGGCACGCCGCGCGGGCGATTGAGGCAAAACTCCTGTGTAAAAAAATCCCCCAGTGGCTCGATGCAGTTGATGTTGGAGAAAAGCCGCGCATGGAATGCGAAATACCCGACGCGGGCGCAGGTGCCGGGCTTGCCGAAGCGCCGCGCGGCGCGCTCGGCCATTGGATATCGGTGAAGAACGGAAAAATAGAACGGTATCAGTGCATTGTGCCCACCACGTGGAACGCTTCGCCCCGCGACGACAACGGCACGCCGGGCCCCATGGAGCAGGCTCTTGTGGGCGCGCCGGTTTCCAATGAGAAAAACCCCATGGAGGTAGCGCGGATTGTGCGCACCTTCGACCCTTGCCTCGCCTGCGCCATCCACAGCGTGAAGGCGGGCAAAGAGATCGCGGGGTTCAGGGTATGCTGAGACTCGCGGCCATTGTAAAGAGGAAATACTTTGCGGCGCAGATGCTGCATACCGTGCTGGCAGCATGCCTGGCTTTTTCCTCCACCGTGGTTGCGCTATCGCTTGATTTATACCACGGCAACATCTACTATGCCCGCGACGACAGGGTTGACACGATATCCAGCGCAACGGCCCGGAGGAACAATTTTTACGAAGACATCGGCGTTACACTGCGGAACCCCGGATCCACCGGCCTCTCGTTATCGTCCGATGTCAGCATGACAAACGATAAATTGACCCATATGGCCAGGCAGTACGAAATCCGTTCCACCAGCCTCGACTGGAAAAACGAGGAGTGGGGGACCGGCGCAAGTCTGGGCAGGCAGTTCGTCAATAATTTCGCAAGGGACGCGGGCTATCTCGACGGCCTTTCCCTGAACTGGAACATCGGCAAGATCGTGGCGCTGTCCGCGTTTGCCGGCACAGGCCTGCCGTCGCTGTATTCGGACAGCATCGTGAATGTAAATCCCAAGGCGGTCGAAGCCGGCTTCTACGGAACGGTGCGCGTCGTGAGCGGCACTGAGCTCGGGGTGGGTGTTGCCGCGGACAAAGAGGACGAAACCGGAAGGCCCTACCGCGTCGCGGCAAGCGTGAAATCGGACATCGGCCATGTGGTCGATGTCCGGGGCCACGCCCGGTTCGAAATAACCCAAAAGTCGCTCGACGAATATTTCCTGCAAGCGCGGCTCGTAAAATGGGACTTTCTGCAACTTGGGGTGCACGCGGCAGGCCAGGCAAAAAGGATCGATTCGACCGACTACTACGAGCGCTTGTTTCTTGATAAATACAACGAAGGCGGCCTGCTGGTGGGGCTGTGTCCGGCAAAGGGAGTTTCGCTCTACGGCACCTACACCCTGCGCGCGTTCGGGGCGGGCATCGATCATCTTGCCAATTGCAACATCGCCGCCAAAGGCGCCTCACTTCTCCTCGGGATGAACACGGGCGTGCACGGCACCATGTACCGGATAATGCCGGGCTATACGTTTGCCTATGCGCAGCTGTTTGAGCTGGGCGGGGCGTTTGAGTTCAACCGGTACACCACGCCGCTGGTGCCGGACTGGCGTAACGCATATACGGCGCTTGCTTTCATGCGGTGGTTTGTCCCTTGGCTCACTCCGGGCGTAAGCCTTGTGCTCGAGCCCCAGGTTGAATATCTGGTAAACGACTATTATAAAAAGGATATACGGGTGATGTTTTTGTCCAATTTCAATTTCCATGGTTTCTGGCAGTCCGGGCAGGAATCGGCAGGCAAAGAGAAGTGATATGACACGCCAAAAACGCATCAAGGAAACGTGGTTGCTTGTTACAAGGCTGTTCTGTTTGGGCGCGGCCGTGCTGGTGATGTCCGCACGACCCGGCGCATGCCAGCTCAATGTGTTTTTCCCCGATACGATTTCCACCGACACGGTGATCATCGTTTCGGCGGACTCGTTTGTCACCGGAAAAGACACCGGCCTTTCGGCGGTAAAAGTAGGGTGGACGCCGGGCCCCGTTGCCCAGTCGCACCGCATCCACGAAAAGATGGGGTTGTCATGCGTCACCTGCCACCATAAGCATAATAACGATGCGCGCATAAAGCAGTGCACCCAATGCCATAAGGGAATCGCGGGCATGGAAAACCTGCACAACAAATGCGGGCAGTGCCATCTCTACCGCGCCAGGGACATGAGCTGCTCAAGCTGCCATAAGACCCCGGAAAAGGGCGCAATACAGGCGGACCTGTTCAAATTCAAGTTCTCTCATGTCAAACATTATGCCCTGAAGAAGGACTGCCGCTTCTGCCATGCGGAACCGCTGCGCGCGCAATGGCTCAAAAAAGACAATTATCCCGCGATGAAAACGTGTCTGTCCTGCCACGACAACCGCAAATCGTCCGGACAGTGTTCCGTGTGCCATAACGATGTTGCGCAGATAAAGCCGAAATCCCATACTTATTTGTGGGTCGGGCGCAACGGCCATGGCCTTGAGGCGGATTACAACAAAGCCGAATGCCTGCAATGCCACAGCAAAAATGAATGCGACAGGTGCCATCTGGGACAGACGTCCTGCCGGATCCATCCGCCGGGTTACCGGTTGATGCACGGGATCGACGTGCGGATGGGCGTCACGAACTGCGCCATGTGCCACGAGGCGAAAAACTCATGCAGTCAATGCCACGAAAACAGGTTACGATGAAAAAAAAATATGCACTGTTAGCGGCGGTTTTTTCTTTGCTGGTCCTCGGTTGCAGCGAGGTGAATGACCGCGTAGGCGCGCCCGGAGACGCAGTAGCAGCGGGGAAATGCGGACTTTGTCACGGCCAGACGGTTGCTTCGCTTCCTCCTGCGGACGCCTCGCATGCGTACCACGTGGACACCCTGGGCTATGCGTGCTCGCGCTGCCATCTCGGTTATGCGGCGGATCCCAAAACGAATACCTTTTTTGTCAATACACTTACGCATATGAACGGCCAGATCGATGTTGTTTTTTCTTTCCCCTGGAGCGACAGCGGAAAGGCCGCCTACAACCAGGACACCAAGCAATGCAGCAACGTGTATTGTCACGGCGGAATTCCGCAGGGAACGCACGCGACGGTTTCATGGGTGGGCGGACCGCCCATCAATCGGCGTTGCTATGCCTGCCACGATTCGGCAGGAATAGCGGCCTACCATTACGGCCACGGGAAAGTACCACTTTTTTCCGGCCTTACGCCTCATGGCGGTACTGTCCAGCAATGCAACAAATGCCATGACTCCACCTACAGCGCTCCATTAAAAACGGTTGATCCTGTCAAGCACATTAACGGGGTATTCGATATAGGAACATGCAGGAACTGTCATCCTGCCCCCGACGGCTGGACAACCTGGCAGGAATATGTGGCCAGCCATCCGGATGCGAAGCCGTTCGGTAAAATAACGGCAAGCGGGACGCCGGTATCAATGCCGTAGCTGGCATTGCAGGATCCCGACCGGAATTAAAAAAGCCGCCTGATTTCAGGCGGCTTTTTTAATCACAGTGGGTCTAATTCCTCGAAGTTTGCTTCGACTTTAACTCACCCCTCCTCGCTTCGCTCGGTTTCCCCTCTCTTTCAAGAGAGGGGATTAAGGGGTGAGTTGTAGATTCTGGATACCTCGCAGCTTGCTGCGGGGTAGTTCATTTCTCTGTACGATTTCGTGCGAACGGGCCTCAAAAAGCCTCATCAATAAATAAACCTGACGAAGATGGCCCCTTTACTTTGCAGAGCGGCCGCCGAGACAGCAACACTTGGTGCCGTTGTCATGTCGTTAATCCTGTAGAGAAAACGCCCGCCGCAGGAGAAGAATTCGATTGCTTTTGCATGAGAGGGTACCGGGATCCTGTTGACTCCAGCAACGTTGCAAACCATGCGGGGCGTTTTATTAGACAGGTGAGTGGCGGCTGCCGGTAAACATGACGGCATAACGCCGGTCTGGCCGCGGTCAACGCCCTCGGTAAGCAGCCTGTAAAACTCGTTTGCGGCGAGAAAAAATCCGCCCTCGGTGTATTCGTCGTGATTGGTGGCATTGAAGTTGTTGGAGGCGGAACCGCCGACGCCCTGCGACCATCCGATAAGGTTAGGCTGGCCGGGATCTGCGCCGATGCAATCGAGCAGGCCCTTCCATGCCTTTTTTGCAGGGTCTATGAAGCTCGCGCTGTCGACGATGCCGTTGCGTATGGCGTAGAAATAACCGAACGCATTGAACGCGGTGCTGCTCGCTTCCTTGTTCCACTCCGGATGGTTGATGAGGTCGCTCCGCCACATGCCGTCGGTCTGGTTCTGGAGTCTGAGCAGTCGGTAAAGCACCGCCCGCAGCTTGTCTTTGTACCAGGGCGCGGAATAGTGGAACTTCGGAAGCATCTGGAGAATTCGGCACTGTGCCATCACGCCCCAGCCGCATCCGCGACCCCAGTATGAATCGCGCGGTTGCGATGTGTCGCTGCAGTTGCTGTTAAAGAGGCTGTCTTTGACGTTGTAATGCCGCACTGCGATTGTCCTGCAGAACTTATACAGCGAATCGAGGATTACGCTGTCGCCATTGATCGCAGCCACGCGCACGAAATTGGCGGACGACATGTGGTACTGATCGACAATGGGCCACGAGGGCAAGATCTGGTAGGTATTCCTCTTGACATAAACGATGGGCGCCGCGATCCAGCCCGCGTTGGCGGGCAGCGGGCTCTGCATGTACGCCTCGAGGTAAGCCTGGTAGCATCCCACGTTGTCCGAATTCGTGGGCGCGCTGTCGCCCGACGACGAGATCCAGTTGTGGTATTTTCCCCATGCTATCGTGCTGTCGAGATATTGCTTGTCCTTTGTCATGTAATACAGGGCCATGACGCCCTCGTAGTACGTGCCGCCCTGCCAGCCGTTGCCCTGGGTGGATTTCAGACGCGCTTTTGCCACGCGTTTGCACGAACCCTTGATACTGTCCGGCGTGAATTCGGGCTGGGCCCACGCAGAAAGGCACAGCGCGGCAATTGCCGCCATGAGGACAAGAATCCGATTGCGCATACAAGCTCCTCTTCCCGGATAAGCAGGTGTGACTGAGACTTTCTTGACTATGATGGTTTGCGGACCACCGGTTTCAGGACCGGCGGTCCGCCTCGTTTCCATTATCTGACGACGACCATGTTCCTTTCGAACCGGTATTTCCCGTTGTCCAGTCTTGCAACATAGGTCCCGTTGCCGAGTCTCAACGCCGACACCGGCACTGTTACCGTCCCGGCCGCCATGCTCCTTACCAGCGGCGTAAAGTCGGCGGCAAGCGCCCCGTTGGTCGCGTAAATACGCAACGTCGAAACTGACGGCCGAACAAGCGTGACGGTTATTCCTCTGCTTGTGATTCCGAGGCACGGCGAAGCAGGCCTCACGGCGACCGGCGACTGGGCAGCACCCACGCTGCGGTCGGTCGGATACATTCTTACCGCCATATTGTACCCGGTTCCGCCCATGCTCGTGCAGATGCCGTTGAGCCAGATAAGGTTGATGTTCATGTTGTCCTTGTGGCCGCGCGGTACGCAGGGACGAATATTCTTTGCAGCCGATCCGCGCGTGATGGCCACCGAGTCCCAGGTGAGGCCGCCGTCGGCGGTGGTCCACTTGTCAATTTCGAAGTCGGAGTCGACGGTCACAAAATTCGTTAGGGCAATCTTCTTGTAATTTGCAAAGCTTGTGTCCGCAAGGTTGAACGGAGTAGCGCTGGACTTTAGCAACTGGCGCGACATGTAAATAGTGTTCGGGTTTTCGTGGTCGAAGGTAAACCCGCCGCAGAACTGCTGCCCGGCGACGCCCATGTTATTGCCGCTGTTCACCAGCGGCCTTTTAAACCAATAGCTTCCGGTCCACCGCAAATACCAGTACACATGAGTCGAGTTGTTGTTGAAGAACATATCGTAGAGGATAACGGGGTTGTCGTTCGCATCGTACATGATGTCCCACACCGTGCCGCCGGCACCGTAGGCGCCGGGATAGATCACCGTGTCAAGCACGGTATTGACAATAGGCAATTGGGCCATGGTGGCAATCAACTTGCCGCTGGCCTGGTAGAAAGAGCCGTTCTTGTATTTCATGTAATAGGTGGGGATGGACCCGCCGCCCGCGCGGTTCTCTCGCTCGACGTCGATATGGATTTCGTCAACACCGTTCGAGGCGCATTTGAAATACGGCTTGTAGCCGTGCGGATTGTTGGTGTAAAGATTAAGCTCTTTGCTCCATGTTACTCCCCAGTCGTCGCTGGTGCGGAACCAGGGTTCCTGGTTCAGATCGCGGAAGAACAGGTAATATCTGCCTTTTGTCCCTTCGTTTTTGAGGAAGCATACGTTCGGATAACAGCACCAGTCGAGGATCGTGACCGTAAAGGTGTCGAGAGCGGTAATATCTTCCGGCTGCTTGGAGATGTATTCCGAGATTTCCCTGCCGTCATGGCCGGTGTGGAAAATCATGATCCTGCCGTCGGGCCTTACAATCACGCTCGGGTGGTTGTGGTCGTCGGCGGGATAGTGCCTCGGCAGCAAAACCTGGCTGGTGGTTTTCGTATCGTGGTCGTAATAACCGACATACTGGTTGTTCGTGTTCGAATTCCAGCCGATGTAGGTGCGGCGGTGGGTTCCCTCATAGTAAACGGCCTTGGGTTCGCCGTACCAGGTCCAAATACCGTTGTTGGTGATTGCGTTAAAGCTTTCACCGGGTTGCGGAATGGTTTGGGCATTAAGTCCATGCGGGACAGAGAACGCAACAACAAGAAACAAGACGGAAAGAGCCGTTAGTTTGATGTACCGCATGATTTCCCCCTTTATTGTTGATTTAATTTGCTTAATCGGTTAACGAACAAATAGAAATGAATATTTATCTAATCCTCAAACAGGCATCCTGAGATTTCAGGATGCCTGTTTGGATCATTCATATATATAATAAAGAAAAAAACGGATGTCCGTACTATCTGTTTTCTTACTAACGGGAAACAATTACCCGCTGCATAGTTCTGATTGTCCCATTATTAAGAACAAACAGATAAGTCCCGCTGGCACATTGAATCTGCCGGAAGGGAACAAATACGGGCCCGGCGACCCTGTTCCTCACAAGCCGTGTCAGGTCTGCGACTAGTCTTCCGTTGAGGTCGTAAATGTGCAGTGATGAATACTGCGGTTGGGACAGGGTGAAGGAAATGCCGTTCCCGGAAACTTGCATATTCATGTCATGCGGACGCCCGGACCTTGTTTGCCTTACCGCAACCGGAATGTCGGTGGGATACATTCTGACCGCCATGAGATAGTTCGCGCCTCCCATGCCGGTGTAGGTGCCGTTGAGCCAGATGAGGGAGACATTCATGCCGTCTTTGTGGCCACGTGGCACGCATGGTCTGCAGTTCTTGTTCGGGGAGTTGCGGGTGATGGCAACGGAATCCCAGGTTGCGCCGTTGTCTTTGGTTGTCCATTTGTCTATCTCATGTGTGGCATCGACCACGGTGTAGGCCGACGAGGCGAACGCGGTCTTGTAATTGTTGTAGCTTGTGTCAAGCAGATTGAACGTCGTCTTTAAAGAGAGAAGCTGCCGCGACATATAAACAACATTCGGGTTCTCGTGGTCGAGCGTGACGCCGCCCGAAAACCCGCCTTCGGCGCCCATGAACGCCCCGCTGTTGACAAGCGGCCGCTTGAACCACGACGTGCCGGTCCAGCGGAAATACCAGTAGGAATGGTTGTTGGTGTCCTTGAACAGGTCGTACACCACCACCGGGTTTCCAGAGGCGTCAAGAGAGATGTCCCACGCGGTCCCGCTGCACCCGAAGTTGCCCGGCTGCATGAGGAGAGCCTTTTTGGAAATGAGGAGCGTGTCGGCAAAGGGGAGTTGCGCCATCGTGGCGATCTGGACGTTGTCGATCGTGTAGAACGTTCCGCCCTTATACTTAACAAAATAGAGAGGCTGCGGGCCGGTGTTGCGGTTTTCGCGCTCGATCACCATGTGGATCTCGTCTTTGCCGTTGGAACAGTACTTGACATACGGCTTGTACCCGGCGGGCACATTGGTGTACATGTGCTTGATGGGGGTAAACGTCCTGCCCCAGTCGTCGCTGGTCGCGAAACACGGCTCAAGGCCCGTGTCGCGGAAGAAAAGATACAGCCGGCCAATGGTCCCCTCGGCACTGAGAAACTGTGTGTTGGGGTAACAGAAACCGCCCGCGCCCACCGCGGAAAACTGGGTCTGGAAAGAAGTTATGTCTTCGGGGGCCGTGGAGATGATCCCCGTAATGGTCCCGCCGTCATGCCCTGTGTAATATGCCACGATTCGGCCGTCGGGTCTGATAAAAAGGGCCGGATGGTTGTGATCATCCGCCCCGTAACTGTTCGGAGCCGTGAAGTGCGCGGTGTCGCCGGTCTCGTGGTCGAATGAGGCAATCTGGACCACGCCCGTGTTGGTGACCCATCCCATGTAGGTCTTCTTGTGGGTTCCCTCGTAGTAAATCGCTTTGGGATCGGCGTACCATGTCCACATGCCGTTGTCGGTGATGGCATGAAAACTCTCGCCGGGCTGGGGGATGGTCTGAGCGGGGCTCAATTTCACGAACGTCAGAGCAAGTGCTCCGCACAACAGCGTCAGAGAAAAAAATCTGCGTGACATCATGATGTGGCTCCGAGATTAGTTGGTAATAGTAATTGTCCGAATGATCCGTGATTTTCCGTCATCCAGAATGGCCAGAAATGCTCCCATCGGGCAATGAGTCCCGGATAGGGATATTGCGGCGAGACCGGCCGGCATTTTCCGGATGTCACGCGTGAGATCTGCAATCAGGGATCCGTTAAGTGAAAACAATTTTAATGATGCTCTGGAAGGATCGATCAGATTTATCGAAATGCCGGTTCTTGTCATGCGGAGACTTCCGGCATTCAATAACGCGGGTGCACTCACCGGTGCACTCGCATTCACCGTCTCATTGAACGGATACATTTTTACCGCCGTATTGTACCCCGTACCGGTAAATGCCGTGTAGTCGCCGTACATCCAGATGACGTCGAGCTTGTCGAATTCCTTATGGCCGCGCGGCACGCAAGGACGGGTGTTCTTTTTGGCCGAGCCGCGCGTGATGGCCGTCGAATCCCAGGTGGTACCACCGTCCGCGGTAGTCCATCTGTCAATTTCGTGCATTCCGGCCACCTGCCGCGACATGTAGATGTTGCCCGTGGTTTCGTGGTCGAGCGTAATGCCGCCGGCAAACCCGTCCTCCGCGCCCATGGTGGCCCCGCTGTTCACGAGCTGTTTTTTGAACCATGTTGTGCCGGTCCAGCGGACGTAATAGTAGACATGGTTGTTCCCGTCCTTGAACTGGTCGTAGACAATGACGGGCTTTCCGGTGTTGTCAAGTGCGATGTCCCAGGCCGACCCATGGCAGCCCGCCGCTTGCGGGTCCATGACCGTGTCGAGCTTCGTGTTGGGGATGGGCAGCTGGGCCATGGTTGCTAAAAGCGTGCCGTCGGCCTTGTAAAAGGCGCCGTTCTTGTATTTGAGATAATAAAGGGGCCAATAGCCGGCGCGGTGGCCCTTTTCGACAACCATATGGATCTCGTCTTTGCCGTTGCAGCAGTAATTGGCGTACGATTTCGGCGTGCTGTCGGGATTCACATAGTACTGCTTCGTAGGCGTCCAGGTTTTTCCCCAGTCATCGCTATAGGAGAAACAGGGCTTGAGACCCAGGCTCCGGTAAAACAGATAGATTCTGCCGCTGTCGCCCTCGGCGCTCAGCCACATCGGGTTGGGATAGCAGTAGGTGACGCCGGGCGCGACTTTTATCACAGGGTCGAATGCGGAGATGTCTTCGGTATTGGTTGAAATATACAGGTTCATGGTGGCGCCGTCATGTCCGGAGAAAAACACCATGAGCCGTCCGTCCGGCCGCATGAGCAGGCTCGGATGGCTGTGATCGTCGGCCCCCATGGTCCCCACCACCTTGGTAACCATGGCGGCCGTAGCATGGTCATACGACGCAACGGAGACCACGCCGGCATTGGAGATCCAGCCCATATAGGTTTTCTTATATTTGCCCTCAAAATACACAGCATCGGGATTGCCATACCATGTCCACGCGCCGTTATCGGTGGCGGAGGTGAAATTCGCGCCGGGTTTGGGGATTGATTGCGCATTGATCAAGAACGCGCATCCTGCCGCTGCGATAAAAAGCATCGCGCTTCGAATCATCATTTTTCCTGACGCCATTGATTTCCTCCTGGGTTATCTTGATAGGACGACGGTTTTGGATACCGAGTGCCTGCCATCATCAAATATAATGATAAATGCGCCGTTTGCATGGTGAAATGAATTAAAAGAAATGAAAGCGGTCCCTGCCGCCATTTTCCGGACAATAGGGGAGCAGTCGGCCACAAGGCGTCCGTCAAGAGAGAACAGCCTGAGTGATGATGCGCCCGGATCGGCAAGCGTGAATGATATTCCGGTGGAATGAAATTGAACTGCACCAATGGTTGATGCATTGAATGCCCTGGCCGGATTCCGTGTTCCCACCGGTTGGCGGAACGGGTACATCTTGACCGCCATGTTCCATGCGCCGCCGTCGTAGGTCGTGTAATCGCCGTAATTCCAGATGAGTTCGATGTTGCCGCCGGTCTTGTGGCCGCGCGGCACGCACGGACGCGTGTTCTTCTTTGCCGAGCCGCGCGTGATTGCCATTGTATCCCAGGTTGTGCCGCTGTCCCTCGTTATCCATCTGTCAAGTTCAGGCACGGACCCTATCTGACGGGCAAGATATACAATGGAAGGATTTTCGTGATCAAGAGTAATGCCGGAGGCAAATCCGTCCTGCCCCCCCATGTTCATACCTGCATTGAGCAGGGTTTTCTTGAACCATGATGTCCCTGTCCAACGCATGTACATATAGTAATGATTGTTGCCATCCGGGAATTGATCATAAACTATTACGGGTCTTCCGAACGCATCAATTGCCACGTCCCACACGGATCCATTGCATTTTGCAAGACCTGGATTGTGCATGGTATCGATAAGAGAATTCAAGATGGGCAGATGTGCCGTGTCGGCTATCGGCGTCCCATCCGCCTGGTAAAACACACCGGCTTTGTATTTCATATAATATGAGGGATAACTGGCCTGTCGATTGCCGCGCTCGATAACCATGTGGATCTCGTCTTTACCGTTGCTGGCATACTTGCAGTAGGGCTTGGGTGTGCTGTCGGTGCTGTGGAAAAACACCCGCGTGTGCGTCCAGATTTTTCCCCAGTCGTCCGAGTACAGGTACGTGGGCAGCGTTTCCAGGCCACGGATAAAGCAATACAGCCTGCCGCTGTCGCCTTCGGCGGAAAGCCACATGAGGTTAGGATAGCAGAACCCGGCGCCCGGGTCAGCATGGATCTGGATTTCGGGTGCGAACGACGAAACGTCCTCAGGGTTTGTGGCTATGTAGATGCTCAAGATTGCGCCGTCGTGCGCAGCTAAGGCAACCAGCAACCTGCCGTCGGGCCTCATGATAATACTCGGGTGCGCATGGTCGTCGGTTGCGTAGTTGGTGCGGATGATATGCGTGAGCGTGTCGCCCGTCTCGTGGTCGTAGTAACCTACCGCGACTGTTCCCGTGTTGGAAAGCCAGCCCATGTATGTCCGTTTGTGTACTCCCTCATAGTAAACCGCCTTTGGCTCGCCGTACCAGGTCCAGATTCCGTTTGAAGTGATTTGGGAGAAATTCGCGCCCGGGGCGGGGAGCGTCTGGGCCTGCGGCCGGAAGGCTGTGACAAGCAGGAAAAGAAGGCATGGAATGAAAACGGCTGATGAGCGAAACAACATTTGGTCCCCCTTTTTTAATAATCGGAAGCAGGATTTGTCCGCGCTTGCAATACATCAAAAACTGCCGAACTTGTTTAATTCGATTTCCGCGATTGGCCGGGTGTCATTGCGAGGAGTCCTCGACGAAGCAATCTCCCGTTGCGGACCTCGATGTTGGTTACCCGATGAAAAGCGATGCGATCTGTATGAGATTGCTTCGCTTCGCTCGCAATGACAATCGTCCGTTTCAGGGCCCTCGGAAAATGAATCCTTGACCTATTGAATCACCAGTATATTCCTCGTCCCGCTTGTTTTGCCATTGTCAAATGCACATACATACATTCCGCCCCTCAGCGGCAGGGGCAACCGGACTGGTCCGGCGTGCAGTTTACGCACGTTTACCGTAAGGTCTGCAACCAGGCCGCCTTTCAAGTCGAATACTTTCAGCGCAGACAGCTCCGGATTTACAAGCGTGAAGCAGACGCTGTTCGCAATGGCCCTGAAATCCTGCAGGGCGGGCGCGGTTTTTGCCCTGGGAGCATCTTGCGCCGAAACTGTTTCGTTGAACGGGTACATACGCACCTTCGCGTTGTAGCCGTCCGGGCTCATGCTCGTATACACTCCGTTGAGCCATATTACCTCGACCTTGGTGCCCGCCTTGTGGTGGCGGGGGACGCAGGGCAGAAAGTTCTTGTTCGCCGAGCCGCGCGTGATCGCCACGGAGTCCCAGGTGAGTCCGCCGTCTGATGTTGTCCACTTGTCAAGCTCATGCACCGCGCCCACGGTGGTCCATTTGGCCGCCGAAAGGTTGGTTTTGTAATTGGTGTAACTGGTGTCCATCATATTAAAGGGTGTGGCCGCAGGAGCAAGAATCTGGCGGCACAGGTAGATGTTGTTGGGGTTCTCGTGGTCGAGCGTGATGCCCGCGGCAAAACCGGCCTGTGCACCGCGGTACGCGCCGCTGTTGACAAGCGGCCGTTTATACCACGACGTGCCGGTCCATCGCATGTACCAGTAGATGTTGACGTCGGTGCCCTGGAACATGTCCATGACGATCACGGCGTTGTTGTTTGCGTCAAGCGCCACGTCGTAGCAGGTGTTGCTGCACCCAAAGCGGCTCGCGTAGAAGATCGTATCAAGCTGTGTGTCGAGCAAGGGAAGTTGGGCGAGCGTGGCAACCTGGCGGCCGTTTGCTGCGGAGAACACCCCGTTTTTATACTTGGCGAAGTAAATAGGTTTTTCTGCGGCATTTCCCTCGCGGTTCTGGCGCTCGATCACCATCTGGATTTCGTCAACATCGTTGGACGCGTACTTCACATACGGTTTGTACGCGCTGTTGGGGTATGTCGAAACATGGAAAAGATGGTACCTTGGGTTCTTCCAGGTTTTGCCCCAGTCATCACTTGTGGTGAACCATGGCTCCTGCAGCGAGTCTCGGAAAAAGAGGTAAAAACGACCTATGGTGCCCTCGTTTGAAAGAAACGCCGCGTTGGGATAGCAGAACCAGCTATTGGAAGCGGGGTAGGTCGGGCCGTCCCAGCTGGTTATGTCCTCGGGATTTTTTGATACATATTGGGAAACCTGTGTGCCGTCGTGACCAGTGCAGAAAATCATAATTCTTCCATCGGGCCGCATGATGATGGCGGGATGATTGTGGTCGTCGCCGCCGTAGGGCATGGTCGGCAGGTTCAATATCACCGTGTCTTTCGTGTCATGGTCGTAATACCCGATCTGCTTGGTGCCGCTCCGCATTGTCCAGGCGGCGTAGGTCCTTTTATGCAGTCCTTCATAGTAAACGGACTTGGGCTCGGCATACCACGTCCACATGGCGTCCTGACCAAGCGGCGCGCACTGCTCGCCCGGCTTCGGGATGGCCTGGGCTTTGGCATTGGAAACGCAGAATCCGAGAGCAATGGCGCACACGCACAGCAAAACAGCTTTTCCAAAATTCATTATCCACTCCTATTCTTATTTGGTAACGATAAAACTCCTCACAGTCCTCGTGCTACCATTATCAAGGTCAACAATGCAGGCTTCATTGGAAACGTGCATGGCCGAAAAGGGGAGCGTGACATGGCCTGCATTCATTGCTCGTACGAGCAATGTCAGGTCTGCGACCATCCTGCCGTTCAGCGAATACACTTTGAATGAAGCCCTTTCCGGATGAATCAGTGGGAATGTCACGCCCGTTTTGTTGCAAACCATTCCTCGCGGCGCGAAGGTTGATTGGTACGCGGGCTGTGTCGCAGTGGTTGGTAGTGATTCTCCGGCTTTATAGGGGAATATTCTTACTGCACAATTGTAACCGGCGGCGTCCATGCTCGTATACACGCCGTTGAGCCACATGCAATCGACCTTCATGTTGGGCTTGTGGTTGCGCGGCACGCAGGGGAGCATGTTCTTGTTGAGCGAGCTGCGGGTGATGGCAAGGCTGTCCCAGGTGATGCCGCCGTTGGGCGTTGTCCATCTGTCAAGTTCATGCACCGTGTCGACCGTCACCCATGCGGCGGCCGAGAGGGTTTTGTAATTTGCAACCGAGGTGTCCATGAGGTTGAAGGCAGCGCCCGACGGCCTGAGAAGCTGCCTGCAAACATATATGTTATTCGGGTTCTCATGGTCGAACGTAAGGCCTGCGAAAAATCCGCTCTGTGCGCCGCGATAGGCTCCGCTGTTGATAAGCGGCCGCTTGTACCACGACGTACCGGTCCACCGCATATACCAGTACTCGTAAAGCGTCGTACTCTGGAACGAGGCGTACAGGATTACCGGATTGTTGTTGGCGTCGATTGCTATATCGCAACAGGTGTTGCTGAAGCCGGCCCCATAGGTATAAGGGTAGAAAATGGTGTCGAGCTGCGTGTTGAGAACCGGTAGCTGGGCCATAGTGGCGAGCACCCTATTGTCGACAGTGTAAAAAGTCCCATCATGGTATTTCATGAAATAATCGGGCCGGCCCTGACCCGCGCCTTCCCGGTTCTGGAATTCGATGGATATATATATTTCCGAAAGCCCGTCGGAAGCATACTTGAGGTACGGTTTGTACGCGCTGCCCACGTAGGCATACAGCCGTTTCTTGGCGCTCCACGTGACACCCCAGTCATCGCTGGTGCAGAAGGCAGGACAGTAATTGGTCGTTTCTCCGGCGTATTGCGTATTATCCCGGTAAAAAATGTAGAAACGTCCCTTTGTTCCTTCGTTCTTGAGGAATACGGCATTGCAATAACAGTAGCCGCCGTTGCCGCCCGGATAATACGGTCCGTCCCACGACGTGATGTCTTCCGGGTTTTTCGTTATGTATTCCGTCACCTCTCCGCCGTCATGCCCGGTGCAGAAGATAAGCATCCTTCCATCAGGCCGCATTATGATGGCCGGATGATTATGGTCGCTGCCATTATACGGCATCTTGGGAGTGAACGTTGTAAACGTATCGCCGGTTTCATGGTCGTACCAGCCCACGCCTTTGGCGCCGCTGCGGGTGTTCCAGCACATATAAGTACGTTTGTGAGTTCCCTCATAGTAGATGGCCTTTGGTTCACCATACCATGTCCACATGCCGTCCATGGAGATGGCGCCGAATTGTTCACCGGGTTTCGGGATGGCCTGTGCGTGCGTAGTGCCGTAGAACGCGAGCAGGGCCGTGCATGCGGCCATCATCACGAGAAATGTCCTGGTCATCTGATGCTCCTTTTAATGGGTGATAATTATATGGTCTGTTTGTGTTGAATTTCCGTTATTCAGTCTGGCGATATACATCCCTGTCGATTTTCCCAGCAATGAGCCCGGCAGAACTGCGGGGCCGCTGTGCATTTGCCGGACCGCGGAGGTAAAATCGAACGCCAGTTTTCCGTCAGGGGAATACAGCATGAACGATGACCGCTGCGGGTTTACAAGGGTGAAGGAAATTCCGGTCCTGCTGATTTTGAACCCCTGAGCGCGGGACGCGGCCTGTGATGCGCCCTCGGGCCGCGTGCCCACCGGTTCGAGGAAAGGGTACACGCGCAAAGCTAATTGATATCCGGGAATCCCGTTGATCGGTGTCGGGCTCATGCTCTGGTATATGCCATTGAGCCACATCACCTCTATTTTGGTCCCGGCCTTGTGGTGCCGCGGTACGCAGGGGAGGCAGTTGGTGTTCATATAGGTGGTTGAATTAGTGTTGCGCGTGATGGGCATGGTGTCCCAGGTGGCGCCGCCGTCCGGCGTGGTCCATTTCTCGAGTTCATGCGGATACGCCGGCGTGGTCCAGCAGGTGGCCTTGAGGTTGGTTTTGTAATTTGTGTAGGAGGTGTCGGCCATGTTGAACGGCGTTGCCGAGGGTTTGAGCATCTGTCGGCACAGGTATACGTTGCTCGGGTTCTCATGGTCGAGCGTGACGCCGGCGGCAAACCCGCTCTGGCAGCCGCGGTACATCCCGCTGTTGACAAAGGGTGTTTTGAACCATGTGGTCCCGGTCCAGCGCATGTACCAGTAGATGTTGATGGAGGTGTCTTTGAACATGTCCATCACCGTGACCGGGTTCCTGTTGGCGTCGAGCGCGAGATCATAGCAGGTGTTGCTGCAGCCGAAGCGGTTGGCATAAAAGATCGTGTCCATGTTGTAATCGTGGACGGGCAGCGTTGCCATGGTGGCGAGCTGACGGCCGTTTGCGCAATACCAATTACCGCCTTTGTATTTCATGAAGTAGATGGGTTTCACGGCCGAATTACCCTGCCTGTTTTCGCGTTCGACAACAACATGAATTTCCGTGCTGTCGTCGGATGCATATTTGCAATAGGGCTTATAGCTGCCACCCGTGAACATGTGGTATTTCCGGCTCCAGGTGAGCCCCCAGTCGTCGCTGAAGCAGAAACACGGTTCCCATACGACCGTCCCGTCCGGATAGCCGCCGGCGTTATCACGGAAGAACAGATACATGCGGCCCTGGGTGCCTTCACCCTTGAGGAAGATCGCATTGGGGTAGCAGTAGCCGCCGTTGCCGCCGGGATTGATTGCCGTCTGCCACGAGGTGATGTCTTCTGGATTCTTGGATATCAATTCGGTGATGGTTCCACCGTCATGGCCGGTGCAGAAGATAACGATTCTGCCGTCGGGCCGTGCGATGATTGCCGGGTGGTTGTGGTCATCAGCTCCATAGGGCATGGGCGGTAGCGTGGTCACGAACGTGTCCTTGGTATCGTGATCGTAATACGCAATGCCCTTGGTGCCGGTCGATGTGTTCCATGTCATGTAGGTGCGCTTGTGCGTTCCCTCATAGTACATCGCCTTAGGTTCTGCGTACCACGTGTAAATCGCGTCTTTGGTGATGGACGAGAACTGTTCCCCTGGTTTAGGAATGCTCTGAGCGCTTAAACGAAAAGTCAGAGCAGTGACAATGATTGCCAAAGAACAGGCAACGACGCTTCTCCTGATCATGGGAACCCCCGATTGTTAAAGAAATGCCGGTTTCCGGCACGATATCAAACAGATAATTTGTTACTATCGCTTACTAATTCATCATGATCTGGAAAAAAACCGGTTTTTTCTCACCGGTGTCATGCTTACCGCTGAATGACAATACTCTGCGAATAATACCGCTTTCCGTCAAACAACCGGGCAATATATGCGCCGTGCGAAAGCCCCAGCGATTTGTACTGAATCGCATCCACACCCGCCTGCATGCGCCGCACGTTCGATGTCAGGTCGGAAACGAGCTGACCTTCTATGTTGTAAATCCTGAGACTTGACGAAGAGGAAGACGACAGCGTGAATGACAGGCCATTGGCCAGCAGATTGACCCCCGTTTCCTTCGGCGCGCGGCGCTCGAAACGCGGGCCGGCAGAGGTGATGCCGCTCGACATTTTCGTGCTGTCAAACGTAAAGTACTTGACATCCATGGTGATGGGCGCGGTTGCGTAACTCGCGTACAGACCGCAGTTCCACACAACATCGATTTTACCGCCAGGGGTATTGCGCGGCACAATAGGGCGGCAGTTCTTACTGGCGCCGGAATTGGCGGTTATGTCCCAGCGTGTCCAGGACGCGCCTTTGTCGAGAGTTACCCACCGCTGCAGCTCAAAACTGCCGTTAACATGGGTTGACAGATAAACAATACCGGGATTGGCATGGTCGAGGCAGAGGCCGCCGGCGAACCCGACTTCGGCACCTCCTTCGGTCATGGGGCCGCCGCTGTTGACAAGGAAGTAATGGTTCCACTTTGTTCCGTCCCATCGATAGTAATAATACCGGTGGTTCGCGCCCGAAGGATCATAGATGTCATAAACAAATACCGGAAAGCCGTCAGAGTCAAGGGCCATATCCCAACCGGTCCCGATGGTGCCTTTCAAACCGTCCGGAGGGCTCGCCGGATTATACACGGTGTCCGCCTGAGCGGTGGTGATGGGGAAGGCCTTGTCCTGGGCCACTGTTGCGATCAGCGTTCCATTCATCTTGTAAAATCCGCCGTTGTAATAATACATGAAATAGGTTGGTTTGGGCGGCGGGTTGTTGCGGTTGTCCCCCTCAATCAACATATAGATCCTATCTTTGCCGTTGGAAACATATTTACAGTACGGCCTTATGCCTCCCCCCACAGTCGAGGTGCCGCCGAAGAAGTACCTGGTTGCCGCGCTCCACGTAACGCCGCCGTCGTCGCTGGTCTGGTAATAGGGCATTCCAAAGTCGCCGGTTTCCGTTGACGGTCCCCTGAAAAACAAATAGAGCCTGTTGCCGTTTGCTCCCTCTGCGCTCAACTGACAGACATTAGGATAGGTGCATCCGACATTGACCGTTTTTTCCGCGCCCCATGATGTGATGTCCTCCGGATCCGTCGATATGCGGCTGTACCACGACGCGCCGTTATGCTGGCTGTAAAATGTTATGATGTGGCCGTTAGGCAGAACGTGAATCGTCGTGGTGTTATGGTCGTCCCAGCCGAAGTTCGTCTTGAGGTAGAACGTGTCGATTTTTCCTGAGGTGTGGTCGTATGAAGCGATTGCGGCGGCACCCGGGTTTTTGCCTGTTGCGAAATAGCCGACATACGTCTTGTCCCGCGTGCCGTGATAATACACAGTTCTTGAATCTTGATACCACGTCCACACTCCGAGCTTGGCCAGCGTTGAGCAACTGTCGCCGGGCTTCGGGTATTCCGCAGATTGAACACCAATGCCGCCGAAGAGCGCGACCGCCAATGCTGCTAGCACCAGCGGCTTGAAGATTTTTACCATGGGCGGGTCTTTCTGTAAATGTTGCAAATGCATCGAAAGGATTTTCCGCGATTGCCTGCGGAAAATCCTCCGGGAATGTTATGCATACTAAATGCCGCCTTCCCGCGGCGCCGTGGCTACCTGCTTACAATGCAGTTCTGCGAATAATACCGCTTTCCGTCAAACAGCCGCGCGATATATGCGCCGTGCGAAAGCCCCAGCGATTTATACTGCACGGAATTGCTTCCGACCGTCATTCTTCGAACACTCGCTGTCAGGTCTGCAACAAGACGTCCCTGCGCGCCGTACAGCTGCAAGGTTGACAAAGAAGGAGTCAAAAGCGTGAACGACAGGCCGTTTGTGAGAAGGTTGAAACCGCTTTCCTTTGGAGCGCGGCGCTCGAAACCGGATTTGATCGGCGTAATGCCAGCCGCGATTTTCGTAGAGTCGAACGTGTACATTTTCACATCCATGTCGAACGGGCCGCCCCAGGTGGTGTACGTCCCGTAATTCCAAACAACGTCGATTTTTCCGCCGGGAGTGTTGCGCGGTACAATGGGACGGCAGTTCTTGGCCGCAGAGCCGGAAGTTATCTGCCAGTATTTCCACGTTGCTCCGTTGTCGGCGGTCACCCAGCGCTCGAGTTCGAATACGCCGTTGACATGCGTGCTGAGATACACGATGTTGGGATTCACATGGTCCAGAATGAGTCCACCGCCGAACCCGACTTCTTGATTACCTTCGGTCATGGGCGCCCCGCTGTTGACAAGGAAATGGTTGTTCCATTTTGTCCCGTCCCAGCGGTAGTAATAATAGCGGTGGTTGGGCCCGCCGTTTGTGTTGTCGTAGATATCATATACGAAAACGGGGTTGCCTGCAGGGTCGAGCGCCACATCCCAGCCGGTGCCGATGACGTTGGACAAGCCGTCCGGGGGATTGGCCGGATCAAATACCATGTCGACGTCGTTGACACCCACGGGAGCAGTCTGGACCTGGGCAACGGTCTTTATGAGGGTGCCGTCCATTTTGTAAAATCCGCCGTTGAAATAATACATGAAGTAGGTCGCTTTAGGCGGGGCGTTGTTCCGGTTGTCTCTTTCGATAAGCATGTAAATTTTATCTTTGCCGTTCGAAACATACTTGCAATAAGGCCTCATTCCCGCCGCCTCGGTGCCGCCGAAGAAGTACTTGATTGCCGCGCTCCACGTTACGCCGCCGTCGTCGCTGGTTTGGTAATAGGGCATTCCTGCGTCGCCGCCTTGTGTAGACGGCCCCCTGAAAAACAGGTACAGCCTGTTGCCGTTTGGTCCCTCCGCGCTCAATTGACAGATGTTGGGATAGGTGCAGGCGACATTGACCGTTTTTTCCGCGCCCCAGGCGGAAATGTCTTCCGGATTTGTCGAAATGCGGCTGTACCACGACGCGCCATAATGCACACAGTAAAAGGTGATGATATGGCCGTTGGGCAGAACATGTATCGTGGTGGTGTTATGATCGTCAAATCCGAAGTTTGTCTTCAAGTCAAATGTCTGGACTGTACCCGTGGCATGGTCGTACGAAGCAATACCGGCCGCGCCCGGATTGGCCGCCGAATGAAAATACCCGACATATGTTTTTTCTTTTGTGCCTTTGTAATAAATGGCCCTCGAATCGTGATACCAAGTCCAGCAACCCTTTGTTGTCAACGTCGCACAGCTGGCGCCGGGCTTCGGATACTCCGGGGTTTGAGATGAAACAACACTTCCATAGAACGTTACCGCCAATGCTGCCAGCATAAGCGGCTTGAGGATCTTGACCATGGGGGGTCCTTTCTGTAAATGTTAAGAGAATTTAACAAAAAATAATAGTCTTACTTGGTTTTCGTTTACAAATCCCCCTCACCCCCTAAGGGGGCACCGGATGGTTTTCCCTAAAGCGCTCCCTCAGGGAGATGGAGGGGATTTAACAGATCGCATAATGTCAATATAAAACAGAAACTATTTTTCAACAACAGGTCTGACAATGTACACCCCGGGCCTGAGTTTCTCGTTTTTAAGGCGGGTGCTTGTCATGCCACTAACAACTTTTCCGTTGAGCAGGAACATCTCAAATGATTTTCCCGACTTGTCGAATGCGGACCAGTTGCGGCCGTCAAAGAACACGGTGTGCGATATAGAGGAGAAGCTTGAAACAGCCGGGTTCCTGAGGGCTGACGATGTCACGGTAGCGCCGCATTTGTTAAAAGGTCCCCAATTCCGCGCGCAGATCGAGTCGGCCACGCGGTTTGCCCATTTGTAATCCCCGGAGTGGTTGTAATGAGTATACAGCCCATCTTCGGTATACACCGGGAGGCTGTCGGTGGGAATGAGCACGGTGTTCGTGATGGTTTTCGCCGCAAGTTTGTTCTGGGCCATGAGTGCCCTGATCGCACCCGCCCAGGGACCGGTGATGCTGTAATTGTCGGTAGTTGGTTTTTTCGGGTCGCCGCCCATCACGGGATAATCCGACTGAATCAGCGGCAGGTTGGGGATGCCGAGATTGGTCCGCAAATAGGCGATCACGCTGTCGATGTGGGCGCAATAGTTGACGACGTTTGTATAATTCGAATCGCCGTTGCAATACTGGATCTCCACGATATTGAAGATCATCACAACGCCGGCGATATGGCAGTTGGCCTTGAGGAGGTTTCCCTGCGTGACAAAGGCCTTTAGATCGCCGGAGTTGGGCGGTGAGTAATGCGTGAGCTGCCACGCCGAACCTGACAACTGCGCAACGCCGAAATAGTAGCCGGGATAATCCTTTACCATTCGCTTGACAAAGGGCGTGCCGGGACTGTACTTGACCACTCCTGGGGTTCCAATTGGGTTTTTCGAGTCGAAACACATCGGATCAACACCGGGCTGCCAGGAATATTGCGGCGGGCAGGGCTTTGCATAGGTATAGCAATTATTCGTCATAACATATTTCCAGGCATGATTGTCGGTGATCGTGTCCGCCGGGGTATCCCTGCCTGACATCACGGAATTCCCGAGGAACAAATAAAGATAAATCGAGTCCCTCGGAACGAATTTTCCACCAAGCGTGAGCCCTGCCTGGCCGAACGCCGAAACAGACAACAGGGCAATGACGAGCGAACAGAACATCACCTTTGTTTTATTCATGGCTGCGACCTTCATATGTTTTACCCCCACACGTTTTCAATTGTCACTCTGTCAACGTACGGCATCGCTCCCCCAGAAAAGGGGAGCGATGTTCCTTACCGTGACAGTGATTTGGCGAAATAAACACCCGGCAGCAGTTTTTGAGTTCTCAACAATGACAAAGTCATGCCGGTGATCGCCCTGCCGTTGGGCGAATAGACGTTGAATGATTTTCCTGCCTTGTCGAATGCGGACCAGTTTGTTCCGTCGAACATGATTTTCTGCAACGCGGAAACATGCACGGCGACGATCTGGTGTTGCAGCGAGGCCGTGACACCAACACAATTGGTACAAGGAGGTATCCAGTTGCGCCCCAGCACCGAGTCTGCCGCGCGGGTTCCCCAACCGACGTTCCCGGCATGGTCGTAATGGTCGAAGTAGTTTGCCGGGGTACAGGTCATGCAGACCGTCAATCCGTCCGTAGGAATTATCATACAGTTCTGAACCTTTGTGGGAATTTGTGCAATTTGCCTCATGATGCTCTTGGTCTGCGCATGCGACGTGTCGTATTGGATCGTCCCGTCCGGGCTGTCTTTCGCCAAAACCGGGTACCCGGCATGAATGTAGGGCACGGTATAGGTAACCCCCTTATATTGCAAAGTTCCAAGGTTCGTCCGGAGATTGCTAACCATGTCCGTGACCTTCTGCAGGTAGTTGGCTGTATCTTTGTTCTGGACTTCGACGTTGTTGAGCATGCTGACTAAACCGGCGATGGTCACGTTGGCTTTGAGAATATTTGCTTGTGCCAATAGGTTGTTGACGTCGCCGGAACCGGCATTGAAATGTCCGGTAAGCTCCCATCCGGAATTGGACAATTGCATAACACCGAAATAAAAATTCGGGTAATTGACAAGTAATCTCTTCAAAAAAGGCATGATTGGGCCGCCCAGGGGGTTCGCGAGCGACTGATATGCATCGACACAGACGGGTTCTTTCGCTGCCAGCCAGTCGTGATTTGCCGGGTCCATTTCGAATTTCCACAGATGGGGGTCTGTGACTATGTCGGGGGTCTTGTCTCTGCCCGACATTGCCGAGTTTCCCATGTCGATGAACAGCATGAAACTGTCCTTGGGGATAAAATGGCCGCCCAGGGTAAGGCCTGCCTGGCCGAAGCTCGAAAAGGCCAGCGCAAGCAACGCGATTGCCAGCAACGGAACCCTTGTGGAACGAATGTTGGAACGCATGAGGATATCCTTTCAGATAAGTTGAAATGTTAGAATTTTTTTCAATGTCACATTACAGGGAACTTGAACCCAATGCCAAGAGAAAAACCCGAAAAATTCAGTCTGTTGTCGTAGTCCATTTTTACCATGCCGCCGAGAAATATCGGAAAAACCAAGTCGTTTTTTTCAATGTTGTATTGCAGGGTGAGGGAAGGAAGGGCCTTTTTTGTAAAGGTCGTTTTACTCAAGTATTCCCATGTGTTGTCGGCCCGCTGGCCGGCCGCGAAATAGGTGGTATTGCTAACATGGTTTGAGGTGTCAAGGTACTGCTGCGCAAGGGCTTTTGTGGTAAACGGCGACGTGGTATTGCCTTTATCAAGCGCTTCATACCCCATGGGGGCGGCAGGATAAAAGTAGCCGATGCTGATGCCATGGTTCACTGTTTCAGTCTTGATTCCGAAATCGGCAAACAGCCCGATATGATCCGGCGTGACCACTCCTGCGTCGTTGCGTGCGCCCCACCCGTCGCGCGCCACTTCAAAGGCCTTTGTGCCGTAGGTGATATTATCGGTGGTGGGGTCGTATCCGTAGTCAGAGGTCCTTATTGCAAAGAGACCTGCCGAATAGGACGCGCCGATATCGATGATTCCCCAGTCGGGCGCGAAACCGTAGCTTGCCCGAACCGCGGCGCCAAACAGCCCGTTTCCCACCTGGTTTTCAGGTGAAAGAAAGTGCGTATTATCGCTCATGATCGTCGAATACCCTGTCGGGAACCCGAGCGTGAGGCCGGCTGAAACCATGTTTAGGGCGCCCCACGAACGGCTTACATCGAGAACCATGTCGCCAAATGGTCCGGTTTTCCCTTCGGGACCCTGCCTGATGAGAAAAGGCATACTGAGCTTGAGGTCAAGGATTTTTCCCGGATGAGCATAGAAACTCACCAGTGCCTGGGTGGTTTTCACGCGAAACCTTCCGTCGTATTCGGAACCGCCAATTGTTGAACTGTCCGCGATCATGGCCTCGCTCAGGACGATATCGGCGTCGATCAGTTTCCCGGCAATACCTTTGCCGATCCATTTCAGGTGCATGTCACCCGACAGGTCGAGGCTGTTTTCCCCAACCTGCATCGCCTGTCCGGAGGCTGAAAAAACCAATGCCCCAAGAATGAGGGTGGTGATGGCTTTGCAATGGTGAAGTGGCATCTGCAGATCCTTTCTTCTCTGGTCGGGTTGTGTCCCTATGCCCTTGTCAATAGACCGGGAACTTGAATCCGAGTCCAAAGGAAACCCCGGCGAAGTTGAGCCTATTTGTGTATTCTAGTTTGACAATGCCGCCCACGAGTATCGGGAACATCATGTCGCTTTTCTCAATTGTATATTGCAACGTGAGCGAAGGAGGTGTTTTTCTCGACGTGGGGGCTTTTTCCAAATAATACCAGGAACCGTCGCTGACCTGCCTCAGGACGATATTCGTGGTGTCTCCGTGATGCGCAGTAGCCGATGTGTCCACATAGACCTGTGCCGCTGCCTTTGTAGGAAGAGTGAGGGAATAGGTTGTAAGGACGTCGCGAATCTCGACATTTCCCTGGGCAAGAGGATACGAATAATTGATGCTGAACCCGTGAGTATAGCCCTGTGTCTTGATCCCGAAGTCCGCAAACACACCCAGAAAATCCGGGGAGAACACTCCCGCATCATTGCGCGCACCCCAGCCTTCTCGGGCAAATTGAAATGCCTGATGCAGGGGAGTAATCTTTGAGGCAAGGGAGTCGCACCCGTATTCGGTTGTTTTTATCGCAAAAAGCCCGCCTGAATATGATTCGCCAAGATTAATAATTCCCCAGTCAAAGTCAATAGTATAACTGAAAGGACGCAGCGAGAATCCAAACAAACCACCGCCAAGCTGATTATCGGATGCCAAAGGTTCTTTTCCTGTGTTCATTATGGTGGCATATCCGGTGGGGACGATAAGAGAGAGTCCGGTTGCCATGTTCCCTGTTGTGCCCCATTTGCGGTTCAGATCCACCAGCAGGTCGCCGAATCCACCGGTGTTCGTGGTGATTCCTTCCTTCAGCAGAAAGGGCATGCTGAGCTTGATGTCCATGATTTTTGGCGGATGATAATACAGGCTCAGCAGCGCGGTTGTTGTCTTGAGCCGGAGCCTTCCGTCGTATTCGGAGCCTCGGATGAGGGAACTATCGGTGAGCGTGCCTTCGCTCATGATAAATTCGGCATCGAACAATGCTCCGGACACGCCGTTTCCTATCCACTTCACCATCACATCGCCGGATGCACTTCCCGCGCTTGATCCGCATCCGCCCACCGCGGTCCACGGCGTTACTTGGCTGGAAACAGGGGAATGAAGACGGCTATTTGCATAAATAAAGAAACAGAAGGCAAAGACTGCAATTGACAGGAATGCAAGAGCTTTTTTTAAAATACCTTTCATGGCCTTTTGTCCTTCTGTCATTTTATTATGCGCCTAAATTCTAAAAAACATTCCTGCTCTTTAAAATGGAACATGGTTATTGTTTCAATAATACCACTAAATACTCTGCCAGGCAAGAGTTACTATATATAATAATGAAAAAAATACGGAGTAAAAAAATGCGATATTTTTCTTTTTACTACAAGGATAATTTATAAAATATTTGCAGGAATCACCATGTATTTTTTCTTACCTTAAGTAAGATAAAACCGCCTACCTGCCGCCAAGGTATCTCATTGATTATTAAGTGATTATTTTCCACGACACTTTCGACTTAAATCATGAAATCATTTATAGTTTCCGGTAAGATGTCTTGGGCTTTTTTTATTGGTAGGAAAATGCCTTTCTCAGCATGTTTTTTCCTGGATAATGTTCGCAAATAACAATTGTTTGGCAGCTATAAAAATTATTACTATCATAAATATCAATAAGTTATGATATAAAATGTTCGCGATAAAATAGAAATATAACAAAAAAATATTCCATTTCCTGTTTTTTACGATTATATTTATCTATTGTATGGCCGCTAAAAGCGTTAAAATATTCGAATACACCGACTACCGTTTTTTTTTAAAGGATTTTTATTCCTTTCAGAAAAAGAATAACCGACGTTTTTCCTATAGGTCTTTTGCAGGTCAATCCGGAGTTGCCCCCAGTTTATTTAAAGATGTTGTTTCGGGAAGACGCCAACTCACCCTCAAGGTCATGGAAAAATATGCCGCCGCCATGCATATGCCGCAGCGCGAAAGAGGGTATTTCCGATCTCTCGTCGAATTTGTGAATGCAAAGAACAACCAGAAAAAAAACGACGCCTTCAACCGGATGATGCAGTTCAGACGGCATATTCCCCTCACGTTTCTCGACGAGAAACAGTATGAGTTTTTTTCCAATTGGTATTACAGTGCGATTCGCGAACTGATTTCGCTTCCGGACTTCCGCGAAGATCCCGAGTGGATCGCCAGGGCCATAACACCGCCCATCACGGCGGGCCAGGCGAAAAAAGCCCTCGAAGTTCTTCTGCATTTGAAACTGGTGAATCGGAACGCAAGCGGGAAACTGGAACTGTCCGATACCGTAGTTTCTTCAAGGGCGGAAATGAATTCAATGCTGTTGCGGAATTTCCACCATTCCATGATCCAGATCGGACAGGAGGCGCTTGAACGGTACGATCCGCAGGACCGGGAAATAAGTTCGCTCACCCTTGGTGTTTCAAATTCGAGTTTTGAAAACATCAAACAGCGGATCAAGAGTTTTAAGGAAGAAATCCTGAATATGGTCGTTGAGGACAGAGCCGATTCGCAGACCGTTTGTCAGCTCAATTTTCAGTTGTTCCCGCTCGTTGCGAAGGAAAAAAAAACGCAGCCGGCGGAAAAAAAACCAGAAGAGCCCGGGGCAGTAAAATGAAACGAACAGTTCTTTTTTTCACCGCGGTTCTCTCAGGGATTTCATTATGCGTCCTTGTGCGGTGTTCCTCCCAGCCCACCGTGGCGGGTACCGGATCTTCGGCGGGCAACGGCCGTGTCGAATGTCTTGTGACCGACAGCACGGGCAACGGATGTCCCGACCTGCAGGTGCATCTTAAAAAGATCGCAATAACGGGGCACAACGATTCCGTCCTGGAGGAATGGATACGATCCACCGATGTAAACGGCCGCTGCGGGTTCGACAGCCTGCCTTCGGGGAGCTTTGCCGCCCAATGCGAAAAGAAAGACCTCGGTATCGTGGCTCTCGCCTCAAAGGTCCGCTCGGACATGGATTCAACAATAAATCTGAGCCTCGACCGGCCGATAATATATAAAGGACGGCTCCTCCTGGCCACGGGCATGGACTTCAAGGCTGTTTCGGTTTTTGTACCCGGGTTATCGGCCCCAGCCGGTGTTGACACAAACGGATTTTACGTGCTGGCGAATGTCCCGCTGGGGCAGCACGACATCACGTTCCGGTATGGAGCAATTGTCAATTACCTGCCGGTGAAGGTCGACAGGGCCACGCCCGACACGCTGTTTCTCCGTGACGTTCCGTTCGCGCAGGACGCTGCGCAGGCAAGCGCCCAGTACAGCTTTTACCAGACCACCATGCCGCGGACCTATTCGGTCCTTTTCAGGGACTACGATTCCACCAACACGCCGGTATGGTATTCGGGGAAAGACTTTTCTTCCGTAACGTATTTCAAAGTTGTAAATGGAAACCTGGTGGAAGTCGATGTCAACGGAAACGCCTTTGTGGTCCTTGACAATTTCGATGACGGCGACAGCCTCACCTGTCTCAACCAGATCACGGACCACAGCGGATGGCAGGTGGTGACGGACGCCAAGGACGGCGGCACCACAAGGGTGTTGCCCGACAGCACGGCGTGGCATTTTGCCAGGGCGATCACCGACATCAACAGTTACAGCGGAAAAAGTTTGAATATTACGTTTCTGATGGGCACCACCCCGCCGGCATTGACGCCATATTCCTATATTACCTGCGTGGTTTCTCCGAAGAGCCGCGGGTATGCAAATCTCACATCAATGACCGAGTTTTCGTTCTACGCGATGGGTAAGGGCACGATACGGGTGGTGTTTCGTTCGCATAAGGCGCTTGCAGGATATGCGCCGGCAGACTGGTGGGGGCAGTTGAGCGTCGTGCTGGCATGTCCGCCGACCTGGCAGAAAATTTCGATTTTTCCGTCCGACATCAAGACGCCGCAGAATTCCAAGCAGCAGTTGAACGGCCTTACCTGGCCTTCGGTGCGGGACAGTATAGACAGAATAGAATTCGCGGCATGGATGAACAAAGGAGACACGGTGTCCATGGCGCTTGACAATATCATCATTCATGGCGTTTCGGACGCCGATTTCAAATGAGCCGCAAAAACGGGACGGCAATATCAAAACAAAAAAACACCGAGGGAGGGGAAATGATACGTCTTGTGATGTCTATACGAAACGCGGGTATAGGCGGTTTTGCTTTGTTTTTTATTTTTTGTTCTTCCGTTGTCGCCGCAGTCACCATCAAGGACACGGCCATCACCTGGCATACGAACAGTTATTCGATTCGCGCGGATTACGGTTTGATTTCGGCCCAGGCGAACACCAGCGTCGCGAAAACCTTCAACGCGCTCGTGATTGACAATGAGTTTCTGAAAATTATTCTGGTGCCTGAATTCGGCGGCCGCATAGTCTCGATGGTTTACAAGCCCACCAACCATCAGGAACTTTACACCAACCAATGCGGCGTTCCCTACGGTATAAATGCGGGGAATTTCTATTACAACTGGCTCATGGTATACGGGGGAATCATGCCCACGTTTTCCGAGCCCGAGCACGGCAAATTCTGGCTAAGGCCCTGGCATTATCAGATAGTCAAGCAGACAACGGATACGGTTTCCGTACAGATGGACCAGAAAGATACGGTAGCTTTTGGCGGCAAACCCGGAAAATTCGCCTACGGAGCAACCGGCATCGAATGCGTTTTCACCGTTTCGATTGTGACCGGAAGGAATTACATTGATATCGGCGTTGTACTTACCAATCCGTCAACCCAATCGAAAAATTTCGAATACTGGACCATGACCACGCTGGCGCCAGGCTCTTCGCAGAGCGATCCGCGCTGTACCGCAGGCGCCGAGCTCATTACGCCAATTAAAAATGTGAACATCCCGGGAAGCTATGGCGCGATACGCGGACAAGAACAAAATGTCGGCGGTAATGTCTTTACTTTTAACAAACTCCGGTGGTGGAAAAACTGGCCGGACATGGGAATCGCCTATGCATGGCCGGACGCGTCAACACCGCTCAATACCTTCTGGGGAGTCATCAATCACGACGACCGCGAAGGAATCATCCGCGTATCAAATAACGACCAGACCATAGGCCTCAAGATCTGGGCCTGGAGCTTTCCGCTAAGCGTCAACAGCAATTCCGGCACTAATCTTCCTTATCTCGAACTGTGGGCCGGCGTTTCACAGCAGTTTTTCTCGGCCGCGCAGATTGGAGCGGGCCAGCAGAAGATCTGGAAGGAATATTTCGTCCCTACGGTGAAATGCGACAGCGTCACGCACGCCAACCAGGAAGTCGTATGCAATTTCAAGACCGACAAGACGAGCTACAACGCAAGTACGGATGCGGGGGTGACCATTACCGCACAGATGCTTTTCACCGCGCCCAACCAGCAGGACAAGGTGTCGCTTTCATTCGGCGGATCGCAGACCGTGGTCGTTCTCGATTCCAACATTACCACGGATCCGCTGGGAAACGTTATTACAAAAACGGTGCCGTTCTCAAATTTGTGCAACGGTTTGAACAAAGTTACCCTGAAGGCAGTGTCATCACAAAACGCCCAGCTCATAAGTGCGGACATTCCCATTGTTATTACAAACGGGCAACCTTGCACGGTGCTTGGGACGATTTCTCCCCTCCGCCTTCAACACGCCTCCGGCTTTGGCAAGGCCGGGACCGCGCGCGTATACTCGCTCGACGGCAGGCTCGTGAGCGTGCTTAAAAACGAAGCCGGCGCCGGGAAATTGCGGCTCGGCAAGGGTGTGTACTTTCTGACGACGGAAAATAATCGATCAGGAAAAATGGTCCGGTTCAATGTTCAATAAAGGGAGTTATTGCATAAAGGTCCGCATGCTCCGTTATTCGGCCATCCTCGGTGTCTGTCTTCTCACCAACGTCTTTGCGGCGGGAGGGTGGAAGCTTTTCTGGTCCGGCCCGCCGTGCGGGCGTTGTGCGGTGCAGCAATAGTCGCGCAATTTTAAAGGCCGCCGTGTGTGAATGTCCGGTAACCTGCCCCCCCTCACAAAGCAGACCGGGCACACACGCGGCGGGCCTCTTTTTTTTAAAAAAAATATAAGAGTGCGATTTATCATATGTTGGGAAAAACTCTTATTAACCGATAAAAAATTATAGTGTCAAAAGGGTAAAATATTGTTATATTTATCTGGAGCAGAAAAAAGTTTAATGGTTAATTTTATTGAAGAAAATAAACGTAAGCGCATTAATTTATTTATCAATAAAAACCGGGAGGAGGAAAAGTACATTTTAAACGGAGGATGAATAAAAATCGATTCTAAAAAAAAGGCTGTAGAAAAACAATTAACAACCTCAAACAATTACCACAGGGGGATATAATGAAAAAGTTGATTGCCTTGATTTTTCCCGTGCTTTTAATTTCTGCTGCTTCGATTTCCGCGGCCCCGCCTGCCGGTTACGGCCTCTTATGGTCCGACGAATTCAACGGTACCGCGCTTGACAGCACGCTCTGGACAAACGACATTGGAGGAGGTGGATGGGGAAACCAGGAAAAGGAATACTATACCGACGGGGCAAACCTTGAATTTGGAAACGGAGCCCTATCCATGATTGCTAAACAAGAGGCCATGGGCGGCAATAGCTACACCTCCGCCCGCTTCACGTCACAGGGCAAAAAGTTTTTCACCTACGGATATATAGAATGCAAAATGAAAGCTGCCAAGGGAGCGGGGTTATGGAACGCCATCTGGATGCTCGGCGAGGACTTCCTGAATCCCAATGTGCCGGGAACATCAACGCCATGGCCAGCGTGCGGTGAAGTGGAGATGTACGAATCCCGTACAGGTCCGCAACAATATAATGGATGCGCGGGAGACAATTATTTCATCGGCACATGCCATTTTTCCAATGGCGGAACAGTCTATAATTCGTCGGGGAAATGCGCTCCAACGTGCTTGTGCGACGACTATCATTTGTATGCCGTGGAATGGGACGAACAGAATTTCACCTATTACTTTGACGGTGTGCAATACTGGCAATACCCGATCACGGCAAGCTACCTCACGTGTTTCCACCAGGATATGTTCTTGCTCTTTAATATGGCCGTCGGCGGTAACTACCAGGGGAACAATATCGACGCATCCACCTTTCCTGCCACAATGTACATCGATTATATCAGGGTGTACCAAAAGGGCCTCGGGGTTGCCAAGGACGTCAAGAAACAGACCCTGCAGCATTCTTTTTCCCTTGTAAATCCTGCCACGGCCCAGCTCAAAGTATATGACTTGAGTGGAAAACTGGTCGCCGATTATACCAGCAAGGTACGGCAGATGAAGTGCGGAGACAATGTTATTAAAATGATGCCCGCTACGCTGTCTAACGGCGCATATGTAGCAAGGCTTGTCGACAACGGCAAAGCCGTGTCCCAGAGGATCGTGTCTGCAAAGTAAGCGGCACGTTATTTTTCAGCAAATAAAAAGCCACCGGCGTTTCAACGCCGGTGGCTTTTTTGTTCGGCAAATTCCCCGGAACGGAGTTACTTTGAAAATACCAGCCTGATGGTTTTGATGAACTTTGGGTCTGCGGACTCCGAGTCCGCGGCTTTAAACCTGCAGAAGTAAATGCCGCGGGAAAGGTGGGAACCGTCCCAGGTGAACTGATATTCGCGGGCGGGCTGCGTCGCTTCCAGGGGGCGCTCTATGAACCTGCCGATGGCGTTATAAATATCGAGCGTAACGCGGGATGTGGTCGGCAACGCGTACCTGAAAACCACCGACCTGCCCACCACCATCGCCTCGCCTAGAGAAAAATCCCTTGGGATGGCCGGGGCGGCCGCGGCCGGGGTTGCAGGTGGGGGCCCGGTCTTTCCCAGAACGGGGATGGTATCGACCGGCGTGATACAGTTGCTTTTTATGAGGAAAATTGCAGAATAAATACCGGCTTTTTTCGGAAAAAACCGGATCGTATCCATGCAGGAATCTCCCGGCGCAAGATCGCCGATTTTCGACATTGTAAACATGCTGTCGGTAATGAAGTCACCGGTGCCGAGGCGCGATACCTGTGACACGCGGAGCGTATCGTTGCCTGTGTTTTTCAGCAGGATCGTGCGGAAAATTGATTTCCCGGCATCTGTAAGGTCGAACATTACCGTATCACGGCCTATTGCCAGGCACGGTGAAAGCGCTTCTCCAAAAACCCTGACGGTGTCCGGACTCGATGCCGCGTTGCTTGTGTAAACAACCAGGGCGGAATCAGGGCCGATTGCCACAGGGGTAAACCTCAGGGTGTCCTGAACGGAATACCGCGGCGGGATCCTGATCGCTGATGAAATGTGGGTGAATGCGGGGGAGCTGAATTTAACCGAGGTGACGGCGATGGTGTCGCTGCAGCCGTTATACAGCGTGATGGCGCTGACCCGCGATGTGCCGGGCGCGACCTTGCCAAATGATAAACGCACTGCGCTTATGTCGAGCAGGCCCGAGTCGGGCACTGCAGAGACCTGGTTTGAACAATCGCTTTCGTAACCGGCGCTGTCGAGCACCGTGACGCAGAACCTGTATGTTTTTCCGTTTGCAAGGCCGGCAATGCCTGCCGCCGTATCAAACGCCGAGCGCGTCGAATCGTACTTTATCAAGGCACCGGCCTGGGTGCCGGAATACATGAGATATCGCATCACGTCGGGTTCCGGGCTTCTGTTCCACAGGAGCGAAACAGATCCGTTGCCGCGCCTGGCGACCAGACTGGAGAGCGGCGACGGCTTGTTGGTGAACGACCAGCTGGTGTTGCCGAGGCTGTCGAGCGAATTGAAGGCCACGCCTTTCTGGCGGCCGGCCCTGCAGTTTTTTATTACGGCATACCGTGCCGTGAGTGCGCCCGCGGCATTGACCGTGCAGGCTGATGCGCTGGTGATGGAACAAAAACTTTTAAGGCTGCCGCTGAGCGATACGTTGTTTCCCGCCTCTATCCTCCACCCCGGGCCAGAATCCTCAATGGACGAGTCCGAGCCGTTGACAAGAAGAAAATCGTTTTCCGGGGAAACGGCGTTTCCACGGAAGTCGAGGGTGCCGGCCGAATGGGTGAAATTCCGGCATTTGACAGGTGATAACAGGCGGAGTGTTCCTCTGCCGGAATGGATGATATCGGCCAGCGGCTGCGGCGCCCTGAGGGTCTGCGTGCCGCTGTCGCGTGAAAAAACGATTTTTGATCCGTCGCGCACGTAATTTGCAAGAGCGAAATTCCCCTGGAACGTCCAGGTGGCGTTTCCCATATAAATGCTTCCCCTGTCGGGCCCTGTTCCCAGCGGTGCCGCGTCGGCGGAATCGAAAACGGCAAGAGACGCGTTGTTCTGGCGGAAATCGAAAACGGCGCTATCGCCGCCTTTGTTCCACTCGAAGGTGCAGTACCGCACACAATGCGTGCCCGCTCCCACGATGATCCGTGCGCTTCCGCCGGAGGGGAGCGCGGACAGAACAAGGCGGCTTATGGTCTGGTTGGTGCAGGAGAAAACTGAAACCGGGCAGACGGCTCCGGCCCTGACCACGACAGGCCCCGCTGCAGTGAGCAGGCCGCTCAGCCCGGTGAACAGGGCGTTTCCTGCGATGATGAGGCTGTCTTTACCAACCGCAAGTGTGCCGCCGATGGCGGAAAACCCGGTGAGCGCGCATTTACTGTTGCCGCAGTCAAAGGTGCCGCCGGATATCCACAGTTTCTTTGCCTTGCATGGCCCGCCGAGCACAACGCTTCCGTTGCCCGTCTTGATGAGGTTCGGATGGAGCGCGTTTTCTTTCGGGACAAAAACCTGGGTGCCGGTAGCGCCGGTGAACGACAGCGTCCCGTTTCCGGGTATAAGCGTGTCGCAGCCGGAAAGGTTGACGGAGTCCGCCTGCAGGGAAAGCATTGAGGTGCCGAAGTCGAGCCCTCCGCCCGAAATCTGGAGGCGGGCGGCGACGGTGTGGGAGAGGGCCGTCCCCAGGCGCAGCATGCCTGCTTTTACTACAAGCCTGCTGCAGGAAAACCCGCTTGTGATGACGCCGGTCCCGGCCGCCCCGCTCTGGATGATTGCAGGATACAGAGCGCCGGTTTTGGGCACGAACACCTGGAATGTTTTCCCGCCGAATTCCATGCCGCCGTCCTCCTGCTGGGACGGGGAAACCGAACAACGCGACAGGTCGGCGGTGTCGCCGGTGAAAACGAGATTGGAGCCGCCGAAACTGATGCCGCCGCCGCTTGAGGAAAGGGCGCCGGTCAACACCGTGAAAGGAACAGCCGAGTTTTCCCCTAAATCAATAACCCCGGACTTGATGACAAGGGTGTCAATGAGCACCTGTGCGTCCCGCGGGGCGGAAAGCGTGGAGTTCAAGGCACCCATGATGACAAGCTTTGCCATATGGCTGTTGCCGGCAAACCTGAGCTCCTGCCCGGAGCCTGCCATTTCGAGCCTGATGACGCCGTGCGCGGCCAGGTTGTCGAAATAGACACCCCCTCGTGCTCGCAGGAGAGACTGCGACGAAGCGCCGAATTCCAGCGTGTCGTTTTTACTCATGGGACTGCCTTTTACCGAGTCAACGGACGCGAAAAAACCGTTAAGATCGAATTTTCCCGCATTGATGAAAAGATTTTCCGCTGCCAGGTTGCGCGAAGAAATCGTGGTTCCTCCAACACCGTTCTGCAGGATTGTAGGATGAACCTGGCCCGATTTGGGAATAAAGATCTGCGGCGATGTTCCTGCGAATTCAAGGGTGCCTGTCCCGGGACCAAGGGCGCCGGCATTCGAAAGGTCGCATGTGTCGCCGGTGCACCGGAGGGTGGATGATTCAAAATTGACGACCGCATCGCTTTGCACGCGCAGCACGTTCACGGTGTGAATGAGGCCCTTTCCAAGGGAGAGGGTGCATGCCGGGGACACGGCAAGCGTGTCAACAACAAGACCAAATCCGGCCGCTTGCATTCTGCCATTAGCTACAATAACGGAAGCAATGCCGGTATTGCTTTGCGGGATAATGGTTACCGGCGATTTACGGGCCGCGCAGACAAGGGAGCCCTGGAGTTGCAGCGTGTCGAGCGCCCCGAAATCCGCATAGGTGCAGATGGCAATATGGTGAGAGGGGGGGACGGTCAATCCGCCGTGAGAGGAAAGAAACACGTTGGCAGTGATGCCGACAGAATCCTTCATGCAGAGAGTACCGGCTTTTATTTCCAATGAGTCAATGAAAATATCACGGCTTGAGGCGTTCGATATGACGGAGCCGCCGGCTCCAGCCTGGACAAGTCGGTGGATCGTCTGGGTGTCCGGCGGAAAAACAATCCGCTGCAGCAGGGCGCCGGCCAGGACAAGGGTCCCTTTTTCGCACAAAAGCGGGTTTGCGTAGGACAGGTCGGCGCTTGCGCCTGAGACAACCAGGCTCGACGAGCCCATGTCAAGACTTCCGCCCGAGGTCAGCACATTCCCAATTTGATGCATGAGGCCGGAGCCGCAGTGCAGAGCGCCCGAAGCGATAATAAGGGTGTCCGCTTTTATTCCGTTGTCAATGCAGTAGACGCCGCCCTTGGGACCGCATTGTATGGTGACGGACGGGAAAGAGGCGCGGGTACCGTTGGGAAAGAAATTTTGGCGGCTGGCGCCCTCGAAAACGAGGCCCCCTTTTCCGTTTCCCGACGCAACCGTCCCCCCGGTGCGGAAATCCGCAGTGTCGCCGGTAACGGCAAGGGTGTGGCCGTTAAAATCAAACGGGGATGTGTATTCTTTGTGGAAAATGATTGCCGCCACCGACGCGTCTTCGTCAAGTACGCATGACGCAAGCATCTCGCCCTTTTTACCGAAAATGACCGTATCGCCCGGGGCGGGCGGTCTGCCGCCGCTCCAATTGGCGCCCGCGCTCCACAGCGTATCGCCCTTTTCCGGGCTTGTCCAGGAGATTGTCCCGGCAGATACCATGGCAGCGGCAAAACCCGTGATAAGCGCAGAAGCCCGCAGTATTACGAACAGGGAAGAAACCAAAAGGGCGGATTTCGGGTTTGTGTGCATTGTATGGCTTTTGTCAATTATCATTTTATTTAAATACTGGAACAAAGGGCGAATTAAAAAAGCGAGGGGAGAGGAAAATGGAATTCAGGAACCGGCCAGCTGCTAGAAAAACAAGAGGAAAAAATATTTTTGTCCACCTTGCTAATCGGCATATCTCCAATTCCATGATATGCTCAGGTGGAATCCCAATCCGCCCCCCAATTATTTAATATAACGAAAAATAACAGATATTGCTTTTTTTTTGAACGTAGCTGGAAAATACCGTTTAACCGCGTAAGTTTATAAAAAGGAAAGAAAATAAACAGGCATTGACGATTTCGCAACAATGCCTGTCATCAGAAAAAAAATGACGGAAGTTTTAAAAATATTTAATTTGGTAGATGCCTTTTGACAGGCCGGAAGGGAGCGGCAGAGAAGATGTATTTGCGTTATTACCTCGCCTGATTGTGCAAATCCTTTTTCCCTGCACGGAATACAGCTCTGCGCCGGCGGCATCAGCCGGCAATTGCATCGCACGTGGTGAAACTCCCGGAATTAAGCAGAAGAGCCTGCCGTTGCGCACGCGTGCTGTACGGGCAAAAGGCACGGGGGAAGAAACGGCGGTAGGAGGGTCGTAACCCCATACCTGGACTTCGGTGAATGCGCACCATTTGGCGGGATTGCTCGCGATGAAGTCGGTAACCGTGATCGACTGCGTGTTGCGGCTTGTAAAATGGGATTCCTGGCCGGTCTTGAGAGAATCGATGGTTATCGTGTCTCTCGTACCGTTTGTAAAAACGAGAGTCGCGCGCTTCCAATAGCTGTCGTGACCGCCCGACCAGTCGGCACGCACCCAGATTTTTACCTTGTCAATTGTCACGTCGTGGCCGAAATCAATCTTCCACCACAGGCCGGGCACGGTAAGCTGCGGTCCCCAGGACGCGTAGGCGAGGGAGCCGTGGCTCGTGTTGAGGGTGTCGCCGTTGATGGCGCTTAAGGCCAGAAAGGTGGTGTCGGGAACGCAATGGTTTCCGTTGGTCGTGTCGGCCGGGTAGATGCATGGATATTCGCTGTTCGACGAAGCATGGGGATAGCCATGTCCCGGCGCCCGGACATCGCCAGGGTTAAGCGCGACGTTTTTATACTGGCCGGCGGCCTGCATGGCGAATCCGATAATAATGATAATACCCAGCGACATGATTTTTCTTTCATTTTTCATTTTTGTCTCTTGGAAGAGGTACACCAATAAAATAACCTTTTTTTCAAAATAAACAGGGAAAATTTTCCCTGTTTTTAAAAAAAACCAACATTTATGCGTTAAAGTGGTCGTAAAAATCTCCCTTTATCATTATTTTTCCGCTTTGTACACAAATAAATTATTTATATTAAATAACCAGCGCTAGCCGTTTATCATTGAGGCCTGCGGCAGCGCAAAAAAAACAAAAGGCCTTTAAATTACTTTTTATTAAGGAGTTGTTATGCGTCATATTTTTCTGGTTCTGTGCATGTGTGTCATCCCTTTTTCGGCCCTGCAAGCTCAGGAACTCGTTCCGAACGGTGATTTCTCGGCCGCACTGGCCCCCGAATGGATCGTTGGAAATTGGGAAACCGGGTTCAGCACCTATGGGATCACAAACGGCGTTTTCCACTTGACGCCAACCGTTATCGGCACGGCCGCATGGATGATTTTCTTTTATCATTTCCAGGACATCAAGCTCCAAGCCGGCGTGAACTACACCTACAAATTCACTTCCCACGCCACAGCCGCTTCGACCATCACCACGGAAGTAAAAACGGTTGGTCAGGCCCCGGCCGTGGTCCCCTGGATATCAATACCAGGTGTGACCATCGGGACCACTGACTCCACCTATTCCTTTCCCTTTACGACTACGGCCAACGACGATTCGGGCCAGGTCGACTTTCAACTCGGGTTCGGTAACGTTCCACTGGGCGCAACGATTTATATCCACAATGTGTCAATCCAAGCCGATAATACTCCCGTTATTTCAAAGGTGAGTGCCAATTCAAGCGCGTCTTTCGCGCGTATGACCAGAAATGGTGTGAGTATCAATTTTGGACAGCCCGGCAAGTCCGAGATGAAGCTCTATAACCTCCAGGGCGCCCTGATCGCCGACTACTCTTCGATGCTCAACTCCATGAGCGCGGGCACGCATCACATCGATTTCGGCACTCGTCCCGTTTCCAGCGGTACTTATCTGTTGAAGATCAGCAATGGCATACAGGCAAAGTCCATGACCGTCAATCTTGTAAGGTAAGAATACTGGTTTGCAGTTATAAAAAGGGGTGCTTCGGCACCCTTTTTTTTGCGGGCATTAAACCAAAATTGCGCAACCGGAGTTGATGCGGAGTCAAAAGATTTTGGATTATAAATGCTTGAAGTTCGGCGAACAGGAACGCCCGGTTTTGGCATTTTTAGCGTCCCCGCCATGCGATATTTTGGACTGTTACCGGGCAGGAATGTATTTTACGTACTTTGAAAACCGTCTCTTACGCTAGTGCTGCGAGATATACAATCAGGGGAGGAATTCTTGGAAATACAATACAGTAAGAAAAAACAGGAAATCAGAAAAGACGGGTTCATGGACTTCTTGGCGCTGGCAAAGGAGTTCGTGGAGGGAAAAAGCAATGTGCTTCTCGGTGCAGCCATTGTGCTGTGCCTGCTGTTGGGCGGACTAGGGGTGTATCATTACCTTAATAAAACAGGCGAGGCCCAGGCCCAGGAGGCTTTTGGAAAAGCCATGGTGGCATATACCGGCAACGACGAAAGGAATGCCGTTGAGGCCTTTAAAACCGTTGCGGACAACCATAAAAATTCTCCCCAGGCCGCATACAGCGCCTATATCCTCGGGAACATGCTGCTGAGGCAGGAAAAATTAGATGAAGCAATAACCTGGTTTAAAACCGCGGCCTCTGCAAATCCGCAAACCGGGTTCGTGGGCGCGGACGCCTACGAAGGCCTGGCAGCCTGTTATGACGCAAAGGGAAGCCGCGAGGAAGCGCTTAACTGCCTTACAAAAGCCCTGGCCGATTCCCGGATACGGTACCGTTTTCCTTCCCTTTCGTGGAAGGCTGCTCTTATAAGTAAAGATCTCGGCCGGGTTGAAGATGCAAAACGCTTTTGCCGGCAGATAGTGTCCGACACGGTTTCCCAGGCTGCGGCGTACCGGCAGAAGGCCGAGAATTTCATCGTTGAGCTTGACGCTTCCCGGTCCAATTGACGGGTGGCCTGCGGTTCCCGTTCAAATAATCTTCCGGTTTTATTTATCGACAAGCTGCATCGTACAACTCTGGACCGATTTTCTGGCATCGCGTGCACCTTGCTGAGGGAAAGTATTCGCAAAATAATCACTATGGCATAAACGAAACAGATAACGGGGCGTTTACACTCGAAACAGGAGGAACAGTGATGGAAGTCCTTATTCTGGACGATCTGAAAAGTAGGAAAACCAAGCTGGTCGAAATGCTTGAAAAACGCAGGTACAAAGTGGTGCAATGCGGCACGAGCAACGATTTCCTGAGCGCGGTCGACCATTCCCTTCCCGGCCTCATTCTGCTCGATTTCGACACCTGGCATCGCGGCAGGTCTATTAACGCATATTTCCAGACGGGAAAAAAAATCGAGCATGTGCCGGTGGTGTTTTACAATACGCCGCCGAATTTTGTCGCGCTGAGCGACAGAAACAGGCACGAAAAGGATTTTGTCCTTCAGAAGCCCCCCGAAGTCGACTCTGTGGATGTTGACTCTGTCATAGATGCGGTGTCACACAGCCTGTAACGGGGAAAACGGATGGCCAGCCGTATCCAGAAAACGCTCGTTTTCACCGATTGCGACAGCGGCGGCGTTATCCATGTCGCCAATATCAAGGGTGGCGTGGGCAAATCCACCGTCGCCACCAACCTCGCCGCGGTGTTTGCGCGAAAAGCCCCCACGCTCCTCATCGATCTCGATGTGCAGGGGAGCGCCACCGTGGCGCTCGGCAGGGACCCTGCGGGCGTGAAGCTTTCGTCGTGGCACCTGTTCAGCCGCAGGTTTTCGCCGGCGGGATCGCCGGCTGCCCCGCCCGCCGGAAAAACGGGCTCGGTGCTGCGCGGCCTGGAATCCCGCCTGTTTCCGCAGGTCGTCGGCCGCGGGGAAATCCCTGAGCTTGCTCTGAAAATCCGTCCCGGCCTCGATCTCATCCCGGCTAATTCCGATCTGTTCAAGCCCGTCTTTTTCTTCCACCTCCAGAATTTTCTGTACAACCTGGAGCTCTGCCGCAGGCATTACACGTATATCGTGCTCGACACGCCATCGGTGTGGAACACCCTCACCAGGAGTCTGTATGCCCGGAGCAGCCTCAACCTTATCCCCGTCACGCTCAACGCGCTCGCCACCAAAAGCCTCAGGGATTATTTCCGCAATGTCAAAAAAATGGCGCAGAAAAACCCCTCGGTGCGCGTGCGCATCGTCAAGAACGAAGTGTTCGGCAGGGAAGACTCGAAGATAAAAGGCAAGACCCGCACCATGAGCGAGAACCGGAAGTTCCTCGACGGCCTGTGCGAGCAGGTGCAGATCAGGACGCCAACGGGCCTGTCCATCATTCCGCAATCGGTGATGTTCGACCTCGAGATACCGGAGTCGGCGGTGATCCGCGACGCGCAGGACGAGGGAAAAACGGTGCACGAACTCCACCAGTACAGCGCTGTGACGCGTGCGTTCGACGAATTGGCGCGCAGGGTGCAGTACGTGCTCAACAGTCCGCCCGCAAAAACACCGCCGACACTGTGGCAACGGCTTGCGGCAATGCCGCCGGTTATTCCCAGGCTCGCCGCCGCCTGCATGGCATTTGCGGTGCTGGGGCTCAATCTTCCCGCAACCAACGCGCCGGCGCCGCGCCCGGTGGCGCCGCAGCAGCTGATAGAATCGTCCCGCCCGCTCATCGCGCACTCGTTTTTACCAGGAGAATCTCTTTACAAATACGCAAAGTTCATCATCTGCCGGTACCGGGCGATCGTGCCGGGGCCCGGCGTCGTGCGCGCCTACGCGCAGGAAGTGGTCGATGTGTACAACCGGACGAGGCTGCCGGGGGAGCAGAAGATAGCAAGCATCGACGGGGTGTCGACCGGCGTTAACGTCGTCTTTTATCCCCCCTTGAACATCGTGAACCCCCGCGAAAAGCAGCTGCTCCCCGCGTATGAATATTTCATGGCCATGGTTGACGACCCGTACTCGTATATCACGGGCGACTGGTGCGACCGCGGCATGGGCGGCGGCACGCCCCATTACGGCATCGACGTCGCCGCGGCGCTGGGCTCCAAAATAATCTCGCCGATAGACGGTGTCGTTGTCAATAAAGAAAGCGCAACGGCCGGTCATACCCTCGGTGTTGCCAGGGAAGACATGATCGTGACGTTCTCCCACATGGACAAGAGATTTTTCCAGAACGGCCAAATCGTGAAAAAGGGGACCGCCGTGGGAACGGTCGGCCTCACCGGCGCGACCACAGGCCCGCACGTGCACGTCGGGTACGGCGTGAAAAGCGCTGCCGGCGACGGCATGGACTTCGGCAGGTTCTTCTATAAATTCACCGACCCCAAACTGTTATTTTACCGGGAACAGTACCTTGCGAATGTGGACCGCTAAGGAAAATAAAGGTCACCCGCTATTTTGTCAAGATTGCTTTTGCAGAATATGCCTGCCCGTCGATTATTGCCTTGATTAAATACACTCCGGTTTTGTTTCCTCGACGCCAAGTGATTGTCTCGCCAAAAACATTGTTAAGGCGATAGGCCAGCCTGCCGGAAACGGTGTAAACCGAAACGTCGGCGGGACGAGAGTGATGGGGGAGAAAGATGATGCAAGCGGAATTGCAAGGTTCTTGAACGATACGTAGAGATTGTACTGAATGAGACGTGGAGAAAAGTTTCTGTGTTGTTCCGGTTGTGATTTGACAATTGTAAACGGCTAAATCCGTGTCTGATAATGCGAACACCAGGTTTTTTACCGTGTCGATAAAGATAGTATTAGCGTTCTTTAAAGATGGTGCATCAACGAATATGCCATCTTCAATTATCGGGAATTCGATTTGACCATGATGAATAATGGTATTAATCTTAGGGGAGAAGTTAAAACCAACAATTTCAACAATATTATAATCTAATGCATTACTTTCCTGTATTGCGTTGAGGAAATATGTTCCGTTATATGTTTTACTGCTTAAATCCACAAATCCATTAAAACTGCTCCACATATTAACGGAAGCTGTATCGACAAAAGAAAGGGTGGCTTTGGTGAATGAATATCGTGCGGCCATGAAAATTCCCCCTCCTCCCACAAAACCTAGGCTACCAGTAGTGATGAAGGTGGTATCTGAAAGGAATCCTGGAAAGGAGTCGGCCGGATAACGAAAGTCGTTTGGCATTTTTGGTATAATCATGCTGCTTACTAATTTGATTTCACCGGAAGAATATTTATACCAGATAAGAGAGTCGCGGTAGGGGGCATTATTTCCAAAAATAAATGTCCCTTTGGTAAGTGACGCCTTTCCCAACATTGCTGACGGTGACTTTCCAGTTCCCGCGAAAATTGGCGCGCTGCGGTTTGAAACGTTTATTATGGAAAAAGTTGTTGAATCCGGCGCCCCGGTTTCATTAAGGACTATTGTATCGCCGGATTTAAGGCTCCAACCTTTGTATTTGATCGGAAAACTTCCCAGTTTGTTTAGGAGGCTACATTTTCTTGGAATACTCCTTGCCATGGCGCCCATGTCGAAAGTAAAGAATGTATCTATACTGGAACTGAGGCTCTGTTGACTGTTGTAAGCAAGTGCATAATATCGGTACCAGGCATTTGGAGAAACTGCCGAATCGGTAAAAGAAATTACTCCTTTTTGAGAAGGTGTTGATGATACGATATCCTTTATCATCCCGAAAGCGGCAAAATTGGTTGATTTGTAAACCTTATATCCTGTTTCCACTGTTGAGCTGTCATAGAACTGCACACGCACGGTATGGGTGATCGTATCATAGGATGCGGCTAGATTCTGGGGGCTAACAAAGATATTCGTTGGCTTTTTTGGCGCGATGCTCGCTGAATCCTGGTTTGAGGTATCCGCATGTTCGGTCAGCGAATAAGCAGTGAGGGCATAGTAATACTTCGTCTGCGCCGTCGGTCTGACCGTGTCCCAAGCCGCCGTTGCGATACCAGGAACGGTATCAATTGCTACATACGATCCTGCAGCCGTGGTCTTCCTGAGAACAATAATGCCCTGATAGTCAACGCTGTTGTTGCGCCATGTCAATTGAATGGCCGTGTCTGCCACGGAATCGGCGCTATACAGGTAAGGCGCTTGAAGCCCGAAGGCCGCCTGCCATAAAAAGAAAACCGCTAAAACGATGTGCTTTTTCATGTTGTTTCCTTTAGTTATTAGCCCTTTACGTATAATGTAACCTAAATATAGTGAGGAGTCAACAGCCATTATCATAAAATGTATTCTCCCCGAAAACACTTGAAAATTTTAAAAGGTCATTCAAGGTAATCACGTGGTAGGACAAAGCATGTTCGATTGGAGCCGCAATAGTAATTGTACGCCGACAATGTTTGCCGACGCGTTAGGCAGGACTGTAGGGTGCGCCGAAGCGCATTGCCGGCCGACCCTCGCCGAAGGCGACTAGGGTAGTCCGGCAACGAGGCGAACAGCCGAGCCCGGAAGGAGGGCCGCCCCGAGTGAAGCGAGGGGAACGCCCAGATTTTAATTTATCTTCAAAACTAATTATCCGCATTCGATAAATTCCATCCTCTTTTTCCTCGACGCGGCATAAAGCTCCGGTGAAAACCCCGCCGCCTTCAGCGCCGCTCCCACATGGGCAAGCGCCATACCCGGTGAATTGTGGTCCTCGCTCAAATGGGATAATATGATAATGCGCGGCGGCTTGAGGGACGCGGCGCATATCTTGACAAGCGCCTGCGCCGCCTGCTCGTTGGAGAGGTGGCCCGCGTCGGAAGCCACCCTCTGCTTGTGAAAATATGGCCGGCGCGGGTTGTTCCAGAGCAGGCCGGTGTCATGGTTGGATTCCAGCACGACGCATTCGCAATTAGCAAATTGTCCCACCATGCTGTCGGGAAAGCACCCGAGGTCGGTGGCGAACGCCACGCGCGAAAGCGGCGCGCCTCTGCCCCAGAAGCTGAAGCCGCAGGTGAGTTCCTTTGCGTCGTGCTCAACGCCGAAAGGGGAGAACTCTATTTCTCCAACCGAAAAACCGCTGCCGGCATGGGTACGCACCGGTACGCCCGCAAGGCCGCGCTTTTTCAAGATGGCACGGAGGGCGGGCATGTTGGATTCGTGAACGTAAAGCGGCACGTTGTGGTCCCTGCACAGCCGCAATGAATTCTGGTTGAGATGGTCGCTGTGCAGGTGCGTCACCACAAGGGCCTGGACGTCGCCGAAGCACTGGTTGATTTCCGCGAGCACCGAAGCAAGGCCGCGCGCGCTCATGCCGCCCGCGTCCAGAAGGATCCTTGTTGAGGCGTGCTCCACGAACGTACAGTTGCCGTTGGAGCCGCTCCGGAGCATGCAGAACCTCATGGCGCGGAAGTCCCGGCCGGACCCTTGAGCGCTTCCGCGACCGCTCGCGTAATCCGGGCGCTGTCGAACGGTTTCTGCAGCACGCCGCGGATGCCTTCGGAAAGAATTTCCTGTATGTCGCCTTCAAAGCTGTAGCCGCTCGAAAGAATGGCCTTTACGCCGGGGTTGATTTTCTTGAGTTCCCTGAAGCATTCCCTGCCGTTCATACCCGCCATGATCATGTCGATGATAAACAGGTCCACGGACGCGGCATGCGTACGGTAATAGTCTATGGCCTGCCTGCCGTTATCGAATTCGCTCACGGTGTATCCCGCGGTCGTGAGCATTTCCCTGCTGATGATGCGTATTGCTTCGTCGTTGTCAATCACGGCGATTGCCCCGCTCCCGCTCAAAGCGCCTGTTGCTCCGCTTTCGCGGCGCCGTAACATTGCATTTGTGTCAATGGGGAGATACACGGTTACCGTGGTCCCGCGGCCGATTTCAGACTGCACGGCAACATAGCCGTTGTGGCTTTTGACCGAGCCGTACACGCTGGCGAGTCCGAGGCCCGAGCCCTGGCCGATGTCCTTGGTGGTGAAAAAAGGCTGGAACAGTTTCGCCTTTGTCGCTTCGTCCATTCCAATGCCCGTGTCGCTGACGCTGATCGCGACAAAGGGCCCGGGCCCGGCTTCGGGGTGCAGCGTGCGGAGCTGGTCATCGGGTCCGCAGGTGCGCGTGGCAATGGTGAGCGTTCCGCCCCCGGGCATCGCGTCGCGGCCGTTCATGGCCAGGTTGACAAGGATGTTCTGCATCTGGGTAGGGTCGCCGGTAAAATAGGGATTTTCCGCCTTCAGGTCGAGGACGAGTTTCACTTTTTCCTCAAGCGTGTGCTGCAGCAGAAGAGAAATATGCGAGATAAGTTCGTGGGCGTCAAGGCTCGTTTTCTGGAACCGTCCTTTTCTGGCAAAGGCGAGAAGCTGGGCCGTGAGTTCCGCGGCCTTGCGCGAGCCCGACAGTATCGCGTTCGCGTATTTTTCAAGTTTGGGGTTTCCGCTTGAAAATTTCGCCCGTATCATTTCTGCATAGCCCGAAATGGCGCCGAGAGTATTGTTGAAGTCGTGGGCCACGCCGCCCGCCAGCTGGCCGATCGCCTCAAGCGTCTGCGCGTGGCGCAGCTGGCTTTCGAGGACCGATTTTTCCTGTTCGGTCTTTATCTGGTCAATGCGCATTGCCACGATGTTCATCATTTCGAGGATGAGCGATGTTTCGGTGTCGTCCCATTCGCGCTCGCGTTCGCAGTCCGAAAAGCCGAAAAACGAAAACTGCTCCTGCGGGAAAAGCACCATCAGCAGCGATTGTATGCCGTGGTTCTCGAAGCGCGCAAGAAGAGGGGCGCGGAATTCCTCCGGAATGCCGCTTCTGGTGAGACGGATCACATCGGAACCGGCGCGGGCGTGCAGGCTCCTTACCAGCGTCATCGGGAACTTCTCGCCCCGGTAGTTTTCGAGGCCGGGGGCGCACCATTGTACGGTGCATTCGGCGTCGGTGCCGTCACCCGTGGTTTCGAAATAGCTGGTGCGGCTCACGTTGAGAAACTGACCCAGGATGCCGAGGAGGCGCCCGATGAGTTCCTCTTTATCAAAAGATTTGTCCGCCGCGGCCCTCCATATTTCGGCCCTGGTCGTGCTGTAGCGGTTCTGGTCGAAATAGAGGTCGGTACGCCATTCCTGGATGGTTGTGTCGAGTATAATTTCGATTACGCTCTGCCCGCCTTCGTGGTCAAACGGGAGGTGCCGCACCTGCCTCTGCATGCCGTTGGGGAAAATGATGCTCGCTGCCTGGGGGAGGCCGGTTGAAAATGCCTCGCGCACGGGGCAGGCGTTGCAGGGCGACGACCGCGCGTGCCAGACCTCATAGCAGTGCCTGCCCTGCATCTCCTCGAGCGGCAGGCCGCGTTCCGTAAGAGCGGCGCGGTTGGCCCATTCGATCTTCAGCTCCCGGTCCATGATGATCGCATTCTCGGGGATGTTGTCGAGAACATCATGCCGGAGGTCGGGGCCGGAGGGGTGATCGGATATTTTATTAACAGGTTTATTCATAATAACAGCGTATCACAATAATAATCTCAGGCCGGAAATCTGTCAATAGCAAAACAGGGACAAGGGAAATAACGGCGGGGAAGAGAGTTTTCTGGCAGAAATCGGTTTTTTACGATAGTATGTGAAAAGAAGGATGTTTTGAGTATATTATCAAGAGAGAGCAGTATTTTCAATTTAGGAAATTGGAGGTGACCATGTTCAGGAAAATTTCAAGGGTACTCTTGTGCAGCCTGTTTTTACTTGCGGTATTTTTTTCCAAGTCTACATTTTCGGCATATATTGAAGGCCTCGACACTACCGATGTTAATGGATATGGGTTGGATTCTGCATTCAAGGTGAGCGGGAATGATATCTCTGGGCAAAACATTCTCGTCTATTCCTTTGATGTCTATTATTTTAACGTCAATTACGGCTATTTTAATTATTCTTTCGACGACATCAAGATGGCCCCGGGCGTGCCGAGGGCGTCCGTAAACAAGAACTGTTTGAACAGTTGTTTTATCATAAAGAAGGACAAAGACAGCACCTATTCCAAGGTTCAGATTTTGCGCAAGATTTCGGGTAACAGGTGTTTATTCAGATTCGGCACCAACACGACACCCAACGACCGTACTTTGGAAAAAGCCGATTATAACAGGTCAATCCTCTATAAGCCGAATAATGTGTACTTGTTTTACTGGTTTCCGGCATATAATTACCAAATGGCCCAAGATACACTCTTCTGGGAACCTCCTTTGCCGAATAACAACCACCTCATCGGTTACATCCTCTATAAAGCCAAAATGGGGGCCGTTATCGATACGACGGCGCCCATTAATCCTGAACAATGGGATTCTTTGTCTCTTCCCGTTACAACGGGGCTCATAAATTTCACAAACTGGGCAGATTTACATTACTTCAATATTGTCGCCGTCTACACGGAAGGCAAATCGGATTTTCTCAATGGCTGGACGCGAATCTTCGACCTTCCGGTTGGAAACAAGAACTATTCAACAGTTTCCAAAAAAAACCAGAAGGGATTTGAAATTAGAAAGTCTCCGACCGGTTATACGATCAACTTCAATCAAAAAAATCCTTTTCCTTCATTTTTTTCTATTGCCGATGTAAACGGCCGGCTGGTATTGCGGTGCTTCAGTATCAAAAATGTCTCTATATTCTTCAATACTTCAAAGAGATCCTTGGCCCCGGGTTTGTACATAGCAACAGCCGAATTTCCTGGGGGAACGGTGCTTTCCCAGCCCTTCCTGTTCACGAAATAGAATTATATACAAGGGGGATTTCACCAGAGCACGGTCGCAAACGATCGTGCTTTTTTTATTTCAACAGTTACCGGCACGCTCCACGCTCAGAATCAAGCAGCAACTTTTACCTTACTTGAACCGGCCTTTCTGCGTATCTGCTGACGTTCGTAAAGAAATTTGCCAAAGGTTTGAGTATCGCGATTGAATCTCTTGAAAATGGTCCGGCGCACCTGATGGATTTCTTCAATTGCGGGATGAATTGATTTCTTCATAACAGAACCGTCCTTTATTCTGACAATAATTGTTCAGGCGTACACAATATAGGCGTTTGCAGTCGAAGGCGTTCATTAACAGCTCGGATATGACCGAATTTATTTGGGTTCGCCAGATGCGAGCAATTCCATGTTAAAAGGAAATCAACGGCATAATATGACGCAAACGCAAGGTGATACGCATCACCACCGGTTTCAGCAGGAACGAGTTTATTCCGTATATAAACATCGGCAATTTCGTCGATTATGGGCACATAGTCAAGTATTTCCAGCGCGCTTATCAATTCAATTTTATTTCTTTGGCGGGGGTGTTTGCCCTCCTCAAGTTCGACGCGTACCACGTCGCTGGTAACCAACTGATAAAAATGTCTTTGATGGTTCCACCAAGAACGAGTAACTGCGCGCCATGCCACGGAAATTGCGTCTTTTCTTGTTTCATGGTAAAAACTTGGAATAGAAGTTTCTATATAAACAGTTCGTTTCATATATGTAAATATACCATAATCCGGGCCGCAAGGGAGCCCTGGCTAGATTTTTCCCAGTGACGCCGTAAGCACCCACCCGCTCATCCCTGTCGGCAGGCTCACCAGCGACCATTCGCCGATGGTTTTGCGGATCCGGAATTTCGTGCCTTCATGCGCGGTGAAGATGAGCTTGTTTCCGTTCGGCTCGTTTTTGGCGTCGATCGAGGGAACGAGCACAATTGCGAACCCGGCGCGCTCGCTGCTGTAAATCTTGATGCCGGCCGAGGCGCCCAGCGCGCATGTCGCAAGCAGCAGCAGCGAGGAAAGGTAGATGATCCACAGGCGGGCGTTTTGGGACGCATGGAGGCCGGCGGAGAACAGGGCGCTCAGCGCCAGTAAAAGAAAAAACAAAAGCCAAAGCTGGGTATTAAGCGGAAAAAGCGTGTGAAGCCTGAACAGGATAGCGCCGAAAAAAGTCTGCTGGGGCATGGGGATGCGGTCGATAAGAACCGAGTTGGCGAACCTGATGTTCGCCAGGATGTCCGCGTCGTTGGGCGCCAGTTTCCGCGCTTTTTCGTAGTTGAGCAGCGCAAGTCCGATTTTTTTGACCCTGAAATAGGAATTCCCGAGGTTGTAATACACCGCGCTGTTTGAGACCCCCGACGACAGGACCTGCTCGTAATACCATGCGGCGCTGTCGTAGGACTGCTGCTCGTACAGCGTGACCGCCTTTTCGGACCAGAAATTGACAGGAGCGCATGCGGCTTCGTTAACAGCCGCGAACAGAAAAAACATCGTTGCGCAGACCACGGGCAGCGGCTTCATGACGGTTTCCCCTTTTTCTGCTTTGCCAAGTCACGGATGAACCCTTCGGTTTTTTCGAGCATGCCGTTTCTCGAAGCGGCGTCGGGCGCCGCCCTCCCGAAGCGGTAGGCGTCCATGCCTTCGAGAAAGGAAATGAGTTTCGCGACAACGTCTTCCTGCACGCCGCGGTGCAGAAGTTCCTGCCGTAAATCGTTGAGCGTTTTCCCGGCCGCCGCAAACCCGAATTTATGGGTGATAAAATCCTCCAGGCACCCCGAAATCCCTGCAAGAAAATCCGCGACAGGCAGGGACGCGGCCTTTTTCCTTATAGCCGCAAGCGTTCTCATTGCCCTGGAAGCGGCCTTCTGGCGCAGGGCAAGCGATGCGTCCCTTTCGTGCCGTTTGGCCTGGATCTTATACAAAAGGGAAAAAACCGCTATCAGGAACGGAAGCGGGAACAGGATGAAGAACGCCGGATTTTTATACGGCTGGTCGGTCTGCTTTTTGATGCTGACGCCGGTCTTGATATACCTGATGTCCTGTCCCACCTGCCGTATTTCCTCCTGGGTAAGGTACCGGGTCTGGCCGGCCAGGGTGGCTTTCCCTTTTGTCACGGTCACGCGGATCGTGTCTGACCGCAGGGTTTTATAGGATTGCACAACCGGGTCGAAATAGATCCAGGCAATCGGCGGAACGACAAGCGTGCCTTCCTGCCGGGGGATGATGGGATATTTGTATCCCTTGATACAGGAAATGCCGTTTTGCGTCGTGTCAAGCGACACGTGCTTTTCCGGGGCGAGCACCTCGCATTCGGGCAGCTGCGGCAGAACAATGTCGCCCATGTTTCCCGGCCTGGTGGTGCCGCGGACCGCTGCCGAGAGCGTGACCGCCTCGCCCGAGGCTATCTGTTTCGGCTCAACGCCCGCATTCAGGGTGAACGACCCCACGGCGCCGGAAAACCCGGCCGGAGCCGGCGGGAGCATGGCCGCGTGGATGATAAGGCCGTTTGACAATACGCTTTTTGCCACCTGCTGAACGCCGCCGCCGAAGAACTCCTCGGGGAAGAAATCGCCGAACGGATCCGAACTCCTGCGCGCCTGAATCCGCTTGAGGCTCACGTATTCAAACGGCACGGGCTGGATGGAAATGTCGCCCGTTGCAATGGGGAAGACAGCGTACTGGACTTTTACCACGAATTCTTTTTCGCCGTTCACCGTTTCCATCGCCCCCTTGGAAGGCAGCTGGCTGAACAGACGCGCAACGGCAAAGTCCTTGCTAAGGTTTTTTTCAAGCTTGTCGTACAGGCCGGCAAGTCCCTGTTGCGTGAGCTGGACCTGGGCGCCCGCCCTCTGCCCGACTTTTACGGTAAGCAAGGCCTGCTCGCCGGCAAAAAGGCTCTTCTTGTTTAGCGCCAGGATCGCCCTGACGTCCGTGGTCTGTGCCGCCTCTTTTCCAACGGTGACGGTAAACGGGGAGGAAGAATATGTTTTTCCGTCAACAACGGCCTGAAGGGCGGGGAAGGTGAACGTCCCGATTTTCTTCGGCGCAACGGCGTATTTGAAAAAGTAGGTGATGTTGACGTTTTGCGTCATGGCGCCATTGACAACCGAGATGGACGTGGACTGTGACTGGTTCTGGTTCACGCCCAGCAGGTCAAAGTCTTCACTTTTCGGGATCTGCGGCGCAGCCGGGTTGGAAAGCTGCTTGTTGCTCACAATCTGCGCCGTGACCTGTATCTGCTCGCCGAGCATGGCGCTGGTGCGATCTGCAGAAACCGAAAAGGATATATTTTGGGCAGGAGCAGCTATAAAAGCAAGCTGGACTATGATAATTGACGCGATTCCCCGTAACACCTGTCTTACTCCTTACCAATCCTTCTCAACCTTTTTCTGGCCCGCGACCCCGATTTTTTCCGGCTTTTTATTAAGGTCCTTGTCGTCGTCGGAAAACTGCTCGATGATCCGTTTCGCCTCGTCCTTTTTCATGTCTTCCTGCTTCTGCTGCTGGGGCGTGGGTTCGGGTTTCTGTTTTTCCTGGTCTTTTTTGTCCTGGTCCTGCTGATCATTCTGTTTTTTATCGTTGTTGTTTTTCTGGTCCTTGTTTTGATCCTGCTTGTTTTTATCCTGTTTATCCTGATTTTTTTTGTCCTGGTTTTGCTTATTCTGGTCCTGTTTGTTCTGATCTTTATTGTCTTTGTTCTGCTTGTTGTCCTTGTTCTGCTGCTGTTGCTGCTGCTCCATCTGCCTGATTTTTTTCTGCGCAAGCTGCACATTCCATTTCGCGTCCCTGTCGGCAGGCCGCACATCGAGAGACTTAATATAATTTTCAAGCGCCGCCTTGTACTTGTCCATCGCCTGCTGGCCGTTCTGCGCGCCGAGGCGTTCGGCCTCCATGAACTGTGCGTTGCCCTGGTTGTAATACAGGGCGGCGAGCGCTTTTTTGTCCTTTATCTCCTTTGCCTGGCCGTACGCCTCTTCCGCTTTGTCAAATTCGCCGAGGCGGTACAGCGCGGACCCTTTATTCATTTTAAGCTTCTGCTCGGCCGGGTACTCGAGGATAAGATTGTCATACGCCTTTAACGCCTCGTCGTAGTTTTTTTCCTGGTAAAGGCTGTTCGCCTTTTTATTCTTCGAATACAATTCGTCTGAAGATGCGGATAAGGCAAGGCAACATACGACCAGGGCCGCGCCGGCACCGGTAAACAACCGCAGATGTTTTTTACCGCATCCTGAAAAAGCGCTCACACGATTCTCCCTTTCCACTCCTGTTTCGATTTTGGGACCTCGGGAACGAAAAATTCGAGAAAAAGGAACAGCAGCGCAATTGCCAGGAACACCTGGTACTGTTCCTCGAAAATATTCATCCTGTCCGTGCCGAGCTCGTTTTTCTGCATTTTGGCGATTTCATGGTAAATACCGGGCATGTCGAGCGAGGTGCCGGCATGAAAGTATTTCCCGTTTCCCTCCATTGCAATTTTTTCGAGCATGAGCGAATTGAGGCGCGTCATGACAAGGTTGCCGTCCGCGTCTTTTTTATACGCGATGTTGCCCTTGCCTTTGCCTATGGGAATAGGGACGCCGCTTTCGGAGCCTATTCCCACGGTGAAAATCCGGATGTTCTGCTGCGCCGCTTTCTGCGCCGCGACCTCCACATCGCCGATATGGTCTTCACCGTCCGAGAGGATGATGAGCACCTTTGACTTGTTCTTCTGTGATTTGAATGCCTCTGCCGCCTGGTTGATCGCATCGGCGATCGCCGTGCCCTGCGTCTGTACCCAGTCGGTGTTCACCGCTTCAAGGAACATCTTCGCCGCGCCGTAATCAAGCGTAAGCGGACATTGCACATAACTCTCGCCCGCGAACACGATGATGCCCACCCGGTCGCCCTTGAGCAGATCAATGAATTTCGCGGTTTCGAATTTCGCCCGGTCGAGCCGGTCGGGCGCAACGTCCTCGGCGAGCATGCTCTTTGAAATGTCGAGTGCCACGATGATGTCCACGCCCTTCCTCTCAACCATTTCCATTTTTACGCCGAAGCGCGGCCGGGTGAGCGCCAGCACAGCGAAAAATACGAAACCGAGGAACAGTGCCCATTTGAGAATTTGCTGCTGCAGGATTTTTTCCGGCGTCAGGCGCTTCATGAGCGCAAGGGAGGCAAAACGCGCGAGCGCCGCCTGCTTCCACTGGTGAACGAGAATAAAAAGCCCGACAAGCACCGGGATGCAAAGCATGAGCCAGAAATAGACAGGGCTGCCGAAACGCATCATGGTATCCTTCTGAACCAGGTATGCGACAGCAGGCTTTCGGCGAAAAGCAGGATGCAGCCTGCAATGAGCCAGGCGAAAAACCTGTCCGAATAACTGGTGAACATTTTGGTCTTTATCTGTGTTTTTTCCATTTTGTCTATTGTGTCGTAGATTTCCCTGAGCTTTTCGGCGTTCTGCGCCCTGAAAAACTTGCCGCCCGTGGCAGCGGCGATGTCGGTGAGGAGCTGCTCGTCGAGATCTGATTTTATCATCTGCATCTGGATCACTTTCTGGCCCGTAAAGGGATTGATCCCTTCAGCGGGATAGGGGACCTCGCCCTCCCTGCCCACGCCGATAGTGTAGATTTTTATGCCGAGCTCGCCGGCCGCCTTGGCGGCGGCGAGCGGCGCGATTTCACCGAAGTTGTTGGCGCCGTCGGTGAGCAGGATGATCACCTTGCTTTTTGACGGAGAGTCCTTGATGCGGTTGGCAGAAGTGGCGATTGCAGTGCCGATTGCGGTGGCGTCGCTGAACTCCTCGAAATCGGTGCGGTCGAGAAACCCGGTAAGGATGTTGTAATCGAGCGTGAGCGGACACTTTGTGTAGCACCGTTTTGCAAAGATGACAAGGCCGATCCTGTCGTTGCGCCGTTTCATGATGAAGTCTTTGATGGTCTCCTTGGCCACGAACAGCCGGTTCTTGGGCTGGAAATCGAGCGACTTCATGCTCACCGAAATGTCGAGCGTGATTATGATGTCGACGCCTTCGGTGCTCACTTCCTCCTCCGACGTACCGTGCTGCGGACGGGCCAGCGCCACGATAAGAAGTGCAATCCCGACGATGCGAAGGGCAAACGGCGCGTGGCGCAGGTGAATGAGGCCTGAGGAGGGGAGTTTCCGCAATATGGACAAATCGGAAAAACGCACCGCCGGCCGTTTCTGTTCGCGGCGGACATACATCCATATCATGGGGACCAGGGCGAGAAGCAATAGAAGGAGCCATTTGTTTTCAAGATGCATGGCTGCCGTCCCTTCCCGGTCCATTCCCCGCGGGACCAGCGCCGGTAGCGGCCGGTTGTTTTACGGCTGCGGCGGATGAGTCCGCTTCTTTCTTCCCGGGCGGCTCTGCTTGAGACCTGGTTTTTTCTATGAAGCTCCGTATGTCCGGAACGAACCGGTCCACCGTGTCGTTGTCCGGCAGCCATTTTGCGAATTTTACCGGATCGGTTGTTGAAAAAAACCACTCAGCGCTTTTGCGGCAGTCAGGGTCGAGCGGAGACAGTTTTATCCAGTCGAGCATTTCCTCGGTGGTGAATTCCGCCGCATTCACCTCGAAACGCCGTTCAAGGTAGAGCTTGACGATATCAGACAATTCAAAGGCGTATTCGCGAATCATTCCCTTTACAATGTATTGTTTCGCCTCCAGCAGGGCAAGTGCCTCCATTGCCTCTTCGTACGGCGGCTTTGGAGGAGGCGCCCGGAAAACCTTTCCCGGTTTGGGCAGATATTTGCGGATAAGAAGAATCGCCGCCGCACCCGCAGCCAGGGCAATAATAATCCATAACCACGCAAGGGACGGTTTCCCCACCGACTGCTGCTGCTTGAGGTCCTTTATGGACGCGGTGTCGGGCGAGGAAACCAGAACCAGGCGCATCGGCACAGGTTGGGTACGGAGTGTGTCTGCGCCGCCCTCCTTTGCCACGATGAAATCAAGGGCGGGAATGGTGCAGTTTTCGGCCGTATAGGTGGTGACGATGTAATGAAAGGTGAGGCTGTCCGCGTTCTTTTTTTCCGCCTTGTCCGATGCCCATTCTTTTACGGCGAACTTGCCGAAACCGTTTTCGGTGGCCGGCGGCACGACCTGGCCCGCCCTGGGGACCATAAGCACGACGCCAAGATGGACTCTGTCGCCTATGTAAAGGCTGTCCTGGCTTACGGAATTTGCGATCGTGCTGCCGGAGCAGAACGATGATGCCGAAGCAATTATCAAGGATGTCAGGGCAAAAAGGGTTCGGATTCGCATAAATCTCAATGGGATTGACCTACAACTGACTTAAAGGTCTTTATATCAAACGAAACAAAATTTAATCAATCATACTTGGCCGAAGAATTGTATACTACGCATTGGTAACGCCATTTATTATCGGCAGTTAGGGACATTTTTCGAAATCCTGAAAAATATTTCAGGGGAGGTAAAAAATAAATGAAGGATGGGCTTGGTTTGAGGATAATCTAAGAAGCTGTTGTTGGGGGAAGTACAGCCTGTCTCAAAACCCAGTTAAAGAACTGGGCGCCTGCCTTCGGCACCGGTTCTCCTTCCGGTCTCGGCCGCAGGCCTCGGGCTGCCACGGCCCTATGCCGCTTTGCGGCGGGTCCGGGCAGCATCGTGCTCCAGCACGACCTCCTGTCGCCCCTGGCGCAAATACCACTATTCAAGTATCAGGTGACTCTCACCATTCCGCTTGTGCAAGACCATATCTTCCGTACGTTGTAAATCGTACAAGCCAGGTACGACTTGGCGCAGGGTTAGCGGGCGAATTTTAAATATCTTTTCCTTAGGCAAAGAAGAATCCCCGCCACTTGGGGCGGGGTTGTTCAATCGGGTGGTACCCGGCTGCACCCGCTTAGCGATCCAAAGTATGAAAAATCCTGTTTCAGGATAGTTGCTGGATATCTAATAAAGAAACACACACTTATGTAAATTTTTTACTCCGATAAAATGGCCTTCCCATGTATTAATTTCTTACAAGGATTTACTGGATAAAAAAGACAGGATTGACATGATGAAGTCTCCGAAAGAAATTTGGGTTATTGGATTCCTTTTTATTGCCACACTCTACTTCACCGTCTTTGCCGGTGATTCACTTTCTGTAAAGAAGTCCCTGGACTGGCAATTTGCGCCGGAGTTCCATTTCAACGAAGACCTGCGTACGTTCTTTCTGCAGAAAGATACCACATTCAAGAAACGGTTTTTTGTCGAATGGATCAGCAGCGCGGAGCTTGCGTTTTTGTCCGTTAACAATCGTTTTTTTCTGTTCGGTGAAATGGCACTCACCATGGGGCTGGGCCGCTGGGCCGACAAGCCGATCCTGTTTGACCCCAATTTAGTTGACGCCGGGTTCGGGCCCCTGGTTGAATACCGTTTCGCTCCTGTCAACATCTCGCTCGGGCTCGACCATCACTGCTTTCATGAAATAGACACGCTGGCCCTCACCCCGGTGTACTGGAACAGGCTTTATTGTGGCGCGGCATCGTCCAATTTCAGACCAGGGACATATAGTTCGGCTCTTGCAGACCCAGTGCCTCTTACCTGGAAAACCCGACTCGCCTGGCAGGCAACGGTGGGGTATTATTTCCACGAAATATTCGGCATTGACACCTCGATTGTCGCTTGGAACCAGGACTATGCGCTTGACATCGTTTGCGAAGCGCGGTACGCCGTGTATCGCTGGCGCGGTTTTGCAGGTGTTGTGAGCGGGAAGACCAGCGCCTACCTGACAAGGACACAAGGCGTTTGGTGGAAGCAGGAGGCGGGTGCCGAAATCATGGCGACACAGGGCAAGTTCGGTTTGAGCCTGTTTGCCGATTGGGTGATCGTGGACCAGCAGCTCCAACCAAGGCTGAACAGGGACAAGCTGCTAATCGTTGGAATTAAAGGATTTTTGTAATAAAAAAAGATATAAAGATTGTGCAGGATTTTCTGGTAACCGGGTGTCCCAAGGGTGCGCCCAGCGGATGGCTCGGGCTTGCAGAAGGTGGTACCCGGCTGCACCCGCTTAGCGCTCCAGAATATTAAATTATTATCAAAGGAAATAAATTTGCCTGTTGAAAATTTTTCCTGGGTGATCCCCAAAAAGCTCGCCGGCAGCGCAATGCCCGGCGGGACAGCGGAGTTTATGGCAAACAGGGTGCTTGCAGACCTTTCCTGGCTTCACAGGGAGGGAATACGCTGCCTTATTTCCCTTAATGAAATGCCGCCGGTGATGGGCGAGCTGTGCGGGGAAATCGGCCTCGAATGGCTCGATTTTCCCGTGGAAGATTTCGACATCCCCGGAGACAGGGACGCGTTTGCCGGGCTGGTATACGCCGCCATAGACATGATGAAAAAGTCCCGGCCCGTGTGTGTCCACTGCCGCGCAGGCGTTGGCAGGACAGGCATGCTCCTTTCCTGCATTGCGGGAATTTATTTTTCTTTGGACGGCGAAAAGGCAATTGCGCTTGTAAAAAAAGGACGCGAGGCCATCGATACCGGCATTCAGGGCGAGTTTGTGCGCCTGTTTCTTCTTGAAGAAGCGGCATCCGGACGGAACAAGGCATGAAGACCGAGTTCGATATTATAAAATTCCTCAGCGAGAACGAGGAAAAACTTTCCCCCTTTGCCAAAAAGAGCGGCCAGTCTCTGGGGAGAAAGTTTCCCATGAAGCGCGATCCGTTCCGGCTCGAGTTCTCGCGGGACGAAACCAGGATCCTTCACTGCCCGCCCTTCAGACGGCTCAAGCACAAGACGCAGGTGTTTTTATCGCCCGACAACGACCACATCTGCACCAGGATGGAGCACGTGCTCCATGTCTCAAGCATTGCCTACGTCATCGGGCGATGCCTCAACCTTAACATTGACCTTATCAACGCCATTGCCAAGGCCCACGACCTGGGGCACCCGCCGTTCGGTCATGCCGGCGAACGCGTGCTCGACAGGCTGCTCAGGGCCGACGGCGTGACGCAGGGCTTCAAGCACGAAATCCACGGCCTGCGCGTTGTGGACATGCTCACCAACTACGGTGCAGGTCTCAACCTCACCTACGAGGTGCGGGACGGCATCATCACCCATTGCGGGGAGAGCTTCGACCGCGCACTCGAGCCGGACCGGAAGCGCGATCTGACGAAGCTCGATGGCATTGTCGAGCGCGATTTCCTTCCGTCAACCCTCGAAGGATGTCTCGTGCGCATGGTGGACCGCACCGCCTACCTCGGACGCGACCTTGAGGACGGCATCAAGGCCGGCCTCATCCGCAAAACCGACATCCCGGCCGCCGTCGCAAAAGACCTGGGCTCCGACAACGGCGTGATCATTGGCCGGTTTGTCAACGACATCATCGCCAACAGCATCGACAAGGACGCCATCGTCATGAGCAGGGAAGTGCTGGGGCTGATGGCCGACCTCAAGGACTTCAATTACAAGCGCATCTACAACCACCCTGACGTGGAGAGCAAGGCGAGAAAATCGGGGCATGTTATCGAACTGCTGTACACCGAATTGAAAACAATCCTGAAAAAAACGGACCGGGGCAACAACGCAGGCGCGGTGGCGGCGGTCGAGCGGGAAGCACCGACCCTCGGCGTGTTTTTCCATTTTATCAAGAACACCAATTACACCGACGAAACGCCGGCCTGGCGCATCGCGGCCGATTACATCGCCGGCATGACCGATCATTTCGCGGAGCGCACCTATATCCAGCTCTTTGTCCCGACGCCGATGATATAGGATGCCGGCTTTGCAGACGGAGAAACAGTGATGCCGTCAAATCACAATCAAAACCACAGCCATTCCAACCACAAGCGGGAATACCAGTCCGTGCTGGAAGAATTATGGGATTCGTTCTGGAACGGGCCCAACCTTGTCTGCCCCAAATGCAAGAGCGAGGCCGTTGAATATTACGACCCCTTTTTCTTTTCGCCCATCCGTACTTTGAAAGGCCACCGGAGGGTGCGGTGCCCCGCGTGCCATTTCATCTGGAGGCCGAGCAGAAGGCGGAAACCGTTCTGGAAAGGGTTTAGGCCTTTTTTGTAGGGCTGTTTTGTTGTATACTTATAGGTGGATCGGCAATAAAAAATCGTCTTTTCCGTAGTATTTTGATTGATAACGGGAGGGCGGGCATGATTATGCGAAGCATTTTCTGCGTTTTTTGGGCAGCGGCGCTTGCGCTCGGCCAGAACGCACAGTCGTATAAGTCAACAGGCGATTCGCTCAAGGGCGGGCTCCTCGACCCATCGCGGTTTTCCATCAATCACAGCCTGAGCATGGGAATGTCGTCCGCGACCGGTTCTTCCCTGCAGTCGCAGGGGCTGTACAGCACCATGCTCACCTATAAATTTTCCCAGCCGCTCACCCTCAACCTCAATTTCGGGTTTCCCCTGTTCTCGACTTTTTCGCCGGGACAGAACCTCTCTGCGCAGAACATCAAATCGGCCGATTATTTCAAGAACATGCCCCTTGAGGCATCGCTCTCCTGGAAACCCACCGACAATATGTTCCTTCAACTGAGCTTCATCCGTGCGCCGGGAAATTATTATTACGACAGCTACTATTCTCCGTTTTATTACCTGCCTGTCAACAGGGGCGCGGCCATGGCGTTTGACAGCGCCAGAACGGGCCGCTGACCGCCTCCGTCACTTGTCTAAATCAATGTCCCGTATCTTCTTCTCCATGGCGAGACCCGCCTTCTGCCATAATTCGGTGGTCCTTATTGCTTCTCCCTTTCGGAGCTTGAAAGACTTCCTGGCCAATGCGATCTCCGCTTCAATGAGCTTTCTGCTGAGGCCATGGCGGATTTCAAAGTAATCGCAGAGCTCCTGTTTGGAATACCACTTGAAAGCTCCACGGCGCATATTCAGCGCATCGTCAATCATGGAACGCTCCTTTTGGTTTGGACGAAACAAGCATCGATTTCATCCCGGCCTTAACGCTGATTTTATTATAGTCCTGCGGCGTTTCGAGAATGCCGAGCACGCATGATCCCGAGCCGCTCATGACGGCGTTGACGCACCCGGCCTCGATCAGCCGTTTCTTGACTAGTGCAAGCGGCGGTATCCGCCGGAACACGGAATATTCGAAGTCGTTGTGCATGGCGCCGGTTACGCCGCGCCGGTCGTTGCCGGCAAAAGCCTGCCGCATGGCGCTCGTTTTCTCCCGGTCGCGGCCGATATGCGCATAGTCGAGTTCACGGTACGCCTCCGCCGTTGACACGCCGAAATCCGGCATAACAAGAATCGCGTCAAGGTGGAGTGAAGAGGAAATCGGTTCCAGGCTGCCGCCCGCCTCGGTGTCAAAGGCGGTGTCGCCCGCGAAATAAAAGGGCACATCCATGCCCGCCTGGCGCGAAAGCGCGATCATTTTTGCATTGTCAAGGTCCAGCTTCCACAGCTCGTTTAAAAGCATGAACGTGGTGGCGGCGTTTGCGCTGCCGCCCGCGAGGCCGCCTTTTACCGGAATGTTTTTCTCTATGGCAATCGAGACGTTCTGGCTGATGCCGAAGGTTTTTTTTAGAATGTCGCACGCCTTCCAGCAGATGTTGGCGGCGTTGTTCGGGACCTGCGGATCGCCGCATACAATGCGCATCTCTTTTGATTCCTCGATCGTGATGATGTCGTGCAGGTTTATCTTGTGCTTGATGACGGCAAGCTCGTGAAATCCGGCTTGCGGCCCGCTCTTTATTTTATCTACAATGTCAAGAGCAAGGGTAATGCGGGTGTAGGATTTGGCGGACAGTTTCTTCATGGGTATAAAATATATAATGGTGGGGAAAGTGCCCCTTCACAGGGAGTGATTTAAGAAAAGGTCGCTTGGAAAAAAAGGCCGTGTGCCGCCCCTTTTTTATTTGCTTTGCAGGAACTCTTTAATTCGGCCGGCTATCGATTGTGGATCAAGCCCAATATTTTCCAGGAGCCTCGCGGTGCTTCCGTGCTCTATAAAACTGTCCGGATAGCCCAGGCGCAGGATTTTCGGACCGTTACCGGTGCTACAGGCGGCGGCAAGCTCGAGAACGCCTGAGCCGAACCCGCCTGCCAGCGAATTGCTTTCAAGGGTCACGATATGCGTATGAGAGGCGAAGAGCTTCCGGTAGAAAGCTTCGGAGAGCGGCTTGACAAAGCGCGCATTGACCAGCGTCGGGTTCATGCCCTCTTTTTCAAGAAGACCGCAGGCCGCCTTTGCACTGGTGAAAATGTCTCCGGCGCTCACGATGGCGCAGGCCGAGCCGTTTTTGACGGTTTCGGGCTCCGGGATAGGGATGGGGGAGATGTCGCTGTCAAGTGTATCATCCGGGACGGCACCGCGGCTGTAGCGGATGAACACCGGGCCCCGGGTGCAGGCCATCGCGGTGTACAGCATGCGGCGCAGCTCGCTGCCGCTCCTCGGCGCCATGATGACGGCGCCGGGCACGCTCCTCACAAATGAAAGATCGAGCGTGCCATGGTGCGTGGGCCCGTCTTCACCCACGATACCGGCGCGGTCTATGCAGAAGGTGACGTTGAGGCCGTCGAGCGCCACATCGTGGACGATCTGGTCAAAGGCGCGCTGGAGAAACGTGGAATACACCGCCACAACCGGCTTGAGCCCTTTGAGCGCAAGTCCCGCAGCAAAAGTCACGGCATGGCCCTCGGCGATGCCCACGTCAAAGAAACGGTCCGGGAACTCGTCGCGGAACGCCGAAAGCCCGGTGCCGTCCGGCATCGCGGCCGTAATCGCGACCACGTCGCTGCGCGTCCGGCCTATTTCGGCAAGCGTTGTGCCGAACAGGTCGCTGTATGAGGGGCTTGTTTTTGCCGCGCCCACCACGTCGCCGGTGTCGAGAGCGAATTTCGAGATGCCGTGGTATTTGGTGGCGTTGTCCTCCGCGAAGCGGTACCCTTTTCCCTTTGTGGTGATTGCGTGGACAAGAACAGGGCCTTTTGTGTGGTTCTTTACGAACCGGAAAATCTCCACCAGCTGGGGGATGTTGTGCCCGTCAACCGGGCCGAAATACCGGATGCCCATGTCTTCGAAGAGCTTGCCCGGAATCACGAAGTGCTTGATGGTCTCGTCGATATCGTGGATCAGCGTCCGTATCCTTCTGCCGACCGAGGGAAGCCGCCCGGTAAGCTCCCACACCTCGTCTTTTATTTTCTTGTACCGTTTGTCCGTGATGACCCTGGTGAGATACCGCGACAGGGCGCCCACGTTCTGGGAAATAGACATTTTGTTGTCGTTGACCACGATAATCATGTTGGTGGAAAGGCTGCCAAGGTTGTTGAGCCCCTCAAAGGCCAGGCCTCCGGAGAGCGAGCCGTCGCCGATCACGGCAATCACGGCATGGTTTTCCTTTTTCATGTCGCGGCCGATGGCAAGTCCGAGCGCCACGGAAATGGAGGTTGACGCATGGCCCACGGACGCGGCATCGTATTCGCTTTCGGAAATGCGCGGGAAACCGCTGATGCCTCCCGCCTGGCGGAGCTCCTTGAACTGCTCCCTTCTGCCGGTTATAATTTTATGCGCGTAGGCCTGGTGGCCCACGTCCCAGACGATTTTGTCCGTGGGTGTTTCAAAGCAATAGTGGAGTGCAAGGGCCAGTTCGACAGCGCCAAGGCTGGATGCCAGGTGGCCGCCGCTCTGGCTCACATATTTGAGCATAAATTCACGGACCTCTTCGGCAACAGCGGGGAGCTTATCAAGCGGAAGTATGCGGAGATCTGCGGGACTGTTAATGGATTCTATGAGACTCATGTGTGGAAACGTATTTTATTGTGGTAAAGTGATTTTGTCGTGTGATGATTAATGATTAAAGATACCTGAAAATATACGCAATTTCAACAAATACATAGAGGAGACCTTTAATAATTCGTTTTTTTTTAATGTCCCCTAAATCCCCCGGAGGGGGACTAAAATGGTTTTAATTGTATTATAGTAACTTATTTCCAATCAAGTCCCCCTTTGGGGGATTTAGGGGGAGAGCAAAAATGGGAAATTTCACAGGTAAATTTATTTAAGTCTTTTAGAAATATTTACGCATGAATAATGAAGTAAATCAGCCTTTTTTCCAATTACAACATACCGATACCGCTTCCGGAGCGCGTGCCGGGCTCCTGCGCACCGCGCACGGCAACGTTGAAACGCCCGTGTTCATGCCGGTGGGCACGCAGGCAACGGTCAAATCCCTGTCACCTGCAGAGCTTGCGGAATGCGGGTGCTCGATCGTCCTGGCAAACACCTATCATCTTCATCTGCGGCCGGGCGACGAACTTGTTGCCGAAGCGGGCGGGCTGCACAAATTCGAGAGCTGGGACAAACCGCTCCTCACCGACAGCGGCGGGTTCCAGGTGTTCAGCCTGCGTGATATTTCCAAGATTACGGACGACGGCGTGTGGTTCCAGTCGTACATAGACGGATCGAAACACTTTTTCTCGCCCGAGCGCTCCATGGAAATACAGCGCAACCTCGGCGCCGACATCATCATGATGTTCGACGAATGCCCACCCGCAAAGGCCGATGCCGGATCCATCGAGGCGGCAGTCGAACGCACCCTGCGGTGGGCGCAGCGCTGCCGCGATGCGCACATGGCGCTGCCGTTTAAACATGGTTATCCGCAGGCGCTGTTCGCCATTGTCCAGGGCGGCATTGACAAAAGCCTGCGGCAGCGCTGCGCTGAGAATCTCGTTGCATTGGACATGCCCGGCTATGCTCTGGGTGGGCTGGCGGTTGGTGAAACCACCCAGGAGATGTACGACATGGCCGCCCACATATGCTCGCTTCTGCCGGCCGGCAAGCCCCGGTACCTCATGGGCGTGGGCACGCCCGAAAACATCCTCGAATGCATTTGCCGCGGCGTTGACATGTTCGACTGCGTGCTGCCCACGCGCAACGCGCGCAACGGGACCGTGTTTTCGTGGGACGGCAAAGTTAACATCAGGAACGCCTGCCATACACGGGACTTCGGCCGGGGCCTGTGTGGCTCGTGCGGTTGTTACACGTGCAAAAACTTCAGCAGGGCGTATCTGCGCCACTTGTTCCTTGCCGGGGAAATATTATCGTTAAGGCTCCTCACTCTGCACAATGTTTATTTCTATATGGAACTGGTGCGGCAGGCGCGCGCCCATATCCTGCGGGGCGATTTTGCCGGGTTTTTAGCGGAAACGCTTGCACGTCTGCGCAGGAAAGATGGCGGCGATTCTGAAACAACCACAGGAGCACACAATGAGTGAAGCGCTCAGGGAGTCGGCGCGTATTGCGCTTATGGAATGCCTCAACCTCGGCCGCCAGGAGATGCTTCTTGTCGTATGCGATCCGCCGTGCGCCGAAATCGGGTGGATGCTCTGGAACGTGGGTAGCAAACGGTGCAGGGAGGCGGTGCTGGTGCAGATTTCTCCGCGCAAGCAGAATGGCAACGAACCGCCGCAGCCGGTGGGTGAGTGGTTCGGCAAGTTTGACGTTGCCGTGATGCCCACGTCAAAATCGCTTTCGCATACGCAGGCGCGTAGAAAGGCGAGCGAGCAGGGCACGCGCATCGCGACGCTGCCGGGAATAACCAAGGATATTTTTATCAGGACCATGCGCACGGACTGGAAAAAACTCGGCATCGTGACGCGCAAGGTGGCCGGCCACCTCTCGGCCGCAAGCGAGGTAAGGATTTCCACCGATGCGGGCACCGACATTTCGTTTAAAACAGGCGGTCGGCCGGCAAAGGCGGACGATGGCAGGCTCATTTTCAAGGGTGCGTTCGGCAACCTTCCGGCAGGCGAAGCGTACCTTGCGCCGTTCGAAGGCACGGCAGAGGGCCGCATCGTTATAGATGGCTCGTTTCCGCTTGCCGGGCTCTGCAAAACGCCGCTTGAGGTTCGGGTGAAACGGGGGAAGGTTGTTGAAGTCGGGGAACATCCCTGCAAGGCCGAGTTCGATCAGCTGTTTAAGAAATACGGCTCGCCCGCGAGGAACATCGCGGAGTTCGGCGTGGGAACACTCGATACTGCAATTATTTCCGGAAACACGCTGGAGGACGAGAAGGTAAGGGGTACCTGCCATATCGCCTTCGGCGACAACGCGTCAATGGGCGGCACGGTGCGGGTGCAGATGCACCTTGACGGAATAATAAAGAAGCCGACGGTGTGGCTGGATGGAAAGTTGTGGATGAAAAATGGCGGGTTAGTTTAATTGGTAGGGTAATTCATTTGGTGGGGGATGTATCCCCCTGGGGCCCAGTCGGCCTGTGTATTGCAGGGGCGCAGCGTGCTGCGCCCTTTTTATTTATATCAACCGGCCGTCTGAACCCACACCCCCTCCAGGATGCACCCAACGATACATAAGCTGCGAGAATCAATCTTCATTGACAAGGGGCACCAGCGGAAGGTGGCTGAGAGGTAAAAAAACCCTAAAAGGTTATCCTATTTTTCTTTTATTCCCAATAATTTTACTATAACTTGCGGATCGGTTCGATATGGACTTCCTTTTCCCTGAAAAAAATCGTGTCTTTCGATAAGCATAATTGACAACGGGGTAATGATAAATGTTTCCCCGCTTTTTTTATCCGTAATCACCGCTTCGCCTTTCTGGCACGTTCCATCTTCAGAAAACGGGGAGGATATCTTTCCCCTCGCTTCATGATGCACTGCCGATACGCCGTCTGCGATATCTACCGGGTTTCCCATCGCCCTCTCCGCGGCAACGTAGGCGTTCCGCAACGCGGCGATGAGTTTTTTTCTGTCAATCCCGAGATTTTTTAGCGTTTGCAGGTCTTCTTTGATGATGTCTTCAGGCTCGCGGGTGTCGATACCTAAATAGCCTGTTGAAGAAAATTTAGATGGACCAAGAAGAACTTTCAGATCGGTATTTGGTTTCATTCGGTTTTCCCTTATTAAAAAAAAGTTCGCGGGTGCCCCTTGTCAATTAAGTTTGAAACTTGCAACAGGTGCTACCACGGGGACACCCAGGAGGGGGTGTGCCCCCGGATCGCCGGCGCCCAGTGCCGGAAGCCGGGGGCCAGGGGGATTCTTCCCCCCTATAAGGAAATTTTATTATTGATTTTACGCGAATTTATCATAAAAAATCCTGTCCTCTGTCATTCCACCTTTTTTCAGCACCGCAATGCAGGCTTTAATCATCCCGGGCGAGCCGCACAGATATCCCTCATACCCGGAGCAATCCGGTATGCGGCGGCCGACGACGTCGGTGATGAGGCCGCGCTCACCCTGCCAGCCGCTGTCCGCAGGTTCGTTTGACAAGGCAGGAATGAATTTGAAATCGGGCAGTTCTTTTTCCAGTTTGTAGAGTTCGTCTGTAAGAAACAAATCTTTTTGTGTGAGCGCGCCGAAAAAATAAAAAATGCGGCGGCTGCTGTTCTTTTGTTGTAAATCCTGCAGAACAGACCAGACCGGCGCCATGCCGCTTCCTCCCGCGATAAAAAGCATAGGAAGGGAAGTGCCGGAAGCGCCGAATTTCCCGTAAGGACCGGAAAATGAAATGCTGTCGCCTTCCTTGAGAATGTCAAAAGCCCACGGCGTGAAAATGCCTTTCGGTATCTTCCGGATCATTAATTCAATCGAATTTTTATTTGATGGAGGAGAGGCAATGGAGAAATCTCTCAGTACCGCTTCTTTGCCTTCGTAAGGCATTGATTTTAATTGAAGATATTGTCCCGCCTTGAAGTCGATTGTCGGAGGATTCGAAAGGCCTATCGTCAATCCAAGAATGTCGTAGGTGAGCATTTTTTTTTGGACCACTTTACCGGAAAAACGTTTTACGGAAAAGAGCTCTTCCGGGATTTCGATTGCGATGTTTTTTTCAGGTTTTGTCTGGCATGCGAGCCGGAAGCCATCGGTTTTTTCTTTGTCTGATAATAAGGGGAGTTCCGGCGCCGTGGGGATATTTTCTCCGGATAATACCCTGATCTTGCAGTATCCGCAACGCGCATTGCCGCCGCAGGCGGACGGAATGAAAACGCTGTTCCTGGCGAGTCCGGCCAGAAGGGAAGAACCCTGGCGGAGCTGGACTTTTTTAAAGCCGCGGTTGATATCGACGGTAATTGTGGAATTCGGTGCCGTGTCCATTTTATTTCTTTTGGGGACCTCTAAAAATTGCTCAAGAGTCACTGCGAGGAGCGAAGCGACGAAGCAATCTCCCTTAATTCCATTTAAAAACGCGAGATTGCTTCGCTCTGCTCGCAATGACAGACCGCGTTTTTAAATTTTTAGAGGTTCCCTTTAGGAATTGTCCAACATCGAAAAGACCTTTAAAAATTATGTCATGAGTGGTAGTACCACAATAAATAAAACATATCAGGGTAAGCGATAAACCGGTCTTACAAATTTATCAAGTTCTCACCCGTAATTTATAAAATAATAACCGTTTAATAAGGTTTTCGGGAGAATAAAAAGGATTTATTTTCTTATTGAAGGGTAAATACTTAATGAATAAACACCTCAAGGCCTCGCTTAACGAGATTTACGCGACCTACCACAACCCATCCTATTTGTATCTCGACCCCGTGCAGTACGTTCACGGATTTGCCGGTAAACAGAATAGGGAGATTGCCGGGCTTCTGTGTTCGGCCCTTGCATACGGCAGGGTGGAGCAGATAAGAAAAAGCATTGAGAAGGTGCTGCGCATTACGGGTGACGATATTTTTCATTTCTGTGCCGAAGTCCCTGTACAGGATAAAATCAAACAGTTCTCTTTGATAAAGCACCGGTTCAACAATGGAACGGATATTGCTGTTTTACTTGAGTGCTGTGCCCGTGTAATCCGGCAATATAGCTCGCTTGAGGCGATGTTTCTTGCCGGCCAGAGGGACTCGGATGACACAATAAAGCGCGGGTTGGACAAATTTGTGCTTTCCATGCGCTCGATTGCCGGCACAATTCTTAAAAACAGGCAGTCTAGCATGTATTTTTTCCTTCCAATGCCCGGTTCAGGAAGCACCTGCAAACGTCTCAACATGTTCCTGCGCTGGATGGTGAGGAAAAACGACGGCATTGACCTGGGCGTATGGACGGGCGTGCCGGTGTCAAAACTCATCATGCCCGTAGACACCCACATCGCGGCGATTTCGGCGGGCATGGGTATTACAAAAAGGAAAACCATTGACTGGACCATGGCCGAGGACATCACGGCAGCGATGAGGACGATGTATCCCGACGACCCGGTGCGCTGCGATTTTTCTCTGTGCAGGGCCGGCATGATTGATTTTAGAAAGACACGGAAAGCAGCATAACTATTATGGCCCAAAAAGAATTTGAAGGACTGGCGATTACCTCAGGAAAAGTGCTGGCCCCGGCCTGCCTGTATGCGTCGAATTTACACAGGGCCGTGGATGAATACGAAATCGCCGTGCCGCAGGTGGAGGCGGAAGTGCGCCGTTTTGAGACCGCGCTTGCGGAGAGTTCAAAGGAGCTTGAAGACATTTCGGGCAGGGTGGCAAACAGGGTGGGCAACGTTGAGTCCGAGATTTTCATGGCACAGAAGCACATCATGAATGACGGGGCAATTTTAAAACAGATAAAAGACGGAATCCGCACCGGAAGGAAAAACGCCGAGGCCGTGATATTTGAGGTGTACAGTGCCTATGAAGAGAAATTCAAGTCAATGGACAACCAGTATCTTCGGGAGCGCGGGTCCGACATAGGTGAGATACGGCGCAGGCTCCTTGACAACCTCAAAAAGGAGAAGCGCGGGTTCATGTGCGAGGGCCAGGTACATTGCCAGCGGGGCGCCAACCGGGTCATCGTTGCCGAGGAATTCACCGCCGACATGATGGCGCACATGAATTTCGAGCGCGTGCGCGGGTTCGTCACGGAGCATGGCGGCGTGTCGTCGCATGCCGCGATCATCGCGCGCTCGCTGGGCATCCCGGCAGTCACCGGCGTTCGCGGCATCGCCGGCGTCGTCAAATGCGGGGACATGGTGCTGCTGGACGGCGACAGCGGCAAGGTGTATCTGGACCCCGCGGACGACGTGGTGAAAAAGGTGATATCGGTCGCGGACGTAAGGGCCCGGAAGAAATGGGCGATTGTCTCGCCCCCCGGCATGGAAGTGCTCGCCAACGCGAGCATCATAGAAGACGTGCGGCAGGCGAACCTTTTCAAGGCGGACGGCATAGGTCTTTACAGAACGGAAATAATGTTCATCAGGGAAGACCGGTTGCTCACCCAGGACGAGCAATACGAACGGTACCGCAAAGTGGTTGATGAAATGAAGGGGCGGCCCGTGACGTTCCGGCTGCTCGACGTGGGCGGCGACAAGCCGCTCCCGTTTCTGCGGATCCAGAAGGAGTCGAACCCGTACCTTGGGTGGCGGGGAGCCCGGTTTCTGCTCGGCAACCCTGATATTTTTTCCGACCAGGTGCGGGCGCTCGGCCGGGTGGCAAAGAATGGAAAAATAAAAATATTGTTTCCCATGGTCGTTGACGAAAAACAGCAGCGGATGCTGGTGGAAGGTGTGCGGGAAGTTCTGGCTTCCGTTCCTGGTGCTGCGGAAAACATCCGGCTCGGCGCCATGTTCGAGGTTCCGAGCGCATGTATGCAGGCGCGTCAGATATTCAAACTCGTGGATTTCGGCAGTATCGGCTCAAACGACCTGATACAATATCTGTTTGCGGTTGACAGGAACAACGAGCAAGTTTCCGCCGATTATAATCCGGAGCATCCTGTTCTTTGGAAGCTTTTAACAGACTTGGTGTCTGCGGCGCGTGAAACAGGACGGGATTTGTCCATTTGCGGGGAAATGGCCGGACGGGAAGGGCTTGTGACGCGCCTGCTTGACATCGGAATACGATCGCTCAGCGTTAGCCCAAGGCTTATTCCGCAGGTGAGAAATGAGATGGCGGAATACCATGAGGCCAAAGGAAAAATTCCCGGAAACCTGTCAAAGCGTACGCTTAAATCGAGGTCGAAACCACAAACGGTAGATTCATAAGAACACAGGAAAGCGTGATGAATAAGCAGCGGCGTTCTTTATCTGTGCATGCATAATCCGTGCAGGAGCCGGATGGCGGAGGATAGTATTCCGTAGTATCGCTCGAAACAATATTCAGATGTCATCCACGCACAAGCGGGAATTTATATTTTCTGGTTCTGCTGATTATTGGATGCCCGACCTTGCTTCGCCATAGCACTTCGTATCGTCGGATCCGGGCCGGGCAAGACAAGGTAAGGGACACTTGTCGGGAAATCAAAAACATTTTTTAATGGTAAATGTTGATTTAAAAGGGGAGTGTTAACACATGAGTTCAGGAAAAATAAAACTGGTTTCATTTAGCTTTTTTTTCTCTCTGCTTATTTCATTCGTTTTCCCGGCCTTCGCCTCCGACGCAGACCGCGTAAAACAGCTCATCGACATCATCAGGAAAGGTCCGTCGCTCTACCGCACCCAGGAAGCGGCCGCGGCCTACGTGCGGTTCAATCCACAGGGCGCGGCGCCCGCGGTGACGGACGAGGCGTCGCTCGCGGCGGTCAAGCAAAGCATCCGGGCCGCGATCAGCCTCAGCGACATGGGTTCTGCGGCAAAAGAGGCTGTGCCGGCCCTCATTGAAATGTTTCCCAGGGCAGAGCATGTGGCGCTCATCGCCAATGCGCAGTACGGCCCTGGCGTGGGAAAATTCGAAGACTGGGTTCAAACATATGTGATGAGCGCGAAAAATAAATTCGTGCTTTCGTCTCCGTTTATAGAATACCAGACCCTCAGCAGATGCGAGCAGTTCGTGGAAACGTCGGTCTTTACCGACGTCCGCAACAAGCGTATGTCGGGCCAGAGGATTGTGGAGGCCCTGGCCGACATTTATGTAGTGCTCAGGATTAACGCCGCGGCGTGCGCGTTGTCGAGCATCACGGGTGTTTCACCGGGAACCACTCCCGAGGCGTGGCGGTCGTGGTACGCAAGCATTCAGGTGTCGGCGGCGCCTGCCCCGGCAGCACCTGCGTCGCCGACGGCGAAAGTCACTTATATTACCACTCCTGCCAATCCTCCGCCCGACTATATCGTGGGCGGCCGGTACCAGATACGGCTGTCGACCGGCGACATTATCGTGGGGACCCTGGAGGGTGCGGATGAATCGTCCATTACGTTCCGCATAGACAATGGCGGCAGGTACATTTACGAAAAGAGTTTTGTCCGCGACAGGACCTTGATTTCCGCGCCATATGCCGTGCAGCCTTCCCCGGCCGCACCGGCAGCTTCTTATGTACAGCCCGCGGGATCGTCATCAATTTCCTACGAAGAACTGATGAACCTTACCTATTCCGGAAAGACAATGGAGGTTTACCTGCAGAACGGTTCGGTGCTCAGGGGAACCCTCGGTGTGGTAGACGCTTCAATCCTTCATTTGAACGTGGATGGGGCGGAGATGCCTGTTTCACGCAGCGTGATTCTCAGGATCTCATTGGTGCCTGATGGGGCTGATACAAAACCGGCGAACAAGCCGGCCGGTTCATCGGGCGGTCCGACGCCGTGGTGATTTTTTTTAAACCTGATCGTTGCGGCGGATACGATACGGTTTTGATCCGGCTTGGCAAGTGTTTTTGATTTTTAATCTTGGATTAATAAAAAAATTATCAGACCGGGTTGTTTATTTTGCCGACAAAAAAAATGAAACTGGTTATTGCAATAGTACGCCCCACAAAGGTAGCGGAGGTGAAAGACGTTCTTTTTGAAGAAAAGGTTGACAGGTTTGTCGTCACCGATGTCATGGGGTGCGGGAGCCAGAAAGGTTATACCGAAAGTTTTAAAAATACCACGGTTGAAGTAAATCTTCTTAAGAAAGCGAAAATCGAGATAGAAGTGGCTGATAAAAAAGTCCGTTCGGTGGTCCAGAAAATAATCGCCGTTTGCCGTTCCGGACGGTTCGGCGATGGGAAAATATTCGTAGTAAACGTTCCCACCTATATCGACCTGTGATACTACCATGAAGTTGATCATTGCGATAATCCAGCCCTCGAAACTCTCCGATGTAAAGCAGGCGCTTTTCGATGCGTGCCTCGGAAAAATGACCGTATATAACGTAAGCGGGTCAAGCCAAATGACCCATTTTCCCAATATCCACCATTCGAACGACTACGAGCCAAATCTTTTAGGGAAGGTAAAACTTGAGTTGGCCGTCAACGACAAGGATATGCAGCAGGTAATTGACGTCATTAAAAAACATGCGAAAAACGACAATATCAGCGGCGGAAAAATTTTGGTGCTCGATATCGAACAGTGCATCAGGATCCGGACCGGGGAAGAGGGGCCCGATGCGGTTTAATCGGCATTGGCCCTGTACGGCAGTTTATTATTTTCCACACCCGGTAATTTCAAAATAGCCCCAACAGGATAATTGATTTCATGAGGATTCATTATTTTCAGCATGTGCCGCATGAGGGAATCGGGACTTTGGAAGAATGGATACGGCAAAAGAAATATTCCCTTTCCCGCACCCGCCTCTATGTAAATGATCCCCTGCCCGAAATAAATGAAATAGACTGGCTCCTGGTAATGGGGGGGCCGATGAGCGTCAATGACGAGGGCACCCTTCCCTGGCTTATAAAAGAAAAGCAATTTGTAAGGCGTGCGATAGATGCAGGGAAAACGGTGCTTGGATTTTGCCTGGGTTCCCAGATGATCGCGAATGTCCTGGGGGCGCGGGTCTATAAAAACTCCTGCAAGGAAATCGGCTGGTTTGATCTCGATCTGACCAAAGAGGGGTTGGCCTCAAGCGCGTTTCGCCAATTTCCACAGCGGCTGAAAGTCTATCAATGGCACGGAGATACTTTCGATCTTCCGCAAGGATGTACGCTGGCAGCAACAAGCCGGTATTGTAAAAACCAGGCACTTATGTTCAATGAACGGGTTATCGGGATGCAATTCCACCTCGAAGTGACCCGGGAAGACGTAAGGTCGTGGACCGTCAACGCCTCAAATGAATTGACAGACGAAAATTACATCCAGTCGCCGGATGAAATGCTCGGCAGGATGGAAGAATTCGGGAGTTTGAAAAAACACATGTTCCGTCTGCTTGATAATCTTACCGGTAAAAATACCCCGTAGAGCACGCTGGTCTTCGCGGGTTAGTTTTATAAAAAAGGCCCCCTCGCGCGATGGGGCCTTTTTCTTTCAGTCAACAGAACTCAGGCTATTTTAAGTTGATGTCCACCTGCACGGTCGCCGTTGGAGCGTAGGTCTTGCTGTCATTGAACAGGTCCACTGCATAGATGACGCTCACGTTCGGCGAGAAATTCCAGGCGAAACCGAAGCTGAGCGCGCCATAACCGCTTTGTGTGCCCTGATACTCAACGCAGAGCCAGAGCTTGTCGGTAAGTTCAGAAATATAACGGTCCCATCCCAGTAATACGCCCACGTTGTCCTTGACGGGACTGCCGTTTGCGTCCAGCTTGCCCGCATTAACAAGGAGCTTGGGATTTCCGTAAAACGCGCCTGCGGTGAACCGGCCGAGTTTCCAAATGGTTTCACCGAGCTGGCCGAAGATAATGTCGTAATCGGTGACGCCGGTTTTAAAGCCTATATCGTATGCGCCAGCCACGATCGCGGGCTGATATTTGAAAAGACTTCCCTCGGGCGAGCCGATTTTTGCATTGAGAAGCCACGGGTAAACATGGCTGCCGTTGAAATCGCGGTAATCAACGCCGACTTCCATCTGGATTTTTTTGAACGGGAGCACGCCCATGGTGATCCCCGCGTTCACCGTGGTGCCGTACGGCGCCTTCAGCGAAATATAGTTATCCAAGCCGAAATGGGGATTGAGGAACGGCTGGATGTCGACCGCAGGCTGCCAGATGAGCGTGGACAACGTGGCGTTCGTGGTAACCGCACCCGCAAGCAGCGCCAGGGTAAGTGCGGCAAATATTTTCGTTCTGTTCATGGATTCTCCCTTCGTAATTGTTGTCGTTGGTTGACGTTTGGCGAAACCCCTCACTGCGGGGTTTCCGGCAGCCGGGTTCTCAGTTAATCATTGCCATGAATGGACTGTGAAGCGCCGCCGGGCTTTCCCCGCAATGATGGGTTTTATTTAAATCGCCTCGGGCCCCCGCTCGCGCGTACGAATCCGCATCACGTCTTCAAGCGGAAGAATGAATATCTTCCCGTCCCCGATCTGACCCTCTTTACCGGTGCGGGCCGCCGAAGCGATCGCCTCGATGGTCGGCTCCACGTATTTGTCATCGACCGCGATCTCGAGTTTGGTTTTTCTTATGAAATTGATCTTGTACTCATGGCCGCGGTACACTTCAGAATGTCCTTTCTGCCTTCCTATTCCCTCGACGTCGGTTACGGTAAGGCGGAACACTTCGATGTGGCTTAACGCTTCCTTGACAGCCTCAAGCCTGGATGGTTGTATCACTGCAACGATATATTTCATGGGTCCTCCTTTTATCGTGAATTTATGATGTTCCGAATCGCGCTAGTAACCCAAAGCCCTCTCGCCGTGCGAGGTCTGATCGAGTCCCGCCATTTCTTCGTCAGGACTTACGCGCAGGCCGACAACCGCCTTGATGACCATGAAGATAAGGAACGTGACGACGGCATCGTAACCTATGGTGGTTCCAATGGCGATGAGCTGAATTTTCACCTGGGCCGGGTTGCCGTAGAACAGTCCTTTGCCGGCAGCATTTATAGCCGGGTCTGCGAGGAACCCCGTGAGCAGCGCGCCGATGATCCCGCCTATTCCGTGGATTCCGAACGCGTCAAGCGTGTCGTCGTAACCGAGTTTAGCTTTTACAAATGCGACCATAAGGTAGCAGACGAACCCCACAATCAGTCCGATGATGATTGCCCCGCCTACGTTAACGAAACCGGCGGCAGGCGTAATGGCAACGAGTCCGGCCACTGCTCCGGATGCAAGACCAAGCACCGTGGGCTTTTTGTTAAAGAACCATTCCGTGAACATCCACGAGATTGCCGCAACAGCCGTAGCGGTGTTGGTATTGATGAAGGCCGCGCAGGCAAGTCCGCTTGCGGTAAGCGCGGAACCTGCATTGAACCCGAACCAGCCGAACCACAGGAGGCCAGCGCCGGTCACGGTGGCCACGAGGTTGTTGGGCATCAACGACATCTCTTTGCGTTTTCCCATAACGAGGGCGCCGATAAGCGCCGCAATGCCCGCGTTGATATGAACGACGGTACCGCCAGCAAAGTCGAGCGCGCCGAGTTTCGCGAGGAATCCGTTGCCCCACACCCAATGTGCAACAGGGCAGTACACAAATGTCATCCATAGGACCGTGAACAGAATCCAAGCGGAAAACTTCATTCGCTCTATGTAGGCGCCGCTTGCCAGCGCGACCGTGATCGCGGCAAAAGTGAGCTGGAACACCACGAAGATGAATTCCGGAATCGTGTTCTGATAGGAAGACAGGGTGTCAACCTTGATTCCTGTCATCATGAATTTCTGAATGTTGCCGATGATGCCATGAACGTCCGTACCGAAGGCCAGCGAGTAGCCGTACACCACCCATAAGACGCTCACGATGGCAAAGGTGACAAACGACATGGCGATAACGTTGAGCGTGTCCTTGCGCTTTGCGATGCCGCCGTAAAATAGGGCCAGGCCCGGAAGCGTCATAAGCATGACCAGGGCCGTTGCCACGATCATCCAGGCCGTGTCGCCGGAATTAAGGGACGGCGCCGGCGCGGGTGCGGGCGCTCCCGCCGCAGGCGCAGCGACAATCGCGGCTTTTCCGGTATCAGCCGCGGCCGTTTGGGGACTTGCCGGTTGCCCGAGCGTATGCATCACCATTGCAAGAACGATTCCGATCACCATTGCCACAAAAGCTTTTTTTATCATTGTTCCCTCCTGTTCTGCGGTTACGGGTGGTTGTACAGAATTCTACTCTCAGATCCCTAATAAAGTCTTGTATCAGTTTTTCCGTTTTGTTAAAGTTGACATGCCGGCTAACCGGTCTTTTTAAATTCCTCGCAATCCCCGTGCCATACGTACAATCGTTGCTTATTATGGAAGATGGAAGGCATGCGCGGAAAATAATATCGAAAGAAGGTTTACAAAAATGTAATAGGCCGGTTTGTTTTTGCACGGTTTTGTACTGTTTTATGCCGGGTGATACGTGAGGAATGCCTGTCGCGTTATCTCAGTTATTCGAAATTATGAAATCGGGGAAGGTGGAAGTGGGGAATAGTGTTTTTGCGAAACTGGTGAAAAAGGAAGATTGCGGAAGCTCTGCCAGTCAATGCGATATTTTCCAATCTTATACTGTATTTTACGTTTTGTGATTCCCAGGATGCGCGCGGCCTTTGTCTGGTTCCCTTTCGTTTCTTTTAATGTATCCGTGATGATGCTCTTTTCAAATGAAGCGATCACCTGGTCAAGATTTCTGCGCAATTCCGCCATAGAAAATGTCTCTTTTGAAAAAACTTATTAATCAATAAAACGCAACGGGCATGCCAGAACGGCCGCCAGGTATTTTGGGGAAAAAGGAGGAATTGGGTCTGGATTTCCTTGGAGGATAATACAAAATTGTAGAAAACGCTTATTTTGTGCCGCGCAGGCGTCGGTAATCAACCCCGTACTTCTGTATTTTGTACTGGATGATCCGTTTGGTGGTGCCCAGGATGCGTGCGGCCTTGCTCTGGTTGCCGCGAGCGTCTTTTAGCGCGTCGACGATAAGCTCTTTTTCGTAGGCTGCGACCATGCCGTCGAAATTGTCCTTGCGCATGCCCTGCTGGTTGGCGTCTTTCATCTGGAGCGTGGGAGGCAGGTCGTGGCCGTTGATGACATTTTCCGTTGCGACAAGCACTGCCCGCTCCATTACGTTTTCCAGCTCGCGCACGTTGCCCGGCCAGTGGTATGCCGACAGCATGTCGATGGCAGGAGTTGAAATACGTTCGATCTTTTTATTGTTTAACGATGCGTATTTTTTGACAAAATAGTCGGCGAGCAAGAGCACGTCGGCCCCGCGTTCGCGCAGGGGCGGCAGATGGATGGTGAACACGTTGATACGGTAGTACAGGTCTTCGCGGAACCTTCCCTCCGCGACATCGGTCTCGATGTTCCGGTTTGTGGCGCAAATCAGCCGCACATTGACGCGTACCGTTTGCGTTCCGCCCACGCGCTGTATTTCCTTTTCCTGGATCGCCCGCAAAAGTCGGCCCTGGGCCGACAGCGACATTTCGCCGACTTCGTCGAGGAAGAGCGTGCCGTTGTCTGCGGACTCGAACCTGCCGATGCGCTTGGAAAGCGCGCCGGTAAAGGAGCCTTTTTCATGGCCGAACAGCTCGCTTTCGAGGAGCGACTCGGGCAGGGCCGCGCAGTTGACCGCAATAAAAGGTCCGCTATGGTGCGGGCTTTTTTCATGGATCGCGCGCGCAACCAGCTCCTTGCCCGTACCGGTTTCGCCGCGGACGAGCACCGTGGTCACCGACGGGGCGACCTGGCCGATCTGGCGGTATACCTCGCGCATCGACCCGCTGTTGCCCACCATCTCGCCGGGTTTTCCTTTTTCCTCAAGGGTCTTCCGCAATTCGAGGTTTTCCCTCTCGAGCGCGGTAATCACGTCCTGCTGCTTGCGGCGCGCGACCACCACCTGCGCGATGAGGCCGGCCACTGCCTCCAGAAACTGAAGCTCGCCATCGAGGGTAAGGGCGTCCTGGACCGCTACCTTGTCAACCGAGAGCGCGCCCACAACGGCATCGCCCGCCTTGATGGGCACACAGAGGAACGCGAGGTCCGTTTCCCTAAGGTTTTTCCTGGCCCCTGTTTTATCGAGAAAGGTCGGCTCGTTCCGCAGTTTTGGGATGGCGATGGGCCGGCCGGTGGCGACAACTTTGCCGGTGATGCCTTCGCCAAGCCTGTATTTGCCGCGCAGCTTGCCGCTTTCGGAAATGCCCCTGGCCACGTCGACGTTGAGCTCCGAACTTTGAGGGTTTAAAATCGAGATCATGCCCCGTTTCATGCCGGCATGCGTTTCCAGAATATCAAGCACGCTTTCCATGGTTTTTTCGATGCTACCGCCCGAACTGAGGAGGTGGGCGATACGGTACAGGGTGGTAAGGCCGTTAAAGCTGAGTTGAGTACCTATTTCGTTGGGGGTATTCATAGGTTTTTTAACTATGGCGGTGAACCGGTACTTTTACCGAGCACACAAAATAATTGAAATGAGTGATAAGCGCCCTATAAAACTATATTTTGGAACAAAAATGTATTGATCATTGATACGTTTGTTGTTATTTCTTGAAAAACCCGATATAATCGAAAAATTAAGTAGTATACTTTTATTATGGATCGCGGGAGAAAGGGGACTGTATGAAAAAATTCTATGGAATAGTTTGCCTGTTGGGTTTGTCGTTTATCGCTCTTGCAGCGGCAGCAGTCGAAATCCAGGTGGATGTCTCAAAAGGCCGCTTGCCGATTTCGCCGGGAATTTACGGCCGCAATAACAACATTTCGGACGCGCCCTCGTCGCCTATGTCCGCGTCAACAGTCACGCTCTATAATGACGCAGGGCTCAGGATGACAAGAGACGGCGGTGGAAACAACTCCACCAAGTACAATTGGCGGCGCAAACTCACCTCGCATCCCGACTGGTACAACAACGTCTATGCCCACGACTGGGACTTTGCCGCCCAGAGCATCCAGCAACGCCTTCCCCAGACACAAGGCTTGTTTACACTTCAGCTTCTCGGAAAAGCTGCAAGCAATACCAGCCACAACTTTGATGACTACGCATATAACGGCTCGGTATGGACGCCGGATGTCTCAAAGAACTGGGCTGGCGGCGGCGGGCCCACACCGACCCCTCATGACGGCAACCCCGATCTTTATTTGATGGACTGGCCCGCCGATTCAACGGCCGCGATCCTGGATTTCTGGTTCAACCCGGCTGCCCAGGGCGGGCTCGGCCTTGACAGCACGCGCTTCCGCTATTGGAACATGGACAATGAGCCAGAGGTCTGGAACAGCACGCATGACGATGTGGTGAAGGACACGATAACCGCGGAAACATATTTGACCAAATATTTCGCTGTCGCCAAGCTTGCCCGCCAGAAATTCCCGGGTATCAAGCTCGTGGGACCGGTTTTTACCAACGAATGGCAGTGGTGGAACTGGAACAATCATTTCGTGGGCGGCCTCCCGTGGATGGAATATTTCATCAAACGCGTGGGAGAGGAACAGGCCAAGTCCGGAATGCGATTGCTCGATGTCCTGGATTTCCACTATTATCAGGGCGCGGACACCAGCGCAATCGACGAGCACCTTGTCACGCAATTGCACCGCATTTGGTACGATACCACGTATGATTGGCCATGGGCCAACGGCAGCAAGGCGTATCCGAGCGGCTGGGACGAGTCGAGAAAAAAGCAGTACATTTTCAAACGGTGCGAAGACTGGTTTACAAAGTATCTGGGCCAGAACCATGGCGTGACCATCGGCATGACCGAAACCGGCATTTCGGGAATAAATATAGACGGCTCGCTTGCCACCGTATGGTACGGCTCGCAGCTCGGGACGTTTGCCGACCACGGGGTTGAGATTTTTACGCCATGGTACTGGAACCGGGGCCAGTGGGAGACACTGCACCTTTTTTCCCGGTATGCAAAAGCCATCCGCGTGGAAAGCGTATCATCGCTCGACACCACGGTGTCGGCATACTCTTCGGTAAATGCCGCCGGAGACTCATGCACGGTCATTCTTGTCAACCGCCATCCGACAACCGTACAGAGCACGCATGTTGTGCTGACGCATTTCACGCCGTCTGCCGGCAGCTTTGATGTCCTGGAATTATCAAGCCTTCCCACAGGCCAGGAGACGTTCATATCGCACACAAACAATGCGCTCAAGAAAAAAACCGTGACACCTGCAAGTTCGGCGTTTTCTCTCGACCTGCCGGCCTATTCGGTGAGCGCCGTGCTGCTGGCAGGGAAATCGGACGTTTCGGTGATGAACAGAATTCCGGCGCGGGGATATACGGTTTACAATGACAGGAGTGCGGTCTGGTATGATCTGAGGGGAAGAAGGGTGTTTGTTAAAAATAGCGCGGCGTTATCTCTTTCTCAAATAAGGGCCGTATTGCCTGCCGGCGTATGGTTCGTGAGAGGGGATGGAAGAGTAAGGAAAATTGTAATTGATAAATAATAATCATTAACGAAAGCCAAACACAGGAAGAAACAGGTATATGAATAAGACAATTTCCTTTGCAGGCGTGTCGTTCCTTTTTCTGGGAATTGCAATGGCCTTTTTCATGGTAAACGCCGCCGATCAGCCTGATCCGAAACTTGCCTTTGTGCCGCCGGGATATACTCTTGTATTCAGCGACGAATTCAACGGCGACTCTATAAGCACCGACCGCTGGATGAAGATGAACGCCAGCTGGCCGGGCGGCAATTACGGGATTGAACATGTAACCACGGACGGGAGCAATCTTGTTTCAGACAATGGTGCAATTGCCATTGAAGGGAAAAAGGATTCCTCTTCAGGTTATTTTTCCGCGGTCCCTTCATTCAAGCACGGCTATTTTGAAAGCCGGATAAAAATGAAAGTGACCCAGGGAGCATGGCCGGCCTACTGGCTGAGTTCGGCGTCCCGCTGGCCGCCGGAGTGGGACATCTTCGAGTTCGCGTCGGATTCCCTGATCTGCTACCAAACCCCTCATATAACCGTGGCAGGGAAGGACAGCTGCACCGATGTGTCAACCAACAGGTTGAGCGGCAACAACAACGTCTATCATATCTACGGGTTCTTGTGGACGTCCACCGGGGTGACCTGGTATATAGACGGCAAGGCCACGAAACATTGCGCCGTTTCATCCGACAATACGAACGATTTCATGTGGCTCATGTACGATGTGGCGATCGGCGGCTCCTGGCCCGGCCTTCCTAACGGCTCGACGGTATGGCCGATGACATTGACAACCGATTATTCGCGCGTATTTCAGGACAGTACCGGCTCAATCCAGAATCCCGGAGTGGGTTATTGGGGGTCGGGTCAGAAGACCAAGGTTTTGATTGACCCTGCAACGGTCCTTACGGCTGTTCGCAGGCCGCTGTCCATGACCGCAAAAGAAAACACGTCCGCGATGACAATCTGTTTTGCTATGTCCGGGGTGACGTTCCGCCTCCTGCCGGCGAACCCGTCTTTTACTCTTTACATTTACGATTTCCGGGGCCGTATCGTGGCGCACGTACCGGTTCGCGACAATACGGCAGTATGGCGGGGGACGAACAGCGCAGGCACGCCTGTTCCCGCGGGAAGCTATTTTGCGCGGACAGCAGGCGGAAAACAGGACATTACCCGGGCGTTTGTGTTTGTTAAATAGGCGATCTCTATCCTGGACGGGCATGGCCAAGGCACTTGCCGGAGTGGCCTTCGCGAGCGCGGCCCGGTAAACCGCCTTGAACCGAAAAGGATGCCGGAAATCGTGATAAGACGCTTCGTACATGTTGAGAGTTATGTCTGATTATTTGATTGTCTTGGGTTGTTTGCCGCGGGACAACGGTTTGGTCTTTCTCGCCTTGAAGTTTTCCATGCGGGTGCATGCGAGCGCCTGAAACACGCCGTTGTCTCCTCCCACGTCCGCGCCGACGTCCCACCAGTAGAAAAGCCCGTACCGGTAGCCCAGCATTACGGTCGGCGGCAGGATATCGCCGTCGAGGTACAGCAGCAGAGCGTGTTCGTTTTTGTTAAGCACGCCCGCGCCGCTGATAAACGACGGCTGCTTGACAAATCCTATGGGGGTATAATCGGCCGGCGCGCGGTTTTTCGGTAACGAGCCTGTAGAAAAACCCTCTTTTCAATAAAATCGGATTCCCCTTGTGCTCTGTCAAGTCAATTCGGTTTCTTGGTGGAATGTTAAGAAGGCGAGTTCAGTATTGTCGGGCTGATGCCG
>Ga0182027_10000095_pt1 | contig 135191 bp, 107 predicted proteins | sample 712E1DmetaG_FD_121300 | JGI IMG/M metagenome (GOLD analysis project Ga0182027, IMG submission 121300) | Permafrost microbial communities from Stordalen Mire, Sweden - 712E1D metaG (Illumina Assembly) | ecosystem: Environmental > Terrestrial > Soil > Wetlands > Permafrost | place: Sweden...
CAGATCGTGGCCGAACTCGAAAAGGGTGTCCGCCCGTGGGTCAAACCGTGGAATGCCGAACACGCCGCCGGACGGATTACGCGCCCGCTGCGTCACAATGGCCAGCCCTATTCCGGAATCAATGTCCTGTCCCTGTGGATGTCCGCCTCCGCGCAGAATTTCGCCGCCCCTATCTGGATGACGTTCCGCCAGGCTCTCGAACTTGATGCCCACGTCCGCAAGGGCGAGAAAGGCTCGCTCGTGGTTTATGCCAACTCAATCACGCGCACCGAGCACGACGAGAAATCCGGCGAGGATGTCGACCGCGAAATCCCGTACATGAAGGGCTATACCGTTTTCAACGTCGAACAGATCGACGGTCTGCCCGAACTCTACTATGCCAAGGCCGCGCCGACGCTCGACCCCGTCGCCCGCATCGATCATGCCGAGAAATTCCTGCACGCGACCGGCGCCGTCATCAATCACGGCGGAAACCGTGCCTATTACAGCCATTCAACCGACGCCGTGCAGATGCCGCCGTTTGAATCCTTCCGCGATGCTGACTCATACTATTCAACGCTTGCGCACGAATTGACGCACTGGAGCGGCTCCAAGAACCGCCTTGACCGCGACTTCGGCGGCCACCGCTTCGGCAGCAATGCGTATGCCCAGGAGGAACTCGTGGCCGAGCTGGGAGCCGCTTTCCTCTGTGCCGACCTTGAGCTGGCGCTTGAGCCCCGCGCAGACCACGCCGCCTATATTGCGAATTGGGTCGAAGTCCTGCAGACCGACAGCCGCGCGATATTCACCGCCGCCGCGCACGCGCAGAAGGCCGCCGACTTCATCCACAAATTCGGCATCCCGCAGGAGATCGCCGCATGATAAGGGCTTGCCTCCCTTCGGAGGCGGGGGCGGCCTTTCTAAATCAGGTTTTCGGGCGTGCCCGGCGCGTTCGCGCCGGTCGGGCTCTACGCGCTGCGCGCCCCGAGCCTGCCCGGCTGCGCCAAGAGGCCTTCGCCGCGACGGGCAGTCTCGGCCATCCGGTGACGATCCCTTCACGCGGGAGACAGCAGCAGCGGAGCATTCCGTAAATCACGAAACTTGACCCGAGAATGCAGGCCGTGCAAGTTGAGCCGAGATTCTGTGGCAGCCGAAGGATAGTCCTGACGCTTGGCGGATTTCGGAGACGAGGGTTTATGAGATTTGCGGCTTTTCTATTTCTAGCCCTCCTCCTTCCTGCCCTAGCCTTTGCCGGGCAGGTTGAGGATGGCAGAGCAGCGTTTGACCGCCAAGACTATCCGACAGCTCTAAAGCTGCTGCAGCCCTTGGCAGATCAGGGAAATGCGGAAGCACAACTCTGGGTCGGCGTGATGTATGAGAATGGGTTAGGAGAAGTTCCAAAGGACTATGCCGAAGCGCTTAAATGGTACCGCAAAGCTGCCGCGCAAGGCGACGCCGAAGGCGAGAGCTATCTAGGTGTCATGTACGAACATGGACGGGGCGTTCCGCAGGACTATAAAGAGGCTCTGAATTGGTATCGCAAAGCCGCTGATCAAGGCGACGCCAAAGGTGATAGCAGTCTTGGTGTCTTATTCCTAGACGGGCACGGTGTAAAACAGGATTATTCGGAGGCACTGAAATGGCTCCGAAGGGCAGCCGAGAAAGGGTATTTGCCGGCCCAGCACGATCTCGGCTGGATGTATGAGAAGGGAAAGGGGGTTCCGCAGGACAATAACGAGGCCTTTAAATGGTGGCGCAAGGCTGCCGACCAAGGTTCGGCGGCCGCACAAGTTGCTTTCGGTTATAGGTATGAATTTGGCGATGGCGTCCCCAAGGACGACGTGGAAGCGCTGAAATGGTTTAAGAAAGCTGCCGAACAAGGCAATGTCAACGCGCAGCTCAAACTAGGTGAAATGTACAGTAAAGGCTGGGGCGCACAACAAGATGACAAAGAAGCCTTCAAGTGGATAAGCAAGGCCGCAGATCAAGGTGTTGTAATCGCGCAGGCCGTAATTGGAAATTTGTATTCGATTGGCAAAGGCGTTCCCAAGGATTATACGGAAGCGATGAAGTGGTTCCGCAGGGCGGCTGAACATCAAGACCCGGGAGCACAAGATGATATCGGAATACTTTATGAGAATGGCTGGGGCGTTAGGCAGGACTACATAGAGGCGCTGAAATGGTACCGCAAGGCGGCGGATCAGGGATATGCGCGGGCACAGAAAAATCTTGGCAGTATGTACAGAGATGGCGAAGGCGTAAAACAGGACTACATAGAAAGTTTGAAGTGGTACCACAAGGCTGCTGATCAGGGGCTTGCCTCTGCACAATTTAATCTAGGCAGCATGTCCTTAAAAGGGCACGGTGTGCAGTTGGATTGTAGTGAGGCAGTAAAATGGTTTAAGAAAGCTGCCGAACAGGGAGATCCTAACGCTCAAGGTATTCTTGGCATCATGTACAAGAAAGGCGCCGGGGCTCCGAGGAATGATGAGCAGGCTTATTTCTGGCTGACACTGGCTGGAAATGTAGGTGACAAAGACGTATCTGCCGCACGTGATGAAGTAGCTTCTCATCTAACTCCTGAGCAAATAGCAGATGTAAAAAAACGTATAGGGGAGTGGAAGCCGACCCGTACTAAGCCCCCTGCCCCGGCGAAAGCATCAGACAAGCAATAAACCAAATGGCGCCAATCGTCTCGTCTTCGCAGACTGTAGCTGGCCAATAGTCGGCTAACGGAAAGCCGTGACCACACCCCTGCCCTTCGCAGTGAACGGCCATCGTCTCCGCTTCGCATTCGTTTCTGTTCGCGAGGTTTCCTCGAACTCTTTGCCGCAGCTCTAAGCCGGACGCGCCGGCGCGTCAACGGGCGGCCCGCTCAAAGATTCCGGGTTGCCCGTTCCCCCTCAAGAGGCGATGGCGCGCGCCAGCGCGCGAGGGATCGCCTTTTCGTGTGACCCGCCGGCTCCTCCGTCCGGCTTCCTGTTTCTGCGTCTTCGAGAAAACCAACAGCGAAAGGAAAAACATCATGCAAGACGAGCATTACAACCCGTGCGACGTCGAGGCTCTGGAGATTCTGCGGCCCGCATCCGATTACCTTCTGCAAATGGCTGCCTCCGGCCAGATCGACCTCAACAATCTGGCCCGCATTGAATTCCGGGCACGCCGCCGTCACGAGGCGGCGCAACGCATCAGGGCCGATCATTTCAAAGCCGAAATGAACCCAGGGCCGCCCTGAGCGAGGACCAAGCAATACAGATTAATCATGGTTCTGACCGTCGCGTGCTACGCCTCTTCTTGCGTAAGCTTCATGTCTGGGGCGCAATTTATTTGGTTCTTTGGGCTGTCAATCTAGTCGCCAGCACGATGGGAGGTGTGACGATCCCTCACGCAGGAAAAGAGGCCATGTTTAATAATGAGCGACCGCTTGTTCCCAATTGCGAATCACATCATCCGCTTCATGCCACGGTCCAAGCGATCCCAGCCCTCCATGGATGATCAGATGCACGTTTCCGTCGTCGGCGTCTGTATCGCAATGTGGCAACTCAAATATCTGGTACCGGCTGACCTGGTACTGCGGCAGCCGATTCAGAGATTTCAGCTCCGCACGTATACGCTCAGCCCATTCGTCCGATGATGCTAGAACTGCACCATAGGCTTTGCTCACATGTGCGATTGTGCTTGGAGGATGTAGCTCTTCATGTACAAATGGAATGATGCGACGCGCGAGATTGTCCAAATCGATGCCGTTGGCGTTCTTGGGCGGTACATATACGATTGTGACGCCGATGGTGGTCAAAAGCGGATTCATCATCTTTTCTTTCTGGCGAACATCGGCGAGTTTTTCACGTACCGCCTTCTTAAAAAGGTCTCCTTCCCCTGGCCTCACGGCAGACGGCCCAAGATCAATACCGATCAGCTGGTGCCACTGACGCCCCATGGATGCTACGAGGCTATTCAAACTCTGGAGCGGAGTTTTGGCCCGCCCTCCCACATACGGGGACAACACACTCGCCAAGACCTCAGGACCGAGTTCCCGCTTTTTTAAGAATTTCTCCTGACAGAGCTGCTGCAGAAACATCCGATGAACCTCATAAGCCTCAACGCTTGTGACCTTAACGAATGCCTCCTTATCCGTGATGTGCTCCCGTAACTGCTCCAACGGATCATCGAGTGACTCAATGTCCCAACCCTCAGCTGCATCAGCATACCCGGATCGGCGAAGCGCATCGTCGCTCAATTCCGCAAACTCTCCCAGACGAATCGTTGTGAAAAGCTGAAGATCTCGAACGAAGTTGTTCATCGTTGTGATTCGAAGTCTCACCCCTGGATTGTAGTGATCAACGCCTAGCCAGTAAGTGCAAATCAGCGCCTTGACCTGTCGATCGTCTTTTAACAGCAAACGGCTCTTGTCATTTGCGCTGCCATCTGCCGGCCACTGCAGCAGATCCAAATAGTACTTCGCTAATGAATGGATCGCCGGCGGGGGACGGTCGATGCCTGGAGTGAAGTCGATTTCGATCGCCACGGGAACCCGAAATGGTCGAACTCGGCCCAACGCTGCCATCTGCTTCCGAACACACTCCTGGAAGCTGATCGCATTCGCGAGCTTATTTGCGGCTTTGCTTTGGAGCGCTCCGGGGACATCAATGTAGACCTGCTGCGCTTTACGTCGGTTTACCTGAAGCAGAGCGCCTTTGGTTCTATTCCAAAATTTGCGCTCGCGAAGCGACATGTCCGACTCTTTATCATTTTCACGACAGCCTGTCATCATACGCAGGCTGTCGCCCATTTTGTGTTTAATCGGCTCTGACCGTGGTGTGCCCAGGCCCTGCCAAACTTTATGTAATTAACGACTACAACCGAAGGTATAAACTCGCCGTTAACCAAAAGGGGTTTAGAAATGGCTGATTGATCCGGCAAGACAAGGTGACGAGCGGATGATCCCGAAAGGAAACCAGCGCGCCGGAGGGCAGCAGCTCGCAACCCATCTGCTCAATTCCTACGACAACGACAGCGTCGAAGTCGTCGACATGCGCGGCGCCATCGCGCAGGACCTCCACGGCGCCTTTGCCGAATGGTACGCAGAGGCCAAGGCGACGAAGTGCATCCAATATCTCTACTCGCTTTCCATCAATCCGGACCACAGACAAGGCCCCTTCAATCGTGAGCACTATGATGATTTCATCCGCCGCACCGAAGACAAGCTCGGGCTCTCCGGCCAGCCCCGCGCCGTTGTCTTTCACGTAAAACACGGGCGCGAACACTGCCACGTCGTCTGGTCGCGCATCGACACCGAGAAAATGAAAGCTGTGCCGCTCTCGCACGACCGGCAGAAACTCCGCGCCGTCGCGCAGGAATACGCCCGCGATCACAACCTCACCCTTCCGCCCGGCATGCAGAATGATCGCGGCAAGGACCGCTATGCCGACCGCGACAAGCAAGAAGACCTCGGCGACAAGCAGCGCGAGGAAAGAACCGGCGTCAGCAAGCCGCAGCGCCGGCGGGAGATCGCGGAAGCATGGCACGGCAGCGATTCCGGCCAGGCCTTCATCCGGGCGCTCGAAGAACGGTGCTATTACGTCGCCCGCGGCGATGACTGCGCCTTCGCCGTGGTGGATCTGTACGGTGAGGTTTCCAATCTCGCCAGACAAGTCGACGGCGTGAAAACCAAGGAGCTCGACGCCCGCCTCGGCGACCGTGACAAGCTCGTCGACGTTGCCACCGCGCAGGCCCGCGCCCGCCAGGAGCGGCAGGCTCGCCTGCTGAAGCAGCGTGGCCGCGAGGAGCCTTCGGGCGATGATCAAGAAAAACAAGGTACGGCGCGGCAGCGCCGCGACGCCTTGCAGCAGGCCCATGCTATCCGGCGGGCAAGTCTTGATTTGAAACGCCAGCAGCTCACCGAATGCCACAGCACCGAACGCAAGGCGCTTGCTGATATGCAAAGCGCCAGCAGCGCCGCCGTTTTCCGCGACCGCGCCACGAAACATCCCAAAGGCGTTCTGGCTTTTCTTGCCCGCGTCACGGGCTTCGATGCCCTCACCGCTTTCCGGCACACGCGGGAGGATCGGCGAAGGATCGCGGAACAACGCCTGCAAACCGCAGCGCTCGTGCGCCGCCACCGGCGCGAAATGCAGAACTTCCAGCACCAGGAGCGCGGCCTTACCAGCCTCGACAAGCGCGAGCGCCGCTCCCTGGAGACGAGGCTGCGCCGCGAAGCTCTGCGGCAGCTCGCTCGCCCGGACCGCGCCAGCATCCGGCCTGAATTCGCCGCCGCCGTTGCCGGCAAGACCGAAATCAGGAAAGGCGATGGCGGGCAAAAAGGAAAACTGAAAAAAGACTTTGCGGCGGCGGCCAAGGGGCAGGAAGCAACAGAAACACGCGGCGGGGAAAGTAAAGGATCAAAGCCGGCCACCACGAAGGGCGACCTGCAGCGTGCTTTCGAGCAGGCGAAAGCCGCCCGCAAGCCGTCGTCCGGCCAGCAGGAACACACGGAAGAAATCGTTCCCGAGAAACTGGAACAGGCCCGCAAGACTAAGGAAGACCTGGAAAAGCACAAGCCACCGGCTCCCGGCCCTGAGCGGGACCGGGAGAAGTAGGGCGTGCCCGGCTTTGCCGGTCGGGCCTTACTCGCTGCGCTTACCGAGCCTGCAGTTAGTCTCGGCCTTCCGGTGACAGTCCCTCACGCGAGAGAGCAAGGGACTAAGGCTTCATCAGAGAGGATCAGCATAAATTTCGTATCCGATAACACCATAGGCTCGATCAACGCCAACATGAGTAACAATTCTCTTGGGCGTTATAACGAAATGTATGCGCCAGCCCTTGTTTATTAATCCGGCTTTTGATTCGAAGAAAAGCGTACAGGAATAATCCTGATCTTTTTCCACTTTCACGAATTTCGGGCATTTCGAATAGATAGTATTTTCGCGGAGAAGGCCTCTCCAAGTACTCATATGGTATGAATAGTACGGATTCTGCGACCCCTGAACGTTTGGCACACGCTTCTCATCATCGAGTTGTGCTTGAACGCTTTGGTCAATATTGAAACCCTCCAATTGTGTTTTTATAGCACCCACCTTTTCTTGTTCAGGCGAAGAAAACCGAAGAGCGAAGTATTCGTCGAACTCAGCCTCTGCAGCTCCACAGGAACATGCGTACGAAAACGGCACCAAAATCAAGACAACCACCGCAGCAATGAAAGAAAAGAAAGCCTTCTTCTTGTTCATGGAATAACCGTATTCATTGTCTTTGTTATCTCCCCGGCAAAACTCACTTCGGTAGACTCTTGGTATCTTTTCCCCACAGTAACGATCAGCGCGGACCAAGGCCAGTCACTTTTGTCTGTGCAGGCCCCCTGCCCTCGTTTAAGGCGGGCTCGTGCACATGCGCACCGCGCGCGCGCGGCTGATGTTTTCCAGAGAAGCGAGAGTGTCCCTTCGCTCGGGCGATCCGCGCTTCGTGCGGACAAGACCCTTGGACACCGTACAGAACAACGCGGACAATTCGCTTTCACTCTGTTTTTGCAGCTCGTGGTTTGAAATCAGTTTCATCGTTTTTCCTCCTGTTCGAGGCCCCGCCATTGGGACCTTTCATGCCCACGGAACGGCAAACCGCAGGTCCGGCCGTCAGGGGTTGAGAACCGAGGGGGATCACCCGGCCTGCACCCCGGAGCCTTTGTCCGGGGGAAGGTTGGGGAAACGGATTCGATCCCTTGCGGCCGTGAGGACACAGGTATGCAATCGTGCCGGTCTGAAAGGTTCTGTGCGGGACGCAGCAGAGGGAGAACGCATCGATTTACGGATATTTAACCTTAAGGTTGTAGAGTGAAAATAGGCACAATTGTTAATGGGTTTTTCATGCCGCTTCAGCTTGTACGCAAACCGCCCATCGGCAACACCAGAAACGACCGCCTGAAAATCACGCTCGACGGGCGACACACGATGAAGGAGAAAGCCTGCATGCTGATGCAGGTTAAATCCTGGCTTCTCCACGAGCAGGGCATCGACACTGTCGGTCCCAGCGATTTTTATATTTCCCTGCTTGATCCGAACTTCTATCCGCTGACCACGCTCCGCGACGGTCGGGCCGTCGCCGATTATGTCCTCGTCATCCAGAACCCGTACCGCAGCGCCGCCGACGAATATGATAGGCGCCCGCCCCCGTCCGGCCCCTCCCCCTTCTGACGGATAATCCGTATCGCCGATTGCCGACCATGACCGGTGCTGACTGTTTCACAGCGTTTTTCATGCGATCGTGTTCAGCGACATAGTTTCCTTGCCTCGCCCGGTATCAATATTTGCCAGCCTTTATTGTGAATTTCTGCCTGAAAACCGGCCCTATGCCCGCAAGGGTCTCCCCGTCTTTCCCCCGGATGACGACTCCGGGGTGCAAGACCGCTGCGCGGCACTCCGTGCGGGTGATCCCCCTCCCTGTGACGGGCGGTCCGGCTTTGTCAGGGCTGATCGAAATCACAAGGCTGGCAATGATGCCGGCCTAACAGAAAAGGAAACTACCATGTCACTGAAGAACACGAAGAAAAACGAAGCCGCTGAAACCAAGAACCCCCCGGTCGCCAAGGTCCGCGTCGGTCTCATCACCGCCAGCATCTGGGAGAACCCGACGGAAAAGGGCACTTTCTACAACGTCACCTTCGAGCGCCGCTACCGCGATGCGGAAGGCAACTGGAAATCCTCGCACAGCTATAACGCGGATGATCTTCTCTCGCTGGCGAAGGCAGCGGATCTCGCCCACACCAAGATCGTCGAGACTCCGCGAGGCGACGATGAATAATCACAGGGCGGCGGCTCGCAAGGGTCGCCGCCTTTTCTTTGTCCGCTTTTTGCTGCTTTTTTTGCGGTATCATCGGGGCTTATGGCCGACCGGCCCACGTCCGTCGCCAAGAGCGTCGAAGGCTTGCATCATGAGGAAAGCGCCCTCGACCGCGCGCGCGCGCTCCGCGATCAATTCGCCCGCGCACAGAACGACAACCAGCAGCAGAAGGAAAGTCAGACCGAAAGACCGCCGGCGGAAGGCTCACAGATGGTCAAGGAGGATGCGCCGGTCCTCAAGCCCACGCCGAGCGGACCCATGCGGGCGACCCCCGACCGCTACGCCGCCGCAACGAAGCTGGGGAAAGAACACGACAGCGAAGCCGCCAAGCTGGAGGCGGCGAAAAAAGCACAGGAAACATTCAAGGCCCGGCAGGGAAAATCCCACGATCACGAACGCGACAGGGATCGGTAGACCTGCTTGCCTTTCATGATCCCCTGTTTATTCACCACGTAATGGTTAGCGCCCAGCTATCGGAACGTTCGAAATCAAGAAAGACCGTCTGTTCGCTCCCTGCACTTAGCGTTTCCTTCTCTGATGGCCTGCCTGCCATCGGGAAGCCCCAGTAAAGAACGTAATGGTCAGCGTCCCGAGGATTTCGCCGTGTCGGCGGACCCAGCATGGCAACAGCGTCCGCTTCTGTCTGGCCGATAAGATCGATCAAGGCATCATCGCCGGCACGTGATCGCACAAGGTCCCGTCCTCGGCTGCGTCCGGTTAGAGCAACGCTCTTAACGCCATTGTCCTTGTAGTTCACCGTCAAGTAACCCTCGTCGTAAACTCTAACCTCACCGTTGTCAAACGTGGGCTGCCCGTGAAGCGAGGCGACCCGCTGCGGCGTGTCGCCGGGTCTCAAGCCAGCGAAATGCGAGACATCGACCTTTCCGACCATCAACGGAGCGGCTCGCCGAATTCCCATCAGCACCGTCGCCGCTATAGCGACGAGCAGGATCAGAATCCCGCCAAGGGAAACCAGGATTCCAACCGGCGCTCTGCGCTTTTGGGGAGCAGCAATCTCCCTGGGCTCGGCCTCGTTGGGAGTGGCGTGGACGGTCGCCGCCGATCGTGCCGGCGCTGCCGGCTGCGGAGCGGATTCAAACGGCTGCGATGCTGGCTCCGGGCTTTTGTCCGTCATGGACGTGACGCCAATTTCCACCGGAGGCGCAGTCAATGTTGGCGGCTGAGGCGCCGGGTTTTGGCTTTTGTCCGTTGTGGAACTCACAGCAATTTCCACGGGAGCCGCAGTCAGCGCTGGCGGCTCAGGTGCCGCCTGTGCTGCACTCGTCCCGAATGGTTGCGGCTCCTGCGCCGTTATTCTGGAATCAGAGAAATATTTCTTAATGTCCGCATCATATGCGGACACTTTTTTGCTCAGCCGAATTCCGACTGGGACGAGGACCGCAAAGCCGATGATGGCCATTACGGCGGCCCCGCCAGCGCCCCAGATCGCGCCGCCGATGAGAGCTCCCAGAACAGTCACTCCCAACAGCACGCATGCGATCCTGGTCGCTCTCTTGTTCGCAGCTTCGCGCTGCTGTTTCAGCGAAATCCTGGCCTTTTCCATCCATGACGTGATGTCGCCGAACGGCTCGCCCATCGCGGCGCCGTCCTCGAAATACCGGATGGAAAACAGCGGCCCCTGCGGAGGGGAGCTTCTGTCTTGAATAGCGGCTACCGCTGCCACCATGCCCGATCGCGGCGCCCGTATGTGCCCGATAATTTCTCTGCCCCAATTGATGGCAGCAACGGGTTCACCCGCCACAACCATCTGTCCGGGCTGAATTAACCATTCCTGGATGCACAGCCAAACGCCCTGTGATCCGAAAAACTTCACAAGTCTTCCCATCGCGCCGGCTTCCACCGTCAGCTGCTTCGGCCCGACGAACGGATAATCGGGATGCGGCTCGAACATCTCCATGAACTGGAAATCCTCGTAGTAATTAACGCGGCGCAGCGGCACGGGACGCGCCCCGGAAATCACCACCAGGGCCAGCCCCGGATAGGCACGGTCCGCCCGGTCATCGACGCGGGAAAAAACCTGCCCTATCTCATCGGGTGTCACCAGCGCGCGCTTCTGGATGGTTTCGCTCGACCCGGCCGTGCGGGATTGCGAAGTGCCGCGGGTCGCGCCTTCGGTTTCACTCGTGCTGGTTCCCAACGTCTCCGATGTTCCGTCAGTGCGCGATCGCGACGTGCCGTGCGATACACCGTGCGACTGACCTTTGGTCTCGGTTACCGAATGTCCCGTCGACTGGCTTCTGCCGTCCCCGATTCTCTGGTTATCGTAATTGCGGAAGATCCAGCCCTGCGCATAGCTGTAATTCTGCGAACGGCTTTCGGACCTGTTGGACCCCCATGATTTCCCGGTGCTGACGGAGCTGTTGGTCCCTTCGTTTTCGGACGTTCCCGTCGACGACGACCGCCCCCGGCTTTCCGACTGTGACCGTGACGTGCTGCGCGAACGGCTTTCGCTTTCCGAAGTGCTGTCACTTTCCGACCGCACCTCGCGGATCACCTCGGTTTCCCCGATCAGCTTCGAGACGTATTCGCGCGAGAAATGATCCTCAAGATTGAAAAAAACCTTGAGCCCGGAGTTGGCGAGAAATGTTTCCCAGTTGTCCTTGTAGACTGCCTTGAGCTGTTCCAGGCTTTGCAGAACGAAGAAAAGTTTGACGCCGTAACTGGCGATCTGGGCGACCGCGTACTCGATAACCTCCATCCGTTTCAGCCCCGCAAATTCGTCCAGCAGCATCAGGACCGGATACCCGGTTACCGGCTGTCCCCTCACCTTCTCCATTTCCGTGACAGTCAGGGCGATCATCATTCGCAGCCACCGGAAATGCGTGCTCATGTAACGCTGCGGCAGACACAGATAGACACTCAGCCCCTCGGGTAGCGTCTTCAGTTCGGAAAGCTGGAAATCAGACGCCTCAAGGCACCGCTGCATCGCCGGGCTGTCGATGAATTCGGTATTGCGGTTTGCCACCTGAAGGACGCTCTCGAACTGCTTCGGAGAATTCAGCAGCATGTTGGTGAAGCTGTCCCCGATGCCGGCGATCAGGTCGTCAAAAGCCCGGTTGTTCGCCAGCGCGGTCCACAGCAGTCCATGGGCAGGGGGAATGTCCGTCTCGCCCGCGTCCCGCAGCGCTTCGACCGCTTCCCAATCGCCCCGCATGATGAGCTTGCGGACCGTGACCAGGTTTCTTCGCCCTTCGTATTCCGGCGCCGTCAGGACATGCAGAAGCAGGCCCTTGACCATGGACCGCGCCGACTCATCCCAGAACGGATCGTTGCTTTCGTGGATGACGACGACGGCGTCGGCAATCCGCCCGGCCTCGTCGATGGACTCATCACTGGCTGGATCGAGCGCGTCGAGCGGGTTGAACCGGCCCCGGAGGCTGTCGTCTACCTGCGCCGCCTTGAACGGGTCCAGCACCCTGACTGCCTGCCCGAGGCCACGGCAATGCTTCGAGCCCCTGCCCCGCCTGGCGGCTGTGACCGTGGCATTTTCGCCCTTGGGGTCCACGACGCAGATCGACCCCGGCCACAGAATTAAATTATTAACGATTGACGTTGTGCCCTTGCCGCCGCGCGATCCGCTGACGACGCAGACGTGGCGGTCATCGCTGTAGCCGACCGGAACCGGATGCTCACTGGCCGAGCGCCCGAGCCAGACAGTCCCGTTGCGGTAGAGGTATTTCTCCTCGACAAGGGCCGGATCAGCCCATTCCGCGGTTGCGATGCGCGTGCTCATAGGACTGGGAGCTTAGGGCCTTTTTACCACACTCCGGTATGCGCGGAGGCCACTTGTTTGATGGCGACTCTTGGCTCGCACAGGAAGACTCCGCCTTTGACCGAGGTTGAGCCGCCCGCAGCTTCCGGTCACTGGCGCTTCCTTCCCGCTCTGAAATTCCCACTGGGCTCGACGCGCTTCTATGGGCCAAGCGGACCGCATCAGGATTACGAAAAAAACCGCGCCCCGACGAGCCTCTTTCGTTAACGATTTCTTCACCGATGCCGGCTATTTTTTGTGGAAACGCTCGTGACGTTTGCGTTATAGTGCCTCCAACAAATTCAGCCGCAGCCACCCGCCACAGGATCAGAAACATCACCGGTAGTACGGTTCGCAAGATGTGCGCGTGTAATACCGCGCAGCCGCTCAGCCTTCGGCCTCGCTCATCTTGGCAAGGGGGTTCTCCGACCCCCGTTGCATCCCCCGGCCAGGGCTTTCTGCCCGTGGACCCGACCGTGGCGATTTCATCCCCCGGACCCACGACCAAGGGGGGCCTTCGTGCCCGCCCTGGACCCCCAGACCAAGGGAGACTTCGCTCTCCCTCTGGACACCCATCGACCAGGCTTTCGCAGCCATGGACCGCGCCAGGGGTTTGCCCCCTTGGAACCCGCCTCCCCTTGCTTTCGCGGCTATACGCCGCGCGGTCGTAAACCTTCCGTTAACTCAACCTGAAGTATCATCGGATTTCAACAAGGGGAGGTCTTATGGCACGCCGCAGCGGCAGCGAAAAACGGCAACGGACCGGCATCGTGACGATGCGCATCAATCCCGAGGAGGCAGCCGCCATACGCCGGATCGCCCAAAAGCGGGGAGAGTCAGTCAGCTCTATTATGCGAAACGCCCTCCTCCGCAGCCGCACTCGTGCTTCGCGTCTTGACCTGGCGGCGGTCGCGAAGGTCCGGACCGCCTTGGGATCGCTGACCGGTGCCGTCAACAAGATCGGCTCGAACTTCAACCAGTTCGCCCGCGAGGTCAATCGCGGCCGGGAACCACGGGTGGACAGCTTTGTCGCGGAATGGGACGAATTCAAGGCCATGTTCGACCGCGATATGGCCGAACTGCGGATCGTCTGCCTTGAGGCGCTTGGCAAGGAACCCCGGCGAAGCACGTCCCCGAATGACGAGGGATAACGCGGCGCACCGTCATGGCGATTGACCGTCTCCCCGCATTCCTCTACTCTCCTACTTGTAGGCAGTGAGCGAATCAGCCTTCCCGGCAATCCCCAAATCCTCACAGTCTCAAACTCTCGATCTCTAGAATCCTCCAGGTCTCGAAGTCTCCATGCCTCAAAGCCTAAATGTATACAGGGATAGTTTCCTCGGTTCCGCCAATCCTCGAACCAGCCAATCCTCATTGTCACGGAGTAGACAACTAGACATGTATACAAATCTCGTTCCCTCGAATCCTCCTATCCTCCTATCCTCCTATCCTCCAAGCCTCGTAGTAGACATTCCTCGTTCTCTCCATCCCTCAAATCAGGAAACCAGACATGTACACAATTGCGCTCATCGCACAGAAGGGAGGAACCGGCAAGACAACCCTCGCCGTGTCCCTCGCCGTCGCAGCGGGCCAGGTCGGCCTGAAGGCTCTTATCTTTGACCTCGATCCGCAGGCCACCGCCTGCAACTGGAAGGACCGCCGGAAAGGCGACGGCCCGGTCGTCATCGACGCCCAGCCCTCCCGACTCGCCGCCGCTCTCGAAAAGGCCGAGGAGAACGGCGTGGATTTCGCGGTTATCGACACACCGGCACGGTCCGAGCAATCGGCTCTCGCTGCGGCGAAGGTGGCCGACCTCGTGCTGATCCCGTGCCGCCCGCAGGCTTACGACCTCGAAACCATTCCGAATACGAAAGAGATCCTGGCGCTCGCCGGCCACACCCCGGCGCTTGCCATCCTCAATGCCGTGCCCGCCTTCGGCGACCGGCATGAGCAGGCCCGCGCGTTTCTCAACCGGCTGCAGATTCCGGTATGTCCCGTCATGCTCGGGAACCGCGCCGTGTTCGGGGATTCCGGCGCGGTCGGGCTGGCGGCCCAGGAATACGACCAGAGAGGGAAGGGCGCCGCTGAAATCCTACAAGTCTACAAGTATATTTTGAGCGTTCTCGTACAACAGAAGAGCAAACCCAAGAAGGAGCACCATGAGCAACAAAGCAGACCTGGCCACATTGCTGGCTGAAACAAGCGGCAGCGCCCGTCACAGGAAGCCCGCCGCCGAGCAACCGGCCGTGCGCAAAACAAAAGCGCCGGTGTCGAAGAGCAGGGGAGGGACGAGTCCCATCACCGTTCACTTTCCGAAGCAGGTGCGCGACCAGCTCAAAATCCTGGCGGTGCAGAGCGACACGACGCTGCACAACCTCGTGGCCGAGGCTTTCAATGATCTGTTCGCCAAACACGGCAAGCCCGAGATTGCGCCTGCTCTGGCACAACACACCGAATAAACCGGCACATCGCGAGGGGCGGGGAGGGAGCTTCAGGTTCTGAATTCAGTGTCGCAAAGGATCATTTCTTGATACTTTGTGCAGGCGAGATATGCAGATCGAGCTCACAACGACAGCGCCGATGAAATCCATGGATACCGTTGTGACTTACACATTCGCTTACACAGTTTCACAGTCGTTAAATATAAGCCGTTTATTTGCCGTTGTTTATGAGCATGCTAACAGGACTTAAAATCCCGGGTCCGTAACAGGACGTGACGGTTCGATTCCGTCTCCGGGCACCAGCCTTAGTCTTGCTCCACTTTCCACACTCAATGGATTTCCGCTCGCGCCGCCCGCGTCATCAACTCTTCGATGGCCAGATGCGGCGACTTGCCGTTTTCCAGGATGGCGAACATCTGCTCGGTGATCGGCATCTCGACGTTCTTCTTGCCCGCCAGACCAACCGCGGCTTTGGTGGTGAAAACCCCTTCGGCGACGGCTCCGTGCATCGCGGCGATAATGTCGGGTAGCTTGCGGCCTTTGCCCAGTTCAACGCCCACGCCGCGGTTGCGCGAGAGATCTCCCGTGCAGGTCAGGACCAGATCGCCCAGCCCGGCAAGCCCAGCCATGGTGTCGAGGCGTCCGCCACAAGCCACGACCAGCCGCGCCATTTCGGCGAGACCGCGAGTGATCAGCGCCGCCGCCGAATTGTGGCCGAGGCCGACGCCATCGCAAACGCCGGCGGCGATGGCGATGATATTCTTCAGCGCTCCCCCCAGCTCCACGCCGATCACGTCGTCGTTGGTATAGACGCGGAAGCGGGAATCGTTGAACGCCGACTGCACGTCCCGCGTCACTTCTCCGTCAACGGACGCCACGGTCACGGCCGTCGGATCGCCGCGCGCCACCTCTTTGGCAAACGACGGGCCGCTGAGCGCTCCCACACGAGGCGTAAAGTCGCGGCTGCCCAATACATCGCCAATCACTTCCGTCATGCGCAGTAGCGTCCCGTCTTCGAGTCCTTTGGTGCAGCTCACGAAAAGTGTCTCCGGCCGGAGAGTCGGTGCCATGCGTTCGAATAGCGCTCGACAATGCTGCGAAGGCATGACGCTGACGACGATTTCCGCCGCTTCAAGCGCGGCGTCCAGATCGCAGGTCGCTGCAATCGATTCGGGCAGGATAAAGCCAGGCAGAAAATGTTCGTTGATCCGGCTTCTGGCAATGCTCTCCACCACTTCCGGCTCGTTGGCCCAGAGCCGAATGTCGTGCGGGACATGGTGCGTCCCTTTACGTCCCAGGACGATTGCCAGTCCGGTGCCCCATGCACCTGCGCCGATGATCGCAATGCGGCTCATCTGTGGGTTGCTCCCAACGTTCCGGACTCTGTGTCTGAGTCTGTTTCCGCCTTTGCTCCGAACTTTGATTCCGTTCCGGTCGAGAGGCGGCCGATGTTTTGCCGGTGCTTCCAGATAACAAGCGCCGAGACCACTGTGATAAAAATCAGTTGCCGCGAGTCCGCGTATTCGTTCAGTGCCCATGCCAGCAGCGGAAAAGCAGCAGCCGCAGCAATCGAGCCAAGCGAGACGTAGCGGAGGGCGACGGCGATGATCAAAAACAGGACCACCAGGCACAAAATAGATTTCGGGGTGAGCAATATAAAAGCTCCAAGGCTGGTGGCGACGCCCTTGCCGCCGCGAAATTTGAGCCACACTGGGAATACATGGCCGAGCACGGCGAAGAACGCCGCCGTGGTCATGATGAGTTGCTGATGCGGTCCGCCGAACAGAACCCGCGCCACCAGCACCGCAGCCAAGCCCTTAGCGGCGTCGAGAACGAGAGTCGTAACTCCAAGCGCAGGCGATTTGCGGGCCACGTTGGTCGCGCCAATATTGCCGCTGCCACTCGAGCGCACATCCTGACCAGTGAAAATCCGCACCAGGAGATAGCCGAACGGGATGGACCCGAACAGGTAGCCCGCGGCGGCGGCGATGAGGTAGGGACTCATGTTCGTCTATCGAATGTTGCGCTCTCTTGCTGGTGGAGCGCCGGGCGTTCCCGTCCGGCGGGACGAGCGAGGCACCCATCGCTCCACTAACCATTTCGATTGAGCGCGAACCGTTCCAGCTTCGTGTACTTCGATCCTCCCGGTGAAAGCTGACTCTGAAAGAGAATAAACTCGTGGGCCGTCATCGAGCCGAAATCAAGCTCACCCATCGCGGCCAGCCGTTTTTCGAGCGTCGCGAAAATCGTGTTGGGGCCGTCGCCTTTGCGAAACTTCGGCGAGCCCGAACTTCTCCCGGCGCCGCCGCGTGCCAGCGTCAGATGTGGACTGTAAGGCCGATCCTCGCGCGGGATGCCGAGTTCGGCCGTGGCCGTGTCGATGCTCTGGGCCAGTTCCGCGAGTTGTGGCCCGCCGTGGGTTCCGATCCAGAATACGCGCGGAGCCTTTGCCGTAGGGAAGAATCCGTATCCGCCGGTGCGAATTTCGAACACGCTGCCCCCGACCCGTCGCAAACGTTCGGTGATAGCCTCAACCCGCTCTGGCGTTTGTTCTCCGATGAACTTCAATGTAATATGCAGAGACTCCGGCCGCACCCAGCGCGCCTCGGGCGCGAAACCCTGCACGCCTTCCAGGAAGCGCGCAATCCGCGCGCGGACTTCAGGGTCAAGATCGATGCCGATAAATATTCGCATGGGTAAATCGATCGAGTGCAGCGCCGGGCGTCCCCGCCCGGCAAGACGGCCGAGGCGCCCGCTGCTCCACTGGCTCAGTAATATCTGCGCCTTACAGCAGCGCCCGGCGGATCATCTCCAACGCCTGTTGCGTGGCGAATTGGCGGATGCGTTTGCGGTCGCCGGGAAAAGTGCGTTCGACCACCTGCGTGCCTTCTTCTCCCGCGAGCGCGATGTAGACCAACCCCACCGGCTTCTGCTCGGTTCCGCCGCTCGGCCCGGCGACACCGGTGATTCCGACTCCGTAGCTCGCAAGGCAACGCTTGCGGATGCCCTCAGCCATGGAAGCCGCCACTTCGCGGCTGACCGCCCCGTGCTGGTCGATCAGGGCTTTAGGAACGTTGGCAAATTGCGTTTTCAACTCGTTCGAGTAAACCACCGCTCCGCCCAGAAAATAGCGCGAGCTGCCGCTGAGCGAAGTGATGCGCTCTGCCAGCAGGCCGCCGGTACAAGATTCCGCCACGGCCAGCGTCATGCTGCGCATCTGCAGTAGATAGCTGACAATCTGCTCGATGGTCTCCCCCTTGCGCGAGAAAATGGCATCGCCAAGTTCGTCTTCGATCTTCTCGGCGAGTTCCTCGACGCGCGCCTCGGCCTCCGCTTCGGATTCCTTGCGGCAGCGCAAGTGGAGCTGAATCTCGCCCCTGCCCGCCAGAATAGTGGTCTCCACATCGGTGTAAGTTTTGTAAATCGGCGCAACCCGCGCGTCCACTTGCGATTCGGGCATCATCGCCATTTTGAGCGTGCGAGTAGCAATGTGCTGGACCGGGACTCGCGCCCGCAGTCGCGGAATGCATTCCGTTTCAAACAGCGCCTTGAGTTCATACGGAGGCCCGGGGAGCAGCATCAGCAGCCGCTCCTGCCCGTCGTACTTTCCGGCGATCCACTGGCCGGGCGCGGTGCCAAGCGAGTTCGGCAACACCATGGCGCTAGCCAGAATGTCGGCCTGCTTGGCATTATTGGCGGACATCTTCATGCCGCGCTTGGCGAAGCGCTCTTCAAGTCTCGCGATCACCTGCGGATCGCGCTGCAGTTTCAACCCCAGCGCATCGGCCACCGCTTCGCGCGTCAGGTCATCTTCCGTGGGGCCAAGGCCGCCCGTGAAAACGATAATGTCCGAACGCCGCATCGCGAGTTTGGCGGCCGCAGTCAGTCCTTCGCGGTCGTCGCCCACAATGCACTTGAAGCGCACTTCAACGCCCAGTTCATTCAGCTTTTCGGTGAGATAGAGCGAGTTGGTGTCCTGGCGATGGGGAGTAAGCAACTCAGACCCGACGGCAATGATCTCGGCGTTCACGGGTAAGAGTGTAAATGATACAGAGCACGACTGGTGCAGTGCTAATGGAGAGACGGGTGCCCTCGTCCGTCCGCGATGCAGCCGGCACGGGGACGCCCGGCGCTCCACAAGCAGCTTGGATTATCTTCCCGGCTGCTGCTGCGTCATGCAGTGCAGGGCGCCAAATCCCCAGATCAGATCGCCGCAATAAATCGGCACGATTTCGCGCGTCGGAAAAACCTCCGCCAGCGTGTTGAGCGCAATACGGTCATTCGGATCGTTGAAGACCGGCGCGAGCACTGCCCCATTCGCGATATAAAAATTGGCGTAGCTGGTGGGCAACTGGCGGCCTTCGAACACGACAGGACGCGGCATGGGAATTTCGACGATCTCCAGCTTCTGTCCCTCAGCAGTGCGCGCGTTTTTCAGCCGGCCGAGGTTCGCGTGGAGGGCCGCGTAGTTTTCACTCTGCTCATTCGGCTCGACCATGGAGACCACAGTGTTCGGACCGGCGAAGCGGGTGATGTCATCGACGTGGCCGTGAGTGTCGTCACCGGCGATCCCGCTTTCCAGCCAGATGACGGACTGCGCGCCAAAATAATCGGCGAATAGCTGTTCATAGGCAGCGCGGTCCATGGGTAGGTTACGTTGTTGCGTGGTGGAGAGCAAGCATTCTTCGGTAGTGAGCAGAGCGCCGCAGCCGTTGACGTCGATCGATCCGCCTTCCAGCACGACGCGGTGAACGTTTTTGCTCGAATCAACAAAGACCGGCTGGACCACGCGAACGCCAGCGTCCTTCGCCATGCGCTCTCCAACTTTTTCATCGAAATTGTAATTCGGATACTTGGCCCAGCCGTTGAATTGAAAGTGCAGGGCGAGCAGTCCGGAATCTGCATCATGATGCTCGGCGGACGGCGTCAGAAAGATGCAACCCGAGTCGCGCGTCCACACGCGATTGGTGCGCCAGCGGTGAAAGCAAACATTATCCGAAAGCGCATCCGCTTTTTCGAGCACGGCGCGCGCGCGTTTCTCCCAACTCGCGCCATTGACCATCACGTCCACCCGCTCGTGCCGCGCCAGCGTGCGGACGATCTCGGCATACACCCACGGGATCGGCTCGAACTTGCCCGGCCAGTCGCCGCGAAAATGTGGCCACGCCAGCCATGTAGATTCGTGCGGCTCCCACTCGGCCGCCATGCGGTAGCCCTGTGCGGCGGGAAGAAGTTTAGAGCGCGTGCTCGATCGTCTAGCCATGCTTGTTTCGGTCACTTTTCGTCAATCATGTTTCGTCAATCATGCGGCTGGTGATCGGTGCATAACTGTCAATACGCCGGTCGCGCAGAAAAGGCCAGTTGCGGCGAATGTCCTCCAAATGATGCAAGTCCACTTCGCCCAACAATATTTCTTCCTTGTCGTGCGAAGCTTCGGCCAACACGCGGCCGAAGGGATCGCAAAAAAACGATCCTCCCCAGAATTCGAGCCCTTTGCCAGGGGCGGAATTGCCGCGGATGTTGCCCGTCTCGAATCCAACGCGATTCACCACACCCACGTAAACTCCGTTCGCGATGGCATGCGCCCGCTGGATGGTGCGCCAGGCGTCGTGTTGCGCCACGCCGAATTCAGCCTTCTCCGCCGGATGCCATCCGATGGCCGTGGGATAGAACAGAATGCTCGCTCCCTGCAGCGCGGTGAGGCGCGCGGCTTCGGGATACCACTGGTCCCAGCATACGAGCGTGCCCAGCTTTCCAGCGGAAGTGTCGAAGGCCTTGAAGCCGAGATCGCCGGGTGTGAAATAAAATTTTTCGTAGTAAAGCGGATCGTCGGGAATATGCATCTTGCGGTAGATGCCGCGCAATACGCCGTCCGAATCGAAAATCGCAGCCGTATTGTGATAGAGACCCGGTGCACGCTTCTCGAAGAGCGATGCGATCAGCACGACTTTATTCTGGAGGGCGGCGGCGGCGAGCTTCTCCGTGCCTGGGCCGGGGATCGGCTCCGCGAGATCGAACAGGGCGGCGTCTTCGCGCTGGCAGAAATACTGCGTCTGGAAGAGCTCAGGCAGGCAGACAACGTCGGCGCCTTTGCGCGCCGCCTCCGCAACCCGGTCAAGCGCCTTGGCCAGATTGTCGGCAGGCTCGGGGCCACACGACATCTGAATCAGAGCGACGGTGAACTTGTCTCGCACGTGTTCTCCCAGGTTCGCGTGATTTTGCAATCCCTTAGATTTTGTCATCCCGAGCGAAGCGAGGGATCTGTATGTTGCGGCGAACTGCAGATCCCTCGCTCCGCTCCGAATGACAATTCATGAAGAGCATTGCTGATGCAACGCTCCAGCCTGATTTTCAATACGCGCTCTAGAATAGCAAAGTACAACATGCGGCGTGAATATTGCGGAGCAAGATATAAGCAAGTCGCCGCGTTCCGCTTACTTCTAGTAAATTGTTTCTTCGGTCAAAACCGATTTTTATTCTGGAGGTTCGTCCCTTGAAGCAGAAGAGTGTTGCGAAGCACGGCCATCATCAGGAAGGCAATCATGAGGAAGGCGCAGGCATCGACCGCCAGTTGCACGATCCGGTGGCCGACCGTCTGATCCCGCTGGAGCCGCTCGACCTCGGCAAGATCAAGTCCATCGACGACCTGGTGCGCGCGATGTCCAAGACGGCTTTCACCGGCCGCCAGCTTGGCGAAGCCGCCGACGTGCTGGAGGCGATGGCGCGCGACCAGGAATGCTTCGTCGTCATGACGCTCGCCGGCGCGATGACCGTAGCCAAGCAGGGATTGGTGGTTGCCGAGTTGATCGATCGCGGCATCGTGAATGCCATCGTTTCGACCGGCGCGCTGATGGCGCATGGGCTGGTAGAAGCTACCGGCCGTGCGCATTTTCGTCATAATCCCGAGTTCAGCGACGAGCAACTTTACGAAGCCGGGTACAACCGCGTCTACGACACGCTCGAGCCCGAGCAGAATCTCGACGACGTGGAGCGCGTGATGGCGGCGGTGTTCGGCGGCTGGGACTCCGACGAAGTAATGTGCTCATACAAGCTGAACCGCGCGATTGGAGCGCATCTCGCCAAGCGCGCCAAGGGAGAGCGCGGCATTCTGAAGTCCGCCTATGGAAAAAATGTTCCCGTATTCGTTCCCGCATTCTCCGATTCCGAACTCGGCCTCGATTTCGCGTTGACCAACCGTGAGCGCGACAAGCAAGCGAAACCGCGCTTCCGCTTCGATCCCTTCGAAGACCTGGAGCACTTCGCCGCAACTCTGCTCAGTCAGAAGCGCCTCGGAATCTTCACCATCGGTGGCGGCGTTCCGCGCAACTGGTCGCAGCAGTTTGGCCCGTTCATCGAATTGCGCCATCGCCGGGGCGGGGAAGACCTGCCGCTGAAGCGCTATCACTATGGGCTGCGCATCTGCCCGGAACCGGTCTACTGGGGCGGCCTTTCGGGCAGTCCCTATAGCGAGGCGGTTTCCTGGGGCAAGTTTGTGCCTCCAGCCGAAGGCGGAAAGTTTGGCGAAGTTTTTGTGGATGCTACGGTAGGCTTGCCGCTGATCGTAGCCGCCGTCCTGGAGCGGCTGAACAAGAAACCGGCCGCGAAAAAGACAGTCAAGCAAATCGCAGGAAAAAAGTAGAGACACGGCTTGCCGCGTCTCTACACCACCATCTTGATCAGTCGAAGATGAAGATAGCCGAGGCGATCACCGTCGTCCACAGCCCGCGTTTATCGCCCACCGCCGATTGCGTCACGTTGGCGGTTCTGACGATCTTGTTCGAGATGCGGTAGATTTCTTTTTTCTCGTCCCACGACCGGTCGGAATCGAACTCCACATTGAGCGTCGTGGCCAGCATTTCGGCGGCGAGTTCTTCGGCGTAATCTCCGGCCGAGTCTTCAGTCTCGCCGAACGAGTGATGCTCGCTCAGGTACCCATAAGTGTTGCGATCGGCGGGGATGGCGACGCCAATCGAAGAGGCCAGCAGGCGGTGCGGCTCGTGGGTGGAGTTCTCGGCCACCACCGCAAATACAACTTCTCCGGGATGCAGGTACGTGAGTCCCTGTGAGCGGGGGATCAGTTTGCAGTTGGGCGGAAAGATGGAAGAGACACGTACCAGGTTTTGCGCCGCAATACCAGCATCGCGCAAGGCGAGCTCGAAGGAGGTGAGGCGCTCCTTGTGCTTCCCCACACCTTTAGTGAAGAAGATTTTCTTGGGGACCATGTCCTTGCCCAATTCAGTTCCCTCCAGGAAATTTTAAGTTGGCCTGACCGGCAAATTTAACACAGCGATTTGTGAAGAGTGTATGAAAAAAATAGGACCTCCCCACTTCGCCCAAACGAGCGCTGGCTTGACAGCATCGGGAACAGTTCGTTAGCCGTCAGTCGATGGTCGTTGGTCGTTCGCGAACAATGGCTCTAGCGACAAAGCCTAACGACTAGCGACCAAGGACCAACGACCAACGACTGACTCAAGCCGCGTGACTATGGGCCTTACCCGCGGCTAGCGGGATGATCACCGGCTTCACCAAGTTGCGGAAATCGGCAAATCGCATGCGCACCAGTTCGCGGTGCGACCCGGCGTTGAAGGCGATTTCCCGATCCTCAGCCAGAGACTGATCCACGAAAACGTCCATGCCGTAGAGGTTGCCAAACGGTGGCATGGATCCGGTTTCGCAGTCGGCAAACCGCCCGCGAAATTCGAACTCGCTGGCCAGTTCGACCGAGTCTGCCCCCAGATATTTCTTCAGCCGGTACAAATCCACCCGGAACGAAGCCGGCACCACCGCCATGGCGAGACGTCCATCGACCATGACCATGACAGTTTTCGCTAGTTCTTTTCCCGGTATATGAGTGAGGGCGGCAATCCCCTGAGCCGTGTAGGCCACCGAGTGCGAGATCACCATGTATTGAATGCGGTTACGATCCAGGAACTCCCGAAGCATGGAAAGAGGCATAGACACCTCCTGTCCGAACCGCAAGCAGTAGCGCTTCTGAAGGACTGCCGAAGCATGCTCGCGGAATCGGCGCCGCTTCAATTATGCGCTCCTCGGAGGCTGGGGGGTAGTGAAATTTCAGAGCAGCGCGTGTGACCCAAAATGGGAAATCGTGGGGTGAGAACCGGGAGAGGCTAGCGAGGAATGTTCACTTTTGGCCGCGGAACGCCGCGAAGCGCTGTTGGGGAACAGCCCAGCTTACGCGGCTTCTTTCGTGACCAAGGAGTGCGCGGCCTCTCTGGTCTGCGATCCCACGATCTTCATTTCGTGCCAGTCGTAGCGGAATTCCTTGCCGCAATCCAGGCAGGCGACATAGGTACCCGTCCGCTGCGCCGTCGGGTGGCGCCGTGATCCGGCTCGCACCGTAATCGGAAAGCTGTAGCGAGCGTGACGGCATCCAAACATGGCGTCCATTAACTTGGAAAGCATCGAATACCTCCACAGAGTAAAGCGACAAAATCGGCTCATCCCCTTCGCCTCAATGTTAGGACGAACTCTACCCACTTAGATTCCAGTACCTCGGAAAAGGTTCGCGGCTCCTGATGGCCGAGTAGGTTCGCTCAGTATGAGTCAAGGAATCAAGCACTTGCGTCGCATCCAACGGGATGAAAGCGGGGGACACGAGAGAATGCTGAGGAGGCAATACAAAGGCGAACTCCGCGCTCAACTAGTCGGCGGTTCGGACTTCTTGTGCGCACAGCACTTGCTCATGATGGCCGACTCGAGCCGAGCGCGCAGATCGTCGGGCAATTCGTAGAGTTCCGAGTTGTGATAGATCTCGATGGTTTTGCGAGTCGTATCGCAAACCACGTAGCAGTTGTGACACCATGCCAGGTGGTTATCCAGTTCGGACTTGGTCCGGGCGTCCAGCGCGCCATCCAGGTAATTGGTCAGTTCGTTGAGAAACTCAGAACACTTCACTGGTCGCCATCTCCACTCGCCCGTTTCTGAAAAAAGCGGTTTAGCCGTTCGCGCAGTTGCAAGCGCGCGCGCAGCAAACGCGATTTCACCGCCGGAATGCTCAACTCCAGCGCTTGGGCCGTCTCCTCGGTCGAGAGGCCTTCCACGTCGCGCAGTACGAACACCGTCCGGAATCCCGCCGGCAATCCCTGAATGGTGCGCGTCAGAATCTCCCGCAACTCCCCTTGGTTGTACATCTGTTCGGGATTGGGGCTCCAATCCGCAACCTCGCGGGGTAGCGAGTCATCCTCAGTTTTTACTTCTTCGTCCAGAGAGACCGTGCGTTCCGGTTTTCTCCGGCGCAACTTCATCAGCGCTTCGTTCACCGCAATTCGCACCAGCCAGGTATAAAACTTGGACTGCTCCTGGAACTTCTCCAGGTTGCTATACGCCTTAAGGAACGCTTCCTGCACTACATCTTCAGCGTCCTCGCGATTCTGCGTAATGTGCTGTGCAATGCGGAAAACGTTGCGATCATAGCGCCGCACTAATTCCTCAAACGCTTGATCGTCGCCGCGCTTGGCCCGCCGGACCAGCGCCATTTCTTCGCTGACCGGTTGCTCTATATTGGGTTGGATGGTACTCATTCGTAACTTGATGCAGATTTTTCCGACAGCGCCACTGAATCCGCAATGCTATTGTACTTGGTGGCCGTGTTTTTCGCCGCGTGGTTTTGACGCGCGCTGGCCAAAAAAGTTTTCCCCGCTGAGCGATTGGTTTCTTTGGGCACCGGTAGGGCAGGTACCAAGGTGTCCCGAGAATGCCTGCAAGGGGCCGTATAATCAGTGGTTAGAAGGGTTACTCCCTTCGCCCCCCCAAGCAGCTTGACCTCGGAGTGCGAATGCAGGAGCGCGGTTGGATTGAACCAATTGTGGAACGGGTGGTCGGCCAGGTATTGGACAGCCACACCGCCCAACTACGCACCGAGATTGTCCGCCGCGTGATGGAAGAGATCGCGGCCGCAGCTCCGGCCACCGAAGCTCCAAGCTCCGAAGCAACCACCGCCGAGCCCGTCAATCATAATGCGGATTCCGCTGCCGCTTCCACCGATCTGGCACGCGCCGTCGCCGAAATCCACATGGGCACTTCGCAACGGGAGATTCTGCGCGCCTTGCTCGATACCAGCGCCCGTTATGCCGCCCGAGTCGCGCTTTTTGTGGTCAAGGGTACCCATGCCACCGGATGGCAGGCACGCGGTTTCGCCAACAGCGATGCAGTGAAAGATTTTGCTCTCGATGAAAACGCTCCCGCTGTCGTTCGCGCCATCGGCCGTGCGATCAGTGACCACGTGGCGGCCAGCGTGCCCGTGGCCGACATGGATGCGCGTTTCCTGCGCGAAGTTGGGACCCCGGCGAGCGGTGAAGGCCGGATTCTTCCCTTAATTTTGAAGGATAAAGTTGCCGCGTTGGTCTATGCCGACAGCGGCGCCGGTACGGCGGGTTTGTTCGATGTCGGCTCCCTCGAACTGCTCGTGCTTTCGACCAGCGCTTGGCTCGAGGTCAACTCGCTCCGCAAGCAGGCGCAGAAGGAACCGTCCGCTGCGCATGCAGACAGTCACGCCGTCCCGGCAGCCGAGGCGTCGTCATTCCAAGCGCCGGCGCATCCGGTGCCGACTTTCAACGATCCCTTTGCATCGCATGTCCCGGCGTTTGCTTCGGGCCACGCCAAGGCCGCGGCAGCGTCCGCGAACGAAGCCTCGTCGCCAGTGGCCAGCGCCGCCGTTGAAGCTCCGGCGATGGCCGAAGCGGGAGCAGCCGCCGAAGCCCACAGCACGATCGCCGAAGTTCAGTCTGCGGTGGTTGAACTGGACCCCGCGCTGACCGCGCCTCTGCCGATCGGTCATGCCGAATCCATGGCAGCGTCCGCGACTTCGCCGGTTGCCGCGATCTCGCCCGAGGATCAGGAAGTTCATCGCAAGGCGCAGCGCTTTGCCCGCCTGCTGGTCGACGAGGTCAAACTCTACAATCAGGCCAAGGTTGCCGAAGGTCGGAAGAACAAAGATCTCTATGACCGGCTGAAAGATGCGATTGAGAAAAGCCGCGCCACGTACCAGAAACGTTACGGGAACACCGTTGCCGCTTCCGCCAATTACTTCCAACATGAAATAATACGAAGTCTCGCAGAAGACGATCTCTCCATCATGGGTGCCAATTTTCGGCAGTAAGTAGGGTTTGAGTGCGCCGTATTGCAGTCGTTGTATTCGCTGGAATTTTCTTCTTGCTCTGGCTCGGCTTTTTGCCGCCCGCAGTTGCCCAGTCCCAGTCATCTTCGCCAGATAAGACGACGTCAGCCCTGAGCACTTCAACCACGAGCACGCCCGCCAAGAGCGCGTCGGCGAAGCGCGCGCCAGCCAAAGGTAAAGCCGCCGCTTCCCCCAGCAAAAACAATAAGAAAAAGCGTAAACCCGCTTCTCCGCGCGTGCGCCGTGTGCGGCGTGCCTTTGTCGCGTCCGCCAATCTTCGTATCATGGCGGAGCAGTTGTTGCAGGACCGTACTCCCACCGCCTATGCCGGAGTCGAAGCCTATGCCCGCCGTCACGCCAAGGAAGATGTCGATGCCGGCGCGCTAGCCTGGCTGGTTGTCGGCTATGCCCGCGCCCTCGACCACGACTACGCGAATGCCATCGACCCTCTCAATCGCGCCAAAGCCGGCGCCAGCGAACTCGGAGACTACGTTGCCTACTACCTCGGCGACGCCTACCTGAAAACAGCACACAATGCCGAGGCCCTCTCCACGCTCACCGATTTCAGCCAGAAATTTCCCGATTCACTTCTCATCCGCGATGCCCACCTGGTCTATGCGGACGCGCTGCTGGTGGAGGGCCGAGCACAAGAGGCAGCCGCCCTGCTCGAAAAAGACCGCGCTCCGGTGCGCAGCGACGTGGAATTCGCCATCGGGCGCGCCTATGAAGCCGCTGGCGACAATCAGAGAGCGGCGATCGCCTTCCGCAACGTTCACTTCAACCTTCCCAACAGTATCGAGGCGGACGCGGCGGGAACGGAATTGCGCAAGCTCGGAATCTCCGGTTCCATCACTGAGCGCCGCACTCGCGCCGATCTGTTGTTGAAGGCCAAGCACTACAGCGACGCCGCTCACGATTACCAAGGGCTTGTCGGAGAAGTCAGTCCGGCAGACCGTCCAGAGGTGCAGCTGGCGCTCGCGGGAGCGCTGGAAAAAAGCGGCAGCAGTCACGATGCCCGCCAGATTCTCACTTCCATGGGAACGCAGAGCGGCGACAACGAAGCCGAGCGCCTCTTCCTGCTGAGTGAAACCCAGCGTTCCACCAGCGATGAAGAGGCCGTGCAGCGGACGCTCAACGAACTGCGGCAGTTTGGCCCGGCCAGTCCGTGGCTGGAACAAGCGCTGCTTTCGGCCGGGAACATGTATCTGCTGAAGCGCGACTACGATCGCGCCATCGACTACTTCCGCGAGTTGCAGCAGCGTTTTCCGAAAGGCTCGCACGCATCGTCGGCGCACTGGAAGGCTTCCTGGCTCGCCTTCCGGCAAGGCCGGACCGATGAAGCCCGGCAAGAATTCGAACAGCAAATCGAGCTCTATCCCGATTCCGCCGAGATTCCCGCCGCGCTCTACTGGCGCGCTCGTCTCGCCGAAGAAGATGGCAACGCGGCGATGGCGCGAGCGTTTTATCAGAAACTCACCGATCGCTTTCGCAATTACTACTACGCGGAGCTCGGCCGGCAGCGTTTGAAGGGCTTGCCCAGCCGGACAACCGAAGCCCCGCCGCATTACACCTTGCTCGACCGTGTCTCTGCGCTTTCGACCTCGGGAAGAATTGCCGCCACCGATCCCCCCGACGACAACCTGCGCGTCGAGCGGGCGCGTCTGCTCTCCAACGGCGGCCTCGCCGACATGGCGGTGCGCGAGTTGCAGGCCGCCGCCAGTCAAGAGGGCGGAACTTGGGCGCCCCCGGAGATGGCGCGAGTTTATCAGGACATCGGCCGCTATGATCGCAGCATCGAGATCATGAAGCGCACCACGCCCAACTATTTCGCCGTCGATATTCCCGACCTGCCGCGCTCCTACTGGGAAGCGCTTTTTCCCAAAGCCTACTGGGCCGACCTACGGAAATATTCGCTGCAAAACGGCCTCGATCCCTATCTCGTCGCATCGCTAATAAGGCAGGAGTCCGAGTTCAATGCGCTCGCTCTTTCCCGCGCCAACGCCGTGGGCCTGATGCAGCTTCTGCCGAAAACCGGCAAGGCCGTCGCCAAACAAGTCAAGCTTAAGGGATACAACGCGCCGCAACTCTACACTCCCGCCGTGAACCTCGAACTCGGCACCCGCTATTTCAAGGAGATGGTCGACAAGTACAACGGACAATACGAGTACGCGCTGGCCGCCTACAATGCCGGCACCGACCGCGTGGGAGACTGGCTGGGCGAGGGCCACTACCGCGATCCGCAGGAGTTCGTCGAGTCCATCCCCTTCACCGAAACCCGCGAATACGTGCAAGCCATCCTGCGCAATGCGAATGTGTACCGCCAACTCTACGGGACCCCTTAGCACCCTGTGGTGCAGGTGAGATTCGTATCAGGGCATGCCTTCAGGCATGCCGCAAGTGCGATGTTATGAAAGCGCCTTCAGGCGCTGGGCTGAAGTGATACTTGAAATTCCACCCGCCGCCAGCGACGCAACGGCCGGCCCGTACTTGCCCGTGTGATCTACCTCACAGACATACGTGTGGCTCTCGCCTAAAGTTTTGACATCCCCCGTGTCACAGGAGGGGCACTGGCCGTATTCCGCTGGCTCTCTGGGAGTCGTCCCCAGCCCTGCGTAGCTGCCATCACTTAGGAGAACGCAGGCCAAGATGAAGACTTACTTACTAAATCCCACGCTCAAGGATCATACCAAGTTCATCCGTGAAGGACGTTGCATGCAAAAGGCGTCCTCGTGGGCCACGGTGTGGCCGCCCATCACTCTGGCATTGCTCGGAACCCTGGCCGAAAAGTGGGGCCCCGTGCGCTTGCTCGATGGCGACGTGGAGAGCAAGACCATGGATGAACTGCTCGCCGACATGCGAGCTTTCGCCCCCGAGCTGGTGGTCGTTAATACCGGCTTCCCCAGCATCGACAGTGACATGGAGATTGCCAAACGCATTAAGGACGCCTTCCCACAAACGCTGGTATTGGCCTTCGGCGTGTACTTCACCATGCTGGCAAAGGAAGCGTTCGAAAACTATCCCTTCCTGGATCTCTGCATTGTGGGCGAGCCCGAGACAACGTTCGGCGAATTGTTGCAAACCTTGAACGAAAAGCAGCCCGCCCTGAATCGCGTACAAGGCCTGATGTACCGGGAGGGAAGCGATCTCCGCGTCAATCTGCCGCGCCCCTTGCTCCAGGATCTCGATTCGTTGCCCTTGCCGGATCGGGGCCTGCTTAAGAATGAGCGTTACCGGCTGCCCCATAACAACCAGGCTTTTACCCTCATCAACACCGCGCGAGGATGTCCCTATCCCTGCATTTATTGCATCGTCAACACGTATTACGGCAGGAAAGTGCGGCGTCGCTCCTTGTCCCATATCCTCGAAGAGATTCAGATGTGCCGGGAAAAATTTGGCATCCAGGAGTTTCTGCTTTGGGAAGAGGTCTTCTCCCTCGACAAAGACTTCGTCCATGAATTCTGCCAGGCTCTCATCGACAATCGCTGGAATATTCACTGGGCTGCCACCACGCGGGTTGGCGCCCTCGATGAAGAAACGTTGGCGCTCATGCGGCGCGCGGGCTGTTACCTGGTCGGCTTGGGAATTGAGAGCGGCTGTCAGTCCATCCTCGACGGGGCCAAAAAGAAACAGACCTTAGAGGAAACCCGGCGGGCCGTGAGGCTGGCCAGGCAGGCCAAGATCCAGACCATGGGCCATTTCATCTTCGGTTTGCCCGGTGAGACCAGGGAAACCGCTGAACAGACAATCCGCTTCATGCTCGACCTGGACTTGGATTACATGCAGAGTTATTGCGCCGTTCCTTATCCCAAGACGGAACTCGGCGAGATGGCCAAAGCCCGCGGCTGGATCCGCGCCGACAAATGGTCGGAGTACGACTTCGGCGGGAATTCCATTCTCCAAACCGACACTATGACCTGCGAAGACGTCGATTATTTCCGCCGCAAGGCGTTCAGGAGCTTCTATTTTCGGCCCGGCTATATCCTCAAGAAAATCTTCCACGACATCTCTCTACGCCAAACGCTGCGTCTGGCCAACTTCGGCGATTGGATGAATCTGGTCGGATTCCGGGCAACTGCAAATCATGACTGAGCCGCTCGTCAGTGTTGTCATCCCCTGTCTCGATGAAGAGCGCACCATCGCCGCCTGTGTTGCCAGCGCAACCGCGGCCATCGCTCGCCTCCACGCCACTGGCGAAGTAATTGTGGTGGACAACGGTTCCACCGACCGCTCCGCGGAGTTGGCTGCGGCAGCCGGCGCCCGTGTCGTTCGGCACGACGTGAAAGGCTACGGCAGTGCGCTCAAGCGCGGTATTGCCGAGGCCCGTGGGCGTTACATCGTCATGGGCGACGCCGACCAGACCTACGATTTCGGCGCAATCCCCGACTTCGTTCAACTCCTTCAACAAGGCGCGGATCTGGTCATGGGCAGCCGTCTTCGCGGAACGATTCAGCGCGGCGCGATGCCCTGGCTTCACCGCTGGGTCGGCACGCCCTTCCTGACCGCCGTGCTGAACCTCTTATTCAACACACGCATCTCCGACGCGAATTGCGGCCTGCGTGGCTTCAGCGCTGCCGCGATTCGCACTTTGAACCTGCGCTGCAACGGCATGGAGTTCGCTTCGGAGATGGTCGTCAAGGCGGCTCAGAGGCGCTTGGTCATCCGTGAGACGCCCATCGACTACTTCGTTGCCTTGCCCGGCCGGGTGCCCAATCTGCACACTTTTCGCGATGGCTGGCGCCATTTGCGTTTCATGCTTATGCTGGCGCTCAAATATGTGTTTCTATTCCCGGGACTGATCATGTCCTGCTTCGGCTTCGGCTTTTCTCTGCTGTTCCTGCTGCAGGACGTCAGTGTCTCCCACATTCCGCTGGGCTTGTCGGCCACCATGTTTGTGAATGCTCTGTCGTTCATGGGGATTCAGATTGCTCTCTTCGGCGTCTATGCCATCGCCTTCAGTACCTCCCAGGGCTTTGCGGAGGAGGATTGGATTAGCCGTTCGATCAAGAAGTACTTCCGTTTGGAGTGGGGGTTGGCGATCGGCAGTTCGATTCTGCTGTTCAGTGTGGTTCTGGGCACGTTTACGATTCATCTGCTGATGGAAATTTCAAAACCGCAGGCCCAAGTGAGTATTCCGGTCACCAAACTTGCGGCCCTCTGTATCTTCCTATTCCTGCTCGGCCTGCAAATCGTCTTCTCGTCGTTCTACTTGAGCTTGTTCGACCTCAGCAAAACACTCGAATGAGCTCCTCTCATCGAAAAGCGCAGAGAGTTTCGCGCATTTGATTTTGGGTGGCGCAGCGGTTCACCGCTGCGATAACTGTAGTGTTTTGAATGTGGCTTCAGCCGCCGAGGTGAGACTGCGCCGCGGAGATTTCGGCCGGTGGCTGCCCGGGCGACTTCGTAAACAGGATCTCAACCACCAGCAACCCCGCTCCCACCACGATCGCGCTGTCGGCCACGTTGAAGGCTGGCCACTGGTATCGTCCCACATAGAAAAGCAGAAAATCCACCACGTGGTGGCTGACCAGACGGTCCCACAGATTGCCGACCGCGCCGCCCAGAATCAACGATAGCCCAATTCCAGTGGAGGTTAGGCTGTGACTGTTTTTCCAGAGCAGCGCGAAGACAATCACCAGCGCAACGATAGAAAACGAAATCAGCAGGCCGACTTTCCATTGCGACGGAGAATCCGCAAAAATGCCAAACGCCGCGCCCGGGTTTTCCGCGTGGATGATGCGAAAGAATCCCGGAATCACCGAGATGCTGTCGTGCAACGAAAGCCGGTGTGCGATCGTCCACTTAGTGACACGATCAAGAGCGGCAACGAACAACGCGATGAGGAAATGATATTTGCGCATTGCAGGGCGAATGGGAGCTCGTTTCTGGATTATCGCGTTTCGAGGGTTCTGGGGGCGAAGTTACAGACCGGCGCGGGCCGGAAGCCACAAACCTGCCGGGGATTGAAGAGCGAGGTTCTGCAATGGATGGCTGCGAAGATCACTTCCCCTCATCTTGCTTCTTTTTCGCTGGAACGTTCTTCACAAGTTCGGCCACTTGGTGGAACTGTTCGCTGTCCTTCTTCAGCTTTGAATAATCAACGTCGGAATAGTTGTTTTTCAGTTCGGCCATAAGGTACGAGCGGCGGGTGGTGTGATTGTCGTGATTGTCCCAGAACGGATTCATGGGCCGGTCTCCCTTCTTCATGGAGACCGCTTTCCACGATGCCGGGGCCTCGCGAATATCGTAGCCCGCCGCGAGCATCCATTCCAACCCGACGCGATCGGCCTGATTCTCCAGGGAACGCGCAAATTGATTCTGAATGCCGGAAGCGGCCAGACCAGTCACGAGGCTGCCACCGAACGGAATAAAGGCTCCTCCGGCCCGGAGCGCCGTCAATTCCGCGCGGTGATAATGAAGGGCCTGCCACTCATGTTTCTCGACGGCATGGGAAATCTCGTGGGCCAGCACGAAAGCCAGCTGAGCCTCGTTTTGCAGGAAATCGAAAACGGCCGAGTGCACGATGACGACGCCATTGGGATAGGCAGCGGCGTTGAAACTTTTGTCCTGTACCAGATAAAACCGAAAGGGAATCTTCAGCGGATCGTTTGCCGGCAGATCCTTCTGGTGCGCTGGAATCAGGCTTTCACCAAGATTGGTAACATAGTCTTGCGCTTCGCGGTTGGGAACGATGTGGTACTTCTTCCAGTGCATCTTGAGCTCGCCCGGTGCGAAGGAGGAATAGTCCGGCTCCTTGACTTTCGGCTCAAGGCGTTTCCAGAGTTTTGCCTCGCCGGGTTCCAGTTCGGCGTGTCGAAACTCGATTTTCTCGGCCTTGATAGCGCCATCCGGCGCGCGTGTGCCCTCGTAGCGGACGAAGGTGTCGAGGTTGACTTCATCGAGCGAAGTCAACGGCGCGCTGTCGGAGTCCTCTTCTTCTTTGCTTTTTTTGTCGATCGAATTCTTCCGCTCCGACTTGTTGAGCTTGGTCGTGAGGGATGTCTCCGGTGAAACGGAGATCCTCTGTCCGTCGGCGCGAATCTCGCCCTTCCATCCAGTTCCTTTTCTTACCAGAGAAGGAGCCTGTTCGAGCAGGGCGGTGCGCTTGAGCTTCCCCATATCCTCGAAAAGCACCTTGATCGACTTGGCCTTCAGCTGTCCCGAGGACTCGTCGTACTCTCCCTTGACCTCCAGTTCCGTCCCGATACAAATACCTTTTGGTTTGAATGCGGCGTCAGACTTGTCGCCTTCCTGGGCGTTGGTTTCGAACTCAACGGAGCGGTCGCGAGTAACCTTGTAGTCGTCGATCTCAAAGACGGTGGACGATTTTACTTCGGTGACGAACCCGCGAATTGTTACTTCTTTCGCAAAAAGTAATCCTGTGAAGAACAGGCAGGCACTCGCCAGGGCAAAGAATCGACGCATGGGACCCCATCGGTCGAAGGGAGCCTTAACAACGGCAAATGGTAACACAGAGGCTGGCGAGAAATCAGCGACAGGGTTTTGTGCGGCATTGGGCGCGGACGGCCATGTCCGCGCCACACGATCAAAGTTCTTTCAGCACCGCGCTGCAGCGCTCGCACACCGTGGGATAGTTCTTGTCCTCGCCCACATGGATCGAGTAGTTCCAGCAACGCTCGCATTTTTGGCCATCGGCCTTCTTGACCTCAACCTGCACGCTGCCCGTGCCGTTACCAGCGCCTTCGGTCAGGTCGACCGCCGATACGATGAACAAGTAGCGCAGTTGGTCCTGGTAGCGTTTCAGGACGGCATACAGCGCATCGGAGGCAGTGACATGTACGCTGGCTTCGAGGCCGCCGCCGATGAGTTTGTTGTTCCGGGCGTCTTCGAGAGCCTTCAGCACTTCGTCGCGGACCGAGCGCAGCGCGTTCCAATCTTCGTCCGACTTGGGGTCAGCTTGCGAGACACTTTCCGCCGCGATCTCCGCCGGGGTAGGGAATGACGCCAGATGCACGCTCTCTTCGCGACCCGAGATCGGCGGTAGATAAGGCCAGATTTCCTCGCACGTAAAACTCATGATCGGCGCCAGCAGTCGGACCAGCGCTTCCCCGATCCTCCAAACCGCGGCCTGCGCACTGCGGCGCCCATGCGAATTCGGCGCTGAAATGTAGAGCCGGTCCTTGAGCACATCGAAGTAGAAGGCGCTCAAGTCCACGATGCAGAAATGGTTTACCCGGTGATAGATCCTGTGGAAGGCGAATTCGTCGTACCCGTTGCGCACCTCGGACGCAAACGCCCAAGTCTGCCGCAGCATGTACTGGTCGAGTTCCTCCATCTTCTCGAAGGGCACCGCGTCTTTCACCGGATCGAAATCGTAGAGATTGCTCAAAACATAGCGGAACGTGTTGCGAATCTTCCGGTAGTTTTCGCCCACGCGCTGCATCAACGCTTCGGACCCGACCACGTCTTCGCGGAAGTCGACCGAAGCAGTCCACAGGCGCACAATCTCTCCGCCCAGGCGGCTGGCGATGTCCACCGGGTCCACATCGTTGCCCCGCGACTTCGACATGGCTTGCCCTTTTTCGTCGAGCGTCCAGCCGGGCGTGACCACGCCGCGATACGGCGGAGTCGCATGCGTGCCCATCGCGCACAGCAGCGAAGACTGGAACCAGCCGCGGTACTGATCACCGCCTTCGAGGTAAAGATCGGAGGGCCACGGATACTCTGGCTCGGCCGCGACCAGCGCCAGATAGCTGGCGCCCGATTCCAGCCAGACATCGAAGATGTCGGTTTCCTTCTCGAATTTTGTGCCGCCGCAACTTGGACACTTCGTTCCGGCGGGAACAATCGTGTCGGGTTCCGAGGTAAACCAGGCATCGGCGCCCGAGCGGGCGAACAGTTCGACGACCTTCCGGTTGATGGCGTGGTCGTTGAGCGGCTTGCCACAGCTTTCGCAGAGAAAGACAGCGATCGGCACGCCCCACACCCGCTGCCGCGAGATGCACCAGTCGGGGCGTGTCTGAATCATGTTGGAGAGGCGCTCTTCGCCCCACGCCGGATCCCATTTGACGTGCTTGATCTCGCCGAGCGTGCGTGTGCGCAGCGTGTCGTCTTTCCCTTTACCGCCGGGCATCGGCGTCTCCATCGAGATGAACCACTGCTCGGTGGCGCGGAAGATCACTGGATTGTGGCAGCGCCAGCAGTGCGGATACGAGTGCTCGGTTTTTTCCGTGTGCAGCAGAGCGCCGCGGCTCTTGACCAGGTCGATGATCAGCTGATTGGCGTCCCAGACGTTCTTGCCGTCGTATTCGGGCAGTCCATTGCGCAAGATGCCTTTTTCGTCGACGTTGCTGGTGGCGTCGAGGCCGTACTTAACGCCCGTGGCGAAATCCTCGGCCCCGTGCGAGGGCGCGGTGTGAACGACTCCGGTGCCCGTGTCCATGGTGACGTAGTCGGCGAGCACGCCAAGAACTTTGCGGTCGAGGAAGGGATGCTGGAAGTTCATCCGCTCGAGCTTGTGTCCAGGGAAGTGGGCGAGTTCGCGCGGGTTGGCGAGGCCGCACTTCTCAGCGGCGTCCTTGGCGAGCTTGGAGGCAACGATGTAGGCCTCGCCGCCGGATTCCAGCGCAACGTATTCTTCGTTGGGATGAAAGGCCACGGCCATGGAGGCAGGCAGAGTCCAGGGAGTGGTCGTCCAGATGATCGTGGAGAGTTTCTTGCCGGCGAGCGCGGCGTCGAGTTTTGCAGGATCGTCGAGCAGCGCGTACTTCACCCAGACTGTCGGAGTGGTCTGATTTTCATATTCGACTTCGGCTTCGGCGAGCGCGGTCTCATCGTGCATGCACCAGTAGACGGCGCGCAGGCCTTTGTAGACGAACTCATTTTCATAAAAAGAGTAGAAAGTCTGGAGCACCACCGACTCGTATTGCGGTGTCATCGTGGCGTAGGGCCGGTCGAAGCGGCCGAAGACGCCGATGCGCTTGAACTGCTGCCGCTGCAGGTCGAGATATTTCTCCGCGTATTTGCGGCATTCGGCGCGGACCGCGGTCGGATGCATCTCCAGTTTCTTGCCGCCGAGTTCTTTGTCGACCTTGATTTCGATGGGCAGCCCGTGGCAGTCCCATCCCGGGACGTAGGGCGCGTCCAAGCCGGACATGGTCTTCGATTTGACGATGAAATCCTTGAGGCACTTGTTCATCGCCGTGCCCAGATGGATGGGTCCGCTGGTGTAGGGCGGCCCGTCGTGCAGGATGTACTTCTGTTTCCCCTTTCGGGCTTGGCGAATGCGCTCATAGAGCTTCATCTGCTCCCATCGAGCCAGCATTTTGGGCTCATTCTGGGGCAATCCGGCTTTCATGGGGAAGGCGGTCTTGGGCAAATTGATGCTGGATTTCAGGTCCATCGGCACTGGCAACGTTCTCCCAACTGATTGAATCTTTTCATTATATAGGGAAGCGCGGAAGGTCACGTCCATGGGAACGCTGCATCGGGGGATGAACTCAAAAAGTACTTTTTCCCGTCCGGCAAAAGCGTGTACAATTTTCCGTAGATCGCAGCTTGCGCGCATCTAATTCGACGGGAAACCTCGCGGCGGCAAGGTTCGTTCATTTTGTAAGCGACCTTTAAGCGGCGCTCGCGCATCTAAATCAGCGACTCCCAGTGCAGTGAACCTAGGGGTATCGCTTGGGAAAATATGGCAGAATTTGAAACACCGCAGAGTCCGCTGGGTCCAGAGCCAGAGCTGCATCTTCTTCTGAACAATCAGACTCTGGATGAGCCGCTGTGGAAGTCCCTGTTCCGCAACATTGACGACTTTTTCTTCCCCAAGAAACTCCCTCCGCTGGTCCTGACCTCGAAGCCCGTCCCGGTGCGTGACATCTGGGGCTTCTACAACTACAAGGGACGCGGAGTGGCCGGCTCGACCGTCATCCACCTGCTGGCCTTGGCCCTCATCATCACAGCTACATATCTGGGACGGAAGATCGTCGACGTCGCGAAGCCGAAAGCGACCGTTGAATTGATTATGCCCGATGACATGCCCGCTCTGCCACCTTCGAAGACCCAGAGCGGTGGCGGCGGCGGTGGTGGCGATCGCGACAAACTACAGGCATCGGAAGGCCGTTTGCCCAAGCAGTCCATGCAGCAGATCACTCCGCCCATGGCCGTGGTGCGCAACCAGGATCCGAAACTGGCCGTCGCCCCGACGATCGTGGTTCCCCCCGACATTCACCTGCAGCAGCCAAACATGCCCGAACTGGGCGATCCGCTTTCGCATCTGCCGTCCGTGCCTTCGAATGGAACTGGATCTGGCGGGGGCATTGGTTCCGGCAACGGTGGCGGCGTGGGCTCGGGCGAAGGTCCCGGATACGGCCCTGGTCACGGTGGCGGCGTTGGTGGTGGAGCATTCCGCGTTGGCGGCGGTGTTTCTGCTCCAAAAGCGATCTATGCGCCCGACCCCGAGTATTCGGAGGAAGCCCGCAAGGTTAAGCACATGGGCACCGTAGTATTGTGGCTGGTGGTCGGCCCTGACGGCAAGCCGCGAGATATTAAAGTGTTGCGGACTTTAGGATTGGGTCTGGATGAAAAGGCTATCGAAGCGGTAAGAAACTGGCGCTTCGAGCCGGCCATGAAAGATAACAAGCCAGTCGCCGTGCAGATCAACGTCGAAGTCAATTTCCACTTGTACTGAGCGCGATCGAGGAATTCGGCGGTACCGAGAAAGTTTAGGAGCCCAGAAAGCGGCCGCGCGAGCGGCCCTTTTTTTCAGTGGAGGGACGGGCGTCCCCGCGAGCCTGCCCTGAGCGAAGCCGAAGGGTCCATACCGTGCGCAGCACGGCTCCCGCCGCCTACTCCTTCAAATCCACATGCACCACATCTTCCACCGGAAGCCCGAGGAAACGGGTCCCCATCATCCTGAATTTCTCCGCCGAATCGGTAGCAAAGAACTTGAGATCGGGAACGCCTCTTCGCTCGTCATTGATGGAAGACGGCGACGGCTCGATTTTCAGTTGGCGCCCCAGTTGAAGTTCCACTGCGCGCGCCGTCGACTCGGCCGAGTCCACGATAGTGACGTGCGCCGGCGCCACTCGCCGCAACAGCGGCTTGATCAGTGGATAGTGGGTGCAGCCGAGCACCAGCACGTCGGCATTAAAATCGCCCGCGTCGTCCGCAAAAGCCTCCGACAAATAAATCCGTGCCACCTGCTCGGTCACCGTGTGTTCCACCCAGCCCTCTTCGACCAGCGGCACAAACAAAGGGCAAGCCTTCTCGCGCACCGCAACCTGGCGAGCTTCGAGCGCCCGCCGGTAGGCATGGCTGCGTATGGTTGCGTCCGTGCCGATGACCACCACCTTCCGCGCACGAGTGGCCGCCGCTGCCGCTTCCGCTCCCGGCTCGACCACGCCGATCACTTCCACGCCCGCCGCCGCTTTGATCTCGTCGAGCGCCAGCGCGGTCGCCGTGTTGCACGCGATCACCAGCAGTTCCGCTCCGCGATCCTGCAAATAGCGCACCGCCCCCACCGCGTAATGCGCGACCGTGGCTGCTGACTTCGATCCGTAGGGAAGTCGCGCCGTGTCACCGAAGTAAAGATAGCCTGCGTCCGGAATGCGATCCAGCAGCGCGCGCAGTACGGTAAGCCCGCCTACGCCTGAGTCAAAAACGCCAATCGTCGGCCTGCGTGAGGGAACCATTCTGTTTATGATACAAGGCTCTACAACGTGGAAGCTCTAACGCGACCCGTTCAAGGCTGCGACATTTTCGCCCGCATCCTCAAACGAGAACGCGATCGAAACATTCGGATACTCTTTCCCGTCAATCTCCACATACGGATAAACAAAATAATTGAGCGGCGCCCCCTCCTGCGCCGGCGCGAGTCGCAGATCGCGTCCCTCGGTGAACTGCATCCGGTTCACATCGTGCGCGCCGAAAAAGTAATCGTGCTTTTCCGGATGCTTCCATGCCTCCGAAATATCCACCGGAACCCATCCCGTCGAATCCATATAGAACTCCGCCCAGCAGTGATACCCGGGAATCTCGGCCGAGTGTTTATCGGCGGGAAGTGGAAATCCGATCTGAAAACGCGCCGGAATCTTCACAGCCCGCGCCATCGAAATAAAGACCGAGTGAAAATCGGTGCAGTTGCCGTGCTTCGCATCACAGGCCCAGAGCGTGTCGCCGTGTCCCCATCCGGTGCCGCTCTTGTCGTATTTCATGGTGTGAAAAACGTATTCGTAAATGTCGCGCGCTTTTTCGAGCGGCGTAGCTGCGCCTTTTGTTTCCTGCGCGGCCAGTTGCGCCGGAACTCCCGTCACCGGCACCAGTCGATCCGGCTCCAGAAACCGCGCCAGTTCGACCGGCGGCACTTTCGCAGACGGCGCGCCGCCGACCGGCTTTCCATCCACCAGCACCACATGCTCCCGCCGCGCCACGTCATAGACCACCGAAAACGAGTACTCGCCCTTCTCCGCTTTCGAAGTCTCTCCATACAGAACCTCGTTCCCATATTCCGGCTGGTGAACCCTCTTCAGCGGCAGGTCGCCCCCGGTCGAAGTGACCTTCACATCCTGAAAAGCGTCGGAGTGCGCCAGAGGAATCCAGACCCGCACGCGGCCACCCGGGCTGACATTTTTCACCGTGAATGAGTAGTGGAACGTGAAGTGGCGCTCCTTTTGGCCAAGAGCCGGCAAAGACAACAACGCAAGCAGCAGAAAAAGCAGGGACCGGCGCAGCATAACGCATCCTTTCGACGAGATCATTTAACGAACGATCTTCGTCTGGTAAACGTTTGTTGATCAGCAGGGAAACGGCCGACGGACGTTTTAGGCAGGACTATCGTCAAGTAAAACCACGGCCGGAGAGTCGAGGCGCGCACCGCATAGTTTCAAGTATAGTTTCGCAGTCTGCCCGTTACGTGAGCGGATTGTCAAATTCACTCGTCCGCGACGCATTGTTGTTGTGGCTTGATGGAGCGCCGGGCGTCCCCGCCCGGCCACCATACTGCCGGACGCGGGAGACGCCCGTTACTCCACCCGCCTCCAGTTGCCTGACCCAACCGCCGCCCGTTATCCTTCAGGCCATGCCCAGCACTCTAGTCGAATGTGTTCCTAATTTTTCCGAAGGCCGCGACCCGGCCAAAGTCGATGCCATTATCGAAGCCATGAAAATCCCCGGAGTCTATCTCCTCGACCGCGAGATGGATTCCGACCACAACCGCTGCGTCATCACTCTGGTCGGCGAGCGTGACGCCATCCAGGAAGCCGCCATTCGCGGCGTAGGCAAGGCCGCCGAGTTGATCGATCTCACCCAGCATCAAGGCGCGCACCCACGCATGGGCGCAGCCGATGTCGTGCCCTTCATTCCGATCGACGGTGTCACCATCGAAGACTGCGTAGCCATGGCGCGCCACGTCGGAGCCGAGATTGCGAAACGCTTCCAGATCCCCGTCTATCTTTACGAAGCCGCCGCAACCACGCCCGAGCGCCAGAATTTGGAGAATATTCGCCGCGGCCAGTTCGAAGGCATCCGCGCCGACATTGCCACCAATCCCGCGCGCAGGCCCGATTTCGGAGAGCCTCGCGTCCATCCCACCGCAGGCGCAACCGTCGTAGGCGCGCGCAAATTTCTGGTTGCCTACAACGTCTTCCTGAATACGCCCGACGTCGACATCGCCAAGAAAATCGCCAAAGCCGTGCGCTTTTCAAGTGGAGGCCTGCGCTACGTCAAGGGCGCAGGATTCCTGGTGCGCGGCCTAGCCCAGGTCTCGATGAACCTGACCGACTTCGAGCAAACTCCCATCCACCGCGTTTTCGAATTCGTGAAGCGCGAAGCCGCGCGCTACGGCGTCATCCCAGTCTCCAGCGAGATCGTGGGACTGATTCCAAAGAAAGCGCTGGAGCAAGCCGCGGAGTGGTTTCTGCAAGTGGAGAATTTCGATTCCTCGCTGATTCTCGAAAATCGCCTGACAGCCGTAATGGGCGGCAAGATGGCAGTAGGCGGCCTGCGCGCCGGAGTCGAACCTTTCATCGAACAACTAGCCGCTCCCACCGCGACTCCCGGAGGAGGCAGCGCCGCCGCCGCCAGTGGCGCGATGGCTGCCGCACTAGCAAACATGGTAGCGTCCATGTCGCGCGGCAAGAAAGCGTACGTACAATACGAAAGCCAGCTCAGCGAAGCGATCGCGAGGCTCAGCCAGCTTCGCGAAGAACTAAAATCCGCAATCGACGCCGACGCCGAGTCCTACAACGTTGTCATGAAAGCCTACAAGTCAGCCAAGTCATCTTCGAATGGAGACGCCGCGATAGGATCGGCTCTCAAACAAGCGACGAGCATTCCGCTAGGCGTCGCGGAAAAAGTAGTTGAGGTCGCCGAGATCGCAACCAAGCTGAAGCCCATCACCAACCCCAATATGAAGTCCGATTTGACAACCGCGATAGCTCTGGCCAAAGCCGCCCTCGAAGGCGCGCTCGCGAACGTAGAGATCAACCTCGATGCGCTAAAGAACGATTCCCCGAAGGACGAGGCATTCGTGATCGAAACGAGTAAGCGCGCAGCCGCGCTGAAAGGCTAGAGCCAAGTCCTTATTCCGGAATGAGGGATTTGCCGACGACTCATTTGTCGGGCCGTGAGGCGTCCCTATTTCTCCCCTGATACAGCTCCGGGAAGATCTGGCGAACGACAAACAGCGAATAGCGAACGACGAACAGCGAACGACGAATCCCCAGCAACCACCGACCGCCTCACCCTGCCGCAAACGAGAGCAACACGAGAATGTAAATCCACAGGCCCGTCATGCAGTGCCAGTACCAGGACGTAATGTCGACGACGATGCGGCGAGTTTCAATCGAACGATGCAGCACAGCCGCAACCTCGGCAAACAAAAGCGCGAGTACGCCGCCAGCCAGATGCAGTCCATGCATCGCCGTAAGAATGTAAACGAAGGAACTGCTGGTGCCGCCGGCAAGATGAAACCCTCTGGCGGAAAGATCGCTCCAAACGAAAAGTTGTCCGCCAAGAAATGCCAGGCCGAGAACGGTGGTCACGCCGAGCCAGGGGAAGCGGCGTTCATCGCCCAGCGAGACGCCCGGAATCGACTGCACCGGAGCCAGCGCAGCTGCGCGCGTAATTTCGCGCCGGGCCAAGTCAACCGTAATGCTGCTGACGATAAGGACGACTGTGTTGGCCAGCAATAACATCCAGGGCAATCGGACCGGAACCCAACTTTGGATGTAACCTGCATCGTTCCCATCGAGAGTCAGAAATCCGCGCCGGATGAGGTAGACCGCCGTGAAAGAAATGAAGAGCATGAGGATCGGAGTCATGGCGATGGCCAGTCCCATCCGCGCCCGGCGCAGCCGCTCGCCATAATTGGGAATAGAGTCCGGCATGTCGTCGCCGCCGTCACGCCCGCGGTCGTCGTCACCCCCTCGAGCGCGGGGCGGAAGCGAAGCGCCATTGTGCCCGGAGGGCCGGGTCGAGATGGGCGTCACTCGGGGCATCTCCAACACTCGCCTCGCCCGGGATTAGAACCGCCGGAATTAGCCATTAGCAATTAGATAATTTTGTAATCGGGTAATTTAGTAATTTAAAAGAACGCCAAGCGAGACGATTTTAGATTACAAAATTACCCGATTGCCAAATTACAAAATTCCCCCAAGACCGGAGTCGAGCAGGCGCGGCAGAATGCCGAACCACCCGCTTCCCACATTCACTTTGTGTAGATGATCTCACTCACTCCAAAGCTTCGCAAACGCACGGAAGCGACGTTGCAACCGGCAGAGGTTCGCATCTAGACTTGTGATGGCCGGTGTTTATGCGAGAGTGGCGGAATTGGCAGACGCACCAGACTTAGGATCTGGCGGGGCAACCCGTGGGGGTTCGAGTCCCCCCTTTCGCACCATTTGTTCAGGCATTTAGGAGCGTCCCACAGCCTGCTACAGTCTACTGGACGATCTGTTCTCTTTCCTGCTCATCTCCGAGCAACATCCCCACCACCTCGCGAGTTTGCCGCTCGATTAGCCGATGCGACACCGCGACCGTAGCCGTCTATGGTCATGGCGATTGTCGAGTGACGCATCAACTCTTTCTGTTCAGACACAGGGGCACCGGTTTCATCCAGCCAAGTGCGGTGGGACAGTGGTGTCGAGCAGGAGATTCGCCTGGACGACATGCCCGACAGTACGTGAACCTCACCTCTGTATTTAAGTTCGTCAGTTGGCAGGTTCAGGTTCCAGCGTGCGCACCAGCCAGGGAATAATCACCTCTTTGAAAATGCGCGGATCAGGCCACACTTTGACCTGCCGCCCTAGGTGACCGCCCTGCGGATTGATCCATGCCGTTTTCGGTACATCGCCTTTGTCGAGGAGCAGGTAGATGTCGGAGATCGGCACCTGCGTGTCGAGCACTCCGGCAAGAATAAGCATGGGCGCCATCGGCTTGCCGAGCAGTCCTTGTTTGACGAGCGACATCTTCGGCAAGACTTCCGCCATTTCATCCACAGTCTTCACGTTGTCGAAAATCGCCATTAATGCCGGGACCTGATCGAAGAGGTATTCACGGTTGCCGATCAGGGAATTCATCAGAAAGTCTTTTTGAAAAAAAGTATCGGTGGGCGGGGACTGGGCGCTCGCTCCCTTCAAGCGGGCGCGCTCTACGATCGCCATCTTTGTGGCCCAATACGCGCCCCAACTGACGCCGTGCATGGCAACTCGGTTCTTGTCGATCTCGGGCCTGGTGGCAATGTAATCCAGTACGCGAGATAGCATGCGCTCTGCATTTTCGCTGACCTTAATGGGAGACTGACCGGTGCCAGGACCATCCACGGCCAGAAAGCCGATGCCGAACGGCAGGATCGCGCTGAAGCTTTCAGATAAATCCTCCTTGCGGCTGTCCAGTCCATTCACGGCCAACACGAGAGGCACAGGACCGTTCGAGTTTTTCGGCAAGCGCAGGTAGCCGATAATTTCTTTTCCTTCAAATGGGATTCGCACGATTTCGAGCGGTGGATCCCAGAAGCGCGCGTGCGCCCGGAAAGCCTCGATCGCTTTTTCGTACGAGCGCTGCTTGCCGGGAGAGGCGGGAATGGGCCAACGTCCGAAAGAATAAAGCCGCCACGCGCGGATGTAGTCGGCGTTCGCTTTCGTCGGGTCGGTCTTCTCCAGCGACTTGGCTTCATTCATGTAGCGGTCGGCCACTCCCATAAAGGCCGCCGCCCACTCGTCTTTATCCCGAGTATGGATGGAGGCGAAGGCTTCCTTGACGTCGCCGGGATCAAGTCCGATGAGCGGATACTGGCCTACTTCGGCGCGGTGGATGGCTTCGATTTTGATCTCATCGATGGTTCGCTCCGCGCGCTGCTGCGCAAAGCACGGGACGCTCAGCAGGACCATCAGCGTCAGAGCGATTGCTAATGAAGTCTCCAATGACGTCTTAAGTCGAGCCGATTGATGATGCCGTAATGGTGTTGACACGGGATGAGTTCCTTTCCTGTTGGAAAAAGATGGGGCCGGAGGGAGGTCCGGCCCGACATGTGAAGCCTGCGCGATCAGAAAATAAGCTTCAGGCCGAGTTGCACCGAGCGCGGGCCTCCCGAACCTACGGCCGGGTTGGCGGCGGCGACGTCGGGCGTGGCGCACCCGCAGCCGAAGCCGCCCACGGAAGGATCATTGAAACCGAAACCATTCTGGCCGCCATAAGGATTGGCGAAGTTGGGATGATTGAAAATGTTGAAGAACTCGGCCCGGAACTGGATGCGGAACTGCTCACCGAAATGCCAGTTCTTCCCAACCGAGAAGTCCACATTGCGGAAACCGGAATCGGGGAAAATGTTGCGGCCCATGGTACCGAAGGTTCCGAGCGCCGGAGGAATCATGACGGAGTTCCCTTTGGCGTAGCAGCCGAAGAGATTGAGCGCGGCAGTAGCCGCGCCGGGATTTCCCCCATCCAGCGCTAGAGCTTTCGTCGTGCAAGCTGAGGGCAGGCCGGTTGTCGCCACGGTGTACTGCGGAATTCCCGCCGGTCCCGACTTGAAATCATCAGGGTTGCCAAAGAGATCCCAACGAATGGGGCTGTTCGCCGGGGGACTGACGGGTAGCGCACCTATGCCGGCAGCGTCGGTTCCCTCATCCATAGCCCCCCAGTGTTGCGGGCTTTGCAGGTTGATGATGGAGTTAAGTTCCCAACCTTCGAGGGTCTGGGCGTAGCCCTTTTTGCCGGGAATCGCGTAGGTAAGCGAAACGGTGAGGCGATGGCGGACATCGAAATCGCTGTTGGCATATTCCGCGCCTGGGTTGTAGGCGTTCTGTGGCAGGCCCGATCCGTATCCGAAATCCCAGTTTGCGCCCACGTCATCGAGAGAGTGCGAGTAGGTGTAACCGGCCACCATGCTCAAGCCATGATAGTTTCTGGAGTTCAAGGTTACTTGCAGACCGTTGTAATTGGACCGATAGACGTTGCCCATCTGGAAAATGTTGCTCAGATAGGGGAACTTCGTGTAGAAGGGCTGATTCGTGATCTCATACCCCGTGAAGGGATCATTGTCGGGAGCACAGTTGTTGTATCCGGTGGAAGCGCTGTTTAGGCACGCGGTTAGGGTACCGGCACCGGTACCGGCGGGCGTCCAGCCCGATCCCACCGGCGGCTGGTTAATGTCGCGAATGCCGGTTAGATTGCCACCGTGGTTGCCGACATAGGCCATCTCCAACGTAAGGTTCGGGGTAAACGCGTGTTGCAGACTGAGGGTCCAGTTCCACACGTAGGGCGTAGTTAGATTGTGGTCCACAGTCATGATGGGGCAGGGATTTGGCGGGGCGCAATCGATCGTGGTATTGAAAACCGGTGTGTTGTCCCAAGTCGTCCCGGGACCAAAGGACAAGAAATTTTTTGTAGTGACGTTTCCGGTGGTGATCGTGCCACCGGGGTCGATCGGGGCACCTGCGTTAAGACCGCCCGTCGGAACACTTCCCGGGCCAAAGGCGTTATTGAAGGCGATGAACGACTGCCAATTAATGGTTTCGTAAACCAGCCCGACGCCGCCTCGGATCACGGTGGATCCTTTGCCGTTGGTATCCCAGGCAAATCCGAAGCGTGGGGCGAAGTTCTTATGGTCGGGATTGTAGAGGCTGCTGATCTTGTTAGTGCCGGTGTCCACCTGCACCAAGCCCACGTTCGGGTCAAAATTACCCAGGAGGTTGTGCGCTTCCTGAGGGACGCTGCTGAACTCGTATCGCACTCCGAAGTTCAGGGTCAGATTCTTGGTGGCCCGCCAGTCATCCTGGAAGAACGCGCCATAGGCCCAGTTATGGAGTTGCAGCGTCGGATTTCCTACCTCCAACGTCGACTTAAACGGCAAACCCGCAAAGAAGTCCTCGAGCGGTGTAGAAGTGGTGCCGTTCAACACCGAGCCGAGGAAAGTAATGCTGCCTCGCGCATTCCCGTACGAGGCGTTCCTGACGTCGCTGCGATGCAGTTCACCGCCGAATTTCAGCGCGTGCTTGCCGGCGGTGTAGGAAACGTGATCGATGAACTGCGTGATGGAGTCGGGTCCCTGGAACTTTGGCCATTTGAAGCCGCCCAGGCCGGGAAAGAAATATCCGCCAAACCCAATGCGCGGCAGTCCGCCGGTGTTTGGACCCGAGAGGCCGCCGGTGTCAAGCCCGTAGCTGGACCCGGGCGTGTTGAGATCGCCGGGCAGCGTCGGTTGGTAGAGCCGGTTGTATCCAACGCGCGCTTCGTTCACCCAATGGGGATTGGGATTCCACGCCCAGTTTCCGCCAACCACCTGGGCGCGTGTGTGAATGTTCGACCTCCATTTCGATTGCAACTCCGGAAAGTCTTCCACCGTCCCCGTGTTGTTCCCGAAGAAATACATCCCGCTGATGCGGTTATTTTGGTTGATGCTGAAATCCACTTTGCCGATCGCATTGTAGACTTTGACGTCGTTGGAGAATCCATTCGGGATGTTGATGTTGGGATTATTGTTTGTGGGGAAGCCGGTTCCGTCGCAGGTGCCTGAGGACGTGCACCCGGAGATCTTCAAGCTGGCTGGACTCACCGTGACTCCTCCTGCCTGAAGATCCGCGATTACGTTGGGGATGCTGTCGGCACAGTCGCCCGTGGTAAGAAACAAGCACGTGCCATTGGCTGGCATGCTCACCATCGAGGGACTAGTTACTCCCCCGAAAGAGTTTCCCACGTCGTAGATCTGCCCTTCGTAAGCGCCAAAGAAAAACACTCTGTCTTTAACGATCGGGCCGCCGCCGCTGCCGCCGTATTGTTCCAGAGTTCTGTCGAGCTTAGCGTTGGGTACGGTGTTGAAATAGTTGCGAGCGTCCGTGTGTACACCGTCGCGGCCAAAAGCGAAGCCAGTGCCGTGAATCTGGTTGGTGCCGGACTTGAGACCGACGTTAACCACCGCCCCAGGTTTCCACCCGAACTCTGCCGGCGCTAGTTCTTCCACATTAAACTCCTGAATCGAGTCGATGGGCAGAATGGTCGCCGAATCGCCAGCGATTCCGGCGCCATTGATAATGGCTTGGCCAGAGTAGGGCTCGCTGTTGAACAATCCCTCCACGAAGTAGGCGTTGTCTTCCGCGCGCAGTCCGTTTGTGCTCGTCGTAGAAAATCCGCCGCCGGGATAGCGTTCCACACCGGGACGCAACTGGAGTAGGTTCTCGTAGTTGCGGCCGTTCAGCGGCAGATCGTTGATCTCCGCGTTGCTCAGAGTGCCGCCCAGAGTCGAGGATGTTGTATCGACCAGCGGAACCTCGTCGGTAACAACCACGGTCTCGGAGACTTGTCCGGCCGGGAGCGTTATGTCGACGCGCAGGTCCTGCGCCACTTCCACCACTATATTTACGCGCTCCACACTCTTGAAGCCCTTTGCTTCCGCGCGGACCTTGTAAGCTCCAGGCTGCAAATCCGGGGCGGAGTAGTTTCCCGAGCTATCGGTGGCGACGACACGGGTCGTGCCGCGCTGAACATCGGTAACGACTACCGCGGCACCGGCCACGGCAGCGCCGGATTGATCGCTAACGCTCCCGAGAATGCGGCCGGCCGTGGTTTGGGAAAACGTGAAAACAGAGACGGATAGCAATAGGCAGACGGTGCCCAAGACTCGAATGCCATTCAACGGAGAATGCATTACGACCTCCAAATCCTCAGAGAGGATGGAACTGGTTTTCTGGTCGGACCCTTGCGACCGGTTTCGATCTGGGAAGAAAATCGAACGCTGGGAAGGTATATCCTTGACACGGACTACCTGTCAAGTAGTATTGTGGTCGGACCGCAGAACCTCTACCTACCTCGCGGCCACTACATATGGATGGAGCTGCCAAACGAAAGGGAAGAAACTAGAATGGCGATAGCGACCATTAATCCTGCAACCGGCGAAGTCGTGAAGACTTTTGAGCCCCTTACCGGGGTACAAATTGAGCAGAAGTTGGAGTCGGCGGCTTCCGCGTACCAAAAGCATCGGCGAACTTCGTTCGCGGATCGGGCGAGCAAGATGCTGCGGGCAGCCGAGATTCTGGAGAAGGAAAAGGACGAGTGCGCCCATTTGATGACCCTTGAAATGGGCAAGCCTCTGAAGGCTGCCATTGCCGAGGCGCTGAAATGCGCCACGGGGTGCCGCTACTATGCCGAAAACGCCGAGAAATTTCTGGCCGACGAAGTTGTGGAAACCGGGGCGAAGCGCAGCTTCATCCGATATCTGCCGATTGGTCCCATCCTGGCTATCATGCCGTGGAACTTTCCCTTTTGGCAGGTGTTTCGCTTCGTGGCTCCCGCATTCATGGCGGGAAATGTCGGGCTGCTGAAGCACGCTTCGAATGTTCCGCAGTGCGCGCTGAAGATCGAGGACATTGTTCGCCGCGCTGGTTTTGCCGAAGGTGTCTTCCAGACGCTGCTGATCGGCTCGGGGCCGGTCGATGGCATTCTGAACGATCGCCGCGTCGTCGCCGCAACTTTGACGGGGAGTGAGCAGGCGGGGATTCAAGTCGGCGTTTCTGCCGCCAAACGAATCAAGAAAGTCGTGCTGGAGCTGGGTGGCAGCGATCCTTTCATCGTGATGCCCAGCGCCGATCTGGATGCGACGGTCGCAACCGCAGTCGACGCGAGGATTCAGAACAACGGTCAGTCTTGTATCGCGGCCAAACGCTTTATCGTGGCGGACAAAATTGCCGACGAGTTCGAGCGCAAGTTCGTCAAACGCATGCAGGAGTTGCGCATTGGCGATCCGTTCGAGGAGAGCACTCAACTTGGTCCGCTGGCCAGTGCCGATGCGGTTTCTTCTCTTGACGCCGATGTGAAAAAAACCGTGGCCGCGGGTGCGCGTGTGCTGACCGGCGGCCATCCGCTGGATCGTCCCGGCAACTTCTATGCGCCGACTGTGCTGACTGACATTCCGAAAGAATCTCCGGCCTACAAAGAAGAATTCTTCGGCCCGGTGGCGTCGATCTTTTGCGTGAAGGATGTAGATCAAGCCATCCAGATCGCCAACGACAGCCGCTTCGGGCTCGGTGCCAGCGCGTGGACCAACGATCCGGCGGAAACCGAAAGATTCATTAACGAACTCGACGCCGGCATGGTTTTCCTGAACAAGATGGTGGCGTCCGATCCGCGCCTGCCTTTCGGCGGCGTGAAGTACTCGGGCCACGGGCGCGAACTGGCCGTACAAGGGATCCGCGAGTTTGTGAATATCAAGACGGTGTGGATACAGTAGCGAGAAAGACGCGTGTGAGGCGTTCTTGTACTTTGCGGTACATTGGTTGGACCATTATACCTATATGAGATCATCCGCCAATGTGATTGAGGTTCTAATGACAAACGAGCCGGACGATTCCTTGGCCGCCAAGCCGGTGTACCGGACAGTAAAGACGTCTCGCCTGTTCGAGCAAATCGTGCAGCAGGTGGAAGATTCTATCCTGAAGGGCCAGCTCAAGCCGGGCGACCAGTTGCCGGCGGAGCGCGATCTAGCCCAGAGGTTTGGGGTAAGCCGCACGGCCGTTCGAGAGGCAGTGAAGACCCTGCGTGAAAAAGGATTAGTCGAAGCCTATTCGGGGCGCGGCACTTTCGTGACGAATGGGACTTCCCATTCGATTCGGCAGTCACTGGATCTGATGATCCGCATCAACCAGCAGGAAGGGTTGGCGAATCTCGCCGAGTTGCGGCTGATACTGGAGCCGGAGATTGCCGGCATGGCCGCGTCCCGAATTGAGGAGCAACTCCTAAGCACGATGCGAGAAGCCGTCGCCGTGATGGATCGCAACCTGCATGACCCCGACGCCTACGTGGAAGCGGATCTCGACTTCCATCTGGCGCTGGCGGAAGCGGCAGCAAATCCGCTGATTCTCTCGCTCCTCGATTCCATTGTCGGCCTGTTACGCGAGCAGCGCAGCCGCATATTCAATGTGGACGGCGGACCGGAGCGAGGGCAGTTCCATCACAAGCGAATCCTGGCGGCCATTGAGGAGCACGATCCGAAGGCGGCGCGAAAGGCGATGCGCACTCATCTCAAGCAAGTCCTCGAGGATTCGTCTTTGGCAAAGAGCGGCTCGCACGGAAATTCGCACATCAAGCCGAATTCATAAACGAAGGGAATTTTGCTGCATGGCCAAACTTGGATTTATCGGTCTCGGCGTGATGGGCGGCAACATGGTCGCCCGCCTGCTCGAAAAAGGTCACACCGTGACCGGCTACAATCGGACGCGCTCCAAGGCGCAATGGCTGATCGACAAAGGCATGAAGTTTGCCGAGTCTCCCAAGGCCGTGGCGGCTGCATCCGATGTGACGTTCACCATGGTGACGAACGCCGCCGCACTCGCGGCGGTGACGGACGGGCCGGATGGATTGCTCGAGGGCATTGGCGCCGGCAAGTTCCACATTGACATGAGCACCGTGAGCCCCGAAGTGAGCCGCGCGCTGGCAGCGAAGGTTCGCGAGAAGGGCGCCGACATGATCGATGCGCCGGTTTCGGGGAGCGTCATCACACTGCAGCAGGGCAAGCTGTCCGTGATGGTCGGTGGCCGCAAAGAAAGTTTCGAGCACCTGAAGCCATTGCTTCTCGATATCGGGCCCAAGGTGACGCACGTCGGCGACAACGGCGTGGCGCTAGCGATGAAGATCGCGGTGAATCTCCAGTTAGCAGTACAGATGATGGCGTTCTGCGAAGGTGTGCTGCTGGCGGAGAAGAGCGGGATTTCACGTGAGGTTGCGGTGGACGTAATGACTCACAGCGCGATCGCGTCGCCCATGATTCAGTACCGCGGTCCTTTCGTCCTGCAGCAACCGAAAGAAGCCTGGTTCGACGTCAACATGATGCAGAAGGACATGCTGCTGGCGATGGAGTTGGGTCGCAAGCTAAATGTTCCCGTCCCTACCACTGCCGTCAGCAACGAGTTCCTGACCGCAGCGCGCGGCATGGGCTGGGAGAAGCTGGACTTTGCCGTCATGTTTGATGTTCTGGCGCGCATGTCGGGAGTAACTACAGGAGTCCAAAAATGACGACCGTTACACAACCGAAAGAAGCATCGGAAAAAGTCGATTTGTGGCTCCGGATGTACCGGCAGATGGTCGCCATCCGCCAATTTGAAGCGCAGGTCAACGAGCTCTACACGCGGGCGTTGATGCCCGGCTTGGCGCATCTTTACATCGGTGAAGAGGCGGTCGCCGTCGGCGTATGCGAAGCGCTAGAACGCACCGACTACATCACCAGCACGCATCGCGGTCACGGACATTGTTTGGCGAAAGGCGCTTCCCCCGATCGAATGTTCGCCGAACTGCTGGGCAAGAAGGCCGGGTACTGCAAGGGCAAAGGCGGTTCCATGCACATTGCGGACCCGGCCACCGGCAACCTGGGAGCGAACGCGATCGTATGCGGCAGCGCCGGCATTGCCACGGGAGCCGCGTTTTCGTCCCGGTGTCTCGGCAACGGCCGGGTGTCGGTATGTTTTTTCGGAGAAGGCGCGCTCGGCCAAGGTGTGCTGTACGAAGAGATGAACCTCGCCCAACTCTTTAAGCTTCCCGTGATTTACGTCTGCGAGAACAACCTCTATACGGAATACACGCATTACTCGGAAACGACGGCTGGGGATATTCTCTCTCGCGCGATTGCCTTCGGCTTAGAGGCCGCCAGCGTGGATGGGCAGGATGTACGCGCTGTTCATGCCACCGCACAGCGACTGGTGGATCGCGCTCGCCGTGGTGACGGTCCTGCGTTCCTGCTCTGCGATACCTATCGCTACCACGGTCATCACGTGGGCGACATCAACCGCGAATACTACCGCGCCAAGCAGGAAGAACATCTATGGAAGACGGAGCGCGATCCGATCGCGAATCTCGGCAAGTGGCTAGTCGAGCAGAAACTCGCCGATGTGGCGGCGCTTGATCGACTGCAGACTGAACTTGAGTCCGAGATGAAGAAGGCGGTTGACTTCGCAGTGGCGGCGCCTTACCCGGCCGTCGATGAAGTGGGCGAGGACGTGTATGCCTGAAACTCATCTTCACGCGCGAGACGATCGTGAGCTGACATTCGCGCAGGCTATTCGCGAGGCGTTGGCCGAAGAGATGCGCCGCGATCCGACTGTTTTTATTCTGGGCGAGGACGTGGCGGAAGCGGGCACGCCGTTTAAAGTTCTCTCTGGCCTGCTGGAGGAATTCGGCAAAGACCGCGTGCTCGATACGCCGATTTCCGAAGCCGGCTTTACCGGACTCGCCGTGGGCGCGGCCATGACCGGAATGCGTCCGGTGGTCGACATCATGTTCGGCGACTTCGTCACTCTGACCATGGACCAGATGGTCAACCAGGCCGCCAAGGTCCATTACATGTCGGGCGGAAAATGGCGAGTGCCGATGGTGATGCGCACCACGATGGGAGCGACGCGTCGCTCCGCTGCGCAACATTCACAATCCCTGCACGCGTGGTTCTGCCACGTTCCCGGTTTGAAGGTGGTTCTGCCTTCGACGCCGTACGATGCCAAGGGACTGCTGAAGGCGGCGATTCGCGACGAGAATCCGGTTGTCTTCTTCGAAGACAAGATGATGTACAAGCTCAAAGGCCCGGTGCCTGCCGACGACTACATCGTCCCGCTGGGCGTGGCGGATGTGAAGCGTGTGGGCGAAGATATCACTCTGGTCGCCACTAGCAGCATGGTGCAAGTGGCGCTGGGCGCGGCAACGCTCCTGGAAGAAGTCGGAATCAGCGCCGAAGTGGTCGATCCGCGCACCATGTGGCCGCTCGACGAGAGAACTCTGATTGAATCGGCTAAGAAAACCTCGCGGGCAATCGTTCTCGACGAAGGTTACGAACGCTATGGCGTCACCGCCGAACTTGCTTCGGTGATCGCCACCGGCGCATTCTACGATCTGGACGCTCCGGTCAAACGCATGGGCGCGATGCATGTTCCAATTCCGTTTTCGCCGCCCCTGGAAGATGTAACCGTGCCAACCGAGCAGACCGTGTTTGAGGCGGCTCGCGCACTCTGCGGACGGTAATTAAGAGGTCAGAGGTAAGAGGTCAGATTGCAGAAGAGAAAACCTATATACCTGGGTGTTGAAGGATCTTACTTCTGCAATCTGACTTCTTAACTTCTGGTTGTTTTCTGAAGCACGTCGCATAAAAGGAGATTCTTATGGCTCTGCCCACTTATGGAACAATGGCGGTGGATTGGGAAAACCGGGTTGACTTCGATCGCTTGCGCCGCGAACGCCTGGCGCGCGCCAAGGATCTTCTAACTAAGTCCGGGCTGGGCGCGCTCTTGTGCTTCGACATGAACAATGTCCGGTACCTGACCGCGACCCACATCGGTACCTGGGCTCAGGACAAGGCGAATCGCTTCACGCTCCTTACGCGAAACGACGAGCCGATCTTGTGGGATTTCGGATCGGCGGCGAAGCACCATCAATTGCATTGTCCCTGGCTCGGAGAGCGGTCGCGTGCTGGAATCTCGATGTTGCGTGGCGCCATGACGCCGGAAATGGGGCGCGCCGAAGATGTGGCCAAGAAAATTCGCATCGAGTTAGAAATGCGTGGCCTGCACAAGGAGCCGGTCGGCATCGACATCATCGAATTGCCGGTCCTCTTCGCTTTGCAAAAAGAAGGCATCAAAGTGGTCGATGGGCAGGCGCTCATGTCGGAAGCTCGCGTCATCAAGACGCGTGACGAGATCGCGTTGCTCAATACGTCCGCCATGATGGTCGACGCTGCTTATGACGAGTTGTATCGCGCCATGAAGCCGGGCATGAGCGAAAACCAGGCGGTGGGCCTGGTAAGCAAGGTGCTCTACGATCTCGGCTCCGAGTATGTCGAAGCCGTAAATGCAATCTCAGGAGAGCGCTGCAATCCGCATCCTCACGTTTTCTCGGATCGCGTGCTGCGTCCGGGAGACCCCGTGTATTACGACATTCTCCACTCCTACATGGGATACCGCACCTGTTATTACCGCTGCTTCACGATCGGATACGCCTCGCACGCCATGAATGATGCGTATAAACGGTGCCGCGAATATCTCGACGCGGCGATTGAACTCGTGCGCCCGGGACGTACTACCGCCGAAATTGCCGCCGTGTGGCCGAAGGCGCAGGAGTTCGGTTTCGCAAGTGAGGAAGCGGCTTTCGCACTGCAATACGGTCATGGCATCGGCCTCGCTATCTGGGAAAAGCCCGTGATCAGCCGTCTCGTGTCACTCGAGCACCCCTGCGAAATCAAGCCCGGCATGGTATTCGCGCTCGAAACTTTCTGGCCCTCGACCGATGGCTGGAGCGCCGCTCGCATTGAGGAAGAAATCGTCGTCACCGAAACCGGCCATGAGGTCATCACCCGTTTCCCGGCCGAGGAACTTCTGGTCGCCGGCAGACACTATTTCACGGTGGATGGTCCGCTTCCCGCGATTCGAGAAACGGAATCGAAACCCAGCAAGCGCGTGCGCGAGATGATCGAAGCCAGCTCCCGGCAGGAACGCGTCGGCGTAGGCGACTAAGAAGCGCAACTATAGAGACGAGGCTTGCCTCGTCTCAGCCGCGTGATAAGTCATTGTGGAGGGACGGGCGTCTCGCCCGTCCAGCCGGGCGGGGACGCCCGTCCCACCACCAGCAGGTTTGGATCGAGAACAGAGTTATCAAACTATGGCGATCAGCGTCGTGATGCCCGCGCTCGAAATGGCGCAGGAAACTGGCAAGCTAATTTCGTGGCTCAAGAAAGAAGGCGAGTCCGTCGCCAAAGGCGAGCCGCTGCTGGAGGTCGAAACCGACAAAGCGGTGATGGAGATCGAATCCCCCGGCGATGGCGTCCTTGTCGGCATCAAGATCCAGGCCGGCGCCGAAGTACCGGTAGGCCAGACTATTGCCTGGATCGTGCATCCCGGAGAAGTTCCCCCGGCGGATGAAGTCACGGTCGAATCGGGAAGAAAGATTAGCGCAGCTGCGGTGGCTTCCGTCGCGTCGATCGCGGCATCGGCAAATCAACCGACGAGTCCCACACAACCGGCGACCCAGTCCGTAAAGGTTTCCCCCAAGGCGCGACGTCTCGCCAGCGAACGCGGTGTCAATCTCGCCGATATCCGCGGATCGGGCGCTGGCGGAGAGATCCTCGCTTCCGATATTGTCGCGGCTGCTGCATCCAAAGCCAGCGTGCCGCCCCCGACGGTTGATGGCGGAAGCCCCATCTCTCGTCTGATGGCGGAGCGCACCACGCAAAGCTGGACGACCGTCCCCCATTTCTTTGTTGTCCGCGAAGTGGACGCAAGTGCGCTGAACGACGTGCGGCAGAAGCTTGGACCCGAGATTGAAAAATCGTGCGGAGTGAAACTTACGCACACCGATCTGCTGGCGGCGCTGGTTGCCCGCGTCCTCCTCAAACACCCGCGCATGAATGCAAGCTGGACCAATCAAGGAGTTCGCTCCAATGCCGCGATCAACGTTGGACTAGCGATGGCGGTGGACGACGGCGTGGTCGCGCCGGTGATTCAAAACGCCGATAAAGTCGCTCTGGGCGAGATTGCGGTGCAGCGCCGCGACCTTGCGGAACGCGCGCGCGGCGGCAAGTTGCGTCCCTCCGATATCGCAGGTGGCACTTTCACCATCAGCAATCTCGGCATGTTCGGCGTGGACGCATTCACCGCAATCATCATTCCTCCCCAGGCCGCGATTCTTGCAGTGGGAGCCATCGCCGACCGGGTCGTCCCGGTCGGTGTCGGTCCGGATGCTCGTCCCGGCATTCGTCCCATGATGACCTTGACGCTCTCGAGTGACCATCGTGTCGTGGATGGCGCCCGAGCTTCGGAGTTCCTGCGTGATCTGGTCGAGGCAATCGGCAGCCCGCTGCAATTTTTCAACAATGCCGGAGCTGGCGATTAGTCCGTATGAAGCCTCATGGTCTCGAAGTCAAGAGCAAGATTTCGATTGCAGCCATTCTCGCCGCCCTGCTGCGAGTCAAGCTCCCAATCCCAATCTTCGCAGCCGCCCCCGGCTTGCTCGTGTTGATGGCCGCGCTCTCGCTGCCGAGTGCGGCGCAGGGAGGTCCTCCCTTCATCGGCGACGACCCCGGCACCCCTGGCGACGGCAGTTTCGAGATCAATGTCGCGGCCTACGCTGAGCGCCATCCCACCGAGCGCATCTACAATGCCCCTATTCTGGACGCCAACTACGGCTGGGGGCCCCGAATCCAACTTAAATATCAGGCGCCCTATCTCGTGGATGGTACCGATGGAGGTCCGACTCGTAGCGGATTGGGGAAGTCGCTGGCGGGCGTAAAGTGGCGCTTCTATGACAGTGGTGAGGATGGCCTGCAGATCTCGACCTATCCTCAGCTCGAGTTCAACAACCCCACATCCTCGCTGCAGCGTGGACTCGTGGACTATGGCACCCGGTTCTATCTTCCCATCGAGATGACCAAAAAAATTGGGCCGTTCGTGGTCAATCCCGAGGTCGGCTACTGGTTCGCCGGTAGTAAGGGCGCAGCTTGGGCTACCGGACTTGTTGTGGGTCGGGATGTCAGTAAAAAGCTCGAACTGGATGGCGAACTGTATGACACCGCCAACACAAACGGTTCCAATCACTGGAACACCCTTGATGGCGGAGGCCGCTACAAGCTCGGACAGCACTTCGTGCTGCTGTTCATGGCCGGCCGCAGCCTCCGCGGGCCGACGAGCGGCCAGCCGCAATTCTTCGGCTATCTGGGGATGCAGTTCCTGTTTTCCGTGAAGCACAAGAAGGAAAACACGTCTGAGACCAGCCCGTAGCTCGAGATGTCGCACAGGGATTTGTCTGACTCGTTCCGCGGTCACGGTACTAGCAAATTGCGAGTGTAATAGCATAGGGTACAACTGTGTTACTTCCCCCTTATCCCTTTCTTAGCCTCTGTGGAGAAGTAAGAACAGGTTTACACCAAGAACCCGGTTGTGACTAAGCTGACCCGATTAGAGTGGATTCGGAGCACGATTCATACCGCACTTTGATGATAATGATCAGGACCTTGAATTAGGACATACCCGGGGGGCAAATGAAAACACATCTGAGATGGGGTTTCACAATCACTGTGTGCGCACTGCTCATGATAAACATCGCACTCCCTCAGGACACGCTGAAACAGGACAGCAGCGCAACTGTAACCATCGTCACGGCAGGTGATGTCTCGGTCATCAGAGCGGCGGACGGCAAGACCGCGGTGACCGTCAACTTTGTTCCGGGCAAAGCGAAGTCAGGCGATACTCGAATTACGATTTCAGGCCCGTATTCCTTAGATGTGAACGGAGGCGTGAAGGAGGTCAAAGGCCCCCAGGGAGTCGAGCTTCATGTGCTAAGTCACGAAGAAATGCGCTTCGAAGCTCCGGAAATCAGTTTATGGGAACAATCACACAAGTTTTCTCAATCCTCTGCATGCAGCAAGATTCCCAAGTTTTCCGGATGTGGCAATCCAGTTTGTGACCAACCTGACCATCCGGGGGACCAGTGCCGGTATAACAGTAGTTCCGGCTGTTCCTGTGTGGCCCCAGGCGGCGGTCCATGCTCGGAGACGGCGAATCCTCCGCAAGAGCGGAAGTAAAACCAAAACTGGAGTGAGCGACGGCAGGGCGTAGGCCACATCGGCAAATCCCCGTCTCTAACAATGTCGGTGGTGTCAAGTTCTTTCGGAGCACACTGCGGCGTGCACTCGAAAGAAGAGCGCCATTTCACTTTCGTTGAAGAATAGCCATACCAACCAGGGCTCGCTCGCGATCGTCTCAGGTCAAGCGGGGCAGTGATGCAATTTGTGTGTCCGCTTCGAGATTTTGTTCTCTAGTGCCGTGACCGCGTCATGAAATCTCGATTTCCCCCAATCTTGTCAACCCCCAATTTCCCTGCTTTTTTCTCTATGTCATTGAATCGCCAAGGAAAATAAACCCGCCAAATCTGGCGGTGTACCCCCCTCCAACTTGATAAAATAAATATAGAGGTGCGGAATCCTTCCCCGCACCCTTTTTTATTTGACATGCAAATTCTCCAGCGCCCCTGCCCCGGCCGAGAAACGAGCATTTGGACTTAGATGAACCGATCACCCGATGGCCAGATGACCCGATTTCTCCCCTAACTCCTTATTCCAGAATATTTTAAATATAAGTCCTTTAGATTCAAAGACCGAACCAAAGAACTCCCGCTAACCCCATGATTCCATTAGCTAGGGGGGAGGGGGGGTAGGGGGGTACCAACCAGTAAACACCATCCCGAACTGGGAATCGAATTCGGAATGACGCCCCGATGCACACAGCACAAAACTGAATGCCCACACGTCGAAGTGACACTTAGAATGGCTGCATGAGGCGAATCTGCGTTTTCTGCGGTTCGAGTTCTGGGAACCGCCCGGAGTATCGTGCTGCCGCCGAGGAATTGGGCGCGGAACTCGTGCGCCGGAAGATTGGGCTGGTTTATGGTGGCGGCAACGTGGGTCTGATGGGCCTGATCGCCGACGCCGTGCTGAGGGCAGACGGCGAGGTGCAGGGCGTCATCCCAGAACACCTGATGGGACGCGAGGTCGGACACAAGGGGTTGACCAAACTCCACGTCGTGCGATCGATGCACGAACGCAAGGCGCTCATGACCGACCTGTCGGATGCCTTTGTCGCGTTGCCGGGCGGGTTCGGGACTCTGGAGGAGTTCTGCGAGGCGGTAACTTGGACACAACTCGGTCTGCATGCGAAGCCCTGCGGCATCCTGAATGTTTTGGAGTATTACTCGCCGCTGCTGGCGATGTTCGACCATGCCGTGGAGGAGCGATTTCTGAAGACGGAGAATCGGGCGCTGGTACTGGCGCGGGAGTCGCCTGCCGACCTACTGCAAGCACTGGAGGAGTGGCGTCCCTTACGGGTGGAGAAATGGCTCAGTCGGGAGACGTGGTAGATCGGCTGAGTGCTCCCAAGGGGGCTACTGCATCGCCTCTTTCTTCAACCTCTCAATCTGCTCCAGATGATTTGGTCCGTGTTTCGACATCATCTGCACGTAGTCGGCAACGGTGACTCGGCGATCGAGTTCGGGATGACGTGCGGATTTCTGCAGGTCTTCCGCTTGCATTCGCTTCAGCAACTGCACGTTGGCGCGGCGGTTGAGTCCATAGAGTGCAACCAACTCGGGGGATGAGGACTCCAGATACCCCAGATTCTTCGCCCAAGCGTTCTGATCAATCGGTGCAATAACCGGGTCTTGATCAGCGAGCATTTGGCGAATGCGGTAGGCATACAGTATTTCCATATCCGCCAGATGTCCAAGAATCTCCAAAATGCACCATTTGTCTGGTGCGGGTTTGTAGCGCAGTGTCTTCTCTGGTAGCACTGAAACTGCCGCTGCAATTTGTTTGGGACTCTTTTCCGCTGCTTCCAGATGCTTCTTCAGGTCCGCCTCAGTCATAAGGGATTCTCATTTGGCAATTTAGCGGACGACAAACAGGATCACAAAGATCGTCCGCATCTGCTCAGTATAAACGCGGCATTATGCGCCGAGATTACGGGAGGCAAGTGGTTGCTCATGCTGATACAGTCTGTGAGCAGTGCCTCACGATGTCTTGCGGGCTAACAAGAGCGTCCCGCCGCTTGAGGATGCGTTTGAGGGAATTTTCGAGTCCCCCCTTTCGCACCAGTCACTCCTGGTATTGACTTTTCCAGTGACGAATCGTGCCCCACCTTAGTTGTGGGGAATCCTGTGGAGCAGTTCATGGGGATCGGGAAACGATTCGGGTGCAACCAGAGTGTGCTCTGGCGGCCGAGTTCGTCCACGGATCGCCGCAACCAAGGCGTCAAGGGCCTGTGCTGTGATTGCGGGCACCACGATGGTGGCTGCCAGAGTTCCCTGCCGTACCCAGGCTTGCCCGGTTTGCGGGAGACCGTCGACGCCAAGAAAGGGCAAGCCCGACTTGTGATCCTGCCCGGGTCCAGTCTGCTGGTCCTCAATCGCGCGCCGCGCGCCCACTGCGAGGGCGTCGTTTTGAGCCTGCACGACTTTGATTGCCTCATCGCGTGCCGTCGATAGCCGCAACCAGGAGGTCACCACATGAAAGCCGGCTTCTTCGGTCCAGTTCGCGCTCTTCAAGATTCTGGCATTTACGCTCGCCGGTTTGGTTTGGAGCATCCCTGCGGCGCGCTGCTCCACGACGGGGCTGAGGGAGGGACCCTGAATGTACAGAACGGAACCGCCCTTGGGTAGTAGGGCGGCCAGTTGGCGCCCTTGAATCCGGCCGACCTCATGATTGTCAGCACTGACTGCAAAGACCGGAACCGTGCTGCGGGAGCGGAGTTCCTTCAGGTAATCGGGATCGCTATTAAGGAGCACCCACGCCTTGCCGGATGCCACCGCCGCCTCCGCGACCTTGGGAAAAGCCGTTCGGCCGGCCGGTTCCACCAGAATGCCATCCACCCCGTCGCGATCGTGAATCGCGTCGAGAAGTTGCTGACTCTGATCGATGGCGTTGCTGTTGGCAAAGAGAATCTGCGCCTCAACTCCCAACCGGGCGGCGGCTTCCTGAGCAGCGGCGGCTTGCTGGCGCTGATAGTCGTTGTCCTGAGTGATGAGCGAGACGACAAAGCAGAGCTTTTTCATGTCTTCCCCTCAAAGACTGAGAAAAAAGCAAGGTAATGCCAGAATGCCCGGCTCGTGCTCAAGCGACTAGCCTTGCTTCAACGCATCCTCGAAAACTCAAACACCCCTTAGCGGGTAGAGAAGCTGTAGACCGTTACGGTGTGATAGCGCTCCCCGAGCTTCAACTCAGTCGTGGGGAAATCGGGATGATTCGGTGAGTCGGGAAAGTGCTGCGTCTCCAGGCACACGGCCGCATGCAACTGGTCCGGTTTCCCGCCCTTGCCTTTGATCGAGCCGTCCAGGAAATTGCTGCTGTAAAATTGGACTCCCGGCTGATCGGTCGAGACTTTCAGCACGCGCCCGCTGCCTGGATCGTAGAGTTCGGCGGCTTCCGCCAGTTTCCCGCCCTTGCTGTCCAGCACCCAGTTATGGTCATAGCCATGACCCCTGTGCAGCTGTTCATCGTCCGCGTTAATCCGCGCTCCAACGGCGGTCGCTTTGCGAAAATCAAAGGGCGTCGATTCCACCGGCTTCAACTCACCCGTCGGAATCAGCCCGGCATCCACGGGCGTGAAGCGCGATGCATGGATTGTGAGTTGATGGTTCAGAATGTCGCCCTGGCCAGCCAGATTGAAATAGGAGTGATTAGTCAAATTGACGACGGTGTCTTTGTCTGTCGTTGCCGAATACTCGATTCGCAAACTCCCTTTCACCAATGTGTAACGAACCATCGTCGACAAGTTACCTGGATATCCTGCCTCGCCGTCTTTACTCAAATAACTCAGCTCCACTCCGTCCGCGACCGGCTTCGCTTTCCAGACCACGTTGTTGAAGCCGTGAGGGCCGCCGTGCAGAGTGTTTTCGCCGTTGTTCAGAGGCAGCGAGTATTTCTTGCCATCCAGGGTAAAGCTGCCGTGCGCGATGCGATTCCCATAACGGCCAATGATGGCCCCGAAGAACGCCGAGGAAGGGCCGTTAAAGTTGGCCACATAGCCGTCGAGGTCATCGAAGCCAAGCACCACGTCCGCCGGCCTGCCGTTGCGGTCTGGAGCCTTCAGGGAAACCACAATCCCGCCGTAGGTTGCGATTCGAGCTTCGTAATTACCGTCGCTCAGAGTGTAGATCTCCACCGGAGTTCCGTCCGGCAGTTTTCCAAATGGTTTGCTCGTCACTTTCGTTTGCGCCTCCGCGATCATTGTAACCGCTAAGCACAACCCGCTGATCGCGATCATCCGTAGGATTTTCTGAACGCTCATTGCGCTCCTCGCTTCTGAATTTACCGGTTTGTCTGGACCGCTGTCGCTGCAACGGCGATTAATGTTGGCAGGATGTCTCCCAGAGAGTCACTTCCCCGCTGGCCCAAAGTGAAATATAGCTTGTTATACAGAGGATACAGATCTTCGTAAGTGCGTTGCGCCGAGCTATCAGGCGCGAACGTCCGGTGGCCGGGACAAATCTTATCTTGCGCTTCCTCGATGGTCTTGAAAGTACCCGCAGCCAGAAAAGCGAAGATTGCGGATCCGAGACTGACCACGCTTTTGCTCGGAACCAGCACAGGACGCCCGAGCACGTTGGTATATACCTGGTTGAGCACATCATTTTTCTGAGGTATCCCTCCGGCATTAATTACCCGTTTGATGGGTACACCATGCCCCGCCATACGATCGAGAATGACGCGCGTATGAAACGCCGTCCCTTCGATCGCGGCGAACAGTTCGTCTTGAGCCGTGCTCTGCAGGTTCCATCCCAGCGTAACACCGCGCAGGTTGGGATTCACCAGCACGGTGCGATCGCCGTTGTCCCAGGTCATGCGCAGTAAGCCTGTCTGTCCCGCCCGGTAGTTCTCCAAGCCGACGCTCAGCGTCTGTACATCGGTGCCGGCACGCGATGCAATCGCGCTGAAGATGTCTCCCACGGCGGAAAGTCCGGCTTCGATTCCGGTGCGTTGCGGATGCACGCTGCCCTGAACCACTCCACAAACGCCGGGCACCAGATTCACCGACGGAGTGATTCCAATGATGCAAGTCGATGTGCCGATCACATTCACCATGTCATCGGTTCGGCAACCGGCGCCGATTGCATCCCAATGCGCGTCGAAGGCTCCGACCGGGATCGGTATGCCTGCCTTCAGCCCCAGCTTTTCAGCCCAGACCGCTGATAGCGTACCCGCGATCTGATCGGAAGTGGCGTATTCGCCATCCAGTTTTTCGCGGACTCCCTGCAACAGCGGGTCCACTTTCACCAGAAAGCTCTCCGGCGGAAGGCCGCCCAGTTCACGGTTCCACATCCACTTGTGTCCCATGGCGCAAACGCTGCGCTTCACTTTCTTGGGATCAGTGATGCCACAGAGCGTGGCCGCCACCATGTCACAATGCTCGAAGGCGGAGACGAACTCGGCTCGCTTGTCCGGGTTGTGGCGCAGCCAGTGCAGAAGCTTCGAAAAACCCCACTCCGACGAGTACACGCCGCCGCACCATTGAATGGCTTCGAGTCCCTCGCGCCGCGCCGCTTCAGTGATCTCCGCTGCCTCGCCTTTGGCGCGGTGATCGCACCAGAGGTAGTACTCTCCCAGCGGTTGCATGTTTTTCCCGACGGGAATGACCGACGAGCCGGTGGTATCGAGCGCAATCGCCTGCACCCGATCCCCGGAGATGCCCGCCTTGCTCACCGCTTCGCGTGTGGCCGCCGCCAGAGCGCGCATGTGATCGTCGTGCGATTGCGTGGCGTATTCTGGGTCTTCCCGCTTGCGGTGCAGAGGATATTCTTCCACGGCGGACGTCAGCAGGCCGCGTTCGCTGTCTACGAGAGAGACGCGTACGCTAAGAGTTCCAAAGTCCACTCCCGCCACGATGGCCATCAGCAGGCTCCGTGGTCGCGCCCGTGCCAGTACATGTTCCAGCCCAGGTAGCGGGTCGCAGCCTCATGCACGGCCGAGGCGACGGTCGAAAGATTGGCAGCAACGTGGTGCTCGAAGCCGTTCTCGCAAATGTAGCGCAGCAACTTCTGCAAGTGCGCGATTTCGACCACTCCCGCGCCGCCGAAGGTGTTGAGCGGGTCGTCGGTGAAGCGGCCTTCACCCACGTACCCGCGCATCTTGCCGGACGTGTCGTCGGTCGAGAAACGTGCGAAGCTCATTTTCTCCGGCTTGATCACCCCGACACAGGTGCCGAAGGTGTTCTCCTTGCCCACCGTGCCGGCAATGATTGCCTGAAAGTCCATCTTTACCGAGCGGAAGAAATGTTTGGGCAGGTTCGAGCAGTGAAAGCAGACCGCCTTGTTCGGGTCCGGCCCATAGTTGTTATTCCAATCGAGAAGAGCCGACGGAGTCCTTGAAGCCAGCTGCATGGCGTGCATTCCCAGCACGCCGCAAATATCCACTTCGCACGCGCTCGACAGCAGCTCGTTACTCATCATGCTCATAATGGTGCAGGGAACGACGCCCAGGTTTTCTTCAATCGAAGTCCAGCACTGGACGGCGCTGATCGTAACCTCGGTCGCCGCCATCCACTGATCGACGACCGCTCCCAGTTTTGCCATTTTCAGCAAGGCCGCCGCCGGCACGTTGCTCGAATCCGCGTATTGCTTGATGGCGGACAACTTGGCCTGCGCATGATCGTCGTTGTCTTTCATGCGCTCGATTCGCCCGAGCACTTCGGAAAGATCGAGCGTCTCGATGGAAATGCCCTGCGATTCCAGTATCTTCTCGCTGTAACGCACCGTGTTGAATGCCGCCGGGCGCGCGCCGATAGCTCCGACTCGCAGATTGCGAAATCCCTTTACCACCCGGCAGACTGCTGCAAACCATTCGAGATCCAGAGCAAACTCGGGAGAGTCGGGACTTTCCGTGTGCAACGTAGTAATCGAATATGGAATGCCGTACTGTCGAAGATTGTTGCAAGCCGACATCTTTCCGCAGAAGCTATCGCGGCGGAAGGCGATTGCCATTTTCTCGGGCTCGTCCGGCGTCGCCTGAATCAGCACCGGAACGCGGAGATCCGCCAGACGCAAGGCGTCGGCGATTGCCCGTTCTTCTCCGAAGTTCGGCAGAGTTACGATGATTCCGTCGATCCGCTCGCGATTGCGTTTGAAAAGCTCGGCGCAGCGCCGCGATTCCTCCCGCGTCTCCACCGCCCCGTATCTGCTTTCTTCCGGAGTGAGCGCCACGGCTTCCATATTGGCCGCTTCCAGCACGCGCAGAATCTCTTCCCGTCCGCTCTTGGCTAAGTGGCCGGGGAAAAAGCCCCGGTTGCCAACAATAACTCCCATTACCATCTTTTTATGATTGACCGGCATATTACTCCTCTCCTGCACCTCAGGATTTACGTTTTGGCGCGAATCGAAAACAATAAATAAGACCGAACACCAGCAACAGCGCTCCCCACCACACGTTGGCGTGCAAGTGGTAAAGGACCACGCTAGGATTTTCAGGAGGATTTATCAGTTGGTTAATTCCCGCAGCGAGAATCAGCACCCCATTCATGGCCAGTGAAATACCGATAAAAAACCAGATCGAAATCATGCAGCGTGCCTCCGTTCACCAGAGAATCGTCTACCAGAAAATGATGTTCAGCGCGACGAAAACCAAACTAACCACGCCCGCCCAGAAAATAGGCCTCTGGTACAAGGGTAGCTTCCCTACGCTGGGAACCTTCGTCAGCCCGTATACCAGCCCAGTCAACTGGCTCTCCGGTATTGGCTTGGTCGCCAGACTCACGACTACGGTCACGACGACGCAAGTTATAAAAGACCAGAGCGCCTGATACATATCCTGAGCAAGGCCTTTGGCGTGAGGCGACAATGCCACATAACGCAGCGCGGAAGGATCGAGCTTTACCCATATCCACATGCTGACCGAACAAACCGTCCCGCATAGCAATCCCCAGAAGCCGCCCGGGCCAGTCGTCCGTTTCCAGAGCATCCCGAGCACGACCGTTCCGAATAGCGGAGCAATGAAGAAGCTGAATAACGCCTGCACGTAGTCCATGATACTGGCGAACTGCATCACCAGATACGCTGTGCCTACGCTAATCAGCACGCCTATCACCGTGGTCCAACGCCCCATGTTCACGTAATGATGGTCGGTGCCCTTGCGATTGATAAACGGCCGGTAGATGTCGTAGGTCCAGACGGTGGTGAATGCGCTCACGTTGCCCGCCATTCCAGACATGAAGCCTGCGATCAGCGCTGTAACTCCAAGCCCGAGCAACCCGGGGCCACAGTAGCGGGCCAGCATGAGTGGGAGAACGTCGTTATAACTATGGCCCCCAGTTATTCTGGCCACCGACTCCGGAACCAGCTTCACCGGCAGCACGGCCAAGCCGATCAATCCCGGAAGGATCACGATGAACGGAACCGCCATCTTGAATGCGGCGCCGATGATGGGCGCTATTTCCGCGCTGCGAAGATCCTTCGCGGCCAGAACGCGCTGCACCACCAGGAAGTCCGTAGTCCAGTAACCGGTCGAGATCACCATGGCCAGCCCAAACACAATGCCGGTCCAATGAATTCCCATTGGATTGTTGGTGAATGAGCCCAAACCCGACCAGAGATGAACGTATTGCGTCGAGGCTCGCTGAGCAATTTGCAATTTGAGGTTGGTCCAGCCGCCGGCTTCGTACAATCCCAGAATCGGAATCAGTAGAGCGCCCGCCCAGATGAGAAAGAACTGCAGTACTTCATTGAAGATCGCGGAGCGCAACCCGCCCAGGGTCACATAGATCGCAACCGTCAGAGACGAGACCCAGATGCTGAAATTAATGTCCCACCCGAGCACGATCTGCATGACCTTGGCCATGGCAAACATATTGACGCCGCTCATGAGCACTGTCATGAAGGCGAACGAAACCGCCGATAGCGCGCGGCTAGGTTCCCCGTAACGCAGTTGCAAATATCCCGGCACCGAATGCGTCTTGGAAATGTAATAGAACGGCATCATCACCAGTGCCAGGAACAGCATCGCCGGGATGGCGCCGATCCAATACCAGTGCGTCGCCAGAATGCCGTATTGGTAGGCAGAACCCGCCCACCCCATCAGTTCGAGCGCGCCGAGATTGGCCGAGAGAAAACTGAGACCGGCCACCCACGCCGTCATCTCCCGTCCTGCCATGAAGAAATCTTCGCCGGTGTTGGCCCGCCCTTTTAAGTACCAGCCGATGGACAGCACCAGGGCAAAATAAAAAATTACAATGACAACATCGATGGAGGATAGATGTACCAGCCGAGTTGGTACTGCGGCCGCTAGCAGTGGCGTCATCGCTTGTCCTTATCCTTGATCCTTGAGATGTCCTTAGATGTCCTTGGCCTGCCCGTAATATGCGTTCTTGCCGTGCTTTCTCAGGTAATGCTTGTCGTGCAGCACGCTTCCAACCGGTGACGCCGCTGCATTGATGCCGAGCGTGAAATAGGCCATGCGCGCGATAGCCTCGAGAATGACCGCGTTATGAGCCGCTGCTCCCGCGTCCTCTCCCCAGGCGAAAGGCCCATGGTTGGCCACCAGCACGCCCGGCGTTGCAGAAGGATTTGTTTGCTGCAGGCTCCGCACGATGACGTAACCGGTGTTCTTTTCGTAGTCCTCGGCAATCTCTTCATCGGTCATCGTGTACGTTACCGGTATTTGACCATGGAAATAGTCCGCGTGAGTAGTGCCGAAGCATGGGATGGACCTGCGGGCTTGGGCCCAGGCGGTGGCATATTCAGAGTGAGTATGGGCGACGCCGCCGATTTCCGCAAACTGGTTATACAACACCAGATGGGTAGGAAGATCGGAGGAAGGCTTCAAATCGCCCTCCACGACGTTGCCGAGCAGGTCGGTGACGACCAGATGCTCCGGCCTCATATCTTTATAAGGAACGCCGCTGGGCTTGATCACCACCAATCCCTCTTCCCGAGAGATTCCGCTGGCATTGCCGAAGGTGTACAGAACCAGGTTTCTTCGTACGAGTTCCAAGTTGGCGTCCAGGACTTGTTCCCGCAGATGCTGCAGCATAGCTTCTGTCTCATCGCCGCGACCGCGTCCGGTCATACGGTAATCGTTTTCTCAAAATGAACAACTTGTCACATTATTCCCATGCCGGGTTCAATTGCAACCTTCTTTTTAGGCCATCCGATGGTATTGGAAAACTAGACGGTTCTCGACCGACAGGGAAAGGACGATGGCAAGTGTGGGCGGTTCGGAGGTGAAGTTGCTCGCAGGAGTGATCTCAACAGCACGGGAAATGTATTGATCGCGGCTTGTGTTGTATGTCGGGGTACGGATGGTTGCGGCGAGAGCAGCGAGGTGCTAGGCTGGGTGCGAATAAAAGGCGAATACACTCGCGGAGCATTGTATGTCACCGTCGCAGCAGGCCTTAGCCCCACGATCCAGCACGACGCTCGATACTGTTCAGGAAATTCTGGGGTCGCTGGTGGCACGCTACAGCACCGACGAAGTGCTGACCTCGGTGCGGCAAATCGCGGCGCGTGAGGCGGAGTTTCGTCCCATGCCGGACTGGCTGAGAAGTGAACTGTCCGAGGCGTACCGCGCCAAAGGGATCAAAGAACTCTATTCGCACCAGGCCGCCACAGCCGAGTTAATCCACGGGGGCAGAAACGTTGTCGTGGTCACGCCAACGGCATCGGGGAAAACACTCTGCTACAACCTCCCAGTATTGAACGCAGTGCTGGAGGATCCCGATACTCGCGCGCTATACCTGTTTCCGACCAAAGCGCTGGCCCAGGACCAACTCGCCGAACTGCACGACCTAGCCAAGCGACTCGATGACTGCTTTGGAGTCTTCACCTACGATGGCGACACGCCGAGCGATGCGCGTAAGGCAATCCGCGAGCGCGGACATGTCGTCCTGACAAACCCGGACATGTTGCACACCGGAATCCTGCCGCACCACACCAAATGGATGCGGCTGTTCGAGAACCTGCGCTATATCGTGCTGGACGAATTGCACACCTATCGCGGGGTGTTCGGAAGCCACTTGGCGAATGTGCTGCGGCGATTGCGACGCGTCGCCCAGTTCTACGGTTCGAATCCGCAGTTCATCTGCTGTTCCGCGACAATTGCAAATCCAGGCGAACTGGCCTCGCAGCTCATCGAGAATGAAGTCGACGTTGTCGAGGAGAATGGCGCTCCGGCCGGAGAGAAGCTTTTCGTTTTCTACAATCCGCCGATGGTCAACCGAAACCTCGGCATTCGGCGGAGCTATATCAATGAAGCCACGCGTGTAGCCAAAGAACTACTTGCACGCAAGTTGCAGACGATCGTTTTCGCCAACAGCCGGTTGCATACCGAGGTTCTGCTGACCTATTTGCAGCACGCGAACCCGCCGAAGCCTGGCCAGGCGGAACCGGTTCGGGGCTATCGCGGAGGCTACTTGCCCGGCGAGCGGCGCGAGATTGAACGGGGGTTGCGCGAGGGCCGGATTCGCGGAGTAGTGACGACGAATGCACTGGAGTTGGGGATCGATATCGGGTCACTCGACGCTTGTGTGATGGCGGGTTACGCGGGCTCGATCGCATCCACTTGGCAGCGCGCCGGACGTGCTGGGCGGCGCAGCGGGACCTCCTGTGCGGTGTTCGTTGCGTCTTCCGCGCCGCTCGACCAGTTCATCGTGCAGCATCCCGACTATTTTTTCGGAAGTTCGCCGGAACACGCGCACATTCAGCCCGACAACCTTGAGATTCTCGTGAACCATTTGAAGTGTGCAGCGTTCGAGCTGCCACTCTCACCAGGTGAGCGCTTCGGCAACGTGGAATTGCCCGAACTCTGCGAGCGGCTTGCTGAAGCAGGGTTCCTGCAGCGTAGCGGAGGCAATTGGCATTGGATTCAGGAGGGCTACCCGGCGGACACGATCAGCCTGCGATCGGTGACGTCCGACAATTTCGTCATCATCGACATTACCGGAGACGATGATGGAGAGCCGGAGGTGATCGGAGAGGTAGACTTTTCGTCTGCTCTGACTACCGTTCATCCGAAGGCGATCTACATCCATCAAGGCCAGCAGTATCACGTCGAGCGACTTGATTTCAGCCAGCGCAAAGCGTACGTGAAACGGGTGAACGTCGACTATTTCACCGACGCCATCCGCTATACGCAGGTGCGGGTACTCGAAATCGCAGAAGAGCGGAGCATCCCCGGCCCGGCAGCACGCGTTCATGGCGATGTGCTCGTGCGATCGCAGGTTGTCGGCTTCAAGAAAATCAAATTCTTTAGCAACGAGAACGTGGGCTCCGGGAAGCTCGAATTGCCGGAAAACGAGATGCACACCACTGCGTTCTGGGTGACACTCGAACACGAACTGCTGGCGGGATTGCACTTCACGCTTTCGGAGCGACAGAGTGGCATCTTTGGATTGCTCTACGCCCTCGGGTCCATGGCGACGCTGCTGCTGATGTGCGACCGTCGCGACCTTGGCGCCGCGGTCGGCGAGCGGCCAGCGAGTGCGGGCGCCGACACTGATATTGACTGCCAGGAGTTCGCGACGGCGACGGGTGCCGAGAAGGAATTCTTCGAGCCAAACCTGTATCTGTACGACGCGTATCCCGGAGGGATTGGATTCAGCGAACCGCTCCACGGCATTTGTGACGTGCTCTTGACCCGCACGCGCGAACTCATCTCGGCTTGTCCGTGTGAAAACGGATGCCCGTCGTGTGTCGGCCCCGCCGGTGACAGGAGTGAGCGCTCTAGGGAAGTAGCTCTCGCGATCCTTGAGCGGATGTGTTCCTGAGGCCTGCGGCGCGCCCGGCTCTCCACCAGCAAGTTTGGATCGACGGAAGTAGCAATCACGCGGGCACGGCACCAAAACTGGTCTCATAAATGGCTTTGGTAGGGCACGGCTTCAGCCGTGCCGCTCAAGGCCAATAAAGACGCGGGCTTTAGCCCCTGAGGGCCGAACAGCGTGCTCGGAGAACCATTTATTAGACCGGTTCTAGTAGTAAGCAGGAAGGCATGAGTCTCACGACAGCAGATCGCTTTGCCCGGTTGAAGGCGCTGCAACGCCCACCAACCATGCCCCTAGGTGGACGCGAGGTCGTGCCGGTGCCGAATCCTGCTGCAGCAGAAACCTTCGACCGAGCTTCGGGTGTTGCCATCGGAGCAGAGAGGCTTGCGCTGATTCTCGGTGCCACGGTAAAGCGGAACTGCCACGGCGAACATCTGTCACTGCACTGTTGGCATGGTGGTCATGCCCCATGCGCTCCAAATGCCGCGGCACTGCGGTTGCTCGGACCCGATGCTTCGGAAGACGCCGCGGACGCCCAGAAGTGGCTTTTTCTTGATACGGAGACGACAGGACTCGCAGGCGGGACGGGAACGTATCCGTTTCTGGTCGGCCTGGCATGGTGGGAAGGCGGAGGCCTGGAGGTCGAGCAGTTGTTCATGCGTGAGTACAGTGAAGAGCATTCGCTGCTCGCGGCGCTGGCCGAGCGCTTGAGCCAACGTCCGGTACTCGTCACGTTCAACGGGAAATCGTTCGACTGGCCGCTGCTCGAAACTCGCTATCGCATGACGCGAACGATTGCTCCGCCAGTCCCGCGCGTCCACCTCGATTTCCTGCATCCGGCGCGGAATCTCTGGCGCCTGCGGCTGGGCTCTGTGAGATTGTCGCAACTCGAACGCCACGTGCTGGGGTGGGACCGCGGCGCAGATCTGGTCTCGGAGCTGATCCCGAGAATCTATCTCGACTTTGTACGCGGCGGGCACGCGGAGCCGCTGGTTCCAGTATTCCAGCACAACCAGATGGATCTGCGCGGGCTCGCCGGACTCGCGGGGCGCATCCTGTCACTCCTCGGCGATGAGGACGGTACTTCCCAGAATGGATTGGAGTTGTACGGCGTGTCTCGCATTTGCGAGCGGCGCGGTGAGGTAAAGCGTGCGCGCAAACTGTACGAACAGTCGATTGGGTCGGTGCTTCCGATGGAAACTGATCGCGCTGCTCGCGTCGCGCTCGCAAGACTAGCCAAGCGCGACGGCGACCTCGCCCGCGCACGCGAGCTTTGGGAAAGCGCGCTAGGAAACTCTCGCGAGGGCTACCAAGCTTACGAGCAGTTGGCCATCTACTACGAGCACGAGGCCCGAGAGCCGCGACAGGCGTTTGCGATCTCACGTGAGGCGCTTGCCCAACTTCATCGGGCGAACCAGGTTGGGACGATCGCGGCGGCAGCATACCGCAGAACCAAGGCGCGATTCGAGCATCGACTCGTGCGCCTCGAACGCAAGGCCGGCCCGCTCCTCGATCCGTTTGACGCATTTTCGCGCGCGGGTTGAAGAGACTCGGGCCCAACACAAAAATTGGCGGCTCGCTGATTGTAATGGCGATCGTCGGTAGAGCAGTGTTGACTACCGATCGTTTGCCTGATTGCCGAAGCGTACCACAGCATTGCTCCAGCTTATCTGGTGCCGCTAGTGGCGTATATTGTTGTCGCGACCTATGCCGGGGCAAAGGCGGGACACCCCGCAGAGGGGCCTCGCGCCGCCCACACGCGGAGAAGGACGCAGCGATTTTTCAAGTTCAGCGGTTTTGATGAGGAAAGGACCACATGTTCTCACTAATACCATCTTATATGGGCCCTATTCGCAGATTTCTTGGCGCCAGCGTTCTTCTGTTGGCGCTTATAGCTCACTCTTCTTCGATGTTTGGGCAGAGCGCAACTTCTCCGACTGCACCTACCGCCTCTGAACCCCCGGCCGTGATTGACCAGGCTTGGCAGAAGGCCAGCGCGAAGTATGACGCCCAACGCTCGACCATCCTTAAAGAAGTGGACCGCGTGGATGATATCGGCCCGTACCGACCGGATTGGGAATCGCTCCAGAAATACGAAGTTCCCGCGTGGTACAAGGACGCTAAGTTCGGAATCTTCATTCACTGGGGTGTTTACTCGGTCCCCGCTTTTGCCAACGAATGGTATCCGCGAGACATGTATCGCGAAGGTTCCGATGAGTACAAACACCACATCGCCACTTACGGACCGCAAGATAAGTTTGGCTACAAAGACCTTATCCCGATGTTCAAGGCCGAGCACTATGATCCCGCGGCTTGGGCGCGGCTCTTTAAGGAGGCGGGTGCGAAGTATGTCGTTCCAGTCGCTGAACATCATGACGGTTTTGCGATGTATGACAGCGGCCTCAGCGACTGGACGGCGGCGAAGATGGGCCCGCGCCGCGACGTGATTGGCGATTTGGCAAAGGCGGTGCGCGCCGAGGGTCTTCACTTTGGCGCTTCGTCACACCGCGTGGAGCACAATTTTTTTCTGGGCGTGGGCCGCAGCATTCCATCCGACATCAACGATCCGAAGTACGCGGATTTTTACGGACCAGCGCACAATTGGCTGGACAAACCGGAGGGCACACCGCTTTCCGATGACTTTACTTACGTCTCCCCGGCGTGGGCCGACGACTGGCTTGCCCGTTCCTCCGAAATTGTCGAGAAATACCACCCCGACGTGATGTACTTCGACTGGTGGATCGGACAAGCATCGATTCGTCCGAACCTGGCTCGCTTTGCGGCGTTCTACTACAACTCGTCGCTCAAATATGGTGATCACGTCGGAGTGATTGACTACAAGGACTATGCGATGCAGGAGCACTCCGCAGTGCTCGACATCGAACGCGGCCAACTCGGCGACATTCGCCCACTCTATTGGCAGACGGACACTTCGGTGAGCAACAAATCGTGGGGCTACATCGGGAACGACACTTTCAAGTCACCGAAGTTCATAGTTCAACAACTCATCGATATCGTGAGCAAGAACGGCAACCTGCTGTTGAACGTCGGCCCTCGCTCGGACGGCACCATACCCGACGAAGTGCAGCAAGTGCTGCGAGACGTAGGGTCGTGGCTGAGCGTGAACGGGGAAGCCATTTACGGCACGCGCCCGTGGAGGACTTATGGGGAAGGTCCCACTAAAGTCGTGACCGGAGCTTTCCACGACGCCGACACCAGCGACTATACTGCCGAAGACTTTCGCTTCACGACCAAGGGAGACACGCTGTACGCGATTGAACTCGGCTGGCCATCCAGCGGGGAAGCGGTCATCCGTTCTCTGGGAAGTGGGGTTGGCGGTGGGAGAGTCGAAGGGGTGGCGCTGCTTGGTTCCGATGCGAAGCTCAGATTCGAGCAGCAGGCCGACGGTTTGCATATTCAAGTTCCGGCGCAAGCATCCGGCAAATATGCGTATGCTTTTCGCGTCGTTTGGCACAAGTGATTTCAAGATTCCAGCCGACAAACATGGAGCGTATGAGACAAACAGACCGTGGTCCAGTTGCGAACCGGAAAAAGTCAAAGTCGGGTACTCTTCCCTACAAGAATGCCGCGCTGCCCGCTGCGAACAGAGTGAGAGATTTGCTCTCTCGCATGACGCTGCAGGAAAAAGCCGCACAGATGCTCTGTATCTGGCAGAAGAAGCCAGAGACCCTGGTCGATAGCGAAGGCAATTTTGATCTGCAAAAGGCCAAGGCCGCATTTAAGGATCGCCGCGGACTGGGCCAGGTCGGCCGCCCCAGCGACGCGGGCAAGGGCAAGGACGCGCGCGGCATGGCGGAACTCACCAACGCGATCCAGAAGTTCTTCATCGAGAACAGCCGCCTGGGAATCCCGGTGATTTTTCACGAGGAGTGTTTGCATGGCCATGCGGCCGTTGATGGCACGAGTTTCCCCCAACCCATCGCGCTGGGAGCGACGTTCAATCCGAAACTGATCGAGTCGCTTTTCACGATGACGGCCGAAGAGGCCCGGCTCCGCGGCACCCACCATGCCCTGACGCCGGTCGTGGATGTGGCGCGCGATCCGCGTTGGGGTCGCGTGGAGGAAACTTATGGCGAAGATCCGTATTTGGTTTCGCGGCTCGGCATCGCTGCCGTGCGAGGCTTCCAAGGTAATGCGAAGTTCCGCGACAAGAAGCGCGTCGTCGCAACCCTTAAGCACTTTGCCGGCCACGGGCAGCCGGAATCGGGCATGAACTGCGCGCCCGCGAATGTGTCGATGCGCGTACTCCGCGAGACTTTCCTTTATCCCTTCAAAGCGGTCCTGGACGAAGCCGGACCTATCAGCGTGATGGCTTCTTATAACGAAATCGACGGCGTGCCGTCGCACGCCAATAAGTGGCTGTTACGTGACGTGCTTCGCAAAGAGTGGGGGTTCAAAGGATTTGTCGTATCCGACTACTTCGCAGTTTGGGAGTTGAGCTACCGTCCCGACACGCACGGCCACTTCGTGGCAAAGGACAAGAAGGAGGCGTGCGCGCTCGCGGTCGAAGCCGGCGTGAACATCGAACTGCCGGACCCCGATTGCTACTTGCATCTCGTCGAACTCGTCCGCAAGCGTGTGCTCAAAGAGTCACAACTCGATGAGTTGGTCGCCCCGATGCTGTACTGGAAATTTCAAATGGGCCTGTTCGAAGATCCCTACGTCGATCCCGACGAAGCCGCGCGAGTTGTCGGCTCCGACACCAATCGTAAGCTGGCCTTGCAAGCAGCGCGGGAAGCGATCACGTTGCTGAAGAATGAAAACAACATTGCGCCGCTCAATCTGGATCGGATCAAAACCATCGCGGTCATCGGCCCGAATGCCGACCGCAGTTTGCTTGGCGGCTACAGCGGAGTGCCGAAGCACAACAGCACGGTGATCGAGGGCATCAAGGCCAGAGTCGGCAATCGTGTCAAGGTCCTCTACAGCGAAGGCTGCAAGATCACGATCGGCGGATCATGGAATCAGGACGAAGTCATCCCCGCTAATCCCGATGAGGACCGCAAGCAAATTGCCGAGGCCGTCGACGTCGCGAAGCAGGCGGACGTGATCGTGCTCGCCATCGGTGGCAACGAGCAGACCTCGCGCGAGGCGTGGTCGCTCGTGCACATGGGCGACCGCACCAGTCTGGATCTCATCGGCAGACAGGAAGAACTGGTCAAGGCGATGGTGGCCACCGGCAAACCTGTCATAGTCTTTCTGTTCAACGGACGCCCGCTTTCGATTAACTACGTGAGCCAAAACGTGCCGGTCATTTTCGAGTGCTGGTATCTGGGGCAGGAAACGGGAGCGGCTGTCGCGGAAGTGCTGTTTGGGGATTTCAATCCAGGGGGCAAGCTGCCGATCACCATCCCTCGATCTGCTGGCCATCTGCCGGCGTTCTACAACTACAAGCCTTCGGCGCGACGCGGTTATCTGTTCGACGACGTCTCTCCTCTCTACGCTTTTGGTTACGGTCTGAGCTACACCAGCTTCGCCATTCAGAACGTGCGCTTCGAGAAAGAGAAAACGAAGATTAAATCGAATGGGACCACGCGTGTTCTGGTGGACATCACGAACACGGGCAAGCGCGCAGGTACGGAGGTCGTGCAAATGTACGTCCGCGATCTGGTGAGTTCAGTAACGCGGCCCATCAAGGAACTCAGAGCCTTTGAGAAAGTGTCATTGCAACCGGGCGAGACGAAAACGGTCAGTCTGGAAATCACTCCGGAGTCACTTGCCTTCTACGATGTGAACATGAAATACAAGGTCGAGCCCGGCGAATTCGAAATCATGGTGGGCAGCTCGTCACGGAACGAAGATCTAAAGAAAGTGCTTCTCGAAGTTAAGGGGTGAAGGTTCAGGAGTGAAGGTTCGAGCGTGAAGATTCTTAGAAACGAGGCCATCGATGGCTGACAGCACTTATAGGCTCGCCGCCAGAGAAAAAATCGGTTACGCCTGCGGCGACATCGCGACCAACTTCTTCTTCCAATCGATGATTCTCTACCAGACCCGTTTTTATACAGACACGGCGGGCCTTTCAGCAGTGGCTGTCGGCTCCATGTTCCTCCTGCTCCGGCTCGGCGATGCCATCATCGATCCGGTCATCGGCGCATTGTCGGACCGGACGCAAACCCGCTGGGGCAAGTTCCGCCCCTGGATTCTTGGGACCGCAGTCCCCTTCGGATTGATTTTCTGGCTGGTGTACGTGACTCCCAACTTCGGACCTCACGGCAAGCTTGTCTACGCCTACATCACTTACTCGCTGGTGATGATGCTCTATTCGGCGAACAACACGCCGTACTCGGCCCTCATGGGCGTGATGACACCCGATAGCAGCGAACGCAGCAGTATCGCCAGTTATCGTTTTGTCGGTGCCTTGATCGGACAGTTCATCATCCAGGCGCTCCCGCTTCCACTCGTCGCTAAGCTGGGCCACGGCGATTCCGCCAGGGGCTGGGCCACAACGATGGCGATCTTCGGAGCTCTGATCATCATTCTGAACCTGATCACGTTCGCCACCACGCGCGAGCGTGTACCGACCGCTCCCGGACAGAGACCATCGCTGCGCGCCGACCTGAAGGACGTCTTCACCTGCGGTCCGTGGATCGTGATGTTCATCCTCACACTACTTATCTTCACCATGCTTGTGGTACGCGGCAGTTCGTTGAATTACCTCTTTGCCTACTATCTTGACCAAGGGACGATCAAGGCATTCCTCGATAAGATCGGTCTCGCAGCCGTGGGGGCCGGCCCGGTGACCGGCTGGAAATCCGCCTTGAACGCCCTCGGCCTGCTGGTGAATCCTGACGGCTCCAATGCCGCTGCCGTTGGTTTGAGCCTGTTTTTTGTGGGCGGCAGCGTGATTCAGATTGTTGGGATCATCTTTTCCAAACCCCTCGCCGATCGCTTCGGCAAGAAGGCGGTCTTCATCGCAGGCATGTCGGTTACGACCATCGCTACGGTGCTCGTTTTCTTTGCTACGCCGACTTCCATGACCCTGCTGGTCGTACTCGGCATCCTCTGGCCCATCGGATGGGGGCCCACCGTGCCGCTGCTATGGGTCATGATTGCCGACGTGGCCGATTTCTCGGAGTGGAAAAACTCGCGCCGCGCCACTGGCTTCATGTATGCGGGTATTCTCTTCGCTCTGAAAGCCGGCCTGAGCCTCGGCGGAGCCCTCAGCGCATGGGTAATCGCTGCCTATGGCTATGTCCCTAACGTCGCGCAAACCCAGCATGCCCTGCTAGGGATCCGCTTGGGTGCAAGTATCTACCCCGGCGTCGCCCTCGTTCTCAGTCTCGCGTGTTTGGCGATCTACCCCATTGGCAAGGCGCTCAACCTACGCATCCAGGATGAACTGACCGAACGGCGACGGAAATACGCAACCCCAAACCCAGCCGCGGCTACATCGTGAGAATAATGTGGGCAATTCCGATTGTGGAATGCGGACTTGCACTTCTGAGAATCGGTGTTACCATGACAGGTCCGTTAACGTACACGATATGGATTTTCCCCTATTGTGACCGGCACCGGTGAGCCCGATTCACCTCGACACCTAGCGATCGCCAAGGAGAAGGCATATTTACCTACTAGGGATTGACGTCGGAACTGGCGGAACGCGCGTCCTCGTTGTCGATGAGGACGGGCATGTGGTTGCCTCTGCCACCGAAGAGCATGCTCCTTTTGTGTCCCCGCAGATTGGTTGGGCCGAGCAGCAGCCTGACGATTGGTGGGCTGCTTGCACGATTGCCGTTCCGCGCGCTTTGGAAATCGCGGGACTGCGTGGCGACGACATTGCTTGCCTCGGTTTCTCCGGACAAATGCACGGCGCCGTGATGCTTGACGAAAGCGGGCGAGTGGTGCGTCCGGCATTAATCTGGTGCGACGTGCGCACCGATGCCCAGTGCCGCGAGTTGAATGAAAAGATCGGAGCGGAACGGATCATTCAGTTGACGTGCAATCCGGCCCTGGCCAACTTCACACTGACCAAGTTGCTGTGGGTGCGAGAAAACGAACCGGAGAACTGGAAGCGAGTTCGCTCGGTCATGCTGCCGAAAGATTATGTTCGCTTCCAGCTCACGGGAGAGCGCGCTACCGATATGGCGGATGCTGCCGGAACTCTGTTGCTGGATGTTGCCAACCGGCGCTGGTCGAACGAGATGTTGGAAGCGGCCGAAATCAATCGCGACTTGCTGCCCACACTTTATGAATCGCCCGACGTCTGCGGCAAAGTGTCCACTCGCGCCGCTGCCGCCACGGGCCTGAAAGCAGGAACTCCAGTGGTCGCGGGTGCCGGGGATCAGGCGGCGGGCGCGACCGGGATGGGGATTGTGACGCCGGGCGCCGTCAGCGCGACGATCGGCACGTCCGGAGTTGTGTTTGCGGCGACCGATGCTCCAGCGCTCGATCGACAAGGACGACTGCACACGTTTTGCCACGCGATTCCCGGTCGCTGGCACGTGATGGGCGTCACCCAATCGGCGGGACTCTCCCTGCGTTGGTTTCGCGATCAGTTTGGGGCGGGCCCGGACGATGGGCGAGATCCTTATGAGCGCTTGACGGAAGAAGCGGAAACTGCGCCAACAGGCTGTAAGGGACTTTTGTGGGCGCCTTACCTGATGGGCGAGCGCACACCGCACTTGGATCCTCGCGCCCGAGGCGCGCTCGTGGGCATTACCGCTTCCCACACTCGGGCGGATGTGATTCGCGCAATTCTCGAGGGAGTCGCCTTCAGCTTGCGCGACACCTTCAGCATTTTTGGTGAAATGAATGTGCCGGTAAAAAGCGTGCGCCTGGGCGGAGGCGGAGCTCGATCGCCGCTGTGGCGGCAGATCCAGGCCGATGTTTACGGACACGAAGTTGAGATTGTCGAGGCAGAAGAGGGAGCCGCGTACGGCGCAGCTCTGCTGGCGGGAGTAGGCGCTCGGGAGTGGGCTTCGGTGGATGAGGCGTGCGCCTCGGTCGTACGCGTTGCCAAGCGCGTCCCACCGAACGCGGATGCGATAGCTGTGCTGAATAAGAACTATGCGGCCTATCGCCGTGTATACGGCGCGACGCGCGACATCTTTGCTTACTAGATTTTTTATGTTGGAGAAAGGCACTCATATATGGCGAAAAACGGAAAATACGAACCCAGGCCGGAACACAAATTTACTTTTGGCATGTGGACCGTGGGAAGCCTTGGACGAGATCCGTTTGGTGATGCCGTGCGGGAACCGTTGTCTCCGCCGGAACGCGTTGATCTTCTGGGTGAGGTAGGCGCGTGGGGCGTGAATTTCCATGACAACGACCTGGTTCCGATCGATGCAACGCCGGCGGAGCGCGACCAGATTGTGCGCGATTTCAAAAAGGCCTGCGAGCGGAATCACATCGTCGTCCCCATGGCGACTGTGAACCTGTTCTTCCATCCCGTTTTCCGGGACGGGGCCTTCACCGCGAACGATCCGGAAGTACGCGCGTACGCGTTGCAGAAGACGATGCGCGCGATGGACCTCGGGGCCGAATTAGGCGCGAAGGTCTTCGTCCTGTGGGCGGGAAGAGACGGCGTGGAAACTGACGGATGCCGCCGCGCCGACGTTGCGGTGCAGCGCGCGCGCGACGCCATTAACTATCTTTGCGAGTACAACGCGGACAAGAAGTACGGCTTCAAGCTTGCGCTGGAAGCTAAGCCCAACGAACCGCGGAGCGATATCTATTTCCCAACCACGGGGCACTATCTGGCGCTGATCCCAACCCTGGATCATCCTGAAATGGTCGGCGTCAATCCTGAGGTCGCTCACGAGCGAATGGCCGGTCTGAACTTCATGCACGGCGTGGCGCAGGCCTGGGACGCGGGGAAACTCTTCCACATCGATCTGAATGACCAGGAGCCGGGACGCTTCGATCAGGATTTGCGCTTTGGCTCAAATAACCCTAAATCCGCTTTTTGGCTGGTGAAGTTTCTGGAAGAGGTCGGGTACGAAGGCGCGCGCCACTTCGACGCTCATGCCTACCGCACCGAAGACTACGAGGGCGTGAAGGACTTCGCTCGTGGCTGCATGCGTACTTACCTCATCCTAAAAGAGAAGGCGGAGCAGTGGAATGCCGATAAGGAAATCCGGCAAATTCTAAAGCAAATCGAAGCCGAAACGGACGCTATTCCTCCGGCGATTAAGTACTCGCGAGAGGCTGCGGCCGCGCTGCTGGGATATAGCTTCGACAAGGCCGCGATTGCGAAGAAGCGCCTGCCCTACGAGCGGCTCGATCAAATCACGATCGATATTCTTCTTGGCGTCCGCTAGAAAACCGGCCATCATATGTTTTTGCGACGGGTGCGGCTATGCGTTCTCTGTCGGCCAACCATTGCTCTCGCGCTGTAAGTTCCTGCAAGTGTTTCCACCGCGCCAAGTGGCTCGGCAAAACGATTCCGTTGTTCCTGTGTCTTCTCAGTTTTACTCAACCTAGCTTCGCTCTTGGCCAGGCGCGCTATCTGGAGGCCGTTCCTCGGCCCGGCAGCTTTGCCATTGCCCAAGGGAAAACTCTCGCCAGCATTTATATAGACCCCAACGATTATGCGGGCGTGGCGCGCGCTGCGCATGACCTGCAAGCGGACGTGGCTCGGGTCACTGGTCGCAGCCCCAGAGTTGCTGACGTCGAAAGCGTTCTCGGAACCAACGCGATCGTAATCGGTACGATTGGAAAGAACGCAGTTATCGATCGCCTCATCCGGCAACGGAAGATAGATGTAACTGCCGTAGCCGGTCAGTGGGAGGCATTCCTCATTCAAGTTGTTCCGCGGCCTTCGCCCGGAGTTGAAATGGGGTTGATTATTGCCGGAAGCGACAAGCGCGGCACCATCTATGGTATCTATGACCTCTCCGAGCAGATGGGAGTTTCTCCCTGGTATTGGTGGGCGGACGTTCCTGTAGCTCACAAGGACGCTCTGTTCGTGAAGGCCGGCAAGTACATACAAGGACCTCCCGCCGTCAAGTATCGCGGAGTCTTCTTGAACGACGAGGCTCCCTCACTGTCTGGATGGGCGCACGAGAAGTTTGGAAACCTCAACCACCAGATGTACGAGAGAGTTTTCGAACTCCTGCTGCGGCTAAAAGCCAACTATCTTTGGCCGGCCATGTGGAACAACGCTTTCAACGAGGATGATCCGCTGAACCCGAAGCTGGCCGACGAATATGGCATCGTGATGGGGACCTCGCACCACGAGCCGATGCTGCGCGCGCAACAGGAGTGGAAGCGTCACGGCACTGGACCCTGGAACTACGCGACCAATGCCGAAATTCTCCGCCAATTCTGGACGGAGGGTGCCGAGCGCAACAAGAACTATGAAAGCATGATGACCATCGGCATGCGGGGCGATGGCGACATGCCTATGGTGGAAGGGGGCGACATGCCGGCCAACGTGAATCTGCTGGAACGGATCGTGGCCGACCAACGGAAGATCATCGCCGATCATGTGAATCCGGACGTGTCTAAAGTTCCCCAACTCTGGGCGCTCTACAAGGAAGTGCAGGAGTATTACGAGAACGGCATGAGGGTTCCAGACGATGTGACTTTGCTCTGGTGCGACGACAATTGGGGCAATCTCCGCAGGCTGCCAACCGCTGACGAACGTAAGCGCAGTGGGGGCGCCGGAATTTATTATCATTTCGATTACGTCGGAGATCCGCGCTCCTACAAGTGGCTCAACACGATTCCTATTACAAAAGTGTGGGAGCAGATGAACCTCGCGCATCACTACGGAGCGGATCGCATCTGGATTGTCAATGTGGGCGACCTCAAGCCCATGGAGTTTCCGATAGAGTTCTTCCTGACTTTGGCATGGAGTCCTGATCAGTGGTCCCAGAAGAAGATCCGGGAATATACCAGGAGTTGGGCCGAGCGCGAGTTTGGGCCGAGATACGCCCCGGAGATTGCCGACATCATTTCCGCGTACACAAAATACAACGGAAGACGAAAACCTGAACTTCTCGACCCGACTACTTTCAGTCTAGTGGACTACGAGGAAGCGGACCGCATCGTCGCCGAGTGGGAATCAGTTGTTGGGAAGGCTGAGCGAATTTATCGAAGCCTGCCAGAGAACGCGCGCGATGCTTTCTTCGAACTGGTGCTCTATCCGGCGAAAGCCTCCGCTCAAGTCGCCGAGCTCTATGTGACGGCGGGAAAGAACCATCTCTATGCCAGCCAGGGAAGGGCCAGCACGAACGACCTCGCGGCGCAGGCCCGCGCGCTGTTTCAGGCTGATGCTGCGCTATCCGATTTCTACAACCACACTCTCGCACACGGCAAGTGGGACCACATGATGGATCAGACCCATATCGGATATTCCTCGTGGAACGAGCCATCGTCGAACGTCATGCCCAAGGTCGCTGAGATTGAAGTCCCGCTTGCTGCCGCCATGGGCGTCGCTGTAGAAGGTTCGACCGCGGCTTGGCCGGGGACATCCGGCCAACCTGAGCTTCCGCAATTTGACGGATTCAACCGGCAACGACGATACATCGACCTGTTTAATCGTGGAAGAACTCCCTTTCAATTCACCGCCACGGTAAGCGCGCCGTGGATTGTGTTGAATAGAACGCAGGGTTCCATAGAAAAGGAGCGGCGCTTGTGGGTGAGCGTGGACTGGCGGAAGTCGCCGAAGGGCTTGTCGGAAGGCTCGGTGACGATCATAGTACCCAGTGGTGATCGAGTCACCATCAAAGTGCAAGCATTCAATCCAGAAATGCCGGCCCGAGCTTCTGTCCGCGGCTTTGTTGAAGCGAACGGTTACGTGTCCATCGAAGCTGAGCATTACACGAAGAAGATTGGTGCGGATTCAGTGCGCTGGGAGAAAATCGCGGACTACGGCCGGACGCTATCGTCCATGTCGGTCTTTCCCGTTACCTCCCGGAGCGTGACGCCTCCCGAGAACTCCCCGTGCCTCGAGTATCAAATGTATCTATTCCACGCCGGACCGATTGAAGTTGAATCCATTCTCGCCCCGACGTTAAACTTCGTTCCCGGGCGGAGTCTGAGATACGCGATCTCGTTCGATGACCAACCGCCCCAGATCGTGGATGCGCTGGCGGCCAATTCGCTTGCTGAGTGGGAGAAGTCGGTAGCAGACAGCGTGCGTAAAGTGAAGTCCAAGCACACTCTTGCGGAACCGGGCTATCACGCTCTGAAGTTCTGGATGGTGGATCCGGGAGTCGTGCTGCAGAAGTTGGTTGTCGATGCGGGCGGCGTGAAACCGAGCTACCTCGGACCGCCGGAAAGCTATCGCGGCATCAGCGCAGCATCTGCTCGCTGACGTGCGACGACGTTCCTACTGCGCCGGCTCCTTGATTGGAACAATCCTATCGCCGGCCACGTCTCGCAGTTGCTGGACTATGCCGGAGGGCCAGTGAATCTCGACCAGATCCGCCGAGGCATTTGTTCCCAAGCCAAAATGGACCGGTCCGGCGCTGGACGAAGCATAGCCCGCGGCTGTTGACATATGGTTGTATTGCGTGCCGCTCTTGGTTACCACCTTGATGCGCGCTCCAATGCCATCGCGATTGCTCTTGGTTCCTTGAAGCTTGAGTTCCAGCCAATGGTTGTTGCCTGGGCTCTGATTGATCCAGATCTCCGCCGGTGCATTGATGGCACTCACGACTACGTCGAGCCGCCCATCCCCGTTAAGGTCACCGATCGCGGATCCGCGATGCCGTGCCGGGGGACGTGAGGTGAGTCCGGCCTCGGCCGTCAACGCGGCGAATTTCATCCCACCCTTGTTCGCCGCACTAATGTTGCGGAAAACGGTGTTCGGTTGTTCTACCGTAATACGAGGCGCGGACAGGAGAGACTGAACGTGCCCGCGCGAAACAAAAATGTCTTTCCATCCGTCGTTGTCGAAATCGGCGATCGTCGGAGAATAACCGGCCATGGGCAGGCTCTGGCTGGCCATGCCACTTGATTCCGTCACTTCGACGAAACCTCCCTTGCCGGTATTGCGATAGATGGGGAAGGTTTCATTGTCGAGCGCGACCAGGCAAATGTCGGGATAGCCGTCATTGTCCAGATCGCGGAAATCGACGCCCATTCCGGAAATGAAAACGCCGTCTTCGCGCAGCGCCACATTGGCGTCGAATCCAATTTCCTCAAAGCGCGTACCGTTTACGTTCCGGAAGAACCAATTGAACAGCTTGTCGTTGGTGACGAAAAGATCCATGCGGCCATCAAGGCTAGAATCGGCCACGGCCCCTCCCATGCCTTTTCCAGGATGCGCGCGCAATCCATACTCGACCGAAGCGTCCCTGAAGGTTCCGTCGCCGTTATTGATAAATAACTGGTTCGGGGTCGGCGGGTACATCTTGGGATGACAGTAGTCGCGATGGCCCTCGTCCAGACAGACGGGTTCGTGCTCTCCGTCCCACTTGAGATAGTTGATGACCACCAGATCCAGGAGGCCATCGTTGTTCACATCCACCCAAACGCCACCCACCGACCAGAGCGGGCCGTACTCACGATCGGGCTTATCGAGTCCCGCCTTGGCGGTCACATCGGTGAAGGTTCCGTCTCCATTGTTGTGGTAGAGCGTATTGTGGTGCACGCCACCGACAAAGATGTCTTCGTAGCCGTCGTTATCGTAATCGCCAATAGCTACGCCCGTGTCGTAGCCAGTTCCCGCCAGACCCGCCTTGGCGGTGACGTCGGTGAAATGCCCTTTGCCGTCATTTTCGAAAAGGCGGTTCGAGTATTTCGCAGAGCTCTTCTTAAGCGTGTCGATATCGGCGCCGTTGGTGAAGAAGATGTCCAGCTTGCTGTCGTTGTTGTAATCGAAGACCGCCACGCCGCCGGCCATGGTTTCCGGCGCATGGCGCACGGGCGTTTCGCAACTGTCCAGTTTGAAGTCGATGGGCTCGTAGGTGAACTGGATGGGGCTTTCTCGCGGCTTGTCAGTTGTTACCGCCGGCTGCGAAGTTTGTCCGAAAGCCGAAAGAAGGACTGGGTTTGAGATGTGCAGGCTCGCAGAAGCGAACAGCAACAGTGCGGCAGCGGCATATCCCGTCTTCCTTTTCTTCATCGTCAATGCAAGGCCAGTTCAAGCTGCGTCCCCGAGTTCATTCTTGCGCCAGCCACAAGGGGGACTGTCCAGTGTAACGCCGCTATTCACAAGCCGGTTCTAGCCGCACTATTCCGGCAATTTCTGTTGACCGCGAATTGAAAAGGAAATCTCCGCTGCCGAGGCGCCGGTCCCCGGTTGGCCTCCACCGACGCTGATGCTGTAGGGCCCAGCGGCCACGATTCGATCTCCTGTTTCGTTTACCTGGCTCAAGTCGCGCGCTTGTAGCGTGAACGCCACATGCTGCGTTTCACCAGCACCCAAGTGAACTCGTGTGAATCCGCGAAGAGCGCGAATCGGAGCGGCCGGCGATTTTGGAAAGCTCAAATAGAGTTCCGCAACCTCGTCTCCCGCGCGATCGCTCGTGTTCTTAATGTCCACTTCCACACTGAGTGGATCGCCTGCATTCAACTCGTCGGCGGAAAGCTTGAGGTTGCTGTAGTCGAATTTGGAGTAACTCAGCCCGTAGCCGAAAGGATAGAGCGGTTTTCCATCGAAATACCGATACGTCCGGTGCTTCATGGAATAGTCTTCGAACGGCGGCAACTGCTCGATTCCTGTGTAGAACGTTACCGGCAGTCGGCCCGCGGGATTGTTGTCGCCCGATAGCGTTTGTGCAATGGCGGTCCCGCCTTCCTCGCCGGAATACCAGGCGTCCAGAATCGCGTTGGCGTTCTGGGCCGCCCAGTTTACCGACAGTGCGCTGCCATTCATCAGAACTACAACGAGCGGCTTACCTGTCGCTTGCAGCGCCTTGAGAAGATCTTCCTCCTCCTTCGGCAAGTCAAGGCTCGTGCGGTCTCCACCCTTGAAGCCGGGCAATTCAACTTTCATCTCTTCGCCTTCAAGTTTGGACGTGATGCCGACCACCGCGACCGCTACGTCCGCCCGCTTCGCGGCGGCTACCGCTTCTGCAATTGGGTCCGCAATCACAGGTAGCCACACCAGCTTGGCGCCGAGACCTCCTGGCCCATATTCAATTTTCAAGGCGTAGCGATGACCTTTCTCCAACTTCACGGTCACGGTAGCAGGCGTCGGATCGTGCAACCGCAAGTCATTGACGATCAACTTTTCGTCCAGCCACATCCGGTTCTTTGATCCAGTGATGCCGACCTTGTAGGTGCCGGATTCGATGGGAATGAGAAAACCGGTCCATCGCACCGCAACTTCCGCGATACCGGAAGGCAGCACCAGAGCAGACGAATCCGCATTCAGCACTTGAAGATTCACTTGCTTGTCCACACGCGTCAGCACGGGCGTGCCCTGAAAGTTCTTTCCCGAAAAGTATTCTGCCTTCAGGCCCGCCCCTCCGTCGCCGCTCTCGAGTACTGTAGTTGGGATGAGTTCCTCCTCGCGCAAAAAATTCATTCCGGGAGCATAGGTGACTTGAGCCGAAGCAAACTGCTTCCTGATTCCATCCAAAGCCGTGGTCGCACGCGAAGGTGTGCCGTTGTAGTTACCTTCCAATACTGGGACAGACTGGGCGAGAGGCCCAAAGACAGCAATCTTCTTGACGTCCGCGCCCAAGGGAAGCACGCCATCGTTTTTCAGCAAGACAATCGATTCGCGCGCCATTTTCAAGGCGAGTTCTCGATGCGCCTCGCTATCGATCTCCGAATCCGGAGTCTGAGCATAGGGCACTTTGTCGGGGGGATCGAAAAGGCCCAGGCGAAAGCGAGCGGTGAAAAGGCGCTTGAGCGCGACGTCGATGTCGCCTTCACTCGCCTGGCCTTGCTTCACCGCGTCCAGATATTTCACGTAGTCGGAATTGTTAACCACCTTGGTGAAAAAGTCCGCGCATTCGTTATCCATGCCCATCTTCAACGAATCCGCACCGGCTTCCGCCATGCTCTTGGTGAAATGGTGTCCCTCGAAGATGTCGTCGATGGCGCCGCAGTCGGATACGACGTAGCCCTTGAATTTCCACGCGCCTCGCAACTGATCTTGAAGCAAGAAACTGTTGGCGCATGCGGGCTGGCCGTTGATGCGGTTATAAGCGCACATGACCGATCCGGCTTTCCCCTCGATGACCGTGGCGCGAAACGCCGGAAGGTAAGTATCTTCCATGTCATGTTTCGACACTTGCACATCCATGCTGTGCCGCGCCGGCTCGGGGCCGCTATGCACGGCGAAGTGCTTGGGAGTTGAAATCACCCGGTAGTATTTCGGATCATCGCCCTGCAACCCGGTCACAAACGCCACTCCCATTCGTGCAGTAAGAAATGGGTCCTCGCCGTAGGTTTCCTGGCCACGCCCCCAGCGCGGATCGCGGAAGATGTTGATGTTTGGCGACCAGAAGTCCAAGCCTTCCATGATGTCTCGCCGTCCGGCGCGAACCGCCTGGTTGTGTTTCGCTCGGGCCTCGATGCCGATCACGACTGCCATATCGTGGATCAGAGGGGCATCAAAAGTTGCCGCCAGTCCAATGGGCTCCGGAAACACGGTAGCCGTTCCAGCATTGGCGACTCCGTGCAAGGCCTCGCTCCACCAGTCGTAAGCCGGAACCCCCAGTCTCGGAATCGCGCGCGCCTGGTTCACCAGTTGAGACGCCCTTTCTTCCAGCGTCATCCGCGAGATCAGATCATCCACCCGCACGTTGACAGGTTGGACAGGATCTAAATAAGGCGGAACGGCGGTAGATTGTCCAGTCTGCGCGAACAAAGCGCCGAGCAGAAGGACCGGGACCAGAAGAACGCAAACGAAAAAGACTCGAAGACTATTAAACATTGGTATTTTGCTCCTCAGCGGCGATTCCCGTGGAATATAAAGGCGGGTGGAGTATAACATCGTCAGCGGACAAGGAAACAGAGCTGTTGCGACCCCGATGCTCCGGGGACTTGGCGGAGCGTAGGATTCTGAGCGAGGTAGTTGCTGTTGCCGGAGTTGTCGGGCCCTGGATATGGAAAAAAAAGAAAGACGCGGAATCCACCGGATCGCCGAACTGGCAAGTGTTTCGATTGGGACCGTGGATCGGGCCTTGCACGGACGCAATGGGATCAGAGAAGCAACCCGCCAACGGATTTTGCGGATCGCCCGGCAGATCGGTTACACGCCGAACCTGGCAGCGCGCGCGTTGTCTGCAGTCAAGGCAGGCGCCCGCGTAGGAGTGTGCTTACCCCGGGAAATCCACTTCTTCTACGATCAGCTTTGGAGCGGAGTGCTCGACGAAGCCCGTCGGATGGCACAGCTTGGCGTCCAGTTTGAGTATCGCCCAGTGCGTGCCTTGGGTGAAGACGACACCAGAGCGTTCCGGCAGCTCCTCAAGAGTGAGGTCAACGGAATCGTTATCGCCGCTGGAAATCCGGGAGGTCTGTCGCCCCTGATCGACGCCGCAGAGGAAAAGGGAGTTCGCGTGGTTTGTGTTTCCACCGATGCCCCGGAGAGTCACCGCTCCAGTATCGTTTGCGTGGAGCCGTGGCGGAATGGTTGTCTCGCCGGCGAGTTGATGGGCAAGTTTCTCCCGCCAAAGTCCAAGGTCGCGGTCGTTGCGGGCATGCTCGCGGCCACCGACCACCGCAAGAAGACCGATGGCTTTTCGGATTCATTTCCACGGTATTGCCCCGGCGGGAACATTGCCGGCATCATCGAAGGGCATGAAGACGAAGATGAGAGTTTCCAGAAGACGTTTGAACTTCTAGGCCGCGTGCCCAACCTTGCCGGGCTCTACGTGAATACGGTCAACTGTCTTCCCGTGTGTCGCGCTCTCGGAGCACGGGGTTTGGCAGGAAAGGTAAGGTTAATCACGACCGACTTATTCGCGGAAATGGCTCCTTACTTTCAGCGCGGAACGATCTCCGCCTCGATTTACCAGCAACCCTATCGTCAAGGACAAATCGCGGTCCGCCTCATGGCCGACCACCTCACGAGCAAGGCATCCTTGACGCCGACGGTTCACCTCAGTCCCGGCGTCGTAATGTCCTCGAACCTGCAACTCTTCCGGGAGATTCGACTGGCGCCGGTAAAGCTGAACCTTCGTAACCACCGTAGTAACCACGTCCCGTCCCACGAGTAGAAGAAGCGCGAACCGACAAAGACTCCCGATTTCCGCTTCCCGTGCTTCTTACCGGCACCTTACCCACCCCAAAGCTCACTTTGAAGGTGAATACTGGTCGCAATTTGCGCTGCGAAATATGATTTTATGGATTCGCGAGCAGATGAAAAAAATGGTTTTTTGGATTCACAAATCCGATTTAAAGATTCGTTACGCCTAATCTAAATTTTTCTTGACAACGGCAACACTACCGGAGCTAAATAATGCTTTCCTAGTAGCGTTAACGTTACCGGGAGAGTAGAAAAACGATTTTTTGAATTATCAAGAAGTTAGCAGTCAGAGGAGGAACGGACATGATGTGCAGCTTGTTGAGAATTTTTGAAAGGAATAGCAGGGATCGAGTGCAACGCAACCGACTTCATTGCGCGGTTCTCTTTCTGTTTCTCCTTGCCAGCGCTCTCTGCGCGTTTGGTCAAGAGGCAACCATCGTGGGATCGGTCACTGACCCGTCGGGAGCTTCGGTTCCTAGTGTCAAGGTGACGCTCACCAATACCGATACGAACATCACCACCGCTGTGAGCACTAGCGGCGATGGCCAGTACGCGGCTCCCGACCTGCATATTGGACATTACGTTGTCCGTGCTGAAGCCAAAGGTTTCAAAGCCGGCGAGCAGAAGGGCATAATGTTGAACGTCGGCGACCACACGCGTGTTGACTTCAAGCTGGAAGTCGGCAGCGCGCAAGAAACGGTCACGGTGGAAGCGACCGCCGTCGCCGTTCAAACCGACACCGGCGAGGTCAGCGACGTGATCACCGGCCAGCAGGTGACGCAGCTGGCAACCAACGGCCGAAGCGTGTTCTCACTGGAGGCCCTCACGCCTGGCGCTTCGAGCATTCAAGCGGATTTCATGGTTCCGACTTCTGCTGGCAGCGATTTCAACGTGAGTTTCAATGGCCAGCGCGTCAGCCACAATATGTGGCTGGTGGACGGTGGCGAAGCGGCAGACCGTGGCGGCGGCGGCGGGGCTGATGTGCTTCCCTCGGAGGATGCCATCGCCGAATTCCGTACCATGACGTCGAACTACAGCGCCGAATACGGCCTGTCTTCGGCGGGCACGATCAGCATGGTCATCAAGGGGGGCACCAAGCAGCTTCATGCGACAGCGTTTTACTTTGGACGCAACGATGCTCTCGACGCCCAGAACTATATGCACCAGGCGGGAACCCCGACTCAGGAGCTTCGCTTCAACGACTTTGGATTCAATGTAGGCGGGCCAGTTTCGTTCCACCCAACCAACCCCAAAACTTTCTTCTTCTACAACATGGAGTGGAGGCGCTACATCCAAGGGGGACTCTATACCCCGACGGTGCCTTTGGCGAGCATGTATCCTGACTCGGCCGGCGACGTTGTGCTGCCGAGTACTCTCGCAAACGGCAACCCACTTAACATGGTAGTGCCGGCCAACATCGCAAGCCTCGATACAGCGTGCTCGGGCGCAGAACAAGCTACTCTTAATGGCTTGGCCGGAACAGGGGCATTTCCTACCAACACCATCCCAAGTTGCGCGGTGAATCCCAATGCCGCCGCTCTATTGGGTGCGGGAATTTTCCCGCAACCCACGGATGTTGCTACCTGGCAGTTCATTGGCGGCAACAAACAGCCCACTTACGGCAAGGAAGAGATTGCTCGTATTGACCATCACTTTTCGGACAAGTTCTCCATCTTCGGCCATTGGATTTCCGATCAAGCCTCGCAAACATACGGTGAGACAATGTGGAGCGGCGACGGCGTCCCGACCGTCGGTAACACGTTCGGTAATCCCTCCTACAGCGCGGTGGTGCACGCAACCTACTCGATTCGGCCAAACCTGCTCAACGAGATTGCCTTCAACTACGACGGCAATCGCATTGCCATCCTGCCCCAAGGCATATATTCGGCAACGAATATCACGGGCTTCACGGAGGGATCGAACCGGATCTTCACCGGAACCAATGTTGACGACCGCATCCCCGACATCAATTTGTCCGGGAGTACCAACACTCACTACAGCGTGAACTGGCTGCCGTGGAACAACACCGCGGATGACTATCAAGTTCGCGATGATCTGTCCTGGGTAAAGGGAGCACATCAGCTCAAGTTTGGATTTGGCTGGGCGCTCTACAAGAAGGTGCAAGACTACTTTGCCGAAACCCAAGGTGGCTTCACTTTTGACGGATCGGCTACCAGTCCCGCGGGATGCAGTGGCTCGACGACAGTAACCTGCGGACTGGACTATGCCGACTTCATCCTGGGCGACGCACAGCATTATGCCGAGAATGGTTACAAGGGCACGGGTACCTGGGACGCCGTTTCCCCAGATGCCTACATTCAGGACAACTGGCGCGTAAACCACCGGCTCACTCTGAACCTGGGCTTGCGCTGGGATGGAATTCCGCACACGTATGAAGCCAACAGCAACCAAACGAACTTCTATCCCAACCAATATAACCCGGCCAATGCGCCCCAATGGACGGACGCTACTTATACGCAGATTGCTTCCACGAGCCCTGGCTTGGGCACAAGCCCGGTCCAAGCGCTGCAAGGCTATCAGTTCTACCTGAACGGGATGGGCGTTGGCGGCAAGAACGGAAATCCCAAAGGGCTTGCGGACAATTCCTGGGCGAACTTCGGGCCGCGTTTCGGCTTTGCCTACGACCTCGCCGGCAACGGTAAGACTGTAATTCGCGGCGGTGTCGGCCTCATGTACGAGCGCGTTCAAGGGAATGACATGTACAACGGCGCGACCAACCCGCCGTACGGGTATGCTTTGGGGGCGAGTAACGTCCTGTTCTCCGACCCTCACTTTCAATGGGGCGGAAGCGAGATTACCGTTCCAATCGTGCCAGCCGGGGTGGTCGGAATTAACAAGAACTATCCTCCGCCGCGGAACACGCAGTACAGCGCGGGCGTTCAGCAAGCCATCGGAAACAACGCTGTGTTTTCGGTGTCCTATGTCGGCAGCCGGGACAGGCATGAAAGCTATTGGGAGGAGATCAATCTACCTCCCGCAGCCGAGTTAGCGTGCTTGACCGACAAAACGCAGTGTCCTGGCGCTCAACCGGCATTCAATTCGTTGGTGCCCTACCAGGGATACAATTCCATTAAGATGGCCGAAAATGGGGGCAACTCCCATTACAATTCGCTGCAGGTTGAACTGCATGGGCGGATCGCTCACGACCTAACCCTGCAGGTCGCCTACACCCTGTCTCGCTCCATCGATCCCAGTACGGGCAGCAGCGGCAATGGCTGGGATCTGGACGCTGTGACCAACCCGTACCAGAATTGGCGCTACGATGTCGGGCCGTCGGTCCTCGACCGCAAGAACGTCGCTTTCGTCAACTTTGTGTACGACATTCCGTTCCTCAAGAATAGTTCCGATCACCTGATGAAGACCGTGCTGGGAGGATGGGAATTCTCCGGCATCGTCTCGCTGGAGTCGGGCGCACCGCTCAACCTCGGCGTCAACGCACACAACGTTGCCAGCATCTTCCCAGGCGGTGATGCCTCCAACCGTCCAGATTTGACTGGGAGCATCTCGTATCCGAAAGCTAAAAGCGCGTGGTTCAATCCAGCCGCCTTCTCGACTCCAGCAGCAGGAGAGTGGGGGACCCTTGGATTCGACGGACTACGTGGACCTGGCCGCGATAACTGGAACCTCTCTCTGTTTAAGAGCTTCATCATCAGTGAATCTCGCGGTTCCAGGTTTGAGTTCCGGGCCGAGAGCTTCAATACTTGGAACCACACGCAGTTTGGTGGATCAGGTCAGAATGGCGGTATCAGCGTCAACCAGGGGGCCGGTAACTTCGGAGCAGTGACTGGTGCCTTCGATCCTCGTGTATTCCAGCTTGGCGCGAAGTTGATCTTCTAGATCGCGTCAGAAACCAACTTGCCCCGCTCCCAGAGAAACGGCTGGGAGCGGGGCAACATTTTTTGTGGCCAAAGCATACACAGTCCCGCTCCGCGAATCGCGGCCCAGTTATAGAGAGTTGCGAAAGAACCGAAGAAGCGATAAGTTGTTTGGTCGGGCACGGATCGTTCTTGAAGTTTTCCTCTACGAATCTACCTCACGCGCACTGTGACTTGGCATGACCAACTGGAAGCTACAACTGGCTGCGGTTGTGCTGGTGTTGTCGGGCGCTGCGCGCGGCCAAGAGCCCAGTCCCGCCCAAGCGATCGCCCTCGAACAACAGGGGAAACTGGCCGAGGCTGCCCAGGTCTGGCGTGCCGTAACCAAGCGAAATCCGAAAGATGCGGCTGCCTTCGCGAGCTTGGGCGTGGTCCTTTCCAAGGAACAGAAGTACGACGAAGCGGCTTCCGCTTACAAGAAGGCACTTGCCCTGAACTCGAAATTGCCCGGCGTGCAGTTGAATCTTGGCTTGGCCGAATTTAAGCAGGGACACTTCGACGCGGCCATTTCTCCCCTGACGGCCGCGTTGAAAATGGAACCAAAGAACATGCAGGCGCGAACGCTGCTGGGTTTCAGTTGCTATGGCGCCAAGCGCTTTGCGGATGCCGTCGAGCCCCTTAAGAGCGCCCTAAAGTCCGATCCAGACAACACCGACTTGCATCAGATCCTGGCGCAAAGCTGCTTGTGGGCCAAGCAGTATTCGTGCGCGCTCGACGAATTCCGTCAGATTCTGGAGCGGAACCCCGATTCGCCCGCCGCTCATGTGCTGACCGGCCAGGCACTGGATGGGCTAGGAAGGACGCCCGACGCCATCGCCGAATTCCAGGCGGCGGTGAAAGTCTCACCGCACGAACCGAACGTGCATTTTGGCCTGGGTTACCTGTATTGGAAGTCACATCAGTACGACGATGCCCGGCGCGAGTTCGAGAACGAATTGTCCGTCGATTCCAGCCACGCCCAGGCGCTGGCGTACCTGGGCGATATCGAGATGAAGCAGAACCATCCAGAGGAGGCTCTTGCGCTGCTGGGCAAGGCCACAAGACTGCAAGACGATATTCGTATTGCCTACCTGGATTTGGGGACGATTCTCACGCAGCAGAAGCGCTACGACGAGGCCGTGGCCGCGCTCCAGCATGCGGTGAAATTGGATCCCGCTCAGCCCGACGCTCACTACCGGTTGGCGCACGTCTACCAGGACATGGGGAAGACGGCGGAGTCGCAGCGGGAGTTTGCCCAAGTCCGCGAGCTGCACGAGAAAGCCGATGACCTAGTCCGCAAGATGGCTGCCTCTCCGCCCGCTCCGCCGCAATAGCAGACGCAAGGCTTCGTTTGCGCGGCCTCTGGGCAACTAGTTGCTTGTTCGCAGGGGTTAGGGTGGCGGTGCGCTGACTACAGGACGGCCAATTCGTCTATGAGGACTCAGGAAGCATAATCGATCGCGCCACAGTCCACACTGTCGCACTTGGATCCTATACCCTGCAGTTGAACGCAACCTTGTGGTGCAGTCCCAAAGCAGCAGTACTCAAGCGGCACAACAATTGACCACAGTTCGTAAATATAAGAAAATAGTGAAGATATAGTGGTGGAGGCGGCGGGAGTCGAACCCGCGTCCGAAAATGTTACTGGTCAAGAGACTACATGCTTATTCCGGTTCCTGCCCTGGGCATTACCCCAGGACGTTCGCGACAACTGCTCAGAACGGACAAGAAACAGTTGGCACTAGCCTGAAGTCTTAACTTCTCTGCCCAGACGTAGCAGAAAAGAGCAGCCCGCTGTGTGACGTTCGCTCGCAGCCCACGGGCAAAGCTGCGGAGAACGGCTGCCTAAACTAGTTAGGCTGCGTATGCCATCTGTTGATTGGCAATTATCATTTTGCACGCGATCACGGGTGTGTGCACCCCGGCATGCCTCTCGGCCGCAAGCATCTCCGTCGAAGCCGTGACGCCCCCACTTTGTGGGATGGGCCTTCAAAGAACTAGCTCTATTTTGGGCGGCAAGTGACGGGAAGTCAAATGACGGCGGGGACGGGTCGTGGTTGTCGGCTATCAACTCAGCTTTTAGTTCTCAGTTGCAATATTGCTCTTTGCCATGGAACCGAACCGTGGAGTCAAGGACAGGGGTTCGGAACTCCAGTATTCACGATGGTGATCGTGCCCGAGATCGACTTCGTGGGATCGGATGCCGAAGTTGCAGTTACGGTCACGGTATTTCCGTTCGGGACCGAATCGGGGGCCAGGTAACAGACGGGGATACCACTGCCTGCCGATGTGGGGGAAAATGTGCCACACGCTCCGAAGGGAGTGTTGGGCGTGCAGGAAAAACCCACTCCTCCGTTCTTGGGGTCGTTGGTCACGGTCGCTGCGATACCAGCGTAAGCGCCCGTATTGAGCGAAGCGGGGGGAATAAATCCCTGGCTAAATGCAAGCATAATCGCGGGAGGCTGGTATTTGGGATCGCCGCAGGCGACGAGCATGGCCGTGACCAGCATCGCCAGGACAATCCCCGGGAGAGTCGATTGGCGAAAGGTCATTGGTGGTTCCATTCAGGTGGCGTTTGCCGAGTTCCTTCGACCTGTGCCCAGGAAGACGAGCCGAGGCTGATAGTGCTCCTGGAACAAGAAATCCTAGCATAGAAAGAGCATTCGGCAGGTCCCAATGCTTGGGTCCGGCCTTCGGCGACGAAAAACGCAAGAGAACATTTCTCGGACTTGCCCAGTAGCACCGTTGGACTGTATGTTTTCGGCGGCTGCCTTCGCACTTGTCAACAAATTGTCAAATTCCTGTTACTTTCCATCCCGAAATGTGCCATTAACCTGATATCAGGCTACAGTTTAGGGGTATGATTTCCGATTACCAGGTCCGAGGGCGGCTGTGAACAGGAACATATCTTCAGCAGTGGCGGCGGCAACGATGACAATGGAAGCGGTTCCGGCCAATTCGGAGCGGATCCTGGTGATTGAGGATGACCGCGCCGTCCAGAAGGCTTTGAAACGGTTGTTTGAGGGCGAAGGCTTCGCGGTGGATATCGCGGGGAATGGCGCGGCGGGTCTAGAGATGTTTCGGGCGGCGGCGCCAGCCGTGCTGGTGCTCGACCTGAGCCTGCCGGGGACGCCTGGGCAGGACGTGTGCCGCGAAATCAGCCAGATTGCTCCTTCGTTGCCGATCATCATTCTTAGTGCCCGAACGGAAGTGATGGACAAGGTGCTGCTGCTGGAATTGGGCGCGCACGACTACGTAACCAAGCCGTTCAGTCCGCGAGAACTTCTGGCGCGGGTGAGGACGGCGATGCGGCGGTCGACGCGGACTCCGCTGACCGAGACTTTCAAATTTGGTGACGTGAAAGTTGATTTCACGAAGATGGAATTGTGGCGGGACGGAAACTTGGTGCAGTTGACTTCGCAAGAGTTCAAGGTGCTGAAGTTCATGATCCAGAACGCGGAGCGCGTGCTATCGCGTGAGGAGTTGCTGAACTTCGTTTGGGGATACCGCAATTATCCGAGCACGCGGACAGTGGATAACCACATCCTACGATTGCGGCAGAAACTGGAGAAGGACCCCGCGAACCCTCTGCACTTTCGCACGGTACATAGTTCGGGTTACAAGTTTGTCCCGTAAGCGATCTTCGACATCGTAACGTACGAACGGAGCGACAGGTGTCCTCTCCCGTCCACCAGGGACGAGGCCGCGCGGGGACGCCCGGCACTCCACCAGAAGACGCGGGATTCAATAGAGCGAGATCGAGGTTTAACCATGGGCGGAATTCGGTTGCGGACCAAGTTCCTGCTTTCCATGGTAGTTGTATCGGCGGCGCTGACCTTTACGACGCTGCTGGTGGTGCGGCACACTGTGCAACAGGAGGTGCGCCTCGGAATCCAGCACGACCTCGAGAATTCCGTTTCCGCATTTCACAACTTTCAGCAACAGAGGGAAATCACGCTCGAGCGCTCGGCGGCGCTGCTGGCCGACCTGCCGAATGTGCGCGCGCTGATGACCACTCGCGATCCAGCAACCATCCAGGACGCATCGCGTGACTTATGGCAACTGGCGGGCAGCGACCTGCTGCTGTTGGCCGATTCCTCCGGCAAGGTGATGGCGCTGCAGGCCACTTCGCCGGAGATCACGGTTCGTCAGGGCCAGGATTTCTTCCCAACCGTGATCTCGCGCGAAGAGACGCGGCACTGGTGGTACGTCGAAGGGCACCTCTACGAAGTTTTCCTCCAGGATATTTATTTTGGTCCAGCGAGCGGGCGCCAGATTCTGGGATACCTGCTGCTGGGTTACGAAATCGACGACCGCGTTGCCCACGACCTGAGCCGCGTGGCCGCCAGCGAAGTCGCGTTTCGTTATGGAGATTTGATTGTGCGAAGCACTCTGAAGCCCGCCCAGGAATCGGAGTTGCTGCGCGTGGCGCCGAGAACGGCCGCTGGCGGCCCGCCGCAGGGCGATCAAATCCCGCTGGGCGGGGAGACGTTTTTGGCGACCGCACTGGAATTGCCCACGCCGGGCCTACCAGCGTTGAATCTCTGGGTGTTGAAGTCGTTCGATCGGGCGACTGCATTCTTGAGCCGTCTCAACGAATTGCTGCTGGCGCTCGGCCTAACGGCGGTGCTGGCGGGGAGCCTCCTGGTTTTTCTGATCTCGCACACCTTTACGCGTCCGCTGGAGAATCTGGTGGCGGGCGTCCGCGCGCTGGAGCAGGGAGACTACGCGTATCCGCTGCCGGCGCAAGGCGGAGACGAAGTCGCGGAGGTCACCGGAACCTTCGACCGCATGAGAAGGAATCTGCAGAAAACGCAAAGGGAGTTGCTGGACGCGGAACGGCTGGCAACGATCGGGCGGATGGCTAGTTCGATCTCGCACGATCTGCGCCATTCGCTAGCGGCGGTCATGGCCAACGCGGAATTTCTTTGTGAAAGCAACTTGACGCCGGGGCAGCGCGAGGATCTCTACGCCGAAATACGGATTGCCGTCAACCAGATGACGGAGTTGATCGAGTCGCTGCTCGAATTCTCGCGCACACGGGAGTCGCTGCGTCCCACCTACGGCGACGTTCGCTCGGCGGCGGATCGAGCGGTGCAGGGGGTGAAGGCGCATCCGGAATTCCAGCGCATCCGGATTCGCATCTCCGGGGAGGGGTCGAGCGAGGGCTGGTTCGATTTCAAGAAACTGGAGCGCGCCTTGCTGAACTTACTGTTGAACGCTTGCGAGGCGGTGCCGGCGGATTCCGGGAGAATCGATATCGGACTGCGACGCCAGGGCGAGAGTCTGGAAATTCGCATCGCGGACAACGGTCCAGGAATCGCCGACGCGGTGCGTGACCGGCTGTTCGAGCCGTTCGTGAGCCACGGCAAGGAAAATGGTACCGGGATGGGATTGACGGTGGTGCAGAAGATTCTGCAGGACCACGGGGGCGACGTCGCGGTCGAGCACACGTCGGCTTCGGGAACGACATTCCGCGTAAGCATTCCGCTGAATCCCTCGGCGGAAAATATCTTGGCAGGCCGACGTGTTACGTAAACGGCATAATTTCAGACCACGGCGAAGGTGAGCTTCGTATCAGGACATCGCTTCAACGATGCCGCCAGATGCTGCATCATGAAGGCGCCTTCAGGCGCCGACACCGGAGATTGAAGTTTCGCGGACTGCTGAGCACTCCGTGATCTGCAAATCCAAATTGCGTGCCTGGAGTTGAAGACTCTAAATTCAGAATAGTGTGCTGAGGGCCGGAGGCAATATGAGTAAGAGCGAGAAGCGCTGGGTCAACTTTTTGTTGCGCTGGGTGATGTTGATGAGCGTGATGGCGTGGACCGCATCCGGCGTCGCGCAGGAAGCTGCGAATCGGGCAGAACTGCCTTCTCCGTGGACACCGAATGACTCGCTGAATGATTCGGTGCGCGAGTTGCGCGACCAGGTTCGCGAATTGCAGGCTGCGATCGCCGGCATGCGCTCCGACTGGCAGCAGGCCCGCGCGGAAACGGCGGAACTGCGCCGGGAGTTGGACGAGGTCCGCGGCGGAGCACCGCGAAATGCGCAGTTGCGGGACGCGGTGGCGAAGTCAAAGATTAGCAACTCCGAGGCGGTCGCGGTAAGCCTGCAGAACGGCTTGCAGAGCGCCGTGCCGGAAGATCAACTTCCAGAAGGTCAGAAAGAAGATCAGAAAGAAGACCAGAGGGTAGATCGAAAAAAGGGCGAGCACGCGGCCAACCTCGAAGAGGAATACCAACTGCTAAGCGGAAGGGTGGACGATCAATATCAGACGAAGGTGGAAAGCGCCTCGAAGTACCGGTTGCGGCTGTCGGGTATCGTGTTGATGAACCTGGTGAGCAATCAAGGTGTGGTAGATAGCATCGATCTTCCCACACTCGCCTACGCCAGGCCCGCGGGCGATTCAGGAGGAAGCTTCGGCGCGACATTGCGGCAGTCGGAGATCGGATTCGAGGCCTTCGGTCCGGCCGTGGCCGGCGCGAAGACTAGGGCAGACCTGCAACTCGATCTGTCGGGCGGATTCCCTCCGGTTCCCAACGGGATCGACTCCGGCCTCGTGCGGTTGCGGACGGCCACGATGCGGATGGACTGGACGAACACCTCGATTGTGGTCGGGCAGGATGCGATCTTCTTCTCACCGAATTCGCCGACGTCGTTTGCATCGCTGGCGGTTCCGGCGCTCTCCTCGGCAGGGAACTTGTGGGCTTGGGTACCGCAGATACGCGTCGAACACAGAGTGACTTTGGGAGAAGAATCGAGCCTGATATTTCAAGGAGGGATTCTGGATCCGGTGAGCGGGGAAGCGCCCAACTCAAGTTCGTATCGTCTGGCGGGACCCGGCGAAGCGTCGCGGCAACCCGCATACGGCACACGGATCGCATGGACGCGAAATGTCTTCGGACAGCCGTTGCGACTGGGCGTGGGAGGATTCTACAGCCGGCAGGATTATGGTTTCAGCCGGACCGTCGATGGCTGGGCCGGAATGACGGACATCGAACTGCCACTTAGCCACCAGTTTTCGTTGAGCGGAAAACTTTATCGAGGCCGGGCCCTTGGCGGACTGTACGGCGGCATTGGACGCAGCATATTGTTTAGCGGCGACCCCGCATCGGCCAACACGCAAGTGCAAGCGCTGAACTCGGTTGGCGGCTGGGCGCAATTGAAATACCGGCCCGCGAGTAAATGGGAGTTCAATGCCGCGTTTGGAATGGATAATCCGTATGCCAACGATCTGAGATATTTCCCGTACCCGCAGTCTTACGGGGACGCGACGCTGGCGAGGAATCAAGGAAGCTTTGCCAACGTGATTTACCGTCCCCGGTCGGATCTGTTATTTTCCGCTGAGTTTCGGCATTTGACCACGTATACCATTACCAACGGCGGAAACAGTGCCAGTCACCTCAATCTGATGATGGGTGTTCTTTTTTGAACCGATGGACGGGAACGGCATGGTAAGAATGCATGGTAAGAAGCTAACATGAGCCATCAGCGGTGAGTTATCAACGATGAGCCACAGAGGGATCCTGATCTGGGCCGCGATGTTGTGTTCCGGCGCGACCGGGTTGCACGCGCAGGCCCCAACAACGGTAACGACGGCCACAGTGCGTGGGCGCGTCGAGGTCATCGGTGCAGCGATTGGAAAGACGCGGCATGGAGCGATACCCGAGACGGTGGTGTGGCTGACGCCAATAACGACGATGGGAGCCGCTGGCGAGGCGACCACGGCGACGCCTGGTCCGCAGGGAAGCCCGGCAGCGAGTCCGGCGCAAAACCCGCGGCTGGTGCAGAAGAACAAGAGTTTCGAACCGCACATCCTGGTGGTTCCGGCTGGGTCGATGGTGGAGTTTCCCAATCGCGATCCCTTTTTCCATAATGTTTTTTCACTCTTCGAAGGCAAACGGTTTGATCTGGGGCTCTACGAAGCGGGCACTTCGAGGATGGTGCGATTCGATCGGCCTGGAATCAGCTACATTTTCTGCAATATTCATCCCGAAATGAGCGCCGTTATCATCACGATAGCGACGCCGCTGTATGCCATTTCAAACGCGGACGGGCAACTTAGCCTGGCGGACGTTCCCTACGGGCGATACACGCTGCGCGTCTGGAGCGAGGGTATGGGTCCGGAAAATGAGCAGCCGCTTACCCGGGAGATCACGATAGGTGAGAACGCTTCGTCTTTGGGAGTGATAAGAGTTCCGGAAGCGACGGGGCCGCGTATGGCGCACAAGAACAAGTATGGCCGCGAGTACGACGAGCCTACGCCGAACAACTCTGTCTATGAGCAGCAACACTAGGTAGAATCTCAGAACGTGACCCTATGAAAATCGACAAACTGCTTAAGCGCTACCGCATCGAACATGGGAAACACTTCCGCCTCAAGGACCACGACCCCGCCGACACGCACGGCCTGGGGTCGGAACTGAAGCCGCAGGCCAAGAAACTGCTCGCGGATGGCGTTAAAGAACTGAGCCTCCTGCAGGACGTTCTCGCGGCACAGGACCGTTGGGGCCTGCTGCTGATCTTTCAGGCCATGGATGCGGCCGGGAAAGACGGAACCATCAAGCACGTCATGTCCGGTGTAAATCCGCAGGGTGTGGATGTGTCGTCGTTTAAGGCGCCGTCGGCGGAAGAACTGCACCATGGCTATCTTTGGCGCTGCATGAAATGCGTGCCGGGGCGAGGCCGGATCGGCATCTTCAACCGATCGTATTACGAAGAGGTGCTGGTGGTTCGCATCCACCCCGAGATTCTGGAGAGCCAGAAACTACCAAAGCCGCTGGTCACGAAACATATCTGGCAGGAGCGCTTTGAAGATATCGGCAATTTCGAGCACTACCTTGCACGGAACGGCATCGCGGTGGTTAAGTTCTTCCTGCATCTCTCAAAGAAAGAGCAAAGGCGTCGCTTCATGGGGCGGCTGGACACGCCGGACAAGAACTGGAAGTTTTCCACATTCGATGTGAAAGAACGCCAATTCTGGGATGAATACCAGGAGGCGTATGAGGATATGATCCGGCATACAGCGAGTGAGCACGCACCCTGGTACGTCGTGCCGGCCGATAACAAGTGGTTCACGCGGCTAGTGGTAGCGGAGGCCGTGGTGGACGCGTTGAAGGCTATGAATCTGAAGTATCCGAAGGTGAGTGGCGAGCAGAAGGCTGCTCTGGCCGAAGCGCGTCAACAACTCGAGAATGAGTGAGGGCATGAGTTGTTTGTGGAGAGCCGGGCGTCCCCGCCCGGCCGCTGCACACTAGACTCTTCGACTTCCCCCTCGGCTTCGCTCGGGGTTTCGGCAAAACCGGCAGGCCCGCGAGACGCCCGTCGCTCCCTTGCATCATTTCAGCACCACGGGCAACGCCTGGTCGTAGGGTTGAATCGCGACGGACAGAGATTTGCGCTGATCGAAGGCCTCTTTGGTGACCTTGAAACCGACAATGATCGTTCCTCTCTGTTCGGCTCCGGCCAGCAGCTTGGTTTCGGGCGAAAGCGGCGGCTCGGAACTTTCTTTCAGGGCCGGGAATGCCTGGTAATAGCGGTCGAGATCCACGACTGAAGCGGCATTATCGTCGAAGGTTGCACCATCGGCGGTGGTGAGCTGCGCTTTGAGCGTGTGAATCCACAGCGGTCTGTCCGCCGTGTTTCGCAGCGTGAAAGTTATGGCGGCCAGAATCATATTCTGACCGGGTACTTCGGCGGCAGCGACGAAATTGATGGAACCCGCTCCCTGCGGCTTCGGTCGTTCCTTGAAAGCGAAAATTCCCACAATCACTGCGACCGCGGCGATGCAGATCATGACAATGCCGGCGGGCGGGAGATTGCGCTTGGCGGTTCCGAATTCGTCGCCAATGTGAAACTCGGTGATCGGCTCAGGTGAAGGTGGAGGAGGCGTCGGTGGATCGGACTTGGACTCGGGCATGAGGAGATTGTAGATGACCGCTGACTTCTGCCATCGCACTTTTGCAACGTAAGGTCCTATGCATACGCGATCGGACAGAGGCTCACGTCCGAGCAGTGCAGTGACTTTGGTTACCTTGCCTCGTATGACGGATGCTGCGACGATGCGGAAGATTTCCTTTTGGAGGTACTCAGCGGTGAAACGTAAAACTCTCTTTGCCGCGTTGGCTTGCGCGCTGCTAGTCTTCAGCATGCTGGGCTGCAACGCCTTACAAACCACCAACCACCTGCGGTCCATCACGCTTGGCGCCAGCTTGATAAATGGAGTGGCCCCTACGGGTCAGTCTGGATTTTTCAACTTGCAGGGTAACGGGGGCACGATCCAGTTACAGGCGATCGGCAACTACAGCAGCGGTCAGACCAAGGATCTTACGAACGAGGTTACCTACACCATGATCGTTGATCCGGTCCATAACGTGGATGTCTTCAACAACCCGCTACCTGCTCCGTGCTATGGCGTCCCGTGCCCCCAGAGCGCGACCCAGGGGACCGCTGAAATCAGCGTCACCGGGTTGGTCACTTCGGTGGAACCTGCCACGTGCACATGGGAGGATGTCGCAACGGACCCGAAAAATCCCTCCTGGTTCTATACCGGCGATTACCAGGTGACAGTTACGTTTGAGGGAATTACATCCCAGCCAGTGTATATCCCGGTCGCGTCGTCGGCCGGTAGCCCTGTCTACCCATATCCGAGTGGCATCGCCAACAACCCGACCGCCCAATGTGGTCCGGCGTCTTAGCGTAGGCACTTGATTCTTTGATCCGCGGGGACGGCTGCCTGGCTGCCGTCCTCGTCTCCTTTTTGATCCGCTCTGCTCTGTCTAAACCTGCCATTTCTAGCACCCCATCTGTTTGAGCGTCCCGCCCGCAACCCTTATAATCCTAAGCTTGCCCGTGAACGCGGTCGTTGCCTATGCTTTTCACTCCCTCGATTGAAGTCGTGCTCGGATGAAAGTTCGCACTGGAATTGAACTATCGACCCAGTCCGACATCGGCTGCCTGCGCCAAAATAACGAGGATTCGTTTGGCTATTGGGAGCCGGAAGACGACGGGCAGTTCCTGCGCAAGGGGCGATTGGCGGTCGTAGCGGACGGCATGGGCGGCTACGAAGGCGGTCAGGAGGCTAGCCGGCTGGCGGTGGAAACGTTGCTGGCGGTCTATCGCGACTTTACCAGCGACGACCCGCAGCAAGCGCTAATCGAAGCCTTGCAGGCGGCCCACCAGCAGATCAGACAATACAGCTTTGCACATCCGGAACTGCGGGGCATGGGAACGACCTGCACCGCCGCGGCGATCGTCAGGGGTGCGCACGGGCATGCGGACTCTGACGCGCTCTATTACGTGCATGTTGGCGACACCCGGCTCTACCTGATCCGCCAAGGCCAGATTACGAAGGTAACGCGCGACCACTCCTATGTAGGGCGGCTGGTGGAGTCGGGGATGATCAGCCCGGAAGAGGCGGAGCATCATCCGCAACGGAACATTCTGACCGCAGCCTTGGGCACGAACCCCGACCTCGTCATAGACTCGCCCGGACACCCGGAGCCCCTGCGCCCGGAGGATGTGCTGGTGATCTGCACGGATGGATTGTGGGGGCAGGTTCGCGACCCCGAGATTCTTGACTTGGTGGAAAATAAAAGCGCGGAACAGGCAGCCCGCGAGCTGATCGAGCTGGCTCGGGACCGCGGCGGCCCGGACAACATCACGGTCGAGATTTTGCGCTTGCGCTGAGGCGGGTCTCCCCTGAAAGCGGCGCCCGTCAAGGGAAATCCCGCCTTCCAAAAGTGCAAAGCCTTGCACAAGAGCGCTCTGTTCGAATCACTCTCCCAGCGGTAACCTACTGAAATCACAGGACTGACCCAAGCGGGGAAATTTAGTGCTTTGGCTGTGCGCTTGCCTTTTCTATAATGCCTATCAGTGACATAGGGATAGTCGGGGGAGAAGGCGCTGTGAAGATTTCCCAAAAAGGGCTCTATGCGTTGCAGGCGATGATGGTGCTGACCCGGCGTTACACGCAAGGTGCGATACGCATTCGCGACATCGCGTACGAAGAGAATCTGCCGGAAAAGTTTCTGGAGCTGATTCTGTTGGAACTGAAAAATGCGCGCCTCGTCGAGAGCGTACGCGGCGCCAAGGGCGGATACCGGTTGCGCCGGGCGCCATCGGAGATCCGGTTGAGCGAAATCATCCGTTTGATTGACGGGCCGCTGGCGCCGTTTGGCGATGCGGATCAGTTGCGCGTTCTGATCAGTCGCGACGCGGACCACAGTGCCCTCTACCGAGTGTTTCTGGAAGTGCGGGACGCGGCCGCCAAGATTCTGGAGAATACGACGCTGGCCGACCTGATCAGCCGCGAGCCTGCTGGTTCCCGTCCGAACGTCAGCCACCGGAAGAAGATGAGGAACAGGAAGATCGACAAGAAGAAGAAAACCGAGCCCAGTGTTCTGCCGATGGTGGCGCGAGGCGTGGGCAATGATTAAGCGGAGTCTTGTCGCTTCCGTCTGTTCGTTTTTCTTACTGGGCGCATTGGCCGGCGCCCAGACTGTCCTGCGCGTGGGCGCATTTCCCAATATCACGCACCCCCAGGCGATGGTGGGCAAGAACAACGGGTGGTTCGAGAAGGCGATGGGGCCCCAAGTCAAGATAGAGTGGAAAAGTTTCAATGCTGGGCCCTCGGCGATAGAAGCCTTATTTGCCGGGGCGATTGACATGACGTATATCGGCCCGAACCCGGCCATTTCTGGATACGTTCGCTCCAATGGAGAGGCGCTCCGGATTGTGGCGGGTGCGACCAGTGGCGGAGCGTCGCTGGTGGTGCGCAACGATTCCGGTATTCAGAAGCCCGAGGATTTTCATGGCAAGAAGGTTGCTTCCCCGCAGATGGGCAACACCCAGGACGTGGCGCTGCGCGCGTGGTTGAAAGCGCACGGCATGAAATCCACCGATAAGGGCGGAGATGTGCAGGTAATTCCACTGGCGAATCCCGACCAGCTGACGCTGTTTCTGAAGAAGGAGTTGGATGGCGCATGGGCACCTGAGCCCTGGGCAACGCGGCTGATCAAGGACGGGAATGGCCGCTTGTTCCTGGACGAGCGCACTCTCTGGCCGAACGGTCAGTTCATTGCCGCTCATCTGATTGTCCGCACGCAGTTTCTGAAGGAACATCCCGATCTGGTGAAGAATTGGATCCGGGCGCACGTGGATTTGACCGACTGGATCAACGGCCACTTGCCCGAGGCAAAGAAAATTCTCAACCAGCAGATCGCCAAGGAGACGGGAAAAGCGCTGCCGGATGCGGTGCTGGATGAAGCTTTTGGGCGCATGACGCCGACCTATGACCCGCTGCGCGGGTCGCTGATGACCGCTGCGAAGTCCGCATTTGACGCTGGTTTTCTCGGGCGCCAGATGCCCGATCTGTCGAGTCTGTACGATCTGTCGCTCTTGAACCAGGTCTTAGCGGAAAAAGGGAAGAAGGCAATCCAATGAACTCGAGTCCACAAAAGGCGTATCCCGCGGCAGTTCCAACCAGCCTGCGCACGGGCGTGCGCGCGAATGTGTTCCACGGGAAACCGGCTTCCTCGGTAACTCCGTTTCCGGTGCGCCCGGTCGCGGAAGTGGTTGTTCCGAAGGTCGCGCTGGATGCCATTTCGCTCAGCTACAAGACGACTTCGGGAGAGCGTTTGCTGGCGCTCGACAATATCAGTCTGGAAGTGAAGCCGGGAGAGTTTCTTTGCATCGTCGGTCCGTCGGGATGCGGCAAGTCCACGCTGTTGCACCTGATCGCGGGCTTGAATCCCCAGACATCGGGCAAGGTTCTCGTGGATGGCGTGCCGGTAAGTGGCCCGGGTACCGATCGCATCCTGATCTTTCAGGAACTCGGCCTGTTTCCGTGGCTGACGGTCGGCGGCAACGTCGAGTTCGGCATGAAGATGAAGGACATCCCTAAGGCCGAGCGCGAGGAGAGGGTGCAGTACTATTTGCGGCTTGTCCATCTTTCGAAGTTCAGGGACAGCTACATCCATCAACTCTCCGGCGGCATGAAGCAGCGAGTCGCATTAGCGCGAGCCCTGGCCACTGAGCCCGACGTCCTGCTGATGGACGAGCCCTTCGCCGCGCTCGACGCGCAAACTCGCGACCTGCTGCACGACGAGTTGGAGCGCCTTTGGTCCGAAACCGGCCGCACCATTATCTTCGTTACCCACAATGTGCGCGAGGCCGTAAGGCTGGGAGACCGCGTGCTGCTGATGACATTTCGCCCGGGACGCGTGAAGCAGGAATTTTCGGTGAACCTGCCGCGGCCACGTCATATGGAACAGGCCGACGTCGCACGAACGGCGGGAGAGATTATGAGTTGCCTGCGCAGCGAAATCAACAAGTCCCTGGAAGCGGAGTACGCCGATGAAAAAGTTGGCTAGACAAGTAATCTTCTATGCGGCGCTTCTCGGCGTCTGGGCCCTCCTGGCGAAGCTGCGCATTTGGCCACCGTATCTTTTTCCTCCGCCCTGGGGAGTTGGGCATGCCTTGTGGGACGGCTTTGCCGACCACAGTTTCTGGATTGGCATCGCGGTCACCATGAAGCGCATGCTCATCGGCTATAGTTTGTCGGTCGTGCTCGGCATGATCCTGGGCTTGGCCGTGTCGAGCAGCAAGTTCCTTGAAGACACGCTGGGCGGTTTGCTCGTGAGCTTGCAATCCCTGCCCAGCATCTGCTGGATTCCGCTGGCGGTTCTGTGGTTTGGACTGACGGAAAAGGCTATCCTCTTTGTCGTGCTGATGGGCTCGCTGCTCTCGGTGACCATCGCCATGGAGGACGGCCGCAAGCAGATGCCAAAAATCTACGGCATGGCCGGACGCAACCTGGGAGCAAGCGGCTTCCGGCTTTTCTGGTCGGTGTTGCTGCCAGCAAGTCTGCCCTTCATCGTGAACGGGATGAAGCAAGGCTGGGCGTTCGCATGGCGCTCGCTGATTCAAGCCGAAATGATTTTTCTCAGTCTCGGATTAGGCCAGTTGCTGATGATGGGTCGCGATCTGAGCGATATGAGCCAGGTCCTGGCCGTAATGATCCTGATCGTTATTCTCGGTTATTTGGTGGACGGCCTGATCTTCCGTACCATGGAGCGTCGCCTGCAAGAAAAGTATGGATTGACGCCCGCGTAACAGGTCTCAGGTGTTAGGTCTCAGGTCTCAGAAAACCCCGCCGACTAAGTTTTCCTGACACCTGAGACCTGACACCTGACACCTGACACCTGATTCTCGTAAGATTCCCTGTGCTCCTCTTCTGGATTCTTTTCAACCTGTTTGTGTTGGCACTGCTGGCGCTCGACCTGGGCGTGCTGAATCGCCGACCTCATCGCGTCGGCTTTCGCGAAGCGCTTGCCTGGTCCGCCGGTTGGATCGCGTTGGCGGCCGTGTTTGCCGTGCTCGTGTTCTTCTGGCATGGACGGGCCCAAGCACTCCAGTTCGTGACCGGCTACGTAATCGAGTTGTCACTCAGCGTCGACAACCTGTTTGTGTTTCTGATCATCTTCCGTTATTTCAAAGTTCCCGGCCAATACCAACACAAAGTGTTGTTCTGGGGAATTCTCGGGGCGCTGCTCATGCGGGGTGCATTCATCTTGGCGGGTGTGGGTCTGATCCGCCGTTTCACTTGGATTACCTACGCCTTCGGCGCTCTGCTCGTTTATTCCGGAATCAAGCTGCTACGGCAGGGCGAGACGGAAATCCATCCCGAAAAGAATCCTGTTCTGCGCCTTTTCCGCCGAATTTTCCCGGTGACGGAGGAATATGTGGGTGGGCAGTTCTTCACCCGACGATTCTCCGCGCCCAGGACTCGACTCTATGCGACTGCGCTGCTGGTGGTGCTGCTCGTGGTTGAAACCAGCGATATTGTTTTTGCTGTCGATTCGATCCCGGCGGTGCTCGCGATCACGCTGAATGCCTTCATTGTCTATACCTCGAACGTATTCGCCATCCTAGGCCTGCGCTCGATGTACTTTGCCTTGGCGGGCATGATGGACTTGTTTCACTACCTGCATTACGGGCTCTCCGTGGTGCTGATTCTCATCGGGCTCAAAATGCTGGGGTCGCATTACGTGAACATCCCCACCGGTTGGGCACTCATGATCGTGCTTTTTGTTTTGGGAGCCTCCATCCTCGCCTCGCTGGTGGATCGGCGGAAAAAATCGGCGTGAGCCGGCTGCGAGCTTCAAGCCGCGAGCTTCGAGTTTTCTACAAACGAATCATGCTTGTTCGCAGCTCGTAGCTCGAAGCTCGCAGCCGTTCCACTGGGCCACGTGCGCACAGAGGCCCATGCGCTATGATGAATGTTCATGATCAGCGTTCCAGTCGTCACGCCATCGCGTTCCTACGAAGTGCTCATCGGAAGCGGCCTGCTCGCCCGTGCCGGAGAATGCCTCGGCGGGATTCTCGAAAAGCGCCGCGCGTTTGTGATCACCGTTCCGCCCGTACGAAGTCACTGGGCAAAAGTCCTTCTGAAATCGCTGTCCGCCTCGGGAATCGAAACCGGCCTTCTCGAGATGCCCAATGGCGAGCGCTCCAAACGCCTAACGACACTGGAGACACTGGCGGAGAAACTCATCAAGCAGGGCGCCGACCGCGATGTAACCCTGATCGCACTGGGCGGCGGCGTTGTCGGCGACGTGACCGGATTTCTGGCCTCGATCTACATGCGCGGCGTCGATGTCATCCAGGTACCGACAACCGTGCTGGCGCAGGTGGACGCGGCCATCGGCGGGAAAACGGGCGTCAACCTGGTGTCGGGGAAGAATCTGCTAGGAACTTTCCACCAGCCGCGCGCGGTGCTGATCGACCCGTCCGTTCTGGAGACGCTCCCTGCGCGCCAATACCGCGCCGGCCTGTACGAGTCGCTGAAGTGCGGCGTTATCGGAGATCCCGGATTGTTCCGGTTGTTTGAGGACCGCCGCCGCGAGATTCTGGATCGCGACCCGATGGTAGTTGAGAAAGTGATTGCCGACTCCGTGCGCCTGAAGGCGTCGGTGGTGAGTGCCGACGAACGCGAAGGCGGTGTGCGGCAAGTGCTCAACTTCGGCCACACCATCGGACACGCGCTCGAGGCCGAGACCGGCTACACCAAGTTGCTCCACGGAGAGGCGGTGGCGTGGGGCATGATCGCGGCCACGCACATCGCGCTCTCCACCGGCAAACTGGACAGTGTGACGGCGGGACGCATTACGAACTCTGTCCTCGGTTTTGGCAAGCTGCCCCGCATGACATGGCGAACCGAGCGCATCGTGAAGCGCTTGCGTTCCGACAAGAAGACGCGGCAGGGAGTGGTGCACTTTATTCTGCCGCGGGAGATCGGCAAGGTTGAGATAACCAGCGACGTGCCCGAAGCCGTCATCCGCTCAGCCGTCGACGAGATTCGCAACCTGGCGCGGAATTGAACTGGTTCTCATAAACGGCCTTGGGTAGGGCACGGCTTCAGCCGTGCCGTTCGGGACCGATAGAGATTCGGGCTTTAGCCCCTGAGGGCCAACAGCGTGCTCGGAGCGACGTTTCGTTCGGCGGCCGGGCGGGGACGCCCGGCTCTCCACCGGCAACAATCCTATGAATCAAGAAACAAATCAGCCAATCGTGGGCGCGGCGCCTGCCGGTGCGCAAGACCGCGAGGCGGCGGCGCAGGCCGTTCGGGAGATGTTCACCTCGATTGCGCCGCGTTACGACCTGCTGAATCACGTTCTTTCGTTCAACATCGACCGGTTATGGTGGTGGCGCACCGCGCGCAAGTTCGATGCGATTTTGAAACGTCCCAATGCCCGTGTGCTAGATCTCTGTTGCGGCACCGGAGACATGACTTTCGCATTACGCCGCCGCGCTGGTTCGCAAACTCAGCAGATTCTAGGCGCAGACTTTTCTCACGCCATGCTGTACCGCGCAGCAGCGAAGGCAGCCGAGAAGGGAAGCGGCGCGACGCTCCGGCCCCTGCATTGGGTCGAAGCCGACGCGCTGCGCCTGCCGTTTCCCGATGGACATTTCGATCTGGTGACCTCGGCATTCGGTTTTCGAAACCTGGCCGACTATGACGCGGGCCTGCGTGAAATTGCGCGCGTGCTCCGTCCCGGCGGAGAGTGCGGCATCCTAGATTTCGGAGAGCCGGGCGGTTTGATCGGACACGCCTACCGCATCTACTTCAAGAGAGTTCTGCCTGCAATCGGGACGGTGCTTTCGGGTGTGCGAGGCCCATACGCGTATCTTCCAGCGTCGGTCGAGCGCTTCCCGGCGCCGAAGGAAATGCTAGGCCGTATGCGCCAAGCGGGGTTTCCCGAGGCTTCCTGGACTCCGTACACGTTCGGCATCGCGGGGCTGTATCGGGGAGTGAAGAGCGTCTAACCGCCGAGACGCAGAGAAGATCAAGAGCTTGAACCACAGAGGACACAGAGGAATTCAGATTGTTTTCTGGAAAGTTCTCGGCGAACTCTGCGTCTCGGCGGTGAAGTTTCTTTGGAACGAATCTGTGAACGCTTCCAAATTCGTTTTTGCAATCACCCGCTCGTAGTCGCCGCCAAGAAACTTCTTCAGCCGGTCGGTGTTCATGGTGTACTGGCCGGTCATGTACGGTACCGCGTCCGGCGGGATCGACGAGATGTTCCAATCCCACAAGAACTGCAGAACGCGGCGCATCGACCACTGTCCAGGGACTCTCAGCAATTTAGCGTGCGCCAGTTCAATGCACTGCCCGAAGGTCAAAGCATCGCCGCGCCCGGCAACGTTCAGGATGGTCAGCCGCTGCGCTTCCGGTTCCCGCTTCAATATCCACGCGATCAGCCGGGCCACGTCGTCAACGTGGACGAATTGGATCTTGTTATCGAGATACTTTTGGCCGTAGGGCATCATGCAGGGCAGGCGTTTCTCCTCCTGGCGCATGCGGGCGGCGCGCGCCCCCTTCCCATTGGGCGTTCCGCGGAACGCTCCCATTAAGTAATTCTCGACGGTCGCTCCCGCAAAAATGTGGGGCCGGAGAATGAAGACGCCGCACCCGCGCAGGGAAGGCGCGCGCTGCTGCACCACCAGATCGCTTTCTTTCTTGTGGATCGCGTACGGCAACGTGTGCGCCTCAAGTGGCGCGTCTTCTGTCACCGGCGCGGGCAGGTCGGAGCCATACGCCGACACGCTGCTGGGAAAGATGAACTGCCGGATAGTGGTTGCAGCCGTCCGGTTGGCTTCGGCAATGGCTTCCATCACCCGGGCTGTGCCAGCCACGTTGATCCGCCACATGCGGTCGACATCCACCACGCCCGAGCGCTGCGGATCGATCACAAAGGCCAGGTGCACGAAAGACACCGGCTGCAGCTCGCGCAGCAGCAGCAGCAACTCGCGAGTGGATTCTTCTCTTCCCAGATCAAGCGCCACGAATCGGTCAACCGAAGAATGAGTTGGGGGCTTGACGTCGATGCCCACTACCGTGTAATCCGAGAGCTGCGGCAGGAGTCGTTGGCCAAGATTGCCCGAAACGCCGGTGACAACGATGGTTGGCTTTACCGTATCCATTTAGTCGGGGTCTTCGGCCGGTTGGTCAGACGGCTTTGCTCCCATGGGGCGAGGCGGCATGGCAGGTCTCGCGGTGCTGGGACCGAAATAGGCTTCGTTCAGGTCGACATTGCCCTGAAATCCCTGCATGCTGTCGCGATAACGCTGGCTTGAGATTAGGTTGCGAATCTCCGGCTTCACAATCTCCAGAGATAAGGTCTCCTTACTGACTAGCTTGTAGATGTAGTGACCACCGCTCGGATCGGAGATCACTTCGGATACTTCCCCAAGCTTCAGATCCATGACCGCACGATGGTTCAGAGGGAGCGTAGCGCGCCGTACTTTCTCCATCTTTGTGGTTTGTGGATTGCCCGGGAGTCCAGCAGCAACGAATGCCTCTTTCTGCAGAGTTTCGGGGTCTTCACCCTTAACGGCGCGGGCGCGAAGATCGTTGGCGACTTTGGTCATCGCTTCTTCGCCAGCCTTTCGTTGCGCCTCGGCCTCAGCTTGCGCCTTCTTCGTCGCCGCTTCAGCGTCCTTTTGTGCTTCCTCGGCGTCTGTGTCCTCTTCCTTCTTCGCCTTGGCCGTGGGCTTGACGGCTGGAGAGACAGGCTGCTTTGTGCGCGGAATAAAAATCCGCGCCAAGGTGGCTTGCTCATACGACGCTTCGTTCTTCTTGTAATAGTCCTCGATGTCGGCGTCGCTAACCTTGCCGGAATCTTCCTGCAGCGTCCGGCTCAGTTCCTGAGAGAGAATTTGCATGCGCGCGAAGTTTATCTTCGCCTCGAACGACGGGCCTTTGTCGAGGCCGCGTTTTTCCGCCGCAGTCGACATCCTCAGCATGCGCGAATAAGCGGTTGCGAGCTGCCGGCGAATGGCAGGCGACATTTTCGGCTGCAGCGCTTCGGCGAGCTTTTCAAATTGCTCACGGGTGATCACTGTCTTACAGGCGCCGCCCTGCGCGGTGGCATCGGCGCAGAAATCATCCAGAGTGATCACCGGATCATCGGGACCAACTTTAATTTCGGTTGCCTTATCGGGGGCGGCGGAAACGCTTTGTTCCGCCTTTGATCCGGCGGCAGGCGTAGCTGGTTGCGCAGTCTGTCCGTAGGCCAAGCCGGCGAGCAGGATACACACGAGGTACGAGAAACGCATGAATCAGGATCCTCCAGGGAGTCATTGCGACGAATCTCATCGTAGCATGTCCGGCTGGGAACTTGGCAAGGGCGGCGAGGGGTTGGCGGCGGACGAATCCAAAGCGATAATGACGTTTATGCCAGAAATTCAGGCCACCTTCAGTTCCGGGTCGATGCGCCGCGAAAAACGAGCCGTTGCCGGGAACTCAGTGTTGGCGGCTCTGGTGATCACCGTCCTGAAAATCGTCGTAGGGATCGCGACCGGCTCCCTGGGAATTCTGTCGGAAGCAGCGCACTCCGGATTGGATCTGATCGCGGCGGTGGTGACATTTTTTTCGGTGCGGGTTTCCGACAAGCCGGCGGACGCCGATCACCAGTATGGACACGGCAAGTTCGAGAATTTTTCGGCCTTCATTGAAACCGGCCTGCTGCTGATAACGTGCGTCTGGATCGTCTACGAATCGATAAGCCGGCTGTTTTTTCACAGCGTGGAAATTGAGCCGAGCGTGGCTGCGTGCCTGGTCATGGCGATGTCGATGGCCGTCGACGCCTGGCGCTCCCGCGCCCTGGGACGGATTGCCAAGAAATATGACAGTCAGGCCCTGGAAGCCGATGCGCTGCATTTTTCGACCGACATCTGGTCGAGCGGCGTAGTGATCGTGGGCCTAGCGCTGGTTTGGATGGGGCGTGCCTATCAGGTGCGGTGGCTGCGCCAGGCCGATCCGATTGCCGCTCTGTTCGTGGCCGGCGTAGTGGTTTCCGTTGGCTGGCGGTTGTCGCGCAGAACGGTGGATGCCTTGCTCGATGCGGCGCCGGTCGGTGTGCGCAGCCAGATCCTCGACCGGATCAGGACCGTCAATGGCGTGCTGGAAGTGGAGCGAGTCCGCTTCCGGAAAGCTGGGAACCGCTACTTCGCGGACGTTTCAGTGGGGCTGGAACGCAACTTCACATTCCAGCGCTCCGAGCAGGTATCCGATGCCGTGAGGTCGCGCGTGCGCGAGATCTTGCCCGACGCTGACGTGATGGTGCACACGGTTCCGCGAGCGCGGCGGACCGAAAATATCTTTGACCGCATTCGCGCCGTGGCTACCCGGCACAATTTCAATGTGCACGACATCAGCGTGCAGGACCTGAACGGGCAGTTGCACGTGGAACAGCATCTGGAACTCGACGAGCAGCTCACCATGAAGCAGGCGCACGATGAAGTAACGCGCCTCGAAACCGAGATGCGCGCCGAGGTCCCGGAAATTGCGACCATCCTCACTCATATTGAGAGCGAGCCGGCAACGATTGAAACGGGTGAGCAGATCGTTCGCGAGCCGGAATTGGAACAGCGGCTCAAAAATATTGTGAAGGAGTTTCCCGAGGTAATCGATGTGCACGAATTCCAGTTCAAGAAGGTGCGTACGCGGCTCTATGTTTCCTGTCACTGCACGCTGCCCGACGATATGCCGCTCTCGCAAGTGCATGATGTTCAGACGTCGCTCGAGATCCGCTTCAAACACGACGCGCCGCAACTGTTCCGAGTGTTGATTCATCCCGAGCCGATTACGGACAACCGGCGGTAGAGAAGGGGTGACCAGATATGCCGTTAAGATCGCTGACCGCTATTCGCTGTTCGTCGATCGCTATACTCGCACCGCGAACAGCGAACGAAGAATAGCAAGCCGCGGGACAACGAAAGGGCACAATGATTGAAGCTTCGGTGAATTGGACGGACAAAGACCGCTACGTAGGCTCTGCAACTTCACGCCATTCGATCGTGATGGATACCGCACCGGAGAAGACTGCCAACACCCCGATGGAGTTAGTGCTACTCGGCCTGTGCGGTTGCACGGCATCGGATGTGGTGGGAATTCTCCGCAAGAAACGCGAGCCGTTCACCGGGCTCGAAGTGCGAGCCGAGGCCGAAAGAGCAGATGGTTATCCCGCCGTCTATACGTCAATTCACTTGACCTATCTGATCAGCGGACACGTATCGCAGAAAGCCATGGAAGATGCTGTCCGTCTTTCGAAAGAAAAGTACTGCTCGGTGTCCGCCATGCTCGAGAAGACGGCGAAAATCACTCATACCATCGAGCACGTTGCGTGAAGCCTAGTGATCATCTACCGCGAGGAACGGTCATCTCGCCTGTCGAGTCGGCGGAGACGCTGGCTCTCCAACAGCCTCACTCCAGCCGCCTGCCCTTCGTCTCCGGCAACTGAGTTGCCATCAAGCTTGCCAGAAAGAAAGCTGCGCCGCACAGATAGAAAGCCCAACTAAGTCCCTTAGCCTGGCCGACCCATCCAATGATCCAGGGCGCAACGCAACTAAGAGCCCGTGCGCCATTGTAAGTGAAGCCCAAGGCGCGCGCCCGCACGCGGGTGGGGAAAATCTCGCTGCCGATAATGCCCGAGCCGGAAAAGAATCCCGTTCCGAAGAAGGCGACAATCGTCCCGAGTACTAGCAACGCCGCCTGCGAACGCGCCATTGCGTAGAGAGGCACCAGAACGGCGGCGGCAAAAAGATAGAGTATGAACGATTTGCGTCGGCCCAAATGGTCGGCAACCCAGCCAAAGCTGATGTAACCGGGAAACATGCCCAACAGGTTGAGCACGATGAGCAGCGTAGTTGTCCCCATAATGCCGAAACCACGCCCGCCTTGTGCGACCGAAAGCGACAAATAAGGAGGAATCCAGGTGAACAGTCCCCACCACGCAAACAATCCGAAGAAGTTGAGCAGGAGCAGGACGATGGTGCTCTTGCCATAAGGTGCGCAGAAAATGATGAAGAAAGAATCGCTCTCCGGGGAATCGCCGTCGACCTGCTTGTGTGGCGCGGGCACCCCTGCCCGCGAACTGCCAGCATCATCTCCACGTTGGGCTTCCAAACGGGGAACGTCGCCTTCTGCCGCATGTTGGTTGAGCCACATCTGCGATTCCGCCACACGATTCTGTATCCAGAGCGTAACGAAAGCGGGAAGAATTCCGACAAAAAACACCATCCGCCAGTTGGCGTAACGCAGAACGATGCCTGCTGTCAGCGCCGCCAGCGCATAGCCGATGGCCCACGAACTCTGCACCACGGAAAGCGCCTTAGCCCGCAATTCATCGGGCCAGGTTTCTGCGACCAGGGTCGCGCCGGTATTCCACTCGCCTCCCATGCCCAGTCCAAGGATGAAACGAAACACTGCCAGCATAAGCACGGTGGTCGAAAGCCCGGAAGCGAACGAGCAGATCGAGTAAGTCAGGATGCTGAGCATCAGAGCGCGCTTGCGTCCGATGCGATCGGCGAGGAAGCCGAAAAACACGCCGCCGATTCCGGAGGCCAGCAAGGTCAGCGTGTAGAGCAGGCCGGAGGTCGCCTTCGACATGCCGAGATCGCGCATCACGTAGGCCAGGACAAGTGCGTAAAGCATCGCGTCGAACGCGTCCAGCATCCAGCCGAGAGCGGCCGCCAGCAGGGTGCGGCATTGCTCGGGGTTGGCTTGCCGCAGGAGTTGAATTGGCCCAATCGCCATGCGGGGAGCGATTGTAGCAGGGGAGCAAGGAGGGTTGTCGGAAGTCATGGGAGCCATTGGATAAACGGTGTAATGGATTGGCCAAGTTGAAAGATGGCGTCCAGCATTCTATGAGATGAAAAGCAGGGAACAGCCATCGGTAACTTTCACATGAGGAATCCGCGCATTATCATCTGACCATGTCTTTCCTCGGCAGGGCCATCCTTCTCTTGATGCTCATAACGAGTATCACAGCTTCGCCCCAGACGCGCCGCGAAGATGAACCATATTGCAGTGAGAACGGCGCTAGAAGGGTGGAAGTAGCGAAAGCGGATGCGACGATCCTTGGATTGGCGATCGGGCGTTCGTCCCTACAGGATGTTCAGGCGAAACTCGGGCACTCAAAAATAACACGGGTGTCAAAAGACGAAGAGAGTGACGTTTCGGTTTGCTACGTGTCCCCGACGGACGGCACAGTTCTTGTTTTCTATTCCGGTGTGATGGGCGGTGGGGTAGACGTAACATGGTTTGCCGTGTGGTCACGCGAAGCTGCGTTCCCACACGACTCGCGATGCACGTCTTCCAAGCTGGTGTCTCGAAATCTCTCTACAGAAAGCGGACTTAGGCTCGGTCTAACCAGAGAAAAGGTAGATCGAATCGTCGGCAAACCTACAAAACCTGGTCGCACGTCAACGAAGTACGAATACCTTTGTCGCAGCAAGATGACTGACGACGAGATAAAGGGCTTCAAAACAGCGAACAATTGGGATGTCACGAGCGACCCTTACTTTGACCGGATGTCTTGGATCGAAGTGCACTACGCGAACTCGAAAGCGTCTCGTATCGAAGTCGGCGAGATTGAGTCCTACTGACGGTTTGAATCAGCCCCTGCCCGCCCCAGCCTTCGCAAATACTTCTGTGCTTTCCGCACATCCCGTCCGATCTGCTCTTTCAGAGCTTCGACCGACGGAAACCTGATCTCGTCTCGCAGGCGATCCAAGAAATGAAGTTCGACTTCCGTCTCGGCCGCGAGTTCAAGCGGATGAAAATTCAGCAGGTGCGTTTCAATGGCAAAAGAATCGGCGCCGAACGTGGGCCGATTTCCAACGTTCGTGACCGAATCGAAACACTCGTTGCCAACTCGCGTACGAGTGATATACACGCCATCCTTGGGAACGAGCTCTTCGTAGCGCGCCAGGTTGATGGTGGGCACGGTGTACTTCGATCCGTAGCCGCGTCCGCGGCCGGCGGTGGAGAGAATGCTGAACGGACGCGCCAGCAAGTGCCGCGCGCGGCTCACTCGGCCTTCGGAAAGCAACTTGCGGATGTGGCTGCTCGAAACGTGCTCGCCGCGCAGGCGCATCTCGGGATAATCGTGCACCTCAAATCCCATTTCTTTCTCCTTGCCCAGCTCGCGCAGCAGATCAATGTTTCCCGCCGCTTTGTGTCCGAAGCGGAAGTTGTAGCCTTCGTGAACTTCGCGGGCATGCAGACGCTTCTTCAGAATCTCATGGGCAAACTGATGCGGGGTCATCAGCGAGAGATCGCGCGAGAAGGGAAGCAGCAACACCGCGTCGATACCGGTGGCTTCGAGCAGGCGCAGTTTTTCCGGAAGCGGAGTCAGCAGCTTCAGGTTGTGATCGGGACGCAGGATGCGGGCGGGATGCGGTTCAAACGTGACCGCCACCGACACCGCATTCACAGCCTTCGCCCGCCGCACGATCTCATCCAGAACATGGCGATGAGCGCGATGCACGCCGTCGAAGTTGCCCACACTGAGCAGCGCAGGACCGAAGTCGCGGGGAACATCGTCGAGTTTGTGGAAAGTTAGCATCCTAAATCTTTTTCAGCGCCGAGACGCCGAGCACGCCGAGAAAATCCTTAATTAAGAAAAAACTCGGCGACCTTTGCGCCTCGGCGGTGAGCTCAAATCTCAAACTCCAGCTTCATTCCGTCATACGCCAACTGCACGCCGGGCGGTAACGCGGCATTGGTCGCCTCGTGCGGCAGGTCGTGGCAGATATGCGTGAAAAACGTGCGCTTCGGCTTTACCTCTTCCACGATCTTTAGCGACTGCTCGACGGTCGAATGCGTGGGATGTGGCGTGTAGCGCAGCGCGTCCAGAAACAGAATGTCGAGGTCTCGCAGCTTCTCCAGTGTTTCGGCGGGGACCTCGCTGTGATCGGTGAGGTAGGCGGCCGATCCGAAACGGAATCCAAGGATCGGGGTTTCGCCGTGGATCACCGTCAACGGCTCGAAGCGTGCGCCGAACAATTCGACCGGGCCGTCGATTGGATGCAGCTCAACCTGCGGCAGTCCGCCAAACTTATACTTCGGTTCAAAAATGTAGCGGAACATATTGCGCAGGAATTCGCAGTTTCGCGGTGTTGCATAAAGAGGCAGCTTGCCCGGCTTGTGGCGATAAGTCAGCGGCCGCAGATCGTCGATTCCGAGGATGTGGTCGGCATGCGTGTGCGTGTAGAGCACGGCATCGAGCTGCGTAATCTTTTCGCGCAGCGCCTGTTCACGAAAGTCAGGCGTGGTGTCGATCAGGACGTAGCGGGCATGGTCGTGAGGATCACGGTAACCAATCATCACGGAGGGGCGGGTGCGGCGGTCGCGCGGATCGAGCGAACGGCATACGGCGCAGTCGCAGCCGATCGTGGGCACGCCCATCGATGTGCCGCTGCCCAGTACCGTCAGAGTCGCACGCATCAGCCGTTTGTACCTGTGATCGGGCCGGGCGCCTGCGGAGGATGCGCCAGCGCGTTGGTCACTTCCACGTAGGCCATGCGCAGTTCGTAGAGGCAGTTTTGCAGGAATCCCTGCTCCTTCGGAGTGAGATTGCCCTTGGTTTTCTCGGCGATCATGCCCAGCGTGTCGATGGTTTGCCGCGCCCCGATCAAGTCAACTCCAGGCTGGCCGCCTTGCTCGTGCATAAGGCCGAGCTGCATCATGGCGGTCATGTAGAGCGAGGCCATGAAGCGCTCAAAGTTCATTTCGAGCTCCTTGGCCGAGTGTCCGCTCAGTTCGACTCGTGTGTCCAGGTCGCGCGACGACTGTTTGTAGGCGTCGTGCTGAGCCTTCTGCTCGGAGGCGGTCGGAGGTTCGGGGATATCCGATTCGGGACCGGGCGCGGCGGCTGCAGGCGCGGCTTCTGGGATCGTCGAAACCGGTGCCGCCGAAGTAGCCGTCGGCGGGACTGCCGGTGCAGCATCGGCGACGGCGGCTGGAGGAGGCGCCTGTTCTTCGGAGGAATCGCGAAGTTCTCCCTCGGAGGTGAACAAACGCTTGTCGCTCACTTTGAATTCGCTTTCTTCTTTTCTTTTTTGAGCCATGTGATTTTCCTAGTCTCTTGCAGTTCAGGCGATCGGGAGCGATGCTGGCCTCAGCTTCGCCGTTCCCGCGCGCAATTCTTTTCCCGCGGCCTCGCGCCGCAGGTAACCCAATGCGATTGCTCGATCTCCGCCGGGCAGTGGCAGAATCGCGCTGCTCGTGATCTCACCGACTTCCTTTTGGTCTTTTTCTGAGGTCGTAATCTTCGCGCCGGGTTCGGGCAGTGCGCCTTCGGCAACGAACGCGGTGAACTGCCGGTGCACTGCGCCGCGGGAGCGTATGCGCTCCACGATCTCCTGACCGAGATAGCACCCTTTGGTGAAATTCAAAGCGCGGGTCTGCCCCGTTTCCTGCGGCAGATCGCGTTCGCGGATGTCCACGCCAAATTGCGGGATGCCGCGCGAAATGCGAAAAAGATTCAGCGCAGTCGTGCCGATGGGCCGCGCACTCGCCTTGACCAGCGCATCCCAGAGCACGCACGCATTTTCGGGGGCAATCCAAATTTGCCAGGACTCCGGCGCTTCCTCGCCCGAGCGCAAAAGCGTGATGGATTTCTGTTGCCAGGCAATGTCCGCGAACTGCAGATATGCGAGATCGGGAACGGCGATACCGACGCGTTCGAGAACAGCGCGCGATTCTGGCCCAGTCAGGCCGAGCGCAGTAAGTTTGTCGCTGATGTCGGCGATCTCCACATCGTCGGCAATGATGTAGTGATCGAACAGCTGCAATATCTTGTCTCGCTGCCCGCGTTCCGTGTCCACTAGCAGTGAGTCCCCGCGCTGGAAGGCGTAGAGGTCGGCTTGAATGCGGCCCTGTGCGTTCAGCAGGAAGGCATAGATGCCATGGCCGGGGGCAAGATCGCGAAGGTTATTCGTGGCCATGCCATTCAGCCAGCGGACGCGGTCGCTGCCGGCCACCGAAATCTTGGCGCGGCCGCTCAGATCGTAGATGCCGCAGCCTGCCAGCAAGGCCTGGAACTCAGCGCGGACGTGGGCGAAGTCTGTGGTCGGGGGTGAGACCGATGTCGAATTCTGGTGCAATGGACTACTCATGTGTATCTATTTGATTATAGCCAAGGCTGACCCGCGCAAAGTGTGGACTGCGATTGGGGCGGAACGACCACGCGCTCACATATTGTCGGCACGTTTGTAGGTGTAGAACGGCCAAAACCGTATCGAGGGGTTGTCTATGCGCGGTCACCCGCATGCTGACGAACTCTTCAGGGTAATCGGCGCCTTCCATTCTTGCCTCCAGGACTGAGATATCATCCAGACCATACAGGATGCAATCCAAGGTTTCCGACATTACTTTAACTTTCGCTCCGAAAGTTGCTGGAGACTCGGCCCAGGCCGCAACTCAGACGAACGTACACTTGTTCTTGCGAACCTGCGGAAGTTCTTGCAACTTGGTTTCCTCTTAGTTCAGCCAGACCGACCCATAATGCCATACCTTAATAGTGTAGCGGTGTCTGTCCGCGACCGATTCTGGCATCTTCGTTTCGCGTGAATCAAAGGCATAGTAGGAGAATATCTCGCGGTTGATTCCTGACTCTCTCTCACGTCCGTCGGCCAGCCAGCAGCGCCAATTCCCGCCATTTCCAATGGCAATCCACGTCGACGAATCCAATCTCGCGCAGCCACTGAAGCTGGGTAGCCACATCGAGAAGCTTGTTCGAAGGGTCTTCCGTTTCAAGCGTAAAGCCGATCCCCTGCAAGAATTCTTCGTGCAGGCGCGGCGTGGGCGAGGCGACATGTTCCAGATTGCAGAAGACGCCACCGGCATTCAGCAGTCCATGGACCTCGGAGTAGAGGGCGCGCTTGCGCTCGTGCACGAGATGATGGATCGCGAAGCAGGAGATGACAGCATCAAACTTGCCTTGGTCGGGAAGCGGGTTGTCGAGGTTGTGGGTCTCGACAGCAACCGAAGAATCGCCGGCAAAGCGCTTCTTAGCAGCCTCAATCATGGCAGGAGAGAAGTCAATGGCAACCGCTTCCGTGTTCGGATGCTCGCGTTTCACCTGTTCGCGTAACACCAGGGCCAGCAGTCGCCCATCGCCGGTACCCAGGTCGAGAATGCGGCGCGTGGTTCGGGGAATGAACTCGAGCAACGTCGCTTCGCCTTCCGTGCGATGCGTAATCGAATCCGCGCGTTCGAGGTAGTCGAGGGCGTGATCGGTGCGAGTCCAGAGATTAACCGCCATAATTGATAGACCCAGAAGAGTATAAACTCGATTCTAATGGACAATGTGAAGGTGGTTGCTCAAAAGCTCCGAAGATGGTTTTGTGAACTTGCCCTACTCGTGTTGTTGGCGGGCACGCTGTCGGGGCAAGCAACGGGTGGGGGCACTGCAGCGTCGCAAGGTCAGGCGTCGCAGGGTCAGACGCCCGCGGGCGCAGCCGCCCAAGCCACAGCAGAAACCATCATTTCGTCCAAAGAGGCGAAGGAACTTTTTCGCTCGGTGGACGAGATCCTGAAGTTTGCCAGCCAGGACACGGGCCTGCCGATCAAGCACCAGGTAAAGCGCCGATTGACCAAGCGCGACGAGGTACAGTCCTACATTAAGAAGAGCATGAAGGATGACAAGGACGCGAAGCGGCTGGAGAGGTCGTCCGCGGTGCTAAAGAAGTTTGGGTTACTGCCGCGGAACTTCGACCTGCCCAACTTTCTCGTGGCGATGCTGCGGGAGCAGGTGGCAGGATACTACGATGTCAAAACGAAAACTGTGAATCTGCTGAACTGGGTGGACGCGGAGCAGCAGAAGCCGGTGCTGGCGCACGAACTGACGCACGCCCTCCAGGACCAGTCCTTCGGCATCGAGAAATGGATGAAGGGATCAGCGGGAGATGCTGACGATAAAAAAACAGATCCTAGTCCCGGCGATATCGTAAATGACGAGGAATCGTCCGCACGGCAGGCAGTAGTGGAGGGACAGGCGATGGTCGTGTTGCTCGACTATTCGCTGGCTCCGGCCGGGAAGACGCTGCAGGACTCGCCGCAAATTGTCGATGCCCTCAAGCAGGGAATGCTGACGGGGACAGCGGATTCTCCGGCGTTTCGCGATGCGCCGATCTTTTTGAAAGAGGAGCTGACATTCCCCTATCGCTACGGACTCGACTTTACCACCGCGCTGCTTCAGGCGGGCGGAAAGGAACTGGCTTACGCGGGCGCGTTCAAGGATCCTCCCAAGACCACGCGCGAGATCATGGAGCCGCAGACGTATCTTTCGCACGAGAAGCTGGAGCCGCTGAAGTTGATCGACATGGAGAAAGATTTCAAAGGCTACGATCCCTTTGATATCGGCGCGATGGGAGAGTTCGACGTCGATGTGCTGGTTGAGCAGTATGCCGGCCGGGACGAGGCAGGGGCGTTGTATCCGGAGTGGCGCGGCGGATATTACTTTGCCGGCAAGCCGAAGGGCGACAAGTCGGCGCCGATCGCCTTGCTGTACGTTTCCCGCTGGTCGAGCGCCGCGAAAGCGGCGGAGTTCGCGGCGGTGTATGCCAAATCGCTGGCCGAGCGCTATCAGAAGCGTCAAGGGCTGGGGGCGGATGGCAAGGTCGCGGACGGCGCGCCGCCGGTGGAGTCTTGGCGAACCCTGCGCGGACGCCATGCCTGGCTGACAGAAGAGGGAGCTGTCGTAATTGAAGTCCGCGGCGACGAGGTACTCATCAGCGAAAGTCTGGATGACGATACGACCAGGAGAGTAGAAGGAGATTTTTGGCCCGAAGAAAAAGCTGCGCCCGCCAAGCCATGAGTTTCCGTCTTGTATAATCAGCAGTTCCACAGTCATTCTTAACCCCACTCAGGAGCGCAATTGCAGCACGCAGAGATTGGCATCATCGGCGGCAGCGGTTTGTACCACATGCCGGGCTTCAGCGACGCGCACGAGCTCGAACAGCAGACTCCGTTTGGAGATCCTTCGGATGCATACATTCTGGGGACGCTAGAAGGCCGTAAGGTGGCGTTTCTAGCGCGTCATGCCCGCGGCCACAAACTTCTGCCGAGCGAACTAAATTTTCGCGCCAACATCTACGGCTTTAAACAGTTGGGAGTGGAGCGCATTGTTTCGGTTTCGGCCGTGGGATCGCTAAAGGAAGAGCACAAGCCGCTCGATTTCGTGATCCCGAACCAGTTTTTCGACCGCACCCGCCATCGTGTGGACACTTTCTTCGGCGACGGCATCGTCGCCCACATTGGATTTGGCGATCCGGTGTGTGACGAAATGATGAAGATGGTCCGCGGCGCATGCAAAGTCGCAGATGTATCCGCGAAGCTGGGTGGCACTTACATCTGCATGGAAGGTCCGCAGTTTTCTACCAAAGCCGAGTCGAACGTGTACCGCAGTTGGGGAGCGGATGTAATCGGCATGACCAACTTACAAGAGGCCAAGCTCGCGCGCGAAGCGGAGATTTGCTATGTCACCATCGCCATGGTCACCGATTACGACTGCTGGCATCCGCATCATGATTCCGTCACCGTGGAGCAGATTGTTTCCGTGTTAATGAAGAACGCCGAGAACGCCGCGAAAGTAGTGAAAGCCACGGTGTCCGCGCTGCCGAAGGAGCGTTCGTGCAAATGTGGGCAAGCGTTGGCGAATGCCATTCTGACCGATCCGGCCAAGATTCCGGCGGCAACGAAAGACAAGCTGCAGTTGATATTGGGAAAGTACTTGAAGTAGTCGATGGTCGTTAGTCGTTAGCGAACATCTAGTCGGACTGTCCGCAGCGCACGCCAACGACTGATGACCATCGACGAACGACTGACTTACGGAGACTCATGAGCATTCTAGTAGTTGGTTCGGTTGCCTTTGACACGATCGCCACGCCCTCCGGCCAAGTGAAAGATATTCTCGGAGGCGCTGCGACTTACTTCGCGCTGGCCGCGAGTTACTTCACCGAGGTGCGCGTCGTAGCGGTGGTGGGCGAAGACTTTACACCCGAGCACGAAGCTGTGCTCAAAAAACGCGGTGTGGACACCCGCGGCATCGAGCGGACCCAGGGCAAGACCTTTCGGTGGGGGGGGCAGTATCTCGATAACCTGAACGAGGCCAAGACCGATTTCACGGAGCTGAATGTGTTCGAGAAGTTTCAACCGCGTATTCCAAAAGAATACTTGGATACGCAGATCCTGTTTCTTGCGAACATCCACCCCTCGCTGCAAGCGGCGGTGCGCCTGGAGATGGATGGCGTGCGGCTGACCGGCGGCGACACTATGAATTTCTGGATCAAAGGCACACCGAAGGAATTGGCGGAGACGTTGAAACTAGTCAACGTGCTCCTCATCAACGACACCGAGACTAAGATGCTGGCGGGCGAGACGAATCTTCCACGCGCGGCAAGAAAAGTTCTTGCCATGGGACCGAGCGCGCTGGTGGTGAAGCACGGCGAGTACGGGGCGACAATTTTTTTCCGCGAGGGAGCCTTCGGCATTGGATCGCATCCTTTCCGCGCTCCTGCGTTGCCGATTGAAGAAGTAAAAGACCCGACCGGAGCCGGTGATTCCTTTGCCGGCGGATTCATGGGATATATCGCATCGCAGGACGAGATTAATCGCGAGGTACTGAAGCGCGCCTTATTTTACGGCGGCGTCATGGGATCGTTCGCCGTCGAGCGTTTCGGCACGGAGCGTCTGCAGAATCTTACGCGCGGGGAAATCGACGCGCGCTTTCAGTTGTTCCGCGAACTGACGCACCTGGAATAAGAGCATCGCAGTTCATCCTCAAGCCATGACTCAGCGCACAGTGAGCGTAGAGTGACTGCAAAGACTGCCGCCGTTACCGACCGCGGCGCGGCCCGCGTGGCCGGCATCGCTGTCCTTGTGTCGCTGTCTTCTTTTCTCTACTACTCTCAGCGCGGCGGCCTTCTGCTCTATGGTGACGCGGTTGCCCATATCAATATTGCGCGCCGCGTGTTCGACTCGCTGACCCCGGGTCTGCTGCAGTTGGGAACCGTGTGGTTGCCGCTGCCTCATCTGCTGATGATTCCATTCCTCTGGTCGAACAAGATGTGGCAGAACGGCGCGGGTGGTTCGATTCCTTCGATGATCGCGTACGTGCTGGGCGTCGTGGGAATATTTCGCCTTGCGGGCGGTCTGCTCGAATCTGATGCCCGCACGAAACCGGCGGCTGCCGTGGGCGCATGGGCCGCGGCCTTCGCCTATGGAGCCAATCCGAACCTGATCTATATGCAGGCAACGGCCATGACGGAGTCGCTTTATCTGGCGCTGTTTGTCTGGGCCGCCGTCTATTTCGCCGAATTTATTCGTGCGCTGAATGAGAACGACAGGCGCAAACTTGACGACGTCGGTCAACGAGAATCCAGCCCCGGAGGGGCAAACCAACTTAGCCCCGCGCTTCAGCGCGGGGTAGCCCGGGGAAACTCATCAAAGTCCCGTAGGGACGACCCAGACCTCGCGCACACCCTGACGCGCTGCGCCTGCTGTCTCGCGGGCGCGGAACTCACGCGTTACGACGGCTGGTTCCTAGCGGGAGCGATGGGATTGACGGTCGTCGTCATCGCGCTGCGGCGATGGCAGAATCGCACTTTGCGGCCACTTGCCGTGAAGTTCCTGTTGGGAATTGCAGTGGTTCCGGTCCTATGGCTTGCCTACAACCGTGTGGTGTACGGGAACGCACTGGAGTTCGCGAACGGTCCATACTCGGCGAAGGCGATCGAGCAGCGCGTGGGCGCACCGAATCCAGCGCTGCACAATGCCGGCGTTGCGGCCATCTATTTCTTGAAATCGGCGCAGTTGAATATGTCGGTTGGGAACTGGGGTCGATTCTGGCTCGCCGCGGCCGTTGTGGCGGTGGCAATCGGAGCATGGAAACTGCGGGCGCAATCGGCATCGATGTTGCTGCTCTGGGTTCCGTTGTTGTTCTACGCGCTTTCGATTGCCTACGGCTCGGTGCCGCTTCATGTCTACACATGGTGGCCATTTGCCACCTTCAACCAGCGCTACGGGCTCCAGTTGCTGCCGATGTTCGCGGTTTCGGCCGGAGTTCTGGTTGAGTCCGTCTTCCGCGTTGGCTGGCGCGGGCGTCACGGCGGGAAGCTGGTAGCGGTGATACTTGCGCTGGTGGTGGGCAGTTATGCGTCGGTGTGGAGAGCGCAGCCGCAGTGCTTGAAGGAAGCGCAAAGGAATTGGGAAATGCGACATACTTTGAATTCCGCGGTGCAGCGCGTGGTTGAGCGATTGCCACGGAACTCACGGTTCCTGATGGACCTCGGGGAACATGTGGGCGTCATGGAGCAGGCGGGCATTCCACTGCGCCAGGTGGTGAACAACGAAAATCATCGCCCCTGGAAGCGGCCGACCGATCCCGAAGGCTTGTGGGAACGCGCGCTCGCCGATCCGCCGCACTACGTGGATTTTGTGATTGCCTTCGATGGCGATCCGGTGGACCAGGAAGCGAATAAGACCAATCTCACGGTGCTGGCGGAAATTCACGCGACCGGGCAACCGCGTGCGCGCATCTACGCGGCGCGCAGCAGCGCCCCGAATCAATCGCGTTAACCCTTCCCGCTAAGCGGCACGGAAAGCGCTCGATAGCGGTGATAGAATCCGCTCCGGGGGCCACGTATGTATATTGAACAACCAGGCCGCGCGCTTTTCGCAGGCTGGCGTGGTCGAAGCCGCGTGTTGCTATGAACCCAATCCATTCCATCGTCAATCTGCTGCACAACGAACTGGGCGTGGTGCTGAGTTCGACGCTGGCGCGGTTGCTGCTGGCGGCGATCCTCGGCGGCATCATCGGCCTGGAAAGGCAATTGCGTCACCGGCCAGCCGGTCTGCGCACGAACATGTTCATCTGCTTCGGCGCGGCCATGTTCACGGTGTTGTCGCGGCAACTCGCGGGTACGCCCTCGGACAGCGCGCGCATCGCGGCCCAGATTATCCCCGGCATCGGTTTTATCGGCGCCGGCTCGATTCTGCACGCCCGCGCCTCGGTAACCGGACTAACGACGGCGGCGACGCTCTTTGTGGTGGCTGGGGTTGGGATGGCGGCGGGCGGTGGCCTGTATCTGACCGCGTGTTTCGCTACGGTCATCATTCTGATTGCGCTCGTCCTGCTCGGGCGCGTGGAGGCCGCGTTTTTGCTCAAGTCTTTTACTACCACCTACGAAGTGATGGGCCGCAATGTGGATGGAATGTTGAGCGAAGTGAACCGCCTCCTGGAGTCCGAGCTACTCACTATGCAGAGCGTACACATCGCCTCCGCCGGTCCCGACTTCCGCATGGTGTTCTCGGTGGATTGCGAGCGTGAACAGCAAAGCGTGTTTTCCATCCGGTTGCACGAATCGCCCGCGTTTGCCAGCGTGACATCACTCGGCGCAACGGAACACGAATGAGCGCGCCACCGAATGAGGGCCAACAGAGCGCGAGAATCCCTTTCACCAAGGCGTCGGCTCGTGGCAACGATTTTCTACTGGTAGAAGGCGCACACGCTTCCGGCGATCTGACTCAACTCACCCGCCGCTTATGCGATCGCCATCGCGGAGTCGGCGCGGACGGCGTGGAGTGGCTGTTCCCGGATGCCGAAGCCGATGTAACGGCGCGCCTGATCAATGCGGATGGTTCGGAGGCGGAAATTTCTGGCAACGGCACGCGCTGTGTGGCGGCGCAGATTTGTTCGCACGAGGAAAAAACAGAGGTTGTGGTGCGCACCGGCGCCGGGCTGAAGACCTGTCGCCTCATATGTCGGCAAGATCCCACCTTTGAGTTTGAAGCGGAGATGGGGCCGCCAGAGGTCGGCGGCCAGTTGTCGATTGAGACGATGGCTGTGCGGGCCATCGGCACGAAAGTTTCGACGGGGAATCCGCACTTTGTGATTTTCGTCGAAGACTTTCAGGAAGGATGGCAGCGGCAGGCGGCGCTGATCGGAGCACAGCCGCAGTTTCCGCAGGGCACGAATGTAGAGTACGTCGTGGTGCGCGGCGCCCATGAAATCGAGATTCGTCTGTTTGAGCGCGGCGTGGGAGAGACGCAGTCGTCAGGCACGGGATCGTGCGCGTCGGCGGTTGCCGCAATTGCCGGCGGGCGAGTTGCGTCGCCGGTAATGGTGATCGCGCCCGGAGGCTCGCAGACGGTGCGCTGGGAGAATCAAGTTTACCTCCGTGGTCCGGCGACTCTCATCTGCCGCGGAGAATTCTTCGTTTAAGATCGAATAAGTAGTCTGTGGTGTAAGTGAGATTCGTATCAGGGCATGCCTTCAGGCATGCCACATATGCGCTGATCTCAATGCGCCTTTAGGTGCTGGGTTTCGACGTTCGAGTTTCACCACGGGCCACTAGACAAGATCGACACCATATGGTTTCCGCTTCCCAGCCTTCGCGAATCAAGCCGCGCGCTCTCCGTCCGGGCGACAAGGTGGGAATTGTCGCGCCCGCCTCGAACGTGAAGCGCGAACTGCTGGAGGCGGGCTGCGACGCCCTTCGCTGTGCCGGCTATGAGCCTTTTTATTTCGAGTCGATCCTGGAGCGCGATCTCTACTTTGCCGGATCGGCCGAGCGCCGGGCGCGTGAACTGGAAGACATGTTCGCGCGCGACGATATCCGCGCGATCATTTGCGCTCGCGGAGGATACGGGTCGAACTACTTGCCCCCGATGCTCGATCCAAACAAAATCGTTGCGCATCCCAAAATTCTGGTGGGCTACAGCGATAGTACGACTCTGCTTTGCTGCATGGCGGACTCGGCCAACTTCGTGACCTTCCATGGCCCGATGGTGGCCAAGGATTTCACGCTCGTCGATGGCGTCGACCTGAAGTCGTGGCAGAACGCGCTGGGCGGAGCGGAGGAATGGGAGATTGCGGAGGGCTCAGGCGCGAAGCCGCTGGTAACGGGAGAAGCGGAGGGAATCCTCTATGGCGGATGCCTCTCGATGCTGGCGTCGTCGCTCGGCACGCCGTACGAGATTCGAACCACCGGCACGATCCTCTTTATCGAAGACGTCGCGGCCAAACCGTACCAGATCGACCGTATGCTGATGCAACTGAAGCTGGCGGGCAAACTGAAAGATGTGCGCGGCATTATCTTCGGCGAGATGATGGATTGCCGGCAAAGTCCGGATCAGGATTACACGCTGGAAGAAGTCGTTCTGCGGATTATCGAAGACTTGCACATTCCGGTGGCGTTCGGCCTGCGTTCAGGCCATGTCTCGCGCGCGAACATCACGCTGCCCATTGGTGTGCAAGCTAGACTGATTGTGGACGATTCGGTGAAACTCAGGATTCTGGAAGCGGCAACGGTCAAGTGAGGCTTTCGCTCTGAAGGGAGGCAAAGATGTCAAGTAATCAGCAGAAAACGTTGCCGCCGTCACTCGCCGCGTACCAGAGTTTCTCCGACGCCGAACTTGCACAGGCCTTGGCAAAGCTTGCGCCCAATAGAGTGCACGAATCGAGTTGGCTTAAGAATCTGCTCTGCAGTCTTGGTTTTCACCGCTGGCACTACCCGAACTTGGAAGGCTCAATTCCACCCAAGGAAGTGCGCGTATGCCGATGGTGTCCGAAGGTCAAAGTACGCGGAGTGCTCTATGGCGATTAGCATTAACTGTCTCCATCGACTCGCTAATTCCAACTGTGCCGTGTGTTTCGGAGCAAGTCACAAAGAATGAGTAAAACCAAGCACATTCATCTGATCGGCATTTGCGGCACCGCAATGGCTTCGCTCTCCGGTATGTTGCAAGAGCGCGGCTTCCGCGTCACCGGCTCGGACGCGGCGTCGTATCCGCCGATGTCGACGTTTCTCGAATCACTTGGCATTTCCGTCGCGCAGCCGTTTGCCGAGGCGAACCTCGATCCGCGACCCGATCTCGTAATCGTCGGCAACGCCCTTTCTCGCGGGAACGTTGAACTGGAGCGCATCCTCGACGACCGCATTCCGTTCTGCTCACTGCCGCAGATTCTGCACGATGAGTTCCTGGTAGAGAAAGACGTTCTAGTGGTGGCCGGGACGCACGGCAAAACTACCACCACGTCGATGCTGGCGTGGATCTTCGAGACCGCTGGCCTGCAGCCTTCATTCCTGATCGGCGGCATCGCCGAGAACTTCGGCCGCAGTTTTGGGCTGGGCGAAGGCAAGCACTTTATCTTGGAAGGCGACGAGTACGACACCGCATTCTTCGATAAAGGTCCGAAGTTTCTGCACTACTTTCCGGATTCCGTGATTCTAACCTCGGTTGAGTTCGACCACGCCGATATCTACAAAGATCTGGACGCCGTGGAAACGGCGTTCAAACGCCTGGTGAACCTCGTTCCGCGACGCGGGCGCATTATCGGCTTTGATCCAGGTGCAAGCGCGGATGCGAGCATCGACCGCTGCCTGAAGAAAGCTTTCTGTCGCGTCGAACGCTACGGTGTCTCCGATCGCGCCAACTGGAGAATCGTAAGTCTAAAGCTGAGCGAAGACCGGACTTCCTGGTCGGTGCTCCGCGATGGAAAGCTCTGGGCGGATTTCGAATTCCCGCTCGGCGGCGAATACAACGTCTGGAATGCGACGGCAGCGGCGGCGCTGGCGGTGAGTTATGACATCTCAAAAGAGGTGATTGCGCAGGCTCTCAAAACCTTTCGCAGCGTGAAGCGGCGGCTGGAGGTGAAGGCCGAGGTTAACGGCATCACCATCATCGACGACTTCGCCCATCATCCCACTGCGATCGAGCAGACGATTCACGCGTTGCGGTCGCGCTATCCGCAATCGCGGCTGTGGGTGGTGCTCGAGCCGCGTTCGAACACCATGCGCCGCAACGTCCTGCAGGACGCGCTCGCCCGCAGCCTGGCGCTTGCCGATCAGGTCGTGATCGCGGCCATCTTCAAGTCGGAGGCGATTCCCGAGGCGGAGCGACTGGATCTGCATCGCGTGGTCGGTGAGATCCAGAAACGCGGAAAGCAAGCGCGCATCTTCGCCGATGCCGATGCTATCGTGAATGCGATCGCTCCCGAACTGCGCGAGCGAGACGTGGTTGCCATTCTCTCCAATGGCGGATTCGGCGGCATTTATGAGAAGCTACCGCAACGATTGCGCGCGCTCGGAGTGAAGGTCTAAGTGTTTCGCACCATTGCCATGCTGGCGTTGTGGGCTGCGACTCTGCCGTTCGCGGCGGTCTTCGGAATTCCCTGGACTTACCTGACCAAAAACATCGACTTTCTATACAACACCTGCATGTGGGCGGCATTTACGGGCGTGCGCATTGCGGGCGTGAAGGTGCGGACGCTGGGACTCGAAAAAATCGATCCAGCGCGAACCTACATCTTCATGTCGAATCACATCTCCAATATCGATCCGCCGATCACGCTTCCGCTGATCCCGCGCCGCACTTCGGTGATGGTGAAAAAAGAATTGTTCAAGGTCCCAATTCTAGGCGCGATCATGCGCATCGGAGCGCTCGTGCCCGTGGACCGTGGCAATCGCGATGCGGGCATCTCGGCGGTGCGCGACGCGGTCAAGGCCATCGAGCAGGGACTGAACATGACCATCTACGTGGAAGGGCACCGCTCGTTCGATGGCAAGCTGCTGCCCTTCAAAAAAGGTCCGTTCTATCTCGCCGAGGAGTGCAAAGTGCCGGTCGTGCCCATCACGATTTCAGGCACTGAAGAAGTTATGCCGAAGGCTCGGTTTGCCATCCAACCGGGAACGGTGACGGTGGAATTTCACGATCCCATCGAGCCCTCCGATTTCGGAGAACGCGATTGCCTGATGGCCAAAGTGCGAGCGGCGATCAACAGCGGGCTTCCGGCGGAGTTGCGGGAGTAGTCGTTGGTCGTCGGTCGCTAGTCGTTGGCGAGCGCCACGGACGCGAAGTTGGATGCTGAGCTGGATTCAATTTCTGCCAGTTCACTGCTTGTGTTTGCTCGTTAGGTATTAACCCTGTTTAGTCCTACCCCCTACCCCCCCTCCCCCCTGCCTATTGGAATCATGGAGTTAGGGGG
>Ga0182027_10000096_pt1 | contig 133942 bp, 125 predicted proteins | sample 712E1DmetaG_FD_121300 | JGI IMG/M metagenome (GOLD analysis project Ga0182027, IMG submission 121300) | Permafrost microbial communities from Stordalen Mire, Sweden - 712E1D metaG (Illumina Assembly) | ecosystem: Environmental > Terrestrial > Soil > Wetlands > Permafrost | place: Sweden...
TTTCATTTAAGAAGAGTTTTACAGTTAACAGGGGATGCATTAATCCAGTTCAACCCTTATTTAATTACGGAAACTCTTGTTCCTTTAAAGTTTATTATTCTGCCTTTATTCTTTATTGTATTTTTATATAAAGCGGTCTCAAGAGAAAAACTTATTATAGTTTATTTAATTCTGCTTTGGTTTATTGTCCCCTGGTTTATATTTGCAACCTACAGCGGGGAAATAAGTGATTATTATTTCTCTATCAACCGTTTTATCGCGTTGATCATTGTTGCATACTTCTTTGGCAAAATTTGGATGATTAGGAATTTTATTCCCAAGATATTGGTTATTGTAGTGCTACTTTATGTTGCTATGATAAATTTACCGACGTTCTTCAATTACGAAGATGGCGGAAGTCTTTCGACAAGAGAAGCTAACGTTATTAAAACAATAAACCAAGGGGGTCAAATAGGATTTACACAAGGGGACCAGAATAGTTATTTGTATTATTATTTTATGAGGTTAAAAGGAAAGAATGTTTACTAATTATCTTTTAATGAAAAAAGATAATGAAGACCTTGGGCGGCTAACGGCTGGTTAGAAACAGTAATCAAAACGATACAATAATAAAAACCGTTACTTTGCCAAGTGGGCTTGTAGTTCAGGAGAGAAAATTTGATTAATGAAAAGAATATTATTTTTAAGTTTAACTTTTATACTTTGTTTAATTCCGGTTTTATCTTTGTTCCACCCGGGATTGCCAAAGACGCATGATGGACAAGATCATGTTGCCAGAATCGCTAACTTTTATTTAAATCTTTCGCAGGGCAATTTGATTCCCAGATGGGCTCCAAATCTCAATTGGGGGTATGGCCACCCGATCTTGGAATTTTTATATCCGCTTCCTTCGTATATCTCATCAATCTTTCATTCAATCGGTTTTTCATTTGTCGACTCGACGAAAATAGTTTTTGGCCTGGGAATGATTTTGTCTTTTATTTTTATGTATTTGTGGATGAAAATGTTCTTGCCTAAAACGGCTTCAATACTTGGCGCTTTCTTATATACTTACGCGCCGTACCGGTTTGTCGAACTTTATGTTCGAGGCGATGTCGGAGAAAATCTTGCCTTTGCCTTTGTGCCGCTTGTATTGTTTTTTATCTATAGATTTTACAAAAACAAAAACACGTCGGACATAGTGTTGGGAGCGATATCTTTAGGTTTATTGATTTTAGCACATAATGCGATAAGTCTGATGTTTAGTCCGCTGATCTTTTTATATTGTGTCTATCTTGCGTTTATTGCAAAAGATAAAAAAATATTTGTGAACCTGCTAAGTTTAATTATTCTTGGTTTTGGATTAGCGGCATTTTTCTGGATTCCTGCGCTATTGGAAGGGAAATACACGCTAAGAAATATAGTTACGAAAGGCGGATACATTTCGCGTTTTGTTGATTTTAAAAATTTGATCTTCAGCCCTTGGAGCTATGGTAGTTCGGGAGAGTTTACGGTTCAACTCGGAGTAATTCAATGGCTGAGCTTAATCTTGTCCCCGCTACTTTTCTATAAATTTTTCAGAGCCAGGGATAAAAATATGTGGCTAATTTTAGGCTTATTTTTTATAACATGCGCAGCTATTTTCTTGATGCTGCCAATTTCTAATGTTTTCTGGCAAAGAATAATGCTTTTGCAGAATTTTCAGTTTCCATGGAGATTTTTAGCTATCACAATCTTTACAACTGCAGTTTTAGGCGCATTTTTAATTAAATTCACGCCTGGTAAGCTTAGGATTTGGTTGACGGCAATTCTCATTATAATTGTTTTAATAATAAGCAAAGATTATATAAAACCTCAAAGCTACTTGTTTAAGCCGGAAAGTTTTTATTCGGGAATTTATAATAGTACAACGGATACGGGGGAAAGTTCGCCGATTTGGTCGGTGCGATTCATGGAAAAAACGCCTAAGGCGCACATAGAAGTTATTGATGGAAAGGCCGCTATAAAAGAATTGGAAAGAAGTGCGACTTATCATAGTTACCAGATACTTGTCAGTAAGAGATCTTTATTTAAAGAAAACACACTTTATTTTCCCGGTTGGGAAATAAAGGCAAATAATATTCCTCTTAATATTCAGTTTCAAAATATGCAATATAGGGGAATCATGTTATTTTATCTTGACAAAGGAAATTATGTTGTCCAGGTAAGATATTCCGAAACAAGATTAAGATTAATTTCAGATGTTTTATCATTTGCTTCACTATTTACTATTTTTGTTTTTATAATAATTAAGTTTGTAAAGAGGCGAATTTATTAGTATCATGGTTTTATGAGAAAATCTCTCTCTGTCGTACTCGCTACTTATAATGAGGAAAAGAATCTGGCTTCATGTCTGGATAGCGTAAAAGATATAGCCGATGAAATAATTATTGTTGATGGTACCTCAAAGGATAAAACAGTCGAAATCGCAAAGAAGTACGGAGCTAAAGTAAAAGTTACCGTTAACCCTACGAATTTTCATATTAATAAACAAAAAGCAATTGATATGGCAACTAAAGATTGGATATTGCAATTAGATGCCGATGAGCATGTTGGACCTGAATTAAAAGAAGAAATAAAGCAGATTCTGGAGAAAGATCCTGAGGAATTTAACGGGTACTGGATGCCTAGAAAAAATTGGTTTTTAGGAAGGTTTTTAGTTAAAGGGGGGCAGTATCCTGATTACACTTTAAGGTTTTATAGAAAAGGAAAGGGAAAGCTTCCGCAAAAAGACGTCCATGAACAGGCGGTTGTAGAAGGTAAAGTCGGTTTTTTGAAGCAGGCGCTTCTTCATTATCCCTATCACGGTTTTTCGCATTATATTTCAAAATGGAACAAATATAACGATTTTTTTGCCTTACAAATAAGAGAAGAGCAAAAGAATAAAAATGTCCTACAAAAGCTTTTTCATGCCGTTGGCTATCTGTTTATTAAACCGGCGCATTGGTTTCTTACAACTTACTTTCGACATAAGGGTTTTGTAGACTTGTGGCAAGGTTTTCTTTTTTCCTTCTTTTCGGCCCTTCGATTTCCGATGTCATACATTAAATACATAGGATGGTATAGATTTTGTTCTATCTTGATTTTGATTCTAGCTTTTGTGCTCCGCTTTTATAATTTCCCGAATCGGTGGGGATTGGGTGGAGATGACGGACGCGACGCAATGATCGCCTTAGAAGCAGTTAAAATGCACGAGCTACCTTTAATAGGACCGTTTAGCTCGGCCGGTCCCTTTGTATTTGGCCCCGTTTATTATTGGATACTGATGCTTTCCTATGTTTTTATACCTTACATAATAAATGCCCCCTGGATTGTTTTAAACGCTCTTGGAGTGGTAGTTGTGGGAATAAGTTTGTATTTAGGCAAGGCATTAAGAGGAGAAAAATTTGCTTTAATATTAGGACTTTTAGTAGCTACTTCTCCGCAGCTTGTTATCAGGTCCTTAATGCTTGGAAATCCCAGTTTTATTCCTTTCTTTACGTTTGCTTTATTAGTGAGTTTCATTCTGCTTTGGAGAAGAAAACAGAAAGTTTACGCATTATTAATGGGATTATTTTTGGGGGTAGCTTTGAACATGCATTATCAGGCGATAAATTTGTTCATCTTCTTCCCCGCGGTATTTTTAATCACGAGTTTGAATATTAAAAACAGAATTTTTTCATTTCTTTTGATGCTCGTTGGATTTTTACTGCCTTCTTTGCCTCTACTTTATTGGGACATGCATCAAAATTTTGCCAACGTCAATAACATTTTGGATTATCTGTTGATCGGGCAATACAGGATTTATGTCCCCAATAATTGGAGATTGTTCCTTTTTAATTCCGTTCCCTGGTACTGGTCATTTGTAGTTGGAAGATTCTATCTTTTGTCCTTAGCACTAGAGGCATTAAGCGGAATTACTTTTGTTTACCTTTGTTTTAGAAGAAAAATAAAGTTCGAATTAGTAATTTTAGGGCTTATATTCTTTGTTCTTCTTTTTGTGAACAGATTTTACAGGGGTGAAAGGTCGGAGGGATATCTTCTATACTTAGCTCCTTTTATTTTGATATTTACTTCGCTTTTTGTAAGCTTATTGTTTGAAGCAAGGAAAAAAATTGTAATCCTATTGGGTGTAGTAGTCTTGTCGATAATACTGTTTGGGAACGCAATAACCGTCAAAAATTCCTACACCACAAATCCGGTACTTATTTATTGGAATATCTCAAAATATTTAGCAAAACAATTTCCTAATCGCAAATTTCAGCTTTTTGATTACAAAGATAACTTCTACAGCACCAGTATGGGTTTGAGTTTGGTTTTGAATTTTGATGGAAAGGAAGCTGAAGGAGGTTTCCCGGTCGGAGTTTCATGTTTTGGAAGGGGATGCCCGTCGCAAAAACTAAAAATCATTGGGAATTTTCCAGTTACGCTGGTAGATCTTAACAAAGTTAGTAAAAATGCATTAAATGATAAAAAGGTTTGGGGTAAACGAAATCAAGCAGATGTTTATGACGACTTAATTGGTTGGTCTAAAACATACAGTCTAACCTCGTCATTCTCCTTAAAAAAATATATAATGGAAAGGATAGGGAAAATATGAAAGTTTTAGTTACCGGCGGAGCAGGTTATATCGGAAGTTTCATGACCAAGCGTCTTCTTGATGAAGGTCACGAAGTCGTCATAGCAGACAGTCTGGAAAGGGGTCACAAAGAAAAGCTCGATAAGCGGGCGATTTTTGAACAGGGGAATTTACTTGAAAAGGATTTTGTTTCCTCACTTTTCGAGAAACACCAGTTTGACGTAGTAATGCATTTTGCCGCCTATATAGCCGTAGGAGAATCGATGGAAAATCCAGGCATGTATCTTAAGAACAACGTTTTTACTACCATTCAGCTTCTCGACGCCATGCAAAAGCATAACGTGAAATTCTTTATCTTTTCTTCGACCGGAACCGTATACGGAGTACCGGAAATTCTTCCTACCCCGGAAACTCATCCCAAAAATCCGGAAAATCCATATGCCGAAAGCAAATTGATGGTAGAAAAAATTTTACACTGGTATCATGCGGTTTATGGAATAGGATATGCGGTGCTAAGATACTTTAATGCCGCAGGGGGGGCATTGGACGGCAGCAACGGAGAAGAACATGATCCGGAAACCCATCTTATTCCAAACGCCATCCGTGCCGCCATGGAGAATAGCGCATTCAGTCTTTTTGGAGACGACTGGAAAACAAGAGACGGAACTTGTATCAGAGATTACATTCATGTTTTGGATTTGGTGGACGCGCATATCGCCACTCTTAAGAAACTACAAGAGTTAAACGGTGAATATATTTATAATGTCGGAACAGGCAAAGGCTCGACGAATAAAGAAGTGATAGACATGGTAAAGAAAATCTCAGGAGTAGATTTTCCGGTCACGGTAAAACCAAAAAGGGAAGGCGACGTGGCGGAAACGGTGGCCGATAACTCTAAGATAAAAGCAGAGCTTGGCTTTTCTCCTAAATATTCGGATTTAGAAACTATAATTAAAACCGCATGGCTGTGGTACACAAAAAAAAGTTAGGATTTAAAATTAAAAACTGGGAATTTATCAAGAAAATTATTCTGATTGTCTTTCTTGCGATAATTATCTTTAACGTTTCCTCAACGGTTTGGAATTTAAAAGCTAAGTATTTTTCCGCAAATTACAGGCAGAGTTTTCCGTCTCTTGAGAAAACTTTCTTAGATTCTCAATATGTTAATAAACATCCAACAGGGTGGATACCTGATGAGATAGCCTTTTCCTATGCAGGCGGAAAATTAATACAAGGTACGAGTCCTGTTTTGGTCGTTCCCGATGCGCCGCCGTTAGGTAAATATATAATTGGTTTATCAACAGTGATGTTCAATAACGACAGCATATTTATGCCTGTGTTTGCAATTTTATCATTGGTTCTCTTGTATCTATTAAGTTTTCAAATATTCTCCAGTAAAATTCTGTCACTTATTCCGCCATTATTTTTAAGTTTTGAGCCGATATTCAAAAATCAGCTTATATACGTTCCACTTCTTGACTTATTTCAATTAGCGTTTTTATTAGCAAGTTTCTATGTCTTTAATAAAGGGCTAACGGGCCGAAAAAAACTATTATTTTTCTCATTAAGTAGCATTTTCTTAGGTTTTTTTATAGCAACAAAATTTTTCATAACGGGGTTTGTGATAATCGCCGCGTATCTATTAGTAACTTTATACAATAAAGATAAGGAAAGCTTAATTAAACTTTCCTTTACCTTTCCAATTGCATTATTTATACTGCTGCTAAGTTATGCAAGGGTTTTTGCGTTTGGATATAGCTTCTCAAAATTTTTGGGAATTCAAAAATGGGTGTTTTTATATCACAAGAGTTTTTTGATATTGCCGTTTTCGGTTTGGCCTTTAATTTTGTTTAATAAGTGGTACGTATGGTATGGTGATAAACCGGTAATTTCGGATACGCAGTGGTCTATTACATGGCCGGTATTGACAGTTCTAAGTATAGTTACGATTGTGTTATATATTTTGAGGAAAATTCCAAAAAAGAAAGAGCTAGAAGTTCTAATGTCATGGGTTTTATGTTATATGTTATTCCTGAGTTTGGGAGAATCATATTCAAGATATTTTGTTATTCTTATTCCGATTCTATATATAATTTGTGTCTACGGATTGTATAATGTAGGGATAAAATTATTCAAACATGTTAATAAAAATTAATTTGTTTCTTATTGTTGTCGTTCTTCTATGTCTTTCAGCAACCAAATGTTTTGCCTCGTCAAGTTATGTTTTACCATATCCTTCAACGATGCCGGGGAGCATTTTTTATAAAGTTCATTTAGTCGAGGAGAAATTATTGCAATATTGGTATTTCGGAAATTTCGGACAGTTTTATTACAATCTTAAAGAGTCTGATAAGTATTTAGTTGAGGCGAAAACTTTATTTGAATATAACCAATACTTGCTTGGATACAATGCCTTAAAGAAAAGCGATTTATATTTTGAAAATACTCTACCATATTTGATGGATGCGAAAAAGGAGGGAAAGAATATATCGGATAATAGAACAATGCTTAGTGAGGCTTCCAAAAAACACATCGAAGCACTTTTAAAAATGAAATCAGAGGTTCCTGAAGCGTTTAATTGGACGCCGGAAAAATCTTCAGTGACAGAACTTAGACTTTTTGATACGATTGATAATTCGATAATGATAAGAGAGAAATATTTATGAAAAAAATATTATTTTTGTTATATTTTTTATTTCTTTTAACTTTTACGTTTCTCTCCTATTTATTTATTGATCCAAACTTAATTTATCTAAAACCACTTTATTCGGGATTGGCTTTTACTCAAAAATCGATAATAACGTTATTGTATATATCTTCGATTTTAGTTTTCTTTGGTTTTTATTCGATATTTATCTGGCTAATTAGAAAAAAAGAAGTTTATTTAAATGAATTTAAAATTATTATAGGATTAACGATAGCAGTATTATTTTTTTCTTATCCCGCAATGCTTTCATACGATATTTTTAATTACATCGCAACTGCTAAGGTTATATTTTTCTACCATGAAAATCCTTATATTCTTATGCCGATTCAATTTGCCGGGGATCCGCTATTGTTATTTGTGCATGCCGCAAATAAAACTGCTCTTTACGGACCATCCTGGATTATTCTAAGTGGAATTCCTTACTTGTTGGGTTTCGGAAATTTTTTAGTTACCCTTTTTGCTTTTAAATTTTTGAACGTTATCTTTTACTTATTATCCATTGCTGTTATCCATCGTTTGACAAAGGACGTCTATAGATTGGCGTTATTTGCTCTTAACCCACTAGTAATTATCGAAACACTTGTTAGCTCACACAATGATATTGTTATGATGTTTTTAGCTATTTTGGCTTTGCACTTTTTAACTAAAAAGAAATTAATTATTCCATTAGTTTTAATTCTCCTTTCGATACTGATAAAATATGCGACCATCTTTTTATTGCCAGTTTTTCTATATGTAGCAATTAACAATTACAAAAGCAGACGAATTAATTGGGATAAAGTTTTTCTTGCGTCTTCGATTTCGATGTTAGCAGTTTTTCTACTGTCTCCATTAAGAGAAGAGATTTATCCTTGGTATTCGATTTGGTTTTTGGTCTTTTTGCCTTTTATTAATGGCAGAAAGATAACGCTTTTTTACTTAAGTTTAACGTTTGGCTTAATGCTTCGTTATATTCCTTTTATGTATTTGGGCACTTACTTTGGACCAGCCCCCTTATTAAAAATTATTTTAACTTTTCTGCCGGCGTTAATGTTATCGGTCGTTATGATGTTTCGTTATCTTGGTAAACGTGTTATATTTAATAGGAGATGAAAATAGCGATAGACGTTTCCCCGTTACAAACAGGCCACAAAGTAAGAGGCGTCGGTTTTTACCTTGAACACTTAAGAAAAGCACTTTTAGATTATCATCCGGAGAATGAATATGCTTTTTTTACCACAGGAGAGCAGTTACCCAAAGACGTTGATATTGTTCACTTCCCTTACTTTGAACCATTTTTTTTAGCACTTCCTCTTTATAAAAGGTTTAAAACAGTAGTAACCGTTCATGACTTAACTCCTATTGTCTTTCCGCAGGCTTTTCCTAGAGGATTAAAAGGAGAATTGAAATGGCAAATGCAAAGATATGCTTTAAGACACGCTAACGGAATAGTTACCGACTCCGAATCATCAAAAAAAGATATTATTAAATTAGTTAAGGCGGATTTTAAAAAAGTAGACGTCGTATATCTGGCGGCCGGCGAAGAGTTTTTAATATTGGATAATCAATCTTTATTGGCAGAAGTAAAAAGGAAATACCATTTGCCTAATAAATTTGCGTTATATGTTGGTGACGTGACTTGGAATAAAAATCTACCGCGTATTATCAATGCATCTAAAATCGCAAACGTTCCCTTGGTTTTAGTAGGTAAGGCTTTGACATCTACTGATTTTGACAGGAATAATCCATGGAATAAGGACTTGGTAGAGGTAAATCTTTTAGTTGAGGGACAAAAGAGCATATTGAGGTTAGGATTCGTGGATACTAAAGATCTGGTTGGCGTATATAATTTGGCAACGGTTTTTGTAATGCCTTCTTTGTATGAAGGATTCGGTTTGCCGATTCTTGAAGCAATGGCATGTGGCTGTCCGGTAATTACTTCGAGAGAAGGGTCATTAAAGGAGGTAGCCGGCAATGCAGCTTTTTATGTAGACGCATATAATGAAACCGATATCGCAAATGGACTGAGGAAAGTTTTTGAAGACGAATCAGTTCAAAATGAATATGGAAAGAAAGGTTCGGAACAGGCAAGAAAATTCAGCTGGGAAAAAACCGCGCTGGAAACGATTAATGCATACAAAAAGGTATTGGGTGCATGAAATTTATAAAAAATATCTTAAGTCACGAACTAATCAGTGGTAGTTTCTACATTTTTGTCGGGGCAATGTTCGCCAACGTTTTAGCATTTCTTCTTAACCTATTCTTAGCGAGGAATTTAACTTATGCGGACTATGGTATATTTGCAAGTTTATTGTCGATAATTACGCTTGCAATGATTGCAGGTAGTTCTATGAATACGATAATAGTTCGTTTTTCTGCTGGATATTACAGTAAAAACGAAACAGATAAGTTAAAGAGTTTTTATAAAAAGTCTGCGAAATTTGTTTTAACCTTTTCTTTTTTTGTTCTTTTATTTTTTATTCTAGCATCGCCTTTCCTGAGTAACTTCCTACATCTAAATAATTATTTCTATTTGGTTCTTGTGGGTATGTGCGTCTTTGTATTTTACATGCAAACGTTGAATTTAGCTTTCCTTCAGGGCTTGATGAGGTTTGGTTCCATTTCGATTATAAATTCCGTCAGCGCAATAATTAAACTGGCAGTCGGAATTTTCTTCGTTTTTTTAGGAATGAAGGCGTTCAGTGGTTTATGGTCGATCTTTTTTATGGGGCTTGGAGCATTTTTTGTCGGATTCATTCCGTTAAGGAGGATTCTCTCCCAGAAGACAGAAAACGAAGTTTCTCTACCGACAAAAGAGATTTTAACTTACGCGTTGCCGGCATTTGTTACAGTTCTTTTTCTTACCTCATTTACGTCAATGGATGTAATAATGGTAAAGCATTATTTTAGCCCCCATCTTGCAGGTTTTTATGCGGGGCTTTCTCTAATAGGTAAAGTAATCTTTTATTTTACCGCTCCAATTCCAATGGTAATGTTTCCTCTGCTTATCAAACGGCATAATAAAGGAGAAAAATTTCACAACCTTTTTTATCTATCTTTGATCCTAGTTTTATTACCATCTATCGCAATCACCGCGTTTTATTTTCTGTTTCCACGATTTGTAATCAATTTGTTTTTAGGAGGTAGAGATTATCTAGCGATTGTCCCTTATTTGGGATTTTTTGCAATTTATTTGTCTATATTTAGCCTTATGAATATTTGCGTCAGTTTCTTTTTATCATTTAATAAGACAAAAATATCTTTTCTAGTTGTAACTGCCGCAATTTTGCAGATTATTTTAATTAGTTTATTCCATTCGAACTTTTATCAGGTAATTGGAATTTCGTTATCACTCTCTTTAGTTCTTCTCGTGGCACTTTTACTTTATTATTTTAAACTTTTTGGCAATCTGAAAAACATAAAAAATAGCCTGACTTTTTCTGGCACCCCTGCGGTTTAATATGCTATACTTAAAAAGATGAATCTGATAACTTTAGAGAATTACAAAACTTCAAAAATTATTAAAGACGTAATTTTATATCCTCTCAAGGTGAATAAAGACGAAGATTCCGGTGGAATTTTAGTTGAAACATTAAGAAAAGACTGGCCGGAAATTTATGGAGGCAACAGGGATTTTTCGATGCAATATTATTCGATAACTGAAAGCGGAATTGCCAGAGACGAAAGCCAATGGCATCTGCATCCGACTTACCAAGAGGATAGGTTCTTGGTAGCAGACGGGGAGGTAGTAGTTGCGATAGCTGATCCAAGAGAAGATTCTCTAACAAAGGGTTTATTGAATTTGTTTTATATCAAAGCGCATGAAAGTCCTTACATAGTTTTAGTGCCAAAAGGTACACTTCATGCTTTTCTGGTAGTTTCGAAGAAGCCGGCAATACTTTTAAATTATCCGACCGGTCTTTACAATCCTAAAGAAGAAGGCAGGGTCCCCTTTGAAAAAGCTCAGGTTAAAACAGAAGACGGAGAATTGTTTACATGGGATTTGGTGAGGAAGGAATTCAATGTGTCTTCATAAATGGGAAAAAAGCAATTATTGTCTTTAGTAGTTCCTGCCTATAAACAAGAAAAAACGATTAAGAAAGATCTAGAAAATCTTTCTAAAGTTTTGTCTACTTTGCCGTTAGATTATGAAATAGTAGTTGTAGAAGATGGTTTTCTAGATAATACTTCAGAAGTAGTCAAAAGCATAAAAGATAGTAACATTAAGCTTTTTGGATATGAAAAAAACAGAGGTAAGGGATCCGCAATTAAATATGGAGTTGAAAAAGCTAAGGGTGATATTATCGGATTTATCGATGCAGGAATGGATATCGATCCTTCCGAAATTTCCATAATGCTTGATTTAATGGAGTGGAATAAAGCGGATATTGTTTTGGGAAGTAAACTTCATCCGGAATCTAAAGTAAATTATCCACTCTCAAGGAAAATTCTTTCTTGGGGATATAGAACTATAACGCATATCTTATTTGGGTATAGCGTAAGAGATACTCAGGTTGGTTTTAAGATTTATAAAAGAAAAGTTGCGAAAGAAACATTTTCGAGAATAATAGTAAAGAAATTTGCCTTTGATGTAGAAGTTTTGACAGTTGCATATAAGCTTGGGTTTACGAGAATTTACGAGGCTCCTATAAAGCTTGATTTTAGTAAAGCAAGCAGCGTAACATCAACGAATTTTTGGAAAATAGTTTTGCAGACGTTTTGGGATACAGCTGCTGTTTTTTATAGATTAAAAATAATTCATTATTATGATAAGATAGGAAAATAATTATGAGTAAAAATGTTTTAATTACCGGAGGGGCAGGATTTATTGGCATTAATGCGGCGGATCATTTTTTAAAAAAAGGGGATAAGGTAATTATCTTTGATAATTTCTCAAGGGATGGAAGTAAGAAAAACATTGAATGGCTTAAAAATGAATATAAAACAAACCTGACTGTTGTTGAAGGTGACGTAAGATATGATTTGAATAAACTTCAGGAATTAGTTAAAAACGTAGAGCTGGTAATTCATTTGGCAGCGCAAGTAGCTGTAACCACTTCGGTTGTAAATCCTGAAGAAGATTTTGAAATAAACGCTAGAGGTACTTTTAACGTATTGGAAGCGGTTAGAAAATCTGGCAACAACCCGGTTTTTATCTACAGCTCAACAAACAAAGTCTACGGGAGGTTGGAAGATTTAAAAATTGTAAAAAAGAAAACAAGGTATGCATTTAAAGATCTACCGGATGGAGTTTCCGAGGCAAGAGGGCTTGATTTCCATTCGCCCTACGGCTGCAGCAAGGGGACAGCAGATCAGTACGTTAGAGATTATTCGCGAATTTATGGACTTAACACGATCGTTTTTAGACAATCGTGTATTTATGGCCCGCACCAGTTCGGAATTGAAGATCAAGGTTGGGTGGCCTGGTTTATTATTGCATTAAATCAGGGAAAGCAAATTACAATTTATGGGGACGGAAAACAAGTTAGGGATTTATTATATGTTGACGATTTGATAAGGGCTTATGATTTGGCGGCAACAAATATTAAGAAAACAAAAGGTCAAATTTATAACGTCGGGGGTGGATCTAGAAATACAATTTCAATTTGGTATGACTTTAAACCGATTCTGGAAAAGTTATTCAAAAGAAAACTAATTGCCAAGTTTTCTTCATGGAGGCCAGGCGATCAGCCAATTTATGTTTCCGATATCAAGAAGGCAAAAAAGGATTTCGGCTGGGAGCCTAAGGTTAGCGTTGAAGAGGGTATAGCAAAACTGCATAAGTGGATTACTTCCAATAAACACCTTTTTAACTCTTAATGAATATTCTTATCTTGAACTGGAAAGACGTTAGAAATCCTTACGTTGGAGGCGCGGAAATAATTGCATTCGAATTTGCTACAAGATTAGCTAGGGAAGGCCACGAAGTAACTTTCTTTTCAAGGTCGTTTAAAGGAGCAAAAAAAGAAGAATCAATAGATGGTGTAAAGGTAATTAGAACGGGAAACAGGTTCAGTGTTTATCCTCATGCTTTTTTTTATTATAAAAGCCTCAAGGATAAGCCCGATATCGTTGTAGATATGATAAATACGATTTGTTGGCAAACTCCTTTGTATGTTCCCAAGGAAAAGAGGATTGCATACGTGAATCAACTGGCAAAAGAAGTATTTTTCTTCGAACTGCCAAAACCGCTTTCTTTTGTTGCTTATCTTCTGGAGGAATTTCAATACTTAACTTATAAAAATACACGGTTTTTGTGCTATTCGGAAAGTACGAAAAAAGATTTGGAAGAGTACAAAATTAACGGTAAAAATATCGAAATCTTTCCGATGGGACTTAACCATACAAGATACAAGGCCAATGGCAAAAAAGCAAGTTATCCTTTATTCATTTATGTTGGTAGATTAGTTAAAATGAAAAGGGTCGATCTTTGCATAAAGGCTTTTGGAAAAGTTGTTAAACTACATAAAAACGCAAAGCTGGAAATTGTGGGAAATGGACCTGACGAGAAAAGGCTTTTTTCAATAGCTAAGAAAAACAATTTACTAAGAAACGTAGTTTTTGCCGGGAAAAGCGAATATTATCCGGGGAAACCGATTGTGGATAATAAGGTAAAGTTAATGCGGGAAGCCTGGGCATTGCTACTGCCTTCGGTAAAAGAAGGATGGGGAATGGTAGTTACGGAAGCGGCTGCTTGTGGTACGCCATCGGTTGTAAGTGATGTAACAGGTCTAAGAGATTCAGTAGTAAAAAACAAAACAGGACTTATTCTAACTAAAGATCCTAGTCCGCATGAACTTTCGGATGCAATGATAAAAATAATAAAAGACGAAAAATTAAGACAAAAATTATCAGCACAAGCAGTTATTTGGGCAGATAATTTTAATTGGGATAAAAGTTTTTTTGAATTCAAAAAGTACTTACTGAAATGAATATTAAAGTATCGGTAATAATACCGACAAAAAATTCGGAAGAGACAATAGAGACTTGTTTAAAAAGTATAAAGAATCAATCCTCTCAAGATATAGAAATTATTGTAGTAGATAATAATTCAACAGATAAAACCAAACAAATTGCCAAGAAATACACGAATCTGGTTTTTAATAAGGGTCCTGAAAGAAGCGCTCAACGAAATTTCGGAGCAAAAGTGGCAAAAGGGACTTATCTTCTTTTTATAGATAGCGACATGAAGTTAATGAAAGACGTTGTAAAAGAATGCATAGAGAAAATAAATGGACACAAGGCATTAGTAATACCCGAAGAATCCTTCGGGGTTGGTTTTTGGGCAAAATGCAAAGCGCTAGAAAGAAGTTTTTATCTTGGAGTAGATTGGATCGAGGCGGCAAGATTTTTTGATGAAAAAATCTTTAGACAATTTGGAGGATATGATGAATCACAGACAGGCACAGAAGATTATGATCTTCCGCAGAGAATAAAGCAAAAATATGGAGATGAATCCATAGGCAGAATAAATTCCCTTATTTTGCATAATGAGGGAAAATTGTCTTTAGTAAGAACATTATCTAAAAAACATTATTATGCAAAAACTATGCAAAAATATGCAAAAACAAATAAAAAATATTTTAACAAACAAGCTAGTATTTCGAATCGATATAAATTGTATTTTTCTGAACCGCAAAAACTTTTCAGCAATCCAATTGTCGGAGCAGGAATGTTATTTATGAAGACGGCAGAATTTGCAGCGGGAGGATTAGGATACTTAGGTTTATGAAGAAAAATGATTTACTGAAATTATATAATCAACAATATTTTTCCGAAAGAGAGAATCTTCCAAACCCTTTATTAAATACATTGGATATTTTATTAAGGAAAAATGGAATAGTAAACATTTTGGAAGTCGGTGCGGGATCCGGGAAATTGATGAAACATTTAAAAAAGGAAGGATATCATGTGGAAGGGATAGATATCTCTCCTATTGCGGCCAAACTTTCCGGAGCAAAAGTCGCTTCCGCAACAAAAATACCATTTAAAGATAAACAATTTGATTGTGTAATAGCGATTAGTATAATAGAACATCTGTCTAAAGCGGACGGGAAAGTCTTTATTAGAGAAGCAGGAAGAGTATTGAAAAATGGCGGTCTTATTTTTATTGTAACTCCGAATTTTTCTTCACCTGCACGATATCTAAAAAAAGAAAAGTGGTTCGGGTACTCAGACAAAACACACATATTTTTTTATACACCTCTCAGATTAAGAAAATTATTATTGGATAATGGATTTTTAAATGTTCATTTAACTTTTAAAATCAGATCTTCAAAGCTTGAGTGGCCATTGCCCCCATTTGTACATAAATTTCCGGCACCATTAAAATATTTAATAAATTTATGTTTGGTGTCAACGCCCTTAACGTTAATTAGAGATAGTATTTGGGTTAGTGCAAATAAAATAAAATGAGAATAGGAATATTAATAGATAGACTAAATGTTGGAGGGGTCGAGAAGATAGCAATAGAAGAAGTAAAGGCTTTAAAAGAACTAAACGTTGACGCAACTTTATTAGTACTTTCAAGAAAGTCTGTAGTTAAGGATGCTTTTAAGGATTTGTTGAGTGATATACCTATAGTTTATTTAGATGACAGATTGCCCAGGATATTTAAATTTTCATTCAAAATCCCTTTTTTTTATTTTTTTTCATTTTTCCATTTGAGTTACCCATTTCTAATTCCTTTTGTGGTTAAGAAAAGAGAATTTGATTTTATTATTAGCCATAATACTTATACATCTTTTACGGCAATAACGTTATCAAAATTTAATAAGATTCCATACGGAGTTTATATATGGGATCCAATTTCCTATATCTTGGGGTAAGGCATATAAAAAGGGTCCAATAAAAAAAATGCATTTTCTTTTAAGTGATATTTCTAAAGTAGTCGATAAATTAATAGTAAGTAATTCGGAATTTATCTTAGTTGCGGGTAGTTTACATGCAAAGTATCTTAAAAGCATATCGAGAAATAAGAGAGTGATCTTTATGTCACCAGGCCATTCCGCTAGGCCGAAAATTTTTAAAGAGAAAGATAATTATGTTTTTACTGCTACTGCTTGGAAGGAAGGTAAGGGATTAGAAGATTTATTAAAAACTATATCGGCTATTAAAGATGTTAAACTTAATATCGCAGGCAGTTGGATACATGAAGAATATTACAAAGAGATTTTATCTTTAGTCAAGACATTAAAATTAGAAGACAGAGTCATTATGCTTGGGAGAGTTTCCGAAGAGGATTTAAACAAATATTATTCAAAAGCCATTGTTGCTGTTAGTATTAATAATGAGAGAGGTTTTGGGTTATTAGCACTCGAAGCAGCCTCGAACGGATGTCCTTTTATAATTACCGAAGATAGTGGAGCTGCCAGATATTTTAAGCAAAATAAGGACGGGTTTTATTTTAAATATGGAGATTTAAACACTTTGCGGGAATATATACAAAGATTAGTTAATGATAAGAAGTTAGCATATGAAATGGGTCAGCATGCTTGGCAAACGGTAAAAAATAACTATACGTGGGAAAAGCATGCGCGGGAGTTGCTAAGAATGATATTAGAGTATAAAACATCTTAGTTCTGGAAAGTGAGTTTGTATGAAAAGCAAAAACCGAAAACTGCCTATTTCCGCAGTAATGGTTCTCTACAACAATGAAAAAGTTTTAGAAAGAGCCATAAAATCTTTTTACGATTTAGTAGATGAACTAGTTATCGTTCACGATGGTAAATGTACTGATAAGTCATTAGATATAGCCAAAAAGTATACAAATAGAATTTATATTAGACCACATATTGGTGAAGCAGAACCACAACGACCATTTACATATAAAATGGCAAAAAATGATTGGATTTTGCAAATTGACGCAGATGAATATTTATCTAAAGAGCTAAGAGATGAAGTGCCGTTACTTATACAACGAAATGTCGATATCTATGATACTCCTTGGCCAATTTTGCAGAAAAACAAGTTATATTTTGGACCCTATAAGAGAATGTTGTTTAAAAAAAGCAAGATATATTTTATTGGGGTTGTACACGAATATCCAAAAGCTCTAAGCGAAAATGTGAGATTGGAAAAGGCTAAAAATGCCCTTATCCATGATCCGGGTTATGATAATTCTTCTTTTCTAATATTTAGAACGAAATGGACAAGAATGGCAAGAATTCATGCAAAACAGTATCTTGCCGATTTTAAAACTCTTCCGAAATGGAACTATACAAAAAATGTTTGGGATTATCCTACAAACGTAAGATTGAAGCATCCAATTCTTTATGGCATGATTCTAACAACAATATATCATCAACTTAGAGGTTTGGAAAATATATTCAAATATAAGTCTTTGTATATTTTTAAACAAGAAATTTACATAAGTTTATATTTCTCGCTAGTATTTTTTTACGTTAAATTTAAAAAAATATGAAAAAAACCTTACTCTCGATATCTTTTCTGTTAGCATTAGCAGTTGTTATTTATCACAGGTGGATTTCTTTTAACGTATTCGCAAACGGAGATTATACTTACTATTTTTCTGCTACCATTAGAAATTTATCTATTGGATACTCTTGGTATTCCTTGACGGATGTAGGTTCGGTTAATTTTACCTTATGGAGAATGATTTTAACATTTTCTCAAAGCGTCTTTGCTAATTATAATTATGCACTCAATATTTCAGAGAAATTTACAGTTTTTTGGCCTACGATTATATTCGCAAATATTATTTCATTTGTGCTCTTAAGAAAAATTCTCAAATCAAATATCGGTTCAATCGTAGGAACAATTATTTTTAACTATAACACGTATTATTTGGTCAGTAATCAGGCGTTTTATTTATACTCTTCTGCAGTCTGGGTATTATTAGCATTATTATTATTTGTTAATGGGTTAGAAAAGACTAAGAGATATTTTTATGTACTTTCGACATTATCTCTTCTTGTGGCTGCTTCCTATGATTTTCGTGTTGCGTATATTGGAATTTTTGTTTTATTTTTTTACTTAGCATACTATGTTTTCTTCATTAAGAAATTTAATTTTACGTTAAGATTTTTGAAATTTATATTTTTTCCATTAGGCACATTTTTTCTATTTGGACTGCTCAATGTTTACTGGGTTTTGCCAATGTTTAAATTGGGTTCACTAACTAGCAATGCGGTTTTAGACAGAGGGCTTTTTGGCAATGAATTTTTGAATATCCTATATGCCATTACCCTTTTCCATCCGTTCTGGACAGGCGTAAAACCTGCCTGGTTTACGGTAGAGCCAATTATGACTTATTTTTGGCTTATCCCTATTTTCGCATTTTTAGGAATGTGGCTAAACAGAAAAGACAAAAATATACTCTTTTTTGGAATTTTAGCCATGTTAGGAATCTTTCTAACTAAACAAGTTGCTCATCCTTTTTCAAGTATTTACCCATGGCTTTATAGCCATCTCCCGGGTTTCAACGCATTTAGAGAGGCGAGTAAATTCTATTTTATAATTGCTTTAAGTTATGCTGTTTTAATAGGGGCATTAGTCTCTTCTGTTTTTACAAATTTTAAACATACTAAGATCTATTTAAAATATTGTTTCGTTTTTTTTGTTGCCATGTTATTCCTTTGGAATATAAAACCCATTTTAACAGGAGAGATAAACGGTATTTACACAGCAAAAACTATCCCGAGCGACTACCTAACTATTAAAGAGTTCGTGTTAAAAGATAACGATTATTATAGAACGCTTTGGATTCCAAGTTCTTCAACTTACAGTATATATACCGTAAGTCATCCTAAGATGAGCATGGCGTCAGCACATTCAGAATATAGTTATTGGAACGATTATATTAGTAAGTTCCCTTTGTATAAATATTCCGAAGGTGAGTTGATGGTAAAAGCTCTCAATTTGTCTTTTTCAGACAACGTATTGGATGAATCAAGCATAAAATATATTTTTGTCCCACTTCAGGACAAAACTAACGATGAAGATTTTTTTATTTTTTATGGACAGTCAAGACAATACTACATAAATCAATTGGATAAGCTGCATAACCTAAAAAAAATAAATGCAGGCGTTAAGGATGTCGCCGTTTACGAAAACAAGAACTATCGACCGCATGTTTATATTACTAATAACCTAGAAACGATTTCAAAAAAAATACCTTACAAAAACGTTGATTTTAAATTTGTCAATCCGACGCAATATCAGATAAATATAGAAAATATTAAAGAACCATTTTATTTAAATTTTTCGGAAGGGTACGATAATGGTTGGAAAGTTAGGGTTGGACTATTTAATTGGATTGATGCAATTACTAAAAATAATTATTTTGTTTCCGACAAGTATCATTTTGAAAATGATGCAAATTTGAACTCTTTCTATATAAATCCTGAACAAATATGCAAAATACAAAACTGTAAAGTTAATAAAGATGGAACATATAATGTCAGTTTAACTTTATACTTTCTGCCGCAAAGCCATATGTATTTAGGAATAATTATTAGTGGTTTTATGTTATTTGTAATATTTAGTTATTTAATTTTCATCTTTGGGAAACAAATATATGCTAAGAGAAAAATTTAGACAATTCGTAACAGATCGAGTTATTTTAAAGCGTTTAGCCATTTCCGGATTTTTGTTATTGCTATGGATATCGTTGACAGTTTTATATGTAACGACATTTGATACCAGCTTTTCTATTTGGTCATACAACCATCCGAATTCCGATATAAAGAATTTAAATTACGACTTGTTCCATAAAGCCGAAACGTTTAAAGGCGAATTTGTAGCTCAAGATAATAATTTAGGTATCGTTGCTGTAAGGTTTGAAACATATATTCGCCCACCTTATCAATATGAAGATCAGTTACTATTTAAATTAAGAGAAAAAGGCGCGAAGAGTTGGTATTATCAAAATATCTACCGAAGCGGATTGGTTTACGACGTACCATTCTTCCCATTTGGATTCCCTCAGATTTCCAATTCAAAAGGTAAGGCATATCAGTTTGAGATAACAACACTTAACACAAACGCAATAAATAAATTATCTATAAGTAATAGAAAACCAATACTCCAGAGCAAATATAAATATATTGGCAAAGAGCTCCTGCATAACAAAAGCGAATTTATAAGGTTCTTAATAATCAAATTCTCTAATGCCTTTAAAACTCCGGACGTACTTTTCTCGTCATTTATTTACTTGTTGCCACTTCTTTTTTATCTTGTCTGGATTTCATTGTTAGAAAAATTTTTTAGACCATTAACAAATAGAGTTGTTGAGAAACTGGAAAACTCCTTCTTGGGTATCGTTCTGAAGGCTCTAAAAAAAGGATTTTTATTTAATCTAGATTATTTTTTGATCTTTATAGTATTAATAGACATATTTTGGATACAGTTAACTAATGATCTAGTATATGTGGTTATTTTGATACTGTGGATAGCGACTCTAGCGGTTTACAAAAAAGATGCAAAAGAGTCATTTATTATTGGGATAACGCTTATTACTTTTTGTCCGTTTTTTCTTTTTTTCCAAATGGAACCGACAGCCGAAAAATCCGGAATTTGGGCATTTATGTTTCTTGCGGCTGGAATGATACAAATTCTTTTTGAACAAAAGATGAGAGCGTCTAAAATTAGACTCGAGTCCTCAAAAATGGTAGAATAGATTCATGATTTCGGCGGTTATTCCTGCGTACAACGAAGAAGAGAGCCTTCAGGATTTTTATAAGGTTTTGGTGCCTGATTTAACCAAACTTGATCCAAATTACGAGATTGTTTTTGTCGATGACGGATCAAAGGATAAAACTTTGGAAATTATTAAAGATTTTGCCTCAAAAAATAAGCGGGTAAGAGTATTCTCCTTTAGAAGAAACCACGGTAAGGCAGAAGCTTTAACTTGGGGTTTTAGAATGGCTAAAGGTGATTATATTGTTACCCTGGATGCGGATTTACAGGATAGGCCCGAAGAAATAGGAAAATTATTGAAAAAGGCAAAAGAAGGTTTTGATTTGGTTTCCGGTTGGCGAAAAAACCGCAAAGATTCGAAATTGCTAATTAATTTTCCGTCCAAACTATTCAACTTTCTAGCAGGATTTTTTTGGGGACTTAAACTTAAGGATTATAACTGCGGATTAAAAGTCTACACAAGACAGGCGGCCAAATCGCTTAATCTTTACGGCGGAATGCAAAGGTTTATTCCGCTTCTTTTATACCAAGAGGGGTTCAAGGTTACAGAAGTAGATGTTAGGCATGAGCCAAGAAAACACGGAAAATCCAAATACGGTTTTAGTAAAAGTTTTAAAGAATTTCCCGACATGTTTTCAATGCTTTTTTTGACCAAGTATGCCAAAAGGCCGTTGCATTTCTTTGGCATGGTAGGGGCGCTTCTTTCCGGCATTGGCTTTCTGATACTTATATATTTAAGCATTCTACATTTTCAAGGCCAAACGATTGGTAATAGGCCGCTTCTAACTTTTGGAATTCTTTTTGTTCTGGCGGGATTTCAGATTTTATTTACAGGGCTTTTAGCCGACTTAATGTTGCATATGTCAGAAGAAGGCAATAGAGACGTAGATACTGCAGAAGAAATTTTTAAATATAAAACCGAATGAAAATAGGAATAGACGTTTCGCAGACAGCTTTTCCCAGCACCGGTGTTGCAAATTTTACCTTAAAACTTGTTAACAATTTATTTAAGGAAGACAAGGAAAATGAATATGTGCTTTTTTTTTCTTCATTTAGAGGCAGATTTCCGTCTTCCAGCTTTCAAATCCCAAAAGATGCAAAAGTCACGCTAAAAAAATTCAAATTTCCGCCAAGTGTTTTAAATTTTTTGTGGAATAGATTGCATATATTGCCAATAGAGAAATTAATTGGGGATGTAGACGTATTTATTTCCTCCGATTGGGTAGAGCCTCCTACTCAAAAAGCCAAAAAGGCAACGGTGCTTTACGATTTGATAATTTTTAAATATCCTGAGGAATCTCATAATAAGACCGAATTCAATCCGTTTAAATTACTCATTTCTCCGAACATTGTCGCTTCGCAAAAAAGAAAGCTGGTTTGGGTTAAAAAGGAAGTAGATAAGATAATTTGTATTTCCGAAGCAACCAAAAAAGACGCCGAGGACATATTGGGAATAGAGAAATCCAAATTAGTAGTTATTTATCCCGGCTTATGAAAATAGGAATAAATGCATACGAAGCAGTAGTGCCAAGATTCGGATTTAACAAAACAACCGGTTTGCCAAACAGGGTGGGAAGCGGTGAATTTTGTTTCCAGTTACTATCTTCTCTTGCAAAATTAGATAAAAAGAACAATTATTCAATTTTTTCGCCGATTAAGCCGTCTTTGGACATGCCTAAGGAAACGGAAAAATGGAAATACGTAGTTTTCCAGGTAAAAAAACTGTGGACGTTGTGGGGACTGACAAAAAGGTTTCTTATCGGAAAAGACGGAATAGACGTTTTTTTCTCGCCGACCCATTATTTGCCTTTATATTCATCCTGTCCGTCCGTGATTTCTATTTTGGATGTTTCCTACATATATTTTCCGGAGCTATTTAAAAAAAGGGATTTATACCAGCTAAAATTATGGGGAGGATATTCCATAGGAAAAGCGAAAAAAATCATTACCATTAGTGAATCAAGCAAGAATGATATAATGAAAACATATAAGGTTAAAGAGGATAAAATAAGCGTAATTTACCCTGGAATTAAGCAGTTGCCCGCAGAAAGTAAAGAGTTAGCTATGAGTGATTTAAATAATAAATTTGGGATAGATGGAGAATATATATTATTCGTAGGTACCCTGCAGCCTCGAAAAAATGTTACCAAACTGATTGAAGCATTTGCAAAAATCAAGAAACGAGATCTAAAACTGGTTGTTGTCGGTAAAAAGGGTTGGCTTTACGAGGATATTCTATCCGCACCGCAGAAATTCGGAGTTGAAGACAGGGTAAAGTTTTTAGATTTTGTCAGCGACGAAGATTTGCCGTCTTTATACAAAAATGCTTTATGTTTTGTTCTCCCAAGCCTTTATGAGGGTTTTGGATTGCCAGTGTTAGAGGCAATGCAATACGGCTGTCCGGTTTTAACCAGTAATGTGTCATCGTTGCCTGAAGCGGGCGGTGACGCAGCAGTTTATTTTGATCCCGAAGACGCGAACGATATTGCCCAAAAGATAGACGAGGTCGTATCGGATAGCTCCCTAAGACAAGAAATGGTAAAAAAAGGTTATAATCAGATTAAGAAATTTTCCTGGGAAAAAGCGGCTAAAGAAACGCTTAGAGTGTTAGAAGAGTTAGGAAATCAAAAATGAAAGATAAAACAGGCAGAAAATTATCGTCAAGCGAAGTAGTTAGTAAAATTATCTTAAGGATAAAGACCATATTTTGGGAAATAGTCTGCTTTAAGTTGGGAGTAATCGGCCACATTCCTTTCCATTGGCTGAGAAAGTTCTTCTACGGAATTTTCGGAATTAAAATCGGTAAGGGCTCCACAGTTCACATGAACACCTCATTTTATTACCCTCCGAACATATCGATTGGCGAGGATACGATAATTGGAGAAAAAGCAGTTCTAGACGGAAGAGCGAAACTAACAATCGGCAGCCACGTCGATATCGCTTCCGAGGTTATGATTTATAACGCCCAGCACGACATGAGTGCGGAGCATTTTGCCGCCGTAGAAAGTGTAGTGGTGGCGCCGGTTGTAATCGAAGACTACGTCTTCATCGGCCCAAGAGTAATAATTTTACCGGGAGTGACGATTAAAAAAGGAGCGGTTGTGGGAGCGGGAGCGGTAGTCACAAAAGATGTTGAGGAATTTAGAATTGTCGGCGGAGTTCCGGCAAAAGAAATCGGTGAAAGGCAGAACAAAAACCCAAATTACAAACTTGGCAGAGCCGCATGGTTTAGATAACTCGCAAAAAACGATATGGACTTATCAATAATAATTCTTAGTTTTAACACGAAAGATTTAGTGCTGAATTGTATTAACTCGATTGTAGAGCAATACGAACCCGAACTGAAAAAAGATAAGTTCGAAATAATTGTTGTTGATAATGCATCTTCGGACGATTCAGTGACGGCAATCAAAAAGCTTAAAATTGCAAATTTGGAAGTAATTGAAAGCAAAGAGAATCTAGGATTTTCAAATGGGTGTAATCTAGGAGCTAAAAACGCAAAAGGCGATTGCATATTATTTTTGAATTCAGACACGGAAATAAAAGATCAGGGTTTTATAAGAATGCTTGAGTATCTTAAGATGAATGAAAATGTTGGTATTTTAGGAGGAGCTTTAAGAAATGAAAATGGAACTTTACAGAATTCCTGCGGGAATTTTTACAGCGTTTTGAATCTGCTTTTGGTAATGCTCGGATTTGAAAGACTGGGTTTGGGCAGGAAAAGTCCCAAAAGAATCAAGAAGGTCGATTGGGTAAGCGGGGCGTGTTTAATGATAAAAAGAAAGGCATTTGAGAAAATCGGCGGATTTGAAACAGAGCTTTTTATGTATATGGAAGACATGGAATTGTGTTTTCGGGCAAGAAAGAAAGGTTCCCTGACTTACTTTTATCCTGAAATCATTCTTTACCATAAGGAAAGGGGCAGCAGTAATCGCGGTTTTGCCGTGGTAAATATTTATAAAGGGATTTTATTTTTCTTTAAAAAATATAAACCTAATTGGCAGTATAAAATTGCAAGATATTTATTGTTTGGAAAATCATTTATACTGGTAAATACCGGAAAGCTGCTCAAAAACAAATATTTGACCGAAACCTATGGTAAAACTTTGGAACTTTTTTAAGCAGAACCTATTAAAAATATTAGTATCCTTTTTATTGGTATTTATAACTTGGTATCCAAAACTTCCGAGTGTTCACATCGTCCATACATGGGTCTATATTCGCTTTGAAGATTTCTTTATTTTACTGACAGTTCTTATTTGGTTTATGCAGTTTATTTTCCGGCGAACCAAATTTCCGCCTAAGATTTGGACTACGTTTTTTGCTTATTGGGGAGTAGGGTTACTATCGTTGGTGCTGTCATTGGTATTTATTGCACCTCATCTTGCCAACTTTTTCCCAAGCGTTGCAGTTTTGTATTATATACGACATATCGAATATCTTGTTCTGTTCTTTGTGGCATTCTCAACCATTAAAAGCACAAAGGATATCCGAGATTATCTAATTATTTTATCAATAGCGGTTTTAGGATTTTCTCTTTATGCTTTCGGGCAAAGATTTTATCTTGATTTATGGACGGCATTCCCGAAGTTTTTTGAAAAGTATCCATTTTGTTTCCCGTCGTTTCAAACGGGGAATGAAGAATTTGCCAAGGGAGTACCATTGTGTTTACCAAAAGACGCCAGGATCACTTCAACCTTTGCGGGGCATTACGATTTAGCGGCGTATTTAGTTTTAGTGATTCCTGTTATCACCACGGTTGCGTTTTTTATTAAAAAAAGAATTTATCAAATTCTGGCTTTCGCATTAACTTTAATTTCAATCGCGGTTTTGATCTTTACTGCCTCAAGAGTCTCTTTTGTTGCTTATCTTTTCGGATTGACGATCGCGCTAATCTTAGTAAATAGAAAAAAATTCATTCTTCCCTTTTACGTTTTAAGCGTCGTTCTGCTTTTAATCTTCAGTGGGTCAACGGCTAAAAGATTTATGGAAACTTTTAGTCTCGTCTCGGTAGTGGTGAATAATCAAGGTCAAGTCGTGGGACAGGTAGGGTTACCGACGGATCTTAAAAATAAAATAGCAACCAATGTTTATGAGAATGTTCCAACGCAAAACCTTCCTCAGGGAAGCGGGTTTTTGGGTCTTCCTCAGCTGAGTAATTTGCAAAAAACCAATCAAGCAATAGTTACGTCAGCGCTTTCCATCGCTCAGGCAAAAAAATTCAAACTTGAAAATGGCGGAGTTGAAATATCAACAGTCTCGGGAAGCTTTCTGGTTAAAAAGGTTTTGGTTTACGATATTTCCTTTACGACCAGATTTCAAGCCGAATGGCCAAATGCCTGGAATGCGCTATTGAGAAATCCCTTGTTTGGCAGCGGATTCGCAACCGTTACGTTGGCCGTAGATAATAATTATCTGAGGATTTTGGGGGAAACAGGACTTTTGGGAATGGCAGCATTCCTGGCGATATTTTTTGCCCTTGGCCTAATTCTTAAACAAGCCTTACCGGAGATAACGGATAAACCTTCGAAGGCTTATTTATTCGGTATTGTAGGTGGGGTAGCGGGTTTATTTTTCAACGCGACTTTAATTGATGTTTTTGAGTCCTCAAAAGTCGCAGAAACCCTTTGGATTTTACTTGGATTTTTTGCGGGTATAATATTTCTTTATAAAAAAGATTTCCATTATAAAACGGACATTATCAAAATTTTAACCTCGCGGGTGTTCGTAGGTTTTTATTTATTGTTCTTAACAATTGTTTTTTATCTTAAAACCGTTGCTAATTTTTTTGTCGCGGACGATTTTTCCTGGTTAAAGTGGGCAGCTACTACAAATTTATCCGATCTGCCAAAGCTTTTCACTAATTCGCAAGGATTTTTCTATCGGCCGCTTGATAAGTTCATGATGTTCTTCCTGTATACGGCATTTTCCTTCAGTCAGCAAGGATATCATTTATCCATGCTCTTGGTTCATTTCCTTATCGCACTGGGAGTATTCGCCTTAGCGAATAAGATATTCAAGAATAAATTGCTGTCTTTTATAGCGGTATTTATATTCTTATTCATTCCTTCGCAGGGTGAAGATGTTCTGTGGATCTCGACAATTTCAACTAATCTCTCAACCCTTTTTATAGTGTTTATGCTTTTATTCTGGCTTAATTTTAGAAGCAAGAGTTCCAAGATAAATTATATATTAGCTGTTTGCTTTGCGATTCTAGCATTGCTTTCATATGAAGGCTCAATCATAGTTCTGCCTTTAATTATTCTTCTGGATATTTTTCTTTGTAAAGTAAACTTTAGAAACGTTAAGACATGGTTTTCTTATATCCCGTACGTTTTAATAACCATAGTCTATCCTTTGCTTAGAATTGCAACGCATTCAACCACTTTTGGTGGTGATTATTCGTATAGCCTTACTCATCTTGTTCCGAATGTGATCGGTAATTATATCGGTTACATAGGATTATTTATTATCGGCGAACCATTCTTGCCAATTTATACATTGGCAAGAAATTCGTTAAAAGGAGACTCTTTCTATATTTTAATATTTTTACTTTTGGCGATTTTGGGATCATTATTAGTTTTATTTGTTAATAAGCATAGGCTTAAAATTCTAATGGGGAACCAGACTTTGAAGCTAGTAATATTTTCCTTACTGTTTTCATTCGTCAGTCTTATTCCTTTCTTGGGGTTAGGGAATATTTCGGAAAGATATTCTTATCTTGCGTCGGTAGGCTTTGCTATCTTAATCATCACCCTTCTGAAGAAACTTTCGGAGTTCGCAAGAAATGGTAATTTAAAAATTTATATTTTAGTTGCGCTTACGGTATTGTTGGGCGGATGGTATTATTACCAAACCAATTTGGAAAATAACCAATGGCATGAAGCCGGAAGAATAACCAATCGAACCTTAGGTTATTTGAGGCTTTACTTTGATGGTGATCAGTCAAATTCAAATTTCTATTTTGTAAATCTGCCGATCAGAAAACAGCAAGCGTGGATTTTTCCGGTTGGCCTTTCCGACGGCATCTGGTTTATTTACAGAGACGACAGTATTAAAATTAATAAGCTTTCTTCGATCGAGGATGGAAAACAAATACTAAAGACTGCTCCAAAGAATGGTAGAACTCACGTTTTTGCTTTTGATAAAAATAGCAATATTTATGAAATTAAGTAGTTTTAAAAACAAGAAATGTGAACTTTTGCTTTTAGGCCTGGTGTTCCTGGTAGGGTTTACTGTCAGACTTTACAAATTTAACGGACCGATTGCCGATTGGCACTCTTGGCGCCAGGCGGATACTTCGGCAGTTTCCAGGAATTTTGTTTCGGGAGGATTTGACTTATTGCATCCCAGGTTTGACGATTTATCCAACGTTCCTTCAGGTATTTATGATAATCCTCAGGGATACAGGTTTGTCGAATTTCCAATCTATAATGTTTTACAGGCCGGAGGGTATGAACTATTCCCAAGGTTAACAATTGAAGAGTGGGGAAGAATGGTAACAATTTTTTCCTCTCTTCTTTCGGCATTATTTCTGTACTTGATTGTCAAAAAACGTTTTGGCAGATTGTCTGGATTCTTTACCCTTATTTTCTTTTTATTTTTGCCGTTCAATATCTATTATAGCCGGGTGGTTCTGCCTGACCCTTCAATGGTAACGGCGTCCTTAGCAGCAATCTATTTCTTTGGTAAGTGGCTGGAGGAAAATTCAAAACTTAATTTTCTTAATTTGGTTTATTTTTTGCTGTCTTTGGTTTGCATGATAGCAGCCCTTTTACTTTCTCCCTACGCACTATTTTTTACTTTGCCGATAATTTATCTTGTTTTCGAAAAGTACGGAATAGGGTTTATAGCAAAGTGGCAGTTGTGGGTTTTTGGAATTTTGGCGATTATTCCACTGGCGTTTTGGAGGATTTGGATGCTTTGGTATCCGGCGGGAATTCCGCAGAGCTCATGGCTTTTTAACAGTAACGGAATAAGATTTAAGCCGGCATTTTTCTATTGGCTTTTTGGGGAGAGACTATCAAAACTTATCTTAGGTTATTTTGGTGTTCCGCTTCTTATTCTCGGAATATTAACAAAATATAAGAAAGAGTTGCTGTTTGCTTTCTCATTTTTACTTTCCTCGCTTATTTATATGACGGTGATTGCTACCGGGAACGTGCAGCATGATTATTATCAGATATTAATAATTCCCAGCATCGCAATTTTCCTAGGAATCGGCAGTGCTTATCTTTTAAGTTCCTTTGATACCAATAAATATTTGCGTTTCTTGGTTTTTCTGGTTTGTTTTATATTTACGCTGTTTTTTGGCTGGTATTATATTAGGGATTTTTATAATATTCAAAACTCTTCGATTGTTACAGCCGGGCAAGCAGTCGACAGATTGACTCCAAAGGATGCTAAAGTAATTGCTTTGTATGATGGGGATACGACTTTTCTATATCAAACTAAGAGAGAGGGATGGGCAAGTTTCGAGAAAGACCTGCCGGTAATGATTAAAATGGGTGCGGATTATATGGTGATCGCAAATCCGACGACTGCGGATTTAGGATTTTCTAAAACCTACAAAGTGGTGGTAGAAACAAACGAATACGTAATATTTAATTTAAGACAAAAACCATGAAAATTTTAATGGTTTCATCATACCTTCCTTTTCCTCTTTTTTCGGGGGGAAACGTTAGGCTTTATAATATCATTAAGCAACTTTCCGATAAGCACGACATTACCTTAATTTGCGAAAAACGGAAAAACCAAACAGAGGAAGACATAGAAGAAGTTAGAAGAATTTGTAAAAAAGTGATTACGGTTGACAGGGGGACGCAATGGAGCCCGGCCAATATCGTAAAGGCCGGAACCTCAACTCATTCCTTTTTAGTAACAGGGCATACGCATTCTCAATTGCAGCAAGAAATACGCGATGAGTTAGTCAGAGATACGTATGATTTGATTCACGTGGAGACTTTTTATGTGTATCAAAATTTGCCGGCGGTTTCGGTACCTGTTGTTTTAGTTGAACATAATATCGAATACCAGGTCTACGAAAAATATGCAAAGGCCAGCAAACCGTTTATAAAGCCTTTACTTTATTTCGATATTCTAAAGTTAAAACAAGAAGAACAGTCGGCTTGGAGAAAAGCAACTAAGTTGGTGGCAGTTTCCAACATTGAAAGGAAACTGATGAAAAGGGAAGACACGGAAGTTGTGCCAAACGGAGTGGATTTAGAGGTCTTTAAATTCAGGAAAAACTTTAAAGACGAAGAGAAAAGAGTCTTATTTATCGGAGACTTTAAGTGGATGCAAAATAAGGATGCGCTAAGGACAATTTTGACGGAGATTTGGCCGGAAGTGGAAGAGAAATCTCATGATCCAAATCTTAAACTTTGGGTGGTCGGCCGAAATATTCCGCATAACCTTAAAGACTTAAACACAAGTAAAAACGTAATTTTTGATGAGGATAATCAAGATGAAACCTGGCAAATCTACCAAAAATCTTTTGCTTTACTCGCGCCGTTAAGGGTTGCCGGCGGTACGAGCTATAAGATTTTAGAGTCGATGGCATCGGGTGTGGCGGTTGTTACCACAAGTTTAGGCATTGAAGGGTTGGAAGCAAAAGATAACATCGACGTTTTAGCCGGAGAAATTTACCAAATGCCGGAAATGCTTTTGGAACTGGTAAATGACCGAGTGCTTTATAAAAAATTGGCAACTAATGCCAGGAGACTGGTGGAAAAAAATTACAATTGGCAGGTGATTGCTGAGAAATTGAACGACGTTTACCTTTCGTGCTTTACTTAAGTTATGGATTTATCAATTATAATCGTTTCATATAATACTAAGCCGGTTTTACCAGATTGTTTAAAATCAATTTATGAAAACTCCGTTGATTTAAACTTCGAAGTAATTGTAGTCGATAATGCTTCAAAAGATAAAACGGCAGACGAAATCGCAAAGCTTAAATATCCGAATTTCCAATTCATCCAAAACAACCAAAACTTAGGCTTCTCAAAAGCGAATAACATTGGCGTTAAGAAATCCAAAGGGAAATATGTATTGTTTTTAAATCCAGATACACAAATTCGCAAGGATACACTTTTAGAAATGCTTAAATTTATGGATGAAACTAAAACTTGTGGGGCAGCAACCTGTAAGGTAGAATTGCCTAACGGGAAAATAGATGACGCTTCACACCGCGGTTTTCCAACCCCATGGAATTCATTTACGCATTTTTCCGGGATCGCAAATATATTTCCAAGTTCAAAAATCTTCAATGGTTACAATTTAGGGAATTTGGATTTAGAAGCTGTGCATGAAATTGATGCTTTGGCAGGGGCATTTATGCTGGTTCGAAGAGAAGCCGGGGAAGATGTCGGTTGGTGGGACGAGGATTATTTTTTCTACGGGGAAGACATTGATTTTTGTTACATGTTAAAACAAAAAGGCTGGAAAATTTATTACGTGCCAACGGTTTCGATATTACATCTAAAAGGAGTCTCGGGAGGATTGAAAAAAGTTTCAAAAGAAATTACCACCGCCGATAAAGAAACAAAAACCAGAGCAACAAAAGCCCGTTTTAACGCCATGCGCATCTTCTATAAAAAACACTACGAACAAAAATACCCTTGGATTTTAACAAGACTAGTATATCTCGGTATCCACTTAAAACAATTATCGGCTTTTCTTTAGACAAGGATTGCTTCAAACTCGAAAGTTTTTAAACACAAATTTTAATGTTATAATTCGAAGTATGAGGATTGGAATCGATTGTCGGCTTTGGAATCAGACAGGAGTTGGAAGATATGCCAGAAACCTCGTTGCTAATCTCTACGAAATCGATAAAGAAAACGATTATACGCTGTTCGTTTTAAAAGAAGACCTTGGAAATATTCAGACCCTTTTTAAAAACCCCCGTTGGAAAATTGTTGAAGCAGATATTAAATGGCATACTTTTGCGGAGCAAACCCGGTATCTAAGAATTATAAATAGGGAAAACTTAGACCTTATGCATTTTCCCTATCTTTCTGCGCCGGTTTTTTATAACCGGCCATTTGTGGTCACAATTCATGATTTGATTCCGATGCTTTATCCAACCGGAAAAGCGTCAACGCTGATTGCCCCTTTATACTATTTAAAATATTTAGCATTTAGACTTGTCATTAAAAAAATCTCCAGAAAAGCCAAAAGAATAATTGTGCCTTCGTTTGCAACAAAGAATGAGGTTCTGAAGCATCTCAGTGTTCCCGAAGATAAAATAGTAGTTACTTATGAGGCAGTGGATAGCAACTTAAAGTCGCAAACGGCAGAATTAAAACCTCAAACATTCCAAAAAGGGCAATACTTTCTTTACGTTGGGAATGCCTATCCACATAAAAATCTGGATAGATTAATAGCAGCATTCAAACGGCTTAAAAAAGACTTAGTAAACAAAGATATAAAATTCGTTTTGGTTGGTGACAAGGGCTATTTTTATAAGAGATTGGAGTTAATGACCAACTCCAAGGATATAATCTTTTATGGGAAGGCTGCCGATGCAGAATTGACGGCACTTTATAAAAATGCTTTGGCGGCAGTCCAACCTTCTCTGATGGAAGGTTTTGGTTTACCGGTTTTGGAAGCAATGGCAAATAGATGTTTGGTGGCCTGTTCGGATATTCCTTCTTTAAGAGAAGTGGCCGGAGAAAACGCATTATATTTCGATCCTCAAGATACGGATCAAATAAAAAAAGCTATGGAGACAATGGTTTCTAACCCAAAGTCGTACGAACAGGTGAAAGAAAAAGCCTACTTAAGATCTCAGCAGTTTAATTTTGAAAAAATGGCGAGAGAAACATTGGCTGTTTATAATTCGGCGTTAATGAAATCGTAAGAAATAATTAATATGAAAGTCGTCCTTCGGAAGGACTCAGGACTTCAATCGTATAATTTAAAATATGAAAGTCGCTTTAGTTTATGACAGGGTAAACAAATGGGGAGGGGCAGAAAGAGTTTTATTAGCTCTTAAAAAGATTTTTCCGGAAGCGGATTTATTCACCTCTGTTTATAATCAACAGAAAGCTCCTTGGGCAGAAGTCTTTAATGTCAAGGCTTCGTTTTTGCAAAGATTTCCCCTTGCATCTTCCGCTCATCAAATTTACGCTTCCTTAATGCCGCTTGCTTTTGAAAGCCTTGATTTAAGTGGTTATGATTTGGTTATTTCGGTAACCAGCGAAGCGGCTAAAGGGGTAATAACCAAACCACAAGCTCTACATATCTGTTACTGTTTAACTCCTACCCGCTATTTATGGAGCGGTTATATGGATTATTTTCAAAATTCATTTTTAAGATTAATTTCTAAGCCAATGATCTTTTATCTTCGATCCTGGGATAAAGTTGCCGCGCAAAGACCGGATGAGTACATTGCTATCTCGACAGAGGTAAAAAACAGAATTAACAGATACTATGGAAGAAATTCCAGCATTATTTATCCGCCTTTAACATTGAGCGATAAAAATCCGGACGATTCGCCAAAAAAGAAGGATTATTTTTTAATAGTTTCACGGCTTGAATATTTTTCTTATAAAAAGGTCGAATTAGCTATCAAGGCCTGCAACGAACTTGGTTTGCCTTTAAAAGTAGTCGGAACGGGGCCAGGCGAAAAACAGCTGAAAAAAATTGCCGGACCAACCATTGAGTTTCTGGGTCAAATTAAAGATGATGCATTGGTAAATTATTATAAAAATTGTAAGGCTTTGCTTTTTCCGGGACTTGAAGATTTTGGATTAGTCATGGTGGAGGCGCAGAGCTTGGGACGGCCGGTGATTGCTTTCCGAGCCGGAGGAGCGTTGGATATTATTAAAGAAGGTAAAACCGGAGAGTTTTTTGACGCACAAACAGTTGACTCTTTGAAGAAGGTATTGGATAATTTTGATAATAGACGATATAATACTAAATTGTGTAAAGATAATGCCCGCAGGTTTTCTTATGATAATTTTGAAACTCAATTTAGAGAGTTCTTAGAAAAAGCTAAAAATATATGAAGGTAATTATTTTTGCAGGTGGAGTTGGAACAAGATTATGGCCCTTATCTCGTAAGAACACCCCGAAGCAATTTGAAAAAATTATTGGCGATAAATCTACTCTTCAGCTTGCGGTGGACAGGCTGATGCCTGATATTAAACCGGAAGACATCTATATTTCAACGGGCAAAAAATACGAGGATGTCGTACGTGCCCATTTGCCACAAATCCCACATGATAATTTCATTTTAGAACCCGAAATGCGTGATGTCGGGCCGGCAGTTGGGGCAGCAATGGGTATTATCGGCAAGAAGTTTCCTGACTCGCCTATAGCCATTATCTGGAGCGACCATTTTGTTAAAAAAGAGAGGCGTTTTAGAGAAGTTTTAGGGTTTGCCGAAAATATGGTTTTAAAAAATCCTGAATCGATTGTTTTTATCGGGCAGAGAGCAAGGTTTGCAAATCAGAATCTGGGTTGGATCGAATTCGGTGAAGAATTTGAAGAAATTAGACAAACAAAAGTTTTCCGTTTTAAAAGACTTGTCTACAGACCAAGTTTGGAAGAAGCAGAGAAATTCCTGGAAAGCCAAACTTATGCTTGGAATCCCGGTTATTTTGTAACGACTCCCAAGTTTATTTTGTCGCAATACGAAAAATTCGCTCCTAAGCTTTGGCAAGGGATTATGAAAATTCAGGCGGCTGTTGGAGAAAAAACTTATGAAGAAGTTTTACAAAAAATTTATCCAACTTTTGAGAAAATAAGTTTTGACGACGCCATTTTGGAAAAAGTTAATCCAGACAATGTCTTTGTGATCGCGGCAGATTTAGGCTGGAGTGATGTCGGAGCATGGGAGGCGTTAAAAGAGGCACTTCAGGACACTAAGAACGAAAATGTTACCAGAGGAAAAGTTCTGATTGAGGGGTCAGCGGATAATTTGGTGTTTAACTATACGGACCAATTAACGGTTGGAATTGATTTGGAAAAATTGATTATAATAAATACTGACGACGTTTTGTTGATTTGTCCAAAAGATTCCGTACCGAAGATAAAAGAGCTAGTGAAAAGCTTGGCCGGAACGGAAAACGAAGGCCTTACTTAATATGCCGACTGTTGAAATAAAAAAAGGAGAACCATACGAGATTACTAAAAGAGCAATGGACATTTGTTTTTCCCTAATTCTTTTACTAATTTTTTCTCCGGTAATCTTCATGGTAGCAATCGCAATAAAGCTTGATTCTAAAGGCCCGGTTCTCGCCGATACCCCAGAAAGAGTTGGAAGACACGGAAAACCATTTAAGATGTACAAATTTAGGAGTATGGTTGAAAACGCACATGAAATTTTAAGAAACAATCCAAAATTTGCCTCTCTTTATGACAAATACAAAAAGGGGAGCTATAAGCTAAAAGACGATCCGAGAGTTACTAATGTGGGAAGGTTTATAAGGAAACATTCGCTAGATGAAGTTCCCCAACTGGTAAATATTCTTAAAGGAGAAATGTCTCTAGTTGGTCCTAGAGCATATTATCCCGATGAGCTTAGAGAACAACAAAATAAATATCCCTCTACCAAAGAATCGGTAAAGATAGTACTTTCGGTAAGGCCGGGAGCAACCGGTTGCTGGCAAGTCTCCGGAAGAAGTGAAATCAATTTTGATAAAAGAATTGAAATGGATGCATCATATGTAGAAAAAAGATCAGTCTTTTATGATATTTCAATTATATTCCGAACCCCTTGGGCAATGATCTCAGGTAAAGGCGCCCTATAGCTTTTAAACAATTGACACAGAAGGCGATTTCCCGCTATTATATGCTGTATGGCTGGATTCGATAAAATTGATATTGACTCAAATACGGCAGCTTCACGCAAATTATCATTGAAAAAACTAAAAGGACTTGCAGGCAATAAAAAAATACTCGCAGCAATTATAATAATTTTGTTTTTAGTTTTTTTGTCGGTTTTTAGCGTTATTTTGCCGGGATTTAAGACTTATCAGGATGCGAAAAAGACCTATGCCCAAGTAAAATTGGTAGAGTCCGCCATTAAAGTTCAAGATGTTGATCTTGCAGCTACTCAACTTCAGCAGACCCGTGTAGAACTTACACAAACGCAAAAAGATCTTAATTCGATGTTCCTTCTAAAATTCATTCCGATTGCTAATTGGTATTATTCGGACGCTACACATCTCGTAAAAGCAGGATTTTATGGACTTGACGCAGCCAATATTTTAGTTGAATCGGTAAAACCGTACGCTGATGTTTTGGGATTAAAAGGGAAGGGTAGTTTTGTTGGAGGGACTGCGTCGCAAAGGATCGAAACCGCAGTACAAACCATGGGTAAAATTACACCTAAAATAGATGATATTAATAATTCATTAATTTTAGTCAAAGGCGAAATTGATCAAGTCGATCCTAACCATTATCCTCCGATTTTCGGCGGACAGAAAGTCAAAAACACATTGGCCCAACTGAGAACCTTAACCGACCAGAGCGTAAGTTTTATTAGTGAAGCGAAACCTCTAATCAAAATTTTACCGGGTCTTTTAGGAGAACCGAATGCCCAAAAATATTTGGTTATCTTCCAAAACGATAAGGAATTAAGGCCAACTGGTGGATTTATAACCGCCTATTCGATATTCAATGTCCAGCACGGTGTGATTCATGTTGATACCTCAAGCGACATCTATGCGTTAGATGCAACGATTGCTAATAAGCCGGCCGCTCCCAGATTAATTTTAGATTATCTGCCTAAGGTTTATCAGCTTAATTTGCGGGATACAAATCTCTCGCCCGACTATAAAGTGTCCATGGATACGTTTCAGAAAATGTATAGACAAGCCGGCGGATATGTGCCTGTCCAAGGCATAATTGCCGTTGATACTCATGCTTTGGTGGCGGCGATGAATATTCTCGGAGATATTCAAGCCGGAGGGGAAACTTTTACAACCAAAACCAACCCGGTTTGTAATTGCGCGGACGTAATTTACAAACTTGAACAGTACGCAGATCAACCGTTAGGTGTTGTTAATGCGGGTAGAAAAGATATTATCGGAGAGTTAATGTACGCCATTATGAATAAAGCCTTTTCTTCATCGCCGAAACTATATTGGGGTCCTTTGTTCCAGACAGCACTCTTTGAAGTTGACCAAAAACATATTCTTTTCGATCTTTATAATCAAGATGCGCAATCGGGCCTTGAAGCATTGAATGCCGCCGGAAGGATAATGCCGTTTGGCGGCGATTATCTGCACATTAACGAAGCCAATTTTGGCGGAGCAAAATCGAACATGTTTGTTACGGAAAGCGTTACTCAGGATTATAGTCTTGGATCCGATGGAACAGTAACTAAAACGGTAACCATTAATTACAAAAATCCTTTTCCGCCTTCCGATTGTAATCTGGAAAGAGGAGGACTTTGTTTGAACGCGGTTTTAAGGGATTTAGTCAGAGTTTACGTTCCTAAAGGAAGCCAATTGCTCAGTTCGCGGGGTTCCGAAGTGAAAATGACCACATACGAAGATCTTGGGAAAACAGTATTTGAAGGTTTTTTAACCATCAACCCGCAAGGAGCGGCTAAATTTATGGTTTCCTATAAATTACCATTTAAGCTAGATACTGCTTCCCTGCCTTTAATGTTGCAAAAACAACCGGGCACAAACGGTTTCGATTATCTGATCAATATTAACGGCAAAAAATTTGATGAGTTCACACTGTCCTCAGATAAAACTCTTACGCTTAACCTAAAGTAAATGAGATCTTTCAGAACAGAAGGGATCGTTATTAGAAGGAGCAATTATTCCGAAGCCGACAGGATAGTCACGATCTTTACCAGAAAACTCGGCAAGATAAAAGTAAAAGCTACAGGTGTTCGTAAAATCGCCAGCCGCCGGTCGCCGCATATTGAGCTTTTTAATTACTGTGTATTTGAGCTCTATCAAGGAAAAGGAATGATTATCCTAACCGAAGTTGAATCAAAAGAAAGCTTTCCTTTATTGAAAACCGATCTAAAAAGAATTGGCTTTGCGTATCATTTATGTGAGCTAATTGATGGTTTATGCCCGGAAAATCAGGAGCACGAAGATATCTTTATGCTTTTGGGCCGGACTTTAAGGAAAGTGTCAAAAGAAGATAATCTCGATTTAATTATTCATGAATTCGAACTCGAGTTGCTAAAATTATTAGGTTTCTATAAATTCGAAAGCTCGAAAACAAAAATAAACACGCAAAACTTAATCGAACAGATTTTGGAGCGAAAATTAAAAACTCGACAAATTCTTCCCAGGCTTTAATAGTTGCTTCTTTTTTGGTATTATTGTTTTATGGATGACCTAATGAATAAAATTGTTGCCCTTTGCAAAAGGCGCGGATTTATTTACCCGGGATCGGAAATATACGGGGGATTAGCCGGAACTTGGGATTATGGACCGCTGGGAACGCTTTTAAAGAATAACCTTAAAAATATTTGGTGGAAAGAGATGATCCAGTTTCGAGATGACATTGTAGCTGTCGACGCTGCGATAATGATGAATCCCAAAGCTTGGGAAGCTTCGGGCCATGTAGAAGCCTTCACAGACCCTCTGGTTGAGTGTAAAACCTGCCACCAAAGGTTCAGGGCAGATAAAGAGGAGGAGATTAAAGTACATGAAGCTACCCACAAAGGAAAAACTGAATGGACCACTCCGCAAAAATTCAATCTTCTGGTCAAAGCTTATTTGGGGATTATCGAAGGTAAACAGTCGGAGATCTTCCTGCGTGGCGAAATAACCAACGGCGCCCAAGTCAATTTTAAGAATATTGTCGATTCAACCAGAGTTAAAATCCCCTTCGGTATAGCTCAGATTGGTAAAGCTTTTAGAAACGAGATTACGCCGGGGAATTTTACCTTTAGGTCCAGGGAGTTTGAACAAATGGAAGTTCAGTTCTACGTTAAACCCGATGTAAAAGAGGCAGATAAATGGTTTGAGTATTGGAAACAGAACAGGATGGATTTCTATACAAATTTAGGTATTAAAACGGAAAATCTGCGTTTTAGAGAACATGAGGATAAAGAAAGAGCACATTACGCTAAAAAAGCGGTTGATATTGAATATAAAGCACCATTCGGTTGGTCTGAATTTATGGGAATTCATAACCGTGGAGATTTTGATTTAAAAAGGCATCAAGAATATTCGGGTGTAAATCTTAGCTATAACGATCCGGAAAGCGGTGAAGCTTATACTCCTTGGGATATCGAAACATCCGCCGGAGTCGATCGTTCGCTCCTTTTCTTTTTGATCGATGCATACTGCGAAGAAGAAAAAAGAGTGGTCTTGAAGCTTCATCCGAAGCTTGCGCCTTATAAGGTGGCGGTTTTTCCGCTTTTGGCTAATAAAGAAGATTTGGTAAACCGTGCACGAAAAATCTATGAGGATTTAAGGCAAGATATGATGGTGGCTTGGGACGATAGGGGAAATATCGGTAAAAGATATTTTGCTCAGGATGAAGCCGGAACGCCATTTTGCGTAACAGTCGACTTCCAAACTCTAGAAGATAAAACTGTAACCGTTCGTGACCGTGACAGTGCTAAGCAAGAGAGGATCGAAATCGACAAACTTTCTGAATATTTTTCTCAGAAACTCAGTTAAACATTCCATACGCCATACTTGACATCAAATAATCTTTTGTTTATGCTAATTTCAAGACATGAAAGAACTGCTTCAGAATAAAAAGGTTGTAGCCGTATTAGGAATTGTTATAGTAGTCGTATTAGTTGCAATTCTGGGGTTTGCGTTGATGAAATTCTCCGGTCAAACACAAAATCAAACGACGGCAAATGTGCAGCCTACAGAAGTTCCCGTATTAACACTTCTCCCTGATGCAATCGGGTTAACCCTTACCGAAGACTCGGCCGGACAGAATGCGATTATTAAAGTTACAAAAACAGACGGTCTAGCGGCTATTTCTTTTGAGTTAGATTACACCGGAAAGCCAAGCACGGGAACAGAAGCTGTTCCAAGAGGCGCAGTTGGCGACTTGGATCTGACAAAATCTCCGGTGATGAAGAAAATTCCATTTGGAACCTGTTCGGACGTTTGCCATTACGATACCGACATCTCGGATGTTAAAGTAGTTCTAAAGGTTACAAAAAGTGACGGGAAAGTCTATCAAGTAACTCAAAGTCTGCAAACAACCCCATAAATCCATATTTAGTGATTCATCATAGTTAAATCCACTATTTTAGGTTATTTACCTATTGACAGTCTGTGAAAAGTATTCCATTATAAATAATAAGTGGTCCTAAGTGGGAAAAGGTGGGACCACCCAAGGCAGGCTCCCTTAAATCGGGATGTAAGATATGCTAATAGGACAATATGAAGGTAAAGTTGATGCAAAAGGACGAACGGCATTTCCTAAAAAATTCAGGGAGATTTTGGGAGATAAGCTGATCGTTACTTTAGGTTATGAAAACTCACTCATTGTTGTATCGGAAGAAAATTGGAAGGCACTACTTGAAGGGACAGAGGGAAAGCCTTTTATCCAATCTGAGACAAGAGAAACCCAGCGTTTCTTACTCGGAGGAGCAAGCAATGTCGAGCTCGACAGTAAGGGAAGGTTTGTATTACCTAATTACCTTAGAGAATTTGGAAAGATTAAAACAGAAGTCGTTTTCTTAGGTTTATCAAGGTACGTTGAAATTTGGGACAAGGCTAAATGGGAAGAATACCGGGTAGGTCTTGAGAAAAATATCTCAGTAATTTCCCAAAGGCTAGCCAACGAAGAAAAAGGGAATGGGAATGAATAATTATCATCAGCCCGTACTTTTAAAAGAGATTATTGATCTTTTACAAGTTAAAGCAGGGGGAAAATACATTGATGCGACTCTGGGGGGCGGAGGGCATACAAAAGCCATTCTAGAGCTGGGCGGAGAAGTTCTAGGAATTGATGTAGACCAGGATGCCCTAGATAACGCTAAGGAGATTAAAAACGATCGATTAAGCGTAGCTAAGGGAAATTTTAAAGATATCGATAAATTAGCACATCTAAATAATTTTAATAGAGTTTCGGGAATACTTTTTGATCTGGGGGTTTCGTCCCATCAGTTGGATGAGCCTTCCCGGGGCTTTAGTTTTATGCGAGAAGGACCGCTGGATATGCGGATGGATAAAAATAGTCCTATTACGGCAGAATATCTCGTAAACATTTTAACGAAAGGAGAATTATATGAATTATTTTCTAATTTGGGTCAGGAACATCGTTCTCGGGCCGTTTCTAACAGTATTATCAGGGCCCGTAGAATAAAGGCTATCCGGACAACGGAAGATCTAGTAAGAGTTGTCAAGGATGCTTACGGGATTAAAGGGGAACTTTCAAGTTACGCTCGGGCAAATATTTGCATGAGAGTTTTCCAAGCGCTAAGAATTGCCGTAAACGATGAGCTAGGCAGCATCGAAGAAGCGCTGCCGAAAGCACTGGAGTTTCTAGAGAATGGCGGAAGATTAGCAGTAATCAGTTTTCATTCCCTGGAGGACCGGATAGTAAAGGATAAATTTAGAAGTTTTAGGGAAAAAGGGATGGGACAGATTATAACCGAGAAGCCGATCGGGGCTTCAAAAGAGGAAATGATAATTAACAACAGGAGTAAAAGCGCAAAATTAAGGGTATTTGAAAGGCAAATATGAAAAAATATAGTTTGGTTTTAGGAGCATTAATCTTAACAGTTCTAGCTTTGATAATTGTCCGAACGTTTATTGCCAATAACGTTTCTACTTCCGGTGTGGTGCTAGGCAACGTTCAAAATCAGATAAACGCCTATAGATTGAAAAATTCGATTTTGAGCCAGCAGGTATATTCGTTGTCGGCGCTTACAAATATCGCTGCAAAAGCCGAAAAGATTGGCTACGTTGACAAAACTCAAGAGTTCGTACTTTCAAATTCCATTCCGATTGCAGTTAAACAATGAATGTTAGACTACGTGCGATTTTTTTACTAATTGTATTTTCTTTTCTACTGATTATCGCACGGCTATTCTATTGGCAGGCGGTGAGGGCTTCGGAATTATCCAGTTTAGGGCAGCAACAATATGGGGGAATGATGACTGTCTCTCCGCAGAGAGGTGAAATCCGTACTTCCGATGGATTTCCGATTGCCACCAGCAAAATTTCTTATTTGGTTTTTGCAAATCCTAAGGAAGTTACCGATAAAACAAAAGCTTTAAACGCAATTACTTCTTTGCTTGACGTTAATATAGCTTCGGTTTCGGCTAATCTTTCCATGGATAAATACTGGGTGCCGATTGCGTCGGGAGTTGACTTGAAAACCAAAACGAAGCTTATGGAGTTTAATCTAAAAGGAATTGGGTTTGAACAGGAGTATGCCCGTTTTTATCCGGAAGCATCGATGGCAGCTCAACTTTTAGGGTTTGTCGGAAAGGACGATCAAGGAAAAGATAAAGGTTATTTCGGACTTGAAGGTTATTATGATTTGTTGTTAAAAGGAAAAGAAGGGACAGCGATTCAGCTATATGATGCGACAGGAAAACCTATCTTGGCAAAAACAAACCAAGATTCCGGCGCGATCGATGGAAGCAGTCTGATTCTTTCTATTAATAGGACCATTCAATTTCTAATCGAGAAAAATCTCAAAGAAGGAATTGAACAGTATCAGGCATCATCAGGAATGGTGGCTGTGATGGATCCTAAAACAGGCAACATTTTGGGCATGGCGTCTTTCCCGTCATTTGACCAACGTGATTATCAAAGTTCTTCTGAAGACCTGTATAAAAACCCTTTCATTACTGATCTTTATGAACCGGGATCGACTTTCAAACCGATTGTAATGTCTTCTGCTTTTAATGCTAAAGTTGTAACCCCTGAAACGAGATGTACTATTTGCTCTGGTCCGGTGCAGGTTAGTGATTATATGCTGCATACGTGGAATGATAAATATTATCCAAATACAACCATGACTGAGGTTATTCAACATTCGGATAACACCGGAATGGTTTTTGTGGCACAAAAATTGGGATTAGGTCGCATGCTTGATTATCTAGACAAGTTTGGAATTGGGGATTTGACCGGCATAGATTTACAGGGCGAAGTTGCTCCAAATATGAAGCCAAAAGAACAGTGGTATCCGGTAGATCTGGCAACGGTAGGATTTGGGCAAGGAATTTCAGTTACTCCAATCGAGATTCTAGATGCGATTGGGGCAATCGCCAATCAAGGGAAAAGGATGGAACCGCATGTTGTTGCGGGAGTTGAGGTGCCGGACGGATCAATGACCAAAATCGCGCCAAAAGTTTTAGATCAGCCAATCAGCAGAGAGTCTGCCAAGGTCATGACGGAAATTATGGTGAATGCGGTAAATAAAGGAGAAGCATCCTGGGCCAGGTTGAAGGGGTACAGAATAGCCGGAAAAACCGGAACCGCTTCGATCCCGGTAGCAGGGCACTATGACCCGACTCAAACAATTGCTTCTTTTGTTGGCTTTGCGCCCGCAGATGATCCGAAGTTTGTCATGATTGTTATTCTAAATAGGCCGACCGTTTCCATCTATGGAGCTGAAACGGCGGCGCCGATATTTTTTAATATTGCTAAAGACTTACTCACTTATTATGGGATTCCTCCTCAGGGGCAGGAGTAGGAACTATTTCGAGGACATCTTTTATTGCGATTGCATTAGGCTTGATGAGGCCAGAACGGATTTCAAGCACATTTTTATACATAGGATTCCAAAATAGAACACGGTTTGGTTTTAGATTTATCTTGATTTTTACCACCTCGCAATGGCCATTTAATATAAATACGTCGATTGGGAATTTCATTAAGGATGTGTGTACCCCGAAACGGGTAGTAAAAAAAACAGCGTGGCCATCACTTTTTATCAAGCCTATTGTTTTTTGCCAAAAGGAATGGAGGCTGTTGACCTCGATAGTAAGTTTTCTGGCCCTGGTCTGATTGATGATCACGAGTTTATTATAGCAGTGTTTCGAGGTATAATATTTAAATGTGGCAATATATTAAGAATCTTTACCATTTAGCTATCGCTATTTGGGCAAATGTTCTCTTTGGTTTTCCGGGAAGAAAGTTGACGATAATTGGTGTTACCGGGACAGATGGAAAAACTACCACGGTCAATCTTATTTACCACATCTTAAAAGAAGCAGGTTTCTCGACTTCAATGATTTCAACCACGGGAGCAGTTATTAAAGGGAAAAAATATCCATTAGGTTTCCATGTTACGACGCCGTCGTCATTTGATTTGCAAAGATACATTGTAAAATCTCAGGATATAAATAAAGAGAAAAGTTTCCTTGTCCTTGAGGTTACTTCGCACTCCATAGATCAAAATAGAATTTTTGGGATTCCTTTTTATATTACGGTTTTAACTAATGTCACAAATGAACATCTTGATTATCATAAGACATTTGAAAACTATTTGAGGACAAAACTAAAACTATTGGAAAGATCAAAAATTAGAATTGTGAATAAAGACGACGATTCTTATGAAGAGATCAAAAAGCTCTTGGATCAACATTCTGGATTAACCTATGCATATAGTTTAGATAAGAATGCAGATTTCACTTTTGACAAGGAGGCAATATCAACGGATTTAATAGGTGATTTTAACAAATCCAATTTAATGGCTGCTTATTCGGTTTGTAGGGCATTAGGAATTACTAAGGAAGTTATAAAAAATGCTATTAAAAATTTTGAATTGCCGGAAGGAAGATTGGAAGTAGTTTGCGATGGGAAATTCTCTATAGTAGTGGATTTTGCTCACACTCCAAATGCATTCGAACAACTCTTGTCTTCAATAGAGCCAAACATCAAAGGCAAACTAATTCATGTTTTTGGCTGCGCAGGGGAAAGAGATAAAGAAAAAAGACCCGAAATGGGCAAAATATCTGCAAAATACGCAGACATTATTGTTTTAACCTCCGAAGATCCGCGCTCGGAAGATCCAAATGAAATAATAAAAGAAATTATGCAAGGGATTGATAAGAAAAAAGAAGTTTACAAGATTCCTGACCGTCTTGATGCGATAAGGATGGCAATAAGAATCGCTAAGAGGGGAGATCTGGTGTTAATAACCGGGAAAGGACATGAGAAATCAATGAATTTGGGAGATGGGGAAGTTCCCTGGAGCGACAGAAAAGAAATCTTGAAAATTTTAAAGACTGTATGAAAAAGAATATACATTTCGTGGGAATAAAAGGAGTCGGGATGACGCCGCTAGCGATAATAGCAAAAGAAGCAGGAATGAATATTACTGGTTGTGATGTAGATCGAGAGTTTATAACAGATGAAGCTCTAAAAAAAGCCGATATAAAGGTCTTTCCCGGGTTTTTTGCAGATCATATTACGACATCAACAAATCTAGCGATAACAACCGGAGCTCATGGGGGATTTGATAATCCGGAAGTTTTAAGGGCAAAATCGCTTAATATTTCTATTTTGACTCAGGGTGAAGCGGTCGGAGAATTTATGAAGGGCGGAATCCTGTCTAGAAATTTTGAAGGAATTTCTGTTGCCGGGACGCACGGGAAAACTACTACAACCGCAATGATCGCTACGGTGCTTAATAAGTGCAGACTTGATCCAACTTATATAATCGGAACTTCAATGATTCCCTCACTGGGATTACCCGGGCATTTAGGCAAAGGAAAATTCTTCGTTGCGGAAGCAGATGAATATGCCACTGAACCAAATTATGATAAAACTTCAAAATTCTTGTGGCAGAATCCTAAGATAGGAATAATTACGAATATTGAATATGATCATCCTGATGTTTACCCGTCCGAACGAGACATGGTTAATGAATTCATTAAATTTGCGCATAAAATTGATAGAAAAGGCGCATTAGTTATCTTTGGGGAGAGTGATCAAACGAGAGAGATTATCGCGTCAGCTCCAAGCACAAAAGTAATTACCTATGGATTCTCTTCAAAAAACGATTTTAGCGTACAGAGAATTAGTTTTAATGAAAGCGAGACATTCTTTTGGGTATACTATGGCGAAACACTACTTGGAGAGTTTTCGATTGGAATTCCGGGAGAACACAATTGTTTGAATGCGTTAGCAACCATAATTGTGTGTTTGGAGTTAGGTCTGTCGATAGACAAGATTAAACATGGTCTTGCGTCATATTCTGGATCAAAAAGGAGATTTGAATATGTGGGCAAATTAAATAGCGGAGCATTGCTTTATGACGATTACGCCCATCATCCAACGGAAATTAGAAAAACGTTGGAAACATTCCGTAAAAAATATCCAAATTCAAGAATAATTTGTATTTTTCAACCGCATACTTACTCTAGAACAAAAAGTTTGTTCGAACACTTTATAGCTGCATTTTACGATTCTGATGAGCTGATTATGATGGATGTTTATCCTTCAGAAAGGGAAGAAAAGGATGAATCTGTTTCGTCAGAAAAATTAGTGACAGAAATTTCAAAGATTCATAAGTCGGTTAAGCTTTTGCCAAACGTGGAGAATGTGGTAAAATATCTTGTTCAAAAAGCCTACGGACCCGACACAATAATATTAACTATGGGTGCAGGGGATGTATATAAGGTAAAAAATTTTTTGGAAGTTGAATAATTATGGATAAATTAATAATCAAGGGTGGGAAAAAATTGAGTGGCGAAGTAACAGTTTTCGGATCGAAAAATGTGGCCTTGAAAGTATTAGTTGCTGCCTGTCTTACGGAGGAAGAAGTTGTTGTAAATAATATCCCTTTAATTTCGGATTTTATTACCATGCTTGAAATCATTAAGGAGTTAGGGGGAGAGGCCACTTTGCGTGATCATTCAGTTACTATAAAGATGAAAAAGATTGGTAATGAAAAAATATCTTTAGACAAGGCCGCAGAAATACGAACATCATACATGTTTTTAGCGCCACTTTTAGCAAGAACTAAAATGGCGATTATTCCTAATCCTGGCGGTTGTAGGATAGGCGCCAGACCCATTGATAGAGTAATCGACGGATTGAAAAGAATGGGAGTCGTGATTAATTATGAGAGCGAAGACGGATACTTTCATGCAGTATGTAACGATGGGTTAAAAGCCGTTAGCTATAATTTTTCTAAGAATACCCATACCGGAACGGAGACCATGATCTTAGCAGCAGTGCTTGCTAAGGGAGAAACCGTATTAACAAATGCCGCCGAAGAGCCTGAAGTGGACGAATTAATAAACTTCTTAAATAAAATGGGTGCAAAGATAAAAAGAATAGAACCAAGAACGATAGTTATAAATGGGGTAGATAAATTACACGGGACCAGTTTTGAGATAGGAGCAGATAGGAATGAAATAGTTACTTTTGCGGTTGCGGCAATAATTACAGAAGGCGATATCCTGATCAAGAATATAAAGAAAAACGGATTAGCGGAATTTTTAAATAAGCTTGATCAAATAGGAGCAGGATACGAAGAAAAAGCAAATGGAGTAAGATTTTATTATAAACAATCCTTAAGACCAACAAATGTGACTACTTGTTTTTATCCTGGGTTCATGACGGATTGGCAGGGTCCTTGGGCAGTATTAATGACAAAAGCGCATGGTCAATCGGTAATCCATGAAGCAGTTTATGAAAATAGATTCAGCTATGTTTCGGAGCTAAATAAAATGGGAGCAAGAATTAAATTATTTAACCCCGTTATTAAAAATGCAGAAGATTTTTATAATTTTAATATTAACGACGATAAAAAGGGTTACTTTCACGCAGCGGAAATTTTTGGCCCAGCGAAATTGCATAATGCAATTGTTGAAGTATATGATCTAAGGGCAGGCGCAACATTGGTTTTGGCAGCACTGGCAGCTCGGGGGGAAAGTGTTATTTTTGGCATAGAGCATCTTGATAGGGGTTATGAGAAGTTTGAAGAAAGGCTTAGAGGATTAGGGGCATCCATTAAGCGCATAAATGAAACACTATGATAGCGCAGATTAATTTTATATTTACTAATATATAACTATGCAAGCATTAATTTTAGCAGCGGGAGAATCTTCAAGGATGCGTCCTCTTTCCAATGGAATACACAAGTCGATGCTAATGCTTTTGGGGAAACCTCTTTTGCAACATGTAATAGAGAAACTCAAAGAAAAAGAAATTACAAATATTGTTGTTGTTATTGGAAAAGATAGTAATATAGAAAACTATTTCGGTGACGGTAGGAAATTTGGGGTTTCTTTAACTTACGTTACGCAAGAGAATCCTTCGGGGATGGGAGAAGCAATTTTATTGGCAGAAAAGTACTTGGATAAAGAATTTATATTGTTAAACGCTTACCATTTAGAGGTAGATAAAGTTATAGATAGCCTTTTGGCTAAAAATGCTGAAGAGGTAGACGGAGTACTCTTGGTAAAACAAACGAAAAACCCATCTGATTACGGTATTGTAAGTGTGGAGGGCGATAGGGTCAAGCAGATCGTTGAAAAGCCTGAATCAGGAAAAGAACCAACAGATTTAAGAATAATTGGTATATATTTACTCAGCTTCTCTTTCTTCGCCGAGCTTAAAAAAACTACCTCCGAACATTACTCATTAGAAACCGCACTTAATACCTACGTAAAAAATCACAATGTAGTTTTTGTAGAAACAAAAGAAGAGACTATTGTTTTGAAGTACCCCTGGGATTTATTAGCAATAAAAGATTATCTTCTTAAAGATGTAAAATCACACCGAGGAGAGAATGTTTCCATAGCCGATAGTGCTCAGATCATAGGAGAAGTTTGGATTGAAGATAATGTAACTATTCTTGAAGGAGCCTGTATTAAGGGCCCTTGTTATCTGGGAAAGAATTCGTATATTGGATCGAATGCGTTGCTTAGAAATAGAATTGACGTTGAGGGAAACGTTGTTATTGGCGCCTACATGGAGACAATGAATTCAATCTTTATGAAAGGCGTTACTACTCATTCAGGTTTTATTGGTGACTCTATTGTAGGAGATGAAACTAAAATTGGTGCGCAGTTCTGTACGGCAAACGTCAGGCTAGATAGGGAGACAGTAAAAGCTTTGGTTAAAGAGAAAAAAGTTGATTCCGGACTAAAGCATTTTGGAATGGTAATTGGGAGCAACAGCCTTATTGGAATAAAGTCATCCACCATGCCCGGCGTTATTATCGGGTCGAGAGTCTCCATTGGGCCGTCGACCACGGTTCTCCATAATGTTGAGGACGGGAAGAAATATTACACTAAATTTCAAGAAATAATAAATGAATAATCCAAAAATCGTCCTTTTCGATATCGACTACACCCTCTTTGATACAAAAGCTTTTAAAGATTCAAAACTCAAAAACTATTATCTTTACGAAGAAGTTCTACATGTGTTGGAAGAATTGGTAAAAGTTGCGGAACTTGGAATATTTTCCATGGGGGATACGGAATTTCAAAACAGGAAATTGGTAGAAACGGGAATTGCTAACTACTTTAAAGATAAAAATGTTCATGTTTTTAGTGACAAAGAAGTTAAACTAAAGGACATGCTTGATAAATATCAACAATATAAAGTTTTTTTAGTAGATGACAGACTCACTGTCTTACATAATGCAAAAACCATGATGCCTTCTATTTTTACAATTTGGGTAAAAAGGGGACCGTTTGCTCAGGTTCAAGGAACAATTCCGGGGTTCGCGCCCAATTCGGAAGTGTTTGATCTTAATGAGATTATTAAGATAATAAAAAGTCAAAAGGACTAACTATGTGTGGGATTTTTGGTTTTGTATCGGAAGATAAACATAAAGCAAATGAAATTTTGGAAGGCTTAAAACTCCTGGAGTATAGGGGATATGATTCTTGGGGAATTGCCGTAAAGCTTGAAAATAAAATTTCGGTTGAAAAGAATACCGGTAAAATCGGTAACGCTAAAATTTCTCTTCCCGACAGCAAGCTTGGGATAGGTCATACCCGCTGGGCAACTCATGGCGGAGTGACCGTTGAAAATGCTCATCCTCACCTTGATTGCCATAGAAACATCGCAGTCGTTCATAACGGAATTATTGAAAACTATCAGAAACTAAAAGAGGAGTTAATTAATAAAGGCCACAAATTTATTTCCGAAACAGATACGGAAGTCTTTGCGCATTTGGTAGAGGAGTACCTGAAAAAAGAAAGTTTTGTAAATTCCGTAAAAGATGCTTTCAATAGAATTCAAGGTTTAAATGCGTTGGTAGTTATGAATTCTTTATCGGATGAGATAATTGCTGTTAAATCAGGTTCTCCGTTGGTAATTGGAATCGGAAGCAAAGAATTATTCGTTGCGTCAGATGCGGCAGGAATATTGAAACATACCAGGAAAGTGATCTTTTTGGAAGATGACCAAATGATTATTTTAGGTAAAAAGTTAATATTACTAAGTTTGCCGCAAGGCAAAAAGATAAAGCCTAAAATTGACAATTTGACTTGGACATTCGAAACTGCAGAGAAAGGGAGGTTCAAACATTTTCTACTTAAAGAAATTCATGAGCAGCCGCAGGTTATCGAAAATATCGCAACTAATTATGATTCGGAGACTTCGCATCTTGCCGAATTAATCAGTAAGGCCTATGGGACATTTCTTTTAGGGTGCGGAACTGCTTCTTACGCCGGGTTGGCCGGAACGTATCTATTTTCGCGGATTGCAAAAAGGCACGTAAATTTTTCCATCGGATCGGAATTCGCGTATCTGGAAGATTATTTGACGGCAAAAAGTTTATTAATCCCTATTTCACAAAGCGGTGAAACAATTGATGTTGTTGAGCCGGTTACAAGAGCGAAAGAAAAGGGATGTAAAGTTGCGGCGTTAGTAAATGTTTTAGGATCAACTCTCTACAGACAAGCGGATTATAAGATTTTATTAGGAGCCGGGCCGGAAAAAGCAGTAGTTGGTACTAAAAGTTTTACTGCAATGGTTTCGATTTTACTGCTTACTGCATATACGCTTGCCAATAAGCAAGCGATTGGTAAAGAGTTACTGCTTAGCGCGGCAGAAAATGTTAAGGAGCTTTTAAGCGATGACTTCTCTTCACAGGTTAGAAAAGTTGCACAGGAATTAAAAAATAAGGAGCATATTTTTGTAATCGGAAGAGGCTTATCTTATGCAACCACGCTTGAGGTAACACTTAAAATAAAAGAAACAGCTTGTTTGCATGCGGAAGGATTTGCGGGAGGAGAATTAAAACATGGTGTTATTGCCTTAATTGAAAAGGGAACACCCTGTATTGTAATAGCGCCGAATGACGAAACTTTTGATGACATTATTTCTAATGCTCAGGAAGTGAAAGCTCGAGGGGCTTTGGTAATAGGAATTGGTCCTAAAAAAGATAAAGTTTTCGATTTATTTCTAAAAACAGCAGACATAAAAGACACAACAATTATTCCTCAAGTTGTAATCGGTCAGCTTTTGGCATATAATCTAGCCTTAATAAGAGGAATTAAAGATCCGGATAAGCCGAGAAATTTAGCAAAATCGGTTACCGTAAAATAAATATGCTTACGCAAAAAAAATTGAAGATTGTTGTAATAGGCGGGGGAACAGGAACGTTTGTTGCTCTTAGTGGACTCAAAAGGTATCCCGTTGATCTATCGGCAATAATTACAATGATGGATAGCGGCGGATCAAGCGGTAGATTAAGAGATGAGTTAGGAGTACTTCCCCCAGGCGATGTCAGACAATGTCTAGTGGCCTTAGCCAAATCCTCAAGGCTTTTAAGAGAAATGTTTAATTACAGATTTGAGTCAGGTGGTCTTAAAGGACATACTTTTGGGAATATTTTTCTTTCTACGTTAACAAAAACCACAGGAAGCATGAAAAAGGCAATCGAAGAAGTAGGCAAGATCTTAAGAATTCAAGGAAGAGTGGTGCCTGTAACGTACGCAAAAAGTGATTTATGCGTTAAGCTTGCAGATGGAAAAGTTATTGAAGGCGAAACGCATATTGATGAAGTCGAAAATAGGGAAAAGAGAGCGAAAATCGTAAGAGCGTTTCTCAAGCCGCAAATTAGCGCTAATCCGGATGCTAAGGAAGCAATTAAAGAGGCAGACATAATTGTAATCGGTCCTGGGGATTTATATACAAGTATTATCCCTAATCTGCTAGTAAAAGGAATAAGTGCGGCAATTAAACAGTCAAAGGCGCAAAAGATTTACGTTTTAAATCTCATGACTAAATATGGTCAGACAACTAGCTATACGGCGAAAGATCATATCGATGATTTAATAAAGTATTTGGGGGAGGATGTTCTAGATACGATTTTGGTAAATACCAAAACACCAAGTAAGGAAACACTGGCATGGTATGAGGATTATGATGAGCATCCTGTGAAGGACGATTTAAAGACCGAAATACCGGTTGTAATAAGAAAGAATCTTTTAAAGGACGTGATGATGGGTAATGACTCCTCAGATAATTTAAGAAGGAGTATCATCAGGCACAACTCGGAGAAGTTGGCAGAAACCATTATGGAAATAGCGAATGCCTAAGTTTTCATCCCCTCGGTTGAATCTACCTCTTCGAGGTATTATAATATCAATATGGCTCAACTTTTGGGGTTTACGCTTCTATCTCTTTGTCTGACTTCAATTTTGATTATTCCTTTTATAGACTTTCTTTATCGAGTTAGGCTCAGAAGACAGAAGCAAACTACAACCGATATATTCAATAATCCTACACCGCTTTTTGATAAATTTAACTCATGGAAAGTGGGAACTCCCTTTGGCGGAGGGTTATTAATAATTGCAGTCGTCAGTATCCTTGTCTTATGGAGCTATGGGATTCTCAATACTAAAATCAACCCCTGGGAATTGTTTGTCATTCTGTTTACCTTTATTGGATTCGGGGCGCTTGGACTTTATGATGATGTAAAAAAATTGATCAATGGGAGAAGCATTCCTATTTTTGGACTTCGTTTCAGACACAAGTTTTTCATCCAATGGGTTTTGGCTTTTACCGTTGCAATTGTTATGTATTTTCAATTGGGTTATTCGTTCCTTTTCATACGGGGAATAGGTTTAACCAGTTTAGGGTTTCTATTTATTCCTTTTGCCGCTTTTGTAATTGTTTCATTTGCTAATGCATTCAATATTGCCGATGGCCTTGACGGACTTGCATCAGGTCTACTGTTAATCTGTCTGGTCGCGTTTTTAGCGATTGCTTCAACAAATCTTGATCAGGGATTAGGAATTTTTATTTCCATACTCCTAGGTAGCGTTACGGCTTTTCTGTATTTTAATATTTATAAAGCAAGAATTTGGTTAGGGGATGTTGGATCAATGTCATTAGGAGCGTCTTTAGCAGTAACAGGTTTATTGACAGGGAGAATACTGGCTGTTGCGGTTATCGGTGGAGTTTTTGTGCTTGAAGCAGGTTCGTCCTTAATCCAAATTTTAGGAAAAAGGATTTTAAAAAGAAAGATTTTTGCGGTTGCTCCTTTACACTTATATTTTCAAAATCGCGGATGGGAAGAACCAAAAATTGTAATGCGCGCATGGCTTCTGGGCGTATTTTTTGCCATCTTAGGCTTGTATCTGGCTTTTATTAGGTAATTTTCTCGTTTTAATTTCACTACTTCTTAAACACTTTCAAAAAATTATATAATGTAGGTAGCCTTAACTTTTAGAATGAAGAGAGTAGATATTTTACTTCTGATTTCAGTTATTTTCTTGTCGTTATTCGGTCTATTTATGATCTATGATGCTTCTTCCTATGTGGCTTTTAGAGATTTTGCGGACAAGTATCATTATCTTAAAGATCAATTTTTTTGGATAGTAGTAGGTTTTATCTCTTTGGGAATATTTTCAGTTTTTGACTATCGGAGATTCTATAATTTCGCCATTCCGATACTAATAGGTTCGATTGCTCTTCTATTGATGGTTTTTATTCCTGGAATCGGCGTAAAACTTTTAGGCGCGCGCAGGTGGGTTGATTTAAGGGTGACTTTGCTTCAACCCTCCGAATTAATTAAACTTTCCTTGGCGATCTATCTTTCTGCGTGGTTTTCTAAGAAAGAAAAGGGCAGAATTTGGGCGTTTCTGCTGCTTCTTGGTTTTATTTTATTCTTAATAATGCTTGAGCCGGATATGGGAACGGCGATGATAGTCTTAGCTGAAGGAATCGCGATCTATTTTCTTTCGGGGGCAAGCTTTCTATATTTTATTCTACTTGCTCCGGTATTAGCTGTTTTAGGAATCATATTGGCCTTGCTGGAGCCTTATCGGGTACAAAGACTAACGACATTTCTTAATTTTAATCAATCCGTGCAAAGTTCCTCATACCATGTGAGGCAGATTCTGATTGCTCTAGGTTCAGGTGGCTTGTTTGGTGTTGGTATTGGCAATTCTTTGCAGAAATATGCCTATCTTCCCGAAAACGCCACGGATTCAATCTTTGCAATTATTGCCGAAGAGCTTGGGTTCATTGGGGCGGTCCTTATAATTATGGTGTTTGCAGTTGTTATCTGGAGGGGGTTTAATATCGCGGCGAGCGCCAAAGATCCTTTTGGTAGATTATTGGCAGGTGGCATTACCACTTTCTTGGCTGCACAAATTTTAATCAATCTTGCGGCACAAACAGCACTTTTACCTCTAACAGGAATTCCTTTGCCTTTTATTTCTTATGGCGGGTCAGCTCTCATAATAAACTTGTGCGCAGTTGGTATACTATTTAATATAGGGAAACAAAGTAAAACATGAAAGTTATAATTTGTGGAGGACATTTGTCGCCTGCCTTGGCAGTAATCGATCGGCTCAAGGAAGAGGAGATATTATTCGTGGGACGAAAGTTCGCGATGGAAGGAGATAATACTTTATCTCTTGAATACAAGACAATTACTTCATTAAACATTCCCTTTAAGGCAATCAAAACGGCAAGACTACAGAGAAAATTTACAAAATATACGCTTTCTTCTTTTTTAAAATTTCCAAACGGGATTTCTCAGTCTTTTAAAATCTTGCGGGAGTTTAAACCTGACATTGTTCTAGGGTTTGGCGGATATGTTTCTCTGCCGATTATTCTGGCAGCCTCACTTTTAAGAATTCCAGTTGTAATCCATGAGCAGACAACCGAAGCAGGAATGGCTAATAAATTTGCCTCGAGATTTGCAAAAAAAATCTGCATTTCCTGGACTTCGTCTGAAGAATATTTTCCTAAAAATAAAACAGTTTTAACAGGAAACCCTTTGCGTAAAGAAATTTTAGCGATGAAGCCTAGGGAAGCTAAAAACCAACTCTTTACAATCTATGTTACCGGTGGAAGTTTGGGATCTCATTTTATCAATGGATTGATTGAAAAAAATTTAAAAGCATTACTTAAAAAGTATTGTGTTATTCATCAAATTGGAGATTCCAAGCACCACAATGATTTTGATGTTCTTAATAGTCTGGTAAAAACGTTCAATAATGATCTTTCTGAAAATTATTTTTCGGCTCATCATTTTTCCCCAAAGGAAGCGGCAGAGAATTTAAATAAGGCAGACTTAGTTGTTTCGAGATCGGGAATTAATATTGTGACTGAATTAGAGTTTTTACAAAAACCATCATTTTTGATTCCCATCCCTTTTGCGCAGCGCAATGAGCAGATGAAAAACGCGTTACTGCTTGAAAAAGAAGGTTTGGTTAGAGTTTACTATCAAAATATGCTTACCCCTGAAACTTTTCTTTTACAGCTTGAGGAAATGATTAAAAACATTCATTTATATCAAATAAAAACAAGGTGGAAGAAGAATAATGATTCGGCGCAGAGGATAGTTGAGGTTCTAAAAGATGTGGCAATCAAAAAGAGTAATTAGAAAACAAAAGAAAAGAAATAAAATAATAATTCCCATCTTTTCTCTTTTCATATTTATAATATTGGTCTTATTTTTTTTCTCTTTTAAATTTCTTTATTTTAACGGCGGCAAGTTTTTAAACCCTGTTGCCAAGGGCAGTTTTAGTCAGGAAACAAATCTTAGCCAATATCTAAAAGCGAAGGGAATCGATGTCTTGAAGGTGTCAACCCTTTATGATTCTTCGTATGTTGTTGATCTAAAAGACGGAGAACAAATTATTTTTTCAGATAAAAAGAGTCTTGAAACTCAAGTTTCCTCTTTACAACTTATGCTCTCGAGACTTAAAATAGAAGGTAAGAATTTTAAAATCTTAGATTTTAGATACGATAATCCTGTTGTATCCTTTTAATTTATGACAGACGGAAAGATAGTAGTTGGAATTGACGTAGGAACATCAAAAGTAGTTACGGTTATTGCCAAAGTCGACGAAGAATCAGTAAACGTTTTGGGTGTTTCTGAAGTGCCTTCAAGCGGGATTCGAAAAGGCCAAATAGTTGATATCGACGATGCTGTTTTGTCAATTAATAATTCTTTGGAGGCAGCCGAGAGGATGGCCGGATACTCCGCATCACACGTTATTTCTTCAATTGGCGGAAGTCATATTGAATCATTAAACTCAAAAGGCGTGGTAGCCGTTGCTAGGCCGGAAGGTGAAATTACCGCTAATGACATTGTTAGAGTAATTGACGCGGCTAAGGCAATTTCCATTCCATCAAGTCGGGAGATAATCCATGTTTTGCCCAGAACTTATTCAGTTGATGGACAAGAAGGAATAAAAGATCCAATTGGTATGACCGGGGTAAGACTAGAGGTAGATACGCATATTATTTCTGCGAACAGCGTCACGATTAAAAATATGGAAAAGGCTTTTTCCGAAGTTGGCGTGGATCTAGATGCAGTTGTATTCTCAGGCTATGCCAGTTCACTTTCGGTTTTGTCAGAAACAGAGAAAGAGCTGGGAGTGGCTTTAGTAGATATCGGTGCCGGGACAACTGATATTTCTATTTTTGTCGATGGGTCCATCGCTTATTCTTCGGTTTTACCCGTTGGGGCAAGGCACATTACCAATGACTTAGCAATTGGTCTTAGGATCTCATTGGAATCGGCAGAAAAAATCAAATTATTCCTTTCTACGCCTAAAAAACAGCCATTGAAAGTTACCGAAGAAGGTGAAGAAGAAAGACCAAGAGAAAAATCCGATGAAGTCGATCTTAGCTCACTTAATTTAATTGAAGAGTTAAGTAAGGTTTCACAAAAAACCTTAATCGATGGAATTATTAGGCCCAGGCTTAACGAATTATTCACGATGATTGGTTTGGAAATAAAAAAGAGTGGATTTGTCGGCCAGACACCTTCGGGAATTGTCATAACTGGAGGAGGGGCACAGACAATCGGAGTTTCTGAAGCGGCCAAAAGAATGCTGGCAATGCCGGTCCGCGTTGGTGCTCCAACGAATGTCAAAGGTATAATTGATGAAATACAATATCCTTCTTTTGCGACCGTAGTCGGATTAACGATGTACGGCGGAACAGTTGAAGCAACTTCATCTCTTCCGTTTGGATTCTCTCTTCCCCCGCTCCCTTTCAATTTAAAAACCGGTAATAAATTATTTTTAAAAGCGGTATCGTTTTTTAAATCCTTTCTGCCCTAAAGCTACCTAAAGAAAAGAATGGAGGACTTGCAAAACATTTTTTAATTTGCTAGTATGCCCGTATGTTAATCAAACCTCAGACAGCTAACTTTGCCAAAATCCGCGTTATGGGCATTGGCGGAGGCGGATCAAATGCTCTTAATTCAATGATTTCCCAAAGTTCAATCCTGGGCGTTGATTTTATTTCGGTTAACACCGATGCGCAGGCACTTTTACTTAACCAAGCCGCAACTAAGTTACAAATAGGGGAAAACTTGACTAAGGGTTTAGGTTCCGGAGGAAGTCCCGAAATAGGCCAGCAGGCGGCAGAGGAATCATACGAAAAAATTAAAGAAATAATTGAAGGAACGGACATGCTTTTCTTAGCAGCAGGATTTGGCGGCGGAACTGGTTCCGGCGCAACACCGATTATCGCGCAGGCCGCGAAAGAAGCAGGAGCGTTAACTGTAGCAGTAATTACAAAACCGTTTGCTTTTGAAGGCACGAGAAGAATGGTAACTGCAGAAGATGCACTTGAAGAGTTAAAAGATAAAGTGGATACTCTAATCGTTATTCCTAACCAAAGAATCTTGGATGTTGTTGATAAAAAACTATCGCTTCTGGAAGCTTTTAAAGTTGCCGATTCGGTTTTAACTCAAGGCGTACAAGGGATTTCCGATTTGATTACTTTGCCAGGACTGATTAATGTTGATTTTGCAGATGTAAAAACCATTATGCAAGATGCAGGTTCTGCTTTAATGGGAATTGGCACCGGAGTAGGTGAAAACAGAGCTCAGACTGCAGCCAGAAGCGCAGTTGCTTCTCCGCTTTTGGAAATCTCTATGGATGGCGCAAGAGGAGTCTTATTCAATATTATTGGTGGCCCTGATTTGACAATGAGTGAAGTTGACGAAGCAGCAAAAATTATTGCTTCCGCAGCAGATCCTGATGCCAATATTATTTTTGGCGCAACCATTGACGAATCCATGCACGACCAGTTAAAGATTACGGTTATTGCCACGGGTTTTGATCAAGCTAGACAGACACTTAAGGAATTTATGACTACGCCCGCTCCAACAATGCAGCAAAATCCTGTAAGAGCTATGGATATGGAGCCAACTGTTTCGCAAAATACAGTAACAGAATCTCCGGCTGAAGAAGAAGACGATACCGCATGGGACATTCCCGCATTTCTAAGACAGAAGAATTAAAAGATTGTTTCTTCAACAAAGCCGATCGGAGAAATCTCCTGCAGTTTTTCTAATTGTTTTATAATTATTAAGCGGTTTTTTTGAGTAATAATTCCGCGTTTAGCTAGTTTTTCAATTTCCAGACTGGTAGACTCACGTGATAAAGCGGCTAAAGTTCCGATAATCCGATGAGTTAAAGGCAGATCAATCACAATTTCGTTGACGCCGTCAACTTTATTTCCGAATCTTCGGGCCAAAACCAGAAGAACGGAAGCAACTTGCTGGTAGGCGTTTCCGGTTAAAAGCGCTTCCATTAATTTCGTCATACCATCTAACCCGCTTAAGATACGTTTTGTAAGATCATATAAGACTTTGGGATTTTTTTCTAAGAAATTTACTATTTCATCTTTATGTGCTTTAAAAAGCAAAACATCGGTTAAAGCTTCGTAGAAATAAATATTTGGTGTTTGATTCAAAGCCCAAATCATGGAGAAATATGAACCCGGCTTCATGATATTAAAAGTAATTTCTTTACCGTTTTCGGAAATTAGATAAAGCCTGACATAACCGGATTTAACGTAGAAGACGCCTGAAGGTTCAGCTCCGGGACTAAAAATTAGTTGATTTTTCTTATAATGCTGAATGATTTTGAATTTAGCAAAGAATTCTTCGTCAAGTTTTTTTAGAGACTGTTTCATTTTTTGATACGAAACCGGAGATTTTCTTACTTATTATAGACCGAAAGCTTTGTTTAAGCAATGCGTCATTATTGTATTATTTGACATGGGAAGTCTAACAAATTAAACTTAAATCGATGTTAAAAATTTATAAAAGGATTATTGACAGCAAGAGACTAACCCAGCTTTTAATATTATTTAGTTTCTTAGTTACGTTTGCTGTTATCCGCATAATTACAAATTTACAAAAAATTGGATTAGTGCTTAATCCCAGCGCCAATAGCTTACTGCATATTCACCATTTAGTTCCCGGAATAATACTGATTATATTCAGCGGGTATATCGGCCTATCCTTCTGGGTAACTCATAAAACCAGGCGTCTAATGGCGATACTTTTTGGCATCGGTGCGGCTTTGACAATTGATGAATTCGCTTTATGGCTTTATTTAAAGGATGTTTATTGGGAAAAATTAGGAAGAACAAGTATCGATGCGGTGATCTACACCGTTATAATCCTTAGCATTATTTTTGTCTTAAGCGAAATCCATGACCACGAATGGATAAAAAGAGTCGCCAGACGTAGAAAACAATAAACCCCTTGATTTATTGTCAAATTAAGCTTCGCAAGCTATAATGTGTATATGTTCAAACCTATTTCTCCGCAAGTAGATTTTCCGAAATTGGAGAGAGATCTATTAAAAAAATGGGACGAAGATAAACTTCTAGAAAAGTATCTGCATAGGAATGACTCATCCGAAAAAAGATTTTCATTTTTGGATGGACCGATTACTGCCAATAACCCAATGGGAGTACATCATGCTTGGGGAAGAACCTATAAGGACATCTGGCAAAGGTTTTTCAATATGCAAGGTTACAAACAAAGGTTCCAAAACGGTTTTGATTGCCAAGGACTTTGGGTAGAAGTAGAAGTAGAAAAAGAATTGGGGATAAAGACCAAAAAAGACATCGAAAATCTTGTTTCGGGAGATAAAAAAGCTTCTATTGCTAAATTCGTAGAGCTTTGCCGCGAAAGAGTAAAAAAATATTCTGCGATTCAAACAGACCAGTCAAAAAGACTGGGCTACTTTATGGATTGGAATCATTCTTATTTTACGATGAGTGAGGAAAATAATTATATGATTTGGCATTTTTTGAAAAAATGCTTTGATTTGGGGCTTATCTATAAAGGTCATGATGTCGTTCCTTGGTGTCCGCGGTGTGAAACTGCAATTTCCCAGCATGAGATGTTGACTGAAGATTACAAAGAAATAACTCACGATTCCATTTTCATTAGGTATCCGGTCGAAGGAAAAGAAAGCACATATTTACTTGCTTGGACTACCACTCCTTGGACTTTACCCGGAAACGTAGCGGTGGCAGTTGATGCAAAGAAAGATTATGTTCAGGTGCAGGAAGAGAATAAACAAGAGTCTTATTTTCTAGTTAAGGAAGCGGCTGAAAGATTAAAGCTAAAAATTATAAAAACTTTTAAAGGCCAAGAATTGGTAGGGTTAACCTATAGCTCTCCATTTGACAATTTGCCGTTAGTCTCCAAAACTTTAGGTAGTTACAAACATCGTGTTATTGCCACCGATACTTTGATTTTGCCTGTTACTACCGAAGAAGGTACGGGTATGGTGCATATCGCTACCGGTCAAGGCGCCGAAGATTTCCATTTAGGGAAGAAAGAAAAGTTACCTGTAATTGAATTAATTGATGACGAGGCGTTTTATCTGGATGGTTTGGATGAATTCTCCAAGCAGAGCGCCAAAAAACATCCGGAGATAATTATAGAATATCTACAAAAAGCCGGTAATCTTTTTAAAACCGAAAAATATACCCATCGCTACCCGGCTTGTTGGCGTTGTAAGACAGAGTTGGTTTGGAAAGTGGCCGATGAATGGTACATCGCTATGGATAAGCCATTAAGTTCAAAATTAACTCTCAGGGAGGAACTGATGAAAGTAGCAAAAAAAATTAACTGGATTCCGGATTTTGGGTTAGAGCGGGAACTGGATTGGCTTAAGAACATGCATGATTGGCTAATTTCCAAGAAAAACCGTTATTGGGGATTGGCTTTACCGATTTGGGAATGTCAGGATTGCGGGCATTTCGAAATAATTGGTAGCAAAAAAGAACTGGAAGAAAAAGCGGTTGCAGGTTGGGACGAATTTAAAGATCATACTCCTCACAAACCCTGGATCGATGAAGTAAAAATTAAATGTGCAAAGTGTGGCAAAACGGCCCAAAGAGTTTTGGACGTGGGAAATCCTTGGCTTGATGCTGGAATCGTACCATTTTCGACTATTACCGAAAATAATCAGGGTGAGCCTCTTTATAACACAGATAAAGCCGAATTCGCGAAATGGTTTCCTGTAGATTTTATTACGGAAAGTTTTCCGGGACAATTTAAGAATTGGTTTTATTCTCTTCTGGCCATGAGCACGGTTCTAGAAGAAAAAGAACCTTTTAAAACAGTTTTAGGTTTTGCGACTTTATTTGGGGAAGACGGCCGTCCGATGCATAAAAGCTGGGGAAATTCAGTAGAGTTTAATGAAGGTGCAGATAAAATCGGCGTCGATGTAATGCGTTGGATGTATGTCAGGCAAAATCCGACGGACAACCTTCTTTTTGGATATAGAGTGGCTGATGAAACACGAAGAAAATTCCATTTGATGCTTTGGAATATTTATAATTTTTTCGTTACATACGCACAAGCTGACAATTGGCAACTCAAATCCGGACTCAAACAACCGGATACAGGAAATATTTTAGACAAATGGATAATTTCCCGTTTAAATAATACGATTGAAGCGTCAACAAAGTCTTTAGAGAATTTTAATGCCCAACTTGCTTCGGAATCTTTGGAAAATTTTGTTAACGATTTATCGTTATGGTATGTTAGGCGAAGCAGAGATAGGATCGGGCCGACTGCTGAAAACGGCGAAGACAAAAATGACTGTTATAACACTTTATATTTTGTTTTAGTTACTTTGGTTAAGTTGCTTGCGCCATTTATTCCTTTTATTGCCGAGGAGATTTATACAAATTTAACCGATGACAAGTCTGTTCATCTTTCGGACTGGCCAATGAGCAATTCAAAGTCCATAGATCATAAATTGGAATCGGACATGAACCTCGTAAGGGAAATTGTTGAGGCAGGGCATTCTATTAGAAAAAAGAATAATCTCAAGGTACGTCAACCACTAAGTAAGCTCTGGTTTGCGGGTTTTGTATCAGCCGAAAAGAAAAGATGGCAGGAATTCGAGAAGCTTTTGAGGGACGAATTAAATGTAAAGGAGATTGATTATTCGCTCGCAGAAGAGATAATGAAAGATGAGGCAAACATTGAGATTTACTCTGCGAAGAATCCTTATTTTAGCGGTGTATTTATAAATATAGAATTAAACGACGAGCTTTTAAATGAAGGTTTGGCAAGAGATATTATAAGAAAGATTCAGGAAGAAAGAAAAAATATGCAAACAGATCCGTCGGCCACCGTAAAGGTAACGGTTCCTTATTGGCCGGAGCAATTTGAAAATTATATTAAAAAGAAGGCCTTAGTCTCCTCAATTGCTAAGGGCGATTTCAAGGTAGAAAAATGAATAGAAGAGGTTTTTGGAATTTAGATTTCGGAATATTAGTTCCTGTTTGCGTGCTTTTGATAATAAGTTTAGCTACGCTTTTTTCTCTAAATATTTCTTTTTTTCAAAGCCAAATATTTTTCTTAGTAATTGCAGTTGCCGGTTTTTTATTTTTTTCACAAGTCAACTACAAAGTCTTACTCTTGTATAAGACGCCGATTTATATCATATCCCTGGTTCTATTGGCAATCGTTTTGGTCTTGGGTATAGAAAGTAGGGGAGCAGTCAGATGGATAGAGATCGTTGGTTTCAGAATTCAATTTTCAGAAGTTTTGAAGCCATTTCTGGCAGTTTCTTTGGCGGCTTTTCTAACTGAACGGAAAAATACTTCTTTTAAAACCTTTGTGCAAGCCTTTGCTTTTGTTTTGCCGGTCGTGTTTTTAATTTTTCTCCAACCGGACCTTGGGGATGCATTAATATATTTTATAGTTGCCTTATGCGTTTTAATAATTTTCGGTTTTAATCTTAAATATTTTTTGGCTTCAATATTCCCGGTCATAATTGCATTTCCATTATTTTGGCATTTTTTGCATGATTATCAAAGACAAAGAGTTCTAACCTTTTTTGATCCTGGCAGAGATCCGTTGGGTAACTCGTACAATTCAATACAATCGATAATTGCGGTTGGATCGGGGATGATTGTAGGGAAGGGCTTTGGCCAAGGGACGCAATCGGGCTTAAGGTTTTTGCCCGAAAGAAACACCGATTTTATTTTTGCCACTATTTCTGAACAGCTGGGGTTTATAGGAACAGCGATAATGCTAATTTGTTTTGTCTTTATCCTCTATCGTATCTATGTCATTTTTCGGGATTCGAACGATAAATTTTGTAAAATTTTTTCGGGAACAGTATTTTTCATTTTCTTAATTCAGATCTTTGTAAATATCGGAATGAATATCGGTATTTTGCCAATCGTTGGCGTTACTTTGCCATTTGTTTCATCCGGCGGCAGTTCCCTTTTATCGAATTTTATCATCCTGGGATTACTTTCGGCAGTTAACAGAAGCTTAAAAAGAGAAGATGTCCTAGAAATTAAATAGATTTTTTGCTATAATCTTATCTTATGGATTACGCAGTCATTAAAACAGGTGGAAAACAATACCGGGTAAAACCGGGGGACACCATTGAAGTTGATAAATTACCTCAGGAAAAGGGAGCTTATAACTTTGAAGAAGTACTTCTGGTTGTTTCGGATAAAGGATTAAAGATCGGTAAGCCTTTTATAAAAGGAGAAAGCGTTTCGGCTACGATTTTAGAGCAGATAAAAGGAAAGAAAATAAGAGTAGCAAAGTTTAAATCAAAAGTCAGGTACAGAAGAGTTAATGGTTTTAGGGCCTTACTTTCAAGGGTAAAAATTGACAAGGTTGGAAACGTAACGGAAGTAGTTAAAAAGCCCGAAAAAAAGACTGCCGCTAAAGGGACTAAGTGACCTACTTTGAGATATTGACATTTCGTGAAAATTCGGTTTAAATAAACACAGTTTTCACAAGGAGAAAAATATGGCACATACAAAAGCACAAGGTGCAGTAAAAGGAAATCGAGATTCAAGAGCAAAACGCTTAGGGATTAAAATTTACGGAGGGCAAAGAGTTTCTGCCGGTGGCATTATTGCCAGACAAAAAGGAACCAAAATCCATCCGGGAAACGGCGTCTCAATGGGGAAAGATTTTACGATCTTTTCTTTAATCGCAGGCGTTGTAAAATTTAAGAATTTAAAAGGCAAAAAAATCGTTGAGGTAAATAATGGATAAAATTGACCAGATCTACGAATTGGAAATCACGCTTTTGCAAGCGAATCCTCTTCAACCAAGGGGAATAATTTCTCCGGATTCACTTCAGGATTTAGTCGATTCAATTAGAGAACAAGGTATATTGGAGCCGATCGTAGTGGCTAAGACTCCGGCCGGATACCAGATAATTGCGGGGGAAAGGCGTTGGAGAGCTGCCAAAATTTTAGGTCTTGTTAAGGTGCCGGTAGTAATCAAAGAAACTACCCCTCAAGGAATGTTGGAGATGTCTATTGTCGAAAACGTCCAAAGGGAAGATCTTAACCCAATCGAAAGAGCGCAAGCATATAAAAGATTGATTGACGAATTTGGCTTAGGGACAAATGAAGTGGCAAGAAGAGTTGGTAAAAGCGCCCCAACCGTTTCTAACACAATCAGACTTTTATCTCTTCCCGATGCAATTAAAGACGCATTAGTTGCGGGAGTAATCACCGAAGGGCACGTTAGACCGCTAATTTCCTTAGGGGATCCAAAATTAATGCTCGATTTGTTTAAAAAGATTTTGAGGGAAAGCAGCACCGTTAGACAAACGGAAGATATGGCTAGACAAGCCAAAGGAGAGAATGAAAGAATGGAACCTAGGGCTTCAAAAAGCGACAAACTGTGGATTCCGGAGCTTGACGAAATGTCTAAGAGTTTGGCTGCAAAGCTTGTGGTGAATAGAGTAAGTATTTCGCAATCAAGAATTAGGGCAAAAATTGACATCTATATAACAGGGGATGTTGACGAAACGGGTCCTAAAGTCAAGGAAATCTACGAACTTCTCGTAAAATCTTAATAAGGATTGCTAATCACTTTTGCTTCGTTAAGCGGCCAATAAACAAAAAACGAGATTCCAATTACTTGGTCTTTTGGTACAAAACCCCACTCTCTGGAATCGGAACTTTCTTCGCGGTTATCTCCTAGCACAAAATAGTCACTTGTCGGCACTTTTATCTCTTGGTTGTCCTTAAAATAGGCTAAGCCATAGGTTTTTACAGACGGTTTAAGGTAGGCGCTTTCATTCAATAATTTACCGTTAAGATAGACATCTCCGTCTTTTAAGACAATACTGTCGCCGGGAAGGCCGATAAGCCTCTTAATATAATATTTTCCGGGATCCGGTGGTGCATTAAACACGATTACGTCGCCTCGGTGAGGCTCTGAGACGCGTAAGGAGATGATATTAGTTAAAAGATACTCTCCATTTAGGTAATTTGGGAACATTGAGCTTCCGTCAACCTGAAATGGTCTGAACAGGAAAAAATAGACGGTAAGAAACAAGGCTAGGGCCATCACCAGAGTAACGACAATATCCTGAAGGAAATCGAGGATTATAAAGTATATTTTGCGGATTACTGCCATAGGTAGATTTTCCAGGATTTAGCAAGTTTTGTCAATGATAGTAATTTATGCTAGTATATTGGTGTTTGGACTTGTAGCTCAGTGGTAGAGCGCTTCATTCACATTGAAGAAGTCAGAGGTTCGAATCCTCTCAGGTCCACAAATTGTTTGTCTTAAGAATGCGGGAATGTCCAAGTTGTCCCTTATTTCTAAGCTTCTATTTCTACTGAAAACACCCAATAAACATTAATAAATCTTTATGTAAATATTAGTACTTAATCAGAGTACTCGAATGGAAACGTTATATGCATTTTCTAATTTATATAGTATTAAAAAGATTTTTGGAAAGATTCTTAGAAATAGATGGAAGCCGAATGATATAATAGTCAAAGCAGTTCCTATATGACTATTATATTTTTTTGCCGCAGGTTTTATCCGCAAATTGGAGGAGTAGAGAAGCATGTCCGCGAAATTGGTAAAAGATTAGTTAAAAAAGGCCACAAAATCATCGTAGTTACGGAACTCGAAAAAAATACGAACGATAAGAATTATCAGTCTGCCGCTCAGAGCGCTAAAAGAGCAGGTAAAGTTGATGGAATCGAAATTTATCGAATTAATTCAGGGAAAGACGACTGGTTTAAGAAATTCAGGATATGGAAAGAGCTTTGGGCACTAAAAAAATTAATTTTTTCTGCCGATGTTGTTCACTGCCATGATGTTTTCTTTTGGTATTTGCCGTTTAGATTTTTACGTCCTACAAAAAAAGTTTATACAACTTTTCATGGATATGAAGGAAATTATATCCCAACAAAAAAAGCGATACTGATGCACAAGCTTTCGGAAAAACTTTCTCATGGAAATATTTGTATCGGCGGGTTTTTTAGAAAATGGTATGGGACAAAAGCGACATACATTAGTTATGGCGCAACAGAAATCCCGAGTCCTAAAAAGCAAAATGTTAGCGATAAAAATCTAATTGTTTTCTTGGGCCGTTTGGAAGAAGAAACTGGGATAATGGAATACTTAAAAGCGTTTAATAACTTAACAAAAGAGTATAAGGGATTGAGTTTGGAAGTTTTAGGTGACGGTTCATTAATGGATACGGCGACAAGTTACATGAGAGAGAATCATTTTCCAGTGAAGTTTAGAGGATTTGTAGAAAATACGGCTGATTACCTCGAAAGAGCATCTTTTGTGTTCGTATCAAGGTACCTTGGCATACTGGAATCAATGGCGAGTAAAAAATATGTTCTTTCAGTTTATAACAATGAAATTAAGGAGGATTACCTTAAAATGGCGCCTTTTTCCAAGTATATTTCAATTTCAAAAGATGCTGATGGGATATATCAAGACTTGAAAAAAGCTTTAATAGATGAGAAAAGAACAAATGATCAGATTGATCAAGCTTACGATTGGGTTAAAAATAAAACCTGGGATAACTTAGTGAAAATATATTTGGAATTGTGGTCTTTAGAATTATAATTTTTTAAACTTGTTCGAGGGTTAATTATGGTTGAATAAGTAAATTCTCAGCCTCAAAATATCTATAAAAGAATGAATGGCATCGGATAGTCCTCCGCCGCGGCCCGAACCGTAGTAATTTTTTTTATAGACAACCGGATGCGATGAAATTCTATAGCCCTTTCTTTTTGCACGTATAATAATTTCCGCTTCAAAAAATTGACTTTTTGAAACAAGTTTAATGTGCGCAAGTTTTTTTCTTACTATTTTTATTCCTCCCGGATCAATGGTGTTAACTCCAAACAGAATTAAAGGAATAAACTTATGTAAAAAAGATATTACGCGTCGATATGGAGTATAGCCTATTTTTTTTATTCTTTTTCCTATTACAATATCGGCGTTTGTCTTTAGAAGAGTTGATATTAAATTCTCTACATCTTTTGTCTCCCAATCTCCGTCAGCACTATAAAAAAGGATAAGCTCTTTTTGCGCCAAAGAATATAATTGGCTTACATTTGCTGTAATTCCCAAATTTTGTTTATTAAAAATAATTGTATAGTTTTTCTTTATTTTAAATTTCTCCAATAAATCTCGGGTGTCATCCCAGCTGTTATCGTCGGCAATAATAATTTCGAAAGAATCGCAGTATTTATTTAATATGTCTTCACATCGGCGCACATGCTGAATAATTGTTTCCTCGTCGTTATAAGTGGGAATAATTAATGAAATGGATAATTTTTTATTCATGAATATATTTTACCTTTTATATACCTTGTTAGAGCGATCAAAGTATAAAAGAAAATAATTAGTATGCTTGTAATGCTTAATAGCTTTGCGGTTTTAATAATTGGAATATCAGAATATTGAATTTGAACGTAATGAAGTCCCTTGGGAATATTAAAAACCATTCTGGCCGGATATGCTGAAGACGTATAATTAATCTTGACTGGTCGTGAGTCGACTCTTATTGTCCAATCTGGGAAATAAAAGGTGTTCTCCAGAAGAGCTGATGGGGTAGAGGCATATACGGTATAAGTATGATTAACAGACGTTCGAGAGATCTCTTTTATCTGTCCGTCACCTTTTATGAATTCCAGATGGTTTTCGGCAATTTGCGTAATCCACGGTTCTGTTTTAGATTTCCACCAAATAGTTCGTCCTTCGACCATTGCTTCCCCCTTTGGAGTACTGTAAATAAGATTATTGGCGATCCACTGATCGTTAATCGAAGGGATCATCCCGCGGTTTCCCCAGTTCAGTAAAGTATACCCAATTGTTAATATTAAGAAGATAAAAATGATTTTCTTCTTTGTTTTATAATGCAGTACCAAATATGCGGTCAAGATAGAAATACAAAAAATAAGGGGGTGTAGTAATCTGTAGGAGAATTGCATCAAATTTAAAAGAGGGAAGAGATCCCAAATCAGTTTAGAGTATGGCAGCATGAGAAAAATTATTGCGATGGAAACAAAAAACCAAAAAAGTAGTTGCTTTACAACTGGCGAAGAGAATTTGTATCTCCAAATAAAGTATGCAGACAAGATTATGATTGCGATCTGAGTGTAGCCAATGGCAAAAGATAATTCGCCTTGCGATCCTTGAAATAATAACCCGAATCTCCATGGAGAGAATAAAAGCTCAAGCGGTCGGACGTATGTTACGGGGATATGGATTAATGTACTGCTATACGTAAATTGACTAAGTGTAAAACGAGCAAGCCACGCATATGAAGAAATAATCATTCCGATTAAAAAAGATAAAGAAACACATAAAAATACTTTGAAGATCTTTTTTTTGAGAAAGATTATCTGATAAAGAATGTAAGCAAAAAAGATTCCGCTATAGAAAATAAACTGTGCAGGATGGTCAAGAAAAAATATTCCGAACAGTAAACCAAGCCAAAGGATGTAATTTATTTTCTTGTTTTCCTCAATTTTAAGTATCAAATAAAAGATTAAAGGCGCAATTGTAAAAGCAATTACTTCTGCGATTGATACGCGAAAATGTAAATCCACCAGATGATAGGGAGTATAAAGATAAACGATTGCTCCGGCAAAAGCCGCTAAATTATTTTTTGTTATTTTCCTAAGTAACGCATACATGAATAAACCCGAAGATATAAACGACAAGGCTAATAATAATCGCTCCGAATATATAAAAGTGAATCCGACAGAATGGAAGGTGGCAAAAATATAATAAGGAATGTTATAAATAAAGATAAATACGGGATATCCATATCCGCTGTTTAAGTTTCCGGCCCAAGACGGAATTAATACCCCGTCTTTTAATGCGTCGTAAAAAGACATTGCCCGATAAATATGATAAACAAAATCTCCGCTTTCATACACGCCTGTTCTAAAAATGCTTATGCATGGGAGTAAGGCAGTTACAATTAAAAGAGCAAGGTAATTAATTTTCTTTTTGGGAAATTTATGCTTAAAAAGCAAAAATCCGCAGAGGAGAACGGTAAATAATACGGCGTTAATAAATGCCATCCAATAAGGCCCGATCATAGCGACTAGTATATCATAAATAGCATTAATTTCGTCTCCCATGACGTGCTATAATACACTCTATCTTTATGCATAGAGATGACATTGGAAAAATTCTTATTATTGGCGGGTGCGGATATATTGGCAGCCAACTGTTCCAATATCTTGTAAACAAAAAATACAGTGTCGACACCGTTGATTTGGAATGGTACGGAAACTATGTTAATTCTAAAAACATAAAAAAAGATTACAGTACACTAACCACGAAATTTCTTAATAAATACCAAGTAATAATTTTGTTAGCCGGATTTTCAAGCATCCCAATGTGTGAAAAAAACATGCTAGATTCTTTTAAAAATAATGTTGCGAATTTTATTTCTTTACTTAATAAGCTAGACAAACAAAAACTCATTTATGCCAGTTCCTCAAGTGTATACGGAAATACAAAAAAAAATAAAATAACCGAGGAGTACGATAGATATTCTCCAACGAACTATTATGATTTGACAAAAAAAGAAATTGATTATTATGCACAGTTGAGCGATGTAAATTATTTTGGTTTAAGAATGGGAACCGTATGTGGATTTTCTCCAAATTTAAGAGTAGATGTAATGATTAACAAAATGATCAACACATCGATGAACAAAAAACAGATAGTGGTATTTAATAAAAATTTTTATCGACCAATTTTAGGAATGAATGATTTTTGCCGTGTAGTTGAAACAGTCCTAAATAAGAAAAAAAAGCGCGGGTTGTATAATGTTGCTAGTTTTAACTCACAGATTGACGAAATCGCTAGCGCAGTTGGAAATAAATTGGGGGGAATCAAAGTTAAGAATGTCGGAACGACACCGGGTTATTACAGTTTCTCGATTAGTACCAGAAAATTCAGAAAAGAATTTGGATTCAAATTTACAGATTCGATAGACACAATAATTGATTCTATTGTTGATAATTATTCAACAGCTAAAAAATCAATACGTGTATGAAATATTCAAGAAAAAAAGATTGCCGATGTTGTAAGCAAAAAAACCTATTACTATACCTTGATTTAGGTAAACAGCCGCTTGCCAATAGTTACCACAAGGGTAAAAAAACTCCGGAAATTCCTCTTGAAGTAATGTTATGCCGGAACTGTTTTCATAGCCAACTGTCAGTGGTTGTCAACCCGGATGAAATGTTTAAGAATTATTTATACGTAAGTGGTACAACAGCAACATTCCGCAAACATACAGAGGAATTAGCGAAGGATGCGGTTAAAAGAATTAAGCACAAACCAATCCGAGTTCTAGATATTGCATGTAACGATGGGACTCAACTTGAACATTTTCGAAAACTCGGCTGTGAAGTAATGGGCGTTGATCCGGCGAAGAACTTACGAAAAATTACACTCGCTAAAAAAATTCCGGTGCTGGTTGACTATTGGACACAAAAAAATGCACTTTCTCTTAGAAAGAAGTTCGATATTATTACGGCAACTAATGTTTTTGCACACGTCGATGATATTGATGAGTTCTTGCTGGCCTCTAAAATTGTATTGGCAGATGACGGATATTTAATTTTGGAATTTCCTTATGCGGACAATCTTATTTCTAATAATGAATTTGATACAATTTACCATGAACATCTTTCTTATTTTTTAGTTAACTCACTAAAAACCGCGGTAGAGCGTCTCGGGTTTCGGATAGCAGATATTATTAGAACACCGATACACGGCGGCAGTATCCGTTTCTTTCTTCGAGTAGGCAAAGCCAAGCATTCAGACAAAGTTAGTAGGCTAATCCAGTCGGAAAAAAAGAAAGGCTTACTTAATAAAAAAAGCTACATTGCTTACTCAAGGCGAATTAAGAAAAATAAAAAAGATATGGTTTTGCTTGTGTCAAAACTTAAAAAGACGGATAAGAAGGTAATCGGATATGGCGCCGGGGCGAAGGGCAATACCATGCTCAACTATTTTAAAATAAATCTGGATTACATTGTTGATGACAATGACTTAAAATGGGGATGGAAAACTCCCGGCAGAAACATCTTAATCAAAGGTCCAAGTGTTCTAACGGAAGAAAAAGGTAATTTATACATAGTAATTTTGTCGTGGAATTTTTATAATGAGGTAGTAAAAAAAATTAAAACATTAAGAAGCAACGCAAAAGATACGGCTATTCTTTGCGTTCCAACAGTTAGACAAAGGAGAATACAATAAGATGGCAATAAAGGTAAATCATATTAAACCGGAGTTTATTGACGAAAGGGGGCATATTAGTAGAGTAGTTGATCAGGATGAATATCCCTTGCGCGCAGTTCTATATATTAAACGAAAAAAAGCCACTAGAGGCGCCGATCATTTCCATAAAAAAGATGCTCATTTTATCTATGTATTAAAAGGAAAAGTCAAATATTCGGAAAAAGACATGAACAAAAAGAATTCTTCTATAGAGTCGGTGATTTTAAATCCGGGAGATGTAGTCTTAAGCCGTCCGATGATGGCGCATTCGACAGTATTCCTGGAAGACAGTATTATTTTTGCCTATACGACCGAAAAACGTGATCAAGAAAGCTACGAACGTGATACGGTACGCGTAGATTTTTTTGAAAAATGAAAAAGACGGTTGGATTACTCGCTTACGGCGAAATGGGTAATGCGGCGCTTCAAGCGTTACTTGAATGTTTTAGCGTTAAATGGATTGTTTTGCCTCCCATAGATGGTCAATCCGCAACGGAAGAATTAACAGAGAAGCTGGCTAGAAAACGCAAAATTAAAGTTGTTCATCCTTTATCGATTAAAGAGCTCGCTTTTCATATTAAGCAGAATAAGACAGACCTTGTTATTATTGCTTCATTTAGCAAAATACTCTCTCAAGACGAGTTAGATATAACGAAATATATTAATGTTCACTTGGGAGATTTACCCCGTTTCCGTGGGAGAGCTAATGTTAATTGGGCGATTATTAACGGCAGAAAAAAAATTTGTGTAACTATTCATGAGGTAGCTCCGGATTTGGATGCAGGCAACATCTATGAACAAAAAATGATTTCTATCCTCGAAACCGACACTGTTAAAGCAGTTTATGACAAGATCAATCGATATTTATCTCAAAATCTTTGTAAAGTAGCGGGTAAAGTTATAAATGGGTATAAGGGAACTAGGCAGAAAGGGAAATCTACTTATTGTTGCACAAGACTGCCCGAGGATGGTTTGATTGATTGGAATAAGACCAGTAAGCAGATTTATGACTTTGTTAGAGCGTTAACCAATCCATATCCCGGCGCCTTTACGTATTTTGAGGGGAAGAAAATGATTATCTGGAGCGCGGAAATTAAAAAGCCTTGTAAAATTTATGAAGGGAGAATTCCGGGAAGAATAGCAGAGATAATCCCGGGAATCGGCGTAGAGGTTTTAACAGGAGATTCTGTGATTTTGATTAAAAATGTTTCTTATTTAGGAAAAGAATGTAATGCATCAGACGTCATCAAATCCGTGAAAAAAACTTTGGGAATAAATTGGGTTGAACTTTATGAAAGCCTTCATGAAAATTAAATTCGTAGATCTTCCAAGACAGAATAGTATCTTAAAAGATAAGCTGATGCCTGTAATTGAAAAGGTTTATAGTGAGGCAGATTTTACAATGGGGCCAAAACTAAATAAGTTTGAATCTGAATTTGCCAAGTTCTGTAATAAAAAATATGCAATTGGAGTAAATTCCGGGACGGACGCCTTAATGCTTTCACTGATGGCATATGGGATAAACAAAGGCGACGAAGTAATTATTCCAGTTAACAGTTATTTTTCAACGGCAATGGTAGTCTCCAATCTTGAGGCGAAACCAATATTTGTAGACATAAACCCTGATTTCTACACAATTGATGTTAAAAAGATAGAAAAAGCGATTACTAAAAAAACCAAGGCAATTATTCCGGTTCATTTGTATGGACAACCCGCCGAAATGGATAAGATACTGCAAATTGCCAAAAAACATAAGCTAACCATTATCGAAGATGCTTGCCAAGCGCATGGCGCAAAGTATAAAGATAAATTGATTCCATATGGCGAGACGGGCGCATTTAGTTTCTTCCCCGGAAAAAATTTGGGAGCATTTGGAGACGGCGGTGTTGTGGTAACCGATAATCGAAAAATCGCAAAAAAAATTCTGTATTTAAGAAATGATGGTTCATATAAGAAATATTTACATCCCATGTTTGGAATAAAGAGCAGACTGGATACATTGCAAGCGGCGGTACTTAGTTTTAAATTACCCTATCTTAATAAATGGAATAATCTAAGGAGAAATAACGCCAGGAAGTATTCGGACCTTCTTAAATTGATACCGCAAATAAAAATCCCTAAAGAAAATTATGACTCTTATCATGTGTTCCACTTATATGTAATTGAATCAGAAAAGCGTGACAAGCTACAACAATATCTAAAAGACAGAGGCATAGAAACAATCATCCATTATCCTGTCCCGATACATTTACAAAAGCCTTACCGTCTTCAGGGTTATAAAAAAGGGATGTTCCCAGTAACTGAAGAAAAATCCCGTAGGATACTTTCTTTACCAATGTTTCCCGAGCTTACTGAAAGAGAAATAGAATATGTTTGCAAATCGATATCATCATTTTTTACCGGTAAGCGCTGAGTATGAAAAAGAGTAAGTTGGGGAAAATGCAAGTAATTTTATGCATATTAATAATCTTATGGATAGGGCTGTCTTCTCTTGACGTTGTATATAATTCCTTAAAAACTGTTTCTGAAGCTAAGTATTGGTTGCCGCTATCTGATTCTCAAAAAAGACACGAAATCTTCGGTGATACTTATGACTTTATCAATTTTATTAAAAATAACTCTTCTGAGCATGCGTCTGTATTAATTTATTCAAACAATGATATGGTTTATTATTTGGGACGTTACTATCTGTATCCAAGAGAGATAAAGGCAGCACAAAATACACAACAATTTAATTTATTGCAGCAATCGAAAAAGTTTGATTATGTAGCGTTATTTGATAAAACCGCAGTTATCAGTAATTATTCTTTTCTTGCTTCGAAGTCTTCAGAACAACATAATTCCTGGAGTATGTACAAAAACAAATGAATATAGCCTTAGTATTATTAATTATCATATTTATAACCCTAATCGGTTATAGTCTAATCCGTATTTTGGGATTACTGAAGGAATTCAGTTTGTTATCAAGACTTTCTTATTCGTTCGGACTTGGAGTAGGAATGATTTTTTTGCAAATGTATACATATACAAGGCTTGATGTCCCGTGGACTAGGACTTATTTATTCTTGCCTTGGATAGCAGTTTTTTTATTTACTATTGTAAGATACAAATTTTCTTTAAGGATAAAACGGCCTAGAATGATAAAAATCAATAAATTAGAATCCCTGTTAATAATAGGGATTGCTATCTCGTTTTTTTATGTTGTTTTCGAAGCTTTGTTAAGGCCGGCTACTACTTGGGATTCATGGGCGACCTGGCTGTTTGAAGCAAAAGTGCTTTTCTTAAACGGCGGAATAGATGTTAATACATTGCGCCACTTTAATTTTTATTACCCATTAGTAATTTACCTTTTAGATACATTCGTATATGCTGTTCTTGGAAAGATTGATGATACCGCAATACTGCTATTGTCTTCGGCGTTTTATTTCTTCTCGACAATATTATTTTTTGATGTAATTAGAAAAAGAGTGAGCATAAGATATGCGTTGGTTTTTACGTTTTTATTGGTAACTACACAAAATTTTATAAGACATGGAGGAAGAATGGAAGCCGGAATTGCTGACTTGCCTTTAGGTTTCTATTCTTTCTGTTGTCTAATTTTGCTGTTGGAATACATCAAGAACAGTAGTTATAAAGTGCTCTTTTTGCTTACAGCATTTTTGGGGTTTACCGCTATGATCAAATTTGAAGGCGTTACTTTGTCTATTTTCATTGGAGCATGTGCCCTGTTACATATTTATAAAAAAGGGTTATATAAGCATCTATTATTTTTTGTCTTTTGGATTATCCCTGTCGTTGACTGGCAGATATATAGAAAAGTTAATGGTTTGGACTTGAATTATCTTAGTGTTCATCCACTAGTATTTTCTGTTAATAAAACCGTGAATGCCATGGTGGGGACAGTCCGTGAGTTTATAAATATAAAAAGTTGGAATTTTATTTGGATAATATATTTTTATCTGGTTGTATTGTTTAGAAAATTCAGTAGAGAACAGTTGGTCTTAAATTTTATTATTTTTTCTCAGCTTTCGGTTTATATAATTACGTATTTATTTACGACAGGTAATGATCCCGAGAGTTCAATCGAGAGACTACTAATGCATGTGTTTTTTATTGCGTTTTTTTACGTAACGATTACGGTAAAACCTTTATTACAATCTGCTCAAATAAAGAAACTTCTTAAACCAAGATAGTATTTATTTAAATTCTGAAAGAAAAATAGTATAATGCCCAAGTAACGGTTAAGCATATGGAAAAAAAGTTTGCGAGAGCAATTAAAAATAAGACAATTTTAATTACCGGCGGTACCGGGTCTTTTGGCAATAGCGTTGTAGATGTTCTCTTAAAATTTAATGCAAGAAAAATCATAATTTTTAGTCGTGATGAAAAAAAACAATTCGATATGCGCAATAAATTCGATAATCCGAAACTCAAATTTATTATAGGTGATGTCAGGGACAGAGAAAGTATAGATAACGCGATGACCGGAGTAGACTATGTATTTCATGCAGCCGCACTTAAGCAAGTTCCAACCTGCGAGTTCTTTCCGATAGAAGCCGTAAAAACAAACATTACGGGGACACATAACTTAATCTCTTCGGCCGTCAAGCATAAAGTAAAAAGAGTGGTGGTCTTAAGCACGGATAAGGCAGTTTATCCCATAAACGCAATTGGATTATCAAAAGCCATGATGGAAAAGGTAATGATCGCGGAGTCAAAGGCGAATGAAGGCAATTCAAATAGCACCACGACCTTATGCGGAGTTAGATACGGAAATGTTCTCTATACAAGGGGTTCTGTTTTGCCATATTTTGTTGGTTTACTTAAACAAGGAAAAAAATTGCCGGTTACGGATATGAACATGACAAGATTTCTCCTTCCTTTAAAGGAAGCCGTATCATTAGTTCTTTACGCTCTTATTAGCGGAGAGAATGGCTACATCTATGTCAAAAAATCCCCGGCTTGTACAATGGAAACTCTAGCGAAGGCAATTTGCCAAATATTTAATTATAAAAAAGGATTTTATGAAGTAGGCATTCGGGCTGGGGAAAAAACTCATGAGACTTTAATAACGAAAGAGGAATTGCTAAGGGCAAAAGAAAAGAAAGATTATTACGAAATACCTCCCGAAAGCCAAGGACTAGATTACAATAAATATTTCTATAGAGGAAGAATTATCGGAGCAGATCAAGTTAAATCTTACACGTCCGAAAATACGAGAAGATTAAATGTTGAAGAAACGGTCAATCTACTTAAGAGATTAAGAGAAATTAAAGGAGAATTACACAAAAACTGATTTTACTAGATATTTGAAATAGTCATAAAAAATCTTAGGCCTGTACTTAAAGTGCGATCTTGAATTCTTCCTTGCCGATAAGACATTTGGAATTTCATAAAATTTTGCGTTTTTCTTCTTCAGATAATACATTTCTTCCAAAATTATTGAAAAATTTCTTTCCTTAAAATGAATTCCTTTTAGAAACGACAACCGAACCATTTTAAATCCGTTTGTGCAGTCTTTTATCCCAACGTTGAAACAGACAGAAGCTAAGCTATTTCCCAAAATAGAGATTATTCTTCTAAAATAGGGAACGTTAATTACGCCTCCGCCTTTAGTATATCTTGAAGCTTTGACACAATCGTATCCTTTGGGCATTATTTTTACAAAATCGAGGATGTACTTAGGTGGATTTGTTAGATCAGAGTCCATAGTTAGATAGTATTCATAATTTTTTTTGATAGCGTCTTGTATTCCCTTTTGCAATGCACCTCCATACCCCAAATTTCTTTTGTTATTGAGAACAATAAGTCGCTTCCCGTATTGTATTTTTTTATTTTTTAGGATAGTAGGGGTTGCATCACTGCTTCCGTCATTAACAACAATCAGTAGTATATTGCTGTACCGTTCGATTGCCTGAAGAACTTTATCCACGCACTTTGAGGCAACTTCCTCCTCATTGTACATGGGAATTATGATTGCAAGCGAATTGTTTTTATATTTTGATGCCATCTTCAATAAAGGATCTTTTTATCGGCAGGTGATTGTTCTCTGGCAGAAATCCTCTGATTGTTTCCATTTTTAGTCTTTTAATAATATCATTAGCAATTCTTCGCGATGATTTCCCATCCCCTAAATTGTGTTTCCAAGGATTTTTACTTATCTTTTCCAGTTTTCTAAATATTGTTTCGACTGGATATTTCTCCGGCTGATCAGGATCGAATTTTACACTTGCCTTGACGTCATAGACTTGCGGTCTTTCCGTTGACTTCCGCATGTTAATACAGGGGATTCCTAATACGCAGGCTTCTTCGTTAAGCGTTCCTGAATCCGTTAAAACAGCTTTAGCGTTAGTTAACAAGATTAGCATCTCGTTATATCCGACGGGATCGGTCACGATTAAGTTTTTGGGGAGCTTTAATCTCATTTCCTTAATCACTTTTTGCGTCCGGTAACTGGCGGGAAAATACACTTTATAATTCGCATTCTTCACCAGATTGATAATTGCCAGAAAAGATTTTTCGATATGTACATTTTCTCTTCGGTGGCAAGTCATCAAATAGTATTCTTTTTTCGTGATCTTTCTGTTTTTAAAGAAATCTTCATTTGCCAAGCTCTTCAAATACTTTTCTTGTTTAAAATAAAACTCATTCAGAATATCAACAATAGGATTTTTTACTACTACAATATTTTTAGGGTTTAAGCCTTCGGCCACTCCTCTTTGTTTGTATTCGTCTTCATACGTGTAGATTACGTCGGAGAGATGATCGATTAGTGTTCTATACTTTTCCTCCGGCATTCTCCAGTCATATGAATGCCAGCAGCCTTCGATGTGGATTATCGGGATATTCAGTTGGGCTGCTGCGACGCATCCGGCAGTTGTGTTGGTATCTCCTAAAAATATTACGGCGTCCGGTTTCATTTTATCTAGAGCTATGTATAGTTTCGCTATTAGCTTTGAAACAACCTCGGCATCAGTATTCCCTTTACAGTCTAATTCAACGTCAGGTTTTTTAACCTTCATTTCCTTGAAGAAAATCCCTTTTAAATTGTATGAGTAATTTTGTCCGGACCAAATCAGTTTTACGTCTACATCCTTGGCTTGTTCTAAATGCCTCATTATTAAAACTGCCCTTATAAGATCCGGCCTAATGCCTAATACGAATGCGAGTTTTTTCTTTTTCATAAATTTTCAAATTCGATAAGCTCCTTTAATGCCATATTTAGATCTGTAGTATATTGTTTTAAGAATTTATTGTCAAAGTATTTTGAAGAAAGATAACGTGTTATTTTATTATTCGAGTTAGATCTTGAAACTTTAATAGTTTTATTAGTTAATTTTGCGATTTTCGACACTAATTCGAATTTTGTTGTTGGTCCTAAAGGAGCAAAATGAAAGACTCCTGAAATTTTTCGTAGACGGACAAAGTTATTGTGAGTAATTATGAATTCACATAGTTTTGCAAACTGTAGAGCTGTGCATCCGGACCATTTTTGATTACTAAACCCGTCAATATTTTTTCTACTATTTTTAGTCCATTCAATCAGCCCGGTTTTCTTGTCCGGACTAAAGCCTATTAGAGAAGTTCTAATGCAAATAGTATTTTTTAAATTTGCTTCTCCTAGAAACTTTGTAAGTCCGTAAATATCAATAGGATTAGGTTTATCCGTCTCAATAACTTTAGATGAAGAAGGATGAAAGACAGCGTCAGTTGATATATGTATAACCTTAAATTTATATTTATTTGCAAGCGTATCTAACTTCTTAGGCAGCAGTGAATTAGCTTCAGTCATTTGTTTCTTATCTGTATGATCTAAATTTTTTATACCTATGCAGTTTATTACATAATTAATCTTTTCATATTTCTTAATTATTTTTCTAAAATCATCCTCAACTTTATTTGCGGAAAATTTCAGTTGCGATTGACTTTTCCTAGTTGTTCCGTAAACATTTAGACTTTGATTCAAATCGAGATATTTGTAGGTTGCATTACCAACCATTCCATTTTTTCCTAAGATTAATATAGTATTTTTCATGTTAAATAATTTTAACTTTTGGCAACGGTACAATAAATTTACCCCCGTTCTTAAGGTATTGCTTGTTTCTTTTTTTGATTTCGTCTAAAAATGACCAGGCAAATAGAAGTGCGTAATCCGGTTTATCTTGGTCCAATTTATCAGAAGGGTAGATTAAAAGATGCATCCCCGGCGTGTAAAGGCCTTGTTTAAAAGGCGAATCATCAACGACATAGTCCAGAAGCTGTTTACTTAGGATGCAATAATTTGATAACACCGTGCCTCTTCCTGATGCGCCATATCCGACAACGGTTTTATTTTTTTGTTTTAGAGATAACAATAATCTTCTTAATTCGGTTTTATTTCTACTCACTCTGTTGCCAAAATTTGAAAACGTTTTGAATTTATCGAAACCTTGCGCCCTTTCATTAATAATTATTTTTTTAACTCTCGAAGTAGTTTTTTTATCATTTGATATATTTTTTTTAACGAATACCCTAATCGTTCCTGCATGCATTGAGTTTTTTTGCACATCGTAAATTTCCATGCCATGCTGTTTCAATAAATTAACTAACGTTAGTATAGAATAATAGTATTGGTGCTCGTGATAAACCATATCATATTGCGTGTCTTCTATAAGGCTTCCCAGATAGTGATTTTCAAATATTAAACTTCCTTTATCTTTAAGCAGCAAATCAATCCCTTTTAATACGTCATGCATATCTTCGATATGCGCAAGCGTATTAGAGCTTACAATAATATCCGCCTGGCCGTATTTTTTTACAATTTTGGCGGCTGTTTTTTCTGTGAAATAATCATTAAGTATTGGGAGACCGTTTGCAATTAGAGGCTTAACGATATTTTTTGCTGGGTCCACTCCCAATACTTTGTATCCCGATTTTTTAAGTATCTTTATAAAGATACCGTCGTTAGCCCCAATTTCGACTATGAAATATTTCTTGGCCGGTGAGTAGTTGTTTTTTAAAAATTGTGCAAATTCTTTAAAGTGCGCAACCAAAGTTTTTATTGACGATGAAGAATAATAGTATTTTTCAAAAAGTTTCTGCTTATTGATTACCAGGTTTGTTTGAACCAGAAAGCAATCTGAACAGAAATACAGCTGGAGATGATATTGTTTTTCTCTTTTTATCTCGTCCTGATTCTTCAAGAAGCCTCCCGCCAGCGGTTGTTTTCCTAAATCTAAAAATAATCTAATATGTTTCCCTGAACAAAATCTACATGTTCGGTATGTTTTATAATCACGGGATTTCTTCATAAACATTTAAGTTTTTTTAGCGATAACTATCATTTCGCCAACATAGAAGGGGAGTGATAGATTTGATTTTGACAAAACTTTAGCAAGTGGTTTCATTAAGCTGTGAAACTCGGGACCAAAATTTTCCAGCATATTGTAAACATACGAAATCGGAAGTGATTTCCAATGGTTTTTATAGTAGATCGGTTCAAACCCATTTTGTTCAAGAGCCATTTCTAAACTTTTCTTGGTAAATAAATGAATATGCTCAACAGGGGAATACGGCGGCCAATATTTCTTAAGCAGTTTTGCAGGAAAGGAGGAGCCGTTCGGAGTTTGAATAAGAATATATCCATTCCTTTTCGTTATTTTGGAAACCTTATTTAATAGTGCAACTGGATTAGTAACATGTTCGACTAACCCTGTTAATGTTACAATATCGAATTCTCCCAAGTTAAACTTTCTACTCATTACGTCTGCCTCAAAAACTTTTTTGGGCAATCGTTCATTTGCGATTTTAACTGCTTCTTTCTGCAACTCGAGTCCGTAAACATCGGCCCCCATCCTTTTAAAAATAACTAACAAATCTCCCGTAAAACAACCGACATCTAAAACCCTTTTATTTAATAAAGGTTTATTTTTTTTAGATATGAATAGCAATAAAGTGTTAGCAATTCCCTCGTAAACCTTATTATATTTTTGAGAATAAGAATTAAGAAGACTATAATTCCCTTTTTTGAATTTGTCAGAGTAGTGTTTAGAGATCGATTGTTTTGTGGGAAGTGGATAAGTCGTTACGTGCCCACAGTTATCGCATTTATAATAGTTGAAGTGTTTATAACTAAATATTTTTCTTTGTCTACTACCGCAGACGATACATTTTTTCATGAGAGTAAAGTTACTTGTATTATTAATTCACCTAGAGTATAAAATACCTATCGGGAAATTATAGATTATGATATATTTAAAGTCAATGTTTTTGAAGCTAAAGAAACCGATTTTTATCAAAAAGGTACAGGCGGTAGTTGTTATTAATTTTTTATTATCATCTATCTATATAGAAATATTTTTACTTTTAAGTTTAAGATGGTGGAGGGAATTATTCCCACCCTCTGAAATCGGTAATAGCAAGATAGTCGGTTATTCACAGTATTTTGGTTATCCTTTCTACTTCGATAGCGTTTACTTAATGATTTTAATCTTTGTGCCGATATTTATTCTTGTAACCGTTGTGTATTTATTTAACAAATGGGAAAGATGAGAAAAGTTAAATCATGCTTAAGAATAAACAGAGGGAATTTGTTACCGTGTCTTTTATTCATATTTATTTTTATTGCAAGCGTAGGTTTTGTCTGTGGTAACTATCTGGGTTTTGCTTCGTTCGATGCTCAAGAATTTCTTGTTTGGGAGCATTCTTCTCTAAATAATGTATTCCCATATAGAGATATCTTTTACCCCTATAACTTTATAAATTACTTTTATTTAAGTAATGCATTTATCTATTGTTTTTATATCTTAATAAGTCCTATTTTATTTACATTACTTTATTGGATATTTGATAAGCTGTTTAAGAATAGATTACTCTCAATCATCTCCACTCTCGCACTATTTGCATACGTTTTAAATATCTCTGGAATTTACGCTGTATACCGTTATGGTATATTTTTCGTTATTCCGCTTCTTTTTGCGTGGATTCTATATCAATTTGATTTAACTAGAAAGGCATATTTTATTTTGGGAGCCTTATTAGGGTTACAAACGATGCTATTTTTAGAACAGGGGTTGTATGTTACTTTTTTATTCTTGTCGTTATATTTTTTTAAAAATGCCTTGTATCTTAAGAAGAACAAAAAAAATTACCGGAGTTCGCCTCATGAAGTTATTTGGATAGCTACAGGGTTTATTGTCGGCTTAATGCCGATAGCAGTTTTTCTCTATAAAGCAAAAGCCTTGGGTGATTTTATAAATTTCTTCGTAATGCTAAAAGATATTTCACTTTTGGCAAAAATTCCTTATTTTGTTTCATTTTTTTCTCTAACTAATTTATTTACTTTTTTATCATTAATTATCGCAATATTATATTTGTCAATTCGTTTACTTTTTCTAAACAATAAGACTCGCTTTTCCAGCTATCTGATTTTTTCACTAATTATTGAAATTTTGATTTTGGAGAATAAAAGTGTAATACGGCCCATTAACGAACAGATAACAATTCCAGTTTTAATTTTAATAATAGTACTGATAAGTGATTTTCGGGCTAAATTTATATCCTTAAAAGCTAAAAAAATGATCCCTATCGTTTTTTTACTTGGTTTATGTTTCGTGTTCCTATTTGATTTAAAGGGTACCGACCTTGGTATTTCGGGGAAGTACCTTATGATTCCAAGGGAGTGTTATGAAAATAATCTAAACAATTTTTTGCTGGCGAATTCCGAATACCAGAAGGTTGTTGATCAATTAAAAAGTTACGATTCCAACGCGAAGGTATTAAGTTTTCCCGGTGATCCGATTTTCTACGTTTTATTTAACCAAAGACCTCCTTATTTTAATACTATCTATGAGGCCTCATCAATTAATGGACAGACTGCAATGGTTAATTACATGCAGAAAAATGACGTGAAGTACGTTATTGTCGATAAGAATAATCTGACAATACAAGACAATGTTCCAAACTATATTAGAGGAAATTTTGTGCTGCAATATATATTAAATAACTACTCTTTTAAGCAGAATGTCGATAATTATTTAATTTTAGAAAAGAATACCCGTGCCGATATTTTTATTCCCATTAACGACCCATATTTTGAAAATTTATTGACAATAAATTTAATGGATATTCCTTTTTCGGAAGGATACTATAAGAGCCGGTATTTGAACTCGTCTAATTCTACAGTTCTAATTAGAAGCAATGAAGACAAAATTTTAAATGAATATTTGGATGGACGAACCGTAAAATCGGAGAATCTATTTTTACTTGTTAAGACTATACGCAAAACAGAAGTGACGGCAAACATTAAAATGGGAATAGGCGATAGTCTTAATTCTTCAATATCTTTTAACGCTTGTAAGGCGGGAGAGGTCTGCGTTATTGATCTTTCTAGATTGCCCGTATTTTCCAAAAGCCGAATTTTGAGACAAATTAACTTTAGCAATGTTTATGAACTTTCATTGGTTAAAGTAGATTCTAAAACCGCAAATTTGTTCTGGTGATAGTGTATAATTGGTCGAATGAAAGTATCATTAATTACTACAGTTTTTAATGAAGAGAAAACAATAGGTTTATTTCTGGATTCAGTTTATGAACAGATCAGGTTACCGGATGAAATAATAATAGTTGATGGAGGGTCGAGAGACAGAACAATAAGTGAGATTTCAGAATTTAAAATTCCGGACTCCAAAAAATCTCCAAAAATAAAACTGGTTTTTAAAAAAGGGAACAGGTCAGTCGGGAGAAATGAAGCAATTAGTAGAGCAACTGGAGAAATTATCGCAATAACAGATGCAGGTAACATATTGGATAAAGATTGGCTCAAAAATATAACTTCGCCATTTACGGAAAAACAAGTGGATGTAGTAGCGGGATATTATCGAGGGAAATTTGCTAACAACTTTCAAAAATCTTTAATCCCCTATGTCTTGGTGATGGAGGACAAAATTAATGAAAAAGATTTTTTGCCTGCTACCAGGTCGATGGCCATTAGAAAGTCTATATGGTTAAAGGCAGGTAAATTCGATGTTAAACTTTCCCACAATGAAGATTATGCATTTGCTAGCAAACTAAAGAAAATTGGCGCAAGAATTGTATTCCAAAAAACAGCAATTGTTAATTGGATTCCCAGAAAAAATATTAAACGGGCTTTTATAATGTTTTTCAGGTTTGCCTTAGGGGATGCAGAGGCGAAGTTGATTCGAGATAAAGTGATATATATATTTTTAAGATACATTTTCTTCGCCTATTTATTTTTTCTAAGCATAATAATGCGGTCTATTGCCCTGTGGGCTATATTTATCTTTCTGGCATTAATGTATTTGGTATGGGCAATCAATAAAAATTATAGATACGTTAATAATATAAGTGCCTGTTTTTATCTTCCCTTATTACAAATTGTTTCGGATTTTGCCGTAATGACAGGCACCGCGCTAGGTTTAACTAAGCATTTATCTTGGTTAAACGCTCAGAATATAATCGTGAAAAACCGCGGTATCATAATCCTCTTTTTGTGTTACATCGTGGTTATGCTTTCGGTAATAGGTTGGGGAATTCCTAACGCAAACCATCCGTTTACCTACAATATGGACGAATGGCACTTCTCACAATCCCTAAGGGCATTTCTAAAATATGGAACCGCTACCGTGAGCGGCTCAGCAAACATCCCGCTATTTCATATAATCTCAACCATCTTGTTCCTTGTTCCTTTTTATGTCTTGCACATAATAAATCCATTCGCAATTAAATCCGCAGTAGGTAACCTTGTGATACAGCATACCTTTTTTGAAGTATTAAGACTGCACACTTTGCTCTATGGAATCTTGACAATTTCTCTAATATATTATGCGTTAAAGAAATTTATAGGATTCAAGCCCCTCCTAATGACTTGTTTTTTTGTAATATCACCGATCTGGATTTTTTTGAGTAACTATTATAAATACGATATCACCCTAAGCTTTTGGATAGTCGCGACGATAGTGCTCCTTTTAGGCTATAACAATACAAAAAGAATAAGTTTTTATTTATTTGCGGGAATTTCATGTGCACTAGCTTTATCAACCAAGTTTACCGCATTTCCTCTCGTGTTATCCTATTTTCTTGCTTATTTTATTTTTTCAACAAAAATTAATTTAAAGCATTTTTTGACTTCATTAGCAGTATTTATTTTTGTGTTTTCCTTTGTTGGCATCCCGGATATTATTTTGGGGAAAGGTAATTATTATGAATTGTTGAGTTCAACATTAGTTAGAGGTCCGGTCTCTAATTCTGGATATAATTTAGGGTTAAACTCCCAGCTATTTTTAATGCTTAAGGAGTTTCCGGCACTGTTTGGATATGTTTTAATTGGCATAGGTTATCTAAACATTTTCTATTGGCCTTTGGTTTTTTGGAAAAATATTAAAGACGTTGGACAATATAGACCGCAGTTATATCTATACATTACATTTGTAATGTATTTAATCTCGTCTGTCTCTTTCGGTATAGACGGTGGTAACAACCGCGCATTAGTATTATTGCCGTTTATAGTTTTGTTGTCAGCGTATACGGTAAATCATTTTATTAAAGCAGTAAAATTTAATAAAGAAATAGTAATTGTGTTGGTACTAACTGGAGCAATTTTACTTCAGTTAATCCAGACTTTTGCCTGGCAATCCGTTAAGTTGAGTAAAGATCCGCAAGTATCTTCCTCATCCTGGTTAGTAAAAAATTTACCCAAGGGAAGTATTATTGGAATTGAAAACATTCCTATTTATCAAAGCTTGCCGAATATTATTTTAAAAGAATATTCGGCCAAGGCAGAAACTAAAAATTTAGCTACAAATTTTGAATACCGTGTTATCTCCGCAAAAGATAAAAATCTGCCAAATATTGTAGTTATCTCGAACGATTATAAAAACGTTTCCTATATACAAACTTCTCCTAAAAAAGATTTGGTGAAAAGACTGAATGCGAATGGATATATAAAAGTAACCACATTCACTCCAAATACAAGGTATTTTGACATGTTTTCCGATCCTTTAGTTTTTGTTCTTCTTTATCCTTCGCCCAAAACAATTTCTGTATACCGTAAATAATTGGTCCTTATCTAATGTATTTAAACAGCCAAAACTGCTATAATTTCAATACAAAAGTATGGGGTATACCAAAAGCGCTATTACGGGGGTATCCTGGATGTCTTCGTTTAGAATGACAAACCGTTTGTTAACCTTCATAAAAATTGCGGTATTGGCAAGAGTTTTGACCCCATCACAATTCGGAATCTTCGGGATTGCGTCGCTTCTTCTAGCCTTCTTGGAAATATTAACGGAAACCGGAATAAATGTCATTTTAATACAATCAAAGGAAAAGATAGAGGATTACGTTGACTCGGCATGGGTTGTGTCAATGATTAGAGGAGTTCTTATTTGTTTGATAATTCTAATATCTGCTCCCTTGGTAGCATCTTTCTTCAAAACACCCAGCGCATTAAATATAATCTTATTTATTAGCTTGTCCCCCCTAATAAAGGGCTTTATAAACCCCGCGGAGGTTAGTTTTCAAAAGGAGCTTAAATTCAGAAAAGAATTCATATTTCGTACTTCACTTTTCTTTACGGATGCGGTTGTCTCAATTATTGTAGCTTTAATTACGCATTCTGTTTATAGCCTCGTTTTTGGGCTGCTGGCCGGCTCGATTCTGGAGGTAATATTGTCCTTTGTCTTTATTAAGCCAACGCCGAAGCTTAAAATAAATTCAAACTACGTCAAGGAAATATTCCATAAGGGGAAGTGGATTACCGCATACAGCGTCTTTAATTATTTGGGTGAAAACGGTGATAATATTGCCGTTGGTAGGATCATGGGTGCGTTCCCGCTGGGAATTTACCAGATGGCTTACAAGATTTCCTACATTCCTATCTCGGAAATTTCAGATGTTGTTAACAAAGTTGTTTTTCCTGTTTATTCAAGAATAGATGAAGACAAAACGAGGCTTCTGGTTGCGTTTTGGAAGACTACAGCCGTTATTTTTTTACTAACCGTCGTCGCAGGTAGTATAATCTTTTTGTTCCCGGCGCAGGTGATTACGATTATATTAGGTTCGCAATGGGTGTCTGCCGCGCAAGTGCTGAAGGTGCTTTCCGTATACGGGATTATTAGAGCCGCCTTAGGTCCTTCCTCGGCATTATTCTTGGCGGTTGGAAAACAAAATTATGTTACCGCAATGACATTTATAAGGTTTGCAGCTCTGGTTATAACCATCTACCCGTTGGTATTAAGATATGGAATTATTGGGGCAGGATTCTCCGCACTGTTTTCGGCCTTAATCGAGCTGCCGATAATTCTTTTCTTAATTATGAGGACTTTTAAAAATTAAGATGAAAATTGCATTTTTTCACGAACTGCATAACGGAGGAGCAAGAAGAGCCTCAAATGAATTCGCTAAGCACTTAAAGCAAAACCACATTGTTGATTTATATGTTGTAGATTTAGAAGGAAATCAACAGGAAAAGAAGTTTTATAGTGCAACGTATTTTTTTACATTTATTCCTAAGATATGGAACGGACACGATTGGAAAACCAAATTCTATAAAGATAGCTTTGAGTTAATAAGGTTATATCTTTTGCATAAAAGAATTGCTAAGAAAATAGATGATAAGAAATACGATTTAGTATTTGTTCAAGGATCAAAATTAACCCAAGCACCATTTATTCTTAGATTCTTAAAGACCAAAAAAATATATTATTGTCAAGAAAATCTCAGAATGGTATATGAGGATATTTTAAAAATTAATCCAAAGCTGCCTCAGCATAAATTTTGGTATGAAAGATGTAACCGTTTTTTTAGGAAAATTATAGATTCTCAAAATATTCATCATGCCGATTATGTGTTAGCAAACTCGAATTATACTAAGGAAAATATATATAAAGCTTATAAAATCAAGGCGGAAACTTGTTATATGGGCGTAGATCCAAAGATGTTTAAACCGGAGAGGATAGATAAAGATAACGATGTACTATATATCGGGGCATATGCCCTTGCTGATGGTTATTCAATTTTAGAACAAATTTTAAATACTCCCCATAAATTTAAAACGGCGCTTCTTATTCAGGAGAGAAAATGGGTAAATAATGATAGATTACTAAGTAAACTATATTCAAAATCTAAGATAGCTCTTGCGTTATCGCACAACGAACCTTTCGGCCTAATTCCGCTTGAGGCAATGGCATGCGGCGTACCAGTTATCGCCGTGAATGAAGGTGGATATAAAGAGTCTATTATAGATGGTAAAACGGGATATCTGGTTGAAAGGGACTATAAAAAAATTCTTGAAAAAATAGAGATCCTTCTTAATAATCCGCAAGAACTAAAGAAAATAAGCGAGGAATGTAGGGAAAACATTCTCAGTAATTGGACTTGGGAAATTAACGCAGGCAAGCTTGAAAAGATTATAAAAAATTTTATTAAACAATAAGAGGTAGGGATATGGATTTATCAATTATTATTATCAATTACAAAGTAAAAGAAAAGCTTTTTGCATGCATAGAATCTATTTACTCTTCTAAACCAAAAGTAAAATTTGAAGTAATTGTAGTTGATAATGATGAAATCAAGTCGCTGGAAAAAGATTTGTTGATCAAATTTCCCAAAATAATTTATGTAAAAAGTCCGAAAAATCTCGGGTTTGGAGCAGGTAATAATCTTGGTGCAAAATCTGCGACAGGAGAATACTTATTTTTTCTCAATCCGGATACAAAGGTTTCCGATGGCACAATAGACAATTTGAGCAATTTCCTTAACAAAAATAAAGGGGTGGGAATTGCGGCTCCCTTATTAATCGATGAAAAGGGGAGTCCCTTTAAACGTCAGGGTTCCCAAAGACTTGATATGTTTAATGGATTTTTTTCCCTCTCTTTTCTTGGAAAAATATTTCCGGGACCTGCAAAGGATTTTTATCTGGAAAACTGGAATAAAAAAACAAATAAAGAAGTGGACGTTGCCCCCGGAACAGGCTTTATGATAACTAAAGAATTATTTAGAGAAATTGGCGGGTTTGACGAGAAATTCTTTTTGTATTTTGAGGAAAACGATATTTGTAACCGCGTAAAGGATTTAGGATATAAGATATACATTCTTTCCGGTGCAAAAATTTATCACGAAGTAGGCGCAAGTACTAGTCAATATCCGGCGGCGGAAAACGAGTTTAAGAAAAGTCGATTTTTATATTTTAAAAAATATTGCGGATTACCTTCATCGCTAATCATAGAGTTCTTTTTAAGAATAAATAGATACGTTTTACTAATTGTCCTAATATTGGTTCTTACTTTTTTATTCCGTATTTATAATCTATCCCAAAGCATGTCTTTTATTGGAGATGAAGGGTGGTTTTATCTATCCGCAAGAGATATGTTGTTAACAGGAAAAATTCCTCTGGTTGGAATCACCTCAAGCCATACCTGGTTACACCAAGGACCATTATGGACATATTTACTTGCAATCGTTTTATATATTTCTAAATTTAACCCAATATCAGGCGGTTATCTTACTGCACTATTTGGAGTTTTGACAACGTTTTTAATTTATAAACTAGGGACAAATATGTTTTCTCGCAAAGTAGGAATTGTCGCAAGCACTTTATATTTTTGTTCGCCGCTGGTCCTTCTTTCTGACAGAATCCCTTTCCATCCCGCACCGATACCCTTTTTTGGGATTTTGTATCTTTATGCAATTTATAAATGGATAAATGGGAATATAAAATACTTTCCGGTAATTTTGTTTTCACTGGCAGTACTTTACAATTTAGAACTCGCCACTTTTATACTGGTTTTTCCATTGATAATGATAGGTTTATATGGGCTATTTAAAAAAACATTATGGATTAAAAAAGTTATTGATAAAAAGATTATTTTATTTTCATTTATCTCTTTTCTGATCCCCTTGCTTCCTGTTATTGTTTATGATGTTTCAAACGGTTTTCATCAAACAATTATATTTCTGTTATGGATTGTTTATAAGCCCATAAGCGGACTGATTAAGCATTCAGCCTCTATAGATTTTAAAATAATGATTGATTATTTTGGCTTTAATCTGCAAAGATTGATTTTTGGCGTTAACGAAGGGATAGCCTTAGTGATATTTGTTGTGAGTTTAATAATCATTTTATCTGCAGTGTTAAAGAAAAACTTTAGAGTGTTTGATAGCAAGACTTTACTGTTTATATTTGTATTTTTTTCATACGCAGGGATATTTATTTCCGGTACGCCGTCGGGCGCTTATTTGCCGATAATTTTTATTCCTACAATTTATTTAATTGCCTTAGCAACCGAGTTTTTAATTAATCAAAAATCAACGAAATATCTAGGAATATTAATATTAGTTATTATTTTATGCGGCAATATCTATGCGGATAGAGAAATTGTCTTTGGGCATGAGTTCCAAGACAGACTTAAGGCAACGGAGAAAATAATAGGTCTAGCTCAAGGGGGAAAATACAATCTTATTGGTAAAGGTCCAAACAGCCAATTCGAAAGTTTTACAATGAATTACGAATATCTTCTTTGGTGGAAGGGTTCTCCTCCGTCTCATATTCCGGAGAGAACTATAATAATAGTCAGGGAGGAGAATGGAATGATTTTAGTAACTAAAGAATAAGGGTATAATATATAAGATGCTTTCAATAGTCGTACTTACAAAAAACGAAGAGAAAAACATATTAGATTGCTTGGAAACGATTCTCTGGGCAGATCAAATAATAGTAGTCGACGATTATTCTGAAGATAGAACCGTGGATGTAATTGGAAAACTTGATTGCAAGAAAATACAGATTTATCAAAGAAAGCTGGACGGAGATTTTGCTTCACAAAGAAATTTTGGATTAGAAAAAGCAAAAGGAGAATGGGTTTTATTTATAGATGCGGATGAAAGAATTAGTGAGTCCCTAAGAGACGAGATCAACGAAACAATTATTCGGCAAAAAAATAATCCGTCGGTAAATGGTTTTAATATTAAGCGGCAAGATATTCTTTGGGGGAAGTTACTGAAGCATGGCGAGACAGGAAAAATTTCTTTATTAAGATTAGGGAAAAAAGATCAAGGTAAATGGGAAGGTAATGTGCACGAAGTATGGAGTATGCCTAAACCTATCGGTGAGTTAGACAATGTTTTGCTTCATTATCCTCATCAAACCCTCGCGGAATTTTTAAGCGAGATAAATTTTTACACAAACCTGCGCGCATCCAGTTTGTATAAGGAAGGCGTGAATATCAAAAAGAGGCAAATCGTTTTATATCCTATTGGTAAGTTTTTCATTAATTATTTTGTTAAACTAGGATTTCTTGATGGCGTTCAAGGTCTAATTGTAGCCATTATGATGAGTTTCCATTCTTTCTTGGTTAGGGCAAAGCTATGGAGCCTATGGAGAATAAATTAAGAATTACATTATTTCTTGCCTGGTCGATTTTAATATCAGTCATCTATTTTATGTATCTTCTTTGTAGAGGAAATATATGTTTACGTTTGCCGTTTTAATCGGACTATATTCATATTCAATATTTTTGCTGGGTTTATTCCACTTGTTATACCCCGTGTATTTGGGAGTTTTGACTTTGCTTTTTGTAAGCATGACTCTATTTCTTTTCAAAAACGTAAAATTAAGATTACCCATACATAGTTTACTTGAAAACAAATTTTGCATGTTTATTTTTGTTTTAATATTGTTGCAATTGAGTGTCAATTTAATAGGGGTTCTTGGTCCGGAAATATCCTTTGATAGCTTATGGTATCATTTACCTCTACCGAGAATTTTCCTTTTAAAGCACGCAATTTTTCATATTCCGGGAAACCTGTTTTATTACTCGGATATGCCTAAAAATGTAGAGATGATTTACATTACCGCTCTTTCTTTTGGTACAGAGATTATGGCAAAACTAATTCATTTTTCTTTTGGGGTTTTGGTAGCGGTTATTATTTATAAATTTGTTAGGAGGTATCTGGATGTAAAGTTTTCTCTATTGGCATCTTTGATTTTTGTTTCAAATCTTGTATTTGGTTGGGAATCGATAACGGCATACGTTGACCTGGGAAGAACATTTTTTGAGCTGCTGGCTTTATATTATTTTTTGGATTGGACTAAAGACAAAAGCAATAAAAGTCTGTACAAGTCATCGATCATGCTTGGATTCGCTATAGCGACCAAATTAATTGCGTTGGTTTCTTTACCGATTTTATTATCACTAATATTGTACGTTTCATTGATAGATAAAATTCCAAAACTCCGGATCGGTAAGTATTTAGTAAGGTTTTTCATTATTTCTATTTTGATTCCTACGCCGTGGTTTATATTTTCCTATGTTAATACAGGAGATCCGTTTTATCCTTTTCTCTCACTGCTGAAATTGCCTACGGGGAATCTTTTTTCTTTGAGTTATTTTATAAATTCTTTTAAAGAATTGTTTATTTATTCCCAAGATCCTATAAATCCGATCTACTTTATTCTCATACCGGTATTCCTAATATATTTTTCAAAATTTGAGAAACATTTTAAAATCATTGCGACTTATTGTTTCTTATCCTTGGTTGGCTGGTATTTTACGCCCAAACTTGGTGGCGGAAGATTTATTTTGCCGTATCTACCCGCATTCTCTATTCTAGCAGCTTATCAAATTCACAAAGTTAAGAGTACTTTTCTAGCCCGTTATTTGATAATGCTCATTATTTTATTCTCACTCATCTCAATTTTCTATAGAGGCATAGCAAACTATAAATTTGCGCCGGTTGTATTTGGAGCGGAAACAAAACAACAATTTCTTATCGACAGGCTAAATTTTAAATTTGGCGATTTCTATGATACTGATAATTATTTTAAAAATAATATACACAAAGAAGATGTCGTTTTACTTTACGGTTTTCATAATCTTTATTACGTAAATTTCCCATTTATAGATTCTTCATTTGTTAAGAAAGGAGACAGTTTTAATTATATTGCTACCCAATGGGCAGCGTTGCCTACCAGGTTTTCGAAATGGCAATTAATTTATTATAATCAACTGACCGGGGTAAAACTGTATTCTAATGGAGGTGCAATGTGGGCATATTAAAAAAATTCTTTATATTATTAATTATAACTTTTTCCTTTGGAGAGTTGACCCGTATTCAATTTCCTAATTCAGTAGCGATTACCTTAAATGATATCGTGGTTTTTATTTTCGTTGGCGTTTGGCTGATTTTTAAGCTTGTCGGAAAGAGAAGATTTAATAAGCCTTCACTGCTATTTCCAATCCTTATTTTTTTTCTGGTAACAGTTTTATCTCTGTTTATAAATGCTTTTAAGTTGTCGTTAAATGAGTTAGCGGTTTCCTCACTGTATTGCTTGCGTTGGGTTGTTTATGCCGGGTTGTACTTTGCGTTATCGGATTTGAATATAAAATTTGGCAACAAGTCAAAATTTATTCTGGCAATACCCGTCGTAGTTATCCTGCTGGCAGGATACGTCCAATATTTGTTATATCCTAATTTGGGAAATCTCTATTATTTGGGTTGGGATGAACATCTTTATCGCATGTTTGGTGTATTTTTAGATCCGAATTTTGCGGGCGTATTTTTTGTCTTATCATTGATATATTTAATTAGCTTGCTTTTGCAAGGAACAAAGATTAAGCAATGGAAATGGGCATTTTTAGCAAGCATTGCCGGCTTAAATCTGATTGCAGTATATTTAACTTATTCCCGGACGGCTTTAATAGCTTTAGTTATTGGAATTCTAATATTATCATTTTATAAAATTAACAAGCGGATTTTGACAGTTGTTCTGATGTTATTATTTTTGCTTGTGTTAGTTATCCCGAAATCATTTAAAACTGAAGGGACCAATTTATTTAGGTCAGTGTCAATAGAACAAAGAATTAAGTCTGGTGAAGTAGCTTTTTCTATTTTTAAGGATAATCCAATATTTGGAGTCGGATTTGACGCATACCGTTATTACCAAAAAAGCCATGGATATCTAGGCGGCCAGTATTGGGATGTGACCCATGCAGGATCAGGCGCAGATAATAGTTATCTCTTTATTCTTGCAACCACGGGAATAGTGGGTTTTACTGCATACCTTTATTTACTGTATAGAATGTTTCTAATCGGGAAGGCAAAGAAGTCAAATTTAAAATACTTTGCGTGTGCTTCGCTAGCCGTATTTTGCGTTAGCGGATTATTTATAAACGTATTATTTTATACTTTTTTAATGGAGTGGATTTGGATTGTTTTCGCGCTCACTGAGAATAGTTAACTTTAAGATCCTTCTCGGCTTTATTACCGGCCTGATCTATGGCGATTACTTTTATTTGATTGTCGCCGCTTTGCACGGAGAGTGAATAAGAAAAATTGTTACTGTCGTCTACTATGGCCCAAAAACCGTTTACAGTTACAGAGACGCCAGGATCGGTTGTGCCCGTTACATTAATTGCATTACCTGTTCCGATTGTATTTTTATCAAATTTTTGTCCGTCGGTAGGGGAATTGATATCTAATTTGGGTTGCGAATTTTGGTAGAAAACACTTAAAGAGTTGGAGTAGTCGCTTTGCTTTGAATTCTTTTCTGCTTTTACGCTGATTGAATTACTGCCTAACGAAAGGTCTTCCGTAATTGAAAAGTCCCCATTGTTATCGGTCAATATTTTATCTTCTAGGTTATTGTTGATGTATATGTTTACCGTTTCATTTGCTGCTGCTTTGCCGGAGACTATTACGTGGGCGCTATTTGTAGCTGATGGAGCCGGGTTAAGAATCGGAGGTGCGATATATCCGATTTGATTGTTGCTGCCTTGGGACTGTGTCGTTTGATTTCCAGAGCTTAAGAAGCTGCTAAGCCCGATTAAAAATAAGGCCCCAAATTTTAAAAGCATAAAAACTATTAGTATGGTTCCTAACGCCATTAAAAGCGTGTTGCGGATTATCTTTTTTTCGAATTTCCGAGCCAGTCTTGATCTTTTTCTCATAGGTGTAATATTAATTTCAGTTTCGTTAGCCGCTAAGCGATTTTGGTTATTATCTTCCTTCGGAAGGGCAGTTGAAAAATTTTCTTCCATAGTTGAGCCGAAGGTGAGATTTGAACTCACGACTTGCTCTTTACGAAAGAGCTACTCTACCACTGAGTTACTTCGGCAAATCCTCATCTATTGTATAAAACTTTTGCAATGATGGCAAATAAGTTCAAGAGGAAAAGTTGAATGTAGATATTTTTTCGGCAATGAGGACAGGTTTATCATTTTTAGTATCGATTCTTCCTCCGATAATTAGTACATGGTCTTTCCCTAAGATACTTTTATATTGTTCAAAAGTTTTTGGGAAGATTACGCATTCGACAGAACCGCCTTTTTCGTTGGCAATCGTCAAAAATGCCATTTCGCTGCCGGATTTCGTAAAGATTCTTCTTAATGTTTCCATAATTCCGGCTATGACAACTCTTGCTCCCTCTTGTTCTTCAGATAGTGATTCTAATTCGCAGGTAATTCTCTCCTTAACCTTCAATAAATTATTTAATTGCGGGTGTGAAGTTAAGTAGAGTCCTAGAAATTCCTTCTCAAAGGCCAATTTTTCATCTTCGGAGAAATCATCAATATCGGAAGGTGAAGATTTTATTTCGCTTATTGATTCGTCGCCAAAAAGACTTGTTTGTCCTCCGACGGCTTGTTTTTTAACTCGATTAACCTTATCCTGAATTTCAGGGTAGTCGATTAAAAGTTTTGCCCTTTTTCCAAAAATATCCATTGCGCCGGATTTAATTAAACTCTCAATGGTTTTTTTGTTGACGGTTGAAAGGTCTACTCGTTTGAGAAAGTCCTCAAAACCGGTAAAATCGCCTTTGGACCTTTGTTCAAGAATATTCTTTATAGCCGCATCGCCGACATTCTTAATAGCAGAAAGTCCAAATCTAATGGCAATTTTGTTCTCAATCGTGAATTCCTTGTCCGATTTGTTTATGTTTGGTTGTAGTACGTTGACATTAAGTCTCTTACATTCCGAAACCGCCATTGCAATTTTTTCGTTTTTGGTCGGTCCGGATGTGCCTCTGGATTCGGCAGTCAATAATGCTGTCATAAATTCAACCGGATAATGCGCTTTAAGGTATGCGGTTCTGAAGGCAATTGTTGAATAACATGCGGCGTGAGCCTTGTTGAAGCCATATCCTGCAAACGGTTCAAAAAGAACCCATAACAGCTCCGCTTTTTTTTCTGTCATGCCATTTGTTATGCACCCTTGAACAAATTGGTCGTGTTGTTTTTTCATTTCTGCCGGGATTTTCTTTCCAACGGCTTTTCGCAACTTATCTGCTTCGAGCCAGGAATATCCGGCAACGTTAATGGCGGTTAATAAAAGATCGTCCTGGAAAGTGATTATTCCGTAAGATTCTTTTAATACTTCTTGCAGTCTAGGATCGGGGTATGTAATTAACTTGGGGTTATTTTTTCTTCGAATAAATTCCGGAATGTTTGCCATCGGCCCGGGTCGATATAGAGCAACCATAGCTTGTAAGTCAAAAATAGTCGTTGGCTTTAATTCTTTTAAGTATCTTCTCATTCCTGAAGATTCAAATTGGAAAATACCGGTTGTTTCTCCCGAAGCCAGTAATTTATAAGTTGGCGGATCTTCGAATGATAACTTTGAGAAATCCAGATCGATATTTTGGTTAACGTTAATAAATTTTAAAGCCTCTTGGATAATTGTTAAATTTCTTAAGCCCAGGAAATCTATCTTTAAAAGTCCCACTCCGTCTTCACCGATGCTGTACATGTCATATTGTGTGACTATTTTGTCTCCGTTTGTTTCTCTCTGTAGGGGAGCGTATTCGGTCAAATTTTTGTCCGCAATTACTACTCCTGCTGCGTGTACGGAGGCATGCCTTGCTACGCCTTCAAGTTTTCTTGCAACGTCGAGTATCCTCTTGGTATCAGTTTCAGTGGCATAAGCAATTTTAAGTTCCGGACTTTGTTCCAAAGCTTTATCAATTGTCATCGCATGTCCTTGCCAACCGGGAGGGATCATCTTGGAAATTCTGTCGGGAATAGAATAGGGGAACCCTAACGCACGGCCAGTGTCTCTTACGGAACCACGCGCTTCCATTGTTCCAAAAGTAATGATCTGGGCAACCTTGTCCTCACCGTATTTTTTCGTAACATAGGCTATGACTTCATCTCTTCTGTTATCTGCGAAATCGAGATCGATATCGGGAGGGGAGGGTCGCATCGGATTCAAGAATCTTTCAAACGGAAGCTTAAAAAATAACGGGTCGACGTCCGAAATCTTTAACGCATATGAAACTATTGAGCCGGCATTGGAACCTCTTCCGGGGCCAACCGTGATGCCGTTATCTTTTGCCCAATTTACAAAGTCGGCAACAATTAGAATATACGTTTCATAGCCTTTCTTAAGGATAATCGATAATTCATAATCTGCACGTTCTCTAATTTCGGGAGTAATTTTTTTATATCTCTCCACTAGTCCTTCGTTAACTTTTTTGGTAATGTACTCCGCAGCGGTCATTCCAACCGGGACTTCCAGTTGTGGCATAATCCATTTTCCAAGCTGAATTTCCACGTTACACATGTCGGCAATTTTTACGCTGTTTTCAATTGATTCGGGGGTTTGTACAAATAGTCCGGTCATCTCTTCGGAGCTTTTAATATAAAAATCCGGACAGTCAAGCATACTTAGTTTACGATTTTTTGTATCGATTGTCGTTTGGGTTTGTATGCAAAGCAGAATTTCTTGTGCCTCAGCATCTGTGCTATAAGTGTAGTGGTTATCGTTGGTGGCAACCAAGGGTAGGCCAAGCTTTTTGGAAAGTTCTATCAGCCGTTCATTTAGAATATCTTGATCTTTAATGTTTGAGTGCTTTTGCAATTCTAAATAAAAATTATCAGGACCAAAAATCTCGGCTAGTCTTTTAGCATTTTTTTCTGCTGTTTCATATTCGCCTTTCATTAAAGGCTCTGCGACATATCCACTTAAGCATGAGCTTAAGCAGATTAGCCCTTCATGGTATTCTGAAAGTAGCTCAAGATCGGTTCTTGGTTTGTAATAATAACCCTCGAGATTGGCAATGGAAATAATTTTCATCAAGTTTTTATAGCCCTGGTTGTCTTTTGCCAGCAACACTAGATGGTTATTGTCATTATCGATTCCCGCTTCTTTATCGTGCCTTGTTCTTTTACTAATGTATATTTCAGCGCCTATAATTGGCTTAATTCCCTCTTCTATACATTTCTTGTAGAAATTAATAACGCCAAACATATTACCGTGGTCGGTGATGGCAATCGCCTTCATGTTCAGTTCTTTGACGCGCTTAATCATCTCGTCGATTTTTGAAAGCCCATCAAGTAATGAGAACTCCGTGTGATTATGAAGGTGTACAAAATCAGCCATATTTTAAAAAGGAGAAGCGGAAGGAACTATAACCGTTTGATTCCTTCCTCCTCTTTTAGCTGCATATAGTTGTTCGTTCACTTTAACTCCTCCAATATTAATTTTCTCACCAAATTTATATCGATTTTCTTTTTGATTATATACATAACCTGTCCGATTGCAAACTGCAATATGTTTTCTTTGCCGCTTGCATATTCTACGGCAATGTTAGGGTAGGTTTTCAATATTTTTTGGATAACTTGTCTTAATTCTTCTTCGCCAATATCATTATTTTTATGGGTGAGAATTATCTGTTTGATCAACTCTGCGGGTAAAACCTCATCCGGATTTATTTTTTTGTTAATAATAAGATTGGCAATTTGTTTTGGCGTTATGTTTTCATTTTTACCAAGCTCACAAGCTTCTTCAAAATAATCCGTCAAGGCTCTTTCTCGAGTAAGTATTTGTGCGTCATAGGCTGTTAACAAATACTCCTTTTGAAACCGGTCTGTTTTTTGATCGGGAAGCTCCGGCAAAGTGTTTTTTATCGATTTTATTTCCGCATCGGTCAATTCTATTGGCGGAATATCCGGCTCGGGAAAGTAGCGGTAATCGTTGGCTTCCTCTTTAATTCTTTGTGAAACCGTAGCTTGTTTATTTTCATCCCAACCGCGGGTTTCCTGCAACGGCGTTTGCCCTTTTTCTAAAATTTCCAGCTGTCTTTTTAATTCGTAGTTAATAGCTTTTTCGACAAAACTGAACGAATTAATGTTTTTTACTTCGACTTTATATTTGGGAAGATCATTGGATTTTAAATTTAAAGAAATCGAAATGTTAGGCTCCAGCCGCATCTGGCCTTTTTCCATATCCGCATCGGAAACACCCAAATATCTGACGATTTGCTGAAGTTTTTGTAAATACTGTTTTACCTCGAAAGCATTCTCAAAATCCGGCTCGGTGACTATTTCCACAAGTGGCACCCCGCTTCGGTTAAAGTCGATTAAGCTTACTCCTTTGCCGTTTATGGTCTGATGAATCAGTTTTCCTGTATCTTCTTCCATGTGGACTCTTCTTATCCGAATCGATTTTTGCTTATCATTGAAATCAACGTTTATTTTCCCGTTAATACAGAAGGGGAGATCATACTGGGAGATTTGGTAGCCTTTCGGCAAATCCGGATAGAAATAATTCTTGCGGTCGAATTTTGAATGATTGAGAATTTCGCAATTTAAGGCAAGGCCGATTAAAATACACCACTCTATCGCTTGCCTGTTTGGATAGGGGAGGGCCCCGGGTAATCCCAAGCATATAGGACAAGTGTGCGTGTTTGGTTCTTTACCAAAATATTCGGTGGAACACCGGCAAAACATCTTCGATTTTGTTTTTAATTCGACATGGACTTCAAGTCCGATAATCATTCTATTGTTCATAGTTCCGGCTGTTTTGTATAAAAATCATGGTTAATCTCGAATTTATGTCCAAGTCTAAATAACAGTTCTTCGGAAAATTGCGGTCCCGATATTTGCATTCCGATCGGTAAGCCTTCGGAAAAACCTGCGGGCACCGAGAGTCCCGGTATGCCTGCCAAATTTCCGGTGACCGTAAAGATATCCGATAAATACATCGTTAATGGATCATTTATTTTTTCTCCCAATTTCCAAGGCATACTTGGCGAAACGGGAGCCACTATTGCATCTACTTTCTCGAAGACCTTTTCATAATCTTGTTTGATAAGAGTTCTAATTCTCATTGCCTTTTTATAATAAGCATCGTAATAGCCAACAGATAGCGTGAATGTTCCCAGCATAATTCTTCTCTTCGCTTCAGCGCCAAACGATTCTCTCGAATTTCCATATCTTATGCCGTCATATCTTGCTAAGTTAGAGGAAACCTCAGCCGGTTGAATTATGTAATAAGTAGCGATTGCGTGTTCGGTATTTGGTAATGAAACCTCTATTATCTCAGCCCCTTCTTCTTCGTAAAATTTTAGAGCATTTTTAATAGCTTGCCTTATTTTAAGATCCAAACCGTCGATAAAAAATTCCTTGGGAACGCCGATTCTAAGTCCCTTGATGTCTTGATTTAGCGATTTTGTGTAATCTGGAACAGGTACGTCGGGCGTGGTTGCGTCCATTTGGTCTTTACCCGCAGTGATATTTAGAAATAACGCGCTATCTTCAACTGTTTTTGTAAAATGTCCGATTGAGTCAAGAGAGGAAGCCATTGCAATCACTCCATATCTGCTTACTCTGCCGTAAGTAGGTTTTAGTCCGACTGTGTTTGTAAAGCTTGCTGGGAGCCTTATAGAGCCTCCAGTATCGGTTCCTGTTGAAGCTAAGGCAAAATCCGCCGTCACCGCCGAAGCGGAACCACTACTGGATCCACCCGGGGTTCTTGTTTGATCCCATGGATTTTTAGTTGGTCCAAAATCGGAGTTTTCGCCGCTTGATCCGTGTGCCCAAGCATCACAATTTGTTTTTCCCAAGATAATTGCTCCGGCATCTTTCAGTTTTTGAATAACAGTTGCGTCATAAGGCGGAATATAGCCTTTTAAAACATTAGAAGATGCTGTAGTTTGTACTCCTTTGGTAGAAAAAAGGTCTTTTATTGCAATCGGAATACCCAAAAGCGGTAAATCCTGTTTTTCAGAAAGTAGCTTATCTGCTTTTTCGGCTTGTTCCAAGGCTTCTTTTTCGCAAACAATGTTAAAAGAGTTAATTTCCTTATCAAGTTTTTTAATCCTTTCCAAATAAAACTTTGTTAATTCTTTTGCTGAAATTTCTTTTTTTATTAGTTTTTCTTTAGCTGATTTAAGGGTGAGATTTTTCATTGTTCCAAAATTGCGTTAACTTCAAACAAGCCATTGTGTATTTTTTTGCCATTTGCGATAGCATCGGGTTGCTGCAGTGACGGCGTATTCTCATCTTTTCTAGTTATATTTACCAGCCCGGTGATTTGTGAAGTTTCACCGATGTTATCGGTATTGACTTGTTGAAGTTTCTGTATATAGTCAAGAACGGATGAAAGCTGTTTCTCGAAAAGCTTAATTTCTTTATCGTTAAGTGTGAGATTTGCGAGTTTAGAGATATGTAAGACATCGATTACCACAAGCCAATTATAAGGCAACTGACATTCGTTTGGCAATCATTTTCTTTGCGGTTAGTTCTAATGAATCATCCAATTTTTTAAGCACGATCGGACTATGATATTTATTTTCTAATGCTTTTTTAATCAGAAAATCCGCAATTGACGGGTTCTTCGGCAGAACAGGGCCATGGAGATAAGTGCCAATTGAGTTGTTATAAATTATTCCTTCATTCTTGTCTTCGCCATTATTCCCAAATCCTTTTAAGACTCTCCCGAAGGGTTTGGCGTTCTGTCCCAAGATGGTTCTTCCTCCATGGTTTTCAAAGCCAATCAAGATTTCTTTTCCTTCGAGATTAGATTCTAAAGCAATGTTGCCGATTAACCTTGGTTTATTAGGCAGACTTTCCGTGTAAAGATCAAAAATTTCCAAACCCTTTATCTTTGTTCCGTCGGCGTCTTTATAATATTTTCCCAGAAATTGATAGGCGCCACATATAAACAGTCCCGGAGTATTGCTGTTAATTTTACTAAGGATGATTTCCTTTTTGTCTAATAAATCATCGGAAACCAATTTTTGTTGTCTGTCTTGCGCTCCTCCCATAAACAACATATCGCAAGTTTTAAGGTCATTTCCGTTAGAACCCAGTTCTAGCGGCTTAACACTAACTTCTATATCGCGCCATTCGCATCTCTTTTGAAGAGAAATTATGTTCCCGCGGTCACCGTACAGACTCATTAATCTCGGATATAACCAGCCAATGGTTAGTTTTTGTTTCATAATATTTTTTTACCGGTGATGATTTTTCTTGCCTCAAGCATCGCCGAATAAGTAGGTAATATATATAAAATTTCTTTTTCTTTTAGTTGTTCTAAATTGTTTCCAATCGCTTCTTCAAGCTCGTCGTATATCACGCAATTGATTTGCGCATATTTGAATCTTAAAGCTAAATCGTAAACCCTGTCTCCGGAAACGCTAATTTCGATGCCTGGATGCAACATCTCAAAATCAACGTCCCAAATCCAAGAGATGTCCGTGCCGTCGGGAATCCTGTCATTGAGAACAATTAACACTTTTTTTGCGCCAAGTTTAGAAATTGTCCGTAGTGACTCATTGAAGCCGGTAGGGTTTTTGGCTAAAAAAAACTTAACAGTTTTATTGTTTATTTTTAATTCTTCTTGTCTACCAAAGGCGGGAGTGAAGTTTTTAATCGACGTTAGAATTTTCTCAAAAGGTATTCCGAGTTCTTTAGTTAATAAAACCGCCGCCAACGTATTGTACCTGTTATAAATACCGGGAAGAGGGTAATCTTCTAAATCGGCGATGTCTGATTTATTAGGATATAATCCGCACTTTTTACATGACCAACGTCCGAGATGCGAATAGTAGATTTCTTCATAGGTTAAGTTAGATCCACAATTTGGGCAAATCGTTGAATCGGCAGCATGTTCAAGGGACAGGCTTTCGGTTTTTCCTGTCAAACCAAAGAAAAGCTTTTTCTCATTAAGCCCTTTTGCGAGATTAAATATTTGCGGATCGTCGGTATTCAGGATAAAGGCAGCATTGGTAAAGGCTTTATAAGCCTTGGCCCAATTTCTGGAAATGGTATCTATTTCACCATAGCGGTCAAGTTGATCTCTGAATAAATTTAAAGCGACGATATAATCAGGGGAAAAAGGAATAAGCGGGACTACGTTCTCGTCAACCTCAAAGATTAAATAGTCGGCTTTTATTTCCCCCCCTTGAGATTTTTCGATTAAAACGGAAGCTATTCCATTGAGTAAATTTGCCCCGGATATGTTTGAATAAACTTCTCTTCCGTTGTCGGTTAAGATGGTCTCGATTAGTTTTGCGGTAGTTGTTTTGCCGTTAGTGCCGGTAACCAGAATGGTTTTTGCAGACGATTGGCTTAAAACATCGGTAATGAAATTTTTATTAAATTGTAATGCAATATGCCCCGGCCAAGTAGAGCCATTACCTAGGTTTAGTTTACGGACCAAATTACTAAGTAATTTTCCAAGTACAATTAGAAAATAATTCATTTTACATTGCTCGTAGCACTTTTATTCTTTCTTCAATCGGAGGATGAGTGTCGAATAGTGACGCAAACCATTGCTTACTGTTCTTGTCTTTGAAAGGATTAACGATAAAAAGATGCGCTGTTGCATTGGATGCCGATCTTAAAGTGTGCGGGTCTTTAGAAAGTTTTTCCAGAGCACTTGCCAATCCTTCCGGGTAACGGGTAAGCAGTGCGCCCGATGCATCGGCTAGAAATTCTCTTTTTCGAGAGACAGCCAGTTGAATCAGGGTAGCGGCAATGGGCGAGAGAATTGCTAAAGCAATTCCGATAATTAAAAAGATTGCCTGAATATTATTGTTCCTATCGCGGTCTCTATTGAGTCCTCCCCACCAAAGTTGTCTGGTAAAAAGGTTTGCCGCTATTGCGATAAAACCTACCAATACTGCCACGATTCCCATTAATCGAATGTCAAAATTTTTAACGTGGGAAAGTTCGTGCGCAATTACTCCTTCAAGCTCACTTTTATCAAGAATTTGCAGAATTCCCGTTGTAACGCAAACTACGGCATGTTTGGGATCCCTTCCGGTTGCGAATGCGTTTGGTGAAGGGTCGTTAATTATATATATTCTAGGAATCGGTACACCATCGCCGATGCACAAATTTTCGACAATTCTAAACAATTCGGGATTGTCTGTTTTTTTAATTTCTCGCGCACCCGATGTAGCCAGCACTACCTTATCGGAATAATAATAACTTCCGATACTGGTTATTCCGGCCAGAACCAAAGCAATGCCCGCAATACCTAATCCATAGCCCAAAGCTTTGCTGAAAACGTATATAATCGTTGTAATGATTAAAACGAACAACAGCATTATTAGCCATGTTTTATTTTTGTTTGACGAAATCGCAGAATAAATGTTCATGATTAGAAACTAACTTTTACAGCCTTTTTTTCTTCCTCCGTTACTGCAAAAAATTCCGCATCATTGAAATTCAAAAGTCGAGCAAATAAAACATTAGGAAATACTTTTAATTTAGTGTTGTAATCCAAGACGTTGCTGTTATAGAACTGTCTTGCGTATGCAATCTTATTTTCGGTATCAGAAAGCTCTTCCTGTAATTCCATAAAATTCTGGCTTGCCTTAAGATCGGGATAGGCTTCCGCAACGGCAAAGATCGATTTTAATGCTTGAGAGAGTTGATTGTTTGCCTGAGCTTTATCTTCGGCTCCCTTTGCTGAAACTAAATTGGCTCTAGCTTCAGTTACCTTTTCAAAAAGCTCTTTCTCATGCTTTGCATATCCTTTTACGGTTTCAACCAGATTGGGAATCAAATCGGTTCTTCTTTTAAGTTGAACATCGATTTGCGACAATGCTTCCGAAACACGCATTTTGGCAACAATAATGCTGTTGTAGAGATACCACAGAAAGATCGCTAAGAGTATAATTACGACTAAAATTATGATCAAGGTTGAATTCATATTTATTCAAACACCTCCTTTCCTAAGTAGTTAACCATGTTAAAAATTCATTATACGCTAAAGTGTTTAAGATGTCATTTTTTGTTGCCCAGCCTCTCCTTGCCATCGATACTCCGTATCTTTGCAAACTCATTTGATCGATAGCATGGCTATCTGTGTCAATAATCATTTTAACTTTTGCCTCAACCGCCATTTTAATAATCGAATCCGGCAGATCAAGTCTAAGAGGTGAACTGTTTATTTCCAAAGCCTTGTTGTTTTTTTTACAGAATTCAAATATTTTTTCCCAATTTAAATCATATCCGCTACGTGAATTTATCAGTCTTCCGGTTGGATGGGCGAGTATTTTTGCTTTTTTGTGTGAGAGCCCATTGATAACCCTCTTTGTCATCTCTTCTCTGTCCAGGTTAAATACGCTATGAATGGACACGATAGCGCCATCTAAAAGATCCAATGCTTTATTATCGATTGCCAAGTTGCTATTTGGTAATATGTCTACCTCGAGTAATTTAAATATCCGAACATCTTTTATGTTTGATTTTATTTGTTCAATCTTTTCATCTCGTTTTTTAAGAATTTCGTATATTTTTTGTGGCGTGTGTTTTGCTTGACTAGGATTATGTTCAGAGAAGCCTAGATATTCGTAGTGTAAATTTTTTGCAATTTTCAGCATTTCCGCAAAACTATTTTGTCCTAAATCATGGCTAGGTTCTATCGGAAAATCTGAATGGATGTGCAAATCGCCTTTTATGTCTTTTAGTTCAACCAGCTGTGGTAGCTTATTCTTTTCAGCCATCTCGATTTCGCCTCTGTCTTCTCTCATTTCCGGTGGGATCCAAGGAAGGTCAAGTGCTTTATAAAACTCCTCTTCGGAAGAATATTTCCGTAAAATTTTGTTACTAGTTTTCAGATTTTTGATTCCATATTCGGAAAGCGATAGTTTCTTTTTTAAAGCATAATCACGCAGGTGGACATTGTGGTTTTTACTGCCTGTAAAATGCTGGAGGAGAGATCCGAATGATTCGACCGGCTGGATTAAAATGTCAATTTGTATTCCCCCGGAAGTTAGAATTGAAGCAGAAACTTCGCCCTTTTCAATTATTCTTTCCAGACGTGGATAAGCGACAAAATGATCTAGAACTGCCTTGGGATTATTGGATGCCGCAGCAAGATCGATATCTCCGATTGTGGATACTTGTCGTCTTAAACTCCCGAGAGGTTCGATTCTGGCAACGTCCATTGACTTTCTCATGTATTCAAGTATTCTGTCGGCTGCTTCCTGCGCGTATGGAAGGGTCATTCTGGTGGTTTTTCCCATTCCTTGCCTAAATTCGGTAATTACTCGTAAAATATCTGCTTGTGATTTGTCACCAAATCCCTCAAGTGAAGCAACTTTTCCCTTTTTACAAAGCCCTTCGAGGTCTTCCAAGACAGTGTCGGGACTTTTTAATTTAAATTCCTTTACTAATTTATATGCCTTTTTAGGTCCGAATGTAGGAATATCAAGAAGCGGAAAAACAGCTTCAGGTACGCCTTTTAAAGCCCACTCGAAATGCTTGACTTTACCCTTTTTAAATAGTTCTTCCAGGCGTTGTTTGAGTGTGTTGCCAATTCCCGGAATTTGCTGAAGAGTCCCTTCTCTATAGTAATCTTTTACTTCCGTAGTTAATCCGTCGATAGCGTCGGCAGCTTTGAGATAGGCTACAATTTGAAAATGAAATTTATTTTCATTTTTTATCGTGTAGGCAGCTGCGACAGCTCTTAAAAGTTTTGCAATTTCAATGTTAGTCATAACAAAATGATAATAACACTTGTCTTAATGGTAAGGCAATATTTTTGCTTACAAATTTGTCCAAACAAGGATTGACTAGATTTGAATTATTTGTTAGGATACGAAGAGCTTGGGGTGGTAGCTCAGTTTGGTTAGAGCGCTTCCCTGTCACGGAAGAGGTCGCGGGTTCGAGTCCCGTTCACCCCGCCCAGCCCATTCTGCCCTCTAGATTCTTCTGTCCGGAAGGAGTGTGAAAAAATGCCAAGAAAAAGTACAAAAAGAGTCAGCGTAAAAAAGACAGGAAATAGTTTTGACAAAGTCAAAGTTATGATTTCTCACGTTAAATTGGGAGAATCATACACGAGTCTGTTTTTGGGAGCGGTTGTAGTCGTAATTGCATTAGTATTAGTATTCAGTTTTCTTAGAGGTAGGCATTTACTAAATCCAAGCGTTACTCAACCGATTTCAACAGTAAATCAGCAAACAATTGCAAAGCCGCTGCCAAAAACTTATACCGTTCAAAGCGGAGAAAGCCTTTGGACAATTGCGGAAAAAGTTTACGGTTCAGGATACAATTGGGTAGATTTGGCAAATACGAATAATTTGACAAATCCGGGAGTTATTTTCACTGGCACAAAATTGGTAGTACCAAATGTCGCGCCAAAAATCTTAACAGTGCAAAACGTAAAAACTGTAGCAGTTGGGGAGCCGATTGTTGGGACAAATTATACGGTTAAAAAGGGAGATTGTCTTTGGACAATTGCAGTAAGAGCCTACGGCGATGGATACAAATGGACTGCAATTGCTAATACCAATAAACTTGTAAATCCAAACCTAATTCATTCAGGAAACGTTTTTACATTGCCCAGATAATTTAGATTACATAGATATTGCTGTATAATAAACGAAGAGTTTTATGCGGCAGTAGTTCAGTGGTAGAATGTCTCCTTCCCAAGGAGAAGGTCGCCGGTTCGAATCCGGTCTGCCGCTCAGCAGTTTAAGCAACGAGTTCGGTTAGTTGCTTTATACGAGGAGACTGAGAAAGTTTTTTTCGTGCTTTGGCTAAAGTGTTACCTATTGTGGCCTGTGACCTTCCTAGCATTTTACGGATTTCGTAATTAGACATAGGTCTACCAGTTTCCAATCCTATACTCAGTCTAAAAATGAGCGCTTGGTATGGTGTTAAAACAGTGTCTGCTAAATCCATTAAGTTTTTTGCATCGGAGTTGGCGACTGCTTGACTTTCAACGTTTTCGCCGGAATCGAGGCTTTTTAATAGTGCATCGGTTTGTTGCCTAGGTGCTTCGCCGCTTTCGATATTATCAAGTATCTCGTCTATAGAAAGAGGTGTATCCAGAAATCTTAGACTTCTTAATTTCATCACTTCATTAATATCGGATATTGCAAACCCATTTTCAGCTAACGCCGCAATAATTTCCTCACTGGTGGGAATTTTCCCATTTCGCAATTCAAATTGATCATTGATGTGAATTATTTTTCTGTTAATTTGTCTAACTATCTGACTGGCGTGTACAGATAGTCTATTTTGCGCCATACAATCCGTAATGTTCTTTCTTATCCATGAGACGGCATATGGGCCGAATCTTAAATCCTTTCCATCTTCTCGATCTTTTCTAGCGGGAAAGGCATCTACCGCGTGCAACAAGCCTTCGTTTCCGGCTTGTACTCTATCTAAGGTGTCTTGATCCATCCCGTATCTTTTCGCAACGTAGTACGACAAGGTTAAATGGCAATTGGCGATTAGATTTTTAATGGTTTTACTTTGATCGATTGCTACTTCAAATTTTGGACGTTGTTCGTCAGGTACTAATTCAAAAAAATAGCTTTGCCTAAGATAATCTATTGGTAATCCCATTTCATGACAGCCAAACAGAAATTCCTCTTGTTCTAGAGTAAACTCCTTTGGAAATCTGGAGATGTCTTTAATGTATTGATGTAAACCGTTAATCTCTAGTTCTTCGCTATCGGGAAGAGAAGATATACGTGCTTCAATTGCTGTATTCACCTGCGGATTATAGCCTATATAACTTACCAATGCAACTAAAAGTACGGTTGACGATTTGGGATGTCCTTGATAATATAATGCCAGTTCAAATCTATATGTCAAAACAACTAAGACCTGGAGCCGATTACATCGGAATTTCGATGCCTTTCTATTGTAATGACGGAAGCGGTCATTTTTTAGTGCATAGGAGAGGTGAGCAAGCAAGAGACGAGCGTGGCAGGTGGGACTTCGGTGGGGGAAAATTAGATTTTGGCGAAGAAGTTGAAGACGGTGTTCTAAGAGAAGTTAAGGAAGAATATGGAGTCAAAGGAGAAATCCAAGAACAACTTCCCGCGCATTCTATTTTAAGAAAACAAAATGGAGTAAATACTCATTGGTTGGTTACACCTTTCTTCGTCAGAGTTGATATTAAAAAGGCAAGAATAATGGAGCCGAATAAGTTTTCAGAGCTGCGAATTGTAACTTTAGATAATTTGCCGCGCCCTTTTCATACCGGAGCACAAAAATCCATGAAAAAATATCGAGAAATCTTCGAAAAATACCGAAAATAGTTATTGACGATTTTTCGGAATTCTGATAACATTAATTGTGCCCACTAGAAAAATAGATACCAAATATATATTCGTTTCAGGTGGCGTAATATCCGGAATCGGTAAAGGTACAACCTCCGCATCAATCGCTTTTCTTCTAAAGTCCGCAGGTTACAAAATAGCACCACTAAAGTTTGAAAATTATTTAAATATTGATGCCGGGACAATTAATCCGATTGAGCATGGTGATCCCTTTTTATGCGAAGACGGTACCGAAGGTGACATGGATTTAGGAACTTACGAAAAATACCTTAACGAAGACATGGGTAAAGAAAACTTCGTTACCATGGGACAAATCTACAAAACGGTTATCGATAGAGAAAGAAGATTTGAATATGACGGAGAAGACGTAGAGGCGATACCTTATATAACCAACGAAATAACGGATAGAATTATTAATTTAGGTAAAGACAAAAACGCAGACATTGTAATGATAGAATTAGGCGGAACGGCCGGAGAGTACCAGAACATGTTTTACTACGAGGCGTCAAGAATGATGACTCTAAAAAACCCCGGTAAAGTTTTGCACATCCATGTCAGTTACGTGCCAACGCCGGGGCATTTGGGCGAACCGAAAACTAAGCCCACACAGCTGTCGGTAAAGACCCTGAATTCGATGGGAATCCAGCCGGACTTCATTGTTGCCAGGGGAGAAAAAGATCTTGATCAAAGACGAAAAGACAGGCTGGCGCTATTTTGCAATATGCATCCGCAAGATATCATTTCCAGTCCCGATGTCCCCAGCGTCTATAAGATTCCCTTAGTTTTACATCAGCAGAATTTGGATAAGAGAATACTCGAGAAGCTGAGATTACCAGTTAAAGAACCGAAGCTTGTTGAGTGGGAAAAATTATTGGAGAATATGCAAAACCCGGAGAAAGAAGCGGAGATTGCCATTGTCGGAAAGTATTTTGGTACAGGGGATTATCAGCTTAGAGATTCATATGCCGCCTTATTTGATGCGATTGACCACGCCGCCTGGGATTTAAAAGTTAAAGTCAAAACAAAATGGATTGATGCCGAAAAGGTTGAAAAATTTGGCGCTGAAGAAGTAATTGGAAAACCGGACGGAATCATTGTGCCCATCGGTTGGGGTGAAAGGGGATCGGAAGGAATGATTGCTGCCGCCGGATATGCGAGAAACAAGAATATTCCGTATTTGGGGCTTTGTTATGGCATGCAGCTAGCGGTTGTATCTTTTGCCAGAGATGTTTTAGGTTTTAAAGACGCGAACAGTACCGAAAACAATCCGAAATCAAAACACCAGGTAATTCATTTTATAAAAGCGCAAAAAGAATTAATTAAAAAACGTGCTTACGGCGGAACAATGCGTTTGGGTGGGTGGGATGCGATTGTCAAAAAAGGCACCAGGGCTTATCAACTTTACGAAAAGTACCAGGATTTTATAGACCAATCGAAAGACTTAACCAGCGAAAGGCATAGACACCGATATGAATTCAATAATAAATTCGCCAAAGAATTTGAAGCTAAGGGCTTGGTAATAAGCGCAAGATCGGTAATTGAAAATTTAGTAGAGATTGTTGAATTGCCTAAAGAGAAACATCCTTTTTATTTAGGGACACAAGGACATCCCGAATATAAAAGTCGGCCCTTAAAACCGCATCCGATATTTTTGGGCTTCATCGATGCTTGTTCGAAAAATAGGCTTGAGTAATTTTGGGATTTAAGCTATAATATTCCACATGATTGCAACTTTAGATTTTGCACCGGGAGACGTAATTAAAGTTTATCAAAAGATTACCGAAGGTGAAAAAACCAGAACCCAAATTTTTGAGGGGATTGTTTTGGGCATTAAGGGAAGAGCAGATAACAAAACCTTTACTGTTAGAAAAATGGTTGGAGATATAGCCGTAGAAAGAATTTTTCCGCTTGGATCTCCAAGTATAGAAAAGGTTGTTCTAAAAGCGCATCCAAAAGACAGAGTCAGAAAAGCAAAACTATATCATCTAAGAAAAACAAAATAAACGGTTTTTGAATTTGACTTAATTTCCTCTCCGTGCTATAAATCCCCAGTATGGACTCAGAAAGAGAAAGAGATCCGCACGACCCGATCGGTCAGATAGCCGAAAGATCAGCAGAACTTACTGCAAAAGTAAATCTCGCCGGTGAAAGAATCAAAGGCACAATGCTTGAGTTAGTATTCATGCCTAATTTTGCACAAATTATGCCAATAGTCCGAGACGCAGTTTATTACTCAACAGTAAATACAGACGCACTTTGGGTAGAAGCGATTAAAGAAACGGACGGTGATCTTCTTAAGGCCTGGGAGTTAGTTGAGCAAAGACGCGCAGAGCGAAGAGAAGGTTTGGAAAGTGTAATAGAAGAACATAGGCGAAACTCTAATTCTTAATTGCATTTATTTGGTCTCTTAAAATAGTCGCTGTTTCAAAATCCAACTCCTTAGCGGCTTCACGCATTTCTTTGGTAAGCCTTTTTATTAATTTTTCTTTTTCGTCAGGCAGTAAGACTTCTTTTCTTTGCAGAGTTAGCAAATAATTGATTTCCTCTTTTTCCTTAATTTCTTCAACCATTCTTTGTCTGATAATTTTTTCAATCGAGCGGGGAGTAATGTGGTGTTTTTTATTGTAGGCAATTTGAGTTTCTCTTCTTCTATCAACCTCATCTATGGCAGCCCGCATTGACCCTGTAACGTTGTCTGCGTACATTATTACTTCGGAGTCGATATTTCTTGCCGCCCTGCCCATTGTCTGAATTAGAGAAGTCCTGCTTCTCAAAAACCCCTCTTTGTCGGCATCTAAAATTACAACCAGCGAAACTTCCGGCAAGTCTAAACCTTCTCTAAGTAAATTTATGCCTACTAACACGTCATATTCCCCACCCCTTAACCGGTCTAAAACGTCTTGTCTTTCTAAGGTTTGAATATCGGAATGCAAATAGGAAACTTTGACGTTTCTCTCCTGCAGAAAACTGGATAAATCCTCAGCCATTCTTTTGGTCAAGGTAGTAACCAAAACACGCTGGTGTTTTTTTACTCGCTTTTCTATCTCCTCGATCAAATCGTCGATCTGTCCAGCGGTCGGTTTAATTTGCACTTTTGGGTCAACTAATCCGGTTGGCCGAATCAACTGTTCAACGATTCCGTCTTCCTCGGTTGCCAAAGACAATTCGTATTCATCCGGGGTAGCGCTAGTATAAAGTCTTTGGTTAGTTCTGGCCATAAACTCTTCAAATTTCAAGGGACGGTTGTCTAATGCGGAAGGGAGCCGGAAACCATAATCGATTAAGACTTTTTTTCTCGCCTGGTCGCCATTGTACATACCACGGATTTGCGGAATGGTAATATGCGATTCATCAATAATGGTTAAAAAATCGTCGGAGCACTTTTTAAAGTAGTCCAAGAGGGCATAGGGCGGTTGTCCCGGAGCCCTCCCGTCAAAATAACGTGAATAATTTTCAATTCCGTTGACATATCCAAGCTCTCTGATCATATCAAGGTCAAAATTGGTGCGCTGAGTCAGCCGTTGTATCTCCAAAAGTTTCCCTTGTTGTTTTAGTTCGCTAACCCTTTTTTCCAAATCGTTTCGGATCATCGGAAAAACATCCTTATAGGTATCAGGGTCAGTCATGTAATGCTTGGCAGGATAAATAACGGTCGCTTTTAATTCATTTTTGACATTTCCGGTAAGCGTATCGAATTCCAAAATCTGGGAGATTACGTTATTTTGCATGACAATTCTAATTCCGTAATCCAGATATGCCGGAAAAAGATCGATGTCTTCACCGCGTACCCGAAATGTTCCCCGCTGGAAGCTATAATCATTTCTTTCGTATTGCAGATCTGCCAAGCGGATAAGAACACTTTTCTGATCGATCTTAACGCCTTCGGATATCTCCATGACAAATTTTCCATATTCCAAAGGAGAGCCTAAGTTGTAAATGCAGGAAACAGAGGCAACTACAATTACATCTTTGCGGGTTAAGAGGTTGGTAGTAGCTGCCAATCGCAACTTGTCGATTTCCTCATTGATTTCAACTTCTTTTTCAATATAGGTATCGCTTTGCGGAATATACGCTTCCGGTTGGTAATAGTCGTAATAGGAAACGAAATAGGAGACTGCATTTCTCGGAAAAAAATCTCTGAATTCCTGGTAAAGCTGTCCTGCCAAAGTTTTATTGTGAGAGATAATCAAGGTTGGTTTCTGAATATTTTGAATAATATTGGCCATTGTAAAGGTTTTTCCGCTGCCGGTAACGCCAAGCAGAACTTGATTTTGTTTTTGCTTGACCAGCCCTTCGGTTAATTTCTCAATTGCCTGTGGCTGGTCGCCGGTTGGTTTAAAATCCGATTTAATCTTAAATTTCATACCCTGTCATTTTAGCAAATATTGACACAGTTTGTATTAAAGGAGCTTATTGACAAAGTTCTACTATTTTTCGTATAAAATATTAGTACGCATATTTCGTACATTTTAAATTATGTCAGGAGTTTTATATAAAAAGGAAAGGGAAGTGCTCGAATATTTAGCCCAGTTTCAAAGACAATACGGATATTCGCCAACGCTGGCCGAGATTGCTAAAGCCACCGGTCACAAAAGTAATTCTACGGTCCATACCTTAATTAGGTCGTTGGTTGATAAAGGTTATGTGCAAAAAGTCGACGGCAACACGCGCGTTCTAAAGATTGTTGACGAGAAAGTAACTTTATCCATGCTTGGTAGTCAACCTGCCGTAGAATTACCGCTTTTGGGATATATTGCTGCCGGTCAGCCTTTAGAACCATATAGCGATCCAAACGCGTCATTCTTCGTCTCCGGTTCGCTTCTCTCAGGCAAAAAAACCGCCTATGTTTTGCAGGTTAAAGGTACGTCAATGATCGAAGACGGAATTTTAGACGGAGACTTTGTAGTTGTGGAAAAAGACAACGAGGTTTTTAACGGAGACGTGGTAGTAGCCATTGTTGATGATAACTTAGCAACATTGAAAAAATTCTTTAAAGAAGACGGTAAAGTAGTACTTCGACCTGCTAATTCGGAGATGTCTCCGATTTATCCAAACTCATTAACGATTCAAGGAAAAGTAGTTGGCCTAGTGAGGAAATTTTTCTAAATTGCTACTTGGTTCTTCGGAACTTCAATATTTTTAGTTTATAATTAATATAAAATAAGGCTGCAATTATTAAAAATACAACAATTAACAATTCGAATTTTCTAAAATAGCCGCCCAGAATATTCCATTTCCCGCCAAGATAGAAGCCGATATAAGAAACTACCGATACGTAGATTAGAGCGGATAAAGTATTAGCGACGAGGAATTTTTTAAAATCTACCTCTGTGATTCCGGCAGCAACTGCCACAAACGATTTAACGCCTGGTAACATCTTCCCGACAAACACAAACGGCAAGCCGTATTTTTTAATAAGTTCCGTAATTCTTAAGTAATCGTGCTCAGTCACTAAAATTATCTTCCCGAATTTCCTAATTAGTCCAAGCAGTAAATTTTCTTCCAACAAAAATCCAATCGCATATCCAATTAAAGAACCGACTAAATCACCTAAAATCCCTGTAATAACTATTAAAATTAATGATAATAAACCCTGACTGGCTAAAAACCCGGAAAAGGGAAGTGTCACCTCGGAAGGGATGGGAATTGCTGTTGCGTTTAAAACCATTAACCCAAAAATCCCGAAGTAGCCTGCAGATTGGATTAAGTGTATAATAATGCCTGAAAGTTGTTCTAACATAATGGGAATTCTATATATTGTATCAACACCGATCGGCAATTTACAAGATATTACTCTGAGAGCAATTGACGTGCTCAAGAAAACGGAATATATTGCCTGTGAGGATACCAGAAAAACCGGTTTCTTGCTTAAAACTTTGTCGGAAAAATTCGGTTCGTTTGGTGAAAAATTTTTATTCTCCTTATATGAAGAGAATGAAATAAAAAGAATTCCGGAAGTGATTAATTTGTTAAAGAATAATCAAGATGTAGCATTAGTCTCCGATGCCGGAACACCGTTGATTTCCGACCCGGGTTTTAAACTGGTCAGGCAATGTTTGGAAGAAAATATTACAGTAGATACTATTCCCGGACCGTCTTCCGTAACTTCAGCGCTTGTTGTATCGGGACTGCCAACCGACAAGTTTATGTTTATCGGTTTTCTGCCTAAAAAACCTGGTCACCGCGTTAAACTTCTGCAAAACCTAAAATCCACCCGCGAACTGGTAAAGACAACTGTAGTATTTTTTGAATCGCCGTTTCGACTCCTTAAAACCCTAGGTGAATTAGCTAAAGAATTTGGCGATATCGAAATTGTAGTTGTTAGAGAACTTACAAAAATTCATCAAGAAACTAAGCGGGGAAAAATCTCTGAAATTCAAAACCATTATTCTAAGCAGACCCCAAAAGGGGAAATCGTGGTTCTTTTCTAAAGTTTTTTTAACTGCTGTTCTATTTGCAGTAGACGGTTGTATTTCGCTACCCTTTCGCCTCTGGCCGGAGCTCCAAATTTTACGTAGTCGGCTGATGCCGCAACTGCAAAGTCAGCGATAAAATCGTCATTAGTTTCACCCGAACGGTGGGAAACAATTATTTTTAACCCCGATTGCCGAGCAATCTCAACTACAGCCAATGACTCCATTACTGTACCAATTTGGTTTGGCTTAATGATTATTCCGGTGATGGCCTTTTTATTCAGAGCCATTTGTAGCCGGTAAGGGTTGGTGGCAGTCAAATCATCCCCGACAATTAAAATTTGTTTCGAAATTGTAGTGGTACACTGTGTCCATCCATCCCAATCATCTTCTGCCAGAGGATCTTCAAGGTATAACAGGGGATAAGTTTGCGAAAGGGTTGCGTAAAAGGAAATTAAATCTTTACTTGAGAGGTCAACCGCTTTGTCTTTAATTCTATAATTTTGCTGAGAATGAAAATTGGTGGCAGCCGCATCAATACCCATAAAAACGTCAAAACCTTTCCTTAAATTTAATGCCTGAATTGCTTTTGCCAAATATTCTAAAGCTTCCTGGTTTCCCGAAAGAGTTGGACCGAATCCCCCTTCATCTCCCAATAGGGGAATGAAATTGTCTTCTTCCAATATTTTTTTTAGTGAAAAATAGATTGAATCACCCATGCTTAACGCGTCCGAATAAGGAACTGAAGATGCGGGAATAACCATAAATTCTTGGAAATTAACATTCCCGGAGGCATGCTTTCCGCCGTTTAAAATATTGAATAATGGCGTTGGAATTTTAAGAGTTGTATTTTCCGATTTAATAAATTCTCTTAGGTAAATAAATAAAGGCAAAACACTGCTTCTGGCGGCTGCTTTGGCCGTTGCCATTGACACGGAAAGGATTGCGTTCGCGCCCAGTTTCCCTTTGTTTTGTGTACCGTCAAGCTCGATCATTTTTTTATCAACGTCTTGTTGTTTAGATGCTTCCATTCCTAAGAGAGCCGGAGCAATTATTTTATCAATATTAGAAATCGCGTTTAAGACTCCTTTGCCTTGAAAATGCATTTCATCGTTGTCCCTTAAATCGACTGCCTCGTATTGGCCGACAGACGTACCGGTCGGCACCGAAGCAATACCATAGGAACCGTCATTGAGGATAACTGTGGTTTCAATTGTTGGTTCGCCTTTGGCGTTTAAGATTTGTCTGGAACTTATTTGTCTTATCTTTGCCATATTATCTTAGAAGTTGATGTTCACATTCGGCGATTAATTTTCTAGTATTATCAATAGTGTCCGGTGAAACAGAAACACTGGTAACGCCCCAATTTACCAAATTTTTGACTAGCTCCGGGTATGTAGAAACAGCTTGGCCGCATACTGAAGCTGTAATGTCATATTTTTGCGCGGTTTTGACAACTTTCTCCAGTGCCCACATCACTGCATCATTTTGTTCATCAAACTCCGGTGCGACTTCATCGTTATCCCGGTCAGTGCCCAAAACGAGCATTGTTAAATCATTCGTACCAATCGAAACTCCGTCAATTCCTACCTCGATAAATTTGTCGAGCAAAATTACATTCGAAGGGATTTCTACCATCATCCATAATTTGAAAGTGGGAGTTCTTTCTAAATCGTTTTTTGCCAGTATTGCTTTAACTTCTTTTAATTCTTTAACTGTTCTGACAAACGGAATCATTAGCCAAAGGTTTTTTAGCCCCATTTTATTACGGACTTTTTTAATTGCCTCTATCTCCAGTTTAAAGACTTCCGGATCATGAATATACCTAAACGCTCCTCTATATCCAAGCATCGGATTAGGTTCAACCGGCTCAAAGTCTTTTCCGCCGATTAAATTGCGATATTCGTTAGTCTTAAGATCGGAAGCTCTGTAGACAACCGGACGCGGGCTAAATGCTTTGCAAAAGATTGCCAAATCGTCTGCCATTTTATCAATAAATAAATTCTTTTTGCCGTCTCTAATCAGTTTTTTGGGATGAGTTCCGATTCCTGCCATCATAAATTCTGCTCTCAGTAGTCCAACCCCGTCGACGTTTCTTTGCGCGGCTCTATCAGCTAATTCTGGTTCAGCCAAATTTACATATACCTTAGTTGCAGTTTTGATAAACATATTTTTATCAATTACTCCTGTCGGTTGTGTATTAGTTTGGGTAAATCCACCTTTATGCACTTCTCCCTTGCTTCCGTCGACCGTGACCACGCTTCCCGTTTTTAGTAGTTTGGTGGCTTTTTGTGAGCCAACCACTGCCGGAATTCCCAGTTCTCTGGAAACAATCGCGGCATGTGATGTTCTACCTCCGCTGTCTGTAACAATCGCCACGGCTTTCTTCATTGCGGGAACGTAATCCGGATTGGTTTGCGGAGCAACTAAAACGTCTCCCGGCATAATTTTTCCAATTTCTTTGGCGCTTAAGATAACTTTTACCGGGCCGCTGGCAATTCCCGGACTGGCCGGGTCTCCGGTCAAAATTAACGTTGATGGTTTAAGTATTGCCGCTTGTTCTTTTAAGAGATTAGCGGTTTTTGATTTTTCGGCCTTAGTAGTGGTAACTGCTCTGGTTTGGACAATAAAAACTTTATTTTTTTCGATTGCCCACTCAATGTCCTGTGGAAAGTAATAGTGATGTTCAAGTTTTTTGCCAAGTTCGGCCAGTCTTTTTATTTGAGAATCGGTCAGTTTTTGCGAGTTTCCTTTACGGGTTGACAGCTTTATCATTTTATTCTCAACGCCATTTTTTTTGAGCATATACTTTTGCAAGGAAGTTTTGCGGCTAATTATAGTTAAATCATCTTTTAATACTTCATAATGATCCGGGTTTTCTTCGCCTTGAACAATTAATTCACCTAAGCCGTAGATTGCTTCGATAACCACTTTAGTTTTGTCGTTTGTAACAGGGTCAAGTGTAAACATAATTCCTGATTGGTCGGATTCAATCATTTTTTCAATTACTAAAGCGATTCCAATTTTACGATGGTCAAAATGCGCTTGGTTTCTATAAAAAATTGCCCTCGCATCAAAAAGCGAAGCCCACCCTTCCTTTATTTTTTCCAAAAGAACAGCGTCGCCTTTAACGTTTAGGTAGGTCTCCTGTTGTCCCGCAAAGGAAGAATTTGCCAAGTCTTCGGCAGTCGCGGATGACCTTACTGCCACCAATGCGTCGCTAAATTTGCCGCTCAATTTTCGGTAGGCATTGGTGATATTGGAAATAAGTTCGGGGGACATCTTTCCGTGTCTTATTTCATTTTTGATGTGTAACGAGATCTGTGTAAGAGAATCAATTTTTTCAAAATTAGCAGTGGCTAATAAATGTTCAATTTTCATTGCCAAATTATTTTCTTTGACAAAGTCATAGTAGGCGTGAGAGGTTAATACAAATCCGTAGGGAACCGGAAAGCCGGCGTTGGTCATTTCGCCCAAGTTTGCGCCTTTTCCGCCAACCAGAGGAACATCCTCTTTATGAATTTCCGAAAACCAAGCAATATGTCGGGCAGACGGCGGCATATAAACATTATGGAGAGATTTTTAAAAATTATCAAGCCTTATGCTTTTTTCAAAGGGTATTCTGAAGATTCAATAATCTGAATATCGGGAATTTTCGTATATTTTTGATTTCTGACTAATTTCGGTTTGCCATCTTCTTCAACTACGTAATAGCAAAAACCGTGCATTTTTTTAACTGCTTCATAATCGGCGTGGCCGGGAAGATCAACCGGATTTTCCTCGTCAAAATTAACAGGGGAGTCATCTGCGGTTACAAAATACGTATTGGAAATATTAGCCACAAGATGCCCCCATTCGGCGGGGATAAAAATATTATCACCCGGCTTAACGTGTACTGCATAAACTTGGTCAATCTGGTTATCAATTGGATTTCCGTTTTCATCCACAACTCGTTTTTGCAGCAGAACGATCCCTTCGCCAAAAAGCACCCAGTAAGTTTCATCTAACTTACCGACGTGATAGTGTCCGTAAGTTTTAATATATTCACCGCCAACAGTTCCGGGTTCCCAAACAGTGATGTTTCTTTGATTAGTGCCACCGCGAACCAGGTGATACAGGATCTGCGGTCCAGGAGCACTTGGATTCATTAAGACTTCCTGCATTTTTTCGTAGGTTCTGGCGGCGTAGTGTTTGGCTGAAAAATCTTGATTCATAGGTCTTTTCTTTCTTCTTTCCTTAGCTCTTCTGTCTGGTCATGACGGTTATAATCGTCTTCCAATCGATATGTAGTGCCGGTTTCGGGAGTCGAAACTTCGTAGATTGCCGCATCAGTAACAGCACGAATTCTGTGTCTTTGTCCAACTAATAGAGTGTATCCTTTGAAGGGAACCATTGGTATTTCGATTAATTCGCCATTTTGGTTATCAACAATCAAAATTGCTTCTCCAGAAACCAGCATTTGTGTTTCCTGTTTTTTATCATGTACTTGCAGGCTCCACTGCTTGCCCGCATTTAAGTAAATGATTTTACCGGCATATGGATCGCCGGGTTTAGTAAAAATTATTTCATGTCCCCACGGTTTAGTCGTATCATCAATAGCGAATGGGGTATTGGTAAATTTAGTTTTATCAAATTGAGATAGATCAATCATATTAATTCTTGGCAGTTAACTCAATGAAACTTTTTATTTCATTGTATTTTTGATCAACGGTATTTTTATCAAAGCCTTCGACGTTTAATCTAAGCAAAGGTTCTGTATTTGAGGTTCTAACATTAAATCTCCAATTTCCATAAGATATAGATACACCATCAATATCCCAAAACTCTCCATCCTTATATTTTTCTTTCAAAGCAGAAAGTATTTCTGCTGCATTTGAAACTTTGAAATTAATTTCCGGTATTTCATAACTTCTTTTAAGTTCTTCAACAATTTGTGAAAGAGGCTTATTCTCTTCGGAAATAACTTTTAAAACAATTAATATTACCGGTAGATTTGATTCAGCATTCCCGTTTGTTCTAAAAAACATGTGCCCTGAGGATTCACCTGCAAAAATGCCACCGGTTTTATTCATTGCCCCGGTGATATAAGCGTGTCCAACTCTAACGATCTCGGATTTTCCACCAAATTCCGCCACAATTTTTTGTGGCCCTAAAATATCTCGAATGTCATAATAAATAATTTCTCCGGGATATTTTTTTAATAACTCTCTAGCAACGATGGCAGTAATACTTGTTGCATGAACAACTGCACCTTTCTCGTCGATGAAATATAATCGATCCGCATCGCCGTCGGTTGCTAAACCGAGATCAGCATGCTCCGAAATAACTTTTGCTTGTAAATCCTTTAAGGTTTCAAAATTGAGTGGATTTGGTTCATGAACCGGAAAGCTACCGTCCAATTCAAAATTCATTTTGATTAAATCGGCAGGAACTTTATCGAATAAGGCACTGATGTATTGTGCTCCCATCGCATTTCCAGGATCTGCAACAATTTTTAATTTTCTAACTGGGGGATTCCCCAATAAATCCAATGTTACTTTGACTTCGTCTTCTAAGATCCCGATTTTGGGAGTAATTTTACCCGGCTGAGCAGGAGTAATGGATATTTCTTCTTCAGCGAAACGCCTAACATCATCCATGCCGGTTGGTTTACCGATCTTAACCAAACCCTTTGGACCACGTAAAGCAAATTTCATCCCATTATATTCTTTGGGATTATGAGAAGCTGTTATTTGTATTCCGCAATCATATCCATAATGAAAAACGGCAAAGTAAAAAGACGGGGTTGATAATTGCCCGACATCTATAACATTCGCTCCTAGTTCAACCAGTGTTTTCTTAGCTACTGCGAAGAGTTGAGGTCCTGAAAGACGCATGTCATAGGCAAGTACGATGTCGAGTTGATTTTTCCCTATTTTTTCAAGAAAGAATTTATAAATTGCTTTTATTATTTGAGCAGTACTCTCTTCATTTATCTGCGAAGGGTAAATGCCGCGGATGTCATACGATTTAAATATTGACGGATCAATTTGCATAGCTTATTTATCTTATAAATCAAGAAGGAAAATGTCAATGTTCTGAGATAGAGTTTGAGCAAGACCGCCGGATTTATAGCCTAAATCGAGTGTTACAAGTTGTTCGTAATTTTTGAGTAGTTTTTCTTTACCAAAAATTGCTGCCTGACGGATTAATTTCCCGGTTTGCCAGGGAGCAAGTCTTTTTATTTCGTCAATATTTTCTTTCGATTTCTCCAAAAGAGCCAGCATTAACCGAAATTGCCTTACTATCATGTAAAACAACACTTCTTCCGAAATTCCCTGAAGCGCTTCGTGGTACAAAACAACATTTCTTTCAGTTCCTGGTTTAAGCGAGTCCAAAAAAGTGAACAAATTTTGCGGAAGTTTGAAAAGCTTTGAAACGGAGTTCTTTAAAGTAGTTGATAAACGTTTGATTTCTTGGTTCTCCCAGATATAAATATCACAATTCTTGGAGTTATTCTCCAGATAGTCAATTATCTCCTCCGCCGGCTTAGTTTTACCGGAGAATAAAGTATCAATAAAGATTTCGTTTTCCGAGCCAAACAACGATCCTCCTTCAAGGCTTTTAACCAAGTTCTCTAAGCTTAAATTTGATTCGTCAAAAACGATCGGATTTTTCGCCTTATTCTTTTCTTCTAAAAAGTAATTTCTTGACGAGATAACGTCGTCACCGTGGATTACGGTTATCATCTTGTTAACTCCTTATATTGTTTAAATAATTGCTTAGCTTGGGTTTCCAAATGGCGGCTGCGGGTCATGTGGGGAACTAGGGCACCGGAAAAGTTTTTAGGAATATGTAAAAGTTCATGGATTAGGACCAATTTTTTTTCGTCGTTACCGAGCTTGTCATAATGTTTGGCTAACACTTCGATTACATACGCCGGCTCCAAACTTAACGCTCTTTGGAAAATCTTAGGAAAAGCCCAAATTCTGGCATATGATCTGGATTTTGATCCTTGCGTACGATAACAGAAAATCCTCGAAGGCTTAACGTAAGGAAGATCTAAAACCCTCAAAATTTCCTTAATATCTTTCTTAATGTCTTTTGCTTCTTCCCATTCCATAATTAAGTATGTTTATCTGCCACATATGACGCGGCGTAGGCGTCGGGCTTGGTTTTTGCTACAAACCCATTACCGGTAACCATACCGACAATTTCCTTGATCATATTCCTGGTCTCTCCGTGTTCTCCGACATCAACGTGAATCTCCAGATTATATTTCGGTGATTTGCCGTTTAGGCTTTTTCGGAAAAGCGGCACGAACCCGGTCGCAAAATTCAAAGACGCAAAAGTCTCGGCATAGATTTTTTCTCTTAAAGTATGAATATTTTTAACTTCTACTCTTCGCCAGAAATATTTTCCGCCAAAGCCTTTGCGGTGAATTAAAATTGCCGTTACTAAATTAATGTCTTTAGTGCCATTCAGCTTTTTAGTACCATCATTTTTTTCATGAGAATCAGTACCGATTACTAAGCTGTATTCTGCTTTGGGCTCTTCTTCCAAAAAGTCTTTAATAATCGTAATTATTTGACTGATATTCACGATTCCGTGAGTTCCGCTTTGGAATGTCTCTTTTTGTAATTCCATATTAATTAGAAGTGGGGAAATTATAGCACACGCCCTAAATTTTGAAAAACCATTTTACAAAAGAATTAAGCTGGGGATCTAATTTAATCGGTGTTAAATTGATATATTTTTCAAAACTACTCTTGTTTTGTAACTTCTTCGGTTGGGAGGAAACTACTAAAGGCATTTCTGTTAACGTAGGCAATCCTTTTATCTTTTTTATGTTCTCAAGAGAATAGTATTTGGCAGCTTTAGTTGAACCGATAACAAACGAAAAGTTAGTGAATTGTCCTTGCTGGGCGGAAAACAAAAATGGCGTTACCGCCACGATATCGGGATCGTTCCACACGTTTGCAAAAGCATATGAATAATACTGCGATTGGGTTGTGTCTGAAATCGATGACGTGCTCCATCCGGTTTCTGTTATAAAGATAGGCAAAGTTTTTCCTGCAAAATAATCGATTAAATTCCGTTCGTAATTAAAACTATAAATACTTTCGTAGGTTCTACTTGCAGGCGGGGAAGAAAAAGCGGGATTTGGATAAGCATGGCTTGCCATTCCATCAATTTTGCTAAAGATTTCCGGATCCGAGGATTCCATCGCTCTAAAAAAAGAGTATTCGTTATAGGCTGTATCCGAATTGGCTGCGGCGTTATCCATTCCTGCAGAAATAATAAAGAAATCAGTACTTCTTTGCTTAAAGATTTGTGTAGCGTAGTCTAAGATATCCGCATATTCGCCTGGATCTGCTTGTCCACCCCATTCATCGTTGCGGTTTACTTCGTTATAAACAACAATGTAGCGGTTTTTGGTCGGCCAATTTAGAGAGTTTAAAAAGTTTGCAAAGTCTAAGACATCGGCATAGTCTGGTTTGTTCCAAGATGAGGTATTAAAATAATCTCCTTCTGTTGCAAGCCGTACAATCGGAATGAGGTGATACTTACGACAATTATCCATAAATGTTTGCCATTTAGCCAGATCTCTATCTGTTGATTGAATTGGAATAGTGATGTAACCCCAATCTCCACCATTAGAATTTACTAATGTCGAAGCGTCGGAAACTTCTTCCGGAAACAAGATGTGAATACCGACAATATTATTTGGAACCGAATTAGGATCGTAGATAGCCAATACATTTCCTTTTAGAAACAACGACAACAGTAGAAAAAATAAAATTACAGACAGATTTTTTCTCATCGAAGCAATTTTACACTAACTTTTAAGTTATAGCCAATGATTTAATGTATCGTTCGGCAAAGCTTTTATTTTCAATGCTGGTTATTTTACTTTTATAACTAAAGAGTGAAAGAACTGTTGATTTCAATTTATCTGAGATTTCGTCCCAGGTTTTTTCTTCAATTGAATCATCGGCTGCAACTATTTTATCGTCTCCATCATCTCTTTTAATTAAAGCGATTGGTAAAACATCCAATTTATCTCCAGTTTTTAGTTTTTTATTTGACAAAACAAGAACATCAAGGTCGTCATTGTCGTTTGGATTAAAAGTATCGGGAATAAACCCATAATCAATCGGCATCATGCCGTTGTTCAGCGGTATTTGATCTTTTGTGGGTCCAAGATCTACAAATTCATTCTTTGCCTTATTAAAATGAATTCTTCTTAAGGATCCTTTTGGAATTTCGATTATTATTTTGACCATCTTGCAAATATGCCGGTTGATAAAAGTCTGTCTCGAGATTTTTCTTGTAAGGCTAATTCGCCGTATTCGATCTTTTCTTTGTCGAATCCAAGGCAATCTTCCAACATGTTTGAAAGCAGTAAGCAAGAAGCCGAAACCGCATAGGCATTGATGATTACGAATACCGGGTCTGAACTTAAAATTTGTTGACAGTTGGCCAAAAGAACGGGAAAACTTTTATTAAAATCCCAAACTTCGCCGTTTGGCCCGTGTCCGTAAACCGGCGGATCCATAATAATGGCATCATATTTGTTGCCGCGTCTTGCTTCTCTGGCAGTAAACGAAACTGCGTCGTCCAAAATCCAGCGGATTGGCTTGTCGGAAAGTCCGGAAAGCTCCTGGTTTTCTCTGGCCCAGGTGATAGATGGTTTGGAACCGTCCAAATGAGTTACCTTAGCGCCATTAGCAGCGCAGACTAAAGAAGCAATTCCTGTGTACCCAAATAAATTTAAAACATTAATCTGTCTATCTGTATTCTTAATCTTCTCTTCGATGAAATTCCAATTTAAACTTTGTTCAGGAAATATTCCGGTATGTTTAAAAGAAGTTAATCTTGAATAAAATTGAACATTCTTATAAGCAAGCGGCCATCTTTCGGGTAAGTTAGCTGACTCCCACTCTTTTTCTAGATATTTGGCGTCTGCTTTTTGCCAGTCTGTGATATCTAGATAAGGTTTCCAGATTGCTTGCGGATCGGGTTTAGAGATAATGTATTTGCCGAATCTTTCCAAACGCCTGCCGTTTCCGCTGTCTAATAATTCGTAATCTTCCCAGCCTTTTGTCACTAAAAGTTGCACAAGGAAATTTTATCATAAAATGGTAAAATAAGCTTATGCTGATAGATGAAGCAACAATAATTATCAAAGCCGGTAAGGGCGGTAACGGTGCTGTTAGTTTCAGGCGTAACGCCCAAACTGCCAGAGGCGGTCCAGACGGAGGCAATGGAGGCAATGGCGGGAACGTCTATCTTCAGGGAATTAACGATATCACTGCCCTAGGTGAGTTTCGTTATAAAAAGGAGGTCCATGCAGAAGATGGAATCAAAGGTGGAAAGAAAAATTTATTCGGCCGAAATGGTAAGGATCTAATTGTTTTTGTACCGCTTGGCACTCAAGTTACCAATACAAAAGACCTACAAAGCTTTGAAATTACAACTCTTGACGATAAAGTCCTTATCGCTAAAGGTGGAAAAGGTGGCAGAGGCAATAATGAGTTTAAGTCGGCTACCGTCCAAGCACCAAAATTTGCCGAAAAAGGCGAACCGGGCGAAGAGAAGAGACTGTATTTTGAAATGAAATTAATTGCCGACATTGGCTTAATCGGTCTGCCAAATGCCGGCAAGAGTAGCTTACTTAGTGTTTTAACCAATGCGCATCCTAAAATTGGTGATTATCCGTTTACTACTCTTGAACCTAATTTGGGAGTCATGGAGAGATTTGTGCTGGCAGACATTCCTGGGCTAATAGAAGGTGCGTCGCAAGGCAAAGGGTTAGGAGATAAATTTTTACGCCACGTGGAAAAAACCAGAGTTTTAATTCATTGCCTTGATCTTTTATCAACGGATTTGGCGGGGGATTACCAAACTGTCAGACAAGAACTCAAACAATATAATCCTAACCTACTTGGCAAAAAAGAGCTATTGGTTTTAACAAAAGCGGATATGGTTGATCAAGAAACACTTAAGAAAAGTAAAAAGCAGGCGGAAAAATTAAATAAAGATTATCTGGTAGTTTCAATTTATAACCCGGATGAATTAGTAACGCTTAAAGCTAAAATCCTCGAGTTTTTCCAAAATTAGCCTCAAAAAAACCCCTTGCGGGGTCTTTTCGGGGTAACTTTATTGCTAAAGTTTCCTGCCATCTAATACTTTCGTATTTGAGGGTAAAAGCATTTTATACTCTTAATTATCATTTGTCAACTAGTATAATGTGAGTCAAAATATAGCAAAATTGGCATATATGTACTTTAAGCACGTAACGTACGGCTAGCCTAGCTTCAATTCATTTTTTACAATATTGGGTATTGACAGCACGTAATAAAGAGCGCATAATTAGCATATGAATAAGAAATTCAGTCTCAAAAACTTCCTCAAAAAATATCCTAATGATGATGCATGTCTTTTGGAAATTTATAAGAAAAGATATCCTAAAGGAGTTAATTGCTCCGGCTGTAAAAGATTAACGGAATACTATCCTTTAACAGGCCGAACTACTTTTTCCTGCGGTTTCTGCGCCACTCAATTAAGCCCTTTAACCGATACGATTTTTAGCAAATCAGCAGTATCCTTAAGACTTTGGTTTTATGCGATGTTTCTAATGGTGAAAACAAGAAGCGGTATATCTGCTAAACAATTAGAAAGAGAGCTAGGTGTGTCTTACAAAACCGCTCACAGGATGTTTAAGATGATTAGAAAACTGATGGAGCAAGATGGAGAGATGTTAGACGGAATTGTTGAAATAGACGAAACCTACGTGGGCGGTAAAGGTACTAACAGAGCTCACCAGTGGCGTGCAGATGTTAAAAAAGAGGTTGTTTGGGGAAGCAGAAAGGGTAAAACCTATTTAAAACATGTTAAAAACGCCGAGAAATACACGTTGCTTAAGGAATTAAAAGAAAATGTTAGTACAAATGCTCACGTTATGACAGATGAAGCCGGAACTTATAGGTACCTTTATGATTTCGGATATTTTAATCATCATTCCGTTAACCATTCAATGCAAGAATACGGCAGGGGATTAGTTCACAACAATACTATCGAGGGCGTTTGGTCTCAACTGAAAAGAGGCATTATGGGAGTCTACCGACACGTTTCTAAAGAATATTTGCAGGATTATGTTAACGAGTATGCGTTTAGATATAACTACAGAAATTTAGAGAATCGAATGTTTGAAGTACTACTTAATCGTGTTGTGGTTTTGAAGCCCGTTTAATTAGTTCTAGGAAGTCTTTTTTATCTACGCTGATATTTTGTTTAATTCTTTTTTGGATTTCTTTTCGTTTAATGTTAAATTTTGTCTTTTTCATATTTTTATTATACACCTATTTTAATTTACTACCCTCTTATATATTTATATATAAGTCATGATTTTGGAAAGATTAGCTTTATTTTTGTAGATTTTCAATGGACAGCGGCGTCCACTGTTTTTGGTCGATTATTCTTTTAGGTTTTTAGTTATTTTAAATGAGTTGTTAGTCGTTTTGTCTTAATTAAATTTCGTTTATTACATCCTCTTATATTTATATAAGTATAAAGAGGATGCGCATTTTTCATTTTTAGCTTCAATAATAACCATTATTTGTACCTACGCGTAGGTACATTTTTAGACAACTATATCTATTAAATGTACTCGTATTAATAAAATTTATTGACATCATTACTCACATCTTCTAAGATTAGAATATATGCCACAAGATGAGCAATATCCGTCCAGAGTGCCAGCACCGGAATCACCCAAGCCGCCCTACGATTCTCCCATTTCTTATAAGATCAGAGATGTTGATAGAATTTGGGACAGAATAAAGGGCAGCTCAATATTGGCCTTACAAAAAGTAGGAACAGGTACGACCTTATTAATTAATCCGCCCACAATTGGTTATAAAGAGTCGCCCAGCGGAGAAGGAAGGCTTACTTTAGACCTACCATCAAAAAGACCAGTCTATTCAGAAATACCAAACGATCCAGGAGCAGTTCCTCAAATTGAAGCACAGCTTAGAAAATATGTTGACGATCGTCTAAGGGTTAGTCCACAAAAAAGTTTGGACCAAACAAAATATCAGTTGTCTTTTACAAAAATAACCGATAGTGAGGGGGTGTCGGGGGAAGAAATTGGACTAGACTATCCGGACTTAGGATTTAAATTTACCGCTACCGACCAATATCAAACGTCCGAAGACTTAAACAGGGCTTTAGAACTTGCTCTCCAAATTTTTCGGGTTTATAAAACCGAGCAATATAGATTCTTGGGAAAAGAACCTCCAGCAGAAACGATAATTATTTACGATTACGATGGGCCTGTAAACATTAGCGATTTTTTTGGTCATCTTGTTAAGGCCAGCCGTTTAAAAAATCTTAATTTTGATACAATTAACTTACAAGATTATAGTGATGAGGATCATGGAAGCGATTTTGAATCAACACTAGAACCCGATCGCGAAGCATTTAAAAAGACAATTAAAAAACTTTTTGGAACCGAAGATGACGAAGCACTTGAGGGATTAAGACAATCAATTGTTATTGAAGCAAAACCGGATGTTTCCTTTGAAGATATCGCTGGTCAAGACGAGGCAGTAACAAAAGCGAGAGAGCTAGCTGAATTATTAGCAATGACTCCAAAACAAATGTTAGCGGATGGTATAACTGCGCCACGAGGGATTATTTTTACAGGGCCTCCGGGAACTGGCAAAACTATGATTGCAAAAGCCTTGGCAAAGGAAGCGAAGGCGGGTTTTGTGTACGTAAAAGCTACAGATTTGGCTTCAAAATGGTACGGAGATGCAGAAAAATTGGCTAGAGGAGTATTTCAAATTGCTAGAGAACAGGCCGAAGAAAACGGACATTGCATTCTTTACATTGATGAGGTTGACTCGATTTTACCTCCGCGAAATGGCGGGGGGGGAACGCACGAGGTAACCAATAAAGTTATTGGCACTTTTCTTCAAGAAATTGATGGCTTAGCCACGAAAGTAGGACGAATAACAGTGGTTGCTTCTACAAACATTCCTGAACAAGTAGATCCTGCTTTCCTTTCAAGAATGGAAGAGTGGATACCAGTACCTTTGCCGCAAACAGAAGGTAGGGTTAAGATATTTGAAAATCATTTTGCTGGAGCAGCGAGAAGAGCGCAAAGAGAATCTTTTCTCGACCCTTCTATTAACCTAGGGGAAATAGCCCAACGAACAGACGGATTAAGCGGAAGAGATATTGCGGATTTAGTCCAAATAATCCTTAGAAAAAGAGCCTTAAGAACTCGAAGAACAGGTCTTGCCGCTCCTGTAACTCAGGAGGATATCCTGAATGAGATTGATGAATCTGCAAAAACTAGGCTTTTAAAAACAGAGGTTAGAAAAAGAAACCAGAGAATGGGATTTCAACCACCTCCTGAAAATCAGTAGAATCTAACCCCTATCTCTTTTTACCCTTAAATTATAGCAATTACGGCTATTTTGATATAAAGAGTTTACGTGCTTAGACTACATATGAGCCGCAAAAATGGGAGGGTTTGACTTATAGTACGTCCTGTAGTATACTTTAGGCATGAATACTGCTGAAAGTTTAGAACAATTAGAAGCACAAAGACAAGCAGTGCTTGCAGAGCAAGCGGTAAACAATGCTACTGAGACTGCTGATAAACAAGCTAAAAAACGGGCAAGGGACAATGAAGACGCTAAAGAATTTGGAATAAAACTTGCACAACAGGAATATAGGCATGCTATTTATAGTCACGTTTTTCGCCCTGCATTGACTGAATTAATGGATGCACTAAATGTGCTAGGAGTCAGAAATACACCTGAAGGAGAACAACCTCGCAAATGGGAATTTGCAGAAGTAGACTGTCACTTTAAAAGTAGAACAATTCAAGGAAAAGCAATAGTCAGAAAAACCAAAGATACTCCCCGTACCGCATATAAAAAAACGTATCGTTTTTTCTACGAGCCGGTTCAGGATCATTATGTTGATTATGACATGATTTTTGCCGGGGATTTGTCAGGCACAGTAAAAGTTTGTTATTGTAAAGGACATGGTTTTGTTAAAGCAGACAGCAAAAAGCCAAAACCAGGCGAACCAATTAAGGGAATAAGTCCAGAATACGCTACATTAATATCCGTAGATCCGTTTAAACTTTCAGATACAGCTCCTGTTACGGTAATGGCAGACGTTACAAAAATTAGAGATCCAAAATCGTTAGAGCATGTAGAACTTATGGGAAGATTGCAGCAGGCGTTAGTATCAGTGGTCAGCGATTTGCCCGAGTTTGCAATTTTAAAAGCCAAAAAATAAATACCCCCAAATGTTTCAGAATTGGAACCAAATTCGTGCTTCGTTGGAGAAATGGAAATAACTTCTTAATCCTGAGATAAAACCAGCTTTTCAGTTTAACTACCATTAGGGAATAGAGAATATTAATTATCTCTGTCTCTCTGGAGAACCCGATGATTCGGGATTCCGATAATCAGTTATTCCTAGAATTATAACTCCTTCTAATTCAACCTCGCCAACAGGAGTAATTTGTTTATCTACCAATTTTTTTCTTATAGCTAAACTGATTAAAGGACTACCCTCAAAAATTGTTATTGATGGTAATCCTGTGAAATTAGATCCATCATAAAATAATTCTGTAGGAGGAGCAACTCTAACATCAATTAATAGAGGTGTCGCTTCTCTAAGATCTTCTTCAAGTCGTTGTGGATCAATAGTCTCAGGAGGTTCTGTATAAAATATTTTTGTCCATTTTAGTCCCATATGATGTCTTGACATAATACCTATATTTTATACAACTTTCAACTGTTAGATTTTTGCTCCTTTAAAAACACTTAAATCGAAGAACAAGATTCCTCAAAGAGTACCGCGTGCGGGAGTCGAACCCGCGATTTGGTGGCTGAAAACCACCCGTCCTGGGCCACTAGACGAACGCGGCAGATTCTAATATTATAACCTAAAGCTTGAGCTTAGGCAATTATTTAAACCTTTTTCTAATCCCTTCAAGAATGTCTTGGGCTGTTGATTGTCCACCCAGTCCAAAAGCAATTCCTCCGGCAATTGCGATCATTGCCACAAAACCTGTAAATAAAATCTGGATTAGGCTTGAAGCAACTCCAAGTTGGTTTAAAACAGCTAAAATAACAAAAATATTGATCGCCCATCTTGCAACAACCGCAATCGAAACCGCAGTTTGATTATCGATTCCTTTTGCCGACGCCAAAATTATGTCATGTGCTATTCTGGCTAAAACGAAACCAACCAGTGCAATTACCGCCGCTACGAAAACGTTGGGTAAATAGAATAGGAAATCGTTGAGAACCGTAATAATTCTTGGTAGTCCCCAAATGTCAGCGGTTGGAATTAAGAAAACAATGATTACGAACCACCTGACGATTTCTCCAAAAATATTCGCCCAGATCATTTCGTCTTTTAGCTGCGGAACGCCGTACTTTTTCAGCATTCTCTCAAGTTTCAAGGCTTTAAATGCACCGACAATTAATTGTTTAAGTAGTAAGCCTAAAATAACTCCAATAAGAAGCACTAAAAGTCCGGCAACAAACTTTGGGATGAAAACCGTAACGCCCACTAAGGCATTATTCAGGGAGGCAGCTAGAGCTGTGCCTATGTTTGGCAATTTTCTCACCTCCTTTCGTTAGAAGATAGCATCAGTCTATACCGACTGTCTTAACCTTGTCAAGTTGTGCTTAGCTTGATATAATCTATTCATTCATCTAATCTTACGGCCAAAATCTGTAAGATTTTGAAAAGGAGAAGCCGATTGCAAGTTTGAAATTTGAGCTTTGCGAAAATGAAACGAATAAATCGTGCTTCGACGAGGGCCGGTAGCTCAGAGGTAGAGCAGGAGCCTTTTAAGCTCTTGGTCGTGGGTTCGAATCCCTCCCGGCTCACTTTTTACGCATCTTGGTATTATCCTCAAAAATTGAAGCTAAATAGGTTCCAGATATTGTCTTAAAATCCTATCGCATCCTATATTTCCAGCCTCACGCCGTCTGGGATTCGAACCTGGGTTTATCATTATAGAGGTGTCTCAATTTTTAGCGGGGCGTCTTTTGCGGTTTAATAACAGGACAACACCAAAA